>WNGL01000041.1_pt1 | contig 130676 bp, 118 predicted proteins | sample 5400591 | NCBI WGS metagenome assembly WNGL01 (sample SAMN13153377, study PRJNA577476) | soil metagenome | isolation source: 80 cm soil or saprolite under Garry oak tree replicate 1 | place: USA:California | collected 2016-06-15 | reverse complement strand
TCTCACCGGTCAGGATCAGAGCGTCCATATAGGAGATCTTTCCTTCCTTGTACTGATTGAAGATTATCCCCCGTGCATCGAGGCCGTTCTGCATTGCGGTCACCGGGGAGATCACTTGCGACATCCCGGGATTCGGCGCGCCATAACGAAGATAATTCCCGGCATATAACTGGAGATTCAATCCTGCCGTGATTATGAGCAAAACAAGTGTCAGCCGGGTGTGCCGAGAAATTGTTCTGAACTGTCGCCTGAAGTTTTGCGGCACGGTATGCAGATTTTTTGCTTCGTTAAGCACCAGCAGTACATTCAGCACGAGGATCAGCGGCAGGAACGTGATCTTGGTGAGGCTGCCAGCCATCTGGCAGAGCAAAGAGGTGACGAGCAGGCCGCCAGTGCGTTTCTTGAAGAAGGCGAACTCGTAATAGATTGCCATTGCTGCCAGGAGATTGGCCAGGTTGTCGTATGAGACGGAAGCCGACAGCAGGGAGAACATTGGGGTATTGGTAGTGACCACGATGAGCAGGAGATGCGCAAGGCGGTTGTCCGTCAGGAGGCGGAGGAGCCTGAGGGCGTACCAGACGGTACCAAAGGCGAGGGGGATGTTGAGGAGCCGGAGAAATACAAGGTCGGACAACCCGAAGATGTTGAGATTGAGAAGCTTGCCCATGATCCAGTAGTAGAGCCAGGCGGTGTTGGTGACCAGGCCGAACTCGTAGGATGCGGGGGAATTTTCAGGGAGTAGAAATACTTTCGAAAAGACTTTGCAGATTCCTGCGTGGGTAACTTCATCCGGCGGAACGAACGAGGAGATGTTCAAGGCAAAAAACAGAAGGCGTGCGCCGAAATATGCCAGAAGGATCCCTGTCGCCCACCTAAGGAAAGTGGCTGAAATAAAGCCCTCTTCCCCTTTGCCCGGTATTGCAGTCACTACATCTCCGAATACCTGTGGGGCCTGTTCCGGCAGCGTTCCTGGGGATTTCATGGTTACCTTTTGCTACTCTTTAACAATCAATTTTTTGTGTCGCAAAGTAGCATCTTAGTGCAGAATAGTCAATTTTGTACACCTGGCTGCAACTATCTGCAACCGTACGGTATTGCAGGTATAAGCTTTGTTTAAACGTAAAGTTATGCTATGTTCCGATCACTAAAAGTCGCCTCAAGACCACATTGCAAGGAGTCAGAAATGAAGGCAAATATTTATTTCACCGTTATTTTGAGCGTAGTTTTGCTGTCAGGGACACTTGTTTGCCATGCTGCTGATTGGATTAAAAATAACGCCGACATTCCCAACAAGAACCTGGAGGCGAATTTTTATGATTCTAAAAGCGTTAAAGTACGTAAGAACGTTTTGCACTGGACCGAAAAAACCGTTTTAACAAGTTTTGGCGCCCAATATTATTCAAAGCATCTCTCCAAGTACCCGGCATGCCAGAAAAACATATCAAGCAAGGGAGAGGCTACGCACCATCAGATAGATTTCGAAATCCAAAAAGGAAAATTCAGGACTGTTGCCAAGAGGAACTACAACAAAGCCGGTGAATTGCTCTGCACTGATAAAGATATGGGAACTGAGTTCGATAAGTCATGGCAAGACATTCCATATCAATCACCTATGTATTTCAGGGAATATGAACTTGTAACGAAATATAATCTGGGAAATATTTGAGTTGGTCGAAATAAGTATTTATTCAATAGCCGGGATCGCTCCCGGCTATTTTCGTTGCAGCCAGTTAAACTCTTCTATTGCATCTGCCAGAGAACTCCAGGACATAGTTTGCGCCGTGAACATTGAAATGTTTTCAGCGAAGTCGATCTGCCGATTGTCTAAAAACCAGAGTATTCCATCGGCAAAAGCTTGCGGGTCATCGGACGCAACCATTTTTCCTGTACGGCCATCCTGTATTACTTCACAGAACCCCCCGACGTTTGTGGCGAGAACCGGCTTTTTGAATCCGTAGGCGGTGGCTATGACCCCGGAGGTTATGGTTTTCCTGTAGGGGAGGACGACCAGATCAGCCCGGGAGAAGTATTGACCCATCTCGTTGTCCGGGATGTATTTATCGATGATTGTCACCTTGTTCGAAATACCGAGGTCGGTGATAAGCTTTATGTATTCATTTTTGTCGTTCCAGAACTCACCAGCGACTTCAAGTGAAATATCGTAGTCTCTCAGGATTCTGACGGCATGGAGGAGAATATCAAGTCCCTTGTAAGGTCGAACGAAACCAAAGAAAAGAAGATGTAATTTATTGTCCGGCAAGAACTCCACGCTGGAGTCATACTCAAAAAGCGGCAACAGGTGCTTTTTAACAGCAGCCTTTGGGTTAAGCTCCAGAAGAGAGCGCTTTTCCTGCTCGGAATGGACGATAATGGAGTCAACTTTTCTGAGGATATATTTCGTCACTGACTGTTTCAATGCATTGTCTTCGTGTTCAAAAACATTGATGCAGATAAAAACTACCTTGATCCCTTTCTTTTTCAATGCATGGAGAACATAGGCATACATTGGAGCCCAGTAGGTCACCCACCAGGGCAGAATTACCAGGTCAGGGCCGAACGCGGCTATTTTTTTAATGGTTGCAAACCAGGACAGGATGCTTGCGGAATCGACATCGTAGGAGAGCTGTTTGAATTCTTTTGCAATATCTTCTCGACTGATATTCGGGTCAATCTGGTTTTTCTTGCCGTACAGTAACTCGGGATATTGCCTCTTATAGCTCAAGAGCAGCAGATCATGACGCTTCTCAAGCTCCTGTGCCAGCGCGTAACAATATTTGGCTATTCCCCCTCGAAATGGAGGGACAGGGGCTATCAGGCAGATCTTCATGATTTTCCCGAAAGATTGACGTTATCGCGGCTGGTCATGATTTCCAGCCTGCTCTTGAGTAGTTTGCGGAAGTTTGTCCCGGTCAGCAGCTTCAGATCATTGCGATGAAACCCGTGATTCAGATACAGGGAGCGAAAGAGAGAACAAATCGTCGCTGCAGCTGCCACAGCAAATCTATTCTTAGCGAGCATGCCCGACAGGCGGGTCTCGCACAGGATGCTGCACGAGGTGTAAACCCTGGTCAGCGGAGCCCAGCCGAAATGACGTATTGTGACAGCCAGAGACTCCTCGCTGTTATTGTAAAGCGTATCGTTGCTGATACTCTTGGATGTCTCGTGCAGCCGGTAGGTTGCGAGCAGGCGAGGGACATACCGACAGGGAAAACGCCGGCCGATCCTGATCCAGAGATCGAGGTCCATCACGAAATCCAGCGTCTCGTCCAGACCCCCGACCGCCTCGAAAGTCTTTCTCCGGAAAAAGGCCGCAGGCTGGCAGACGATGTTGGCGGAGGCCAGTTTGTCGAGGTTTAACTCTTCGCTACGGTAGTTGCCGATGACGGCGCCTTCGGCGTTAATATAGTTGGCATCCCCATACATTAACCCTGCGCTCGGGTGGCCCCGGAAAAAGCCGGCCGCCGTCTGCAGGGCACCCGGCAGATACGTATCGTCGGAATTAAGCCAGGCCAGTATTTCACCCTGCGACATGCGAAAGCCCTTCATAAGGGCATCGGTTTGTCCTTTGTCCCGCTCACCTGTCCACCGCAAGGTTACCCCCCGGCACGCAACCGGCCATTTCCCGTTATGCAGGCGAGCCTCATAATCCCTGATAATATCAACGGAATCGTCGCTCGAACCGCCGTCAACGATAGTGTAGTCAATTGCAAAGTCGCCTTCCTGGCCGATGACGCTCTCGATGGTTTCGGCCAGGAAGGCGCCCTGGTTGTAGGAGGGGGTAACGATGGAGATGACGGGGAATTCAGGGCCTGAATTATTCATGTCTTAGAATCTCCCGGTAGAGCGATTTATGCCGTGCAGCAACCTTTTCCACGGCAAATTCCTGTTCCACCTTCTGCCGTGCCTGTAGCGACAGTCTCTTCCGGCGATCTTCATTTCCCAGCACCCAGGCAATGCCTCGTGCCAGATCGGCCGGTTCATACGGATGTGCCAGGTAGCCGTTTTGCAGGTGGTCGATCAAATCAGGCACGCCCCCCTGGTTGAAAGCAACGCATGGGGTGCCGCATGCCATTGCTTCCATGACGGTATATCCGAGGCTTTCCTGAAGGGATGGCAGGACGAAAACGTCTGCTGCGGCATAGAGTAACGCAAGAGCGGTATCGTCATGCTGCCACCCCAGGTAATGCGTCCTGAAGCCTGGCTTCGGTGGCGGGTTAGGTTCCGATGTGCCGAAGACGAGCAGTTCAATTGTGTCATTACGCTCGCCGCCGCTGCTCAACTCCTGCAGCGACTGTACGAGCAGATGGAAGCCTTTGTTTCGGTCTTTAGTGGCCGATTTTGCGCCGTACAGGATCAGTTTCTTGTCCTGGGGAAGGGATAAAACATTGCGTGCAGAACGCTGGTCAACCGGTTTGAAACGATTCAGGTCAAGTCCGTTGGGGATGACTTCGATGCGTGAATTGCGAAAGAGCGAACTTGTCCGGGCGCATGCGGCCATCCACCGACTCGGGGCTATAATCGTCAGATCCATATCGTGCCAGGCTTTTTGCTTTCTGATCCAGATACGCCGCGACAGGTCATTGTCCCGATCAGATCCAAGGACCGGGCATGCCCCGCACGACTCCCGGTAGCGGGTGCAGCCGCAGGGCAGATAACAGCCTCCGGTAAAGGCCCAGGAATCGTGCATGGTCCATACAAGCGGCACGCCCAAGCCTTGCAGCGTTTCCAGACGCATCATGCGAGCCACCCAGTGGAGATGGATGATGTCGGGCGCCTTTCCGGCCGCCTGTGACAACAGCCCGTCCGGCAGGAATGAGGCAGAGAACGGCCCATTCACTTTTCCCGGCGTGATGCCGAACATGTGCTGTTCGATGGTCGGCCGTACAAAGCCCAGAGCCTTGCCGAGCAGCGAGCGTGGTCCATCGACCAGCGGATCGCCGCCGTATTTTCTCTGCACATAAAGCCGGGCGTCGAGCCCCTGCGCTCTAACACCATGCAGAAGGCTGGTTGCAGCGCGTGAAGCGCCCCCCTCGATATCGGAACTATTGAAAAAAAGAACCTTCATCGTGTCCAGAACCCCCGCAGCTTCTCGATAAAAATATCCAGCGGCCAGTTACGGACCAGGTGCCGCGGAATTTGATAGGGATCCGTCCAGCGATGAGCCTGGCCGGGAAAGTTGGTGGCGGCCTTGGTGAACCCGATCTCTCTGCATAATGCGACACTCTCCTTCGTGTAATGGCTGCGCCGACCGTATGGATAGGAAAACACCTTGATTTCCAGGTCAAGCCAGTTCTCCAGCTCCCGTTTGGAGGTTTCAATCTCTGCTCTTTGGGCGTCAGCAGTGAGGGAGGATAGTTTAGTGTGGGTCACGGTATGGGCGCCGATGGTAGCCCAGCGGCTTGCTGCCAGGAGCCGGAGCTCTTCAATCGACATGGTGCGGTGGTTGCCGCCGGCGCTCTCCGCATTGATTCCAGACTTGGCGCGGATCTGGTTGAGCAGGTCGTTACGGCCCGGTGTATCGGCGTTCGTCATCAGTTGCACTACCCCGCGAAAAAACTCCTGACGCTCACTGAGGAAGCCGGTAGCCCACGTTCTCTTGAGACGACCGACCATCAGGGTGATGTCGGGGGGTAGATTCTGATTATTCAGAATTATCCGTTCCAGTTCGTGCCACCAGAATTCCTCCGTAGTGCCGATTGTCCCGGTGCTGACGAAGAAAGTGGCAGGTACCCCAACCTCCTCAAGGATCGGCAGCGCCTCCCGTACATTGTCGGCATAGCCGTCATCAAAGGTAACGCAGACTGACGGCTTCGATATCTTCGTCCAATCCTCTTCGAATCTGACAACAGGAAAATTGTCTTTCAGGTTCTGCATCTGAGCACGGAAATTTCCAGGTGTCACTGCAAGCATCTCCGGGTCTGACCGGAGCGTCGTGACACGATGGTAAACAAGAGCGATTACCGGCGGATCAATGCTGTTGATCAGGCGGTTTATGGGCGTACAGACCAGCTTGCGTGCCGATCCAAGTATGTTCCCGGTGATTTCCGTCATAGTTGAGTAACCGTTGTCTGCAGTCTAGGGCCGACATTCATTCGCCAGATGGTGTGTATCTTCATGGTCTGTTGGAATAAATATAAAACTTAAGCTCGTGATGGTTGAATTCATTGATTTTGACAAAAGGCGAGTCAGTGACCATGGCATCATGACATTCCGGATTGAAGTAAATTATGGTCGCTTTCCGGGGCTTGTTCGTCAACGAAGCGCGAATGTTCCTTACCACGGCGCTCATGACAGCGGCCGGAAATGGACTGAAAAAATAGAAATAATTGAACTCGTCAAGATCGGCGAAATTTACTGCGTCGCAGACATTCATTGTGACGTTTTTGATGTCGAGCTTGGCGAGATTTTCTTTCGCGATGGTTACCAGCTCAGGTGATATCTCCACACCCGCGATTCTGGCAAAGGGATAGCGGGACAGCGTGATGAGCGCCCCCCCCTTGCCGGAGCCGAAATCCACAACAGAGTCCCGCGCCGTTATCTTCAAGGTTTTGAGAACCTTGTCGAGGTGCGGGCCGCCGGAATCGGCGTAGTAGTGGCAGCGATCTTCCGGCAGGTTCAGTTCCTCAAGATACGTGTTTCGCAGGTCTATTTTTTGAATATGGACCCGAATACGGAAGATGAATTCACGCCACTCGCCCCGGCAGAGAAGGGACAGGGCATCTTTTGCATATACGACAACCGACATGTGATACTCCGATTCACGGCATAAGCAGAGAGGCCTGGCAGTCAGGACGGCATGTAATACAGCCGTCGGCTTATAGCCGCTTCAACCCTGTTTTGAAGCCGTGAAATGAATCCTCTCTCGTGCTGCACTACGATGGCCTTTGTTGGTCCATACATGCTTTTCCCCAACTCCATAAGCAACTGCTTGATATCGGTCTCCGGCATATTCAGATACAACCGATCCTTCAATGGGCAGTCGGACCTGGAATGAAAGACGATTTTGACCTTAGAGCGTTTTTCGATAACAAGTGCCGTTATGTAGGGAAAAACCCGGCAATCAATCGGCCTTTGCAGGTAAATGCGACAGCCGTCTGGTCCCCAATGCGGACAGGCATTCCCCTTTTTTGAAGAGACGATGATAACTTTGTTGGACTGTTTTATCGCAAGCTCTTCCCGGTGACTCTTGAAAAGGGTTCTGAATTCGTCCGCGCTGAGCACCAGGCCGCTCAAGCGTGAGCAGCAGTGTTGACCGGTGCTGCATGCAAGACATGGATTCCCTTTGACGCTACTCATTGCTGCAACCTTTCATCCGGTCCGTGTTGATGCCGCAGATCCTGAAAAGCCTGCTGTTCCAGAAATTCTTGGGGAAAAGTTGTCTCAGCAGCGGCACCGCTACCGCCTCATGAAATCTGACCAGGCGTGAATACAGCCTGTCGTTGAAGATTAATATGTCGTCGTGAGCAACAAAGGTGTCGGTCCATTTTTTTTTGTAGTTTTCGAAGCTTCCGCAAAAATCATAGACGCGGACCTTTTCCGTTTCCTCGAAGGCATTTTTGATTATTTGCATCTCCAGGTATGTCCCCGGCGACAATGATGCAAACTCGGGAAGATAGTGGCTCCGCATGGCATGTTCCTTAGCGTATGCTTTCAGGTGAAATTCGATGGCAACCAATTTGCCGTTCAGGCGCAAGGTCCAGAGAGAGAGCCATCCCTTTTGGGCAAAGACGTTCGCCAGGTCGTTGAAGAATGCTTCGTTTGCCGGAGAGGCCATCGAGTCGCCGCTATTTTCAGCCCAGCTCTGTCTTGCGACGTCAAAAACTTCGTCTTTGACCAGGAAAAATTCTTCCCAGGTACGGATGTTCGCGACAGAGACGTCGCCTGATTTTAACAGACCGTTCCGGATGTTGCGCAGGCTCTTGCGCGTTCGTGTCGTGCGACTGGCCAGAAAGTCTGCCCAGCTTCCTGCCGGTACGAGGTACGGCGAATCGAACCAGGTCGGACTCTTTAGCCATTTTTGACCGTTTCCGTCAAGGGCCTTGACCAGTGCGCCGCAGTTTAGCGAGGTGTCGGGTATATTCCTGAATATGATGACATCCCAGTGGGCAGTCTGTGCAGAAAGATGCCGGAGCAGCTCATGGAAAAACAGTTCTCTGGCAGCAGGCGCCACGATGAAATCGTTGTTGAGAGATTGATTGTTCTCCATGAAGCAGAGAGCCGTCAACGGCAATCCGTGGATGGTGACACGCCTCAGCATGAGGGGGGCAATCGCTACAAGCTTGTCGGAGTCCCACATGGTAATCATGTGGAGTGTTGCCCCGGCGGAGTAGTGGCGCCACCAGGTTTCATACCACTCGAAACTGGCAAATGCGGAACTGCTGTATTCCGGATCATCGCAGAGGGTATGCCAGGCTTCTTTGATTTCCAGGAAATTCCCGGTTTCTTTCACGACTGTGATGCGCATGGTGTGGCCCCGTTTACCCAGGTTTACCAATAACAACCCTTTTCTATCCTGTCTTTGTTTGCGGGAGTTTCTGTCGGAAGAGGCCTGACCCAATGTTCATTGAAAAGTTTTGCCGTGCTGTCGGCATACTCACGCTCCCACCTTCTCCCCTTGATACCAAAGAGTATCTGGGTTACGCCGCCGAGATGGATCGCCTGCTTGCCCAGTTGTTTGGCGAACGACGCCAGGGGGAGGCCGTACGCGCCCGCTCCGACGATGCAGATGTCGAAATCGATCTTTGCTATTTCATCGCACATGTGGCGGTACGCATCGAACCAGGTTGCAAAATCCACCCGTGAACCGGCAATGGACTGTACCGTCTTGAGAGTTTTCAGCTCGAAATCAGGCAGCACATCGGGAGAAGAAAAGAGGAGGTGCCGTTTTTCCTCATACTGCTTTTTTATCGACTCGACGAAGGGGTGAACGACCAGCACTTTCCGACCGGCCAGTCTGCTGCTCCAGGGATTACTGAACCGGAACGGTTCGAGGCAGTCGAAGTCAACCAGTTCGGCATGCCCGCAATAAGTATTGCATATCACATCTTCATATTGATTGAACCAGACCCCCATGACATCGACATGCGGCAACTGCTCCAGGTACAATTCCGCAAAGGCGTCCAGGGATGCGTCATCGACCGGAAAAAAACCGGCAGAGTTTGACATGGTTGATCTGATCTTCCCGCTGTATCCCGTTTTTCTGCCGCTCCTTTTTTCCAGATAGAAGCGGAGACAGGATAATTCCACCGAACCGAGCCGGGCTACCAGCAAAGGCTCCTTCCGGGAAACCGGATCTGCGATGCGGTCATGCCCTTCCTGACCGAGCCGGATTTTTTGCCGGTACCCTGCTCCGCGGAATTTGATCAGGTCCTCTTTGGTGATCGTGACGAGATGCAGATTCTGCAGCGTATCGAGAAGGCGATCGATGCGAAGCAGTTCCCGTTTTATGAAGTCGTTAATAAAATTCATTTTCCCGATCCCAGCCCCAGAAAGGCTCTCTTGTACAGGCTGAAAAGATCACGCCTGAACAGGCAGGGAAAGAGGACAACGGATGCTCCCTGGGCGAGCAGGTATGAGAAGACAGCGCCCATGATCCCGAATTTCCTGATCAGGAAAAGATTGGCAACTATGCTGATCACCGCCGCCAGGAAGGTGGCGATCAGATTTGAGATCCGCACGTTATCGTTGATCACCCATAATGTCTGGGCCATCCCCTGGAAAATGAAGACAATCGCAAAGACGAGAACAGTCAGCACGGCAGCCGATGGCCGAAATTCGGCCCCGTACAGGAGCCCCACGATCCAGGGAGACACCACTGCGGTCAGTCCGGCTCCCAGAAAAGCTACTATAGCAAAAAAACGGAATATTATCACCAGTGCATCCCGATACTCCGCTTCTCCGCGACTTTTCATGCGGGCGACGAACGGCGCCAGGCTGGCTACCAGGGTTGCCGGGATGATGTTCCATGCCTGGACAAGGGTGAGCGCCGCCGCATATATGCCCAGCTCCCTTTCGCCGAGCATCTCCCTGAGCATGATCTGGTCGATTCTCATGTAGGCGGTTATCATTACCCCGGTGGCGACAAACGGCCAGCAGAGGTGCAGGAGTTTTTTTGCCTGGGCCATGTCGGCTTGCCAACGGCCATCGGTCGGAAAGCGCCGGTAGGCCACGAACAGTGCGACCGCCAGGGCGGCCGATTCCAGGCAGATAACTCCGGCAAAGGCGATCAGCGGAGCCTTGCCGAGCAGCAGAATTACTCTTATACCATTGGAAAAGAGATAGGAGACGAGCTTCGCAAGGACCGTCCGTTTGCTCTGGCTCTGGCTCTCAAACCAGAGATCGACGATGTCGGATGCCTGGAAGACCAGCATCGCGCCGACAATGGCGGCCAGCAGGCAGAGCTGCCTGTCGTCCGGATGAAGCAGATACATCAGGGTTATGGCGGCCAGCCAGCAGATGATGCCGCTGACAATCCGGAGCCTGAGTGACGTGCCGAGAATGACAGGGGTGTCTCCATAGTTTCGGGCAATGTCCCGCACGATGAAGCCATCCGCTTCGAGGCCGGCGATGACCTGAAAAAAGGCGATGAAGGCGATGATGTAGGCGAGCTCTCCGAACAGTGCCGGGCCGAGATAGCGCGCTACCCAGGCTCCGACGGTCACCCCGATCAGCATCCGGAGGATCCGATCGAACAGCAGCCAGCCGGTGTTGCCGATCGCCTTACGGAGTTGGGGCCTTCCTTCCAGCCATTCCCTGATGATGCCGGGCAGGTATTTGGTCCAGGCTGAACTCATCGGAGTGCGGTCATCCTTTCAGTACTTCCAGATACCGTTCCCGGAACCGTTCGGCCAGGTATTCCGCCCGTAACGCTCCGGTCCTTTTCGGCTCAGTCAGTTCGGCGATGATGGCATTCGCCAGGGCTCGTTGATTTCCGTAGGGGACAAGCCGTCCGTACTCCCCGCTCTGCAGAATTTCCCGGATACCGTCCACATCGGTCCCGACCACACGGGTTCCGGCCGCGAGGGCTTCGATGACGGTGATGCCGAATCCTTCGAAGACCGAGGGGACCACAACGCACCCGGCCTGGTTGTACAGGGTATTCAGCTGGTCATCCGCTGCGAAGCCGAGGAACGTGACATTGCGCTCCAGGCCCAGTTGCCTGACAAGGGCTTTCATCTTTTCCAGGCAACTTCCTTTCCCCCCGACAAGGAGTTGAGCGTCAGGGATAGTTCGTACAACAAAGGGCATGCTGCGGATAAGAAAATCGATTCCCTTTCGCTTGGCAATCCGGCCGACATAGAGCAGTGAATGGGGGTTTTTCGGGATTTCCAGGTGCTGAAATCTGCTCGTGTCCACGGCATTATGAATAACGGTTATCTTCTGTTCGGGGATTGCATAATATTCGACCAGCGCGTTCTTCGTCGCTTCCGATACGGCGACGATCCTGTGGGCAAGCTGGTATGTCCTCTTTTCGAAGGGAAGGAATATGTTCTTCCAGAACTGTGTACGGATATGGCTGACTTGCTGCCGGTAGGTGTGGTGGCAGGTGACGATGACGGGAACCGGGAGCCGGCGTACGCAGAGTATTCCGCCTGGTCCGGAGTGGATATTCACACGGTCCAGGTGATGGCGGGAAATTATACGACGTGCATTGAAGTGGAGCCAGAGGGATACACCTGCCTGTTTGAGAAGACGTATCGGGAGGAAATTAATGAGAATGTGGCGATCCAGAGAGTTTATTGATGGGGAGAAAAAGAGGAAGTCTTCGCCCTTCAGGCTTGAGAACATCTGATAGGTGTGTCTGCCGATACCGCCGATCAACGGAAAAAAATCATAAGTAATGACTCCTATTCTAATGGCGCACCTCTGTAAAATAGTAGTCGGGTTAAGCTAACGTACCGTCGGACCGAAATATAATATAATCCTCAATCCAAGTCCAGTATTGCCGCTCCCTGGTCACTGCTCAAGTCCCTGCTTTGAATCGTCCCAGAAGTTTGATGTGCCAATCCTTCTTCATGCAGGGCTTTTCAATCAGGATGAACAAGAGGCCGCCGGAAAGCAGGACGGCCGGCACGATAACCAGGCCTGCCACGATAATCTCGAGCCAGGCCGGCAGCTGATTCAGGAACTCGACCCTGATCAGCAGGCGGCAGATAACGGAAATCACCGAGTAGTGGTACAGGTAGAGCGTGTAGCACATGCCGCCGATGATGTAGATCACGGGCTGACAGAAGAAACGATTACTCAGCACTCCTTTGAAGGCGGCAACATAGGCGAAAAAAGTTGGAATTACGATTAAGGACTCTTCTGCTCCCTGATAGAGCAACGCAACGATGGCGGCCCATGACAGGACGGACACCAGATCCCAGTGCCAGGATTTGGCCGGATTCTGGTTCCATTCGATCAAGTAGATATCCACTAGCAGGAAACCGGTCAGGAAGTAATGTGCCGCTGAAAGAATGGAGAGGTTTACTCTCGGAAAACCGTTTAGAGCTGATGCGATGAGGGGAAAGATGATGATGAGTACGACAAGCAGCAGCCTGCGGCCAATCTTCGACCTGATCATGAATACCGATGTTATGAGCGGGGCCAGAAGATAGAACTGCAGCTCAATTTCAAGGGACCAGGCAACAAAGTTGATTCTGCTCATGCTCCCGTAGATGATGTTGTGCAGATACCCCATGCTGGCCAACAGGTGGGGAAGCAGATCGCTGAACGTGTCCGCAGTGGCGAGGGGAAGCAATGCAAAGCGGAACAGGAGGTTGACTATATAGGGTGGTTCCAGGCGGGTCAGCCGGCGGAAAAGATACTGACGAAGATTCGGGAGTCTGCCGTTTAACAGGTACCCCTTGGCAAAGGGCAGGGCAATGACGAAGCCGCTGATGACGAAGAAGAGCTGAACGCCGATGTGCCCGTGGGAGAGGAACTTCGTCAGGAAATCAGCCTCATCCGACCTTCCGGTCTTCGAGGTAATAAACCAGTTCAGATGAAACAGGATCACCGAAAAGATGGCGATGAACCGGAGTCCATCAATCTCGGCGATAAACTGTCCGGATGTCGTATCTCGTGAGGCTTTGGATACCAGCCACTTGATCAAGCGACGCATTGTAGTTCCATTCGCGCGATGTGTGGAGATAGAGTCGCTTTATTTCTGTTTCTTGTAACGTGCCGGCGTATACCCGGAGACTTTCATGGTTAACTGGTTGCCCTTCAACTTCACCCCATAGACTATCGGGGCTTTAGACCAGTCACTCTGCGAGTCTCCCATCATAGCCAGCATGATCTCCATCCCTTTCAGCTCAGGAAAGCGCGAAATAACCCTTTCGGTTTCCGCCTTGTCGAGGTCGACCTTGTATTTGAAAGGCATCGGCATATTGTCGGATACCATTGTCCCGTCGACAGTAAACAGGATCTGCTTGCCGACAAAGGGGCATGGTTTGCCATCTTTGCCCATGGCAGGCTCAACCAGCTGCCAGGTACCGAAAAGTGCCGTATTGTCCAGTGCCACCGCTGCCGACGCCATTGACATGACGACTGCCATTACTGCAAACAGAATAATGCGCTTCATCGTGAAGTTCTCCTGTTGAATTAGCTGATTTGTAAGGTACATCCAAGCATGCTTCAGGATTGATGTTCTTGGTTCTTCCGGATGCCGTAATGACGGTCCGACGTTGCCGGATATTCCAGCTTTTTTACGCGATATTGGACATCTTCCATAAGGCGACGGTTTACCGCCAGGAGATCAGCCAAGAAGGCGGTCAGTATGGTCTGGAAACCAACGCCCAGCAGTATTGATGATAATATCAACGACTGCACATGCCCGGTACCATCACCGGTAAAGTAATAGTAGAGGAATCTGGCCGCTCCGAGTAAGCCGAGCGATAGAGCCGTCAATCCTACCGACATGAAAAACCTGAACGCCTTGTAAACGACAAAGATCCTGACGATCGTGACCAGGGATTTTCTGATGTAGGAGGAATTGCTCTTTACGAGGCGCGACGGGCGCAAGGCACTGTTGACGCGCACCGGAATCGAGGCCATGGCAATGTTCTTCTGGCCCGCCTGGATTATGGTTTCCAGCGTATAGGTATAGTCGTTAAAAACATTGAAACGCATCGCCGCTTCGCGGGTCATCGCCCGGAATCCGCTTGGGGCATCAGGAATGTTGGTCTTGCTGACAAAGCGCACCACGGAACTGCCGGCTTTTTGCAGCAGCTTCTTAGCCAGAGTAAATGACTTGATTTCGTTGATAGGGCGGGCGCCGATTACGACATCGGCTCTACCTGCAAGGATAGGGGCTACCAGCGCCGGAATATCGGCAGCCATGTATTGGTTATCGGCATCGGTGTTGATAATGACGTCTGCGCCCAGTTTGATGCAGCTGTCCAGTCCGGCCAGAAAGGCCCGTGCCAGTCCCTGGTTTTTGGTGAAGGTGACGACGTGGTTCACGCCGTTATTCAGAGCGACCTCCGCTGTTCCGTCACTGCTGCCGTCATCGATGACCAGCCATTCCACGCTGTCGAACCCCGACACATCACGAGGAAGATCTTTCAGGGTAACGGGCAGAGTCTCCGCCTCGTTGAAGCATGGTATCTGGATGATGAGTTTCATATGAATGTGCTTATCACGTTTAGATTTTGAGAACAATCAAGAAAGCTTCGATTATATGGCGATGTTCTCAATAAATTGCCCATTATTTCCCCGGATCTGTTTCAGTTGTCGTTACTGCTGTTGCGTCAGGAAATGGTATGAGATTACGAGGGCTGATCTTAATGGAAATGGCTGGATTTTAACGCTATATCATGATAGTGTCGCAAGCGGATATTAATCTTGCATTCATAATGCAACGTATTGAATTTCAAGGGAGATGTCAAATAAAAACAGCCGCAAACCTTAAGAAGGTCCTGCTTGTAACTCCCCCCTATCATAGTGGCGTGGATGAAATTGCCGGCCGCTGGATTCCTCTCGGTTTGGTCTACCTTGCCGCTGCTGCCCGACAGGTGATACCGGATGCAGAGATCTATGATGCCATGGCCAAGGGTCATGCGTATCCCGAGATTGAGCACCGTCTTCGTGAATCCATGGCGGATTACGTTGCTTCCACCGCGATCACCGCTACCATAAATGACGCAGTCAAGACCCTTGAGCTGGCCAAAAGGATCAAGCCGGATACGGTAACCATCCTGGGCGGCGTGCACCCGACCTTCATGTATGAAGAGGTGCTTACTGGCTCAGCCGCAGTCGATTATATCATCATCGGCGAGGGAGAAGTCACGCTCCGGCATTTGCTGGAGGTGCTGGAGGCCGACGGAAACCCGGAAACGGTTGCCGGGATTGCCTTTCGGCGGGAGGGAGCAGTCGTCAGGACCGGCAGCCGCACTTTCATGGAGAGCATTGACGATCTCCCGGCTGCGTGGGATCTTCTCGACTGGGAGGACTATTACAGCTTGGTGATTCCGGGTTCCCGCCTGGGAACGATCAGCTCCTCGCGCGGCTGCCGTCACGTCTGCGCATTCTGCTCCCAGCAGAAGTTCTGGGAGCAGTCCTGGCGCGCCCGTGATCCCCGGAAGGTGGCTGACGAGCTGGAATACCTGTATGCGACTTACGGCGTTAACGTCTTTTTGATTGCCGATGAGTATCCCACCAGAAGCAGGGAGCGTTGGGAAACCTTCCTCGATGCGCTCATTGCCAAGGATATCCCTGTTTATCTCCTGATGGAAACCAGGGCCCCGGACATAATCCGGGATAGCGACATCATCTGGAAGTACCGGAAGGCAGGAATCATTTATATCTCCGTCGGAATTGAAACCGCCGACCAGGCGGCCCTCGATGCCGTGAAAAAAGAGATGAATATTGCGGAAATGGGCCGGGTTTTTGATATCCTCCGTGAGCAGGAGATAGTGTCAGAGGCCTCTTTCATGCTCGGTTTCCCCGATGAGACTCCATCCAGTATCAATAACACCATGCAACTGGTCCAGGAATATAACCCGGACATTGCTAATTTTCTGACCTACACACCATGGCCGTACTCTGAAGGGTACACAGACCTTGAACCCCATCTCCGGGTCCACGATTACGGGAAATACAACATGGTGGATCCCGTCCTCGAACCGCACAAAATGAGTATTCTGCAGGTTGAAGTTGCGCAGGCGGACTGCTACCGCCGCTTTTATATGGGCAAGTTAATGGAATTCATGACCATGAAGGCCGGCTTCAAGCGAGACTATCTGATGCGCATCACCAAGCTGTTCATGAGCAGCCACTTTGTCATGAAAAAACTGGGGGTCGGCATACTTGGCAAGATCCCGGCAAAGATTGAAGAGATGAAGCGGAGAAATGGATGAGCAGGGGCATATTGACGGATGAGAGAAAAAACATGAACCACTCCATCGGCAGCCAGGGTACCGTGCTGATAGTGGAAGATGACCGCAATACCGCCGCGCTGGTCGCAACGTATCTTGAGCGGGAGGGGTTCAAGGCGGTGGTGGTCCATGATGGCGGGCAGGCGATACAGGCAGCCGGCGCTTGCCATCCCGTTTTCGTCATCCTCGATGTCATGCTGCCGAACGTGGACGGCCTGGAGATTTGCCGGGCCCTGCGGAAAAGTTCCGAGGTTCCGGTCCTGATGCTTACGGCACGGGAGGAGGAGGTCGACAGGGTCGCGGGTCTGGTGATTGGCGCCGATGATTACGTGGTCAAGCCGTTCAGCCCCCGCGAACTGGTAGAGAGGGTCAAGGCGATCCTGCGCCGCAGCAGGCCGCCTTCACCATCTGCTGCGGTTGTGCTCTCGTGTGGTGGTCTGGAACTGAATCCTGATAAACACATGGTTACCCGTGCCGGAAAACCTGTGCCGCTGACGGCGTGGGAATACAAGCTTCTGCATGCTCTGATGGGCTCTCCCGGGAAGACCTTTTCCCGAGAGGAACTCCTGAGCCAGTGCTATCAGAACAGCGAGGCGGTGATTGACCGGGTTATCGACGTGCATATCGGCAAACTCCGCCAGAAGATCGAGGACGATCCCGCCCATCCGCGCTTCATCCTGACGGTGCGGGGGTACGGCTACCTCTTTACCGATGAGGACGGGCGATGAGGCAGCGACTGCTCTGGAAACTGCTGGTAGGGCATATCGTTCCGGTCTTTGCGGTTTTCGCCCTGCTGATCTGGCACGCCATTGACCGGCGGGCCGCCGATTATTTAAAGGAGCTGGAAGTTCATTTCCATGTCTCGCCGGTTGGCCTGCACCGCCAATTTCTTGATGCCGTCCATCATAACCTGTTCTGGGGAGTCCTGATTGCACTGGCCGTGACCCTGCTCTTTACCTACCTGTTAACCAGCTGGGTGCTCCGTCCGCTGCTGCAGATCACCGCCATCACCAAAAAGGTTGCCGACGGCAACTATTCCGAAAGGGTCAAGGCGGTGTCCCGCTATGAAGGGGGGCAGCTTGCCGACGCCTTTAACCATATGGCCGATAACCTTGAGAAGGTCGAACGGTTGCGCAAGAACATGGTCGCGGACATCTCCCATGAACTGCGTACCCCTTTGACCAATCTGCGCGGCTACCTGGAGGGGCTGAGTGATTCCGTCATACCGCCGTCCCCGGAAACATTCCGGATGCTTGAACAGGAAGTCCTGCGCCTGGTCAGCCTGGTAGAGGACCTTCAGCAACTGGCAAAAGCCGATGCCGCCGAGGCGTTTCTCGATTTCCAGGAACTTTCCCTTCATGAACTGCTGTCCCAGATCATGGACCTGTACCGGCCGAACTTCCAGGATAAGGAAATTGACGTGCAATGGCGGCTTGATCCGGGGAGAGCTCTTGTGGTTGCAGACCGGGACAAACTGCTGCAGGCGATTCGCAACCTGGCCGACAACGCCTGGAAATACACCCCGTGCGGGGGAAGCGTGACAATTTCAACTCAGCGTACCGTCGATGGCATAAAGACCGTCTTCGCCAACAGCGGCGCGGTGATTGCGGCAGATGATATTCCGTATCTGTTCGAGCGGTTTTTCCGGGGGGACCGTTCCCGCTCACGGGACGCGGGGGGCGCGGGTATCGGACTGGCAATCGTCAAGGAGCTTATCGAGGCGCACGGCGGCACGGTAGGCGCGGAAAGCGACGGGAGCGGAACACGCGTCTGGTTCACGCTGCCAAAAGTCGAAGAGTGAAGAGTGAAGAGTGAAGAGAAATCTCTTACCCCTCACCCCTCATACGTAACTTTACCAAATCTTTACATGACCACTGGTCGTTTCCCTGCTAGAGTGCCTGGAGGAGACTTGCGGGCCTCGGCTGCGCCGGTGACACCTCATTTTTTCTGCAATTGATATCCATTACACACAGGAGAAACATATGAGCAAGATTCTTTTTGTAACAGCCCCGTATCACTGCTGGGGAGTGCAGGTCGTCGGCACCTGGCCGCCGCTGCATCTGGCCTATCTCGCCGGAGCCGCACTCGAAGAGGGGCATGAGGCCAGGATATTCGACGCCATGAACAAAGGTCTTAACTTCGAAGATATCAGGCATGAAATAGAACGCTTCCAACCCGATTACGTCATGACCCTTGATTATCTTCCGGTCACCGGCGCCATCAGCACCGCCACGGTCCCCGACGCGCTGAAGATTCTGGATGTTGTCAAAGAGGTAAATCCGGCCATTGTCACCTTGCTGGGCGGCCCCCATCCGACGTTCATGTTTAATGAAATCCTCGAAGACGACAAAAACCACGTCGATTACATCATTAAGGGAGAACCGGAGCAGACCTTGAAGCAGCTGCTTGCCGCTATTCCGGAGGGAAAAGGGAAAAACGTCAAGGGCGTCGCGTTTCTGGAGGGGGGAGAGGTCGTTTCAAATGCAAATCAGCCTCACATCGTCGAACTGGATTCCCTGACACCGGCATGGCATCTGCTGGATTGGAATGATTATCATTACCGGGTGGCGCCCGGCGGCAGAATGGCCTCCATCCTGACTTCACGCGGCTGCGACATGGAGTGCGCATTCTGCAGCCAGAGGATGTTCTGGCGCGAGGATTGGCGCTGTCGGAAACCTGAAAAAGTCATCGAGGAGATGGCCCACCTGATCGATACCTACAAGATCGGTTTTTTTACCCTGATCGACGCCTATCCGACCAAACACCGCGACCGGTGGGAGTTGTTTCTGGATCTGGTCATCGAACGGAAGTTCGGGGTGCATCTGCTGATCGAAACCAGAGTCGAAGATATCATCCGGGATGCGGATATTCTGCACAAATACCGGGAGGCCGGCATCATCCACATCTACATCGGCGCCGAGAGTGCCGACAAGGATACCTTGAAGAGCCTGAACAAAGGCACCAGTTTCGAGCAGAACAAGCAGGCTCTGGACCTGTGTCGCGAAGCGGGCATCATTACGGAAGCGTCGTTCATGATCGGCTTTCCCAACGAAACCTGGGAGTCAATCGACAGCACCATCGAATCCGCCAAGTATCTCAATCCGGATATCGCCGTGTTTCCCGTGGTGACACCCATGCCGTTTACCCCGATTCATGCGGATATGAAGGATCGCATCAGGGTCTGGGATTACTCGAAATACAATCTGGTAACTCCCATTATCGAACCGTTCGAGATGAGCATGGACGAAATAACCCAGGCACTCGGTACCTGCTACATGAAATTTTACTCGGAGAAGGTGCAGGAAATTGTCGCGCTGGAGGACGGTTTCAAGCGGCGCTACATGATGAGCGCGTTCAAGCTGATGATGAAGGACCACGGAAAACATTTCGATTTCTCCGCTTCCGGCATGCCGATGCATTTCACTACGGATACGTTGAAGAGTTATTGATTCGAGTCGCGGTTGCAGTTTATAGGTAGAGGGTTAAACAGCCGAGGGGATACCTCTTCGGCTGTTTTTTATGTCCCATTGAAATGCATGCAGTGATGGGATGAAATTGAAATTAAGTGAGTATTACGTCTGTTTAATTCGAGATTTCGAAACTGATGAGCACACAATCTGATAAAATCCGGACTTTGGCCGTCTCTATCGGGTTATCCGTTTTGGTGCACCTGCTGGTACTGATTTCGCTGGGGAGGTTCGGGAACTACAGTTTTGCCGCGCCGGTCAACCCTCTACAGGCCGTAATGGTTGACTTGACAAAGCCTCATAGTGACGCCGAACCGGTCGCGGACACTGACAGCCGGAAGAGCCGCCATACGGATGACGTTGCGAAAGATGTTACTGATGAGAGGAATCATGCCCGGGTACAGGGCGGAGAGGTTGACGCGCCTCCGGCAGTACCGGAAAAAGGCCCGGCCGAACCGAAGAGCGTCGAGCCTGATGTAATCGGCAAAGAAAAGACCGATATAATGACCCGGACCAGCGAGCCGGCAATCGACCGGCAACCTGCCGCATCACGGCACATTGCGTCGGAAGCTGCAATCCCCCCTCCGCTCAGAACCGTCGGCGAGTTTCTGTCGTCAAAAAGTGAAAAACTCTCCTATCTGATCAGCCTGCTGGGCGTCCCGGTGGGAAACGTGGAGCTGGAAGCAAAAAACGAAAACAACGAGCTCCGGATAACCCTGAGAACCAGGTCAAATACCGCCCTCACAAGCATCTACCCTGTCGATGATGTCATAGAGACCAGACACATCGGCGGCAACTTCATCATTACCAAGATCAGGCAGCAGGAAGGCTCGTTCAGCAGCGACATCGGCTTTACCATCTTCCTGAGGGACAAGCGCGTGTTCTGGATCGACCGTATTCGGAAGCGGTACTCGAACGAGACCATACCCAATAGTGACGTGCTCGATACCCTGTCGTCATTCTATTACCTCAGGAACCGGCCGTTACAGATTGGCAAAACGGAAATACTGCATGTTTACGACGGTGATACCTATGCGCCTGTACCGGTTGAAGTATTGCGCCAGGAGAAGATCCGGCTGCGTAATTTAAAGAAGGTGGATACTCTGCTGTTACGTCATGTTCAGCAAAAAAGCGGGATTTTCAGGAAGACAGGTGATAAGATGATCTGGATAACCGATGATGACTTTAAAGTGCCGGTTCGCATCGAAACATCGACCGCTTTCGGAAACATCACGGTCGAGTTGGTGTCGTCTGAATCAACTCCTGTGAAGGGCGCCGCGCAGTGACAGTTTCCTCGGGAGCAATATCCGTGAGCATGAATGGCTACTCCGTCAGCATTAATCTGAAAATGGGTTGGAAATGATGAAGAGTGTTGTACTCGCGGCACTAATTTTTGTTGCATCGCCCGCCTTCGGGATAATCTATTCCTGGACCGACTCGCGGGGTATCGAGCATTATACCAACAAGGATTACGAGATACCTGCCCGGTATCGAACCAGGGTCAAAGCCCGTTTTCCCGAAGCGACCGACTCAACGACTCCTCAACCGAATCTGCAAACCGGTCCGGCGCCAACTGTGCAACCCGTTCAGGCGGGAGCACCGGGTTCACAACCGCCGGTCGTCAGCGCTGAACCACAGAACAACGTAACCAGGCGAGGCAGAAGAGAGAGGCGTGTCAGAAGACCGGCCTCCGAAGAAGAATGAATATGACAAATCCATTTGTGCGACGATATTGCACTGACAATCCTATAATGTGCGATCTTGTGACCAGTCCATAATGAAAAAAAGTCTCCTCTATATATCGCTGGCGATAACCGCGTACCTGGCCTATATCGGAATTTCCCTGGCACTGGCGCCCCCTGTCGCCGATCTGGCCGATAAGAAATTTAGTACTACCATCCAGGCCAAAGATTGGCAGGGCGGGTACCACGACTTCGTGGTCGGGCCGAAGAACCGCTCCTGGACGCCGTCAGGGCGCATCCCGTCCGAGATGAAATGGGCGGTGATATTGGCCGAAGACTCCAACTTCTACAAGCATGAAGGTTTTGATGTCAAGGCTATCAAGAATGCCATCAAGTATGATCTGGAGAAGAAAAGCCTGAAGCGCGGCGCTTCGACCATTACCCAGCAGGCCGCAAAGAACCTGTTCCTCTCCCGCGAGAAGACGATCACCCGCAAGCTGAAGGAGATCTATCTGGCTTACCGGATGGAGCAGGAGCTTACCAAGGGGCGCATAATCGAGTTGTATCTGAACGTTGTTGAGCTGGGGCCGATGGTGTACGGCATCGGTCAAGGGGCCCAGTATTATTTCGGCAAGCCGGCATCAAGCATGACGCCGCGGGAATGCGCCTTTCTTGCCGCGATGCTCCCCGGCCCGCGGCTCGCCTACAACCCTTACAAGAACCTGGGCAAGGTATTGAAGCGTTCCGACATGATCCTGCGGCTGCTGCGCCAGAAAGGTGTTCTCGGCGAAGCTGAATATCAGGCCGCCCTGGCGCAGTCGCCCAACATCGGGCGGATGCAGCAGAAGATTGACGAGGTCATCAGTACTCCACCGACATTTACATCGCCGTCATCTGCCAGGAAAGACCCGGCTGAGCCGTTGGCGGAACCAGCCGCGGAACAGAAGGAAAAGCCGGTTGACCCGCCGGTACCGCAATCGGGTGACACGGCGCCTGCAAATCAAAACGAAAGTCCGGCCGACAAAAAATGAATGAAAAAACCGACCTGAAAAATCTCACACTTCCCGCTCTGGAACAGTTTCTCCAGGGTCAGGGCAAAGAGCGCTTTCGTGCCCTCCAGGTATTCAAGTGGATCTACCAGCAGGATGCCCGGGGATTCGAGGAGATGACCAACATCTCCAAGGCTCTTCGTGCGGAGCTGGCCGAAACCGCCTATATCAGCAACCTCGAACCGGAGGCGATCGAGGAGGGGAGCGACGGGACGCGCAAATACCTCTTCACCCTTGACGACGGCAACGCTGTTGAATCAGTACTGATACCGATCGAGGGGCGCAATACTCTCTGCATCTCGTCGCAGGTCGGCTGCGCCATGGCGTGCGAGTTCTGCCTGACCGGCACTTTCAAGTTGACCCGCAACCTGACGACGGCGGAAATAGTTAACCAGATCATGGCCGTCAAGCGTGATTTGATCAGGAATCCGCCCGCACTTTCACTAGCGGTGACAGAAACGGTTGACGACGAAGATGACGATGACCAGCCGGAGTCGCCGGCGGCCATCCGTAATATCGTGCTGATGGGGATGGGGGAGCCGCTGCATAACCTGGACAACGTCATCCCGGCGATCCGGATCATGATCGACGGCAACGGCCTGCAGCTCTCCAACCGGCGGGTAACCGTCTCCACCTGCGGACTGGTGCCGGAGATGGAGCGGCTGGGGCGGGAGATTCCGAACGTCAACCTGGCGGTGTCGCTGAATGCCACGACCGATGAACTGCGGAACAGGATCATGCCGGTTAACCGGAGCTACCCGCTCAGGGAGCTATTGAAGGCGTGCAAGGAGTTCCCGCTGCCGGGGCGCCGTAAAGTCACCTTCGAATATGTAATGCTGGGGGGGGTAAATGATTCGCTGGAGGATGCCAGACGGCTCTTGAAGCTGATCAGCGACATCCCGAACAAGGTCAACCTGATCCCGTTCAACGAGCATGAAGGGTGCGGTTTCAAGGCGCCTTCCAGAGCGGCTATCGATGCGTTTCACAAGTATCTGATCGACCGGCATGTGACGGTCATCACCCGTGACAGCCGGGGGGGCGATATCTCGGCGGCGTGCGGACAGTTGAAGGGGAAGCTTGAGAAGAAGTAGCGCCGCAAATTCTGTTCACGCGACCAGAAGCAGGTGCCTCCAGGCAAGTCGCGAAGGCGCGAAGAAATCAAATTCCTGTTAAACATCCATGCTTCACCAGACCGGTGATTCAAATACTTTATTTGGTTATCTGTTTATCCTAAATACGGCAGTTAACCGCAGATAGATAGGATGAACGCAGATAAAACCATACAAATCTTTACTAAAGACAATAACCATTTTGGTTATACCTAGATTTTGTCATAAGCTTTTGATCTATCGGCGTTTATCCGCGTTCATCGGCGGTTAACTGCTTTTTATAGGTTTATCTTCGCGAACTTCGCGACTTCGCGTGAACTATTGTATTCTTAAGTAATGAAAAGGCCTCCAGAGAAAACCCTGGAGGCCTTTATTGTTGAAAGCTGAGAAACGCTTACGCCTGTGGGCGTCTTGAGCGATACTCGATTACTGGTTCGTGACGAGTTGCAGGTGCGCTGCGTGGAGCGCTTCCGGCCGGTTTCGCCGATTTGCTCCACGATTTTGCCTGGCCGTCACGTCCGCCCGCAGGTTTGCCGAAACGGCCGGCAGGGCCGCCAGGGCCGCTTTTACGGGGGCCGCCGCTGCGGCCGGCCGGTTTCCTGATGGAGGTTGACGGTTCATGCCCGGCAATCTGCAGCTCCGGCAGTTTTTTGCCGATGAAACGCTCGATGCGCTCCAGATAATTGCGTTCGCCGGCAGAGGCGAATGATATGGCGATTCCGGTTGCCCCGGCGCGGCCGGTACGGCCGATACGGTGGACATAGTCTTCGGCAAAGCGCGGCAGGTCGAAGTTGATGACATGGCTGATGCCGTTTACATCCAGGCCGCGGGCCGCCACGTCGGTGGCCACCAGCAGGCGGATGCCGCCGCGGCGCATACGGTCGATGGTCTTGTTGCGGGCCATCTGGGTCATGTCACCGTGCAGGGCGGCTGCAGGGTAGCCGTTGCGGGAGAGTTCACGGGATAATTCATCGGCGTCGCGCTTGGTGGCGGAGAAGATGATCGCGCGGGTCAGTTCGGAATCGCTGACCAGATGATTGAGGAGCTCTTTCTTGTGATTCAGGTTGTCGGTAACATGCAGGCGCTGCTCGATCAAGGCGTGCGATGAGGTGCTGACAGCCAGCTGAATCCGTTTCGGTTCGCGCATCATTTTCTCGGCCAGGCGTGCGATGTCACCCTCCATGGTGGCGGTGAACATCAGGGTCTGGCGGTTGGAAGGGGTGCGCTCGACGATCTTGTTGATGTCTTCGCTGAAACCCATGTCGAGCATGCGGTCGGCTTCGTCGAGAACCAGCATCTCCAGACGGTCGAGACGGATGCTGCCGCGCTCGATGTGGTCTACCAGGCGTCCCGGAGTGGCGACGATGATGTCAACCGGCGCGGATAGGAGGCGGAGCTGTTCGCGATAGGGCATGCCGCCAAGCAGTGTGCCGCAGCGGGGACGGATGCCGCGGCCGTAGTTGCGGGCGGACTCCATGACCTGGCCAGCCAGCTCACGGGTCGGTGCCAGAACCAGGATACGCGGCCCTTTGCCGGGCAGGGTCGATTTTTTGGTCAGGAGTTCCAAGGCCGGCAGCACGAAGGCGGCGGTCTTGCCGGTACCGGTCTGGGCGGTGGCGATCACGTCATGTCCTGCCAGTACCAGCGGGATTGATTGTTCCTGAATGGGGGTCGGGGTTGTGTAGCCGCAGGCGGTAATAGCCGACAGGATGGCCGGATTAAGGCCCAGTTCTTCAAACGTCATGTTGATTCCTTTGTCTGGAGCGGTGTAAAGATAAAAGCGCACACGGACCGGGGAATCAAACAGATGATTCCGGGAAGGTAAATGCAGTAACGTGCGGGCAGACAATAAATCTTCGCCTGCCGTACGGTCTGCTTGTTTCAATCGGGATTGAAGCTACAGGGGGGGCAGAATGCGATGATCAAGAGAGAAACAACGGACACCATACCGCTGCTTCATGTGGCACAACAATTAGACACCATAGAGGATTTGATTCTAAAAGGCAAGCACTTATTTCATATTCAGTTTGCCTGATAACGTATAACCTGATTCAGTCTTGTACATTGTCCCTGCGTCGTGCTAACGTCACCGCTGTATGTTATCAAGCAGCATCAAGGGGAGTGTCGCGTGTCAAAACAGTTCGTCAGTGAGATAAAAGATCGTGATCCGGTCAATGCCGTTTTTCTGGTCAAGGATAAAATCCTGGCCATGGCCAAGAACGGCAAGCCGTACATGAACCTGCGTCTGATGGATAAGAGCGGCGATATAGAAGCCAAGGTGTGGGACAATACGGAGCTGCTCGACAAGCAGTTTGACAAGGATGATTTCGTCTCGGTACGCGGCAAGGCTTCGGTCTACATGAACAAAATGCAGGTCGTCATTGCGGAAATCGCCAAGGTGCCGGAGGAACAGGTCGTGCTGGCCGATTTTCTCCCCGAGTCGCCCCGTGGCGGCGCCGAGATGCGCCAGGAATTGACCGATACGGTTGCCGCGCTCGGCAACCCCCATCTTAAAGGGCTGATGGAAGCCTTTCTGGCCGATGAGCCGATTATGAGGATGTACTGTCAGGCTCCGGCAGCCAAGGGAATGCACCACGTCTATCTTGGCGGGCTGCTGGAACATTCGCTTTCATTGGTCAAGCTGTCCAAGACCATTGTGCCGCTGTATGGCGGGATCAACGAGGATCTGCTGGTGGTCGGATCGCTGCTGCACGATGTCGGCAAAATCTACGAGATGAGTTTCGAACGGGCCTTTGATTATACCGACGCGGGCAAGCTGCTCGGGCATATCACGATCGGCGTGGAGCTGGTGGATGAGAAGATCCGTCAGGTGGAGGGCTTTCCGCGTGAACTGGCTCTGCTGCTCAAGCATATGCTGCTTTCCCACCATGGTCAGTACGAATACGGTTCGCCCAAGCGTCCCAAGACGATCGAGGCAACAATCCTCAATTATCTGGATGACCTGGACTCGAAGATCAACGGCATACGGGCCCACATCGCCAAAGAGACCGTGTCTACGTCACGCTGGACCGCGCATCACCGGCTGTATGACCGTTATTTTTTCAAGAGCAATGGAATGGATGGGGAGTCGGCCGGGGAGCAGGAGGTGGTTTGCGTGCTGGATGAAACCTGCCATACGGCTCCAGCGGAACCGGTTGCGGAACCGGAGGAGCGCAAGGAGCGGCAGTCGTTCAACAACCAGCCGCTTAAGGCGCTGGAGAATCTGAAACTCTTTTAGGATTTACGGGGGCTGTTATTCAGCCCCTTTTCATTTCTATCTGCAGCTCCGATATTTTTTTCCTCAGCGTGTTCCGATTGATGCCGAGTATATCGGCCGCCTTAACCTGGTTCCAGCGGCATTTTTCCAGCACGAGGCGGATCAGTGGGCGTTCGACCTGCTCCAGCACCATCGAATAAATATCCCCCTTCTCAAGTCCCTCAATACCGTTCATGCAGGATCTCAGTTTCAGGTCGATCAGCGCTTCCAGCGATGTCTCCTGCGACCCGGTCTGTGCGATCTCTCGTGCCGGGAGCAGTCCACCGAAGTCAAGCGCGGTCAGGAGCGGATCGTTTGACAGGATCACGGCCCGCTTGATGGAATTCTCGAGCTCGCGCACATTGCCGGGCCAGGAATATCCCTTCAGGAGCGCCAGCGCGTCATCTGCCAGCCGTTTGGGAACAACGGACATCTCCGCGCAGGAGCGGGACAAAAAGTAGTTGGCCAGGTCGGGAATATCGTCGCGTCGTTCACGCAGCGGAGCGAGGGTAATAGGCACAACATTCAGGCGATAGTAGAGGTCTTCGCGGAACTCTTTCTGACGCACCTTCTCGACCAGCGACTGGTTTGTCGCGGCGACAATCCTGACATCCACCGGAATATTCTGGTTTCCCCCGATCCGGGTGATCTCCTGTTCCTGCAGCACCCGCAAGATCTTGGCCTGCAGATCCAGCGGCATGTCTCCGATCTCATCCAGAAAGAGGGTGCCGTGATTGGCCTGCTCGAACTTGCCCTGTTTCCTCTCTCCGGCGCCGGTGAAGGCACCTTTCTCCGAGCCGAACAGCTCGCTCTCCAGCAGGTCACGAGGTATCGCGGCGCAGTTGATCGCGACAAACGGTTTTCCGAGACGCTCCGAATTGAAATGGACGGCTCGCGCCACCAGCTCCTTGCCGGTTCCCGACTCACCCTGGATCAGGATCGTGACATCGCTTACCGCCACCTTGCCGATGGTCTTGTAGACATCCTGCATGGCCGTCGAATTACCGACGATATTTTTTTCGGCCTGATAGCGGTCTTTCAGTTCCTGCTTGAGAGTGGTTACCTGTCCGGCAATGTCGCGTGCCTTGGCGACTTTTTCGATGATGGCATCGATTATATCCAGATCGAACGGCTTGGTGATGTAGTCGTAGGCCCCTCGTTTCATCGCTTCCACAGCATTTTTCATGCTGGCCTCGGCCGTCATTATAACCACCAGCAGATCGTTGTTCAGCTCACGAACCTTGTCCAGCAGGTCAAGTCCGGTGATGCCGGGCATCTTGATATCGAGGATGGCAAGATCATAGCAGTTGTCCTTGATCAGTTCCAGGGCATGACGGCCGTCATGCGCCAGGTCCACGCTGAAACCTTTCTGCTTGAGCGCCTTTGAAAGCACCCAGCGGATGCTCTCTTCATCATCGGCTACCAGTATTCTGTTGAGCGGCATAATGGACCTCAATTCCGTTTGAATATGTGTGCAAAACGTTCAGGCATAACCCACAGGATTTACCGCACCAGCGGCAGCAGCACCGTAAATTTCGTTCCGTGCCCCGGATCCGATTCCGCCTTGATCATGCCGCGATGCTCCGAGACGATCTTGTGGCAGATGGTCAATCCCAGGCCGGTTCCGGTCGATTTGGTGCTGAAGAACGGCGTCCAGATATTTTCCAGATCCGCCTGCGGAATGCCGGGGCCATCGTCACAGACTTCAATGGCCACCATGCGCGAATTACGCCGGTTCTGGGTCATGCGGTAATCGGACAGCACCCTGCTGGTCACGGTCAGGCGGCCGTCATTCCCCATGGCATCGATGGCGTTGCGGATCAGGTTCAAAAAGAGCCGGGTCAGCATCTCCTCGTCGGCCATGATGTCCGGGATACTCGGGTCGAAATGCTGGATGATCGCAATCTCCTGATCGGCGACGGCCTGCTTCTGGAGCAGCAGGATGTCGCCCAGGACCCTGTGCAGATTGACCGGCGCGAGCTTGAGAGCCCGCGGCGAGGCCAGCTCGAGCAGTTCGCGGATGATATGGTCGATGCGTTCGGTTTCCCGGATCATGACCTTGGTGTAGTCGAGCATCTCGCTGCCCGGGGCAAATTCGCGCTCCAGCAGCTGTGCCGCCCCTTTGATCCCCCCCAGCGGGTTTTTTACTTCATGCGCAAGTCCGGCAGCAAGGGTGCCAAGCGTGGAGAGGCGGTCGGCCTGACGCACGGCAGCCTCAAGCTCGCGGATATAGGTGATGTCCTTCAGGGTCAGTATCGCGCCGATGTTCTCGCCGCTCCCCTCGACCAGCGGGTAGCAGGTCACCGCCACCGGCGTAATCCTCCCGGTGGAACGGACCACGACATTTTCATGATCCGAGATGGTGATGCCGGTGTGTATGGTTTTGGCCAGCATCTCGATCAGGGTCGTCTCGAGCGCAAACAGCTTTTCAAACTCCGCCCCCTGGGCCTGTCGCTGCGAGAACCCGGTAATCGCCTCGGCCGCAGGATTGCACAGGGTTATACGGCCGTTGCTCCCGACGACGATAACACCATCCCCCACGCTGTCGATGACGGTGGCATAGTAGTCATCACGGGTTTTCTGCAGCTGATCATTCGCCATGGGGTTCTGAAACATGCCCCGGGGTGTCGGGTATGCTCCGCATCCTTTCCGTTAGTGACGTAATATCTTCAAGCGACCGGGCGTAATTGGCGGTGCGGCGGATTTCCGACGCCCCGGCGAAGCCCTTTGCATACCAGCCGATATGCTTCTTGATCTCGCGAACCGCGACCGCCTCGCCCATTTCTTCAATAAACAGGTGCAGGTGCCGTTCAATCGTGTCTGCCCGCTCGACCGTGCTGACAGGCGTGCAGTGACCGGTCTCCTGGAGCTCGTTGACCTGCCGGAAAATCCAGGGGGCGCCGAGAGCGCCGCGGGCAATCATGATGCCGTCGCAGCCGGTTTCGCGAAGCATCCGCAGGCAATCCTCAGGAGTAAACAGGTCGCCGCTTCCCAGCACCGGGATCGTCAGGGCATTCTTCATATCTGCCAGCTGCGTCCAGTCCGCCTGGCCGGAAAACATCAGTGACCGGCTGCGGGGGTGGAGGGTGATGGCATCACACCCCTCGGCTTGCGCAATGCGCCCGACTTCCTGAAAGACATCGTCGCCGCAGTGCCAGCCGGAACGGATCTTGATCGTCAGCGGCAGCGTGGTTGCCGAGCGCACCGCGCGAACGATGGCGGCGATTTTGAGCGGCTCCAGCAGCAGTGCGCTGCCCGCGCCTGTTCCGACCACCTTGCGTACCGGGCATCCCATGTTGATGTCCAGCAGATCGCCGTACCCCTCAACCATGCGCGCCGCTTCGGCCAGGTCAGCAGCTTTGTCGCCGAACAGCTGGATGCCGAGAGGCCGGTCGTCGGGTGAACTCTTCATGAGGGCCAGTGTCTTGACCCCTTCCCTTACCAGGCCGTTGACGCTGACCATCTCGGTATAGGCCAGTGAAGCTCCGGCATTTCGACAGATCAGCCGGAACGGCAGATTTGTAATTCCCGCCAATGGTGCAAGCACGACGTTGTGCCGGAGGACGAGAGAGCCAATTGTTAATGGTTTTAGCATGATACACACTTATGGTACAAACCTGGAGGAGGGGGAAACAGCCCAAAGACTGCCTAAATTTTGGGCATAGTAGCACAGTCGGAATAAATGGCAAGGGCAAAAAACAGATTTTTATTGCCAACAGGCTATTTTCCGTTTTTAATAGCATACAACTCGTGTTGACTGTTCAAGGAGAACTACCATGTTTGGAATCGGCATGCCGGAAATGATAATTATTCTCGTGATCGCCCTGATCGTCATCGGGCCGCACAAGCTGCCGGAGCTGGCCAAGTCGCTGGGAAAGGGTCTTGCTGAATTCAAGAAGGCTTCGGAAGGTTTCCAGCGCTCGGTTCAGGAAGAGGCGGCCAAAGCCGACGAGACGGCGCAGGTGAAGGAAGCCTCTGCCGCGGCTGAAACGATCATGCCGTACAGGGCGTCAGAGCCGCCTCCGGTTGATAATAAAGAGTCCGCGCCGCAGGTAAAAGCGGCCTCGGCTGCGGTGGAGCAGATTATGCCTTACGTGGCGATGGAGCCGGCGCCGGCCGACAAGAAAGAGCCGCCCCGCGCCTGAAAGCCGCATAAGATTATTGTGCCGTAAACTAGAAGAGCCGGGTAATCCCGGCTCTTCTAGTTTAAACAGCTTTCGAAAAATTATTTCACCTGAATCTTGATCTGTTTCTGCTTCTTGTCCGCTCTCTTGGGGAGTGTAATCGTCAGTACCCCCTTGTCGCAGATGGCGACAACCTTTTCCTGGTCTATCGTTGTCGGCAGGCTGAAGCTGCGCTGGAAGCTGCCGAAATATCTCTCGATGCGGTGGTAGTTCTCCTTTTTTACCTCATCTTCGTGTTTGCGCTCCCCCTTCAGAATCAGGGTGCTGTCCTCGATGCGAACTTCGATGTCTTTCTGGTCTACATCAGGCAGCTCGGCTTTTATGATGATGGAATCGACGGTCTCGTAAATATCGACAGCCGGCTGCCAGAGTCCTTCCTTGATGTCTTCGCTGGGCAGGTCGTGATTCCAGGAAAGGTTGAGGAGCCTGTTCATCTGGTCCTGCATGGTGCGCAAATCACGGAGCGGGTTGTACTTTACAATTGCCATGACGGAGTCCTCCTTTTGAGCGGTTGTGATTGGGTAACTACCCTGCCGCCTAAAAGCATAATCACGATTTATAAAATGTCAAGACGCGCCATTTCCACACGTTTGCCGCAGAAACTCCAGGCTTTTCAACTTTCTTTGCGCATGGTTGGCCAGCGATTCATCCAGCAGGATACCGGCCGCCTGGAGCGCATCTTCATCGAAGGCCACCTGTCCGAAACGGCCGGTGTTCAGACAGGAGCCCAGCCCGCGCAGGGAAGCTGCCGGCATCGGGCGACCGGTTGCGGCACAGAAACGGCAGACCAGTTCACCCCCCTCCTGCATGAGAGCGACATGCCCGTCAAAATCGGAGCCGCAACGGCTGCACTCCTCCAGCGAGGGGCGGTATCCGAGAATATTCAGCAGATTGATTTCAAAGAGCCGGCGGTCGGCATCGTCAACGTGGCCGGAATCCAGGCGCTCAAGATAAGCGGCCAGCAGACGGTACAGGCGCGGCAGCGGCTGCCCTTCCGGGGTGAGGCTCTCCACCAGCTCGCAGGCGTACAGGCCATGGGCAATTGCACCGAGGAGGCCCCGAATCCCGGAATAGAGCGTGATGACGTCGGCACTCCGCAGGGAAGAGAGGCCGTCCTTATAGCTCAGCTGGAGATCGATCCGGGCAAACGTCTCCAGCGCCGGCCCGAAACGTTTGCGGCTGTTGCGGGCGCCGCGGGCGAAGCCCTTTAGCCGGCCATGTTCAAGCGTGAACAGTGACACGATCCGGTCGCTCTCGCCATAGTCGGAGCTTGAAAGCACGAAGGCCTGTAGTTTTTCCAGATGCATGGTGATTTTGCTGCTCCTGCCGATGGTTGGGTTCCCGCTTTTAAAGCTCTTTACATTTATAACATGTATGGTATATTTGGATCATGGTTTATTGTCTTTCATATTACAATGAAACTGTTGAAGCTGAGCTTGATGCTTGGCCTGTTGGTTTGCGTGCCCGGTTTCGAGCACTGACTGTACGCATGGAAGAATACGGTCCCAATTTGGGAATGCCACATACAAGGGCGCTAGGTAGTGGCCTTTTTGAAATCCGCGCCAAGGCAGAAGAAGGAATTGGAAGAGTATTTTTCTGCACCATGGTCGGACGAAAGATCATAATTCTCCACAGTTTCATAAAAAAGACGGATAAGACACCAAAACGGGAACTCGATATAGCGCTCACTCGGCAGAAGGAGGTAATTGATAATGAGCTATAAACCAGTTGCGTACGACCCCAAGAAGAAATTGAAGAAAGACCTGCAAGACCCCAATTTCAAGAAAGCATGGGAAGCCTTGGATGATGAATTTGCCGCTCTGGATGCCCTGCTTACGGCACGTCGGCAGGCAGGGATGACCCAGGAACAAGTGGCGGCTAAAATGGGTGTTTCTCAGCCATCGCTGGCAAGAGTTGAAGCGACACTCGGTTCTCACCGTCATTCTCCGTCACTGGAGATGCTTCGCAAGTACGCTGCCGCTGTTAACTGCAAGCTGGAGATCAAGCTGATACCACAGCATTCGTAATTGTGGCTTGTCCGTCTGCCGCCAAGTGGATGGCTGGTACAGCTACATTTTTCAAAAACCGGTGAACAGGAAATCAAGCGCGGCGATGATTTCATCTCGATGTTCCTTGATAGAACATACCTTATCACCAAGACCGTTTACCGTGACTCCGGCCAGCTCGGCCGTTGACATTATGACCGTGCTTCGTTTTATGGAAAATCGGGGGTTCAGATGTTTTGCCGCCTTAACCATGGCAGACATTGAATAGAGGGGAATCACCACGCGGGTTCTCAGGTTTTTCAAGAGGTCGGCCTGCACATCAAGCAGATAGGGGACTGCCCGTTTGGTTTCGGGGTTTGGATTCGTATAAACATCGAACTGGGCCATCAGAACCGCCTCAGGCCGTCACTGAAAACTCCATCTGTCTCAATACGCTGATTATATTCTTCCATTGCCTCACGATTCTCCTCCAGCCAATTACGCCGTTTCTCGTCCCGCAATATTTCAGCAAGGCGTATTTCCAATGCCTGTGAGAGGTTAATATGATGCTCTTTGGCCTGCTGAAGAAGATCGCTGTTAATGCTCACGTTGGTGGGTTTCTTGGGTGCATTTGCATCAAATACATGTAGTTGCATGATACACTCCTTATGCGCATATTGTATGCGTATAAATTATATTTACCGGGCAGATATTGCAAGAAGTTTCGGTATCTGGCCTTGCTCCCCTTCGTGACCCTGTCTCCCTTACTGCTGCAGGGACAGGAGCTCATTCAGTTCCGCCTCCCACGCGCCGATCAGTACTTTGAGTTCTCTGGTGCGTCTGTCGTACCTTTGCCGCACCCGGTCGTAGAGGTCGGTCAAATCCCGGGAGCGCTCAAGTTCCCCAAGCGTTCCAGTGGGGTTAACCCGGGATCTCTTCCTGTCGAGTTGGTCGTTCATCTTGGCAAGACGGCTTATTTCCCCCTGGTAGGTGCGGATTACGCGTTGGTACGCCTTTACCAACGGCCCCGTGTTGCGGGCAGCGCCACCGGGAAGGAGCGCTGCAGCCTCAAAGAGCGCCAGGTATTCCTCCACCTTCAGGTTAAGCCACTCACCTTCCCACCCACCCTGCTCGGCCAGTACGGCATAGTGCAGGAGAAGGTCGGTCTCGATGTTGGGAAGCGTAGCAAGCTCGGTCTGCAGCTGCTGGATTTTGCGCCGGAGATGCTCCTCCTCCCTTCGCTCTTTCTCGGAAAGCGGACGCACCTGCCCGGCATCCCTTAATCTGAGTCGAGATGACTCCAAGTCGTTCATCTGTGCCTGAAGCTGCCAGCGCCTGTCGATGATCGCGGCGAGTTTCTTTTCCTCAGCGATGTAGGAAGCCACCTTGTCGCGTAGCGCCTGCGCCAGTTCTTTTGTCGTGGCCGCCATTTCGTCGAAACGCCCGACACTAGTCTCTTTCACGGCGTCAGGGGCCGAAAATAGCGCCAAATCAGCTTCTATCTCCTCCTGCTTACCTGCGATCCAGTCGCGATAGCGGTTGTTCCAGTCGAGCAGGTCCTGGAGAGCGTCATCCCGACCCGGCTCCAGGATGTTTATGGCGTCAATCCGCCGCTCCAGTTCGCTGATATCCTCTTGCACAAGCTTGCTGGACGCCTCTACTTCATTCAGCGCCTGTTGGAGAAAGCGTTTTTCCCGTTCAACCACGACCCTTTTCCCGCCCCCGGCAACTCTGTCAGCGGCCGCTGCAAAGGGAACGTGGAGAAGAAAAATAGCAACTAGGCAGAGAGTAACATATCGAGTCATCGGTTATTGATTCTCCGTCGTTGGTTCCTGCAACCCCGGCTCGCGGCTTGACTGGGCGTGTTTTTGGGGTCGGGCTTCCAAGCTGTTATTGAAGTTGCAACTTGTCATCTTGGAAGCCCGACCCCGCTTACTCCGCGACCCCGCTTACTCCGCTTATTCTGTGTTCAATCGGTAGTGAGACGCGGCGACGGCGGTCTTTTGCCAACCGTATGCCGCCGGGTGTTGGAACTCAAGGATTTCAGGGCATGTAATATGTGATCTCATTGTGGCCGACCAGCAGCTGCAGCACGATCAGCGACGGGCGCTCGCAAGGGGTGCACCTCCACTCCGCCAGCAGCTCCGCCGCGTAGTCGCCGCACTCGGGGGTTAGGTAGAGATCGAGCCCGCCGTCTTCGCGCTCCCGCTGGAAGAGGGCCATGATGCGCGGCCCACGGGCGGCGGCGAAGGCCTCCATGAAGGCGTCCCGATGTTTTTGCACCTCTCCGGAGGCCACCTGGTCAGCGCTCAGGGAGAGATGATACCAACTCTGCTTGTTGGCGGGTCTTGTCATGGTGAAATTCTACCCCTGGAAAGGGAGGAGTGCAATGAGCGCCAGGCGTTCGCAAGAATTTGTTTTTTCATCTATCCCTTCAATTTGTTCAACGTGGTGGGAGAACACCGGCAGTTTTAGGCCGGTGCTTCTGCCTGGTTATACGGCACTTGCTCTTTAAGCATTTCATTTGTTCCACATCAGTCTTTAATATACGGACCTAATACAGTTGCAATACATTTAGGGAGAATTATTTGATAATTAAGCTGTGCTCCCTGAAAGCCGTCCATCTTAAGATAAATATTGTTTTCTTTTATTATTTCGCATCCAGATTTAAATGGTAACAAGAGAGAATAAGGGTTTTTATTATCAAAAAACATTTTTGTGGTTTTAATATGTTTATCTAACAAGTCATTAGATTCAGATATTTCAAAAGTATTTTCACCTGTACGTGATACATATTTAAAAGTGTGCATGCTATCAATATTATATTTTCCAACATTGTCATGAATATAATATCCTAAAATAGTGTCACCAGGGTTAGCAATAGCATTAGGACTTAATCTACCAAAGATAGTAATTTTAACTCCTGAGCCATCAGTAGCATAAAAAGAAAAGTTTTTATCTTTTTCAAAGTCAAGTTTAGGATTTCCACTTGATACGGCTTTAATATTTTGTATAGATTTATCATCTTCACAAACAACTTCATTACGATCTGCGTATTCAACAATTTTACACTCTGCAAAACTCATCCCACGCATTACAAAGCAAACTACAATACAAACTATAAATTTAAATTTCACAACAATCCTCCATTCAGGACATATTCGGTAATATTATTATGTTGTATGGTATTTTGGTTAATATTATGGCAAACCTAACTTAGTCTTTGCTTCCGTCTTCAACCACTCAAGCAAGACACTGAACGTGAATGATGCAGTGGGTTTAAGTACAGTATCTTTTGCTTTTTGCCAGATTGTATCATCTTTTACTGCACTTAAAAAATCTTGTCCTGTCCAAGTTAAATTTATTCCGTAGTAATCAGTATAACCACGGCCACATTCCTCTATTGGTTCGGCCTCTATAAGGTTAGCTTGTCTTAAAATTCTTACTTGATATGAAACAGTTGCGCTATCATAACCGTGAATTTCTGGCATTTCTTGGATACCGTATGCGCTTTCACATGATTCAACTAATTGAAGAATTTCCCGGATTAAGTCCATATCACGTTTCATGCAATTGCCTCCATTTCTTGGTGGTATAACTCGTTAATCAACGGTTTTCCTATATAAGAAACTTGTTACCTATACAGGGTGCTTGTTGCTTATATAGGTAACCACCGGGGTTGCCTATATAAGGTGCTTTTGACAATAATACAACTTTGTAGCTATTCTCGATTCAAGCTCTGTGCCGCGAATTATAGCGTGGAGAGCGTAATGGTTTTTCTTCCACTACAATCTCAACTGTTTTCAGTCGCACTCCGCGCTTCTCGTCATACCACACCAGCTTGAAAACGACAATGATCTATACCCATCGCGTGCTGGTAAGGACGGTGAAGGAACCGGCGCTTGCCGGACTTTTGATTTGCCCTGAGAGTGGTATTCGGTGATAATGCTTTTTGCAGGAAATCCGACCGATACATCGGTTATAAACAACGCATCTAACATACACACAGGTTGCCCACATGATAGCTTCTGAAACACTTGCCAGGCTCGAATTCGACAAGCTCCTGGCTGAAATTTACCGCCATGCCCACAGCTCCGGCACAATCGATCGCATCGCCGGCATCCGCCCACTGGCCGACCTCCGGGAAATCCGGACCACGTCGGGGCGGATCGGCGAGATCCGCGCCCTTGATAGATTCGGCATTTCGCTTGCTTTGGGGAGTTTTGAGGATATCCGGTCGTCCCTCGAACTCTTGCGGCCGGCCGGAGCTATCTTGGCGCCGCTGGAGATGCTGCTGTTTGTTCCGGTGCTGCGGCTGTATGCCGACCTGGCGCGCCAGTTTGGGCACCGGGACGACATCTTGCTGCTCAAATCGATCGAGCCGCAGCTCAGGGGCTTTCCCGATATTCTTGAGCCGCTCGTGGCCTCTATCGACAGCGACGGCAGCATCATGGATTCCGCCTCGACGCTGCTGAAGGAAACCCGCCGCGCCAAACGGGGTCTGGCGGGCCGGATCCGCAGGAAGATCGAGGAGATCATTCGTGACAGCGGCATCGAGAAATTCCTGCAGGACGACTTCATAACGCAGCGCTCCGGGCGCTGGGTCATTCCGGTGCGGATGGATTCCAAGGGGATGGTCAAGGGGGTGGTTCATGATGTCTCCTCATCGGGCGAAACCGCTTTCATGGAGCCGCTGGAAATTATCCCCTTCGTCAATGAACTGGAGAATCTGACCGCCGAGGAGAAAGCCGAGGAGATTCGCATCCTGCGTCAGCTCTCCGGGTGGCTGCGCGAAGATGCCGACGGAATAGCCGCCTGTTTTGAAACGCTGCTGGAACTTGATCGGCTGAACAGCATGGCGCGCTTTGCGGTCGAATTCGACCTGGAGCCGGCCACGCTTAATGAACAGGGTGAACTATGCCTCGTGGAGGCCCGGCACCCGTTGCTGCTGATGATGCAGAAGCGCGGCATGGTCAAAAAAGTAGAACCGCTCGGATTGGAACTGGGCGGCTCCGCTCCGGATTCGGCTTCGGTCATGGTCATCACCGGCCCCAACGCCGGTGGCAAGACCATCGCCCTCAAGACGGCCGGCATGCTGGCGCTGATGGCGCTCTCCGGCCTGCCGGTGCCGGCCGGACCTCGCTCGACCTTTCCGCTGCTCGATTCGCTTCTGGTCGACATCGGTGACGAACAGTCGATCGAGCAGAGCCACTCCACCTTTTCGGCCCACGCCGCCCGGATTACCGCCATTCTCCGGCAGAGCGGCGCCCGCACCCTGGTTTTGCTGGACGAACTGGGGGCCGGCACCGAACCGCTGCAGGGGGCGGCCATTGCCTGCGGGGTGCTGCATGAGCTGCAGCAGCAGGGGAGCATGGTGATCGCGACCACGCACCTGAGCGATATCATCGGTTTTGTCCATCAGACCCCCGGCATGCTCAACGCCGGGATGGCGTTCGACGACGCCAGCTTCACGCCGCTCTACCGCCTGATCGTCGGCGAACCGGGGCAGTCGCATGCCGTGGAGATCGCCCGCCGTTTCGGGATGCCGGAGCGGGTGATCGCCTTTGCCCGCCGGATGCTCGGGAGCGCCGGCAGCGAATTCGCCGGGTTGTTGACTGATCTGCGCCAGCGTCGGCAGGAGTTTGAAGATCTGCGCGGATCTCTCCAGGAACGCCAGCTTTTCCTCGACCAGCGGAGCGCGGAACTTGATGCCCGGGCGGATGAAGTGCTCCAGATCCGTAAAGAGGCCGCCGAAAAGGGGTGGGGTGATGCCAGGGAGCTGATTTCCGACACGAGACGGCGCACGAACGCCCTGCTCGACCAGTTGAAGCGTGAAAAGCGAAGCGAGATCGTCGACGAGCTGCACCAGGCCGAGTCGCAGCTGACGGCACGGCTCAAGCCGGGGGCGACAACGTCGGAACTGGCGCCGCTTAAATCAGTCAGGGAGGGAGACCCGGTTCATATCGGCTCGCTGGGGTATGACGGCGTCGTGCTGTCGCTTGACAACCGCCATGCCAAGGCGCGGGTGAGGGCGGGGCGGATGGAGTTGGACGTCCCCATGGCGGATCTGTTCAGACCACGGGGAGCCGGGAAGCGGAGCGAAAAAACCGCCACCCGCTCCTGGAAGATGGATATTGTCGAGAGTGAACAGCGTGAGTTGAAGCTGATCGGGATGAGGGTGGAGGAGGCGCTGGCGGAGCTGGAGCCGTTCGTTAACCACGCCCACGCCGCCGGTCTGCGGGAGGTACGTGTCATTCACGGCGTCGGGACTGGTCGACTGCGTGATGCCGTGCGGGAAGAGCTGGAGCGGCATCCGCTGGTGGAGGGACACCGTCCTGGTGAACCGCACGAGGGGCGGGATGGCGCCACGGTGGTGACACTGAGGACATGACAAGTCCCCCTTTGACAAAGGGGGATTCAGGGGGATTTTTTAGCCGATCCTGACCGAGCGCATCGATATCGATCCGAGCGGCAGCCCTTCGGCGAAGAAGGAGACCGGCTCGCCAGGCTGCTGCAGGGCCAGGGTGTAGAGCAGCGGCAGGTAATGCTCGTTGGTCGGGATCGAAAGGCGGGCCGCCTCGCCGAGGGCCGGGTAGGCCACCAGCCGGTCATGCTCGCCCGCCAGGATCAGTTCGGCGGACATCTGGTCGAACTCCGTCGCCCAGGGGTAGGGCTCGCGGGCATCCCACTGCAGCAGGCGCAGGTTGTGGACGATATTGCCGCTCCCGACGATCAGTACCCCCTCGTTCCGGAGCGCCGTAAGTTCCGCCCCCAGATCGTAGTGGAAGCGCGGGTGCTGCGTCCGGTCGAGGCTGAGCTGTACGGTCGGGATGTCGGCCTCAGGGTACATGCGGCGCAGCACCGACCAGGCGCCGTGGTCCAGCCCCCAGGAATAGCCGTCATCCAGCCGCACCGCGGTGGATGCGACCATTTCCCGCACCCGTTCCGCCAGTTCCTTTGAGCCGGGGGCAGGGTATTGCACCCGGTACAGTTCATCGGGAAAACCATAAAAGTCATGGATCGTCTTCGGCTCTGTCATCGCGGTGACGAAGGTCCCCTCAGTCTCCCAGTGGGCCGAGATGCAGAGGATCGCCTTCGGGCGCGGAATCGAAGCGGCTGCCTCGCGCCAGGCCGCCGCATAGACGGTCTCCTCGATGGCGTTCATCGGGCTGCCGTGGCCGACGAAGAGGGCCGGCATGCGGACATTTGGTGTGGTAGATAGGGCCATATTATTCACCGTTGTTGTTTTTGTAATGACTTTCATTTTGGCATTCTGCGAATTGATGAATTAGATTCGTATCACCTGCAATCAATGCCTGCTTCTTTTTCCGACTCCACCCCTGGACTTGCTTTTCGCGGTAAAAGGCGTCGTCGACACGGTCGCATTCTTCACAGTAGATAAGCTTCACCGGCAATCTTTTTGCGGTATGATGTGCTCCCTCTCCATTTTGATGTTCCCATAAACGTCGTTCCAGATCACGGGTGCTCCCCGTATAATAGCTGCCGTCCGCGCATTCGAGAATGTACATGTATGGCATGGAAGTTTCCTTGCTTATGTGGGCTTCGACTCCGCTCAGCCAACGGAATTTGTTATGTTTGCGGAGTTATGTCTACAGGTTTCTGTTTTCGGCTTCGCTCAGCCAACGGCTCTAATGTTTGTTAGTTATGCCAAGGATGCTGGCTTCGACTCCGCTCAGCCAACGGAATTTGTTATGTTTGCTGAGATATGTCTACCGGTTGCTGAGCAGAGTCGAAGCACCACGCCGTCAGCTGTGCCACCGTATGCTGAAACTTCCTCCGCGTCTCGCGGATCACGAACGGCACGTCGCGCGGCTCGCCCAGCAGGCGAAAATGCGGCGCCAGCGCTTCCTTCAGGCCATCCAGCGACCAGACCGGTTCGCCCGCATCGCGGTACCCCCCCAGCCACTCCTCTTTTTTGGTGTACTCCTCCAGCCAGGTATATGGCGAGGTGATCACCAGCAGCCCCCCCGGATTCATCCGCTCATGGATCGTGCTCAGGAACTTGCGCGGCGAGTAGAGCCGATCGATCAGGTTGGCGGCCAGCACCAGGTCATAGCCGCTGAATTTCTCCGGCAGATTGCAGGCGTCGGCCTGGAAAAACTGCACCCGGTCGCGGACGCCATCCAGTCCCAGCTCCTTCAGGGTAATCTCGTGGAACGAGACGATCTCGCCCTCTTCCGGAAGCGCATAGCGGAGAGAGCCCTCTTCCTGCATCCGGGCGGCGAGGCGGAAAAAACGGGTGGAGAAGTCCAGCCCGGTCGCACGGGCAAAACCGCCCCGGGCCAGCTCGAATGCCGACCTCCCCAAGGCGCATCCCAGATCGAGGGCATGCCCCATGTAGCGCCCCTGCATCAGCTCCAGGCAGATCCTGGCGCACTCCGCCGGAAAATTGGCGATACCGAAATGTTCCGGGCCGTAGTGGGCATCGCAGTACTGCGCCGCCAGGGCGTCGCTTTCGTACTGATCATCGTGGATGACTACCGGAGCGGCGCTTTCTACGTAGCGGAATCCGGCGTGCTGGAAAAAGTGGCGCCTGAAGGCATAGCGTGAGTCCCGCGTCGCCTCGTTGCCGGTCGAAATCCACGAGCCCCCCTTGATCAGGTTGTGGCGGGTGTCGAAGGTCGGGGTCGAGAAGTCGTCGTACCAGGGGTGGATCTCGAAGCCGTGGAACGGGTAGATCGGCGTTTCGGTCCACTGCCAGACGTTGCCGAGCACGTCGAAGAAGTCGCCGCTTTTGAAACGGTCGATCGGACAGGAGGAGGCCCACCATTCGAGGTTGATGTTGCCGGGCGCCTTGTCCCACTGAGGCTGGTCCGGGATGTTGCAGATGTCCCGCAGCCGGTTCCATTCATCCTCGCTCGGCAGCCGGATCGGGGCGCCGGTTTGGGCCGCTTTCCAGTTGCAAAACGCCTTGGCCTCCAGACAGTTGACCTCCACCGGCCAGTTCCAGGGCATCTCGATCTCGCTGGCCATGGTGCGCAGCTTCCAGCCGTTGTCGCCATCAATCCAGAACAGGGGATGTTCGGCCTGCTTGAACTCGCGCCAGTTCCACCCCTCCTCGCTCCACCACCGCCGTTCATGGTAGCCGCCAGCCTCGACGAACCACTGGAACTCCCGGTTGGAGGTCAGATACTGCGCGGCCTTGAACTCTGCCACCTCGGCTTCGTGGCTGCCGTACTCGTTATCCCAGCCGTAGAGCGGGTGATCCTTGGCCTTGCCGAGGGCAACGGTGCCCCCCGGCACGTCCAGGAGGCGGTTGGCCGGCGGCTCGCCCATCTCGGTGCAAATATCCCACAACGGGAGCTGCTGCACCTGGCCCAGCGGGAGCTGACGGATCAGCACCGACGATGTTTCGAGGTGGATGCGCTGGTGTTCGATCCCCATCATGATCCCCCAGAACGGCTCTTCCCAGGTGATCGGGAGCGTCAGCGGCAGGGTGCGGATCAGCCGGTCCACCCGCTCGCGGACCAGATTGCGGTACTCCATGACCTGTCCACGGGTCGGCCAGTCGTAATGGGCCTCGTTCAGGTCGTCCCAGGACATCTCGTCCACCCCGACGGCAAACATCGATTCGAAACCGGGATTGATGCGGGTGTCGATGACCTTTGCGACCGTCAGCTTGTTGATATAGAAGGTGGCGGTATGGCCTAAATAGAAGATCTGCGGGTGGCGCAGCCGGTCGGCGCGCAGGTAGAATGTTTCGTCGTAGCGGAGGGTATCGTAGAGTTTTTCGTCGATATCGAAGGTGGCGTGGAAATATTCCAGGATCTCGGCCCGCTTCCGGTCCGGATCCCCCTCGTTGAGGATGGTGGTGTGGGTTTTGCGCAGCTCCATGAGGTGCCTCCTTAACAACGTCTCGCGATCATGTCGGTCGGAAGATGAGTATACCCGAACATTTCCATGCAGACAATTTACGGCGCCGTTTTTTCCTTCGGAGCAACACGGAAAGCCTGTTCCGCATTCAAAGGAGGGAGGTATAGGTCAGCGGTTTCTGCTCGATGAGTGTCGTCAGTTTCTGCAGCAGCAGTTCGTCCTCTTTCTGCAGGATCCGCTCGACAAACACCCGCTCGTGCCGGGACAACTTCAGGCTGCCGCATAGAGCGCCGAACTCCGCGACGTCATTCATCCGCCCCAGGATCGTCTGGTATTCCTTGAGCAACCCTAAAATTTTGCCGGCATCGGCTCCGAGTACCGGCCCGGCAATTTCGAGGAAATAGCGCCATTTCTTGATGGCTATCCGGAGGAGGTGACGGGGTCCGCGCTGGTCGCGGGAGGTGGCCAGGGGAAGGAGGTCGTGTATCGGCTGAAAGAGCCTGAGGCCGGTGGCGGAAAAACAGGCCTGCAGGCTGTGCTCCCCACGGCCCGCACCTCGCGCTTCTTCCATCCCGGCCGCCGCTTTCCGTACGGTCCGACCGAGACCGCGAGCGTCGAAGGCTTTGAGACTTTTTTTAATCCGTTTCAGTTCTCCGGGGCGGCTCTCCGCAAGAAGGCGGCAGATCTGGTATCCCCCGCCGGAGCCGGCCGGGGGATGCTGCCGGAAGAAGAGGAGCGCTTCGTCAATATTGCGCAGGGCGCCCAGCAACCGGGTCAGTTTCCGGCTGCGCTTCTTCAGCAGCGCGGCACGCTTCGAAGGTATCCACGGTTCGAACAGATTCACTGCGGCCCGGAAGCGACGGGAGGCCACCCGCAGGTCATGGATCGCCTCAAGGTCCGAGGTCCTCAGCACTTCACTCCGCAGGCGCAGCAGTTCACCCCACTGTGCCAGCATGATCCCCCGTGATCGCTCCAGGATGCCGTCCGATCCCATCGGTCAGACCCTGGCCAGAATTTTCAGAAGATGCGGCACCATCTGCTTCTTGCGGGACATGACGTTTTTCAGTTCATACAGGTGCGGCTCCAGCTGCGGATATTCCATGACATGGGCGATGCGGGTATGCCCCTCCACCAGGAAGAGCGTCGTTTCGGTCGTAATATCGGTCACCATCAGCCCGGCGATGAAGAGATTGTCGCGCCGTTTGATCTCCGCCAGCGCGGCCAGCAGATCCTCTTTCATGGCGTAGAACTCGTCAAAACCGATCACCTCGACCTGTCCGAGGCCGATGCTGTATTTTTCGTGGGTGAACAGCTTGAAGTCGGCAGCCACGACCCGGTCGGCCGAACCGTAGTTTTTCAGGGAGCTGCTGGCGGCAAAGATATCGCGTCCGAAATCGGCGGCGGCCAGTCCCGAGATACCTTCCAGCCAGGACGCCATCTCGTGGTCGACATCGGTAGTGGTGGGTGATTTGAGGATCACCGTGTCGGAAAGGATCCCGGCGAGTAGCAGCGCGGCGATCTGCCGCTCCGGTCCAATGCCGCACTCACGATAGCGCCGCGCCACCAGGGTGCAGGTGCTGCCGACCGGCGCGGTGATAAAGGCGATCGGGTCGTTTGAGTGGCTGTTGCCGAGCTTGTGGTGGTCGATGACCTCGGTGATTTTCACCAGTTCGGCGCCCGGCACCGCCTGCCCGAGCTCGTTGTGATCCACCAGAATCAGGTTGTAGGGGAGGGGGGCGAGGAGGGACGACTTGGTCGCGACGCCGGCCAGGGTGCCATCCTCCTCCAGTGCCAGCACCGCGGAAACGTTGGCGCCCAGCAGTTTCTGGCGCAGCGCGGCAAGTGAATTGTCGACGCCGATGTCGGCAAATTCCGGTTCGGCGAGGTGGGATACCGGCGTCGAGAGTCGCGCCAGCCATGCTGCCGTGGCGGTGTCGTGCGGTGTCAGCAGCACGGATACCCCCTGCTCCCGGGCCAGCTCACACAGGCCATCCTCAAGAGTGTGCCCGCCAGTCACCACGAGTACCTTTACGCCGCGTTCAATGGCGGCCAGCTGTATCGTGCGGCGATTGCCGGTCATGATCAGGAGTTCGCGGGGGGCATAGCCGTCGATCCTGCTGCTGAAGGATTCCTCCAACATCGCTCCGATGAACAGGTTCAGGGTGACCGGGGCGTCGCCGCCGGAGCCTGTTTCAAAACGGCCTTCGAGGGTACTGGCGAGGCTCGGCAGGCTGGTGGTAACCTGGCGGAGTTTGTCCCGGCTCGGGAGCAGATAACTTTCCGAAAGTCGCAGAAGCGAGAGCATGCCGCACGGCTTGTTGTCGCCATCGACCACCGGAAGCACCCGGACGCCGCTCTTTTTGAACAGCTCCAGCGCTTCATAGGCCGAAGCGTGTTGATGGATCGTCACCGGCTGCCGCTTGAGGGTGTCGCGCACCTTGGGATGTACATCCGCCAGGAAGAGCGGATCCGGAATTCCGAGGCGGTCCAGGATATAACGGGTCTGGGGATTGGGTGCGCCGGCCATCGCGGCGACAACGCTGCCGTCTCCCAGCCGTCGTTTCAGGGCGGCGTAGCCGATCGCTGAAGCGATGGAGTCGGTATCCGGGTTGCGGTGGCCGATAACATAGGTGGTTTTGATCATGGTTGTTCTCGCGTTGGCAACCCCTCCCCGCTCCCCTTATCAGGGGAGTGCTTTTAAAGCTTCCCCCCTGATAAGGGGGGGATTGAGGGGGGTTAGATGTTTAGCTGTTTTTCCAGTTTCTGCTGCGGGCGGCTTCCTGAAGTCCCTCTACCTCTTTAAGTATTTCCATGTAGGTGGCATACCGCTCTGCCGGGATACGCCCCTGTTCGACCAGCGACAGTACGGCACATCCAGGTTCGGTCCGGTGCCGGCAGTTGCGGAATTTGCAGGCGACGTCCCGGTGCGCTTCAAAGCCGGGGAAGTATTCGGCCAGCTCTTCAACTGTTATGTCAACCAGGCCGAAATCACGGAAACCGGGGGTGTCCACCAGCTCTCCTCCCCCCGCGAGGGCGTGCAGCGTGGAGACGGTCGTGGTATGCCGCCCCATCCCCTTGTACTCGCTGAGGCTTCCAACTTTGAGATCTATTTCCGGGCAGAGAGCATTCAGCAGGGAGCTCTTGCCGACCCCGGTCGTACCGACAAAGGCGCCGCGATGTCCTTCGCTCAAAAATTCCTCCAGAGGTGCAAGGCCGCTTCTCTTGGCGGCGCTGATCGGAAATATCGGCACCGAGCCGCCATACACCCTCTTCAGCTCGATCAGCAGTTCAGCCGTGCCGTCGAGATCACATTTGTTGACGACCAGAAACGGCTGCAACTTTGCCGACTGTGCGGCAACAATCGCCCGGTCAATAAAGCCGCCCGGTGACAGTGGTGCCACGACTATGCCGAGGACATCCAGGTTTGCGCCTACCAGATGGACTCCCCCCCTGGCATCACGCCGCTGCAGTTCCGTCCGGCGCGGCAGACGTTTCAACACCTCGCCGGTAACCACGACGTTGTCCCCGACCACATGCCCGGAGTTGCGCTTGACCCGCACCATTCTGCGCTGGCCGTTCTCAAATAAAACCTCGACCGAGATACCGTGATGGGCAACTATCAGTCCGTTAGGGGTAAAACTGCTCATTGGCTGGATTTCCGTTTTTATAAATTGATTTATCCCTGGCAGGGAAACCGGGAGGTTGTGACCTTGACAACCTGCAATAATCTAACATACAAACGGACAATAACCTAGCACAGCCGGGTGAATGAGGCCATAATGCTGCTTGAACCGAAAGAACCTTGCCGCACAACAGGAAGTCAATCATGAGCCAAAGCGAACATCCGTTTCAGCGACTTACCCCGGACCTGGTCATGGACGCCGTAGAAAGCCGGGGTTTCATCTGTGATCGCCGCGTATTTGCCCTTAACAGTTATGAGAACCGTGTCTATCAGATCGGCATCGATGAGGCGCCGCCGCTGATCGCCAAATTTTATCGCCCGAACCGCTGGAGCAAAGAGCAGATTCTGGAGGAGCACGACTTCTGCTTTGAGCTGGTCGAGCATGAGCTCCCCATTGTTGCGCCCCTCAGGAATTCTGAAGGCGAGAGCTTATTGCAGCATGACGGGTTTTACTTCGCCCTGTATCCGAGACAGGGAGGGCACGCCCCGGAATTCGACAACCTCGACAATCTGAAAATACTGGGCAGATTACTCGGGAGGATTCATGGCACCGGAGCGGTCAAGACGTTCGATCACCGTCCGACGCTGGACCGGCAGAGTTTCGGCAGCAACAGCGTGCGCCTGATCGAGGAGCGCTTCATCCCCGATGAGTACCGGGCCAGCTATACCGCCGTGACCGGGCAGCTGCTGGAGGCGATCGACAGCATTCTGGCCGAGGTCGGACCGGTCCGCCTCATCCGGACGCATGGCGACTGTCATGCCGGAAATATCCTCTGGCGCGACAATGCCCCCCACTTTGTCGATTTTGATGACGCCCGCATGGCACCGGCCGTTCAGGACCTCTGGATGATGTTTTCCGGGGAGCGTCCCCGGCAGCTGGCCCAACTCGATGCGCTTCTGGAGGGGTACCGGGAATTCAATGATTTTGATCCCCGCGAATTGCGCCTGATCGAGCCTCTCCGCACCTTGCGCATGCTGCACTACAGCGCCTGGCTGGCAAGGCGCTGGGGAGACCCGCTCTTTCCGCATACATTCTTCTGGTTCAACACCACCCGTTACTGGGGTGAGCATATCCTGGAATTGCGCGAACAGCTGGCCGCGCTGGCTGAGCCTGCTCTTGAGGTGCAGTGAGCAAACAGCCCTTTGAAATGTCGTTCAGATATCAAGAACAGCCCTCCGGGAACGAAGGGCTGTTCCTGATGGTGCGACATGCATGTGTCAGCGTGGTTCCCGGTTGTCAAAACTCAAATAAATGCTATGGTTAAACGAACTACTTCCCCCGTCGACACGGGGCTATACGGCTGCATGAGCGGACGGAACACGCATGGACAAAAATCAAAAAACTGAAGCAGTAGTCAGCGACCTAAGACGGCCGGATGAACTGACACGTCGGCGGATGGCCCTCTTGACGGCGATTATCAGAATATTCAGAGAGACCTCTGAATGCGAAACCGAAGATGAGGTGGCGCAAGTTTGTCTGAAGGTCGCAGAGGAACTGACCGGCAGCAAGATAGGGTTCATCGGCGAGCTGAATCCGGAGGGACTTTTCGACACTACCACGCTTAGCCAGGCGGGGTGGGATGCCTGCAAGGTATCCCGGCCGGAGGCCTACACGATGCTGAAAAACATGCCCAACAGGGGCATAAACCGGCTCGGGCTCAGGGAGAATACCTCCTGGATCATAAATGATCCGGCAAATCATCCCGATGCTGTCGAGAAACCTGCCGGCCATCCTCCACTCACCTCGTTTCTCGGGGTCCCGTTGCGATTCGTGGGTGGAATCATCGGCATGATCGCCCTGGCCGGCAAGGAATCGGGGTATACTCCGGACGATCAACACGATGTGGAGGAACTCTCCGTCGCGTTTGTCGAGACCTTGAACCGGCGCCGGGCGGAGAAAAAGATAAACGAACTGAACGAGGAACTGAAACGGCATGTCCGGCAGGTCGAGGCCGCCAACAAGGAACTGGAAGCCTTCAGCTATTCCGTTTCCCACGATCTGCGCGCCCCGCTTCGTCATGTCACCGGGTTTGTGGAACTTCTGAACAAACATGACCAGGGGGCACTGGACGAGAAGAGCCGCCACTACCTGCGGGTGATCTCCGAAGCGGCCCAGAAGATGGGCATCCTGATCGACGACATCCTGGCATTTTCCCGCACGGGGCGAGCCGAGGTGATGAAAACCCGCATAGATTTCAACCTGCTGGTGCCGGAGGTCATCGAAGAGTTGAAGGAAGAGACCGAGGGGCGGGAAGTTGTCTGGGAGATCGCGCCGTTGCCGGTGGTGGAAGGGGATGCCGCCATGCTCCGCCAGGTATGGGCAAATCTCATTTCCAATGCCCTGAAATACACGCGCCCGCGGCCTCAGGCGAAGATCGAGATCGGAGCGATCAGCGACGATCCGACGGAGACGCTCTTTTGCATCAAGGATAACGGCGTCGGTTTCGACATGAAATACGTGGACAAGCTGTTCGGCCTGTTTCAGCGGCTCCATGACGCGGAGGAGTTTGCCGGGACCGGCGTCGGCCTGGCCAACGTCCAGCGTATCATTCACCGGCATGGCGGCAGGGTCTGGGCCGAAGGCGCGGTGGACCAAGGCGCGTCCTTCCGGTTCTCGCTGCCGAAATAGAGGGGGGTATGAATGATGGTCACATTGAAACGGATCCTTCTGGTGGAAGACAATCCCAATGATGCGGAACTCACCCTGGAAGCGCTGGCAGAGCACAATCTTGCCAATGGTGTCGAATGGGTGCATGACGGGGAAGAGGCCCTGGATTACCTCTATTGCCGGGGAAAATATCAAGGTCATGGCTGCAACGGCCTGTCCGTGATACTGCTCGATCTCAAACTCCCCAAGGTGGACGGTATCGAGGTACTGCGCAGCATAAAGTCCGACGAACGGTTGAAACTTATCCCGGTCGTGGTGCTCACCTCTTCCCGCGAGGAGAGGGACATGATCGATTCATACCGTTTGGGGGTGAATGCGTACGTGGTAAAGCCGGTCAACTTTCACGAATTTATGGATGCGGTCAAGGAGCTGGGCGTGTTCTGGGCTCTCATAAATGAGCCTCCGCCTCCGCCCGGCAGGAAAAGTACCAGAGAATGAAACCTCTCCTGCAAATACTCCATCTGGAGGATGATCCGGGCGACGCCGAACTCGTCCAGGCGACCCTCGACGCAGAAGGTATCAGCTGCGACGTGCTGGTCGTCGCCACGCGCGATGATTTTGTCGCGGCGCTGGAGAGGGGGGGGATCGATCTGGTGCTGGCCGATTTTTCCTTGCCTGCCTTCGACGGTATGGGGGCGCTGGCCATCGTCCGGGAGAAGCATCCCGACCTGCCGTTCGTCTTCGTTTCAGGCCGACTGGGGGAAGAATCGGCCATCGAGTCCCTGAAGAACGGAGCTACGGATTATGTCCTGAAAAACCGGCTCTCCCGGCTGGTGCCGGCGGTCACCCGGGCACTGGGCGAGTGCGAGGAGCGGGCTGAGAGTAGAAGGACGCAGGATGAGCTGGCGCAAGCCTATCTGGAGATACAGGAGCGGGCGGAGAGCTATCAGAACCTCTTCACCAGCATACGCGACGTCATCGTGGTGAGCGATCATGACCGCAGAATTCTGACCGCCAACCAGCCGGCCCTGCGAGAGACGTTCGGCTACGAACTGGAAGAGGTGATCGGGAAGAACGTCAAAATCATCTATGCCGATGAAGCAGAATACCTTGTAACGGGGAGGGAGATATTCGGCATCAGGGGGACGGTCAAGAGTAAGATCATGGAGGTTCGTTTCAGGAGGAAAAACGGCGAGATTTTTATCGGAGAACTGCATGCGCTGAAGCATCTTGACCGGGAGGGGGTCCCGACCGGTAATATCGGCATGATCAGGGACATCAGCGAAAGGAAGAAGGCGGAGGAGGCCTTGAGGGAAAGCGAAATGCGCCGCTATCAGCTGCAGATCGAACTGGTATACGCCGCCGAGATCCAGGCCAAGCTTCTGCCGCGCGATTATCCGCACATCCCCGGATTCGACATCGCGGCCCAATGCCTTCCCGCCAAGCAGGTCGGCGGCGATTTTTTCGACTGGCAAGAGGTATGCACCGGAGTATGGGCACTTACCCTCGGTGATGTCATGGGCAAGGGGATGGCAGCGGCGATGCTCATGGCGACGGTCAGGGCTTCAATGCGCTCCGTTGGCCACAATCGCCCGTCCGAGGCCTTGCGGCTGGCCGAATCCGCCGTATTGTCGGACCTGGAAAATTCCGAGAGTTTCGTCACGCTGTTCCTTGGGCAGCTGAATGCTGAGGAGCGAAGCCTGCTCTATGTTGACTGCGGCCATGGCTATGTCTTTCTGCGCCGCCGGAACGGGATCGTGGAGGAACTCTTGCCACGCGGCCTGCCGCTGGGTGTGCAGGGCGAGAGCAGCTACCAGGAAGGAATTATCCATTTTGAAAAAGGGGATACTCTGGTGCTCTACAGTGACGGCCTGATTGACGCCAGGCCTGAATTGTCGCTGAACAATCAGCTACTGGCCGAACATCTTGCCGGCGCGGCGAGCGCCCAGGAAATGGTTGACAGGCTCATGTCGCTCACCAAACCGCAGGAACATCTCCCGGATGATGTTACCGTGCTGGTGGCGCACTGCATGGAATAATTGACTAATAGCCGTATTAGTGTCAAAAAGGGGCACGAAACGCATCAGCAAGGCAAAGCCCTGCAAGACCACATAACAAAGGAGTTTAGAATGGCCAAAGCATCTGCCCGTCACATTCTGGTGGCAACCAAGGAAGAGTGCGAAGCACTGAAAGTAAAGATCGAGGCGGGAGAAGATTTTGCGGCATGTGCCCGCGAGAATTCCAAGTGCCCGTCCGGCAGGGATGGCGGCAATCTGGGCGAATTCAGCCCGGGACAAATGGTAAAGGAATTCGATACCGTTGTGTTCTCCGGCGAAGTCGGAAAGGTCCTCGGGCCTGTTCAGACCCAGTTCGGCTATCATCTGATTGAAGTCACCAAGCGCACTGCATAAACTGAGGAAACAAGAATCATGAAGTTACTGGATGGAAAAATATGTGCTGAAAGCCTGGTCGCGGACATATCCAGGCGGGTAGCCGGGTATGTAGACTTAGGCTTGCGCAAGCCGCATATGACCGTGATTCTGGTCGGTGAGCATGCCCCCAGCGAATCATACGTAAAGTCAAAGATCAAGTCGTGCCAAAGCGCCGGCTTTGAAAGCGTACTGCTCCGTTTCCCGGAGAGTGTTACCGAGCCTGAGCTGCTGGAAAAAATTGCCGGGATCAATGCCGACCCGGCCACTGACGGCCTGATCGTACAGTTGCCGGTGCCGAAGCATATCAACCCGCAGAACATTATCAACGCCATCGATCCTGATAAGGATATTGACGGGTTTCATCCGACCAATTTCGGCCGCATGACCCTGGGCCAGAAAGCTTTCCGGCCGGCAACCGCTTACGGTATCTGCAAGCTGCTTCAATTTTACGAAATACCGGTCAAAGGAAAGCATTGTGTCGTTATCGGCCGGTCGAACATCGTCGGCAAACCGATTTCGATCATGCTTTCCAATGATTTCGAGATCGGCAATGCAACGGTCACTCTTGCCCATATCGAAACTCCCCGTGAACTGCTGCTGGATGAAACAAGGCGTGCGGATATCATCGTCGTGGCGGTCGGCATTCCCGGATTTATTACAGCGGATATGGTCAAAGAAGGGGTCGTGATGATCGATGTCGGCATCAACCGACTCGAAAGCGGCAAGCTGGTGGGGGATGTGGATTTTGAAAATGTCAGTAAAAAATGCTCATGGATAACTCCGGTGCCGGGCGGTGTCGGCAGGATGACGGTGGCTGCCCTCATGATTAATACTTTGATGGCGTATCAGAATAATTTCGATCTGGCCTGATCCGCCCGATCATTTCGCGTAAACTAAAAAACGGCCTTTTGGCCGTTTTTTAGTTTACGCCTGACTATATGTCGGTTTCCTACTGAATGCTTACCAGTTCGATCTCAAAGGTGACGTCTTCACCGGCCAGGGGATGGTTGGCGTCAAAGGTGACCTGGTCTTCCGTCATTTCGAGAACTACGACTTCAAGCTCCTCGTCATCTTCGTTGGAGAGACTCAGCTCGTCGCCGACTTCCGGGATAAGATCTTCCGGGAGTTCGCTGCGCGGTACGGTGAAGATCTTTTCCTTGTCGTACTCCCCGAATGCGTCCGCTGCCGCGATCTTGACGGTCTTTTTCTCGCCCGGAGTCATGCCGACAATAGCCGCGTCAATTTGCGGAAAGAGAATTTCTTCTCCAAGGACGAAGGTCATAGGACCGCTTTCGTGCCCGCCGCAGCCGCATTCTTCGTCATCTTCACAACCGTCATCACAACACTCGTCTTCGTTACACTCCATGTCTTCGAGGGTCGAGTCGAATACGGTTCCATCTTCCAGCGTTCCGGTAAAGTTGATTGTTACAGTGTTCCCTTTTTCTGCTAATGCCATTTGATTGCCTCTCATTGCTTTGCAAAGTGATATGGTACGGTCTGCTAGGATACGGGAGTGTTCTTACTTCGTCCAGATATATTTTGCTTACGACAGGTATACGTTACTATAAGCCGTAATCACCGGGCCTTCGATTGCATCCAACGCGAGCGTCTGTGGGATTGTACTGGAAGGGAGAAAAGGTGCATGTTTAAAAAGTTAAAGGGGGCAAGCCGTTTGGCATGCCCCCTTTGAAGCGGGTCTCTAATCTACTGATTTACGTAGGAAAGTCGGAATATCATACTGGTCTTCATCCTCTTCGATAAAAGAGACTGTCGGGCGGATTCGTGTAACATTCTCGCTTTTTTCACGATCGCGCTGGAAGGTCGGGCGGTCGAGAGATACCGGACTGATGATATGCTTGTCTGCCAGCGACAGGCTGTTTTTGCGCAGGTCGCGGCTTTTTTCGGCATCAAAACGATCGCCGAAACCGGTCGCAATAACGGTGACCTTGATGTTGTCGCCCATTTCGTCATCGCGGACGACACCTATCTTGATGTTGGCATCTTCGTGAACTTTTTCGTGTACGATGCGGTTGACGGTATTATAATCGTCCATGGTCATGGCTTCAGAGCCGGTTATGTTGACCAGAACGCCCTTGGCTCCCGAGATGTCATTGTCTTCCAGGAGCGGGCTGGAGATGGCGTTATTAACCGCATCGGCGGCACGATTGTCGCCGCTCCCCATACCGATGCCCATCATGGCCATACCACGAACACTCATGACGGTCTTGACATCGGCGAAGTCGAGGTTCATGAGGCCGGTGGAGGTGATCAGTTCGGAAATGCCCTGAACCGCCTGGCGGAGCACGTCATCAGAAGGCTTGAACGCGTCGAAAAGCGACATGTTTTTGCTGGCCAGACTGATAAGACGATCATTGGGGATGATGATCAGCGAATCGACATGTTTTTTCAGCTCGGCGATGCCCTGATCGGCCAGTATCGAACGCGCCTTACCTTCATACGTGAACGGCTTGGTGACAACTCCGACGGTCAGGACACCCGTTTCGCGGGCAGCCTCGGCGATAACGGGAGCCGCACCGGTACCGGTGCCGCCACCCATACCGGCAGCAATGAAAACCAGATCGGCTCCTTTGATCGCTTCAGCCAGCTGCTCCTTGTTTTCAAGAGCGGCAGCGGTTCCAACTTCAGGCTTGGAGCCGGCTCCGAGCCCCTTGGTCAGTTCCCGGCCGAGCTGCAGCTTGACCGGCGCTTTCGAGGTGCGCAGGGACTGGGCATCGGTGTTGGCAACGATAAAATCCACTTTATGTATGGAACTGGATATCATGGTGTTGACGGCGTTACCGCCCCCGCCGCCGACTCCAATTACTTTAATTACGGCGCTCTGTTCAATTGTTTCATCAAATTCAAACATGCATCCCCCCTATATTTATTAGGCTTAAATTCTATTATTATTCATGGAAATGTAACCTCAAATTGACCAAGAATCAAAGAAAAAATAATATATTTTTTATAAGATGAGGTGTCTTTAAAAAACAGGGTGTTAGCGGGGTTGTTATGCTGGCGCTGCGGGCTGCTATGTGGCTGCTGAACGAAAAACAGGCCGTTGCACACGGTGAGGTGAACGGCCTGAAGTTGTATAACAGTGATGAGCGGCCGGAGTTAAAAAAATTCTTTGAACCAGCCTTTCATTCGTCCGAAGACGGATCCAAACAAGTTCGCTTCCGGTTTGCCCGTCGGGAACTCGCGCGAACCGGAGTTGCGGCTTCCGTATACGACCAGGCCGACCCCTGTGGCATATACCGGGGATTTGACGACGTCGGTCAGCCCGCCTATCTTCTGCGGAAGTCCGCGCCGCACAGGCAGATTGAAGATTTGTTCAGCCAGTTCCGGTATCCCTTCCAGGATGCTGGAACCGCCGGTAATGACAACTCCGGATGCGATAGAATCTTCCAGACCGGATTTGACGATCTCGCGGTTGACGAGCGAAAAGATTTCCTCCATGCGGGGCCCCAGGATTTCACATAATACGTTGCGTGAAAGTTCGCGCGGCTTGCGTCCACCGACGCTCGGCACCTCAATCTTGTCTTCCTTGCCTACCAGCGAAGCCAGGCAGCAGCCGTACTTCTGCTTGATTTTCTCGGCTTCGGCGAACGGAGTGCGAAGTCCTACGGCGATGTCGTTCGTGAGCTGATTTCCACCCAGCGAGATAACCGAAGTATATTTGATCGCCCCGTCGGCAAAAATGGCTATGTCGGTCGTTCCGCCGCCGATATCCACCATGCAGACCCCCAGCTCTTTCTCATCTTCGGAAAGGACCGCGTGGGATGACGCCAGCTGTTCCAGTACGATGTCGGCTACATCCAGCCCCGCCCGGTTGCATGATTTGACGATGTTCTGGGCGCTGGCTACGGCGCCGGTGACGATATGCACTTTCGCTTCCAGCCTGACGCCGCTCATGCCGAGCGGTTCGCGGATGCCGTCCTGTTCGTCGATGATGAATTCCTGCGGCAGGATGTGGAGTACTTCGCGATCCATCGGGATGTTGATCGCTTTGGCGGCATCGATTACCCGGCGCACATCCTCCTGCGAAACTTCACGATTCTTGATGGCGATAACGCCATTGGAGTTCAGCCCTTTGATATGTCCGCCTGCAATGCCTGCATAGACGGACTTGATCTCGCAGCCGGCCATCAACTCCGCTTCCTCGATGGCTTTCCTGATGGCCCCGACGGTGCTTTCAATATTGATGACCACGCCTTTGCGCAGGCCGCTGGAAGGGCTGGTTCCGATGCCGACGATATCGATGCCTTCTTCCGTGACATTACCGACGATGGCGCAGATCTTGGTTGTGCCGATGTCGAGGCCGACGATCAGATTATCCCGTTTTGTAGCTGACATACCACTCCCCCCTGCTGCATTTGTATGAAAAATGTGTAACCTAGCTCTTTTTTACGATGATTTTGTCGTTGTAATCGAGATCGATATAATGAATTGACGGCAGCTGCACCAGAAGACTCTGGTAAATGCGGGCGAAGCGTTCCACTTTAGCGGAAAAATCTCCGGATCCGATTTTTACCGGAAGCGCTCCGGCCGCGGTGAACAGGGTAAAACCGTAGCCCTTATCGTAATGAATCTCTGATACATCCGCAAGGATAAATGCGCCTTTCTCACGTAATATCTTCAGCAGTTCGCAGGTTGCTTCCAGCGCCTCCCTGCTCCCTTTCGGGTCGTTTCCCAGCTCTTCCTCATTGAAGCCGGTGACGACAGGGAAATCGAGTTTGTCACCCTGGTTAAGAACTTTGAATATATTTCCTTTCTTGTCAAGGTAGTAAATGAACCCCATGTTGACGATCGCAACCGGCTCGCGCTCGGTAATGGCGATTGAAACAGCGTCCGGGAAATAACGGTTAATGCGTACGGTCTCCACCCAGGGATTCTGCAGCACATGCTCTCCCATGCGTTTCAGGTTCATGCCGAGCAGATCCTTGCCCGGTTCCAACCCCGCCAGCCCGAGTATCTCGTCCCGTGTCAGGTGCCTGGCACTTGATACGTCGATTGATTTGAGAGAGAACAGGGTTACCGACGTGACGGCCCGATAACAGCCGTACAGGATGCCTGTCGCAAGCGAAAGGGTGACCACTCCGGTAACGGCTATTTTCAGCGGGCGCAGATACTTCTTGAGGTCCAGCGGTTTACGCTGGATCTTTACTCTGTTGGGCGCCACCTTCCGGCGCTGGTATGATGAATTTGCGAAGTCTTTCACTCGTCAGTTTACCCTTGTTGAAAGTGCCGCCGATTCGATAATACGGGAAACAAGCGTTTCAAACGAAAGTCCGGCCCCTTTTGCGGCTATTTCCGGCAGGAGTGAGAGCGCCGTCATGCCCGGCAGGGTATTGACTTCCAGCACATAGCAGTCGCCGGCAGGTGTCACCAAAAGATCCACGCGGCTGTACCCTTTGCATCCCAGAGCGAGGTGGGCCGCCAGACCGGTCTGCTGCGCTTTTTCATACAACCCCGGCTCCAGCCGCGCGGGGAAAATGTGTTCGGCCATGCCGTCGGTGTATTTGGCTTCGAAGTCATAGAACTCATTTTTGGGAACTATTTCAATGGCGCCGACCGGACGTCCGTCAAGGATCCCCACCTGCACCTCCTGCCCGGCGATATACTGCTCAACCAGGATCTCGTCATCATGGCGAAAAGCCAGTTCAAGTGCCTTTGCCAGCTGGGTTTCCTCCCTGACAATCGAGACGCCGACCGAGGAGCCTTCCTGCACCGGCTTGACAACCAGCGGCAGGGAGAACGGCAGATCTGCCAATCTCACCGTTTCACCGCACCGGTAACATTTGAAAGGTGCGGTCAGGATGCCGCCGGCGGCAAAGACCTGCTTGCTGTAAAGTTTGTGCATGGCCAGAGCGCTGGCCAGTACGCCGGATCCGGTGTAGGGGATCTGCAGCAGTTCCAGCAGCCCCTGAACGCAGCCGTCTTCACCGTAGCGGCCATGCAGGGCGATGAACGCCGCCTCGACCCCTTCACGTTTCAGAACATCTGCCAGATCACGCCCGACATCGATTGCCACGGCATTGTACCCCTGTGCGACAAGCGCCTGATGCACGGCGGCGCCGCTTTTCAGGGAAACCTCCCGTTCTGCCGAAAGCCCGCCGTACAGTACTCCGATTCTTTTGGATTTCATCATGCTGCAAACCTTTCTAAAGCGAGCAGGAAAATAAATGTCAAACTTCGCCCACTATGCGGACTTCTTCCTCAAGTGTCACTCCGGATGTCTCAAAAACAGCATTGATCACCGTCGCCGCAAGAGCCAGGAAATCGGCCGCGCAAGCCCCACCGGTGTTGACGAGGAAATTGCTGTGCACCTCGGATACCTGTGCGCCGCCGACCCGTGCACCGCGCATTCCGGCCGCGTCGATCAACCGCCAGGCGGCCTGTCCGTGCGGATTTTTAAAGAATGACCCCGCACTGGGGTGGCCGACGTTGTGTTTCGCCCGCCGCAGTTCCAGATCCTTGCGGATCTCTTCCTCCGTATGGCGCGGCTCGCACTCGTCCAGCCGGAAAACCGCCGCCAGCACGATGTCGCCATCAGCCAATTTCAGGTGACGGTAACCGTAATCCAGCTCCTCGATGCGGAAATCGCTGACTGTCCCGCCCCTCAGCAGGGTCAGATGATCGGTTCGCTCCAGGAGCCCCTTGCCATAAGCGCCGGCGTTCATTTTTATCGCCCCGCCGATCGTGCCGGGAATGCCGGAGATAAAGCCGATCCCTCCCAGTCCCGCCTTCTGGGCAAACCGGACCACCGTCAGGTTTTCGACGCCGGCCTCTGCCTTAATCAGCGGCCCCCCGAGTGCGGTAACCCGGTCGAACCGTTCCAGTGAGATAAACGCCCCGCGAAATCCCTTGTCACGCACCAGCAGGTTGTAACCCCTGCCGACCGGCATCCACGGAATGTCTCTCTGCCCTAACCATCCCAGCAGCTGCTGGAGATCCTCTGTATCTTCCGGAATCGCGTACATGTTCGCCGGGCCGCCAACCTTGAGCGAGGTATGGAGGCTCATCGGTTCGCGCAGCAGCAGCTGCCCGCGTATTTCCGGGGCGTCGGGTTTCAGCTTTCTCTACCGATCAACCGGACCAGCGCCTCTCCCTGCTGCCAGATATTCCCGGCTCCGAGGGTGATTACGATGTCGCCTTCGCGGACAATCCCGGCCAGATGCTCCGGGACAAGCTCACGATTGGCAATCCAGGTCACATCCTTCTGGCCGTGACGAAGGATCTCGGCGGCAAGACGCTCGGCGGTGGCGCCTTCGATCGGCTGCTCGCCGGCGGCATACACGTCGGTCAGTATCAGAACGTCGGCATCGTAGAAGGCGGTCACGAAATCCTTGAACAGTTCATGGGTGCGGCTGTAACGATGCGGCTGGAAGGCGGCTACAATGCGGCGTTCCGGCCACCCCTGCCTGGCGGCTGCCAGGGTCGCCTTGATTTCGGCCGGGTGATGGCCGTAGTCGTCTACGACCATGATCCCCTTCGGCTCGCCCTTGACGGTGAAGCGTCGTCCGACACCGCTGAAAGTCGCGAATCCCTCCTGGATGGCGTTAAAAGGCACATCGAGTTCAAGGGCCACGGCGATGCAGGCCATGGCGTTCAGGACATTGTGCGGTCCCGGCATCGGAAAGGAGATTTCACCCAGCCGGTACCCTTTGAAGTGAGCAACAAACGAAGTCAGAAAGCCGTCATGCCTGATATGAGTGGCACGGATGTCAGCCTGGGCCGAAAGCCCGTAGGTAGTGTACCGTTTTTTGACCCGTGGCAGAATTTCACGGATGTTCCTGTCATCCAGGCAGAGGACCGCAAGCCCGTAAAAGGGGACTTTGTTGATGAATTCTACAAACGTGTCCTTGATCTCCTCGATGCCGGAATAATGATCGAGGTGATCGGCGTCGATATTGGTTACTACGGCGATTGTGGGTGAAAGCAGCAGGAAGGAGCCGTCCGATTCGTCCGCCTCGGCCAGCAGGAATTTCCCCTGTCCGATCTGGGCATTGGTACCGATGGCATTCAGTTTGCCGCCGATAACCACCGTGGGATCGATACCGGCGTGTCCCAGTATGGCGGCTGCCATCGAGGTGGTGGTCGTTTTTCCGTGAGTGCCGGCGATGGCGATGCCGTATTTCATCCTCATCAACTCGGCCAGCATCTCCGCGCGAGGAATGACCGGCACGTGCAGTTTCTTGGCTTCGATCACCTCCGGGTTGTCGTCATGCACGGCGGAGGATATCACCACCACATCGACATTCTTCAGGTTTTCGGCGCTGTGACCGATGCCTATTTCGGCGCCCAGACCGGCCAGGCGCTCGGTGATATCGGAGCCGCGCAGATCGGAGCCGGAAACCTTGTACCCCAGGTTGAGGAGAACTTCGGCGATCCCGCTCATGCCGATGCCTCCGATACCGACGAAGTGTATTTTATCGATTTTCCCGTACATATAGCACCTTCTCCGGTTAGTTTGTATTCATCATCTGGTCGACAATTATACCGGCTGCATCCAGTCGTGCAAGACTGAAAGCCGATTCTCCGGTGCGGTTCACAAGATCCGGGTCTTTTGCCAGCGTACATATGGCCTCGGCCAGCGATTTCCCCGTCAATTCACGCTCCAGCATCATGAAGCAGGCATCCTTCTTGAGCAGCGCCTCGGCATTACGACGCTGGTGATCATCCACCGCATACGGGAAGGGGATGAACAGGCAGGCCTTGCTGCAGGCGGTTACTTCGGCGATGGTAGTGGCCCCGGCCCGGCAGATTATCAGGTCGGCCCGGGCATATTCCGTTGCCATGTCGCTGATGAACGGGATTACCTCTGCCTCGACCCCGGCTGCGCGGTATGCTGTCGCAATCCCGGCACTCTCTTTTTCACCGGTCTGGTGGGTGATCGCCAGCCGGACCCGGCTCTCCTTCAAAAAGGGAAGAGCAGCAATCATGGCGGCGTTGATTGCATGGGCACCCTGGCTGCCGCCAAATACCAACAGCCGAAATTCTCCCTGCTCACCCGGTGCGCTTCCACCCTGTGACAAAGACGGGATTGAGGCGGGCGTTGCCTTTTCCACCATATCCAGAATCTGCCGCCTGAGCGGGTTGCCGGTCAGCAGAGTTGTGTTTGCCGGAAAATAACGGGCTGACTCGTCCAATGTTATAAAAACCTTGGTGGCGAATCTGGCCAGCAGGCGATTAGTCAGGCCCGGAATGGCGTTTTGCTCATGGATGAACCGGGGAATCCCCATACCGCGGGCTGCCAGCACCATCGGCAGAGAGGCGTAGCCCCCCACGCCAAGTACCATATCCGGACGGAAACGCTTAAGTATTTTTCTCGATTGGGCGTAGCCGTATATCATCATGGCCGAACCTTTCAGCTGGCTGAAAGTTCCTTTGCCGCGAATTCCGGCTGCTGAAATCAGTTCAAGCCGGTAGCCGGCCGCCGGCACGGCTCGCGCCTCGATGCCGCGCTCGGTGCCGACAAACAATACCTCGTTGGCCGGGTCGCGCGACAGAAACTCTTCGGCAACGGCTATGCCGGGAAAGAGATGCCCGCCGGTACCGCCACCGGCAATGATCAGTTTCATCTTTCCTCCTTGAGGCTGATGGAGGATATTTTCAGTCCCGATGAAATATTGAGCAGAATGCCGACGGCAAACAGGCTGATAATCAGCGAACTGCCGCCGTAGCTGATAAAGGGGAGCGCCAGCCCCTTTGTCGGTAGCAGTCCCGTGACGACCCCCATGTTGACCGAAGCCTCGATTCCGAACAACACGGCAATTCCAAGCGCCAGAAACCGGCCGAATGTGTCCGGAGCGGCGACGGCGATACGCATCGCCCGCTGTACCAGCAGAAAGAACATGCCGATGATGATAAGCACGCCAAGGAACCCGAGTTCCTCGCCGACCACCGAGAGAATGAAGTCGGTATGCGCCTCCGGCAGATAGAAGAGTTTCTGCTTTCCCTCACCCAGCCCTTGCCCGAAGAGCCCGCCTGTTCCGAGGGCCAGCCACGACTGGATGATCTGAAAGCCGCTGTTCTGCGGGTCCTGCCACGGATCCAGAAACGCCAGAATACGCCGCTTGCGGTAGGCGACATTCATCACCAGAAAGTAGAGGAACGGCATCGACATCAGAAATATCGAAATAATATAGACCAGGCGTGTTCCGGCGGCAAAGAGCATAATGATCGCAACTGCCGCCAGGGTCAAAGCCGAGCCCATATCCGGCTGTTTGAGCAGCAGCCCCAGCATCACGACCAGGATCATCATATATGAAACAAAACCGGGCCCGAGCTGCTTGATCTTGTCCTGCTTCCTGTCCAGTGAATAGGCCATGTACATGATCAGGGCGATCTTGGCGATCTCCGAGGGTTGAAGATTGAAACCGGGCAGCCTGATCCAGCGTGAAGCACCGCCGGCGCTTCCCCCGATTCCGGGGATCAGCACCAGTACCAGCAGCACGATGCATCCGAGCAGGATCGGAGCGGCCAGTTTGCGCCAGAACTGGTAGTTGACCTGCATTGTTACAAGCATGAGACCAAAGCCGAGCAGGGCGAACAGCCCCTGCCGCTTGAGGAAGAAGAAGCCGTCATGAAAGCGTTTGGCGGCCATGATGGAAGAAGCCGAATAGACCATTACCACCCCGAAACAGGTCAGGGCAATGGCCATCAGCATTATCACGAGATCATATTCTTCCAGTTTCTTGAACATCTACAGTGCCTTTACCGCAGCGATAAACCGCTGAGCCCGCTCCTCGTAATCACGGAACATGTCGAAACTTGAACAGGCCGGCGACATCAGCACCGTCCCCCCCGCGGCCGTTATCTCCGCCGCAGTCCGCACCGCGTCTTCCAGGGTTGCCGTCCGGCGGGTGTCGGTCAACTCCCCCAATTCCTGTTCCATCCGCCCTGCCGCTTCACCGATCAGTATCAGGTGCCGCACCCGCTCCTTTACCAGCGGCGCCAGCGGCGCGTACGAGCCACCCTTGTCCTTGCCGCCTGCAATGAGTGTAATATCGGTAAAGCTTTCCAACGCCTTCTCGACACTGCCGACATTGGTCGCCTTGCTGTCCTCGTAGTAGCCGACGCCGTTCACCTCGCGGACAAACTCCATGCGGTGGTGCAGCGACTCGAAGCAGAGAATCGTCTCGAATGTTTCATCCGGCCGGCAGCCGAGCAACAGGGCGCAAGCCGCGGCGGCCATGATGTTCTCCAGATTGTGCACCCCCTGCAGCCGGATGGCGGCGGTGGGGAAGCATTCCTCGCGGCCGTTGTGACGGTAGGTGATGACCCCGTCCCTGTAGAAAATGCCCTCTTCCAGTTCGATTTTCCTGCTGAAGGGGAACAGAGCCGCCTTGAGCCCCTGGGCATGCCGCCAGACCAGCGGGTCGTCCCGGTTGACCACGGCAAAATCTTCCTCGGTCTGGTTTTCGAAGATACGCAGCTTTGCGTCTATGTAGGCCTGATAATCCGGGTAGCGATCGAGGTGGTCCTCGCTCAGGTTCAAAAGCGCCGCCACGGTCGGGCGGAACGAGGTGATCCACTCCAGCTGGAACGAACTGATTTCGGCCACGACCTGATCGAAGATTCCATGCGCTTCTGCAACTTCAATCAGCGGGTTGCCGATGTTGCCGCCGACAAAGGTGTGATAACCGTTATGCTTGAAGATCGCCCCCAGAATGGTGGTGGTCGTAGTCTTGCCGTTGGTGCCGGTGATCGCGGCGATCGGAGCATCGATGAAGCGGGAGGCCAGTTCGATCTCGCTGATGATCTCCCGTCCGGCCAGCTTTGCCGCGACCAGCTGCGGCAGATCCATCGGTACGCCGGGTGACACCACGATCATGTCGCTTGCCAGGAAGGTCGCTTCGTCATGGCGCTCCAGTTCCCGGACGATATCATATTCCGCCAGTTCCGAGAGCGGCTCCGCCAGGGCCGCTTCACTCCGCATGTCGGTGACGGTTACTCGCGCCCCCTTCGATGCCAGGAAGCGGGCACAGGCGACGCCGGTTTTGGCCAGGCCGACGACAAGGATTTTTTTGTTTTTCAGATCCATATTTTCTAGTCCTTGATGAAAGGCGTCACTCTCTTCCAAACCCGATTGCCCGCTTTTTCTTCGACTCAGGCGGAGTCATCAACTGCCGGATGGCATCAAAAACCATCTTGAACTGGGAATCGTACTTCTGTTCCAAGCTCTCCAGTTTCTTTGCCAGATCCTTGTGAGTCGAGATCATCTCGCGGAGCTTTACGAAGGAACGCATGATGAGGATGTTTACCTCAATCGCCCGCTCGCTGTTGAGAACACTGGAGAGCATGGCAACGCCTTGCTCGGTGAAGGCATAGGGAAGGTACTTACGGTGTCCTCCACGTCCGGGCTTTAAGGTCGCAATTTGCGACCTTAAAGCCAAATAATCATCTTCAGTCAATTGAAACATGAAATCTGACGGGAATCTGGCGATATTGCGCTTGACCTGCTCGTTCAGACGTTTTGCCTCAACTCCATAAAGCTCCGCAAGGTCAGAATCGAGCATAACTTTGTGACCCTGAATCAGGAGAATTTTTTGTTCAATAATTTCAACCGGTATAAGGCTTTTCATCAGCACTCCGGAGGTGGTCGCAATCAGCGACCAGATAATTTATCACAATTGATGATTCCACTAAGCGTTCATGCTGACATCTTACCACCCCTAGCCCCTCCTAAAACAGGAGGGGGATTTTAAGCTCCCCTCCTTGATAAGAAGGGGTTGGGGGTGGTCGCTTATAAGCCTTGCCTCTCGCTCGATCAACTTGAAGTCGCAAATTGCGACCTCAAAGATCACAAATCGTGATCTTAACCCTACCTCATCTTCAGTGTCGAAATCGCCACCAGCGCCAGGATGATACTGATAATCCAGAAGCGGACAATGATTTTCGGTTCGGCGACCCCCTTTAGTTCAAAATGGTGATGTATCGGCGCCATGCGGAAAATCCGCTTGCCGCGATACTTGTAGGAGCCGACCTGGAAGATGACCGAAAGCGCTTCGACCACAAAGATCCCCCCGACGATCACCAGCAGGATTTCCTGCTTGGTCAGTACCGCGATCGTTCCCAGCGTCCCGCCCAGTGAGAGCGAACCGACGTCTCCCATAAACACCTCGGCCGGGTAGGAGTTGTACCAGAGGAAACCGAGACCGGCCCCAACCATCGCGCCGCACAGTACGGCCAGTTCACCGGCGCCCACGACGCGCGGAATTTGCAGATAGGCCGCCAGGGTGGCATGTCCGGCGATGTAGGAGAAGAGCATGTAGGTGGCGGCGTTGATCGCTACCGGCCCGATGGCAAGCCCGTCAAGTCCGTCGGTCAGGTTGACCGCGTTGCTGGCGCCGACAATCACCAGGGTGGCAAACGGAATAAACCAGATCCAGAGATCCGGATGGAAATTTTTGAATAGCGGGAAGAAGAGTTCTTCGCTGAACCCCGGCTTGAGGAACAGGTATACGGCCACAGAGCCGGCCAACACTACCTGCCAGAACATCTTCTGACGGGCGGAGAGCCCCTTGGTGTTTTTCTCGACCACCTTTTTATAGTCGTCAATAAAGCCGATCAGGCCGTAGCCGATCGTGATGAAAAGCGTGATCCAGATGTACTGGTTGGTGAGGTCGGCCCAGAGCAGGGTGGGGATGACGATGGCGGCCAGGATTATCACGCCGCCCATGGTGGGGGTGCCCTGCTTCTGCAAATGTGATTCCGGGCCGTCGGTCCGGATGACCTGACGGGCCTGCAGCGATTCCAGCTTTCTGATGATCCAGGGGCCAAGAATAAAGCAGACCACCAGCGCCGTGATCATGGCGTAGATGGTGCGGAAGGTCAGGTACCTGAAGATGTTGAACAGTTTGATGTTGGACGCGAGCGGGTAAAAAATGTGGTAAAGCATGGGCTATTCCCCTTTGGCTTGCTGCATCAGATCCTTCAGTTCCGTCGCCGCCTTTTCCATCGTCATCCCGCGTGATCCCTTGAACAGAATCACATCACCATCAGTTATGGTTTGCTGCAGTCGCTCTGCAATATCCCGGTGGCTGTTGCAGCAGATAACCGCTTCCGCAGCCATGCCGCTCAGCACGGCTCCCTCGGCGGCATGTTTAACCATCAGTTCGCCGGTAAGGTAAAGCCGGTCAACGGTTCGTCCGGCCACGGCGCCGACGCCGCAATGAGCTTCGGCCTCGTGTTCTCCCAGTTCCAGCATGTCACCCAGCACCGCGATGCGATGCCCCGGCGCGGCAATCTGATTCAGGGTTTCAAGAGCGGCTTTTGTGGAGGCGGGATTGGCGTTGTAGCTGTCGTCAATCAGGGTGATTCCGCCCAACCGCTCGATCCGGAACCGCCCGCTGTATGGCGTAAAGGCTTCCAGGCCGGCAACGATGGTCTGCAGGTCAATCTTCTCCAGAAGCGCCGCGGTTGCGGCAAGAGCGTTATAGACATTATGCCGGCCGCAGGCTCTCAGGTGAACGGCGGCTTCGCCGTGCGGGGTGACGAGCAGGAACTGCTGCCCTTCCAGCCCCAACGGCGTGATTTCTCTGGCACGCACCTCGCCCCGATCGATGCCGAAACTGATCCGGCGGGCGGATGCGTTCTGGGAAAGCGAGACAACACGGGAATCATCGGCGTTGACGACAGCCAGGCCGCTGTCACTGATGCGATGCAGCAGTTCGCCCTTTGCCGCCGCTACAGCCTCAACGGTTCCCATGCTCCGCAGGTGAGCCGGCAGGGCGTTCAGTACGATTCCGACCCGGGGGGAGGCGATTGCAGCCAGGCGGTCGATTTCGCCCGGTTCGCTCATCCCCATTTCCAGCACTGCCCAGCGATGCTCCGGCCGAAGCTGGAACAGCATCCGCGGCAGGCCGATCAGGTTGTTCAGGTTCCCCGAAGTCTTGAGACCCGGCCCGGTCAGCGCCAGAATCTCTCCGAGCATCTCCTTGACCGTTGTTTTGCCGTTGCTGCCGGTCACGGCGATGATCGTCAGGTCGAAGCGCCGCCGCCACTCCGCGGCCAGATCACCAAGTGCGCGCAAGCTGTTTTTGACGGCGATGCAGGTAATGGAATCGGGGAGAGAGTGCCCCTTCAGCCACTGCTCCTCAGCCAGGATCACGGTGATACCCTTCCGGGCCACTTCCTCGATGAAGGTATGGCCATCAAAATGCTCTCCGCACAACGGTACGAAAAGCTGGCCGGGGGCGATACTCCGTGAGTCGGTTGATACCGCGGTTACCTCTCCGGCGGCAAGGCCGATGATCCGGCCGCCGGTGGCGAGGGCTATTTCGTTGATGGTGAACATTAGTGGTTTCTCTCCGCAAAGGCGGCCGCAGCTTCTTCCCGGTCATCAAAATGCTGCTTGGCGGTGCCGATAATCTGGTAATCCTCATGCCCCTTGCCCGCCAGCAGGATAATGTCGCCTTGACGTGCCAGGCCGACCGCCAGGCGGATCGCCTCACGGCGGTTTTCGAGGACGGTAAAGCCCCTTTCCGCAAAACCGTCAGCCAGTTCCTCCGGACGGTATTCTTGCAGGGCCAGCGGAGTTATGCCGGCTTTGACCTGCAGCAGGATGCCGGATGGATCCTCGGTGCGTGGATTGTCCGAGGTAACGATCGTCAGGTCGCTCATGGAGGTGGCAATCCTTCCCATGATCGGGCGCTTGCCATTGTCGCGGTCTCCTCCGCAGCCGAACAGGGTGATGATCCTGCCGGTGGCGATTTCCTTCAGCGTGGCAAGGACATTCTCCAGGGCGTCTCCCGTATGAGCGTAATCGACCAGACAGGTGACGCCGGCTCCGTTTTCCACGCGTTCCATCCGCCCCGGGACGGTGGAATGGTTTTCTATGCCCTGTCTGATCGCGGCCAGGGGCAGATCGAGGGCTACCCCGGCCGCAGCCGCGGCCAGGATGTTGGAAAGGTTGAAGCGTCCCAGAAGGCGTGAAGCAAACTGAAACTCTCCTGCGGGCGTAACCATGGTAGCGCGGATGCCGCTGACCGATGAGGTGATATTTACCGGGCGCACATCGCATTCACCCCGAATCCCGAAGGTGACCACGGGACAGGCGCAGCGGCGTGCGATTTCCTCCCCGTAGGGATCATCCATGTTAATTGCTGCCCGGCGGCGCGGCTTTTCCCGCGACGGCCGAAGCAGCTCGGTGAAAAGCCGGCATTTGGCCTCCAGATAGCTTTCCATCGTGACGTGGTAATCCAGGTGGTCCCGGGTCAGGTTGCTGAAGATACCAACGTCAAAATGACATCCATCGACCCGTTTCTGCTCCAGTGCGTGCGAGGATACCTCCATCACAAAAGCCTGGGCCCCTGCATCCGCCAGCCGGCGGAAGGCAAGCTGCAGCTCGGTTGATTCCGGGGTGGTGTGAGACGCCGTGATGGTTGTTGCTCCGAAACGGTAACTGATCGTGCCGAGTACCGCTGCCGGCTTTCCTGCCGCACCAAGAATGGCTTCGAGCAAATATGTGGTGGTCGTCTTGCCGTTGGTGCCGGTGATGCCGATCAGCGGTTTGGTCGCGGTGGGATCGCCATTGAAAAGTGCCGAGATACGCCCCATGGCGGCGCGTCCGTCAGGCACACTGGCCCATGGGAGTCCGGCCGGAGCAAAGGCCGGATCCTCAAGAACAACCGCGGCAGCACCCGCCGCGACAGCCTGTTCGATATAGCGGTGCCCATCGGTCTGTGCGCCGCGCAGTGCGAAAAAAAGGGTGCCGGGAAGAACCGCACGTGAGTCGCAAGTCAGGGAACTGATGGGGACAGCGGCGTTTCCGTGTACCTCTGAAACGGATTGATTTTCAAGCAGTTCACGCAGCGTCATGCGCTCTCCTGTAAAACGGTAAAACCTGCCGGTTGCCCGGCAGGCGATATAGCATTATGCCGAAGGGGTGAACTTAACCCAGACTTCGCCGGTTTCCCTGATTTTATGCCCGGGAGGGGGGCTTTGCTCGGCTGCCCTCCCGCTTCCCATCAGTCTGATGTTGATACCGCGCTTCTCCATCACTTTAAGGACCAGGCGCATACTCATCCCGCGAAAATTCGGCATGACCTCATCCCCTGCAGGGATATCCTCTTCATCCTGGTCTGACAACGATTCAGCCGCCGGAGCGGAAATCTTGGCTTCAACCGGCTTGGCAGCGGTGGTTGTCACGTTCGGCAGGATTTTAAGATACGCCAGCGAATTTAGCGCGATCCCCCGAAATGCGGGAGCTGCGACGACACCTCCGTATTTGACACCCTGAGGTTCATCGATGATCACGGCGATGGTTAATTTCGGCTTGTCGGCCGGGACGAAGCCGACAAAGGAGCCGATTCGCTTGGAAGGGGAGTAGGCGTGAGTTACCGGATCAACCTTCTGCGCCGTCCCTGTTTTCCCGGCTACACGAAATCCGTCAATCGCTGCTTTCGTACCGGTGCCGCCGTCGCTGGTGACCGTTTCCATCATTCTGGTCATTTTCTGGGCGGTTTCGGGCGATACGACGCGTCTCACGAGCTGCGGTTCGAATTTCTGAACCACCGCGCCGTTGTCGTCGAGAATCTGCTCCACGAGGTATGGTCTCATAAGATTACCGCCATTGGCAATAGCCGAGAGCGCCGAAGCCAGCTGGACGGTTGACAGGGAAACTCCCTGTCCAAAGGAAATAGTTGCAAGGTCAATCCCGTACCAGTGACGTTTCAGATTGCCTGGTGATTCACCCGGCAGGTCTATGCCGGTGCGGCCGCCAAAACCGAAGTTACGCAGATAGGATGACAATTTCTCCTCACCCATCTTGAACCCGATCTTTGCAGAGCCGATGTTGCTCGAATATTTTATTATTTCCGAGACGGTCAGCCGCGAGTGCGGGTGATCATCATGGATGGTCCGGTCGGCAATCCGGTAGGTGCCGTTTTCGCAGTTATACACATCAGTCGGCTTGATGATCCCTGAATCAAGGGCGGCGGCGATGGTGAAAATCTTGAAGGTCGAACCTGGCTCAAAGCTGTCCGCCACCACATGATTGCGCAACTGGGCGAGAGAATAGCGTGAATAGGAATTCGGGTTGAAAGTGGGATAGTTTGCCATGGCCAGAACCTTGCCGGTATCCGATTCCATCACCAGAGCCATCCCGCTCTTGGCGTTACTCTCCTGTACGGCCTTGGCGAGTTCTTTTTCGGCAATAAACTGGATGGTCTTGTCAAGGGTCAGTGTGACACTTTTTCCGGGAGCCGAGTCCTTGATGACCGCATTCTTCACGGCGATATTTCTGCCGAGGGCGTCCCGCTCCGTGATCATATAGCCGGTATTGCCCAGAATGATGCTGTCGTATTTTAGCTCGATACCCTCCAGGCCGTTAGGGTCGCGTCCCGTGAAGCCCACCACATGCGCGGCGATCTCCATGTTGGGGTAAAACCGCTTGGATTCCGGCGCAAATCCGATACCGGGCAGTTTCATGTTCTTGACCCGGATCGCGACTTCCGGCGCCATCCAGCGCTCAATCCAGATGAAGGATTTGTTGACGGAAAGCCTGTCTGCCAATTCACCCTTCGGGATACCCAGAATCGGCGCCAGCACGGCGGCGGTGCCGCTGACATCCTTGATGCGTCGCGGTTCGGCATAGCAGGAATCCATGTGGATCGATTCGGCCAGGGTGGTGCCGTTGCGGTCAAGGATGCTGCCGCGGGCCGGGGTGAGCTCAACTCTGTGCTGATGCTGTTTGTCGGCTTTTTTAACGAGGTTTTCGTGCTGGAGGATCTGGAGATAGAACGCGCGTCCGACCACGGTCAGGAACAGCAGGCCGAATATCGTCCCGACCATGACGATCCGGACTCGTGCCCATTTTTCCCGATCGTCTTTCATTTGACGTGGATGACCTGTTGCTCGGTCGGCAGCGCCATCCCCAGCTCATTTTTGGCGATGGCTTCAATGCGGGCCGGCGCCTTCAGTGACGCGGCTTCCAGTCTCAGACGTTTTTGCTCCTGCCCGGCATCACTCAGTTTGCGGCTGATTTCCGATATCTCCAGGTTGAGGTCAACCAGCTTGAAGCGGGACCAGACGTGAAAGACTGAAACCACCGTAAACACTACCATACAGATCATAAGGTATTTAAACAGGTCAATCCGGTGCGGAGTAACTTCCAGCCCGCCAAGGGCCCGCGGTGCGGCGACTTTTGTGTAATCGGTTCGTGCTTGTGCCATGATGACCCCCTTCTTTCCCGTTCGGGAAAACCATTCTTCCCAAAGGGAAATCGGTTATAATTTCACTACTGCCCGCAGTTTGGCGCTGCGCGCCCGCGGATTTGCGTCAATTTCCGTATCCGTCGCCGTTACCGGCCGGCCGGTCAGAATCTTCACCCGCGGCTGTCTGCCGCAGACACAGACCGGCATCTGTCGTGGACAGGTACAACCTTCGGCATATTCCCGGAAGATGTGCTTGACGATCCGGTCTTCCAGCGAATGAAACGAGATGATGACCCCCCGTCCGCCCGGCTTCAGCAGGTCCAGGGCCGCCCGCATTCCCCTTTCCAGGCTTTCCAGCTCGCTGTTGACGGCGATGCGCAGAGCCTGAAAGGTGCGGGTGGCCGGGTGAATCCGCTCGTCCCACTTGGCCTTGGGAACCGCTCCCTTGATGATATCCACCAGCCGGAAGGTGGTGGTTATCGGGCTCTCCTCCCGTTCCTTGACGATGAACGAGGCGATCCTCTTTGCCCAGCGCTCTTCGCCGTACTCGCCGATGATTCTTTCCAGCTCCGCTTCCGGACGGCCGTTAACCAGGTCTGCGGCCGTCTCGCCGCTGCTGCTGTCCATCCGCATGTCCAGCGGGGCGTCCTGCTGGAAGCTGAAGCCGCGCTCCCGCGTATCCAGCTGGTGCGATGATACCCCCAGGTCGAGGATGAAGCCGTCCAGCGCCGCTATGTCGAGAGCCTTCAGATGTTCGGCGACGTCGGCAAAGTCGCCATGCAGCAGCCTGACCTGACCGCCGTGCGTCGCCAGCCGCGCTCCCGCAGCGTCCAGCGCCGCCTGGTCCCGGTCGATGCCGATCAGAAATGCTCCCGGTGCTTTTTCCAGGATCAAGGCGGAATGTCCGCCCCCTCCCAGTGTGCCGTCCAGATACGTTTTGCCGTCCTCAGGTAGAAGAAAGCGGATGACCTCATCCGGCAGAACCGATAGATGGTGGAACGCCGCCACTAGAGACCAAGTTCCGCAGCAGCTTCGGTGCCGCTCGGGAAGTTTTTCACGTCCTGGGCGCGAACCTTGTCCCACTCGCTCATGCTCCAGATTTCTATCTTGTCCATCGTGCCGACGAACTGGATCTCACGGTCGAGGGCAGCGCTCTTGCGAAACGTCGGCGGGATCAGGAAACGTCCCAGCTTGTCGGCGCAGCACTCCTGAGCCGGTGAAATTATCGTGCGCATGATGCTCTTGCGCTGTTCGGAGGTGAATCCCCTGCTGACGCGGAAATTCTCCTCGAAGACGAACCACTCCTTGTAGGGAAAAATCAGCAGGCCGGAGCTGTGCAGGCCGCCGCCCAGATCGACCGGAACCGAATTGGTCAGGAAGAAACGCTCGTCGCCATGCGTTCCGGCGAGGATCTCGCGGAATCTGGCCGGCAGGCTGGTGCGCCCCTTGGCGTCTACGGTTGTCTCGAAAATGCCCCTGAACATAGTTGTCTCGATGGTATTATTTTCCACAATGTTCCACTTTTTTCCACGGTAAGGGAACTTATACCGGCGGTCAAGGGCTATGTCAATATAAAATATGAATTTTGTAGGGGAAAATTGTGCTCGCGGGGTGGGGGATTTCTGGTATATTCGGGAAAAAGTTTGAAAGTCAAAATTGACAGGGATAGACAGGATGAACAGGATGAAAGACTTTTGGTTTAGGCAGAGGCTAATACGCCGTTTATCCTGAATATCCTGTTCATCCATGTAAAATAAAATTAATTGTATTATTACCTTTGGTTCGAGTTCGGCCGTCCAGGGAAAATTGAGGTACATATGCAGGTGTCACCGCTTATTTCAAGCGTCCACTTCCCCCCCATTTCCGAGGTAAAACGGTGGGTCGCCGGGCGTCCGTTTGATGGACTGGAACTGGTCGATCTCTGCCAGGCGGTGCCGGATTATGCTCCCGCCCCGGAGCTGACGGAGCACCTTTCCCGCTTGCTGAGCGATCCGCTGATGTCGAAGTACTCATCCGATGAGGGGCTGCCGGAGGTGCGCGAGGCGGTCTGCGGCTATTACGGCAGCAAATACGGCGCAACGCTGTCGCCGGACAATCTCTGCCTGACGATCGGCGCCAGCCAGGCGTTCTGGCTGGCGATCGTTACTCTCTGCCGTGCCGGTGACGAGATCGTCGTGCAGTCTCCCTGCTACTTCGATCATCCGATGGCCCTCGATATCCTCGGTATCCGGGGGGTGTACGCCCCTTTTGTCGAGGCGGAGGGGGGAGTGCCCAACCCTGCCACGATCGAAAGCCTGATCACCGATCGGACCAGGGCGATCCTGATGGTCTCCCCCAGTAACCCGACCGGTGTCATTACCCCGCCGGATACGATTCGGAAGCTGTTTGACATTGCCCGGCGCCGCAACATCGCCCTGATTCTGGATGAGACCTACAATGAATTCATCCCCTGCGGTATCCGCCCCCACGACCTGTTCTCCGACCCGAACTGGGGCGACCATTTCGTTCAGATCGCCTCGTTCGGCAAAACCTATGCCCTGACCGGCTATCGCGCCGGACTGCTTGCCGCTTCCGGAGAGTTCATTCATCATGCCCTCAAGGCTCAGGACAGCATGGCGGTCTGCCAGCCGCGCATCACGCAGCATGCGGTCAAGTTCGGCGTTGAGAACCTCGACCGCTGGGTCGCCGCCAACCGGGATATGATGACCCGCCGCCACGACCTGTTCCGCGCCGAATTCGTCCGTCCGGGCAACCGGTTCCGGATCGCGGCCAGCGGTGCCTTCTTCGCCTGGGTGCGGCATCCGTTCACCGGCTGCAGCGGCCGTGAGGCGGCGAAACGGCTGGTGGACGAAGCCGCCATCCTCTGCCTCCCGGGCGAGGTGTTCGGACCCGGACTTGAGGGTTACCTGCGGCTGGCGTTCGGAAATATACGGGAGGAGGCCATTCCTGAAGCGGTCAGGCGGTTTCGCGGGATGATCGAATGATTGTCAAACGGGGAAAAGGTGTCCGGATGAGCAATAGGAGGTTCAAGGGGGCGTGAGGAGTCATGGGGGGCCGAGGGTCCGCTTCATCCGCTGTTCCGGTCATCGAGGATTATCTTGAAGATTGCCGCAACTGGAACCGCAAAGAGAAGACCAAGGAAGCCGAACAGGGTACTCCCCGTTAAAAAGGCGAAGAGAACAACGACCGGGGATAATGTTACGGCTTTACCGAGGACGATGGGGCTTATCACCTGATCGTTGGTAAAGCGCAGAACGAGGTAGAATGAGATGACCTTGCAGAAAAAGATGAGATTGCCTTGGGCCAGGGCAACGACACCTGTCAGAACCCCCGAGACAATCGGCCCGAAGAGCGGAATGAGTTCCAGCAGGCCGATTGTCAACGCGAGAAACCCTGCATAGGGGATGTTGAACACGAAATTGAAGGCGAGCCAGACGACGACGGCCGTGAAAATAACCACGACTGCAAGCCCGCGGAGGAAGCGGCCAATGAGAGTATCAACCTTGTTGACCAACTCCTGCATGTGGGCTTGTTTATTGGCGGGTACCAGGGACAGCACCCCATAAATCAGCCCCTTTCCGCCCGCCAGGAAATAGAAGAAAACCGCAATCGTAATAATTGCGTCTATAATGACGTTTATTAATGACCACGCCACTTGCGCCACGCCGAGCGGAGCACCCAGCAAATCCTGTATCCGTGCAATCAGGTAGGGTGCTACTACCTGCACGTCGAATTTCTGTCCAAAAATCGCTATCTGTTCGGAGCCCAAAAGTTTTGCAATAAAGCGGGTGATCTGATCGGGGGCATTTTCAGCCAGATGCGTGATATTTTGTGCCAGTGCCGGCCCGTTGAAATAGATGATCAGAGCAAGCGGGATGGCAAGGAGCAGGAAAAGCAGAAAAACCGCTATGATACGAGGAAGCCGCATGTGCTGCTCAAGCCGGTTGACGACCGGTGTGAAGACATACGCCAGCAAAAAGGCCACGGCAAACGGAATCAGAACGTCCTGCAGCAAATGAACAAGAAAACCGATAACCAGGAGCGTAACCGGAAACCTCAACGATGCAACGGTATCTTCACCATTGGAACCCATGCTGTACTCTCCCGGTTGGTTGACATGTCAGTGCCTGTTTATATAAACTGTATGTAACATGGCAATCAGAGTCTAGCACGTCATGGGGCAAGCGCAAATTTTGATACGAAAATAATCTACGGGAGAATTATGAAGATCTGGATATTCTTAACGGCAATTCTGCTGGCGGCAAGCGTTGCCTTTGGCGCCGGTTCCGACGCTGTTGTCGGACTCTGGAAAACTCCGGAGGATGAGTCGAAACTGGAGTTTTTTAAATGCGGCGACAAGATCTGCGTAAGAATCGCCTGGCTGAAGGAGCCGGACTATACCGACAAAAAGGAAGGACCGGTCGGTTTGCCTAAGGTTGACCGTAACAACCCCGATCCGGCGCTGAAGAACCGCCCGATGCTCGGCCTGCAAATAATGGAAGGGTTCACCGCTGCAGGCGATAACCGGTGGGAAAACGGGATCATCTATAATCCGGATAACGGCAAGACCTACCGGGGCAAATTCCGGCTGGTGTCGCCCCAGCGATTGGAACTGCGCGGCTTTATCGGCATTTCCCTGTTCGGGGGCAACTGTATCCTGACCCGCTAGGCGGCAACCAGGACCAATTTTCTGTCGAATGCCATTTCAAAGAGATCGCCGTTGCTCCTCCCGCCGAAAAGTTCCACGGAGACGTCGCCTTCCCCCTTGAGAATTATCCGGAAGGCGGATGGAGACAGGGAACAATCGAGAGAGGTAACCATGCTGCTGCGGCGGCGGTCAAGGCCGTCCGCAAGCCGTACGATACCGCCGAGCCTCTTGACCAGGAGCCGATCCTTGGTTGCCAGCCGGGCAAAGGCGTCGTGTTTTTTACGTGGCAGCGCCTTCCGGTGATAACGGCCGACCTGCGCGATGATCTCCCGTTCCCGCGGCGTGAAGCCGAACAGGTCGGAGTGCCGGATCAGATGATAGGTATGCTTGTGGTGGTCCGAATAGCGGATGCTGTAACCGACATCGTGCAGCAGAGCCGCTGCCTCAAGCAGCTGGCGTTTTTTCCTGCCAAGCTTGAATTCGGGCGCCAGCACATCGAAGATCTCCAAAGCCAGCTTTGTCACGTGGAGGGGGTGAGTGTCGCTATGATAACAGGACCGGGCATATTCAAGGATTGAATCCCGCCAGTTCCTCGGCCTGCTCTCCGCGGGGAGGAGGTTCCGCTTCTTCAACCCCTTAAGGATCAAGCCCTCCCGGATCCCCCGTTCATTGACCTTCAAAAGATTCGTCTTCAGGTGCCTCATCAGCTCTTCCACCACCGCCACTCCGGCCACGATAATGTCGGCCCGTTCGGGCTGCAATCCCGGCACCTCCCTTCTCTCCTTCAGATTCATACTCAACAGGTTGGCAAGCAGATGTACTACCTGGTTGTGGTAAACCTCGGCGCCATGAACGGAGCCGTATTCCATCTTGTTCTGCGCCATCGCCATGGCGGCGATGGATGAAATGGTCCCCCCTGAGCCGAGCAGGCACTGGAGCGGAATTTCCTCGGCGGGAAAAGCTCCCTTGAGGGTTTTGCGGATATGCTTGCGTAGCCTGAGGAAATCCTCCCGTTTGATCGGATCGCCGGTAAGGAACTTTTCAGTCAGAACGACCGCCCCCAGTTCCAGGGAATAGATCTTGTCGATATGGTTTCCCAGCGAAGTGATGACTTCCGCGCTTCCGCCGCCGATATCGACCATGGCGTAGCTTTTGCCCTCCATGTCGATATTGTTCTGGGCGCTCAAGGCCGCCAGTTCCGCCTCCTCTTCGCCGCTGATCACGTTTATGTTCAGTCCGATGTCGTCGGCAACAGCCTTGATGAAGGCCTCGCCGTTGGCCGCCCGCCGCACCGCGCTCGTGGCCGCCGTCTCGATCCCGATCACCCCGCAGCCGTCGATGATCTTTTTCATCCGGGAGAGGGCGGTCATGGCTCTCTCCCAGGCGCCTTCGGAGATGGCGTTGTTCCTGGCGATTCCCTCCCCCAGGCGCACCGTCTCCTTCTCGTCGTCAAGCACCCGAAATTTTCCCTGTTCATCCACCTCCACGATTACGCAACGAATGGAGTTCGAGCCGATATCTACGGCCGCCAACCTGTTTTTTTCCATATGGGTTCTCCTCATCCGCTGCGCAGGGCTTCGCGATCGGTATTTTGTTGTTTATTTTACCACGCAATCGGCCAGCCGCAAAAAAACACAGCGGCCGTTCTCTTAGCGGTCGTCAGCCCGGTGGTTGCGGAGAGCCGGCTAAAGTTGAAATGCCGAAAAGCTGTGGTAATTTATTTGAGGATGTCCCGCTTAAGCACAATCAAGAGAGAAAGGAGATTATACAGATGAGAAAATCGGCGCCTCCCATAGCGGCTATGGTGCTCTTGGTCATATTCAGCATTTTTTCCAAAGTTTCCCAGTCTCAAGTGCAGAATCCCGATTGGGAATTGGATATTGACGGGGGCAAACAACAACGGGTAATACAGGAAATCAATAGGGATGCACTGGCACTGCAAGCGCAGGCGATTGCTTCCGAAACGGAACTTGACCGGGAAATTCGCCGGGTGATGGAGAAAGGAGGCAACCTGGAGGAGAGGAGACGGCAAGTGCCGGCAATCGCGGCTTCCTTTGCCCTGCGAACCGAACCGCAAAGAGCCCGCTTTTTGTCCGCCCTCTGCTACCTGAAGACCCTCGGGACCTCCTTCATGCCGATCGACATCGCGGAGATTGCCCTGGCTGAAACCGGGTCACACGGGCTTTCCGGCAAGGCGTCTTCTCCAAAGGGGGCGATCGGGGTCTGGCAGATGATGCCAAGCCGGGCCAAGAGTCATGGCTATACAGCGAAGGAAATGGAAAATGATCAAAAATGTGCCGATGCCGCCGTGCGCGAGCTGACCATGAAACTGACGGTAGCAAACGGCAACCTTGAAAAGGCTAAAAAACTTTACTGCGGCGTCGGCCATGAAGCCGATGCCTATGAACTCAGGCGGCGAATGTACCGGAAAGAAATCCTGGAAATTTTGAGCAGCAACCTGTACGGAAAAGACAAAAAAGTAGGATTCAACGCGCTTGCGCTCAAGGCCCGGGAATATATCACGGATTAGAAAGGGTAATTTTGATGATTGCTGCCGATATGAAAAACATCTTACATTTTAGCACGCTGCACCCGGGTGATGCGGGGATTTGTCATGTCTGATATGATTATTGCCGGCCTGATCACAGGTATCGTAAGTTCACTTTTTGCCTCCATTTTTTTCGTGTTTCTGATGTACCGCATGAAACCGAAACTGAGACTTTCCGCAAAAATTGCGAAGACCGTCTTTGAGGGGCAGACGGTCTATGCGTTCAAAGTCATCAATGCCGGTAAGCGGGATGCGATTTCACTCGTCGCCGAATTACTGTTGATCCAGCCGGTTGTCGTGGAGGGGGGGGTCGGCTATAACGTCATCGAAATACCCCTCGCCCGCAACAAACTGTTTCATATCCGTCCCCTGTCGAAGGTCGGCGATAAATTCGGTGCGGTATTCGAATTCATCACCACCGAAAACATCGAAGAAGAATGGACCAAATATAATAACAGTTACCTCCTGTTCAGGCTTACGGCACAGGATGCGTTGTCGATGTTTTATCATGTCTTCAGTTGCGAGTTCGACTCCCCTGAGAATGGAATAGTTACCGGCAGATTTGCCAAGGGTGCAAAAATGGATATTTACGAATAGAAGCGGCTTGGCGATGTTTCACCCCCTGCTCCGGAGTAAAGTCCTTCCTCTTTGTCTTGAACCGCTGCATGGCCGACCTCCCCCTGCCAATTTTTTTGCATGGATTGCGTCAGGGACCATTTTTCCCACAGGGGTCATCAAAACCCACGCCCGCTGTCCAACGCTACATTCTGGTGTTACGGCCTTCCTGATTATGGCACTCTTTATGCTGTGTAATTAGCATGCATGAAAATTAGGGTAAACAGCCGGAAAGTGTCATGGATGGCCTTGCCGTTTAAAAGGGAGATCTGTCATGAATAAAAAAATATACATCAGAGCGTGTTACTCCAAATTGCTGAGCCTGCTCCTGCTGGTTTGTCTGACCTCCTGCAGCGTCGACACCACCGGCGGCGGCTCGACCGACAGCGGCGGCACCCAGGTGGCGACCGGGACCATCATCGGTTTCGGCAGCGTCGTCGTCAACGGCATCAAGTTTTCCCGCAAGGCCGGGCTTGCCGACGACCGCGTCAAGCTCAGATTCGAAAACAACACCAGCGCCGGTGAGGGCAGCCTGCGCGTCGGCATGATCGTCAAGGTCTCGGGTAAGATTGATGCCGCCACCGATACCGGTGAATATGAAAGTATCGAGTTTCAGCCGGAAATCAGGGGGCCACTGGATAGCAACGGGGTTGACGCGGCTGTCGGCACGCTTACGATCATGGGGCGCACCATCCAGGTCGAGAACAACACCAGCTTCGAAAGCATCAGGGACCTCGCCGAGATCGATGGTGAGCTGCAAGCCGGGCGTCACCCCGAACTCGAGATCAGCGGCAACATGGATAACAGCACCGGCATCCTCCATGCCACCCGTGTCGCCCGCAAGGCGGTTGACTACAATGCCGCGCCCGGTAAACCAGTCCAGATCAAAGGGGTGATCACGACCGTAAACGCGGCGGCCGGTGCGACGAACGGTTCCTTCACTATCGATGGCGTCACGGTGAATTTTGCCGCCGCCGCATTGGGACCAAATACCATTGGCGCGAATATCGCCGCCGGCGTCGTAGTCGAGGTAACTGGCACATTGAGTGCGGATGGTTCTGTCATCACCGCTACCCGCGTCGAGAAGAAAAACGCCGTCGATGCCGGAGTGAACAGCTTCGTCTGCGTCAAGGGGACCTCGACCGGCAGCGGTGATAACAAATCCTTCACCATCAACGGCCCTAACGGGGCGATCACCATCAACGCCTCGGCGGCTTTATTTCAAAATGGCACTGCCATGACAACCACTACGGCCGGGACCACCCTGGAAGTCGAAGGAAATGTCCAGCCGGACGGCTCCATTGCGGCCGGCAGGGTCTATATCGAAACAGACAGGAGCGTCAGGCTGGAGGGTAATGCGCTCGCCGGGGCCTTCAACGCCAACACCCTGACCCTGAACGGCGTTCCGGTGGCCATCAGCGCCACGACCCGGCTGGTGTCCAACAACGGCCAGGCACTTGATCTGACCAAAATCGCCGCCGGCGACCACCTGCAGATTGCCGGCCTCTTTGACAATATAACCAACAGGGTCACGGCCTCCCAGGTCCAGCTCACCTCCGCCAGCAGCGTCACCTTCATCCAGGGACCGGTAACGGCGATAACCAGTTCGAATTTTACGCTGATCGGAATGATAACGGTTGACGCCACCGCTGTCGCCCAAACCCAGAGCTTCAGTGACAACAGGACCGGAAATCATACGAAGATCGACGGCGCGGCGGCCTTTATCCTGGCGGTAACGGACGGGCTTGCCGAAGTCAAGGCCACGGGGACCGTCTCCGGAACTACCTTGATCGCTACCAAACTGGAACTTGAACAGGCGCAGTAAATGGGCCGGCATACTACCAGCCGGAGATGGCCGAAAATACATGCCTGATGGCTTTACCGGCTGCCAGCCATGGAAAGGAGATTCAAGATGAAAGCGATGCGAAGGTTTTTGTGCCGTGCAACAGCGCTATTTTCCTTGGCTTTTGCGCTGGCGGGGTGTACCGGGTCGAAGGTTCAGCCGTACGGCACCGTGGATGTGGATCTGATGGATGCACCGTCCATCGAGTACCTGCATGTGTATATCACCGTGAAAAAGATCGCCTTCCATGCTAGCCCCGACGCCGGGAACAGTTCCGGCGGCTGGCGGGAGTTTGACATGTCGGCAAACCCGGTCACCATCGACCTGGCGCAATTGACCAACGGTTCGCTGTACGCGGACACCACCGCGGATAAACTGCCGCTCTTCAGCGGAGTCGCCCTCCCGGTCGGGACATACCGGCAGATCCGGCTTTATCTGGTACCCACCGAAGAGAAAACCCTTGCCCGGTCCGCCGTCGCCAAGGGGCTCCTGTACAATAACCAGGCGACCTTCGATGACGGTTCGAACGCCCCGATCCGCATCCCCAACAGCGGTGAAGGGATCAAGCTGATTCCCGAGACCCCGCTGGTGGTGGTGGCCGGAAAAAACATCAGGCTGGCCCTTGATTTCAATCTCATGGACGATATGTTGGACGTCTATCCGGAGGGGCAGATCGAGTGCATCCTTAAACCGCGGCTCGGCGTCTTCGACATGGCCGCGGCCGGGGCGGTCAAAGGGAGGGTGGTGTTCAGCAACCATTCCACCCCCTATTTATCCGTCAAGGCGGAACAGATAGTTGCGGGGAGGGAGTGCCGGGTTGTACGCCGGACTACCACTAATGACAAGTCCGACGGCAGCTTCAACCTCTATCCGTTGCCGGTCTTCGGCAGCAACAGCACCGCCGTCTATGACATTCTCCTGCGCGGCCGGAACATGCAGACCGTGATCGTGAAGAACGTGAAGGTTCACAAGGGGACCAGCCTGGCAGATGGCGCCGTGGACCTGGGCACGATCACCATGGATCCGGCCCGCGAGTTCAGCGCCCAGCTTGCCGCCGCCATGCATCCCTCCGGCGCCTGGCTGAACTTCTACCAGACGCTTGTCACGGACCCGGTCCCCTTTGTCGTCGACACCCGCCACCTGAACCCCTACACCGGAAAGTTTGCGACGCCGATTGATCTGCCCGTAACGGCAATAGAGGTGTATGATTTTTCAAGCGGGAGCTTGGCCGGGCCGGTCATCGATGCTACCACCAACCCCGGAAGCTACTTCGCTGTTACCGAAGCGGTGCTGTACGGCCGCTCGGGCGGCGTAAACTTGTCCGGCGCGGCCGAAACAGCGGTAACCTTTACCCCCGGCGCTCTGACAGCCGCTCCCGGCGCCAACAGCATCGATGCCGCCATCTCCATTCCGGCGGCAACGACGGGGAGCCTGAACAAGGGGTACCTCTTCATCACCTCCGGCGGCCTGATCATCGACTGCTATCAGGTTGATGCGCTCCTGGCGGGCGGCGGCGGGTCCTATACGATTCCGGACCTGCCGGGCGGCACTCTTGCGACCTCTCTTCCCGGCGCCTACTATGATGTCATCGTCCTGGGATGGGACGGAGGCAAGGCGGTTATTTCGGGGAGCCAGTTCAACATAGACCTGAGCAGCGGAAACGGTACCGCTTCCATCACCATGGTAAAATAGGAAGCCGGCGGCAACCGGTCAGTTCAAGCAACAAAGCCTCATGCCTTTCGGCATGGGGCTTTGTCATTCAAACGTTCCGGCTTTCAGCGCCGCGCCTTTTTTTTTGGTTTTTGCGTCTTCTGCTTTTTCTCCCCGGCGCCATTCCCGTTCACCCAGGCTTCACCCAGTCGGATGACCCCCTGATCGACCCTGGTTATCCCCTTGATGCCCGCTTTGGCCAGCACGTAGAAACGCCGGCCGCCGCCGTACAGGTAGACCACGTCTTCATTGATCAGGGTGGCCACTTCGCAAAGCGCACGCTGTCTCGTTTTTTCGTCGGTGCTCAGCTGCTGGGTATTCAGCAGTTCGTCCATCGCGGGATTCAGGTAGTGGCTGAAGTTGAGCCTTCCCTTGGAATGCAGGCAGGTATTGAGATAAGGCCCCATGTCGCGGAGATCCATCAGCCTCCAGCCGGAGATCTGGTAGTCGCCATCCATGACCCGTTTGACCAGTGCCGCTTCGGCCAGGGGCGTGACTTTCAAGGTGATGCCGACCTCTTTGAACAGCCGCCGCATGATCTCTCCCTCTTCCCGGCTTTGCGGAGTGTCGTTCCCCAGAAGCTCCAGGGTAACCGGCTTCCCATATTCGGCCAGCAACTTTTTCGCCAATGCGGGATCATAATCGCGATAGCCGCAGTCGCCGCACGGCTGTGTCCCGCCGAACGGCTCCTTTGCCACGGAAAGGAGCCCGCTGTCGATCGACTTGAGGTACAAATCCTGGTTCCAGGCATGGGCCAGTGCGCGGCGTACCCGGACGTCGTCCAGGGGGGGGGATGCGGTGTTGATTATGAACGTGTATGGACCGCTCGCGTCGGCGCTGTAGACCTTGAGCGACTTGTCGCTCCTGGCCTTGATGATCTGGGTGGCCCGGTCTGCCAGAATGACGTCGTTCGCGCCGGACAGCAGACCGGAAAAGCGGTTCTGCATGTCGGGTACCGGACGGAAGATGATGCCGTCCAGGTACGGTATTCCCTTACGCCAGTAGTTGGGGTTTTTAACCACCACCAGACGGTCATTGGCCAGCCACTCGTTGAAGATGAACGGACCGGTGCCGACCGGGGCTTTGTTCTGCGTATTCGCACGGATAGCCTTGGGTGAAGGTATATAGGCTCCGGTCCATTGTGTCGAGCTGAGCATGGCCATGAATGCGGCCCAGGGGTGCTTCAGGGTGAAACGGACGGTATGGTCGTCGATCCTGGTCACCGCCTGGATCGGCTCGATAAATCTCGCTCCGGAGAAGTTGTGCTTCGGATCAAGCATTCGCTGCCAATGCTCCACCACAGCATCGGCGTTGAACGGTGTCCCGTCGTGGAAGGAGACCCCCTGGCGGAGTTCGATGGTCCAGCTGTTCCCGTCTTGCGACGGTATGGCCGCAAGGGCGAGTTCCGGAACGGGCTCCCCTTTCTCATCCATGTCGAAGAGCCGCTCCTCTATCGCCGAGGTGGCGCAGCGGTCGCCGAACTGCAGGTATGCCGCCCTGAGCGGATCGAAACCGCGGAACTCGAGATCAACCCCCACGGTCAGGGTGCCGCCATATTTCGGCCCGTTGGCGGCAAGGACTTCCGGATGTTTGACGGTCATCATGCAGAGGAAAACCACCAGACCGGTCACCACGGTAAAATACCTTAAAAGCCTGCCCGGATAAGCATGTCTACTCACCATTGCCTCCCCCCTCTCCGTTAATCATGGCGGCCTGGATATTATCGTCATTCCGGTGTCGGTATCATGAAACTGGATTTCGATGCGAAAGGTCATGGCAAAGCTGGTGGGGAAGTACCCGTCGGCGACCCGCGGCCAGGACATCTCGGGCTCTATTTCGTAATAAAGCCAGGGCCTCAGGAAGTTCCGGCGATAACGTGTCAGGACCCGGTAACTTGTCACCCAGTCATTGACGCTGGTGTTGCCATAGACACCCCCGGTCACGGTTATGGCGCTTTTGGAGGATAGCTCCCTGATCAGGGATAGTTCCGTTCCCCACTCCATCCCTGAGATTTCATAGGAAATCGTGCCAGAGTTGGACCAGCGGAGAAACGTCTTCTGGTTCAGCGAGTGTTCCAGGTCGACCTCGGTGGTCTCCCCGGGGCCCACGGGATTTTTTACGAACAGCGTCTCCCCGAACCGGACAAGGGTGAGGTCGCTGAGATGGTGAGTGTACTGGTAGCGGCTTCGCACGAAGGCCTCCGGCGGGATGACGAGGCGAACCCCGGCGCCCAGAAACAGGTCCGAGGAGGGTGTGTGGAACAGCCCGTAGCGAAGCTCGGTGTTGACAAGACGGGTATTGGTCAGCGTGGTCCGGTCGAAGCCGGGATTGCCGGGGTCTTCAGGCAGACGTGGGGAGAGCGGTTCCGGCTCGTCCCCCCCAGATACGGAAAGCCGCAAACGCTCACTGATCCTTGTAAGCTTGATATTGGCTCTCACGTTCGTGCCCAATCTTATATGCCCGCCCTTTTCTACTCGCACCGAGTTGCTCCAGCGAAGATCGTATTCGTTCTTCTGTTGCTGCTCTGACTTGGCGTTGCCGAAAAATTTGTCGAGGCGAATAACCTGATTGAGGATGACGAACTCAAGATTTTCGTGAGTCTCATCCATGGTCTTGCCGATTGCGGTCATCTTTTCACGTAAGGTTTTAGGTGCGGTACCAGGCTCCGGCGGCTTGGTCGTATCTGGTGCAGGCTCAGAGCCGGTTGGTCCGGTTGGCGCTGCTGCGGGCTCGGGCGGCGGCCCTGCCTCCGCGGCCTTGATCATGGTCCCGGCTGGCGATAAAATTGCCAGCGCCGCCAGGAAAACAGTTGTGATCAGGCGCAAAGGCAACGATCGCACATGCATCAGAACCCCTTTGACCAGAGAAGAGTGATGGTGCTCCCCGCGGCGCCATTGCGCAGGATGTTGGTATCGTAGGAGTACTCCAGAGAAAGTTCGGAATCCCAAATAAAACCGCTGGTAACGGCGGCGGAGACCGCCTCGCCCCTGTTTTCCAGAGATGTCAGGCGCGTTGTGGTGAAGACGTCGCGCTTTACCCAGGCATAGGTGCCACGCAGGTGGAGAAAGAGGAAAAAGAGGAGTTCCCGCCGGTATTCGGCCGAACCGATCGCGTAGTCGGAGGCGGGAAACTGGTTGAACATCGCGCCGGGGTAGACCTGCCGGTACAGATCATCGCTCTCGCTGGGGAGCGGGCCGCCGCCGATACGAAAGGCGGAGAACCGGTCGAGGGTCCCGTAGGGGGCAAAGCCGCCGTAGAAATTCAAGAGAAGCCGATTTTTCTCGGAGAGTCCCGGAATGCCCATTGCGGCATTGATATAGCCGGAAAGTTTTAAGTAATCCCGCGTCTCATTCCCTTTGAAGACGGCGCCGCCGTAGTTTGCGTCGGACCATCGGTCACGGCGCATGAACTCGGCGTCCATGCCGGCCGCCGTACCGCTGTGCGGGAGTTCCAGCAGGTTTCTGCGCAGGCCGTCATAACGTACCCTGAGCAACGGGCCATGCACCAGGGTATCAGGGGGGAGAGCCACGGTTAGTCCGGACTCCGCGACTCTTTTGGAGTAGAGGTAGGTGTCCTGGTAGAAAAGCTGGAGCCTCAGATCGTTTTCAGACTGGAAGGGGGCGACCGGCAGTCTCAGCCCCGCACCGAGACGGCCGCTTACCGTACCGGTTATAATCGAGGTCCGCGTTACCGACTGGCCACCGGCAATCTCCGCCGTCGGGAAGGGGACGGTATTGTTGTCCAGGTGCCCCAGAAGCTGCCATTGGTTGAATGTCCTGGAGATGTCCGTCTCATTGACCAACACGCTGAATATCCCCCGAAAGCGGGTATCATCCCAGCGGTGTTTCCAGTAAAAGGCCCCGAGGGGGAGGAGGACCTGTTCCGCCAGCTGGGGGGTGAAATAGATGGTCCCCAACACCAGGGCGGCGGCGTTGTCCCGATTGCGGCCCGGAATGTCGACGGTCCGGCCTAATACCTCCAGTTTGGCGGGCTCTCCAGCCAGGGGGGTGTGGTATTCGCGCTCCGGAGCCTGACTCGGTTGAGCCCCTTGAGGGGTCTCGGCAGAGGCCGTACCCCGGATGGGCCCGAACAGGAGGAGGCAGAAAATGAGGCTGGTCAGGGCCAGCCCGGTATTGTTCGTGTTGCTTTTCATGTCGGTTGCCCACAAACTCCGCAAAAAAATTTGTCAACAAGTTGCAGGGAAAAAACGCGGTCCGATTCCATATTATTACCAATATCCTGCCGCTCAATAAAGAGAATATCATTGACTCGCTAAAATTCCACTATCTATGTATTGTTCCGCTATACAACCTGAACAGACACTCGTGAAAATTGCCTTCAACCACAAAACCGTGTACGCTTTGGTGGCGAAACAATTCATTTGTACCGTGACACATGTTATGCCGCGAAGGAGGCAGGAATGGTCCACAAGAAGAAACGCACCAAAATCAGCTCTCCCGGCCTGTCGGAGCTCCCCCCGCTGCCGCTGGACGCTCCGGGCCTGATTCACGATTACCGGCGCTATTTCACCTACAGCCTCGGCCAGAATAAATACTGCCATTCAACCGATTATTTTTACAAGGCACTGGCGCTGACAGTCCGTGACCGGCTGATGGAGCGATGGAGGATGACCCGCTACGGCTACGTTGAGTCCCGGTGCCGACAGGGATATTACCTGTCACTGGAGTTCCTGATGGGGCGGACGCTCGGTAATGCGATGCTGAACCTCGGCATTACCGATGCCGCGACGGAGGCGATGCAGCAGCTCGGTATCAATCTGGAAGAGCTGGCCGACGCCGAGATCGATGCCGGGCTCGGCAACGGAGGGCTCGGGCGCCTGGCGGCCTGCTTCCTGGACAGCTGCGCAACGCTGCAGCTGCCGGTCATGGGGTACGGCATCCGCTATGAATACGGCATGTTCCGTCAGAGTATCGTGGATGGCCGCCAGATAGAGGAGCCGGACCACTGGCTGCGTGACGGCAATCCCTGGGAGCAGGAGAGGCCGGAATATACCCAGCGCGTCCGCTTCGGAGGCCGTTCCGAACATTATCATACCGCGACGGGCGAGCTGCGTGTTCGCTGGGTCGACAGCCGTGATGTGCTGGCGGTTCCGTTCGATATCCCGATCCCCGGCTTTTCCAACGGTACGGTCAACACCTTGCGCCTCTGGAAAGCCGCCGCCACCGATGTCTTTGACCTCGGAGAATTCAACGCCGGTGATTATGCCGAATCGGTAGCCACCAAGAACGAAGCCGAAAACATCACGATGGTGCTCTACCCGAACGACGCCAGCGAAAACGGCAAGGTCCTCCGTCTCCGCCAGCAGTATTTCCTCGCGTCGGCGAGTCTGCAGGATGTTGTCGAACGCTGGGTGACGGTGCACAAGGGGGACTTCAATAGTTTTGCCGCCAAAAACTGTTTCCAGCTGAACGACACCCATCCCAGCTGCGCCGTGCCGGAGCTGATGCGGATTCTGATGGACGACCAGGGGATGGGGTGGGACCGTGCCTGGGAGGTCACCAGCAGTACCATGGCATACACCAACCATACCCTGCTTCCGGAAGCGCTGGAGAAATGGCCCTTGCCGCTCTTCGGCCAGCTGCTCCCCCGGATCCTGGAGATCGTCCTGGAGATCAATGCCCGCTTCCTTACCGAGGTGTCCAGCCGCTGGCCCGGAGATACGGAGCGGATGAGGCGCATGTCCATCATCGAAGAGGGTGCCGTCCCGCAGGTGCGGATGGCATACCTGGCCATCGCCGGGTGTTTTTCCGTCAACGGCGTTGCCGCCCTGCATTCCCGGCTGCTGGTCCAGGGGCTGTTCCGCGACTTTTATGAGCTCTGGCCGCACAAATTCAACAACAAGACCAACGGGGTGACGCCGCGCCGCTGGATCGCACGCTGCAACCCGGAATTAAGCAGGCTGGTAAGCGAAAAAATTGGTGATGGCTGGGTGGCCGACCTGCAGCAGATCGGCAGCATTGCCGCGCTCGCCGACGATCCCGGATTCCGCGAACGCTGGCACGATGTCAAGCAGGCCAACAAGGCGCGCCTGTCGCTTCTCGTTCAGGCCAAATGCGGCGTTGCCTTCAATCCCGAAGCGCTCTTCGATGTCCAGGTCAAGCGGATCCACGAGTACAAGCGCCAACTCCTCAACATCCTGCATGTCATCCATCTCTATGACCGGATCAAGCGGGGCGATACGGCAGGGTGGACCGACCGCTGCGTGCTGATCGGCGGGAAGGCGGCGCCGGGTTATGCGATGGCGAAGCTGATCATCAAGCTGGCCAACAACGTGGCCCAGGTGGTCAATGCCGATCCGCTGGTCGGCGACAGGCTCAAGGTGGCCTTCCTTCCCAACTACAGCGTGACGGCCATGGAGGTCATCTGCCCCGGCACTGACCTGTCGGAACAGCTTTCCACCGCCGGCAAGGAGGCGTCCGGCACCGGGAACATGAAGTTCATGATGAACGGCGCGGTCACCATCGGCACGCTGGATGGCGCGAACATCGAAATCCGCGAGGAGGTCGGCGAGGATAACTTCTTCATGTTCGGCCTGACGAGCGAGGAGGTGGATGAAGTGCGGCGGCAGTACGACCCGCATGCGGTCATAAGTCATGACGAAGATCTGCAGCGGGTCATGAATCTGCTCCGTTGCGGCCATTTCAACCTGTTCGAGTGTGGGCTCTTCGACCCGATCATCGGCGCGATCTGCTCACCTGATGATCCCTGGATGGTTGCCGCGGATTTCCGCAGTTTCGTCGACGCCCAGCAGCGCGTGGCGGCTGCCTACCGGGACCGCGAGCGCTGGACCCGCATGAGCATCATCAACACCGCCCGGAGCGGCAAGTTCTCCACCGACCGGACGATCAGCAATTATAACGAGGAAATCTGGCATCTGAAGCCGATGCCGATGGGGTGATTTGAACTCTTCTCAATCAAGGCAGGCGGCATCGATCCAAGCTTTCCCGCCTTGCTGTTGTTTATCGGTCATTTGGTTCTCAAATTGCCGCAGTGCGAGGTAAATACTCCCGGATAAGAACATCGACAAGATCAGCCTGCAGCATATCTCGCCGGCGCTTCAAAGGATCCCTGCTGTCAAGCGTGGCGATCCAGCGCTTGATTTTTACGAAAGCCTCCGGTTCAATGGTGTTCATACGCGCCATCCTGCCGGTAACTGACACGATTATTTCTGACGTTTTCGGACGATCCAGTAACACTCCGGACCTCTCCGCTTCTATGGCAAACAGCTCGCCATCGTTGTCAGTCAGCCTCACCGGATGGGGATCTACGCCCTTGGCCTGCCTCCGTACAATATCGACCTCGAATCCTTTGCTGTTGACCGCGGTATAGAGCTGCCCGTCCCTGCGTTCAAAAGTACGATCTACTTTCTTGAGCAACCCAAGGAAAGTGGTGTCCAGTTCGTCCATATGCGTCGAGAAGCTCATTCTTTTCCGAATATCCCACAACAGATCAACGTCCATGGTAGTCATTGCATCGCTTGATGTGATTCTAACGCCGGCAGCGACTTCATAAGCATAGAGCGAATTGGTGCCAATGACTGTGAAGTATTCAGATAGTCCAACGTCTTCAAGTTTATTGAGGATTTCGATTAACAGGTCCGGGGCCCGGCCAACCCGTAAGGCCTTGTTCATTCTCTGATGCCGGATCATTTCGGCACGAAGATCTCTGACCCGTTCTTGAGAACGTTCTTTTCGGGCAATGAAGTCGGTATAAATTCCCTCGGTTTTCTCCGATCGGGGGCCAAGGCTCGTTTGTGCCGATTTGGTGGTAGTTCTGATCAAGTAGTCTGTCCCGTTCTGTTCTCTCCAAATCATGCCGCCTCTAACTTCTTTGGCAGCTTTATTCGCAGATTCCAGCGCAGTAAATACTGATCTTGCGTCGATGTACTGCCGGAGTGGGTCTCCGGACATCTCTGTAATGTAGCTTTTCAATGTATTTTGCATGTTTTAGATATTACTTTGAAAACGTAATGATAACAAGCATTATAATTAGCAGACCGCATACCGTGCTGCCGCAATCCGGCGGTTAAACATATATCCGTGGGCCACATTACGATCAAACTTCCCAACCCAAAACCAGATAGAGCAACCTTGCCTGCCGCTGTTCAAGCATACTTTCCCGCATGGTACGAACTGCGCACATACGGGCCGCTCTCCACATGGCTGAATCCCATCGCCAGCGCCTGCACCCTGAGCGTTTCGAACAGTTCCGGCGTGACATACTCCTGCACCGGGTAATGGCGGCGGCTGGGGGCCAGATACTGGCCGATGCTGAGATAGTCGCAGCCGGCATCCCGCAGATCCTTTAATACCTGCAATACCTCCGGTTCCAGTTCTCCCATCCCGAGCATGATCCCGGATTTGGTGCGGATCTCCGGCGCCATTTCGGCGCAGACGCGCAGCAGCTCCAGCGACCGGCGATAGTCGGCGCCGCTGCGGATCTGATAGAGCCGCGGCACGGTCTCGACGTTGTGGGCGATGATATCCGGGCGCGATGCCACGACCGCTGCGAGACTCGGCACATCCCCCTGAAGATCGGGGATCAGCAGCTCGATCCGCGTTGCCGGAGAGGCGCTGCGGATAGCCGCCACCGTGGCGGCGTAGATTGCCGCGCCGCCATCGGGCAGGTCGTCGCGGGTCGGGCTGGTGATCACCACGTGGGAGAGTTTCAGGCGGCTGACCGCCTCGGCCACCCGTGCCGGTTCATCGCCGTCGACCGGCTGCGGCGCGGTTTTCTCCACGTTGCAGAAGGAGCAGAGACGGGTGCAGTTCTTCCCCAGGATCAAAAAGGTTGCCTGACCGCAGGCAAAGCATTCCGAGATGTTGGGGCAGAGCGCCTGCTGGCAGACGGTATTGAGCCGCAGCTCTCCCAGCAGACTCCGCATCTCGCTCTGATCACCCGGATTGACCTTTTTCCGCAGCCATTCCGGTTTACGCTGAATATTCATTCCGTTACCCCTTCAAGATTCCAGCGGTCCGCACTATACCGGTTCGCCAGCAATTCATCCTTGTCCGCCCGTTCCCGCTCGGACAACGTATCGTTTTCAAGTTTTGTACAAAAGGTTGCGCCGAATGCGGCAACCATCTCCCGGAGCAGAGTGTCCCTGTCGGCATAAACCCCATACTCGGCCAGGCCGGCTGTCCCCTCGGCATGCGCAGTAATCTGTTCCCGCATATACGACAACCCCTTCGCGGCCCGGTTGTGCAGCGGGATCGAGCCGTGCTGAAAGATCACCCCTTTGAGCCGCCGCTGGGCGTTGCCGCCGATCTTGAGGCCGCCCGCGAGGATATCGAAACTCTCCTTGCCGGCAAAGCAGAAGGCGGTCCTCTCGCCCAAACGTGTTCCTTCGGGAGCGGTGTCGGCCGCATAGGCGGCATCAAGACCCAGCCTGCGGTAGAAGGCAAGCAGAAAGCCGGTCAGCACGCGGAAGGAGTCCTTGATCGACGCAGCCGGGGGGATCTGCCCCGGAGCGCAGACCAGCGAATAGGTCAGCTCGTCGGCATGGTAGATCACGCCGCCGCCGGTCACCCGGCGCACGACCGCGACGCTGTCGGCCCGGCAGCGCTCCAGGTCCAGCACCTCTGCGGCTTTCTGGAAGCGCCCCAGCGACAGCGCCGGCGGATCCCAGCCGTACAGCCGCAGCACCGGCCGGGAGGATGCGGGATCGAAGGAACGCAGCAGCGCCTCATCGATAGCCATGTTCTCCGCTCCGGAAAGCGGTGAGGTTACGATAAGACGCCAGGTTGTAGATAACGTATTATTCATAAATCAAGTCAGTTACAGGGATTCCAGGCCCAGTTTTTTCAAGCCGGAGGGGTTGGAAGCAACTCGACCGGTTGCCGCAAGCGTTGACCTGCATCATCTGCCCCGGTACGAGATGGAGGCTTTCACGGACATCACTGGGTATGACAACCTGGTATTTGGGTGATAATTTAACCGCTCCCATCGGCCGACTCCTATCGATTGCAATTTGTTCAACGATATCATGCTCGATAGCGGAAAAAAAGCGCAAATAGCAACTATCATCACCACGCTTCCAATCAACAAGAAAGCACCCTGGCGATAATTGGCCTGGGCGCTTTCTTTCCATAATATAGCCTGAGTATAATCAATCTCCTGCAAGCTCCTTCTCCATGAGGGAGAAGGTGGCCGAAGGCCGGATGAGGGGGGGCAGTGCCATATTTTGCAACTTTCCCCCCTCACCCTAGCCCTCTCCCTCATGGAGAGGGGATTGTTTGGCCGTCTTAGCGGGAGATCAGTGCTAATCAGGTATAGTGACACTTGCTTGTTTTTATCTAATCGCCACTGCTACAATACAGCAATACGGAGAGATCGCCGACTGTGCCTAAAAGGGTAAAAATTTAAGGTCGAAAACCCGCTCAACGAGCCAGGTTAAACCGGTAATAAAGATCGCTATAGATGTGCCCGCACATACTTTTCTGAATTCGAACTTTTTGTTGAGCAGATGCAGAATGGGAAGCACAACAAGAAAAATCATTATCTGTCCTATTTCTACCCCGATGTTAAAGGAAAGAACTGAAGGGAGCAGATTTGATTTCTCCAGTATCAGCTCCTGCAGAATGCCGGCAAAGCCGAATCCATGAACCAGTCCGAATCCGAAGGTTATGATCCAGCGGTAATTGATTTCTTTTCTGAACAGGTTTTCAAGAGCGACATAACAAATGGAAACGGCTATTACGATTTCAACGAATCTGGAATTCAGGCTGATGATTTGTAACGCCGCAAGGAGTAAAGTTATGCTGTGCGCTATGGTAAACGCCGTGATTATCTTGATTACTTCCTTGAAAGAGAGTCCGATTACAATGAGCGCCAGTAGGAATGCTATATGATCGTAGCCGGACAGAATATGCTTGATACCAAGCACCAGGAATGTACCAACGGTGGCCCACAGAGATTTCTGGGCGGCCGAGTGCCGGAATGCAGGACCTTGAAATGACAGTTCCCACACTTGAGTGTTGAAATCAAAAATGTTCTTGACCAGGGGCTCGTCTTCTCCACCGGCCTTTTGCGCCGTATCCGCGGCGTCATCTGATCGATAAGCATAGGAAACATTTATGTGCGTATCCTCTACTTCCTCGAAGAACAGCCGATAGTCGATCTTCACCTGATTCACCGGCTTACTGAAACTGACATCGCTCGCCGACAGCCACATTTTCCACATGATGTCTTTGTTTCGATCTATTTTGGTTACCTTTACCGGATACAGTTTGCCATTGACCGATATCGACAGTTTTCGTTCCACATAAGGTTGTATAACGTCGGTTACTAATCTATGAAACTGTTCATCGGAACATGATTCAATGCGATACCTTCCGCCCTTGATGCCTTTGATTTCAGCCAGTAGCGGAAAGGCGAGCTCCATCTCGGCAGTAATGACAGATTTGCCAAAAAACCATTTTGTCGCTGCCATCATTTCATTATGAGCGAAAGCAGGTGGGGCAAACGATAGAAGTAACAGAGGCGTAATGAGTAACAGAAAAATTATTTTAACCTGGCGCATGAATATCAGATACTCCGGATGTTTTTTAAACGGTACAGGCCGTTTTATTGGCATAATCCCAAGGCCATTATTATCGGCGGAATGCTAATTTTCCATGTTCCATAAATTCGAAGAAAAATACAAGATATATGCGCTTAATCTTTCTTTCGGAGGCACGCCCTGCGGGGAAGATTTCAACGGAGTTGAAACGGCGGACTGTGACCCTCTAGTGAGAGAACTGCAGGTGAATGAAATAATAGGTGGGGAAAAAACAAATGCACCTGTCAAAAGCTATATCAGCTTGGTCAGGTGCACTTCTAACTGGCAAAAGGGTTCAAGAATGTCTCGTGTCAAGGGCCGACCCTTAGGGACCTCTTAGATAGCTATTCCTTTTTAAATGTCTTTAATACAAAATAGGGGGCCTCCCCAATTAAAGGAAAAAGTGGGGAGTGTCCCTATTTATCTCAATATTTTGCAAGGCGGTTGGATGGTGCTATAAAACCAACCAACCTGACTTCACCCGACTTGATACTGCAATTTAAAGGAGCCTGCCGTGAACTCTCCATCAGAATACGACGTGATCATCGTTGGGGGCGGTCCGGCCGGGCTGGCCATCGCCTCCGAGCTTTCGGCCCAATTCCGGGTGATGGTGCTGGAAAAAGGTGTGGCCGGAACGACCGACCGTTTCTGGTTTGTTCCTCCTGATGTGTTGGACGACAAAACCCGCCCCTTCTCATACGGCGGGGTAACCCGCTTTCTGACCAAAACCTACAGCATGCACGGCGACGACCTGGCCTGGCGGGCCAGGCTGTTCGACAGATATCCCTACATCAAGGATCATGAAATCCTGACCCACTGGCTTGACACGATCTGCAAGAACGGTTCGGCCGTGCTCCAGAACTGCAGCTATCTCGATCACGAAACCGATGCTGACGGAGTTGGCGTCAGCACCGATCGCGGCACGTTCCGGTCGAGGCTGCTGATCGACTGTTCGGGATACAATTCGTCTATTGTGCAGAAGTACGGCATCGATCGCAGCGATTTTTACTGGTGGTCGGTCTACGGCGCTATCGGCACGCATCTCGATGGTTTGGGGGATTTGCAGGTGGGGGACTACATGATGTGGCAGACCTTCGCCGATGCCGATCCAGGTTCGCTGGCCGACGGCAAACCGGTGTTCGAGTATGAAATCCTCGATGGACAAAGTTCCTTCTCCCTGATCCTCTATCTGCGCAAGGCGCTGGTGGACAAGGAAACCATGAAGGCCGAATACTACCGCGTCATCAGAAATGAAGAGTCCACGGGCGACTTTCACAATCTGCAGGTTACCAGCGAGCGCTGGGGGTGGTATCCGTCAGGAGGGCTCTCCCAGCAGATCGCGGAGGAGCGGGTGGCTTTCGCCGGCGATGCCGCCTGCTGGACCACGCCTTGCGGATGGGGGATGACTTTTATCCTAGAAAACTACCGATTCTTTTCTTCAAAGATTGCCGAATGCCTGATTAACGACACCATGGACCGCGAGAGCCTGCTGGGCGCTTCCCATTACCGGCTGAACGACAAATATGAGATCACGACCAACGTGCTGGCGACCCACTTTCTGGCCAATGCCAGCACTTCGGAGCTGGACCGCTTCATCAGGCTGTTCATGAACGACATCGATCCGATTTTGTGCGAGAAGGTATTCACTCTGAAGATCAGCCAGGAAGAGCTGTTGAAAATGGTGAAGGCGGCGCTGGAGGAGTTCAGCATCGTAGAGCTCTGCCGGCTGGTTCCGGCGGCGGGACTGACCAACTTGTTGAACGAACTGCGCTATTTCGCCGAGGATGCCATCCTGGATTCGCTTAAAGAACTATTTCACGCTCATCCCGACACGGACGGCTTCACTTTCGAGGAGCGGTGTTCTTAAGTTAAGGGGACAGGTGTTCTTAAGGGGACAGGCTACTTTTCAGGTAAATTACTTAGGTGTTCTTAAGGGGACAGGCTACTTTTCAGGTAAATTACTTAAAAGTAGCCTGTCCCCCTTTACCTTCCTTATAGCCCTGACCCTATTGCCCTTCCTACGGCTACAATACCAAGTAATACGGGGAGTGTCCCTATTTACCCTCGCCATCGGCGGCGTCCAACCGGCTGGTTGGGACATGCCGTTTCAATTTTCCATTTTCAAGGGCTGATCCCTCTGGGTCATAAGTTACGTAAGTTGCCAGCGTCCCCTCAGGGGTTCCAGATTGTTAGGCGATTTACCCTTCGTACTCGGGAAATCCTTGCAGGTTAGCCTCTATGTGCTTGATGACAGAACTCACTAGGTGGGTCGCCAAGGCACCTAGGTCCGCAAGCATTCCCCAATAGCCTTCAATCATTTCGTTTTTGCGTAACGAAAATGTGCGCCCTTGGTAGTTTATCGTCTCGCTTCGGCAGCTAACCCCATTTCGATGAATGAGGTCATTCCTCACCCTCGACAAGAAGTCAAAAAGAGCCTTTTCGTTTTCTTCTATCACTTTCTCTGCAAGGGCTTTAGTAAGGAACTGTGCGAACGGTCCGTTATGTGCCATGTGCCGGAGGGACTCTGACCCTCTTTCGCCAATTAACTCTGGCATTGAGTACTCAACAACTGAGAGAACCCCTATGAAATACCACTTTTCAGTCTCAATAATGCGCTCCATCTGGTCTTGCGATAGCTCCTCACCAGCAGGAAAGCGGTGCGCATAGCATTCGATGATCTCAAAGGCGTACCGTGCTTTGTTGCCTAAACGTATATAGCAGATGCAGTAAGGATGGTCAGGGCCAAACAGCTCGGCAAGCTGCGCAGAATTGGCTGCACACGCACGTTGCGCGTGTTCAAATCTTTTCGCTATTTCGCTAAGTCTAGCGTGCATTTCGTCCACCAACTCGTTAATCACCGGTTAGAGCCGGGTTTATACATCTATAAACTATCGTCATTTTTGGCGGCCTCTTGGGTTTCTACTACTATAAGCTTTTCCGGTATTGCACTGAAACCTTTCCAACAAAATCACATAGCCCATTATTTATTCATTACAATAAAAAGGCTCTTACCTATACGCCGGTGCTCCACGCCTGTCAACCGGTTGCGCAGCGTCGCCTAAAGTCACCTGCGCCCCCCATATCAACCCGCAATCCGGCAATTCATGGATAAATTTATTCATTCGCCGCACCTTATGCGGAGAATATGGCCGGTATTCACCGCACAGGCAAGCTGTTTGAACATGCTCCCCTCCAAAAGAAAGCGCCCTGACGATAATTCGATCAGGGCGCTTTTATCTCAAACTTTATGCATCAAAACTCACACCAGACAGCAGACGTTCTGCTCGCGGGCCGCCTTGGTCTCGTCCAGCCGCGAGATCGGCATGGTCAGCGGCGCGTCGTGCAGCGCCTGAGGATTGTTCTCGGCGGTCTTCGCCGCTTCGATCATCACCTCGATGAAAGCGTCCATGGCCGCCTTGCTCTCGGTCTCGGTCGGCTCGATCATGATCGCTTCCTTGACGATCATCGGGAAATATACCGTCGGCGGGTGATAACCCCTGTCGATCAGGAATTTGGCGATGTCGATCGCGTGGACACCATGCTCCAGCTGTTTGGAGGCGGAAAAGACGCACTCGTGCATGCAGGTCATGTCGTAGGGGAGCTCAAAGTAGGCTTTCAACCTTTCCTTGATGTAGTTGGCATTCAGCACCGCCTGCTCGGAGACCCGGATCAGCCCCTCGCGGCCGAGCATGATGATGTAGGCATAGGCCCGGGCCATCACGCCGAAGTTGCCGAAGAAATTGGCGGTACGGCCGATGGTTCCGGGGTTTGTGGTCTCCAGCTGCACCTTGCCGCCGGCATCCTTGACGATACGCGGCTGCGGCAGGAATGGAATCAGCCCCTTCTTGACGCCGACCGGCCCGGAACCGGGACCGCCGCCGCCGTGGGGGGTGCCGAAGGTCTTGTGCAGGTTGACATGGATCACGTCGAAGCCGACGTCCCCCGGTTTGACCTTGCCCATGATCGCGTTCAGGTTGGCGCCGTCGTAGTACATCAGCGCATCGTGGGAGTGGGCGATGTCGCTGATCTCCTTGATATGCGGGTTGAACAGGCCGAGGGTGTTGGGGCAGGTCATCATGACCGCCGCCACCTCGTCGGTCATCGCCGCCTTGAACAGTTCAATATCCATATCGCCATAGGGGGCGGTCGGCACGGTGATGATCTCGTAGCCGGCTATCGCCGCCGAGGCGGGATTGGTGCCGTGGGACGAATCGGGGACGACTACGTATTTCTTTTTCGCCTTGTTCCCCTTGGCCGCATGGTAGGCCGCGATCAGCATGATGCCGGTCATCTCGCCGTGAGCGCCGGCCAGCGGCTGGGTGGTGACCTCGTCCATGCCGGTGATCTCGGCCAGCAGCTGTCCCAGATCGTACAGCATCCCGAGCGTTCCCTGGCAGAATTCCACGCCCCCCGGCAGCAGCGCCGTCATCGGGTGAAAGGGGGCGAACAGGGTGCCCGCGTTCTCAAACACCTTGGCGTTGTACTTCATCGTGCAGGAACCGAGCGGATAGAAGTTGGTGTCCACCGAAAAGTTGCGGCGGGAGAGGTTCGTGAAATGCCGCACCAGGTCGAGCTCGGAGACCTCGGCCAGGCCGGCAGACTCCGCACGGAGCAGGGCGACCGGCAGGGCGGAAGCGGCCGGGACATCGGATGCCGGCAGCTTGATGCCGCGGCGGCCGGGGGAGGATTTTTCGTAGATCAGTTGCATAGCGCCACCTCCAGCTCCTTGGCAAACGTATCGATTTCCTTCTTTGTCCGCTTCTCGGTCACCGTCACGACCAGGCAGTTCTCGGAGCCCTTGTAATACTGCCCCAGCGGCACGCCGGCGGCGATGCCCCGTGCCAGGAGTCCTGTCACCACGCCATCGGCGTTTTTAGGCAGAACGAGGGTAAACTCGTTGAAGGTGACGGCCGACTGCAGCACGGTTACCCCCGGAATCCTGCCCAACTGCGCCTTGGCATACTCTGCCTTGTCGCGGTTCAGGCGCGCCAGGTCGGCAAGCCCCTCTTTCCCGACGGAGGAGAGGAAGATCAGCCCGCGCAGCGCGCACAATCCCTGGTTGCTGCAGATATTCGAGGTCGCCTTGTGGCGCTTGATGTGCTGTTCGCGGGCCTGCAGCGTCAATACAAAGCCGCGCTTGCCGTTCTTGTCCACGGTCTCGCCGACGATACGCCCCGGCATGTTGCGGATGTAGCTCTTTTTGGCGGCGATGAAGCCGAAGGAGGGGCCGCCGAACGAGAGCGGATTGCCGAGGCTCTGGCCGTCGCCGACGGCGATATCGATACCGGTCTCGCCGGGGGACTTCAGCATGCCGAGCGCGATCGGGTAGACCGAACCGATCAGAAGCGCGCCCTTGGCATGGACCTGATCCGCCAGAGCCGTAAAATCCTCGATGCTGCCGAAGAAGTTGGGGTTTTGCACCAGTACGGCAGCGACACTGTCGTCCAACAGGGAAGCCAGTTCCGTGCGATTGAGCAAACCGTTCTGCGGCGCGATCTCGACGATCTCCACATCCAGGTTGAAGAGGTAGGTCTTCAGTACCTGCCGGGAAAAGGGGCTGACGCAGCCGTCCAGGACGATCTTGTTCCGGCCGGTCACGCGCAGCGCCATCATCGCGGCCTCGGCGCAGGCGGTGCCGCCGTCGTAGAGGGAGGCGTTGGAGACATCAAGCCCGGTCAGGCGGCAGATGGCGGTCTGGTACTCGAACAGCGCCTGCAGCGTCCCCTGTGAACATTCCGGCTGGTAAGGGGTATAGGCGGTGTAAAATTCCGCGCGGCCGGAGAGGTGATCGACGACGGCGGGGATGATGTGATCGTAGAAACCGCCGCCGATGAAATTGGTCACACCCTGGGTGTTATCTCCGGCAATGGCCTTCATCCTGTCGTAGGTCTCGAACTCGGACATTCCGGAGGGAAGGTTGAAACTCTTGGCCCGCAGTGCGGCGGGGATCGGCGCGAAGAGCTCTTCGACGCTGGCGACGCCGATCACGGAGAGCATCTCGGCGATCTCCTCCGGCGTGTGGGGACAGTAATGGCTGTCGTTCATGTATGTTCTCCTGGAAAAAATAAACGTAGGGGCGCTGCTTGCGGCGCCCTCGGGCAGGGCAAGCCCTGCCCCTACAATGTTTTCAAATAGTCGTCGTACTGCTCCTGGGTCATCAGGTTCTTCAGTTCCGCCTCATCGGCGATTTCGACCCAGGCCATCCAGCCGGCATCCTCGGCGCTCTCGTTGACGATCTCGGGGGCAGCTTCCAGCGCGTCATTAACCTTGGTTACCTTGCCTGAAACCGGGGCAAAGATATCGCTGGCAGCCTTGACCGACTCGATGCTTCCCAGCACGCCGAACTGTTTGACAACAGCGCCGACCTTGGGCAGTTCCACGAAGGTGATATCACCCAGTTCATGGGCAGCGTGCTCGCTGATCCCGACCGCGCCGATTCCTTCTTTTACCTTGATCCACTCATGTTCCTTGGTGAAATACATGCTCATTTTTTCTTCCTCCCTTGTATTAATTTTGAAAAAGATAAAGATAAAAAACTGAATTTACATGGATGAACAGGATGGAAAAACTTAAATTCACCCCAAAAAACAGGTTTCCGGTTTTATCCTGTCCATTTTGAAAAAGATAAAGATAAAAAAACTGAATTTACATGGATAAACAGGATGGAAAAACTTAAATTCACCCCAAAAAACAGGTTTCTGATTTTATCCTGTCCATCCTGTGTATCCATGTTAAATCGCTTTTGATGTTTTTACGCCCGCACCGATCCGTCCCTGAAGAACGGCAGTTCGCAGATGGTCGCTTCCATGCTGACCCGCTCGTGGCGGATGGTCAGCGGGGTGCCGATGGAGGTCAACTCCGGCTTGATGAAGCCGATTCCGATTCCCTTGCCGAGCATCGGCGAAAAGACGCCGCTGGTGACGTTGCCGACCGTCTCCCCTTCGAAGCAGATCTCATAATGATGGCGCGGCGAACGGCGGCCGTTGACCTCGAAGGCGACCTTTTTCCTGGGTACGCCCTGCTCCTTCAAGCGCAGCAGCGCCTCCTTGCCGACAAAGTTCTTGTCGAAGTTGACAAAACTTTCCAGCCCCGCCTCAAGCGGCGTGGTCTCCTCGTCGATGTCGCTGCCGTAGAGCGAATAGCCGACCTCAAGGCGCAATACGTCCCGCGCCCCGAGTCCTGCCGGTTTGACGCGTTCATCTTGCAGCAGCAGGTCCCACAGCTCGCAGACCTTCTCGGCCGGGATGAAAATCTCATACCCCAGCTCGCCGGTATAACCGGTGCGGCTGACAATCGCCTCGACGCCGAGGATATTCATCGTGATGAATTTGAAATAGGGAAGCGTTGCGACCTCCTCCCCGAAGAGTTCAACCATGACGTAGCGGGAGAGCGGCCCCTGGAGGTCCAGCTTGCCGGTGGCAGCGGTAATATCGGTAAAGGCTCCCCCCTTCAGCCGCCCCTTGATCGCGGCGAAATCCTTGGGCGCCGTGGCGGCATTGACCACGATCATGACCTTGTCCTCGGCCAGGCGGAAGACGATCAGATCGTCGATGATTCCCCCCTGCTCGTTGAGCAGAAAGCCGTAGCGGGAGCGCCCCTGTGGAATCGTCTTTACCGAAAAGGTAAAAACATCCTCAAGGCCGCCGGCCTCAAAATCACCCTGAAATATGAACTCGCCCATATGGCAGATATCGAAGAGCGCCGCCTGGTTGCGGCACCAGCTGTGCTCGGCGATAATCCCCTCGTACTGAATCGGCATGTCCCAACCGCCAAACGGCGCCATCAGGGCATTCAGGGCACGATGCCGACCGCAGATCGGCGTTGCTTGAAGCTGCTCATCCATAGTATGTTCTCCCCGTGCAATTATTGTTTTTCTTGGTGCTGGTGTTCCGGCAGGAGATGGTCGCGGATAAACTAAAAGCACATAGAAACTTATGGTAGGTTGAAATTTTAGTAAGTTAGAAGTTATTTTCTGCGAGGTTTTTGCAGATAACAACTTCGTTAACGCACTTATCCTGTTTATCAGGGCCGGGACATGTTAGTGTAATTGCTTCCTCTTCGCAACCTGAAATACAAAAAAATATTTGAGAAAGGATGCCATGGCAACCAACAAGCGTCCTCCGGCGAAATACCAGCCCAAGGGGCTTACAGTTCTTTATGAAGACAGGGATATCATCGTCGTGGAAAAACCGGGCGGCCTGCTGACGATCGGGACGGAGCGGGACAAGTCGAGAACGGCTCACACCATCCTTAACGAGTATGTCCGCAAGGGGGACCCCCGCTCCCGAAACCGGATCTACATCGTTCATCGCCTTGATCGCGAGACTTCCGGCATCCTGATCTTTGCCAAGAGCGAAACAGCCAAGACTTTTCTGCAGGGACACTGGCAGGAGACCGACAAGCGCTACCTTACGGTCGTATATGGTTCACTGACGCCGAAGAGCGGGACGATCAGCAGCTTTTTGACCGAGAACAGCGCCTTCACGGTTTATTCGACCCCTGATCAGGCTGCCGGGAAGCTCTCCCATACCGAGTATACGGTACTGAAAGAGGCCAAAGGGTTCAGCCTGCTGGAAATCCACCTGCTCACCGGCCGCAAACACCAGATAAGGGTGCATCTATCGGAACAGGGACACCCGGTCGTGGGGGACAGAAAATACGGGAAAGGGAACGACCCCTACGGCACCCTGGCACTGCATGCCAGATCGCTCTCCTTTACCCACCCGGTCAACGGCAAACGGCTCTCCTTTGAAACCGGCATCCCTGATTTTTTTATCCGCCTGGTCGGGAAAATTGATCTGGATAGCGGGAGTCATCCCGCTTGCAAGGATACGTCTGAAATCCCCTCGTAACTCCTCAAAAACAAGCTCCAGTGCCGCTTCCGTTTCACCGCCCCATCATGATGCCGAGGTCCTCTGCCGTGCGGACGATCTCGCCGTCCGGATCGACCAGCTTCAACTCGCGGGTGGCTTCCTCGATCGTGACCGAAGTGATCTTCCGCCCCTTCAGACAGGCCATCCGGCCGAATTCACCAGCCGCGACCATCTGCACCGCTTTAGTGCCGAGGCGGCTTCCCAGGGCGCGGTCGAAGGTTGTGGGGGAGCCGCCCCGCTGCAGATGCCCCAGCACGGTCACCCGGACGTCCATCTCCAGGCATTGTTCGATCTGCCGGGCTACGTATTGGCCGATCCCGCCCAGCCGTTCGATACTGTGGCGCTCGTCGGCCTCCTTGGCGACCACCCGGTCGCCTCCGGCCGGGAATGCCCCTTCGGCGGCCACGACGATGCTGAAGCGGCTCCCCCGTGCGGACCGTTTCTTGACGGCGGCGCAGATCGGCTCCAGATGGAAGGGGATCTCCGGTATAAGAATCACGTCCGCTCCGCCGGCGATACCCGATTCCAGGGCGATCCAGCCCGCATAACGTCCCATTACTTCAAGAATCATCACCCGGTGATGACTCTCGGCGGTAGTGTGCAGCTTGTCGAGCGCATCCGTGGCGGTTTCCAGGGCGGTATTATAGCCGAAGGTAAAGTCCGTCTCGCGCAGGTCATTGTCGATCGTCTTGGGCACGCCCACCACCGGCACACCCTTCTTCGCCAGATCCAGGGCGATCTTGAGCGATCCTTCTCCCCCCACCGCGATCAGCGCCTCTATTCCCAGGGTGCGGATGTTTTCCACGACCCGGCCGGAAAGATCGACACGGGTGATCTTTCCGTCCCGCTCCACCGGGTAATCAAACGGATTGCCCCGGTTGGTGGTGCCCAGGATGGTGCCGCCGCGGGGGAGGATGCCGCGCACGCTTTCCAGGGTCAGCGGCCGGCACTTGTCCAGCTTCAGCAGGCCGTCAAAGCCGTCCTCGATGCCGATCACCTGCCAGTCATGGCGGATAATGGCGGATTTTACCACGCCACGGATGACGGCGTTCAGGCCGGGGCAGTCGCCTCCGCCGGTAAGGATGCCGATTTTCGAGATAGTCATGGAATACCTCCTCCCCCCTTATAAAGTATTACATTGATTTTTACCAAGGAGTATAATGTAGATGCAGTTGACAAGCAAACTGTCCGATGAATATGACGGGCAAGGGAGGTGTACCGTGAGAGGACGTGAAATCATCGCTTCATTGAAGGAGCGGCGGAACGAAGGGCACTGTTTCGTCAAGTGGTGGAGGAAAGAGGAGGATTTCCTCGATTACGACCTGATCGACCGCTTTGTGGAGAACACCGGCGGGAGCGAGGAGATCGGGGGAATTGATCTGCTGACCATGAATGACATGTGGGACGAGGTCAGACGGGTCGGAGGTTCCCGGGTAAAGCTGCTGCATGACAAGGAAGGGGACAGGGTTGAGTGGGTCCACAGCGGCAAAAGCGGCGTCCGGACGAATGTGTGCGCCTTCACTCCTGAAACATTGATGGAAATCTATGATGTTGAAACAAAAGGTAATCCGGTCGACTAATGAAATGCGCGGCCGGGAGGTGTCATGAGCGCCATGTATGACCTGATAATACTCGGATCCGGTTCAACCGCGTTCGCCGCGGCGTTGCGCGCCACGGGGTACGGGGCGCGTGTGCTGATGTTCGAGAAGAGTGTACTGGGGGGGACTTGCATCAACTGGGGCTGCATACCGAGCAAGACGCTCATCCATGCCGCCCTTTTGAAATATGAAGCACACCTGGGAAACAGGATCGGTCTCAACAGTGACGAAGGAATCAGTGCCGTTGATGCGGAGCGGCTCTTCAAGCATCGGGAGTCGGTTGTGGCCGGTCTCCGCCAGGAGCGCTACCTGGATGTTCTCGGCAGCATGAAGGGGCTGGAACTGGTGAGGGGGACCGCGCGTTTCAGCGGCCCTTACACCGTCGAGTGTGACGGCATATCTTACCGGTCCGGGCGGTTCCTGATCGCAACGGGAGGCAATCCGCGCATCCCCGCGCTGCCCGGTCTGGGAAAATGTTCCTATTACACCAGCCGGAGCGCCCTGTTGGCCAAGAAACTGCCGGCTTCCCTCGTCATTATCGGCGGCGGGGTGGTCGCCGTCGAGCTGGGTCAGATGTACCACCGCCTGGGATGCCGGGTGACGATTCTTGAACATGGCCCCCGCCTGCTGCCGATGGCCGAACATGAGCTTTCCTGTTCGCTTGAGGCTGTTCTGGAAAAGGAGGGTGTCAAGGTCGTCACGAATGTAAGTTTTTGCTCGCTGGACAGGCTCGGGGAACTGAACGTGGTATATGCGGATGTTGCTGAAAAGCGCCACAAATACACTTGCGAAGCGCTGCTTCTGGCGGTCGGCACGGTCCCGGCCACGGCGGGTATCGGGCTGGAGACGACGGGGGTGGCGCTGGATGACAAGGGGTTCGTCATCACCGACCTACGGATGCGCAGCTCGGTTGATGGCATCTGGGCAGCCGGCGATGTGGTCGGTAAAATGTTGATCGCCACGGTCGGCGCCAGGGAGGGCGTTGTTGCGGTGGATGACATGTTCGAGAAGGGTTGCGACTGCGCGATGGATTATCTGGCCGCGCCGATGGCGATTTTTACCGACCCGGAGGTGGCCATGGTGGGACATTCGGAGGAGAGCGCCCGGCAGGCCGGCCTCAATATTGTCGTCAACTGCATGCCGGTCAGCAGCATTCCCAAAGCGCACGTCACCGGCATGACAGACGGCTTGATCAAGATGATCGCCGACCGGGACAGCGGACAACTTCTCGGCGTTCACCTGATCTGCCACAGGGGTGCGGACATCATCAACGAGGCGGCCCTGGCCCTGAAATTGCGGGCTACCGTGACCGACCTCGCCACGACGATGCATGTGTACCCCTCCATCGGCGAAGGACTCAGGCTTTGCGCCCAGGGATTCAGCCGTGATATCAACCTGCTCTCCTGTTGTGCCGAATGAAGAGCCGGACCGGGCCGTGCAGAAACGGTCAATGCTGCCGTTTGAACCAGGCCAGAATGGCTTCCGCCGTTTGAACCCCCGCCAGTTGATCGACGATCCTGCCGTTGCGAAGCAGATAGACGACCGGAATGCCTCTCACACCGAATCTCCCCGCTAGAGCCGGGTTTTCCTGGCTGTTGACCTGAACCACGGCCGCTTTTCCCGCCAGCAGTTCCGCCGCGCGGCGCACCGCCGGAGCGGATGAATTGCAGTGCGGGCACCAGGGGGCCCAGAATTCGGCCAGGACCGGGCCCGGATACCCTTTTATAAAGTCGTCGAAGGTATGTTCATCGAGCATCCGGGGCTGATAATACATCGGCACCAGCGGGGCGTGGCATGTGCCGCAACGCCCCGCTTTGCCCTGTTTATCGGCGGGGATCCTGTTCGCCGTGCCGCAGGCGCTGCAGGTTACGGTATAAAATGGCATGGTCTTCCCTCCCGGAGCGTCAGAGAATCCTTTTTCCAAACAGCGAGGCGGTCAGCTCGACCGCCAGCCGCGCGGTCCGGTTGTGGTGGTCCAGGATCGGATTGATCTCCACGATATCCAGCGCCGAGCAGCGGCCCGTGTCGGCGATGATTTCCATCATCAGCTGGGCCTCGCGGCAGGTGATGCCCCCCGGGGAAACCGTACCGACACCCGGCCCGGCCTGGGGATCGACGGCATCCATGTCAAGGCTGACATGCAGCCGTTCACGGTGTTCGAGCCTCTCCAACGCCTCACGGGTGACCACACCCATTCCGCGCTCGTCGATGTCACGCATTGTATAGACCGTGATGCCGCTCTCCTTCAGGCGGACCCGTTCCCCGGGATCAAGATCCCGGATACCGATCATCACGACATCCTCTGCCGCCAGCTTGGGGCCGGGGCGTCCGACATCGACCAATTCGGGGTAGCCGTCCCCCATCAGTACCGCCAGTGTCATGCCGTGAATGTTGTTGGTGAGCGTCGTCCGCGGGGTATTGAAGTCGCCATGGGCGTCGATCCAGATCAGCCCGGCCGGCTCAGCGTGGGTGCAGCCGCCGAAGGAACCGATCGCAAGGGTGTGGTCGCCGCCGATGAAGAGCGGAATCTGCCCCTGCTCCACCGCCAGCCGCGCCGCCGCATACACGTCCTGGCAGGCCGTCCGGATGGAGGGAAGAAAGTGCTGCCCCTCCTCATGCGCAACTGTCCCCCGGATCGGTACGCCGATATTACCGCTGTCATGGACCTCGTAGCCAAGTTCGGCGAGGCGAGCGGCCAGACCGGCATAGCGCAGGGCTGCCGGCCCCATGTCCACGCCGCGTTTGTTCTGCCCCAGGTCGATCGGTACGCCGATGATTCGTACGGCTCTGTTCATATCGCATCCCCTTCCTGCTGCTACTTCAAGTAAACAGCCTTGTGGCGCAGTTGTCAAGAAATGTGCTATATATTAAGTAATTGAGGTGGATATCACATGAAGAGAGAGTGCAATGAAGCCCCGCCGGGGCAACTGCTTCAGGCCATACGGGAGTTTAATCGCCACGAATGGTTCGAATGTCACGAAACCGTGGAAGATCTCTGGATTGGAGAGGTGGGTGAGGTTCGTAACTTTTATCAGGGGCTCATCCAGATTGCGGTGGCGCTGCACCACTGGCGCAACGGGAATTTCGGCGGCGCCGTCAGCCTGTTGAAGGGTGGTGCCGGCTATTTGCACACGGTAGCCGACAGCTGCCAGTGGGTTGATGTCGCCGCTCTCATTGCGGATTCGAACAGGATGCGGGCCGCCCTGGAGGAGCTTGGCAAAGAGCGCATGGATTCACTGGATCCGGCGCTTCTTCCATCGATCAGAACAGTTTCCGCGCCTCACAAATGAAACGGGGGACTGTGCCGTCCCCCGTTCGTTACGATGGTTTCAGTTACGTACCGGAAGGACGAAATCGCTCCCGGCGAATTGAATGGCCGCCGGATCGGTAGCGCGCGGCGGCGAAACCGCATGGACTCCGCCGCAGGCAGGGCAGCTCTGCACGAAGGTCTCAAGCAAAAACCGTTCTCCGCATCCCTGGCAATCATGCTCCAGAGCCCCTGGGAGCGCCGATGCCGCCACCGACCCGCCATGGGCATTCAGAACAAACTCAACCAGCGCCCTGCCGCTGGCAAAAGGCCCTACTCCCGGTGTCCGGGACGATCCGCACTCACACATAATCCATTCCTCCTGTCGTACTGCAGCTGTTTTTATGATACAGTGCAGACTGTAACCGATTGCGGGTCCGGAAATTATGACCGGAGTCAATTTTTCTCAGGAATTTTGTAGTCGATGCGGCACGTCCGGGCCAACGGGGAAATATCCGCAACGGAAGAGGAACTGATTTATGGCACAGCCCTGGAAAACAATTGACAGTATCGCTACCGACGAAGGGGCGCTCGAACTGCGCCAGCGCGGTGAGCGGGACTTTATAATCACGATCGGTCCCCAGGTACTCATGAACAGCATGGCAAACCGTTCCGAAGTGGTGCTCGGCCGGCTCGGCTGCGAACATCTGACGGAGAGAGAAAGCCCGCGGGTGCTGGTGGGGGGGCTGGGGATGGGCTTTACGCTCAGGGCGGTACTTGACACCCTGCCCCTGACTGCCCGGGTTGTCGTGGCCGAGTTGAACCCGACCGTCGTCGAATGGTGCCGGGGCCCGCTGGCCGCTCTGACGGAAAACGCCGTGAGTGATCCACGGGTAACCGTAGAGATCTGCGACGTTGCCCGCCGGATCCGGCGAAGTGCCGTGGACGGCGGCGACTCGCGCTTCGATGCCATCGTCCTCGACCTGTACCGCGGGCCTCACGCAAAAACACACCACATCGACGACCCTCTATACGGCAGCCGGGCCATCGACAATATGCGTGCCGCACTCAAACCGTGCGGAGCCGTGGCGGTCTGGGGAGAAAATTATGACGAGGGGTTCGACAAGCGCCTGCGGAGTGCCGGCTTCACGGTGACTACCGACCGCCCCGGCCGGGGAGGTCTTCGCCATGCGGTTTTTCTGGCTCATCTGAAGCAATCGAAAAAGACCGGGATGCACGCCTCCTGAGGTTCAGCGTGATTTACGGAGGTGAAAAACCTTTTCCGGTTATCCCCGGGTGAGGAGCGTTTTCAAGCTGATCATCTCTTCGGGGCAGATCCCCAGGCAATCGTGTCCTTCCAGAAACTCGACCAGTGAGCCCAGAAAGATCCCGAACGAGAGCGGCACGTTGGCCTTGTTGTAATAATAACTGCCGTTGTTGAAGAGCACATTGACGGCGAAGCCGGTGTTGGGAGAATCAAGCTCGACCAGTCCTTTGATCAGGCGGTAGATTTCCTTCTCCAACCTGCGCTGGGTGCCGCTTTCCGGTTTGGGCCGGGCATCCTTCGCGGCGGTTTTGCTGGCGGTCTTGATAGCGGCAAGGTTTACCCCGGTACGCTTCGAAGTACACCCCAGCAGACCGTCGAATATGCGCATCATATCCTTGACTATGTTCTCCCGTGCGACTTCGGGAGAGGTATCCTCTTCCATGACCGGGGACCCGTTATTCAGCTTCCGGGCTGCCAGCCTGTCGGCGGGTGAATCGGCTGCCGCCCGTCTCAGCCTGTTGTTGCCTTGTTTTTCTTCCATTACCCGATACTCCTGACTTCAGTTTTTTTGCACTCGTTTTCTTCATGTCGCCGGCATATCCGTCACCCGCCCGCGTTACCACCCTGTTCCGCCTCCCTGATGGACAACGAGATCCGCTTGCGCTGGGCATCGGCGGAGAGCACCTTTACCTTTACCACCTGCCCCGCCTTGACGGCGTCGTTGGGGTCCTTGACATACCGGCCCGCCAGGTGGCTGATATGCACCAGGCCGTCCTGATGAACACCGATATCGACAAAGGCGCCGAACGCGGTCACGTTGGTTACGACCCCCTGCAGAACCATCCCCTCCCGCAGGTCGCCGATCTCGCGGATATCATCCCGGAATGATGCGGTTTGAAACTTGCTGCGCGGGTCTCGCCCCGGTTTTTTCAGCTCTTCGATGATATCGTTCAACGTCGGCAGCCCGACGCTTTCAGAGACATAGCGCTTCAGATCTATTTTGCCCACCAGGGCCGGATCGGTGACCAGCTCAGCCAGAGAGGCACCCAGATCGGCGGCCATCGTCTCCACCAGTTTGTAGCGCTCGGGATGAACGGCGCTGTTGTCCAGCGGATGAACTCCCCCCGTGATCCGGAGAAAACCGGCCGCCTGTTCGAACGCCTTGGCCCCGAAACGCGGCACCTTGAGGAGCGCCTTGCGGGAGAGGAATTGACCGTTTTCGTCGCGATAACGGGTAATGGCCCTGGCCAGGGACGGCCCGACGCCCGAAACGTAGGCCAGCAGCGCCCAGGATGCGGTGTTGAGATCGACCCCCACGTAGTTGACGCACGACTCCACTACTCCTTCCAGCGACTTCTTCAGCATGGGTTGGCTGACATCGTGCTGATACTGTCCGACGCCGATGCTCTTGGGATCGACCTTGACCAGCTCACCAAGCGGGTCCTGCAGCCGGCGGGCGATGGAGATCGCTCCCCGCACCGTCAGGTCCAGATCGGGAAATTCCTCACGGGCGATCTCCGAGGCCGAGTAGATACTGGCCCCCGCCTCGCTGACCGATACCACCGGCAATTGATGTCCCGCACCGGCCAGGGTTTCCCTGGCAAAGATCTCCATCTCGCGGCCGGCGGTGCCGTTGCCGACCGCGATCATCTCGATCGTATGGGTTTCGACTATCCTGAGCAGATCCTGCCTGGCCTGGGGAACACGCGTCTCACCGATGTGCGGGTAGATCGTGACATGCTCCAGAAAGCGGCCGGTCGCATCCACCGCCGCCAGCTTGGAACCGGTGCGAAAGCCGGGGTCGATCCCCAACACCCGTTTCCCTCCGGCAGGCGGCGCCAGCAGCAGCTCACGCAGGTTGCGGGCGAAGACCAGAATGGCCGCTTCGTCCGCGCGCTCCTTGCTCTCCAGGCGCAGCTCCACCTCGATGGAAGGGGCGATCAGCCGCCTGTACGCATCCTCAGCCACCTTTTCCAGCAACGGGCCGAAGACGCTCTCCCGCAGGATCAGGCGCGACTTCAACCCGGCATGGATCTGCTCGGCCGGAGCAGAGATCGACAGGTAGAGCACCTCCTCTTTCTCGCCGCGCCGCATCGCCAGCATGCGGTGCGAAGGGACCGCCTTGAGCGGCTCCTGAAAGTCGTAGTACATCTCGAACTTGGTGACCTGTCCCTTGTAATCGGCCGCCACCCGCGAGTTCATGGTTCCCTGCTCTTTAGTCAGTCGCCGTACGGCGGCACGGGCGTCGGCGTTGTCGGAGAGGCGCTCGGCCAGGATATGCCCGGCCCCTTCCAGCGCTGCTTCCGCATCGGGAACCTCCTTGTCGGCATTTATGAAAGGGAGCGCCGCGTCCTCGGCCGTGCCGCTCTTTATCTCCTGGGCGGCGATGAGGTCGGCCAGCGGTTCCAGCCCCCGTTCCCTGGCAATAGTCGCTTTCGTGCGCCGCTTCGGTTTGTACGGCAGGTACAGGTCTTCTATCTCGGTTTTCTGCCGTGAAGATTCGATCCGCTGTCGCAGTTCGGGGGTCAGTTTTCCCTGTTCCTCTATGGAGTTGAGCACCGTAATCCTGCGCTCTTCCAGCTCGCAGAAATACGTGAACAGTTCCTCTACGTCACGGATCTGTACCTCGTCCAGTTCGCCGGTGCGCTCTTTACGGTAGCGGGCGATGAATGGGACGGTGGCCCCTTCCTGCAGCAGATCAACGGTATGTTCCACCTGAAAAGGCTTGAGGGCGGTTGCTTCGATGATCCATGGGATCAAGGCGCGGGCCTGCTCGTCGGTAAGCTTCATTAAAACTCCGGTGTGGGGATCAAAATTGTCATTATACTACAGATAGCGGCAGAATTGTTCGAGAGATTGCCGGAATGAAGAGGGAACAGAGCAGAGGGGTTGTCAGCAATGGCAGGATGATCAAGTGCGGCAATCGTAAAACAGCGGCAGGGACTGACGGCACCGGAGTAGTTCCACGATGAGCGGAACTACTCCGGTGCGCAATCAAACAACTAAATTATTTTGCGGCCCCAACGGTGGTTCGGGCGAAACTGCTTACCAGGTTGTCAACAATGGATTTCAGCAAGGAATTATAAATTGCCTTCTCCAAATCCTCGGGTTTTTCGGTGATGCTTACCGCTTCGCTATCTCCGGATGCAATCGTGTCGGTTTTTTCACCGTCAGGGTGGCTTTGCGGGCGAAGCAGATAGCTTTTATCTCTATTTTTGTAATATACGAGTTGTTTCTTTTGATAATTGGCCTCGGCAGGGTCCGTGAGAGTCCAGCGATAAAACCAGATCGATTCTCCATCCTTTACCTGAACGGCATTGGCATCGAGAGTGACGGCCAGACGTTTGAGGTCGACCGAGTTCTCATAACTTTCAAGGTATCTGTGTCTTAGAAAGTCGCGGGTGTCTTTATCGAACGCCTGTTCGTTTATCGCATCGCCATATTCATTGGAGGTATAGAAGGTCCGCTCCCAACGCGCATCCTTGCCGAGTGTCCTGGTCGATTTTTCCAGGGAATTGATCTGAAACAGCAACTGCGCCCCGAGCTTGGAAGCAACTTCGAGCGCGGAGATATTCTTTCCTTCCCTCTCCATCTTTCCTTCCATCTCCCTGGCAAGAATTTTCCATGAGATGACCTTGTAGGAAGCTTTTGAAAGGGCGCGTTCTATTTCAGCCATCTCGACGCCACAGGTGGTTTTGAGAACAGCCTCCTGTGACACCGCAACTCCGGTCCTCTCGTCTGCGGTCCTGTTTGAACAGCTGTCCGGGGCTTTTACCGCAACCGTTTTAACAGTCGAGGCGATGCTTCTGTAGGTAGGCGTCTCGACTATTTCAGGCGCAACTTCCTTCTGGCTCGACATGACAAATTTTGTCTGTAACAGATAGTTACCTCCACAACCGGAAAGAACAAGATTCGCCACGAGCAGTGCTGCTAGACATAGTATTCGCATTTACTTCCTCCTGTAACTGAAATATTGAAGATGATATCGACTGGGAATTGTCACCGAAGGGTCCATCTGAATGGATACTTTTTATTGATATTCTGCTGGGTACCCGCAATCTTGCCATCGGCGAAAACAGCCTGAATGTCGGCACATTCAACCGGCAGGTCGACGGAAACCGCATATGCGGAGGGAAGCGTTAACCCGCTTTTAAGCGGTAACCATTCTTCAACCGGCTTACCGCATTCACGGTAGAGTATCTGCTGGACGAATCTGCCGGTATGATTTTCTATATGAACGGTCGGGTCCAGGAGTTTCGGCACGGGGGCGCATCCGCCAACCAGGAAGAGTAATAGCAGGCAGATCTTGGGAGTAAAGAGTATATTTCTGTCAACGTTCATGGATTTACCCTAATAGATTGAATATGATGAGTTGCCGTGCAGTAAACCATGTCAGGCTGGCCGAGGTCAACAGATATATGAATTCTTTAGTTACTACCCCCCCAACATCCCGCCCCCTGCATCTTCCGCAGCAGCTCCAGTTGCCCGGCAGCAGTATCGGGGCTGACCTGCCCGGCCCGCTCAAGCAGCGGCGTTACCGCACCCTCCGGCGCCACACGGGGACAGGCCTGATCACTCAGTTCGTGGATGAGCCGCATGGTACGGAAGGCGTCAAACCAGCCGTGAAAAGCCGCCATCAACTTTACCCCCTCACGGTTATTCTTCTGCAGATTCTCCCATGAACCCCGAAAGCCCGCCTGCTCCATGACGTCATGCAGAACCGGTGAAATCCGGGCGGCACGACTCAGCAATTCCGATGCGTTCGCCTCGGAATATTCCGCCACACACGCCAGCCACTCACCCACTATTGAAAAAACCGCCGGTTGATAGAAGAGCAGGCGCCGCTCGCCTTCTTCCAGCATGTCGCTCACGGCGCGGCCGGTTCCGAAGGGGACCCGGTGCGATGAGCGGGGGGAAGGGAGCACGATGGTTCCGGACAATGGGGCGACTCCGGAAGTCTTGTGAACCTGCTGCAGAAAATAGAAATCTTCTCCGGCAAGGCGGCGGTTCATTCCGCCGGAGGCAACGTAGGCAGATGCCCGGCAGGCCATCGCGCTTCCCACGGTGTGAAAGGCATAGGGGGAGCCGGCTAGTTCCAGTCCGAGCACGTAGACACGCAGGAAAAGTTCGTAACGGTCGATGGCGGACTGTCCCGCCTGGTCGGGTGCCGGGCGGTGGCGATAGGGGATGCTTGCACCGCCTGCCGATGTGCCGGCAAAATGGCGGATGATGGCGGTGAGATAGTCCGGCTGTACGATCGTGTCGGCGTCGAGGCAGATCAGGAGCGGGTCGCCCCTGCGGTAATCGAGGAGCGGAAGAGCCAGGTCCAGGCCGATCTTGCGCGCCAGTCCGACACCCTGTTTGGCGGGTAATGTTGTTCCTGCCGACGCAGCATCCACCCAGAAGAGGTTATCCAGCCCGTACCGCCGCTTCCACTGCGGCAGGGAGTGCAGAGTTTCGAGGTTGTCGGCCGTTTCCGCAGCCGATGCGTCGGCGCGCTGATTGACGACGACCAGGATCATGAAACAACCCAGCAGTTCGGCAGGGTTGCCGGAGAGTGATTCCAGTGTCTGCGGGAGATTGACGGCTTCGGCCAGTGAGGGGATGACGATTGCGCCGGAGAAGGAGCGGGAGGGGGCTTCGTTGATCCGCCAGGGCTCGCCCGCCGCCCGTCTGGTCAGATATGAGGCTATATGTGAAGGGAAGTGTCTATTTGACATGGTCTCTTGCGAGTGACTCTTGCAAAGGTGGAAATTACAACAACCAAAACCTGCAAGGCTTTTTTACAGGGATGGACAGGATGAACAGGATGAAAGGCTATAATAAGATCTGATATTTTTGTTTTTATCCCGTTTATCCTGTTCCTCCCTGTTAATAAAAGATTGTTTTTTTTGCATCCGAGTTGGCTGGTTCAGGATTATTCCGCACCCCACCGCTTGTAGAGGTTGTTCTCGATCCCGAGCTGATCCAGTATTTTCCCGACGACAAAATCAACCAGGTCCAGAACTGAATCCGGCCGGCCGTAGAATGCGGGCATCGCCGGTATGATCCGGGCTCCGGAGCGGGAAAGCCTCAGCATGTTCTCAAGATGGATGTCGGAAAGCGGCGTTTCCCTGGGCACCAGCAGCAGCGGACGACGCTCCTTGAGCATGACATCTGCGCTCCGTTCGATCAGGTTACCGGAGACTCCACCGGCAACCCGCGCCAGGGTGCCCATGCTGCAGGGGCAGATCACCATTGCGTCCGGTGCGGACGAACCGCTGGCTGCGCCGCAGAACAGGTCGTCGGGATGCACCAGCGTGATGCCGGAATTGATTTCAAGGTGAGCATACAGCCGCTGCAAAGCTTTATCCAGATCGCCGGAGAGATCGAGGCCGGTCTCTTCCCGGCAGACGGCAGTGCCGCTGCAGCTGGCGGTGAACGTTACCTGGAAATCGTTCAGGCAGAGCTGCTCAGTCAGGCGAAGCCCATACATCGAACCGGACGCGCCGGTCAGAGCAACGAAAATATGTTTCTGCGCCATCGGTTACCTCGTCAGAACATCAGCAGCCGTAAAGAGCACGATGGCAACGCTGATGTATCCGTTCATGTTGAAAAACGCCGCGTCCAATTTTTCGAGATTTCCGTCCTTGAGCAGCAGGTGCTCGTACAGCAGCATCGCCCCGGCCGCCAGAATGCCGGCCAGAAAAAACGTCCCCAGATGCATCAGATTGAACAGGGCGAACAGCAGCCCGATCATGATCACGTGGAAAAGCCTGGCCGTCCAAAGCGAACCCTTCACGCCGAGCAGTACCGGAATGGAGTGCAGCCCTGCGGCACGGTCGAATTCAAGATCCTGAAGAGCGTAAAGAATATCGAATCCGGCGACCCAGAACAACACTATGGTTCCGAGAACCAGCGCCGGCGCCTCGATCGCGCCGCGGATCGCAATCCAGGCGCCGATCGGTGCCGCCGCAAGGCAGATGCCTAGTACGACATGGGCCAGAGCGGTAAAACGTTTGCAATAGGAATAGAGCAGCAGGAAAAAGAGGGCGATCGGCGATAGTTTGAGGCAGAGAGGGTTCAGCATCCGTGCGGCAAGCAGCATCAGGGCGGTTGCCGCAATTATGAAGAACAGTGTCATCCCCCTGCTGATCAGTCCTGCCGGTATGGCCCTCACTGCGGTGCGGGGGTTGCGGGCGTCGATTTCGGCGTCGATCAAACGGTTCATCGCCATCGCCGCCGTGCGTGCTCCGACCATGGCGAGGACAATCCAGGCCGTCTGGCGGAGTGTGGGGAGGCCTCCCGCGGCCAGCAGTGCGCCGGTGAGTGCGAACGGCAGGGCGAAGATCGTATGGGAAAACTTGATCATCTCCAGGAAGATCCTGGTTTTTGCCGCGGTTGTTGTCATGATGCCGGTCACGGTTACCTGTACTCCTGGAACAAGCGGTGAATATCGTTTGAGACCCGGTCCATTTCATTGTTGATCAACGCCAGATCAAACATGCCGGGATACTCTTCATAGGGGTAATGTTTGTACATGGTACCTACCCCCCCCTTGCTGTAGTCGTTATAGGCATAGGAAGTCCGGATCTCGAAATTGTAATGAGACACACTCACTGTGACGGTTCCGTCCAGCTGCTGAACCTCAATCCGCAACTGGGTATAGTACTTGCGCCCCCCCGCCGGCATGCCGAAGCTGGTGTCAGTGTAAAATTGATACGGAGCCGTGATGAGAATAGTGCCGTTACTGTTCGTTTCAAGGATGCGGCATTTCCACTCGTCCTCGACAAGGGTCCTGATTTTATGAACGGCATCCTGGGCCTTTCCCGGCACCGTGATAATCCGCGGCGCAATCGGTTCAGCCTCGACCCGCATATGATAGCAGGCCGACACCAGCGGCATCGTTAATAGCAGTAATAGCCAGATGAAGTTACGCAATTCCGTACTCCTTCCAGCGCCGGGCAACGAGGGCAGCAGTTTCGGCGGAAATATTCACCTCTGGACGAGAAAGACGACTGCCGGTAGCATCGACTGCGATACGGCCGGTGGCTCTGTCATGGTAAATATCGTCAGTAAAGCCGGTCACGTTGATGGCTCTCCAGGAGGCTCGCGAGAGTCCGGCCGGTTCTGATTCGGCAGACACGAACAGCAGGAGCCGTGCCGACCCGAACCAGGGCAGAGCCCATAATCGGGCGGAAATATTTCGTACCATGCCGGGTTGAGGGTTTTCAAGGGAAATGATGGCACTTTGATGAAAAACCCATTCAAACGGGTAACGGATGTCGGTTATTGACGGCACCAGTTTCCGCAGAAATGCCAGTTGCAGCCGTTCCCACGCCTGCGCCATCCAGCAATCCTCCATCGGCGGAGGGCCGACAACCGTTGCCGGGATGACGGCATCCGGGCGGCGGCTGATGGCCGTGATCCGCATCAAAGCCGCCGGAGCGGCGGGAGAATAGAATCCGGTGTGATTGCCGAAAGGACCCTCCATGACGGTCTCACCCGGTTCGACATATCCCTCGATAATGATCTCGGCACCGGCCGGAACACGCAGCGGTACACTCCGGCAGGTGTGTGTTGCAAGAGGAGCGCCGCGCAGAAATCCGGCAAAAGTCAGCTCGTCGAGATCGCCGGGGAGCGGGAACATGGCGCTGAAAAGCGTGGCCGGATCCCCCCCCAGGACAACCGCTACCGGCATCGCCCTTCCAGCGAGACGGTACGATTCGGCATGTCCGGCCGCGCCGCTCCCCGCTTTCCACTGGATGGCCGCTTCGCCTTCAGCGCGGATCTGAACCCGGTATACCCCGCAGTTATGCGAACCATTATCCGGGCCGGTCGTAAAGACCTGGGGCAGCGTGATGTAGTGAGGGTTTCCGGAAGCGCTGCCGTCTTCCGGCCAGCCCTGCAGGAAAGGGAAGCGGGCCAGATCAGGCGGGTCCATGGGGATCAGTGCCGGGTCCGGTCCGGAAAAAATGCGGGAGGCAAAGCGGCTGAATTCGGGCAGAGCGGCAATCTGACGGTCGAGTGTTGCGGCGTCAGGTTCGGATATCAGGTCGAGCAGACCGCTCAGGCGACCGGTCAATTCGCCAATGTTTGCGACTCCGAGCGCCTGACAGACCCGTTTTGCCGAGCCGAACAGGTTGGTTGCCACCTGGAACGTACTCCCTGCCGGCTGTTCGAAGAGCAGTGCCGTGCCGCCGTTAGGCCCCTTGCAGACCCAGTCCGTGATGGCGGCAATCTCCATGACCGGATCGACTGGCACGGAGATGCGGGAAAGTTCACCGATGGCTTCGAGCTGGGAGATGAATTGGAGGAGGGGTGATAATGCCATGGGTTATTCGAAGCGGTTGCGGTAATATTCGACACCCCGCCGGCGAAGGACGGCAAGGTGGTAGAGCTCATCATATTTATGGGCTGCCGATTCCCAGGTAAAGCGTTTGCTCATACCGTTTTTGCGGAGCGCCGCCAGCCCCTTGGGGTTGTTGAAAAAAGTCCAGGCCGCCCAGCCAACCGTGTCGAACAGTGCCGTGGCGCTGTGATTCCAGAATTTGAAACCATCGCCGGTCATGACCGCTTCGTTGAAGTTTTCAACGCTGTCATCGAGGCCACCGGTGGCACGGACGATCGGGGGGGTGCCGTAGACGAGGGAATACATCTGATTCAGCCCGCATGGTTCAAAGGCGGACGGCATCACGAAAAAGTCGGCGCCCGCTTCAACCTTGTGGGCAAGGGCCTCGTTGTAGCCGATGTAGCAGGCGAATTTATCAGGATATAACGCGGCGATGTCGCCGAAATAGAAATGCGCCCACGGCTCGCCATTTCCAACCACCACAAACTGGCAATCAATCTCCATTATCCGGTGGATCGCTTCAGCCAGAATGTCGGTACCCTTCTGCTTGACCATGCGTGAAACGACCCCGAACAGCGGCACATCGTCCCGCTGCGGAAGACCCATAGCCGCCTGAAGATCGCTCTTGCAGGCCGCTTTTCCTTTTTTTACCGTGCGGGGTGTGTAGTTAGCGGCGATGAAAGGGTCGGTCGCCGGATTCCACTCCTCATAATCCACACCATTCAGGATGCCGCTCAAATCAGCGGCCCGATCCCGTATGGCCCCCTCGAGCCCCCAGCCAAACGCGGCGGTCTGAATCTCCCTGGAGTACTCCTCGCTGACCGTATTGAGCAGGGTGGCGTGATATACGCCCCCTTTCAGCAGGTTGACCTGGTCGTCCATTTCCAGCTCAAGATAGTTGAAATGCTTCCAGCCGATGCCTAGCACATCCATCAGGCCGGGGTAGAAATTCCCCTGATGCTGCATGTTGTGGAGAGTCAGCAGTGACGCGGCGTTGCCGACAAAGCGGTCATGAAGGTAGGAGCTGTTCAGCAGAACCGGGATGACTCCGGTGTGCCAGTCGTGGGCATGAATGACGTCCGGCGACCAATCCAGCATTTTGCAGAGTTCAAGAGATGCTTTGGAGAGAAAGACAAAACGGTTGTCATTGTCGAGGTATCCCTCGCCATCTTGCTGGTAGAGTCCGGAGCGGCCATAATAGGCTTCATGCTCCAGAAGGTAGACCGGCACGGCACATCCAGGCAGGCGACCCTCCCAGACGCCGCAGTACTGATGGCCGATGATTCCCATTGGCACGACCAGCGTTCCCGGCAGCAGTCTGAGCCCGTACGCTTCCGGTTTGATGCAGTAGTAGCGCGGCAGTACAATCCGCACATCATGCCCCATGCGGGCAAGATACTTGGGGAGTGCGCCGACAACGTCGCCGAGCCCCCCCTCCTTGGCGAAAGGAGCCGCCTCGGAGGCGGAGAAGAGTATGGAGAGCGGTTTGAACGTTTTATTTGTATGTGATGCCGACATGCTATTTCGGTACGCTCTCCCAATCCTTCAGGAACTTGTCGATGCCGGCATCGGTCAGCGGGTGTTTGGCGAGCTGGACCATAACAGAGTAGGGAATTGTCGCGATGTCGGCGCCGATCAGGGCCGAGTTGAGGACATGAATCGGATTGCGCACACTGGCGACGATGATTTCGGCCATATAGCCGTAGTTGTCGAAGATGGTGCGGATCTCGTCGATGATCCCCATGCCGTCCTGCGAAATGTCGTCGAGCCGGCCGACGAAGGGTGATACGTAGGTGGCGCCGGCTTTGGCGGCCAGCAGCGCCTGCATGGAGGTGAAAATCAGGGTCACATTAGTTTTGATCCCTTTATCGGAAAGAGCCTTGCATGCCTTGAGCCCTTCTGTTGTCATCGGAAGTTTGACAACGATGTTCTTGTGGATCTTGGCGAGCTCCTTGCCTTCCTTGATCATGCCGGGCGCATCCAGCGAGATCACCTCGGCAGAGATCGGTCCGTCGACGATTGAGACGATCTCCTTGATGACATCCTTGAATTTGCGCCCCGATTTGGCAATCAGCGACGGATTGGTGGTTACGCCGTCAACAAGACCGAGTGCATGTGCTTCCCGAATTTCCTTTACATCTGCGGTGTCGATAAAAAATTTCATGATTCCTCCGTTTATGATGGTGAAGAGTGGTCGAGCTGGTCGCGATATTTTTCCAGACAATCCATGGAACAGAAATAGTGCCGTTGACCGTTATGCCTGCCGATAACGGCCGTTTCCTCGGACACGTAGAGCCCGCAGACCGGATCGCGGTGGGCCTCTATGCCGGGATCGTGTTTTTCACCCGGCTTCGTCTGCGGTTTTTTAGCAGAGGTCAGCGAGAGTAGAATGCGGTAGCCGATGTAAATCATCAGACCCACGAGTAAAAATCTGATCACACTCTTTCCTCCGTTTACAATTTTACAACGGTTTCGTCTGATTCCAGCGAGGCAAGGAGTTCGCGCATGCTCTTCCCGGTCAGGGGATGCAACAGATCCGGTGCTATTTCACAGAGGGGCTGCAGGACGAAGCGTCGCTCCGTCAGGCGCGGATGAGGAACTATGAGGTCTTCTTCGTTGATTATCCTGTCGCCGTACAGCAGAAGATCAAGATCCATTCTGCGCGGCCCCTGATGGATCGTTCTGACCCGTTTGAAGGTCTCGTCCTCGATCCGCAGCAGGTGGGCCAGCAGAGAGCGGGGGGCAAGCAGGGTCGAGAGCCTGAGTACCGCGTTGTAGAAGGAATCCTGCTTAACTGCCCCGACCGGCGATGTTTCATAGAACGACGAGATCGCCGTTACCCTGGTGCCAGGCAGCCTGCCCACCTCGGCAACGGCCCGCAGCAGGTTGAGTTCACGATCCCCGAGATTGGAACCAAGGGCTATATAAACTTCAGTTTCCACGGCGCGATTAAAGCATAACGGCTCCGGTGCGTCAACCGTAACCCCCATGTTCACGGAAAAAAAACACCCTGGCAACTAGGAGGGGAAGTTACCAGGGCAAATGAGGATTCGTTGGAATCCTCGCAATGTTTTCGTTATGATAACTATAACAGGTATTAGATGTTGTGGCAAGCGCAAAAAATGATAACATAGCGGCATCATGGATAAAAATGTGTTAACTTTACTCTTTTAGTCGTGATGCCTGAGGCGGTTATCAATGAAATTGCCGGCCCTCTACATCAGCAACCCGGGGGAGCGATGCCGCAAGTCCCTCCCGCAGTGATCCGTAGCGCAGTTTAACGCCCAAACGATCCAGCATCCGGCGGTTCTCGACCACCCGAGACTGGCTGACATAGGAAAACATCAACGGCGACATGACCCGGCGCGCTTCATCCATGGACACCTGCCGCTGACGCGGCAATCCGAGGGCGTCCGCGCAGGCATTAAAATATGTAGTCATGCTCAGCGGATTCCCGTCGCTGACATTGAAGATCTCGCCGTCTACCCCCTTTTCGGCTGCAGCGATGCAGACCGCGGCAAGATCATCGGCATGAATGCGGTTGCTCGGTCCGGTCTCATCCTCGTTCAAAAGCGGCTGGCCCTGGGTGATCTGCATCAGAGGCAGCCGGCCCGGCCCATAGATGCCGCTTATCCTCAGGATTACGATCGGGACACCTCCGGCAGCGCCGTATTCACGAAATGCCGCCTCGGCATCGAGGCGGCGCCTGCCCATGGCCGAACCGGGGATCGTCGGGGATTCTTCCGTTACGGTCTTGCCGCTACCTTCTTCGTAAACCGATGTTGCACTCATATAAACGATCTTCGCCGGTTTTTCCGCTGCGCTGATCCGGGCGATAAAGTTTCTGGCACGGCTGTCGGCAATTCCTCCCCCCGGCGGCGGGACGAGGTAGAAAAGGATGCTGGCGGTCACATCGAGCGGCGGTAGATCGTCCGGGTCATCCAGAGCTGAAACGACCGTGGCGAAGCCGGCTGCTTCGAGCCTGGCGCCATGCTCAGCCGACCTGACCATGCAGGTAACGTCTGCTCCGGTTTCATGATATGCCCGTGCCAGCCGTTCGCCGATATAACCGCATCCCGCTATGAACACCCTCTGCATGATATTCCCCATTAAGACAGAAATGATTTAACCAGCGCCGTCATCGCACTGTCCGCGGATTCGACGGCAACTTTCCGTTCCGCGGGGGTCATAAATTCTTTGAGATATTTAGCGGCCTTCTTCCTGTCACCGGCGATCGTCTCGGACATTTTGCACAATATTCCGATCGGGACCCCGTTGCGGTATCCCGTTACCAGTTTTTCAATTTCGTCGCTGCGCTGCTTTTCAGTCCAGCTTTTGAAAAGCGCCGCGCCCAGATCATTGTTGTTGTCAAGCATGGTTATCTCCGGAAATTGAAATAAAAAACCCCGCAGATTGCTCTGCGGGGTCGGATTGTATCATTACTTACATCAGGAAACTACTTTTTCTCATACGTCAGTGCCGCCAGTTTCTGGTAGTACTCGAAGCGGTTTGCGGTCCAGGCGGTTGCCTTCTTCATCAGCGCGGCCGCCCCTTCCGGATTGGACTTCTGCAGTACTTTGTAGCGGTTTTCGCCATAGGCATATTCCTCGAATGTGGTGGTCGGGGATTTGCTGTCAAGCTGCAACGGGTTCTTGTTTTCGGCTGCCAGAGCCGGATTGTAGCGGTACAGCGGCCAGTACCCGGAGGAAACCGCTCTCTTCTGCTCATCCACGGCGGTCGTCATGTTGATGCCGTGGGCAATGCAGTGGGAATAAGCGATGATGAGTGACGGGCCGTCATAGGCTTCCGCTTCGATGAAAGCCTTGACCACCTGGGCCGGGTTGGACAGTGCGACATTGGCCACGTAGACGTTGCCGTAGGCCATCGCCATCATGCCGAGGTCCTTTTTGGCCATTGCCTTGCCACCTGCGGCGAACTGCGCCACGGCGCCGGTCGGAGTGGATTTGGATGCCTGGCCGCCGGTGTTGGAGTAAACCTCCGTGTCCAGGACCAGCAGGTTGACGTTCTTGCCGGAGGCGATGACGTGGTCGAGACCGCCGTAGCCGATGTCATAGGCCCAGCCGTCGCCACCGACGCACCAGACCGATTTCTTGACCAGATAGTCTGCCAGGGGCAGCAGTTGAACGGCCGCCTGCTCCTTGCTCCCCTTGAGGGCCTTCTTGAGGGTGGCTATCCGCTCACGCTGCTTTTCGATGCCGGTCTGGTCGGACTGATCGGCGGCCAGGATCTCTTTCAACAACGGCTGAAGGGTTTTGGATTTGCCGCCGGCAAGCTCTGCTGCCAGTTCGCGGGCCGATTCGGTGAACTTGTCCACAGCCAGACGCATGCCGAAACCGAATTCGGCGTTGTCTTCGAACAGCGAGTTGGACCAGGCCGGTCCGCGGCCGTCGGCGCGCTTGGCCCACGGTGTGGTTGGCAGGTTGCCGCCGTAAATCGAGGTGCAGCCGGTAGCGTTGGCGATCATCGCCCGGTCGCCGAACAACTGGGAGAGCAGCTTCAGATACGGCGTTTCGCCGCAGCCGGCGCAGGCGCCGGAGTATTCGAAGGTCGGACGGACCAGCTGGCTGCCGCGCAGGGTATCCAGTTTGAGCTTGGTCGGGTCCATGTCGGGCAGGGCCAGGAAGAAGTCGTAGTTGGCGGCTTCGGCGGCTCTCAAGGGTACCTGGAACTTCATGTTGATAGCCTTGTGGTTCTGGTCATCCTTGCTCTTGGCCGGGCAGTTGTGGACGCAGGCGCCGCAGCCGGTGCAATCTTCCGGAGCGACCTGGATCGTATATTTCATCCCCTTGAATTCGGGGAGCTTGCAGTCGGTGGATTTGAAGGTCTTGGGGGCTCCCTTAAGCAGTTTGCCGTCATAGGCCTTCATGCGGATGGTGGCGTGCGGGCAGACAAACGAACAGATTCCGCACTGGATGCAGAGCTGCTCATCCCAGACCGGGATGTCGACGGCGATGTTGCGTTTCTCGTACTGCGATGTGGCGGTAGGGAAAGTACCGTCAGCCGGCATGAGGGATACGGGCAGGTCGTCGCCGAAGCCGGCGATGATCCGGCCGGTGACATCCTGGACGAATTTGGGTGCGGTCTTGGCTACGGCCGGTGGCATCATGAGTTTGCTGGTGGCCTTGGCCGGAACCTTGACTTCGTGAATGTTCTTCAAGGCTTCGTCCACGGCGGCGTTATTCATCGCGACGACCTTGTCTCCCGCTTTGCCGTAACTCTTCTTGATGGCGCCTTTGATCTCTTTGAGTGCCGTGGTCAGAGGGATGATGTTGGAGATCTTGAAGAAGGCGGTCTGCATGATGACGTTGATGCGGGCGCCCAGGCCAAGCTCTTCACCCAGTTTGATGGCGTTTATTACGTAAAATTTCAGTTTCTTGTCGATGATCTGCTGCTGAACTTCCTTGGGCATCTTGTCCCACACTTCGCCGTGCTCGAAGGGGGAGCAGAGCAGGAAGGTGCCGCCCGGCTTGACTTTGCTGACCATGTCGTATTTCTCCAGGAAGGAGAAGTTGTGGCAGGCGATGAAGTCGGCGTGGTCGATCAGGTAGGGGGCGTTGATCGCTTTTTTACCGAAGCGCAGATGCGAGATGGTTATGGTGCCGGCTTTCTTGGAGTCGTAGACGAAGTAGGCCTGGGCAAAGTTCTTGGTGGTTTCGCCGATGATCTTGATGGTGTTCTTGTTCGCGCCGACGGTGCCGTCGGAACCGAGGCCGAAGAACATCGCTTCGTAGGTGCCGTCCATGGTGTTGCGGAAGGATGGCGTGTACTCCAGGCTGCAATTGGTGACGTCCTCCTTGATGCCGACGACGAAGTGGTTTTTCGGTTTGGCTTTTTTCAGGTTGTCGAGAACGGATTTGGCCATGGCCGGGGTGAATTCCTTGGAGCCCAGGCCGTAGCGGCCGCCGACGATGGTCGGATAGTCTTTGAAGCTGGATTTGCCTGCGGACATCGCCTCGCCGATGGCGGTGCGGACATCCAGGTAGAGCGGCTCGCCCAGAGAGCCGGGCTCTTTGGTGCGGTCCAGGACGGCGATGCTCTTGACGGTCTTGGGGAGCGCCTTGATGAAGGCGTCCAGCGGGAAGGGACGGTAGAGGTGGACCTTGACGACGCCGACCTTTTCTCCCTTCTTGATCAGGGTGTTGACGGTTTCCTGAACGGTGTCGGCGGCGGAGCCCATCACGACGACAATGCGTTCGGCGTCTTTGGCGCCGGCGTAGTCGACCAGTTTATATTTGCGGCCGGTAAGCTTGCCGAACTTGTCCATCTCTTCCTGGACGATTTTGATGCAGGGTGCGTAATACTGGTTGACTGTTTCGCGCCCCTGGAAGTAGACGTCCGGGTTCTGGGCGGTACCGCGCATGACGGGGCGATCGGGGGAGAGTCCTCTCAGGCGGTGTTCATTGATCAGATCGTCGCTCATCATGTGGCGCATGTCGTCGAAGGTCAGCTCTTCGACTTTCTGGACTTCATGCGAGGTGCGGAAACCGTCAAAGAAGTGCAGGAACGGTATCCGGCTGCGCAGGGTGGCGGCCTGAGAGATCAGGGCGAAGTCCATGACCTCCTGGACGTTGTTGGAGCAGAACATGGCCCAGCCTGTTGAACGGCAGGACATGACGTCGGAATGATCGCCGAAGATATTCAGTGCGGCGGCGGAGATTGCACGGGCCGAAACATGAAAGACCGTTGAGGTCAGCTCGCCTGCGATCTTGTACATGTTCGGAATCATCAGCAGCAAGCCCTGGCTGGCGGTAAACGTCGTGGTCAATGCGCCGGATTGCAGGGCGCCGTGTACGGTGCCGGCGGCTCCGCCTTCGGACTGCAGTTCGGCCACCAGCGGTATGGTGCCCCAGATGTTTTTCTCGCCGGCCGCGCTTTTGGCGTCTGAAATTTCTCCCATAACCGATGACGGCGTGATCGGGTAGATGGCGATGACCTCGTTGGTGGCGTGGGCCACGTGGGCGGCGGCGGTGTTGCCGTCGATGGTTACCATTCTTCTGCTCATACGTTCCTCCTCTGTTGGTGTATGTGAACTACGTGTCTACAATTCGTTTCTGCCCTGAAGCGCCCACTGTACCGTGGCGGCGTCGACAAACTCGATATCGCTTCCGAGCGGGATGCCGTGTGCCAGGCGACTGATCCTGACTCCGGCAGGTTTTAATACTTTGGTCAGATAGAGCGCCGTCGCTTCACCCTCTACGGTGAAATTTGTGGCTATCACCACTTCGTTGATCGTACCCGATTCGACACGATCCAGAAGCTCCTTGATTCTGAGATTGGCCGGCCCGACCCCCGACAGCGGCGAGATGGCTCCTTCCAGCACATGATAGACTCCCTGATAAGCGTTGCTCCGCTCGAGGGCCATCAGATCCTGCGAGTTTTCAACGACACATATTATGCCGGCATCGCGGTTGCCGGAGCAAATGGAACACGGGTCATTCTCGGTAATGGCAAAGCAGATCGAACATGGGCGTACCCTGTCACGGACCTCACAGAGCGATTCCGATAACGCCGTCAGGTTTCGGGGCGATTTAAGAAGATGAAAAGCCAGGCGAAGCGCAGTTCGTTCTCCGATCCCCGGCAGCTTCTTCAGTTCTCCTACCAAACGCATCAATGAGGAAGATTTTGTTAGCATAAAATCCGGCACAAATAAAACATTTTTTTAGTATTATAGCGTGGTTAAAAAAGAAGCTCCCCCGCTCTGGGTGGGCCAAACTTTGACCGAAAACCATGGAGGAGCATTAATATCAGGAATCTGTGGCCGAACCGATACAGCAGATGATGTCACTGTATACACCTGTTACTATTAGCCGAACTAAAACATTTAGTCAAATTAAAAAGACAATTGCTGCAGACTAAAGCCACTAATGCCCCAACCATCTGACACAACTAGAAAAGGCCCGGTATATTCATGCCGCCGGTGATTTTGGACATTTCATCCCCCATCTCGGCATGGACCTTCTTCAACGCCTCATTTGCGGCTGTCATTACAAGGTCTTGCAGCATTTCAACATCATTCGGATCTACCGCTTCTTTTTTTATTTCCAGTGAAATTATTTCATTCTTGCCGTTGACCGTAATTGTCACGGCTCCGCCGCCGGATGTCGCCATGGCAGTTTTCAGGCTGGCCTCTTCCTGCAGCCTGGCCATTTTCTGCTGAATCATCTGAGCCTGCTTCATGATATTCGCTAATCCCTTTGACATCTTACTCTCCTCTTGTTTTCAAAGTAACGTCAGGAATCGCTAGAATTCCCGCACATCTGTAATGCTGCCGCCAAACACCCGCTCCGCCTCCTTGACGACCGGATGGCTTTCAATCTCCTGCTTCAGCTCTTCCAGGTGCTGTTCGGCGTCATTCTTTTTTTTTTCAGCCAATGACAATGGCGCGTCGGCGAAGCCGGTTTCAATCGGCTTTACCCTGATGACGGTTTCCACTCCTGCAAATGTGCAGGCCAGAGACCGTACGTCAGCGACAAATTCGGCATCCTGGGCAGCGGTCAGATAGTAGCTGCCGGCGGGAAAGCCGATTTCAATCAGCCCTGTCTCCTGTTTGAGAGGGCTGCCATGTTCAAGCACCGATCCAAGCTGGCGATCCTTCTCGTTGACAAAAGACACAAAACGAGCCCACTCACCCTGTCCCCCGCCAGTTACAGGGGGCGAAGCGGCTGGGGCTGCTGGCTGCGCCGGACGAGAGGGAGCCGCGACGTGCGGCTCTGCATACTGCGGCGTCGGTGCGGAAACGGGTCTCGCGGCTTCCCATGGGAGCGCCGGCGTGTGTACCGCTGCCGTTTCCAGAGCTTTGATCTTTTCAATCAGCTCCTGAATCGGCACCAGAGGAGCTAGGAGCGCGGCCTTTAGTAACGCCATCTCCACGATCAGGCGCGGAAAGCTGGCGTACGCCAATTCAGACTCGGCCTTGATAAACAGCGTCAAGCGGCGTTGGATATCAAGTGCCGTGACGTGAAGCGACTGTTTCTGCAGTTCATCAAGTTCCGCCGCGGTTATATCAAGAATTTCTTCGGGTTTTTTTACCGAGTGGATCACCAGCAGATTGCGGAAATGTTCGATCAGCTCCTGGCAAAACTGGCGCATGTTATATCCGACCAGATCTACCTGCTTGATTCCCGCCAGCACACCCTGGGTATCACCGCCGAAGATCGCCGCCGAAATTTCCGAAAGCAGGCGCCGGTCGATAGTTCCGAGCAGGGCGCCGACATCATCATCGCTGACGCTGTTGCCGCAGTATGCCAGCACCTGATCGAAGGCGGTCAGGGAATCGCGCATGCTGCCGTCCCCTTTGCGGGCAATCAGCGCCAGCGAGAGATCGGAGATGGTTACCGACTCTTTTTCGGCGATTTCACGCAGCCGGGAAATAATTTTGGGGAGCGTAACCCGTTTGAAGTCGAAGCGCTGGCAGCGTGACAGGATCGTTACCGGAAGCTTGTGTGGTTCGGTCGTGGCAAAGATGAATTTTACATGCTCCGGCGGTTCTTCGAGCGTCTTCAGTAACGCATTGAAGGCGTTGGTGGAGAGCATGTGGACTTCGTCGATGATGATGATGCGGTAACGGCTATGGGAAGGAAGGTACTTGATGTTGTCGCGCAGGTCGCGGACGTCGTCCACGCCGTTATTGGAAGCGCCGTCAATCTCGAAGACATCCGTTGAGGTGCCTTTGGTGATCTCGATGCATTGCGGGCAGACGTTGCAGGGCTCGTGGGTGACGCCTACTTCGCAGTTGAGCGTCTTGGCCATGATTCGCGCGGTGCTGGTTTTCCCGACACCGCGGGCGCCGGTAAACAGAAAGGCATGGGCGACCCGCCCTGAATCTATGGCATTTTGCAGCGTACGGCTGACATGCTCCTGGCCGGCCAGTTCGGAAAAGGTTTGGGGACGGTATTTCCTTGCCAGGACTTCATAGTGCGTGCCGTTGGACAAGAGATCTAACCTCGCTGGGTGTCTGACTCTCCACGTGGTGGAACGGGGAGCAGCATTGGGTTCAGGGGGATGCGGCAGGAAAAGAGTTTGCAGACGCAGATGATAGCCGGGTTTACCCGCGGCACACAGCAGGAGCCGCTGCCGTTGCTTCCTTCCGGACCTGGCGGAGTTCACGGCGTGCCGTTGCGCGAGGCCCGGCTATCATATCCGCCTGCAAACAGACAACATGTACGACGTCAGATTTGAGATGATAACAAGGCGGAAGAGAAAGCGAAGGAGACATAGTAATTACTATGTTGAGGAGCTTTCGAAGAGCCAACGCAGTTAGCGCTCAAAGGTGGCATCGTGAATAAATTAATGGCGGAGAGAGAGGGATTCGAACCCTCGGTACGCTATTAACGTACACACGCTTTCCAGGCGTGCTCCTTCAACCGCTCGGACATCTCTCCGCAAAAGTGAATGGAAAATATAGTATATGTGCGGCGTTTTGTCCAGCATTTCATAATTGGGGGGTGTACGACAAATTTATGGGAGCCATTATCAAGCCGCCGCTCGATACTCCCAGAAGTCCTCCCAGCGATTACTCAGCTGACTGCATCTAAGGGCGATAATGTTATTGGCACCGCTGACACTCCAGTGCATGCCTGATTGCTTCAATCTCTGACCGACTACGGTGCGGCATCCTGCTTCCATTACCCCGGAGCCAACAAACAATCCACGCTTTTTGAAATCAGCGTATCTCATACGCTCCTTGTTTTTTTCGAAGTAGCCGATCTCCCTTTCGCATTGTTCCCTGTCGTATCCCGGTAGAACGGATAAAGCTTCTATCGCCTTTATCACCATTTCCACATCGCCGTTATTGAGTTCCATACGGCGCTCTTCCGCCCATTGATTCTGTTCCTCTTTGTTTTTGAAGCATGCCTTGGCGACAGCCCAGTAATGTTCACGGGCGTGGTACAAATCGACAATCTGGCAGGCACCATGAAATTGTTCATCCGCGATATTCCAGATCCAAAGAGCGCCATCGCCAATGACACAAACCTCAGCCGCTCTGTCTATACCACGCCGTTTTGCCTCTTTGTAAAGACGCGACGCAAATTCATCGGCCGTCTCTATCGCTCCAATATAACTGGTAGACTGTTCATCGCGTATCGGTCGCCCTTCTTTATCAATAGTCGTCTGGGTAAAGATGCAGCCAAGCTTTGCCTCTCTGGTTTTTGCCTGGCCGCCATCTTTACCGCGTCTATCAGCCGTTTCCCGTTTTACCACCGGTACGCCGGTACCATCCATACTTACATACAGTCGGGGTACTGCCTTGATCGGAATCACTTTGGCAGACAAGGCAGCTTCAGCCTGACCACAATGGAATGCCTCTACCTGATCACCGACCATCTCCGATACGCGCTCTACCTCTTTGGCATTAACGCGAATGTTTGCAAGTTCATACACATCCTGATGTCCAAGATCAAAGGGACGCATAGCGCCGACTTTACTCATCAAACGTCGTACGCCGGGACTGTAACTCGTTGCGACGATATCCAATGCCTCATCTTTAGGGCAGAAACCACAATGACATTCTTTGTCGTGATAATACGCTCGCTTGACCCTTACTTCGCCTAATACAGTGAGTAACTTTTTCTCCCGATAGTCAACAAAATTAGAAGTATGACC
>WNGL01000064.1_pt1 | contig 131370 bp, 124 predicted proteins | sample 5400591 | NCBI WGS metagenome assembly WNGL01 (sample SAMN13153377, study PRJNA577476) | soil metagenome | isolation source: 80 cm soil or saprolite under Garry oak tree replicate 1 | place: USA:California | collected 2016-06-15 | reverse complement strand
AACGTCGCCTGGTCGTTTACCGTTCTGAACACGATGGCCTCGATCCCTTCAGCCCAAGGGTTCGAGGCCATCCTCTCGACCAGCAGCCCCCATCTCAGGGACCGCCACGCGCCGACTTTTTCAGGTCGAAGTAGCTAGCGTTCGCGTGACGCCACGACCGGAGGACGACCGCAGTGCTGGAATCACTTGGCCTGACCGAAACCGAAGAGGCCGCATACCTGGCCTTGCTCAAGGGTCGCGTCTCGTCGGTCGACGAACTCGTCCGCGAGGTCGGCGCAGGCCCGAAACGCACGCGTGCTGCAGTGGCCCGGCTCAAGGATCTCGGCTTCGTGACGCACAGTCCCGGGTCGCCGGCGAGGCTGACGCCTGTGCCGCCTGACCTTGCGGTTGGCGCGCTGGTGGCTCAACGGCGCCAGGAGTTCATCGACGTCGAGCGCGGCGCCCAACAGCTTGCGGCGCAGTTCCCCGAGGCGTCACGAACGCATCCGGACGAGCTGATCGAGGTCGTCGTCGGGCGCCAGGCGGTCGCGACTCGGTTCGCTCAGATGACCCAGCGGCTTGAGAAGGAGATGCTGGTGCTCGACCGGCCGCCGTACGCGCAGACGGTCACCGAGGCGAATGTCCCCGAGCTCGACGCGCTCACCCGCGGCATTTCGGTGCGAGGCATCTATGCGCCGGAGGCCTTCGAACTGCCCGGCGCGTTCGCCCAGGCCAAACTGGCCGAGCAGGCCGGCGAGCAGGCGCGGGTACATTCCAACGTCCCTATGAAGCTCGTCGTCATCGACGCGACGACGGCGATGCTCCCGATGACGTCGAGCGGCGATGTCGAATCGTCCTTGGTGTTGCACGCACCGTTGGTCGTGACGGCCCTCGTGCGGCTGTTCGACCTGCTCTGGCGGCAAGCCAGCCCGCTGACGTGGTGGCGGCCCGAGATGGAGCCCGGCGACGGCGTGGATCACGAGCTGCTCGACCTGCTCGGCACAGGTATGAAGGACGAGGCCATCGCCCGCGAGCTCGGCATCGGCGTCCGGACGCTCGGTCGCCGGCTGGCCGCGCTGCTCGAGGCGCTGGGCGCCCGCACCCGGTTCCAGGCCGGCCTGCAGGCGTCGCGTCGCAGCCTGGACGTTCGCTGACCCGCAGCCCACCGGCGTGGCCAACTTCGGCCATGGCCTGTGTCGGTCGTTCGGAGTGACTGTTGCCGGCGATTTGTCCTCAGTACGGTCACGCGCGACGTGGTTGTCGACTGGACGGACTCTTGATGCGATTCCTTCGGCGTTGGCGCTCGATGGGCGTGGTGGCGCTCCTGGCTGGACTCGCCACTCCGATGGCGAGCGCCGGACCGGTGGATCCGCCGCCCGTCCCGGTGGGCGGCGATCGATCCAGCGTCGTCACGCTGATCACCGGCGACGTCGTACGCCTCGACACGTCGGCCGGCGGCAGCCAGCGCGCCACGGTGGTGAACCAGGCCGACCCGCGCAGCGGCATCCATACGTTCAGCTCCGGCGGCGATGTGTACGTCGAGCCCGGTTCGGTGTCTGCGCTGCTGGCGCGCGGCGACCTCGACGAGCAACTGTTCAACGTGAGCAGCCTGGTGCGCCAGGGATATTCGGACGAACGCCGCGACTCGCTGCCGTTGATCGTCTCTTACCAAGGTGTGACCGGCCTGGCCGCGAACGCGGCGCCTGCCGGTTCGCGCGTAAGCGGCGTCCTGCACAGCGCGAACGCCATGGCGGTGTCCGAGAGCAAGCGCCAGGCTGCCCGATTCTGGACGGACGTCGCCGCCGGCTCGCCGGACGCGACGCCGGTGCTGCGGCGTGACATCGCCAAGATCTGGCTGGACGAGCAGGTCCACGCCACCCTCGACAAGAGTGTGCCGCAGATCGGCGGGCCGGCCGCCTGGGCACGCGGCGTCGACGGCAAGGGCGTCAAGATCGCGGTACTCGACAGCGGCATCGACGCAACTCATCCCGACTTCGCCGGGCGCATCGGCGCGAGCATGGACTTCACCGGAAGCGGCGACACGGTCGACCAGTCCGGTCACGGCACCCACGTCGCATCGATCGCGGCGGGCACCGGCGCTGCGTCCGGCGGCCGCTACCGGGGCGTCGCGCCTGCGGCTGACCTGGTGATCGGCAAGGTGCTCAACGCAGACGATGCCGGGTACGAGTCGTGGATCATCGACGGGATGGAGTGGGCGGCGTCCAGCGGCGCCGACGTCGTCAACCTGAGCCTCGGCGGGCCGGTCACGAAGGGCGACGACCCGATGAGCCAGGCACTCGACGCGCTGAGCGCGCAGTACCACACGACGTTCGTGGTCGCCGCAGGCAACACCGGCCCGGACGAGCCGGGCACCGACGACGTGACATCCCCGGGCGCTGCAGCCGCGGCGCTCACAGTCGGCGCCGTTACCAAGGCCGACCATCTGTGGGCGGGTTCGCGCGGAGGCCTGATGGGTGACGCTTACATCAAGCCGGACATCGCCGCGCCAGGCGCGAGCATCACCGCCGCTCAGGCGGCGGGCACCGGCCCGGAGGGCTCGTCGTACACCACGAAAACCGGCACATCCATGGCGACTCCGCACGTCACCGGCTCGGTCGCCCTGATCGCTCAGCAGCACCCGGACTGGGGCCCGGAGCAGCTCAAGGCGGCGCTCACCTCCACGGCGAAGCCGGTCGACGCGCTGAGCGTCTTCCGCGTCGGCGCCGGCCGGGTCGACGTCGACCGGGCCACGCGTCAGCGGTGTACGTCGACCATGGCCTGCTGGACATGGGCTACTTCGCCCGGCCGTACGACCCGGCCGCGCTGCACCAGACCAGGACGCTGACGTACACCAACAACTCGGACGCGCCGGTCACACTCCACCTCGCGGCGAGGCTGACCACGAAGTTCGGCGAGCCCGCACCCGACGGAACGCTGAGCGTCTCGCCCGACACGCTCATCATCACGCCAGGCGCGAAGGAGCAGGCCGACGTGACCGTCGACGCCAGCGTCCCCGACGGCGGCGAGTACACCGGGCGGGTCACGGCCACCGGCGACGGCGGTCTCGAGGTCGCGTCCGGCATCGGCTTCTACAAGCAGGACGACACCGTCGATGTGACCTTCCGGGCCGTCGACCGGCGTGGCGAGCCGGCCATCGCACGGCTGCGTGTCGCGCCATACGTGCACAACGACGGCCGATACTTCCCGGACAACATCTACCTCACCCCACAGCAGCGCGAGTGGACGCTGCGGTTGCCTGAGGGTGACTACAACCTGTTCGGCCTGATCAGCACCCTCGACGAGTCCGGCCGCTGGACCGAGGAGGACAGCATCGTCGGTGACCCCAAGCTCGCGGTCCACGCCCCGAACTTCGACGTCACCCTCGATGCCCGCACGGCCCGGCCGTTGTCGTTGCAGACGCCGAAGAAGTCGACGCCGCGCAGCCTCACACTTGACTGGTCTCGTGGTGATCCCGCCAACCCGATCCAGACTTACGACTACTGGTACTGGACGCAGACGGACGGGGAGCCGACCCGGGTGTCGCTCGCGCCGACCGAGCGTGTCGACGACGCGCCGTTCTCGGTCACCACGTCGTGGGACGCGGGCGTGCCGCTGCTGGAGACCCAGCTCAGCGGGCCGACCACCGAGCAGCCCGTCGATGCGGTCTACACCGGCGGGCCGTTCATCGACGGCAAGCAGCACTACGCGATCGTCGACGCGGGCACCGCCACGCCCGACGACCTTCAGCACGTGGACGTGCGGGGCAAGGTCGCACTGGTCCGGGAGAGCCCCGAGCTCTCCTACGACGCGCAGGTGGGAGCGGCCGCCCGTGCGGGGGCCGCGGTTGTGGCGCTCTACTCCGCACAGCCCGGCGTGTTCTACCCGTACGCGTGGGGGCGGTGCCGATCGTCGCGATGCCGCAGGAGCAGGGCGAGCGGTTGCGCGCGCTCGCCGACGGCGGGCGCCCGGCGCAGTTGCTGTTCACCGGAACGCCGCGCACGCCCTACGCCTACGACGTGACGTTCGCCGAGCAGCAGCAGGTGGGCAGCGACGTCGCCTACCGCGTAAAGCCCGAGGATCTCGCCGAGGTGGATGCCAGCGTCTACACGACCGGCACCGGCGAGAGCGGCTGGCGGCTGCACCAGAGCGCATTCTCCGGCTGCGATTGCGCGCCACCGATTGTCGCGGACTACGTGCCGTCAACGGGCTACACACGCATCGAGTACGTGACCGCATCGCCTGACGTCTCGAGCTTCCCGGCGTGGCAGTTCCAGGTCGGCCTGCCGGCCGACGTCGTCCACCCGCGGGCCGGCCGTACCTATGAACCTGGGGAGAAGACCACCGAGCAGTGGCTGAAGGCGCCGCTGTCGCCCGGCGTGGCCAACAACGCCGGCACGTCGAACACGCAGATGGTCAGCCGCCGAGTCGGCAACAGCATCTTCTACAACATCGCCGACTTCACCGACTCGGCCGGGAACTGGACGGCGCAGCTGACCAGCACCCAGGCGAGCAGCCGGCTCTACCTCGGTGACAAGCTGCTCTACTCGTCCGGCTTCGGGTTGCGGGGCACCGTCGCCGTGCCTTCGGACGCGGGCAGCTACCGGCTGGAGGCCGACGTCGACCACGACGGGTCGGTCATCGGGCTGTCGAACCGCACGCGTACCGCATGGACGTTCTCGTCATCGGCCGGCGCCCGACCCGTGCTGCCGCTGATCGACCTCGACTACACCGACGTCGCCGACGCCGGTTCGGGGCGCAGCGCTCTGGACCTCGCCAACGCGGCAGCTACCGCGCAGCTCGTCTCGCTGCGACTGGCGGCGACCCATCAGGGCGGCTCGCAAGCCCCGCCGGTCACGAACGCGACCGTGTCGGTGTCCTATGACGACGGCGCGACCTGGCAGCAGGCGGCGGTCCGGCCGACCGGCAACCAGGCGTTCGAGGCCACCTACCGCCATCCGGCACACGGCGAATACGTGTCGCTGAAGGTGTCCGCCTCCGACGGCGCGGGCAACAGCATCGAGCAGTTGCTGATCCACGCCTACCGGCTGCGCTAGCTGCGCGTCGTCCCGCCAGCGAGGCTGTACCGTCCCGGGCCGGATGTACCACCACCACGACGGAGGTACCGGGTGCCCGCACTCCCCTGGGTCAACAAGACGCCGGCGGACGCCGACCAGGAGTACGTCGTCATGGCGTCACGGCTACCGCTGGCGCGCCATCGGTACATCCCCGGGTTCCGCGGGCGACGCGCTCCGTGCGGTCCGGCGCCTCGCCGAACAGGCCGCGAAATAGGCCCGAACGGCGTTCGGTGACGGCGCGGCTGGCTAGCCGGCCGGGATCCCGTTGGGAGGCGCCGCGGGCGGCGCGATCGTGTACGGCGCGATCGGGCCGTCGCCGTCGTCCGTGGTCATCGGTGTGCCGGACACGACGAGGGCTCCGGACTGGATCGTGCCGACCTGGACGCCGGTGAAGCCGGCATGCGACGACGAGCTGTACCGGTACGGCGTGAGCCCGGGACCGCTGATGCCGCCCTTCTCCAGCGCGTCGATAACACCCTGCCGCGTCGGCTTCTTGCCCGCGGCCCGCAGGATCTGCAGGAACGTGTACGCGTAGGCCATGCCGTACACGACGTTGCCGTCGAACGGCAGCTTCGCGGCGTACTGGTCGTGGACCTTCTTGAACAGGGCGATCCAGGAGTTCGACGTGTCGCCGAGCGTCGGAAGGTACGTGTCGGTGACGATGCCCTCGATGAGCTGGTCGCCCTTGACCGATGCGCCGGCCTGCTTGGCGAAGGCCTCGAGCAGCCCGGAGACCGTGATCGGGTCCGACCCCACGTTCGACACCACCATGGTCGGGCTGAAGCCGAGCTTGAGCGACGTGAGCTTGAACAGGGCCGTGTACGCCGGGATCGTGAAGAGCACGACGACGTCCGGCTTTGCCCGGGCGATTGCGGAAACCTGCGCGGCCACGTCGGTGTTGCCCGGCTGGTAGGGCTGACGGCTCACGACCAGGCTCTGGTCGATGTGCTTGTCGAGACCCTTCATGCCGTCCCGGCCGAAGTCGTCGTCCTGGTAGAAGTACGCGACCTTCTTGCCGGCGAACTTCTTCGTGATGTAGTCGCCGAGGATCTTGCCTTCTACTACGTAGTCGGGCTGCCAGCCGAACGTGTAGGGATGCGCCTTGGGCTGGTCCCAGCAGCTGCATCCGGACGCAACGAACAGGTCCGGCACGCGCTCGCTGTTCAGGAAGTCGACGACCTTGGTGTGGGTCGGCGTGCCGAGCGCACCGACCACCGCGAACACCTTGTCCTGCAGGACGAGCTGCTTGGTCAGCGTGACGGTCTGCGTCGGGTTGTACGCATCGTCGAGGTACTTGAGCGTGACCTTGCGCCCGTTGACGCCGCCGTTGGCGTTGACGTAGTTGAAGAAGGCCTGGGCTGCTGGGGCGATCTCGCCGTAACCGGGCGCGGCCGGGCCGGTCAGCGGCTGTGTGGAGCCGATCGTCACCGTCGTGTCGGTAACCCCCGGGACGTTCTTGGACCCACCCCCGCCGCTACTGCACGCGGTGAGTGTGAGCGCGACGGCCGCAGCGACAGCGGTCGCCGCTCGCAGGCGGGTAATCGCAATCATCCTTGCGCCTCCTACTAGAACGGCATTCGGATTGGTGGCACTGTAGTGAGCACGGTCAGTCCGCGCGAGTACTTGCCGGTAGTCGTCGGCGAATCGTGATGCTGAGGGCCCGGCTCACCCGGACCACGCCCGCCTGCAGGCCGCCGGGGAACAACACGATCACGGCAATGAGCACCGCGCCGTAGATCACCAGCGGCAGGTTCGCGTAAACCGAGCGCGACAGGTGGGCTGACTGGGCCAGGTCGGTCGACCAGGTCGGCAGCAGCGTGACGATCACCGAGCCGTACACCGCGCCGGCGAGGCTGCCAAGCCCGCCGACGACGGCCGCCGTGAGCAGGGCCAGCGACAGGCTGAGCGGGAAGGCGCCCGGCGCGGCCAGGCTGTTGACGTAGGCGAGCAGGCCGCCGCCGAGGCCCGCGCACGCCGCGCTGATGGTGAACGCGAGCACCTGGGTGCGGGCGACGTGCACGCCGGACAGCGCCGCCGCGTCCTCGTCCTCGCGGACGAGCCGCATGTCGCGCCCGATCCGGCTGTGCACAAGATTGGCCAGCAGGAACAAGGTGATGATCAGGCACAGCCCGCAGATCCATGCCTGCCAGCGCTCGAGCGGAAACGTCTCCCCGAGCGACAGCGGCGGGGGCGTCGGCGCGACGGTGAGGCCGTTCGTGCCGCCGAGCGTCTCGCGCAAGCGGTGGTAGTTCGCCAGCGACGGCAGGCCGACCGCGAGCGCCAAGGTGGCCCCTGCCAGGTACGGGCCACGAAGCCGGGCGGCCGCCACACCCACGAGCACGCCGACTGCCGCGGCGACGGCCGTGGACGCGACGAGCACCACGCCGAGCTTCCAGTGCTGGTGCTCGAGCAGCAGCGCGGTGGAGTACGCGCCGACCGCCATCAACGCGCCGTGGCCGAGCGAGATCTGCCCGCTGAGCCCGGACAGCACCGTCAGCCCCGCAGCTGCCGTGGCCGTGTACGAGATCTGGGCCAGCTGCAGGTCGTGGAACGGGCTGAGCCAGATCGACAGCAGGTAGAAGCCGATCAGGCCCAGGATCGCCCAGATCGAGTGGCGCAGCAGGGTCGAGTGGGGGCGCCGGCTGAGCAGCCGCGCCGTGACCGGGACGCGCATCGTCGCGGTCATACCCGCCGTCCCGCCATCGTGCCGAACAGCCCGCTCGGCCGGACCATCAGCACGGCGACGAGCACGACCAGCGCGCCGAGCGCGACGACGTCCGAACCGACGTACCCGGAGATGTAGCTGAGCACGACGCCCAGGCTCAGCCCGCCGACCAGCGCGCCGGGCGGGCTGTCCAGCCCGCCGATGACGGCCGCGGTGAACCCGAACACCAGCCAGGCGTCGAACGCCGTCGGGCTGACGAACGTGCCGGGCGCGATGAGCACCCCGGCCAGCGCGCCGACGCCTGCCGCAAGCGCCCAGCCGATCGTGAGCATGCGCCCCACCCGGACACCGAGGAGGCGTGACACCTCGGGGGCGAACGCGGCGGCCCGCATCCGCAGACCGAGCGAGGTCCATCGGAACAGGACGGCCAGCAACACCATGACGGCGCAGACGATCAGCACGACCCACAGGTCGTTCGGCGCGAAGAGCAGCCGACGGTCGCCGACCCGGTATCCCCGGATGCCGAACGCGGGCGGGTACGAACGTGGCGTGCCGCCGAAGATCATCCCGGCCAGTCCCTGCAGCAGGATCAGCAGCCCGAAGGTGACCACCACCGCGTCCAGCGGCGGGCGGTTCTCCACCGGCCGGATCAGCAAGCGCTCGACCACCGCGCCGAGCACGACGCCACCGAGTACCGCGACGACGAGCGCGAGCCAGTACGAGCCGCCGTGATGCACGATCGTGTACGCGACGAACGTGGTGATCATCAGCATGCCGCCCTGGGCGAAGTTGACGATCCGGGTCGAGCGCCAGATCAGCACGAGGGCCAGCGCGATTGCCGAATACACGGCCCCGCTGGTGATGCCGGCAAGGGTCAGGTCGAGGAAGCGGACCATTCACATCCCCAGGTACGCGTGGCGGACTCGATCATCGGCGGCGAGGTTGTCGGCGCGGTCGTCCTCGACCTTGCGGCCGAGGTTGAGCACGACGGCGCGGTCGGCCACGGACAGCGCGGTGCTCGCGTTCTGCTCGACGAGCAGCAGGGTGAGCCCAGTCTCGTCGCGGAGGTGGGCGAGGCTGGCGACGATCTCGGCGGTGACCCGTGGCGCGAGGCCAAGCGACGGCTCGTCCAGGAGCAGCAGCCGCGGACGGCTCATCAGCGACCGGGCGATCGCGAGCATCTGCCGCTCGCCGCCGGACAGTGTCTCGGCCCTGCGGGCACGCCGCTCGCCCAGCGGCGGGAACAGCTCGTACATGCGCGCGACGCCCTCGCGCAGCCATGTCCGGTCGCGCCGCCACAGCCCGCCGAGGCGCAGGTTCTCCTCGACGGTCAGCTCGACGATCACCCCGCGCCCTTCTGGTACATGTGCCATGCCCCGGCGGACCAGATCCTCCGGCGCCCGACCGGTCACGTCCTGGCCGTCCAGTCGCACCGTGCCGGCGCTCGGACGCAGCAGGCCGCTGATCGCGCGGAGCAGCGTGGTCTTGCCCGCCCCGTTGGCGCCGAGCACCGCCGTGATCGAGCCCTGCTCGACGTTCAGATCGACGCCGTCCAGAGCGCGCACCGGGCCGTACCCGGCGACGAGCGCGGTGACCTCAAGCATCGCCGCGGCCGGTCGCTGCGGCGGTGGCGGCGACGTCCGCGGCTCCGGAGGCCGACTCGCCGAGATAGGCACGCTGGACGACGGGATCCTCGCGCACCTCGCTCGGCGTTCCGCGCGCGATCACCTCACCGAAGTCGAGCACCACCAGCCGGTCGCACAGGTTCATGACGAAGTCCATGTGGTGCTCGACCACCATCACCGTGGTCCCGGCCGGCAGGTCGCGGACGATCCGGGCGAGGTCTTCGGTCTCCGGCGCCGAGAGGCCGGCGGCCGGCTCGTCCAGCAGCAGCAGGCGCGGCTCGCTGACCAGTGCCCGGGCGAGGGCAACCCGCTTGCGCAGGCCGTACGGCAGGCTGGCGCAGGTGCGGTGCGCGTCCGCGGCGAGGTCGAGCGATTCCAGCACGGCGACGGCCCGCTCGCGCAGCCGGCGCGCGTCGCGGTCGGCCCACGGCGCCGCGAGCAGCGCACCGACCGGACGGGTACGCGATTGGGACGTCGCGCCGGCGAGGACGTTGTCCAGGACGGTCAGCCGGCCGAACAGGCCGAGCCCCTGCAGCGTCCGGGCGATGCCGATGCGGGTGAGATCGTGCGGGCGATGGCCGCGCAACTCGCGTCCGTCGAAGAACAGCGAGCCGGCATCCGGCCTGATGAATCCGCAGATCGCGTTGAACAGCGTGGTCTTCCCGGCGCCGTTCGGGCCGATGACGCCGAGGACGCTGCCTGCCGGGACGTCGATCGTCACGTCCACCAACACGTCGAGGCCGCCGAACGACACGCAGATGCCGTCCGTGCGCAGGAGCGGATCGCTCGCCACAACCACCTCGCGGTCTGTTTCGGCCAGAACGAGATTCGGTTTCGGCCAGCAGGCTACACCGACGGGTTGTTCCGGTCCGGCGGGTAGAGCCGGCCCATCAGCTCCAGGATCTCGTCGATCATCTGCCGCGCCTTTGCCCTCGACGACGCGACGGCAACCTCGCGGCCGCCTTCGGTCGAGATCGTCGTCAGCATCAGTACGAGCATGTCGCTGAGCGGATGGGCGTGGTGGTCGAGCAGGGCCGAGTTTGTGCGCAGCCAGGCGCGGAACCGCCGCCTGGTGAGCAGCTCGAATCCGGGAGGCCCGCCCCCGGACAGGAACAGCCTGGCCAGCTCGCGCTCCTCCCAGCATCCCTCGAGGTAGGCACGCGCGCCCGCGATGAACAGCTGCAGCGCGTCGTCCTCGCCTGCGGCGAGCGCGCTGCGAAACGCCTTCACCGAACGCTGCTGCTGCCGGGCCTGGTAGTCGTCGTACAGCGCGATGTACAGGTCGGGCTTGCCACCGAAGTGGTGATACAGGCTGCCGACACTGGACGCGGCCCGGTCGACGATGGCGGCGACGTTCGCGTCGGCGTAGCCGGCGGCCGTGAAGACCTCACGTGCGGCGTCGAGCAGCGCCGTGCGAGTCACATGCGCCCGCCCGCCGCCCATCGCTTCGGTCACGCGGCCAGTCTGCCGGATCGCTCGGCGGGCCAATTGAACTCCTCGTGGCGAGAAACCGAACGTCATTCTAGGCAGCGTCGGCTCCGCGTGATATACCGGCGTTCGTCCCTGATGCCGCTTACCCCACGAAGGAGCGGAGCGCGATGCGAACCTGGCGCAGGACGGCAGTCGTAGCGGCGGCGGCATCGGCCCTGGTCGCTGGCATGACCGCTGCCGTGGCGACTCCCGTTCCCGCCTCCGCCGGCGGGCCACTGCAGATCACGTCGGTGTCGAATCCGCGGCCCGGACTGGTCAGCGGCGGCCAGATGCTCGTCAGGGTCACCCCGCCGGCCGGCACCAGCGCCGCGGATGTCCGCGTGAGCGCGAACGGCGTCGACGTCACCCCGAGCTTCGCCGCGCAGCCCGGTGGCAGCCTGCTCGGCCTCGTGGGCGGCCTGCGCGACGGCGAGAACATCGTGGCCGCGCGCGTCGTCGGGCACGGTACGGACGGCGGCCTGAGCGCCAGCCTGCTCGTGACCAACCATCCGATCACCGGCCCGGTGTTCTCCGGGGCGCAGCAGCTGCCGTTCTTCTGCGAGACGCAGGTCTTCGGCCTGGCGCCGAGCGTGCAGCCGTTCTGCAGCGCGCCGACGCAGGTCGGCTACCAGTACCGCTCGACGGCGGGCGGCTTCAAGGCGCTGGCCGATCCGGCATCGCGTCCAAGCGATCTCGCGAGCGCGACGGTCGGCGGGCGGGCCGTCCCGTACATCGTCCGCGTCGAGCGCGGCACGATCGACCGCGCGGTCTACGAGATCGCGGCCCTCTACGACGGAACCGACCCGTCACCACTCGTCCCCGACGCCAGCTGGAACGACCGGCTCGTCTACACCTTCGGCGGCGGATGCAACGCCGGCTATCACCAGGGACGCTCCACCGGCGGAGTGCTGAACGACCTGTTCCTGGCGCAGGGTTACGCCGTCGCGTCGTCGACGCTCAACGTGCTCGACAACAACTGCAGCCCGATCATCTCGGCCGAGGCAGCCATGATGGTCAAGGAACACTTCGTCGAGACGTACGGCCCGGTGGCGCACACGATCGGCTGGGGCGGGTCCGGCGGCGCCATCCAGCAGTACGACATCGCCGAGAGCTACCCGGGCATCGTCGACGGCATCGTCCCCGCGGTCTCGTTCCCCGATCCGCTGAGCACGGCAGGCCCGGTCACCGACTGCCGGCTGCTCGATCGCTACTTCGCCGGCCCGGGCGCGTCGCTGAGCGCGGCGCAGCGGCGGGCGGTGGCCGGCTTCGCCGACTACGAGACGTGCGTGTCGTGGGACCAGACGTTCGCCAGCCGCTCGACCGCGACCGACAGCTGTGACTCGGCGATCCCGGTGGCCGTGCGGTGGGATCCGGTCACGAACCCGGACGGCCTCAAGTGCAACTCCACCGAGCAGATCGTCAACCAGCTCAGCCGCGACCCGCGTACCGGGTTCGTGCGCAGCGTTCTGGACAACACCGGCGTGCAGTACGGGCTGGCGGCGCTGCTCGCCGGGCAGATCACGCCGGCCCAGTTCGCCGACCTCAACGCCGGCATCGGCGGCATGGACTACACCGGCAAGCCGGTCGCGGCGCGTACCGAGGCCGACCCGCGCGCGCTCGAGGCGGCCTACGGCGACGACATTGTCAACAACGCGTCGCAGGGCCTGCGCGAGACGCCGATCATCGACCAGCGCATCGACCTCGACTTCGCTGGCTTCGGCAACGACATCCACACCACGGAGTGGTCGTTCGTGATGCGTGACAGGCTGCTGCGAGCCAACGGCACCGCCGGTAACCAGGTCGTCATCGAGAACCAGCCCACCGCGGCCGAACTGGCGGCAGCCAGCGTCTACGAGCTCAGCGCCATGGACCGCTGGCTGACCGCCATCGACGCCGACTCGTCCTCGCGCGACCTGCCGGCCAAGGTGCTCGCCGACAAGCCGGCCGACCTCGGCGACGGCTGCTACCTGTCGCCGACGCAGCGCGTCCTCGAGACGCTGACCAACCCGGCGGGCGGCCAGTGCGCGGCGCAGTACCCGGTGGCCGCAAACACCCGGCTCGTCGCGGGCGAACGCCTGTCGGTGGACGTGATGAAGTGCCGCCTGCGGCCGCTCGACTTCGCCGACTATCCCGTCACGTTCACTGCCGAGGAGCAGGCGCAGTTGCGCGAGACGTTCGCCACCGGCGTGTGCGACTACGGCCAGGACGGCGTCGGGCAGGCGCCACCACGGGGTACGTGGCGCAGCTACTGAGCGTTCACTCGCCTGAGTCGGGCCGCCGGGCGACGATGCGCTCGATCGCGTCCACGCGCTGCCGGGCGATCGAAGCCATCTCGGCGGTACGGCGGCGGACGTGGTCGGCGTCGGCGCCTGCGGAGAACACCATCGCCCAGCCGCCCTCGCCCTCGAGCGACGGCACGATGTCGACGAGATCGGCCTTGCGGACGTGGTAGGTGCCGGCGAACTCGTGCTCGGCGTCGACCAGTGCGACGAGGACGTGCTCGGCGGGCACGTCGACGACGGCTGCGGCGATCTGGTCCGCATTCGCGCCGAATATCTCGGCGACGAGCACGGTCTGCTCGGCGCGCTGTCTCGCCTCGGGCGACAGGTCCGGCATGAGCAGCGACTTTAGTCGAGATCGTCGTGGTGCATCAGGCGTCGCGCGGCCTCGGCGATCGAGCCGGACAGCGACGGGTACACGCCGATCGTCGCGGCCACCTCGTTCACGGTCAGGCCGCGCTGCACCGCGAGGGTCACCGGGAAGATCAGCTCGGACGCGTTGGGCGCCACCACGACCGCGCCGATGATCACGCCGGTGGCCGGGCGGCAGTAGAGCTTGATGAACCCGTCGCGGTGGCCCTGCATCTTGGCGCGCGCATTGGTGGCAAGGGCCAGCGTGACCGTACGCGCCGGTACGGATCCGGACGAAATGGCCTGGTAGCCGATGCCGACCGTCGCGATCTCCGGATGCGTGAACACGTTCGCCGCAACCGTCTTGAGGCGCAGCGGCGTCACGGCCTCGCCGAGCGCGTGCCACATGGCGATTCGGCCCTGCATGCCCGCCACAGATGCGAGTTGCAGCACGCCGGTGCAGTCGCCGGCGGCGTACACGCCCGGGACGTTCGTGCGCGACACGCGGTCGACTGCGATGTAGCCGCGCTCGTCCAGGGCGACGCCGGCCCCGTCGAGCCCGAGGCCGGACGTGTTCGGCACCGACCCGACACACATCAGCGCGTGCGACCCGGCGACCGTCCGGCCGTCTGTGAGCTCGACGACGATCCCTTCGCCGACCCGCCGGACCGCGCCGGCGCGGGCCTGCTTGACAAGGGTGCCGCCGCGCGTGGTGAACACCTGCTCGATGACCTCGGCGGCGTCAGGATCCTCTCCAGGCAGGACGCGGTCGCGGCTGGACACGAGCGTGACCGGCACGCCCAGCTCGCTGTACCCGCTGGCGAATTCCGCACCGGTGACGCCGGACCCGACCACGACGAGGTGGCCCGGCAGCTCCTTGAGGTCGTACACGTCGCGCCAGGACAGGATGCGCTCGCCGTCCGGCTCGGCCTCCGCCAGCACCCGGGGGGTGCCGCCTGTGGCGAGCAGGACGACGTCGGCCTCGACCGAATCGGCGACCACACCGAGCTCGTCGAGAACCTCGACGGCATGCGTGCGCGCGCTTGTAGCGGCGAGCCGTCCGGCACCGGGCACCACGGTGACGCCCTCGCGGACCAGCCGGGCCGTGATGTCGTCGGACTGCTGCCGGGCCAGATCCTTGATCCGCTGGTTGACCGCGGGCGCGTCGGCGTACACGTCCGCGGCCCCCGCCCGCACGCCGAGCTGCGGGGCGTCACGCACCGTAGTGACCGCATCGCTGGTCGCGATGAGCGTCTTGCTGGGTACACAGTCGGTCAGCACGCAGGCCCCGCCGATGCCGTCACGGTCGACCAAAGTCACCTGAGCACCAAGCTGCGCGGCGACAAGCGCGGACTCGTAACCGGCGGGCCCACCGCCGATGATCACGATGCGGGGCACGCTTCCATTGTCCCTTGCGGCCTCGACGTCGGTACGCTCCCCCGACGTGGGGGTATACGGAGCGTACGGATCGGACATGGATCCCGAGCAGATGCTCGAGCGATGTCCGCATTCGCCTGCTGCCGGCACGGGCTGGCTCAACGGCTGGCGGCTCACGTTCGGCGGCGAGGATCTGGGCTGGGACGGCGCTCTGGCCACCATCGTCGAGGATCCGGACAGTGCCGTTTTCGTGGCGCTCTACGACGTATCGCCGGCCGACTACGAGCTGCTCGACCGCTGGGAATCAGCCGAAAGCGGGCTCTACCGCAAGATCCACGTGCGCGTGTCGACGCTGGACGGCGAGCTGCTCGCCGCCGTGTACGTCCTCAACGCCTACGAGGGCGGCCTGCCGTCCGCCCGCTATCTCGGGCTGATCGCCGAGGCCGCCGACAAAGCGGGCGCACCGGACGAGTACGTTGCCGAGTTGCGCTCGCGCCCCTGCCGCTCCGTCGGCGCCTGAGCCGCACGGGCTTGCCGGCGTGTCGCCGGGCGTCGAGGGCTCGTTTCATGCCCCTTTGCTCTGCGTACCTATACGCAACACGACGCTGTGCTGCGTAGCGGTACGCAGAGCAAGGGAGCGGTGTTGCGTATAGGTAGGCAGAGCAAAGGACGAGCCAGGGGCAACCGGAGCACCGCGCCGCTAACTGAGAGCGACCAGCGCCGTATGGACCATGAACCGGACGCCGATGGCCAGCGCGGACTCGTCGATGTCGAACCGCGACTGGTGCAAGTCGAGCGGCACCGTCGATCCGGGACGCCGCACGCCGAGCCGGGCCAGCGCGCCGGGCGCGTGATCGAGGTACCACGCGAAGTCCTCGCCGCCCATGCTCTGCCGGGTGTCGACGAGCGCCGGCGGTCCCAGGGCGGCGAGCACCGCTGTGCGCTGCACCTCGACGCAGGCGAGATCGTTGACGACCGGCGGCACCCCCCGTTCGTAGTTGATCTCGGCGTGCGCCCCGGTCGGGGCCACGATCTGGGCCACCAGCTCCTGGACGAGCGACTCGGCGGCATCCCACGCATCGTGATCGAGCATCCGCAACGTGCCGCGCGCCGAGCCGGACGCCGGGATCGCGTTGGCCGCATTGCCCGCGTCGACCGCGCCCCACACCAGCGACAGGCCGGCCCGTGGATCGACGCGCCGACTCAGCAAGCCGGGCAGGTCGGTGATCAGCCGGCCCAGCGCGTACACGACGTCGGCGGTCAGGTGCGGACGTCCCGTATGGCCGCCGGTGCCGGACAGGTGGACGTCGAGGCGATCGCACGCGGCGGTGATCGGCCCGCTGCGCACGCCGACGAAACCGACGTCGACGCGCGGGTCGCAGTGCAGCGCGTAGATCGAGACGACGCCGGCCATCGCTCCTGCGGCGACGGTGCCCACGGCGCCGCCCGGGATCGCCTCCTCGGCCGGCTGGAAGATCAGGCGGACGCGTCCGGGCAGGTCCATCGCCGCGAGGACGGCGGCCACCCCCAGCAGGATCGCGGTGTGCGCGTCGTGCCCGCAGGCGTGACACGCGCCGGGCGTGCGCGAGCGGTACGAGACGTCCTTCAGATCCGGCAGCGGCAGCGCGTCGATGTCGGCACGCAGCGCGACGACCCGCTCCCCCTCGCCGATGTCGCATATCACACCTGTGCCGCCGGGCAGTACGGTCGGCGCCAGTCCGAGCATCCGCAGACGCTCGGCGATCAGATCGGACGTGCGCTTCTCGGCGAAGGCGAGCTCGGGATGCGCGTGCAGGTCACGGCGGATCGCGATCAGTTCGGCCTCGTGCGCGGCGAGCCAGTCGTCGAGGATCCTCACAGGGCCAGACCGTCGCGCATCTCGGCGATCAGCGAATCGACGACGGCCGCGAGGTCGCCCTTGTTGGCCGCGGCCACGGCTCGTTGACGCTGGTAGCTCGCGCCGCGCTGGATCAGCCGCGGGATCGACTCGAGTTCACGCTCGCAGTCCAGGCGCCGGGCGATGGGCAGCAGATCGTCTACGAGGTCGGTGATCGCTTCGGTGACCGGCTGCAGGCTGCCCGTGTTGTCGATCACGATCTCGGCGTCCAGGCCGTATCGGGCAGCGCGCCACTTGTTCTCGCGAACCAGCCACGGCCGCGGCTCGGGCAGCGTGTAGCCGTGATCGAGCTGGCGGTCGAAGCGTTCGACCAGGCACTGTGCCAGCGCCGCGACGCACACGATCTCGTCCAGCGTCGGCAGGCCGTCGCAGATGCGCAACTCGACGGTGCCGAACCCCGGGTGCGGGCGGATGTCCCACCACACCTCGCGCACCGACTCGATGGCGTGCGAGGAGATCAGCGCCTCCATGTACTTCTCGAAGGCCGGCCAGCCGGACAGCTGGTACGGCAGGCCCGCGGTCGGCAGAGCTTCGAAGACCTTACTGCGGTAGGACGCTAGGCCGGTGTCCGAGCCGATCCAGTACGGGCTCGACGCCGACAAGGCCAGGAAATGCGGCAGGTAGCTGAGCAGCCCGTTGACGATCGGCATCGCCTTGTCCGGCGCGCGCACGCCGACGTGCACGTGCACGCCGAAGATCTGCAGCTGCCGCGCCATCCACTGGTTGCGCTCGACGAGCAGGGCATAGCGGGCGTTGTCGGTGATCCGCTGGGTTGCCCAGTCGGTGATCGGGTGGGTGCCCGAGCACATCACGCCCAAGTTGCGCTCATCGGCCGCCTTGGTCACCTCGGCGACGGTGTGGGCGAGGTCTTCGCGGGCCTGCGCGACCGTCTGGCAGATTCCGGTGATCACCTCGACGCACGACTGCAGCAGTTCGTGCTTGGCCTTGGGATGCTCGCCGTCCGGTGAGATCGCGGCCAGGACGTCGTCGGACGCGCTGGCGAGCTGGCGCGTCTCGAGATCGACCAGCTCGAGCTCCCACTCGACGCCCAGGCTGGCGCGGCGGGAGGAGGTGAAGTCGATGTGCACCTGGCAGAGTCTCCCGGATCGCGCAACATTTGGCAGCGTCAGCCTGCCAAATGTTGCGCGATCGGCCGGAGGTGCGGCTCAGAACGTGTCGGGAGGGCGGTAGGTGCCCCAGATCTCGCGCAGCGCGTCGCAGACCTCGCCGACCGTCGCCCGGGCGCGCAGTGCGTCCTTCACCGGGTACAGGACGTTCTCGGTCGTGCCGGACGCGGCGGATCGAAGCGCGGCCAGTGCCTTGTCGACCTCGGCCGCATCCCGCGAAGCGCGCAGATTGGCCAACCGCGAGCGCTGCTCGGCCTCGATTGCCGGGTTGGGACGCAGCGGCTCGTACGCGTCCTCCTCGTCGAGGGTGAAGCGGTTCAGGCCGACGACGACGCGCGAACCGTTGTCGATCTCCTGGGCGATCGAGTATGCCGAGCGCTCTATCTCGCGCTTCTGGAAGCCCTGCTCGATCGCGGCGACCGCGCCGCCGAGCTCGTCGACCTGGCGCATGAGCGCCTCGACGGACGACTCGACAGCGTCTGTCATGGCTTCGACGACGTACGAGCCGGCGAACGGGTCGACCGTGGCCGTCACGTCCGTCTCGTAGGCAATGACCTGCTGGGTTCGCAGGGCGAGGCGGGCCGCCTTTTCGGTCGGCAGCGCGATCGCCTCGTCGAAGGAGTTCGTGTGCAGTGACTGGGTGCCACCGAGGACAGCCGCGAGCGCCTGGACGGACACGCGCACCAGGTTCACCTCGGGCTGCTGCGCGGTGAGCTGAACGCCCGCCGTCTGGGTGTGAAAGCGCAGCATCTGCGAGCGCGGATTCTCAGCCCCGAACCGGTCGCGCATGATCCGGGCCCAGATGCGCCGAGCGGCCCGGAACTTGGCGACCTCCTCGAGGAACGTCGTGCGCGAGACAAAGAAGAACGCCAGCCTCGGGGCGATGTCGTCCACCGCGAGTCCTGCGCGCATGGCCGCCTCGACGTAGGCGACGCCGTCGGCGAGGGTGAACGCGACCTCCTGCGCTGGCGTCGCCCCGGCCTCGGCCATGTGGTACCCGGAGATCGAGATGGTGTTCCACCGCGGGATCTCCTTCTTGCAGTACGCGAACGTGTCGGTGATCAGGCGCAGCGACTGGCTCGGCGGGAAGATGTATGTGCCGCGCGCGATGTACTCCTTCAGCACGTCGTTCTGGATGGTCCCGTTGAGCTCACCCGCCGGCACGCCCTGCTCCTCGGCGACGAGCTGATAGAGGAGCAGCAACAGGGCCGCCGGCGCATTGATCGTCATCGATGTCGACACCGTGTCGAGCGGGATGCCGTCGAGCAGCACGCGCATGTCGTCGACCGAGTCGATGGCGACGCCCACCTTGCCGACCTCGCCGTGCGCGAGCGGCGAGTCGGAGTCCATGCCCATCTGAGTCGGCAGGTCGAAGGCGACGGACAGCCCCATCGTCCCGGCCTTCAACAACTGGTGGTAGCGCTTGTTCGACTCGGCGGCGGTGCCGAACCCGGCGTACTGGCGCATCGTCCACGGACGCTCGGTGTACATCGTCGAGTAGACGCCGCGGGTGTACGGGAACTCGCCCGGCGCGCCCAGCCGCTCGGCCAGCCCGTCGGCGACGTCCCCGGGGCCGTACACAGGGGGGATCTCGAACCCGGACTCGGACTTGCGCGTCACGGTCGGCTCCTTCCGATATCGCCAGGGTGCCAGGCCGCGGCGGCGACCGCGTACCGGTTGTGAGCAAGTCCTGCCGACGGTCTCGACCTATGCGTGCGCTGTGAAGCCTGAGAGATCGCCGAGTCGCCTGAACTACCTCAGGTTCCCGGGCGTTGGCCCGACATGAATGCCGCGCTCCAGCGTCGCGCGCGAGGTGGCCTCTGCGCGGTAACGGCGCTGGTGCTCGCAGCCTCGCTCGGCGGTTTTGCCGGACTCGTCCGTACGCCGGGGCACGGTCACTCGACCTCCCACGCTCAATCGGTACGGACGCACCTCGCCGTAGCGCCCACCACGCAGTACCTGACGCGTGGCGCCCTGCACCTGGTCGGCTTCGACATCGCCGGCATCGAACACGTCGAGTCGGCGGACCGTGCCGTAGACGCAACCGCGCCGGCACCGCATTCGACCGCCGAGGGCATTGCCCAGCACGCCCGGGGCGGCCGCGGTCCCCCTGCCGGAGAGCTCGCCTAACTCTCCGTCCCGCCGCGCAAGGACGCGGCCCGAACCTCGCAGGCAGGAGACCCGTCATGGTCACCCCATCGATCCGTCAATGCACGACACCGACCCTCCCCGATTCCCAGTTCGCGATGCTGCACGACATGCTCGAGGAGCAGCGTCGCTTCCGCATCGAGCAACTCACCGGCACCGCCGAGACCCAGCGCGCGATGACCGAAGCCGACCTCGAGGTGCAGGAGACGATCCTGCACGGCGCACGCCTCGCGCTGACCGAGATCGAGTCGGCGCTCGATCGGATGTCGCGAGGCACGTACGGCCGATGCACGCAGTGCGGCTCACGACTGCCGCTCGAGCGGCTGGAGATCCTGCCGCAGGCGGCGCACTGCATGCCCTGCCAGCGGCGCGAGGACGCCCGCCGCTGACCCTGCCCGGCGGGTGCCCTGCGACGGGTGACCCGCCGGGTAGGGTGCCCGGACGTGACGACCGACCCGATGGACGCCGCGCGGACCGCGGCCACCGCACTCGCCGAACTGAGCGGGGCCGACCGGCACGACGTCGCGATCGTGCTCGGCTCGGGCTGGGTGCCGGCGGTCGACGTCCTCGGCGCGGCCGCTCGCGAGTTCGCGGTGACCGACCTGCCCGGCTTCCTGCCCCCGTCCGTCGAGGGGCATGCCGGACGGGTCCGGTCGCTGGACGTCGCGGGCAAGCGCGTGCTCGCCTATCTCGGCCGGACGCATCTCTACGAGGGACGCGGCGTCGAGGCCGTCGTGCATGCGGTGCGAGTGGCCGCGGCCGCCGGCTGCCGCACGATCGTCCTGACCAACGCCTGCGGCGGGCTGCGCGCCGGACTGTCGGTGGGCGACGCGGTGCTGATCAGCGACCACCTGAACATGACGTTCCAGACGCCGCTGGTCGGCGCCCGGTTCGTCGACCTGACGGACCTGTACTCGACGCGGCTGCGGGGGCTCGTGCGCGAGATCGACCCGTCGATCAGCGAAGGCGTGTACGCCGCGATGCCCGGTCCGCAGTACGAGACGCCGGCCGAGATCCGGATGCTCGCCACGCTCGGCGCCGACCTGGTCGGCATGTCGACCGCGCTAGAGGCGATCGCGGCGCACGCCGAGGGCTGCGACGTGCTCGGCATCTCGCTGGTCAGCAACCTGGCCGCCGGGCTGGGCGATCCGCTCGACCACGAAGAGGTTCTTGCGGCGGGACGCGCCGCGGCCACCCGGATGGGTCAGCTGCTCGGCAAGGTCATCGAGCGGCTGTGATCGCGCCGGCGTTGCGGGCAGCGGTCGAAGCCTGGATTGCCGACGACGTCGACGAGCGCGCGGCCGCAGAGCTGCGCACGCTGCTCGAGGACGCGGACACCGGCGAGCTGGCCGACCGGTTCGCCGGGTCGTTGACGTTCGGCACGGCGGGACTGCGCGGCCCGATGCGGGCGGGCCCGAACGGCATGAACCGGACCGTCGTGCGCCGGGCGGCGGCAGGCGTCGCATCGTGGCTCGCAGGGCACGCGCGCGGCGCGCGCGTGGTCGTCGGATACGACGCCCGCCACGGTTCGCGCGACTTCGCGCACGACTCGGCGGCGATTCTCGCTGCGGCCGGGTTCGAGGCCGGCGTGCTCCCCCGGCCGTTGCCGACCCCGGTACTGGCCTTCGCCGTGCAGCGCCTGGATGCCGCCGCCGGCATCATGGTCACCGCGTCGCACAACCCGCCGCGCGACAACGGCTACAAGGTCTACGCCGCGGACGGGGCGCAGATCATCCCGCCGGCCGATACCCAGATCGAGGACGCGATCCGGGCGGTGGGCCCGAGCCGCGAGATCGCGCTGTCGGACGGCTACCAGAGGCTGGACGAGGAGATCGTCGAGGCCTACGTCGCGGCGGTCACGGCACTGGTCGGCGACGGCCCGCGCGAGCTGCGCATCGTGCACACCGCCATGCACGGCGTGGGCACCGAGGTAGTCACCCGCGCGTTCGCCGCCGCGGGGTTCGCGCCGCTCGTCCAGGTGCCACAGCAGGCGGCGCCCGACCCGGACTTCCCGACGGTGTCGTTCCCCAACCCGGAGGAGCCGGGCGCCCTCGACCTCGCGCTCGCGCTCGCCCGTGACCAGGGCGCCGACGTCATCCTGGCCAACGACCCGGACGCCGACCGGTGCGCCGTCGCGGTGCCCGACGGCCCCACGTGGCGGATGCTGCGCGGCGACGAGGTCGGCGTCTTGCTCGCAGACGCGTTGCTGCATAAGGGCATTCGCGGCACGTATGCCACCACGATCGTCTCGTCAACGATGCTCGAGGCGATGGCGCGACGCCACGGGGTCGGCTACGCCGAGACGCTCACCGGCTTCAAGTGGATCTCGCGCGCTACCCCGGACCTCGTCTACGGGTACGAGGAGGCGCTGGGCTATGCCGTCGCGCCGGATCTCGTCCGCGACAAGGACGGGATCTCGGCCGCGCTGCTCGTGGCCGAACTTGCCGCCTCGCTCAAGGCGAACGGCTCGTCGCTGCTGCGGCGCCTTGACGAGCTGGCCGCCGAGTACGGCCGGTACGCCACGGACCAGGTATCCGTGCGGGTCGACGACCTGTCGATCATCGCCGACCTCATGGCCCGGCTGCGAGCAAAGCCGCCGGTCACCCTGCTCGACGAGCCGGTCGCGGTCACCGACCGGCGGCCCGACGCCGACGTGCTCACCCTGAGCTGGCCGGCCGGACGCGTCGTCGTGCGGCCGTCGGGCACCGAGCCGAAGCTCAAGGCCTACCTGGAGGTCGTCGTCGCCGACGGCTCACGGGACGAGGCGGAGCGCCGCCTCGCCCGCTTGCGCGCCGAGGTGAGCGCGATGCTCGGCCTCAGCGGTTCTTGAGGCTCAGTGGTTCTTGAGCAGGTTGCCGTCCTGCCAGTCTGCCCACGACACGTTCCAGTCGGCGAACCCGTCCCACGACGGCACCGTCTTGGCCGTCCCGGTATTGGTGTAGGTCACCACATCACCGATGTTGGAGAACTTGTAGAACCACTCCGCGTCGGCGACGGTCAGGTTCGTGCAGCCGTGTGACGTGCTGCGCGACCCGATGTTGCCGGTGTTCCACGCGGCCGAGTGCACGAACTCGCCGGAGTTGGTGATCCGCACCGACCACGGCACCTTCAACCGATACGGGTTGGGCTCGCCCGGCGCGCTCACCATCAGCTGCGGGTTCTTCTTCTCCATGACGAGCTTCGTGCCGATATACGTTGGCGTTGCCGCCTTGCCCAGCGACACTGGCATCGTCCTGATCGGCTTGCCGTCGGTGGTGACGACCATCTTCTCCTTCGTCCCGTCGACCGTCGATATGTGCGACGCGCCGATGTTCAGCTCCAGCGTCAGGCTGTCGTCGAACGCCAGCCCGGGACCCGCGCTGATCCCCTTGAGCGGCATGTCCATCTCGATCTTCGAATGCGCCGGCCAGTAGTCCTGCATCCGGTAGTGCGCTTCCATCGCGTACCCCGAATTCGAGTTCACCCAGAACCACGCGCCGTTGGCCGGCTTGCCGTTCACCCGCACCGTCACAGCCCGGTCGAACGCGTGCGCGTCGGTGACCTTCCTCGAGAACTGCGCGATCAGCGGCATCCCGACCCCGTACGTCTGCCCGTCGCCCTGGAACAGGCTCACGTGCACCGCCTTGGTCGGCCCGGCGGGAGCTGAGCTGCCGGCCGACGACTGCGGGGCGTGCGTGGCGGGCTGCGTCGCATGCGTAGCGGTCGGCGGTTTCGTAGGTAGCAGCGCGCCGGGCTTCGCGCTGTGCCCGCTGAGCCGGCTCGCGACCGTCAGGCTGGTGGCGACGACTGCCGCCACCGCGGCGGCAGTCAGTAGCGGGGCCAACCACGGGTGGCGCCGGCGGGCCGGCCGGGTGGGCCGACCGCGGTCCGGCTCGAACACCGGCGGGCGACGGTCGTCGCGGACGGCCGCAGAGGCAGCGGTGTCGAGCGCCTCGGCGAGCAGCTTGTCGACGTCGCGGTTCATCGCATACCTCCTAGGGTCTTGTGCAGGGTTGCCATGCCGCGGCTGGCGGACGACTTCACCGAGCCGGCCGAGATGCCCAACGTCGCCGCGATCTCCAGTTCGGACAGGCCGGACCAGTACCGGAGGATCAGCACCTCCTGCTGCCGTGGCGGCAACTGGCGCAGTGCGGCAAGCGCCTCGCGATGCTCGGCGGAGAGCATGGCGTGGAAGTCGGGGCCGTCGACGTGCTCCGGCTCGGCGACCTTCAGGTGCTTGCGGACGACCTGCCGGTGCCGGATCACCGACCGCGACAGGTTCACCACCGACGCGCGGACGTAGGCGGTTGCGGCATGCGCGTCGCGCAGCGCGCCACTGCGACGGTGCAACGCGACGAACGCGTCTTGCACCACGTCCTCGGCGGTGTGCAGGTCGTCGACGAGCAGCACCGCCAGTCGCACCATCGGCCGCCACTGGGCCACGTACAGCGCGTCGAAATCGACTGCGGACATCTGTGCGGGCGCCGGACCGCTGCGTGTCACCCGTCCGCCAGCCCCCTTCAACGCTGAAGTCACGTCATGTAGTCGCCCGAGCGGCCCGTGAGGTTGCCACGCGGAGCTACTTCGTTCGGTTCATTGACAGCCCGACATCAGCCGAGTAGGGCTGAAAGCCAGGCGTACTCACATTTTGGGGTGTTCCATGCACGCTCGTCTGCTCACTTCTACAGCCGCTGCCTGTGTGCTCGTCGCCGCGCTCGGCGCGCCGTCCGCGAACGCGGGGCCGCAGTACGTCAAGCAACCCGTCGCGACCGGGACGGGCGGCGCCGTCGCGTCCGCGGAGTTCAACGCCAGCAAGGCCGGCATCGCGACGCTGAGGGCGGGGGGCAACGCGGTCGACGCCGCTGTCGCGGTCGCGAGCACGCTGGGCGTCACCGAGCCGTTCGTCGCCGGTCCGGGCGGCGGCGGGTTCATGGTCATCTACCTGGCCAAGACGCATCAGGTCGTGACGATCGACGGACGGGAGAAGTGCCCGGCCGCGTGCTCGACGCAGCTGTTCGTCGACCCGACGACGGGAAAGCCGTTCGCGTTCGAGGAGGCCCGCCACTCGGGTCTGTCGGTGGGCGTCCCGGGCATGGTCGCGACCTGGGCGAAGGCGGTGCACGACTACGGCGTGCGCGACTTCGCCACCGACCTGCAGCCGGCGATCACCGTCGCCCGGCGCGGGTTCACGATCACGCCCGACTTCGTGCAGCAGGAGCGCGTGGCGCTGCTCGACCTGCAGGCGTTCACCAGCAGCCGCGATCTGTTCCTCACGCCGAACGGCGATCCGCTGCCGGTCGGCTCGACGCTGCGCAACCCGGACCTGGCACGCACCTACACCGACCTCGCCACACACGGCGCGGGCTATCTGTACGACGGTCCGCTTGGCGCGCAGATTGCCGACACCGTGCAGCACCCGCCGGTCTGGCTCGGGACGTCCTTCACAGTGCATCCCGGCATCATGACCGCGGCCGACGTCGCGAACTACACGGCTCCGCAGCGCGCGCCGACGCACGTGACCTACCGCGGGCTGGACGTCTACGGCATGGCACCGCCGTCCAGCGGCGGGCTGACCACCGGCGAGGCGATGAACATCCTGTCCGGCTGGGACCTGTCGGCCGAGCCGCGGGCGCAGGCGCTGTTCCAGTACCTCGAGTCGACGCGGCTGGCCTTCGCCGACCGTGGCGCTTACATTGGCGACGCCGACTACGAGCCGGTGCCCCAGCAGGGGCTGCTCGACCCGGCCTTCGCCGCGACGCGCCGCTGCCTGATCGGCAGTACGGCGCTGACGTCGCCCGTCGCGCCGGGCAACCCGTTCCCGCCCTACACGCCGTGCGGCTCGACGGCCGCTGCCGCCAACCCGGTGCACGAGGGCACCCAGACCAACCACCTCGTCGTCGCTGACAAGTGGGGCAACGTCGTCAGCTACACCAACACGATCGAGCAGCTCGCCGGCAGCGGCATCACCGTGCCCGGGCGAGGATTCCTGCTCAACAACGAGATGACCGACTTCAACTTCGCACCGGCCACTCCGACGACGTACGACCCGAACCTGCCGGCGCCGGGCAAGCGGCCGCGTTCGAGCATGAGCCCGACGATCGCGTTGCGTTCTGGTATGCCGGCCTTCACGATCGGCTCGCCGGGCGGCGCCACGATCATCACGACGGTGCTGCAGATCCTGCTCAACCACGTCGACTTCGGCATGTCGCTGCCCGACTCGATCGCCGCGCCGCGCGCCAGCCAGCGCAACGGGGCGACGACCGCCGCCGAGCCGGACTTCTACAACAGCGCGCTGGCCCAGCAACTGACGTCCCAGTACGGCGAGAAGTTCACCCTGCAGACCGGCCCGGTGTTGCCGCACGACCAGTACATCGGCAATGCCACCGGCATCGACTTCCTGCCGGACGGGCAGTTCCAGGCGGCCGCGGAGCCGGTGCGCTCGGGCGGAGGCAGCGCCCTGGTGGTCAATCCGCAGTAGGCCGACCGGCGGCGTGGTCGCTCACCGCTTGGGGCAGATCCCGTCCAGTGGATGAGCCGGCGCCGGCTCGGTCGGAGATGTCCTGGCCGCACAACCGGTCGACATCAACTGGCCGCCGGCGAAGCGGAACGTGTTCCAGAACAGGTGCCCCTGCGCGAAGTTGGGCGTGTAGTCGCTGTCGATCGCCACCAGGTCGAGGTAGCCGTCGGCGTCGAGATCGCGGACGGTGAGTGCCGGCAGGTCGGCGATCACCGAGGCTCGCGGCGGTGCGTCCAGCCGGCCGTGCCGCAAGATCAGCAGCTGGGCGGCACCGGAGTGCACGCCGTCACCGGCGCTCAGCATGCAGTTGGGTTCAGGTGCCTGGACGCTGCACTCGATCGCCGCGTCCCAGCCGTGGCCGCGCGGCCAGAGCCACCACTGCACGGCCACGCCCTCATGGGTCAACTCGACGACGGGCTCGGCCCGGAAATCGCCGTCCTTGCCCGCGTGCCACAAGGTCACCGCGTAGCCGGCGCCCAGGTCGGTGGTGCTTGCCCTCGTGCAGCCCCACGACGCGCACTTCGCCGGCATCGGCAACGCCTCGATGTGCGCGACCGGGCCGGCGGCAGTCGTGCGTGGCGCGACGGGCGTACGGTCGCCCCCCAGAGCGACCGCGACGGATGCGCCCGCCGCCGCCACCACGGCTCCTGCCACGCACACGAGCAACCAGCGCCTGGCTGCTGCCCGCCGGAACAAGGCTCCCCCACTGAGCACTCGAACTTCCTCCCCAGGGCGAGGCCGTGCCACGCGTGACGCGGAACTGTCTAGATGACGTAGTGCGGACCCGTTTGGTTGCTACCCGCGCCCATCATTTCAATAACAATCTTGTCACCTTGTGCGCAAGCCCTGAATCGCGAAACGTTCCACGGCCAGCAGGTGACCACCGGTGCTGGCGACGATCGTGATCACCGGCTGGGTGGCACCGGAGAACGAGACCTTCGTCGACCACGGCTGGTTGACGCCGCCCGCCGGGGTGCAGCACGCCTGCCCGATCGGCTTCTCTGTCGAGACCTGGTACACGCTCACCTTGACGTTCTCGTCCACGCCGGTGATGTGCCCGCCGACGGTGACCGGTGACGTGACGACCGAGCCGTAGTCCGGCTTCTCGAGCGAGAAGTCCGTGTCGTCGCTGCCCACGACCTCCCAGGGCGAGTCCGTGTCGGTGCCGAAGCGGACGAGGTGCAGTACGGCGGCGGTACGTTTCGTGCCGTTGGGGTCGACGTACCCGACGCCGATGTGCGCGCCGTCCGAGTCGGTCCGCTGGCTGGTGATCGTGTCGATCTCGGTGAATCCCAGCGAAATGACGAACGCCTGCGCCGTCGCCGTGGCGCTCGCGTGCCACGGCTGGTGGCCGCCGCTGCGGTAGCTCGCCTGCCACTCCTTCGCGTCCGCGAGGCTCGCGAACGGGTACAACGGCTGGTAGCCCAGCTCGAATGCGCCCGGCGCGGACTGGGTCGGAGTCGGGGTCGGGGTCGGGGATGTCGTCGGCGTAGTGGTAGGCGTCGGCGTCGTGCTTGCGGGGGGTGTCGGGGTCGGCGTCGGTGCGGTCGGTGTGGGCGCTGTGGTCTGGCCGGGCTGGGCCCGGTCGGCGCGCGTGACCTCGACCACCCCGATCGTCCCGGCCGCGACGGCCACGACGGCGGCCGCTGCGAGCAACGGCGGCAACCAGCGGCGCTTCCACTGCGGCCCGAACAGCGGGACGACCGTTCGATCGCGGTCGCGGTCTCTGGCGGGCAGGGGTGCCGGGACCAGGTCGGCCTCGGTCAGCTGGTTGGCCTGTGCGGCCAGTGCCGAGCGAATGCGCTCGTCCACATCAAAGCTGTTCATGCGGCACCTCCGAGGATCGCGGCGATCGCATCGCGGCCGCGAGAAGCGCTGGATTTGACCGAGCCGACCGAGATGCCGAGAGTCGCGGCGATCTGCGGCTCGGTGAGTTCGGACCAGTACCGCAGGACGATCACCTCGCGCTGGCGTGCCGGCAGACGTTGCATGGCCGCGATCACCTCGCGGTGCTCCTCGGCCAGCAGGACGTGCCCGTCGGCGCCGTCGGCGTAGACCAGATCCTCGCGGGGCTGCGGCTGGCGTCGCACTGTGCGCCGGCGCCGCAACACCGACCGCGCACCGTTGACCACGCAGGTACGCAGGTAGCCGATCGCGGCATCCTCGGTGTGCAGTGACTGCCAGCGCCGGTGCAGCGCGGCGAACGCGTCCTGCGCGACGTCCTCGGCGGTCTCGCGGTCGTCGACCAGCAGCAGGGCCAGCCGGACCATGGCGAGACGCTGGGTCCGGTACAGCCGCTCGATGTCCGCGTCCGATGCGCGATCCGCCATCGCAGTCCTCATTGGGGCCCCCGCAACGTCGGAGTCCAGTCGGTCGCGGAATTGCGGCCTACCGGAATAGACGTTCGGACCCGCCGATGGTTGTCAGGCTACGGGGAGGTATTCAGCGGGGGCCGAATTGTCGATCTCCCGCGTCGCCCAGACCCGGGACGATATACGCGTTCTGGTTCAGCCCGTCGTCGATGCTGGCCGTGACGACCCGCAGCGGCAGGCCACTCTGCTCCAGGCGCCACAGTCCTTCGGGCGCGGCCAGCGCGCACACCACCGTGATGTCGGAGGCGCCGCGCGAGGACAGCAACGACACGCAATGCATCAACGAGCCGCCCGTGGCGAGCATCGGGTCGAGGACGATGACCGGCCGGCCGGCCAGCGAGTCGGGCAGCGAGGCCATGTACGCGTCCGGCTCGTGCGTCTCCTCGTCGCGGGCGAGTCCGACGAAGCCCATTTGCGATTCGGGCAGGAGGTTGAAGGCCGCCTCGGCCATGCCAAGGCCCGCTCGCAGTACCGGAACGAGCAGCGGCGGGTTCGCCAGCGTGACGCCGGTCGTCGGGCCGACAGGCGTCGTGATCGGCACATCCGATACGGCACAGTCGCGCGTCGCTTCGTACACCAGCAGGGTCGCCAGCTCGCGCAGCGCGGCCCGGAACTCGGCGTTGCTGCTGGACTTGTCGCGCATGACGGTCAGCCGCGAGCGGGCGATGGGGTGATCGACGACCAGAGTCTCCACGACTTCAGACCCTAGTGATCGCGGTCGGCCCGCGCGCCCCGGTGGGCTTTGCTGGAGCCAAGATGAGGCAATGGCGAAGTCCAGGTGACGAGGACGCTCCTTAGACTGGCCAGGTGACCGCCACTTTGCCCGAACCGCGCACCGATCTGCGCGACGTGACGCGCGACGACCCATCGTTGCGACGCTTCCTGCACGGGCTCGCCGGAGTCGACGAGGTAGGCGCCCAGGCGCGGGCGGCGTCGCTGTTCACGCGGAGCATCAAGACCACGGCCAAGGCGTGGGCGATCGACACGGCCATCCGGATGGTCGACCTCACCACCCTCGAAGGCGCCGACACACCAGGCAAGATCCGCTCGCTGTGTGCCAAGGCGATGCGCCCCGATCCGGGCGACCCGTCCGTGCCGCCCGTCGCCGCCGTGTGCGTCTACCCGGACCTGGTGGGCATCGCCGTCGAGACGCTGCGCGGCAGCCCGGTCACCGTCGCCAGCGTCGCCACGGCGTTCCCGTCCGGACGCGCTTCACTGGCCACGAAGCTGTCCGACGTCCGCGAGGCCGTCGCTGCCGGGGCCGGCGAGATCGACATGGTCATCGACCGCGGCGCCTTCCTGGCCGGCCGCTACCTGCAGGTCTTCGACGAGGTCGTCGCCGTGAAAGCGGCCTGCGGGTCAGCGCATCTCAAGGTCATCCTCGAGACCGGCGAGCTGGTCACGCTCGACAACGTCCGCCGTGCCTCGTGGCTGGCCCTGCTCGCAGGCGGTGACTTCGTCAAGACGTCCACCGGCAAGGTCTCCCCGGCGGCCACTCCCCCGGTCGCGTTGGTGATGTTGCAAGCCGTCCGCGACTTTGCGGCCGCGACCGGCGACGTGCGCGGCGTCAAGCTGGCCGGCGGCATCCGGTCGAGCAAGGACGCCGTGCGCTACCTGGTGATGGTCAACGAGGTCGCCGGCGATCGCTGGCTCGGCCCGGACCTGTTCCGGTTCGGTGCGTCCAGCCTCCTCAATGACTTGCTGCTGCAACGGCACAAGCTGGCAACGGGCGCCTACGACGGTGCCGACTACGTGAGTGTGGACTGATGACCAGGTTCGAGTACGCCCCGGCGCCCGAGTCGCGCGAGATCGCTCGGCTAAGACCGTCCTACGGCATCTTCGTCGACGGACGCTTCCGCGACGGCACGGGCAGCGCCGTCAAGACGATCAACCCCGCCACCGAGGAGCCGCTGGCCGAAGTCGCCGAGGCCGGACCGTCCGATGTGGACGATGCGGTGCGCGCGGCCCGGCGCGCATACGCCGACGTATGGTCGTCGATGCCCGGACGCGAGCGGGCTAAGTACCTGTTCCGCATTGCGCGGGCGATCCAGGAACGTTCCCGCGAGCTGGCCGTCCTCGAATCGCTCGACAACGGCAAACCGATCAAGGAGTCGCGCGACGTCGACATCCCGCTCGCGGCCGCGCATTTCTTCTACTACGCCGGATGGGCCGACAAGCTGGAGCACGCAGGGTTCGGCCCGAACCCGCGCCCGATCGGCGTGGCCGGCCAGATCATCCCGTGGAACTTCCCGTTGCTCATGGCAGCGTGGAAGATCGCGCCCGCGTTGGCCACCGGCAACACGGTCGTGCTCAAGCCGGCCGAGACCACGCCGCTGACCGCGCTGACGCTCGCCGAGATCATCGCCGAGGCCGACCTTCCGCCGGGTGTCGTCAACATCCTCGCGGGCGGGCCGGAGATCGGCGAGGCGCTGGTGCGCCACGACGGCATCGACAAGATCGCGTTCACCGGATCGACCGAGGTCGGCAAGATCATCCAGCGGACGACGGCCGGTACGGGCAAGCGCGTCTCCCTCGAACTCGGCGGCAAGGCCGCGAACATCATCTTCGAGGACGCCGCGCTCGACCAGGCGGTCGAGGGCATCGTCAACGGCATCTTCTTCAACCAGGGCCACGTCTGCTGCGCGGGATCGCGGCTGCTTGTTCAGGAGTCCGTCGCCGACGAAGTCGTCTCGGCGCTGCGCCTGCGGCTTACCACGCTGCGCCTCGGCGACCCGCTCGACAAGAACACCGACATCGGCGCGATCAACTCCGCCGCGCAGCTGGCGCGCATCCGCGAGCTGACCGACTCGGGCGAGGCCGAGGGCGCAACGCGCTGGTCACCGCCTTGCGACATCCCCGAGCGGGGCTACTGGTTCGCGCCGACCGTGTTCACCGGCGTCTCGCAGGCCAACCGGATCGCCCGCGAGGAGATCTTCGGACCGGTGCTGTCCGTGATCACGTTCCGCACACCCGCCGAAGCAGTCGAGAAGGCCAACAACACGCCGTACGGCCTGTCGGCCGGTATCTGGACGGAGAAGGGCTCGCGCATCCTCTGGTTCGCGCAGCAGCTTCGGGCCGGCGTCGTCTGGGCCAACACGTTCAACCGCTTCGACCCCGGCTCGCCGTTCGGCGGCTACAAGGAGTCCGGGTTCGGCCGCGAGGGCGGCCGCCACGGCTTGGAGGCCTACCTTGCCCACTAGAGCCCGCAAGGCGGCACCTGCCCCAGAACGGTTGCGCGTCCGCAAGACGTACAAGCTATTCATCGCCGGGGCGTTCCCCCGTTCCGAGTCCGCCCGGTCGTACCCGGTCACCGGCGCAGACGGCACGCTGCTCGCGTATGCCGCCCAGGGGTCGCGCAAGGACGTCCGCGACGCGGTCGTCGCGGCACGCAAAGCAGCGCCCCGTTGGGCGGGCGCCACCGCGTACAACCGAGGGCAGATCCTGTACCGCGTCGCGGAGATGTTGGACGGCCGGCGCGACCAGTTCGCGGCGGAGGTCGCCGCCGCGGAGGGCGTCGACGGACTGTCCACTGTGGACGCCGCGATCGATCGATGGGTCTGGTACGCAGGCTGGGCCGACAAGTACGCGCAAGTGGTCGGATCCAGCAACCCGGTCTCCGGCCCGTACTTCAACTTCTCGCTGCCCGAGCCCACCGGCGTGGTCGGCGTGCTCGCCCCGCAGCACTCCAGCCTGCTCGGGCTCGTCTCGGTCGTGGCACCGGTGATCGCCACCGGCAGCACGGCCGTGGTCGTCGCATCCGAGGAGCGGCCGTTGCCGGCGATCTCGCTGGCCGAGGTGCTTGCGACCTCCGACCTGCCAGGCGGCGTCGTCAACCTGCTCACTGGGCGGGTTGCCGAGCTGGCGCCGTGGCTGGCCTCGCACCGCGACGTCAACGCCATCGACCTGACCGGCGCCGACCCCGGGGCGCGCACCGCGCTGCAGCAGGCGGCCGCCGACAACGTCAAACGCGTCTACATCCCAGGCGACGCCGACTGGACCGCCGACCCGGGCACGAGCCGCCTCGCGGCGTTCGTCGAGACAAAGACCGTCTGGCACCCGATCGGCGTCTGACAGCACTCCCGGACCCACCACCCGAACTGAGGATCGTGCGGGTGGCAAGTAGGGTTCGGCACGGTTCGCACATGCAGGTGCGAAGCGGGCTGAACATCTCAGGCGAGGGACGCATGACCGACTACACCGGATCGGGCTACCCACAGCAGCCGAACCCCGGCCAGCAACCACCCTACGGCGGCGGTCAGCCTCCGTACGGTCCGCCGCCCGGACAGCCCGCGTACGGTCAGCCCCAGTACGGTCCACCGCCCGGTCAGCCCCAGTACGGTCCACCGCCCGGTCAGCCGCCGGACGGTCCGCCGCCGGGGCAGCCGCCATACGGTCCACCGCCGGGCTACCCACCCGGGCCGGGCGGGCCTGGCGGCTACGGTCCGTACGGCCCGACCCCGGGCGGCCGCAGTAGCACGCCGTGGATTCTCGGCGGGGCCGCTGTGGCCGTCGTTGCTGTCGCGGCGGTCATCCTCGTGCTCGCGCTGGGCGGAGGCAGCAGCTCGAATCGCCCGGCAGCCGTCGTCGGCAAGTTCCTCAAGGCAGCCCAGAACAACGACGTCAACGCCGCCCTCGCGATCACCTGCGATCCGCTGCACGGCAACATCAGCGGCGAGGCGAGCGACAAGATCAAGAGCTACAAGGTCGGCAAGGGCAGCGAGAAGGGTGACTCGGCAAGCGTGCCGTTCACCGTGGTGGACGAGAACGGCACCACAGAGGGCGTCGCGGTGATGGAGAAGCAGAGCGGCAAGTGGAAGATCTGCGACATCAGCGTGACCGGCGGCAGCGGCAGCGGCAGCGCCTCAGCCAACCCGACGGACGTCCCGACCGACTTCCCCACCGATTTCCCCACGGACTTCCCGACCGACTTCCCGACGGGCGGGACTGGCGGCAGTTTCTGCATCACCCCGCCGAGCGGCCTGCCGAGCGGGACGCCGACCTGCTTCCCCAACTAGGCGCCGAGGAGTACCGAAATGAGCACCGCGCTGGAAGCGACCATCGTGCCGATCACCCTCACTGTCGGCGGCCGGACCGGGCTCACCCTGTGGGCCCCGCCGTGGGAGGACGAGGAAGGCGAGGAGTGGCAGGGTTTCCTCGGCGACGGCGCCAAGATCCTGCTGTTCCCGAATACCCGCGAGCTGGCCGACTTCATCGCCTCGGGCGAGGAGAACGACCTGTCCGACCATCCGGCGTGGGGACGCGTCCAGAAGCTGACGCCCGATGACCTGCGCCCGGTCGGCGACGACGCCTATGACCTGGACCAGGTCTACGAATGGGCCGCGGGCGAGCCGGATCCCGTGCATGTGTCGGCGCTGGCCAATGTCGTCGACATGGTCGAGAAGATCGCCGACAGCTGCGACGACGGCGCGCTGCGCCGCCTGGTGGGCAGCACGCCGGAGTACGAGGAGCTGGTCAGCGACGAGGTCAGCTACCAGGGCAAGGACGGCCGCAAGCGCTGGAGCGAGCTGGGCGACGTGATCGCCGAGACGTGGGAGCGCGCGATCGCCCGCGTCGAGAGCTGGCTGAACTGGCGCGGCGACTTCGCCGAGAACGAGCTCGACGCTGAGTCGGTGTGGGACCGCGTCGGAGCGGAGCCGATCGAGCTCGTGCTGCCGGACGCCACCTACCTGACGATCCGTGCCGAGGTCGACGACGAGGTGCTGTTCCTGGGCGAGGAGGGAAACATCTCGGTGTTCACCGAGCCGGCCGACCTGGCCCGGTACTGCCGGACCGCAGATCAGCACGAGCTCACCCGGCTGGAGCGGTGGGACGAGCTCGAGGACGCCGACGACGACGCCTTCGAGGTGTCTCCTGATGCCAGCTACGACCTGACCGCCCCGTCGGCGCGGACGGCCGACCTGTTGCGGGAGCTCGTCGCCTTCTGCGACCTCGACGAGGATTCCGGCGCGCTGGACGACCCGATCGACCCCGAGCGCTGGACGTCTCTCGTCGAAGAGGTCGAGACGTGCTTGCAGCTGGAGGGCTGAACCTCGACGCGGTCACCATTGCCGAGCTGCACGGCGCGATGGCGTCCGGGCAGCTCACCGCCCGTGCGCTGACCCTGGCGTACCTCGAACGCATCGACGCCCTCGACGCGCAGCTCGGCTCGGTCCTCGCGGTCCATCCGGACGCGCTCGCCGACGCCGAAGCCAGTGACGCACGTCGCCGCGCAGGCGGTACGCCGCGCCCGCTCGAAGGCGTCCCCGTGCTCGTCAAGGACAACGTCGCGGTCGCCGGGCTGCCGACGACGGCCGGGTCGCGGGCACTGCTCGATTCGATGCCCGCCGACGCCCCGCTGGTCAGCCGGCTGCGCGACTCAGGCGTGATCATCCTGGGCAAGACGAACCTGTCGGAGTGGGCCAACTTCCGCGACGAGCATTCCACCAGCGGCTGGAGTGCCGTCGGCGGTCAGACCCGCAACCCGCATGTCCTGGATCGCAGCACGTCAGGGTCGTCGTCCGGCTCATCCGCCGCCGTCGCCGCGTCGCTCGCCCAGGTGGCGGTCCGCACCGAGACCGACGGCTCGATCATCTCGCCGGCCGGCGTCTGCGGCGTCGTCGGCGCCAAGCCCACGTTCGGCACCGTGCCGGGCGCGGGCATCGTCCCGCTCTCGTCGTACCAGGACACCCCCGGCCCGATCGCGCGCCACGTCGCCGACGCCGCGCTGCTGCATGCCGTGCTCTGTGGCACCCCACCGCCGGACCTGCGCGGCCCCACCCTGCATGGCGCGCGCATCGGCGTGTGGCGCCCGGCCGGCCTCGACGCGGCGGTGACGGACGTCTTCGACGCGGCGCTCGCTTCGCTGAGCGCCGCAGGGGCCACCACGACCGACGTCGAGGTCGATCCGTCCGCGATCCAGGACGCGGAGTGGCCAGCCCTGCTCGCCGAGTTCCGCCATGACATCGACGCGTACCTGGCCGCTCCGGACGCCGCCGCGGGTAGCCTCGCCGAGCTGATCGCGTTCAACAAGGCCGACCCGGACGAGCTGGCGTACTTCGGGCAGAGCCTGTTCGAGCAAGCGCTCGCCGCCCTCGATCTCGACGACCCGACCTATCGCGAGCAGCGTGCCGCCGCCACCCGCGAGGCGCGCGCCGTGCTCGACCGTGCCCTCGCCGCGGTGGACGCGATCCTCACGCCCAGCAACGACCCGGCCTGGCCGATCGACTACGCCGCGGGCGACATCTACCACGTCGAGACGACCACGCCGGCCGCCGTCGCGGGCTACCCGTCGATCAGCGTCCCGGCCGGATTCGCCGGGCTGCTGCCGGTCGGGGTGAGCCTGATCGGGCACGCCGGCGAAGACGCCGATCTGTGGCGGCTGGCCTCCGCGTTCGAGCAGGCCGTGCCAGCGCGCCGCGCGCCCACCTACCGGGCGGGCGCCGGCTGATCGAGATCGAACAGGTCACGCCGGATCTCGCCCGCGGCTGAGCGTGCCGCATCGGCGTCGGCGTCGGCCGCCTTCTCCTGCGAGGAACGTTCGGCCTCGACGCGCGCCACGTAGTGCTGGATCTCGTCCTCGCGTCGCGCGGCGTCCCAGCCGAGGATGTCGCCGGCCAGATCGGCCACCGCCTGCGCGGACTCGATGCCGCGATGCGGGTACTCGATGGAGATCCGGGTGCGCCGGGTGAGCACGTCCTCGAGGTGCAGCGCGCCCTCGTGGGTCACCGCGTAGCGGATCTCGGCCATCAGGTAGTCGGGGGCCGCGGGCACGGTCTGCAGCAATTCCGGCGCGGCGAGGCCGGGTTCGAGCACGTCGCGGATCATCGACCCGTATCGGTCGAGCACGTGCCGGACGCGGTACGGATGCAGCCCGTACTCGGCGGCGAGCGCGTCGACCTGGTTGCGCATCGCGAAGTAGCCGTCCGCGCCGAGCAGCGGCACTTTGTCGGTGCACGACGGCGGGACGAGCTTGGGCAGGTCGCCGGCCCCGGCGTCGACCGCGTCGGCCGCCATGACCCGGTATGTCGTGTACTTGCCGCCGGCGATCGAGATCAGGCCCGGCACGACGCGGGCCACGTCGTGCTCGCGGGACAGCTTGGACGTCTCCTCCGACTCGCCGGCCAGCAGCGGCCGCAGCCCGGCGTACACGCCCTCGATGTCGTCGTTCGTGAGGGGCGTGACCAGGACGGCGTTGACGCGCTCGAGCAGGTAGTCGATGTCGCTGCGGGTGGCCGCCGGGTGGGCGAGGTCGAGCATCCAGTCGGTATCGGTGGTGCCGATCAGCCAGTGGTTCTTCCACGGGATCACGAACAGCACGGATGACTCGGTACGCAGGATCAGCCCGGCGTCGCCGGTGATCTTGTCCCGCGACACGACGACGTGCACGCCCTTGGACGCTCGCACCTTGAAGCGTCCTTGCGCGCCGGACAGCGCCTGGATCTGGTCGGTCCAGACACCCGTGCAGTTGAGCACCACCCCGGCGCCGACCGTCATCTCCCGCCCGTCCTCGACGTCACGCACCCGGACGCCCACGACGCGGTCGGACTCGCGAGCGAACCCGACCGCCTGCGACGAGGACCGGACGACGGCGCCGTACCGCGCCGCCGTCCGGGCGATCGTGAGCGTGTGCCGGGCGTCGTCCACCTGCGCGTCGTAGTAGCGCACCGCACCGATCAGGGCGTCGCGGCGCAGCCCGGGGAACAGCCGCAGCGCGGCCGCGCGGGTCAGGTGTTTCTGGCCGGCGCTCGTCGGCCCGGCCATCGTGTCGTAGAGCGCGAGGCCGGACGCCACGTACGGGCGCTCCCAGGCCCGGTGCGTGAGCGGGTACAGGAACGGCACGGGCTTGACCAGATGCGGGGCCAGGTAGCTGGTCGTCAGCTCGCGCTCGCGCAGCGCCTCGCGGACCAGGCCGAACTCGAGCTGTTCGAGGTAGCGCAGCCCGCCGTGGAAGAGCTTCGACGAGCGGCTCGACGTGCCGGACGCGAAGTCGCGGGCCTCGATCAGCGCAACCGTGAGACCGCGGGTCGCCGCGTCCAGTGCCGCCCCGGCACCAGTCACGCCGCCGCCGATGACGACCACGTCGAACGTCTCGCCGGCCATCCGCAGCCATGCCGCTTCGCGGTAGCCGGCATCGAGTCGCGACGCGGCACCGCCCCGCGGGATCGACGGCGGACTCCCCTCCACACCTGGCACGCTAGCGCAATGCCACACGTCGTCGCGGCGATCGACCAGGGCACGACGTCGAGCCGCTGCATGATCTTCGACCACGACGCTGCCATCGTCTCGGTCGCACAGCTCGAGCACGCCCAGCACTTTCCGCGGCCCGGTTGGGTGGAGCACGACGCGGTCGAAATCTGGACGAATGTCGCGCGCGTCGTCTCCGACGCGCTTGATCAGGCCGGGCTCGGCGCCGGCGACGTCGCCGCGCTGGGCATCACCAACCAACGGGAGACCACCGTGGTGTGGGACTGCGCGACCGGTGAGCCGATCGCCCCGGCCATTGTCTGGCAGGACACCCGCACACAGGCGATCTGCGACTCGCTCGGCGCGCTCGGCGGCGGTGCGGACCGGTACCGCTCGCGCGTCGGGCTGCCGCTCGCGACCTATTTCGCCGCGCCGAAAGCGCGCTGGATCCTCGATTCCGTGGACGGCGCGGGCGCCCGCGCCGAGAACGGCGAGCTCGCCTTCGGCACTATCGACAGCTGGCTGCTGTGGAAGCTGACCGCAGGCGCCGTGCATGCGACCGACGTGACCAACGCGTCCCGGACGATGCTGATGGATCTCGACACCCTCGCCTGGGATCTCGACATCGCCGCGGAGGTCGGCGTCCCCTCTGCGATGTTGCCGTCGATCCGCTCGTCCTCGGACGTGTATGCCGAGGTCAACGGCTTGGACGCGCTGCGCGGTGTGCCGATCGCCGGCATCCTGGGCGACCAGCACGCGGCCACGTTCGGGCAGGCCTGCCTGTCGCCGGGCGAGGCCAAGAACACCTACGGCACCGGCAACTTCATGCTGCTCAACACGGGCACCGATCGCGTGCAGAGCTCGCACGGGCTGCTCACCACCGTCTGCTACGCACTTGCCGGCGCGGCGCCCGTCTACGCCCTCGAAGGCTCGATCGCCGTCACCGGCGCGCTCGTGCAGTGGCTGCGCGACAACCTCGGTCTGATCTCCTCGGCGGGCGAGGTCGAGGCGCTGGCTCGGACCGTCGACGACAACGGCGGCGCCTACTTCGTCCCGGCGTTCTCCGGGCTGTTCGCGCCGTACTGGCGACCCGAGGCACGCGGCGCCCTGGTCGGGCTGACCCGGTACGTCAACCGCGGGCACATCGCGCGCGCCGCGCTGGAGGCGACCGCGTTCCAGAGCCGCGAGGTGCTCGACGCGATGAACGCCGATTCCGGCGTCGTGTTGTCGACGCTCAAGGTGGATGGCGGCATGGTAGGCAACGAGCTGCTCATGCAGTTCCAGGCCGACATCCTCGGCGTTCCGGTCGTGCGTCCCGTCGTGGCCGAGACGACGGCACTGGGCGCCGCGTACGCCGCCGGTCTGGCTGTCGGCTTCTGGCAGAGCACCGACGAGATCCGCGCCAACTGGACCGCCGATCGCGAGTGGCAGCCGTCCATGCCCGCCTCGCAACGCGAGGAGCTCTACTCCCAGTGGAAGAAGGCCGTGACGAAAACGTTCGACTGGGCAATCTGACTGCGCGTGACTATCCCTCCTCGCCGAGCTCGAAATCGACGGGAAGGTGATTCGCTCGCCGATTGCGCGTGAACGTCCAACGCGGGACGGCGGGATCGGATCGTTGCCAGGCACGCCGTTGCCAGCCCCACCACCGCTCGCTCTCGGTGCCGTACGGCTCGCCGACGTCGTGCACCTTCAAGTGCGCCGGAAAGTACCGGCCACCTCGATCGAACTTCTCGGTGTCCGGGTGATAGGCGGTTAGCTCGCCGAGTTCGTCATTCATGACGGCCAGATAGAACCCGAGTGCCCCGAAGATGCGCTGGACCGTACTGATCGAGGGATCGACCGTCTCGCCGGACTCGATGCGCGCCACCGTGACGCGGGGCAGCCCGGCACGCAACGCCACATCCCGCTGGCTCAACCTCGCCCACCAGCGCGCCGCGCGGATCATGTCGGCGACCTGCAGCACCGAATGATCGACCGAGTCGCGAGTGTGTCTGCGCACGGTGTCAACTATCGCGTCATGCCGCACGCCAGGAAATCCATGCCGCCGATCTGTGGATATCGCCTGGCCGCTCGACGGAGCTGTGGATGAGAGTGGCGCGGTCGGGAGTGTCGCGCCCGTCGGCCTATGCGACTTGAGTCGCTTGTGGTCTGCCTACATCAATGTGTGCAGAGCACAAGCAAGTCGTACAAGCACCCCTTCTCCGGCCACACCTGGTCATCTAGCCGACCGCTGCAACAGGCGTCGCTTGCACTGTGCCTACATCAATGTGAGCAGAGCACAAGCAAGGCACAGAGCGGGCCGACCGGCTGCGATAGTGGCCGGATGAGGTCCATCGGCGTGGCCACGGTGATGATCGTGGCCGCGGTGGTGATCGTGGCCGCGCTGGCGGGATGCACGTCGGGAGGCGAGCTAACGGCCCCGACCGCGACGACGGCGCCGACGACCTCTCCGATCGAGTCAACTGCGCCCACGACGCCGCCCAGCACGTCTCCGTCGGCCAGCTCGGCCGCATCCACCCGGCCGAGCTCGGCCGCGCCGCGAACTGTCCAGCAGATTCTCACCGCGATGCCGGAAGGCGAGCGGGTCGGGCAACTGTTCATGGTCGGCGCCGCGTCGACGGGCACCGACCAGGCCGCGACAACGGCGATCACCCGGTATCACGTCGGCTCGGTGATCCTGATGGGCCAAGGGCCGACGAGCATCGCGCGGACGGCAGACGCCGCGGCCGGGCTGCAGCGCCACGCAGGCCCGATCAAGCTCTTCGTGGCGACCGATCAGGAGGGCGGCGAGGTCCAGCGCCTGCACGGTGACGGCTTCTCGTCCATCCCGAGTGCCCTGCGCCAGGGAGCCGAATCTCCGGCAAGCCTGCGCAACGACGCGAAGCGCTGGGCCGCCCAGTTGAGAGCCGCCGGCGTCAACCTCGACCTCGCGCCGGTGGCGGACACCGTACCCAGCGCCAGCTTCGCGCCGTCGAATCCGCCGATCGGCGCCCTCGACCGCGAGTTCGGCTTCGACCCCGGCACCGTCGCCGGCCACGCCACCGCGTTCGCGCAGGGACTGGCCGACGCCGGCGTTGACGCGACGCTCAAGCATTTCCCGGGCCTGGGCCGGGTCACCGGCAACACAGACACGACGGCGGGCGTCACGGACCGGACGACCACGCGCCACGACGAGTACCTCGCACCCTTCGCCGCAGCCGTGCAAGGTGGCGCACCGTTCGTGATGATGTCGACCGCGTACTACAGCCGCATCGACCCGCGCCGGCCGGCTGCGTTCTCGCCCACGATCGTCACCGGGATGCTGCGCGGCGACCTGCACTTTCGCGGCGTCGTGATCAGTGACGACGTGGGCAGCGCCGCGCAGGTCGCGGCGTTCGCGCCAGGAGCGCGGGCCGTGGACTTCATCGCAGCAGGCGGCGACATGGTGCTGACGGTCGACTCGTCGCTGATCGGGCGGATGGCCACGGCCGTGCTGGCACGAGCCAGGTCGGACACCGGGTTCCACGCCCTGGTCGACGCGGCGGCCCTGCGTGTGCTCACCGCCAAGAAGGCACGCGGCCTGCTCAGCCCATGAGGGCCGCGTACCCGGGTTTGATCACGTTGTTGATGACGTCGAGGCGCTCGTCGAACGGGATGAAGGCGCTCTTCATCGCGTTGATCGTGAACCACTGCAGGTCGTCCCAGCCGTAGTCGAACGCCTCGGCGAGCAGTGCCATCTCGCGGCTCATCGACGTCCCGCTCATCAGCCGGTTGTCGGTGTTGACGGTGACCCGGAAGTACAACTTGCGCAGCAGGCCGATCGGGTGCTCGGCGATCGAGCGCGCCGCGCCGGTCTGCACGTTCGACGACGGGCACATCTCCAGCGGGATGCGCTTGTCCCGGACGTACTGTGCGAGCCGTCCGAGCACCGGGCCGCCAGATATGTCGGCCAAATCATCAACGATCCGCACGCCGTGGCCGAGGCGGTCCGCGCCGCACCACTGGATCGCCTCCCAGATCGACGGCAGCCCGAACGCCTCGCCCGCATGAATCGTGAAGTGAAAGTTCTCCCGGCGCAGGTACTCGAATGCGTCCAGGTGCCGGGTCGGCGGGAAGCCGGCCTCGGCTCCGGCGATGTCGAAGCCGACGACGCCCTGGTCGCGATAGGCGACGGCGAGCTCGGCGATCTCCGACGAACGAGCCGCATGCCGCATCGCGGTCACCAGCGCGCCCACCCGGATCCGCTTGCCGCGCGCCGCCGCGGCCGCCTCGCCCTGCCGGAACCCGGCCAGGACGGCGTCGACGACCTGTTCGAGGGACAGCCCCGCGTCGACGTGCTGCTCCGGCGCCCAGCGGATCTCCGCGTAGACGACCCCGTCGTCGGCGAAGTCCTCGGTTGCCTCCCGGGCCACGCGGCTGATGCCCTCGGCGGTCTGCATCACGCCAACGGTGTGCGCGAACGTCTCGAGATAGCGCTCCAGTGAGCCGGAATCCGCACTGTCGCGAAACCACTGACCGAGCTTGCCGGCCTCGGCCGCTGGCAACGCTCCGTAACCAGTCTGCAGCGCGAGGTCGATTATGGTCTGTGGTCGCAGGCCACCGTCGAGATGGTCGTGCAGGACCACCTTGGGAGCCGAGATAATGTGTTCTGTGGTGAATTCGGCTGGATGTGATGTGGGTTGCGATGTGGGCACGGCTGACACGCTAGCGCCCCCGCCATCGAGCTTCAGGCAATATCGGCCATGCAGGTATTCACGAGTCCGGTGCACGGCTCTTCACGGGATAGTTGTTGAATACTGACATCGCGACATACGCGACTTGTGGTGCGCTGATCGCCGCACGGAGCAGAGATTGGCAGGTAGGGACGGGGATGGAGGGGCCGGCAGTCTCAGTCACCGGTCTGGTGAAGCGCTTCGGCGAGATCCAAGCCGTGCGCGGAATCGACCTGACTGTTGACACCGGCGAGACGTTCGGATTCCTCGGCCCCAACGGCGCCGGCAAGTCCACCACGATCAACGTCCTGTGCACCCTGATCCGCCCGACCGCGGGCTCCGCGCAGGTTGCCGGCTACGACGTAGTCACTGAACGCGACGAAGTACGCCGCAACATCGGCCTGGTCTTCCAGGACACCACCCTCGACGCCTACCTCACCGCCGAGCGCAACCTGCAACTGCATGCCGAGCTGTACGGCATGCCGCGCGGCGCAATCGACAACCGGCTGCGCCAGGTACTCGACATGGTCGGGCTGTGGGACCGGCGCGCGAGCAAGGTCAGCACGTTCTCCGGTGGCATGAAGCGACGCCTCGAGATCGCGCGTGGCCTGCTGCATTCACCACGTGTGTTGTTCCTCGACGAGCCGACGATCGGCCTCGACCCGCAGACGCGCAGCTCGATCTGGAGCTACATCGACGAGCTGCGCCAGGCCGAGCGCATCACGATCTTCATGACCACGCATTACATGGACGAGGCGGAGTACTGCGACCGCATCGCGATCATCGACCAGGGCAAGATCATCGCCCTGGATACCCCGCAGGCGCTCAAGGCCAGCATCGGCGAGGACCGCGTCCGGATGAACGTCGACGACGACGAGGTTGCCATCGCAGCCCTGCGCGACCAGTTCGGCATCCGCGCGACGATCGCCGAGGGCGCGGTGACGTTCGCCGTCGAGGAGGGCGAGCAGTTCATCCCCAAGCTGTTCGCCGACTTCCCGACGGGCATCCGTTCGGTGAACGTCTCGCGCCCGTCGCTCGACGACGTCTTCATGTCCTATACCGGGACGACGATCCGCGACGCCGAGACGAACGAGTCCGACCAGTTGCGCGCCGGCGCGACGATCTTCGGACGGGGCGGACGCAGGTGAGTGCCGTGACCGTGTCGGGCTTGGCTCGGGTGCGGGTGCCGCCACGGTCGGCGGCCAGCGAGCTGCGGGCGATCAAGATCGTGTGGCAGCGCGAGCTGATCCGCTACTTCAGCGATCGGGTGCGTATCGCCACGTCGCTGCTGCAGCCCGTCCTGTTCCTGTTCGTGCTCGGCACCGGCCTGTCGAAGCTCGCCTCGGCAGGCACCGGCGGGCTCAACCTGCGTACGTTCCTCTATCCCGGCATCCTCAGCATGACCGTGCTGTTCACGGCGATCTTCTCCGCCGCGTCCGTCGTGTGGGACCGCGAATTCGGCTTCCTGCGCGAGATGCTCGTGGCGCCCGTCCGGCGCAGCTCGATCGTTATCGGCAAGTGCCTCGGCGGCGCCACGGTCGCGACGACGCAAGGCGTGCTGATGATCGCGATGGCAGGCCTGGTCGGCGTGCCGTACGCCCCGAGCCTGGTGCTGGCCGTCTTCGGGCTGCAGATCGTGCTCTCGTTCATGCTGACGGCGTTCGGGCTGGTCGTGGCGGCCCGCGTTAAGCAGATGCAGTCGTTCATGGCGCTCACCCAGATGCTCGTCATGCCGCTGTTCTTCCTGTCCGGGGCGATGTTCCCGCTCACCGGCCTGCCGACGTGGCTGACCGTGCTCAACCGGATCGATCCGCTCACCTACGCCGTCGACCCGATGCGCCGGATCGTCTTCGACCACCTCGACCTCGAGCCCGCGGTACGTGCTCGTCTCGACCCGGGCGTGACCTGGGGAGGCTGGCACGTACCGCCGCTGGTCGAGGCGTGCGTGGTGCTTGCGCTCGGCCTGCTGCTGCTCGGTGTTGCCATCGCCGAGTTCAGCCGGGACTGATGAGCCTGCCACTGCCGCAGGTCGCCGTACGGAGCACCGTGTACCGCGACGTCACGCCAGACTCGTTCGAGGTGACCGTCCGGCTGGTCTGCCGTACCGCGGACGCCGCCGCCGCGGCGACGTCCTTGGCGGCCGGCTTCGCCCGGATCGAGCAGACCATCGACTCGCTGCCCGGACCGGATCTGACAATCGAGCGCGGCGCGGTGTCGCAGCGCAAGGTCATGTGGCGTCATCACCCGGATGGCGCGCCGATCACCGAATGGATCGCCGCCCGGCACGTCGTCGTCACCGGACGCGACAACCAGCGGGCCGGTGCGGTCATGCGTGCCTTCGCCGAGCTGACCGACACCGTCGACGGCATCGAGCTGCACGGGCCCTCGTGGCGCCTGGACAACGACAATCCGGCCTACGGCGAGGTGCAGGCCGACGCGGTGGGCGAGGCGCTGGCCCGGGCACGTCGGTACGCGGTGACGCTCGGCGGCCGACTGGGCACGCTCATCGAGCTGGCCGACACCGGGCTGGACGGCGGGCGGATCGTGTACGCCGAACAGGCCTCGTTCCGGAGCGGCGGCCCGGGCGAGGGCTTCGAGACGATGGACTTCACGCCGGTGCCGGTCCAAATCAGCGCGACCGTCGATGCCCGCTGGGCGCTGATCGTCCCTTGAGCGCTCAGGCGATCCGCTCGATGACGAGCGGCCGCGAAGGCGGCGCGGCGCCGATGTCGTAGCCGCCGTCGAGCGCCTCGACGGCCCGGGCGAACCGCTCAGGCTCGTCGGCGTGCAGTTCGAGCAAAGGCTGGCCGGCCTGCACGCGATCGCCCGGCTTCGCGAGCAGCACGACGCCCGCGCCGGGCGAGACGGGATCCTCCTTGCGGGCGCGCCCGGCGCCGAGTCGCCAGGCGGCGACACCGACCGCGAGAGCGTCCAGGCGGGTGAGCACGCCAGAGGCCGGAGCCGTGACCACGTGCCTCTCGCGGGCGGAAGGCAGTGGCGCGGCCGGATCGCCGCCCTGCGCGCTGATCATGCGGCGCCAGACGTCCATGGCCCGCCCGTCGCGCAGTGCATCGACCGGGTCGACATCGCCCAGGCCCGCGGCAGACAGCATTTCGCGCGCCAGCGTCAGGGTCAGCTCCACCACGTCCGGCGGCCCACCGCCGGCGAGCACCTCGAGCGACTCCGCCACCTCGAGGGCGTTGCCCGCGGTGCGCCCGAGTGGGGTGGACATGTCGGTGAGCAGCGCGACGGTCCGAACGCCGTGTGCGTTGCCCAGCGAGACCATCGCCGAGGCCAGCTCGCGGGCGGCGTCGACGTCCTTCATGAACGCGCCGGTGCCGACCTTCACGTCGAGCACCAGCGCCGAGGACCCCTCGGCGATCTTCTTGCTCATGATCGAGCTTGCGATCAGCGGGATCGACTCGACTGTCGCCGTCACGTCGCGCAACGCGTACAGCTTGCGATCGGCCGGAGCCAGCCCGTCGCCTGCCGCGCACACGACGGCGCCGACCTCGCGCAGCTGGCCCATGAACTCGTCGTTCGTCAGCGTCGCCCGCCAGCCGGGGATCGACTCGAGCTTGTCCAGGGTGCCGCCGGTGTGGCCCAGTCCACGTCCGGACAGCTGCGGGACGGCCGCGCCGCACGCGGCAACCAGCGGCGCGAGTGGCAACGTGATCTTGTCGCCTACCCCGCCAGTGGAGTGCTTGTCGGTAGTCGGTCTGTCCACAGTGGACAGATCTAGCCGCTCGCCCGAGGCGATCATGGCCGCCGTCCAGCGCGCTAGCTCGTGCGGTGCCATGCCGTTGAGCAAGATCGCCATCGCCAGCGCCGACATCTGCTCGTCGGCTACGGCGCCCCGGGTGTAGGCGTCGATCACCCAGTCGATCTGCTCGTCCGGTATCCGGCCGCGGTCACGCTTGACCGCGATGACATCGACCGCGGCGAACGGTTCGTTCACGGCAGGTCTTCGCGGCTGAACGCAAGAGGCAGCACCTCGACCATCGGCACCGGGCCCTCGGCCGTGTCGACGAGCAGGTCCGGGCCGCCGTGCTCCCACAGCAGTTGCCGGCAGCGACCGCACGGCATCAACACGTTGCCGCGGAAGTCGACGCACGCGAACGCGACGAGGCTGCCGCCGCCCGAAGCGTGCAGCGCCGACACGAGCCCGCACTCGGCGCACAGGCCGAGGCCGTACGAGGCGTTCTCGACGTTGCAGCCGACGATCACCCGCCCGTCGTCGACCAGCGCCGCGGCGCCCACCGGGAACTGCGAGTACGGCGCGTACGCGTTGCCCATCGCCTCGAGCGCGGCACGCCGCAGCTTCGCCCAGTCAATGTCGGCCATGTATGTCTCCTAGATGGTTACCTGCAAGGACTGCACGCCACGTATGACGAACTCCGGGCGCCGCCGGGGCGCGGTGTGGAGCGCCAGCCCCGGAAACCGCGCAAGCAGCGTACGCAATGACGTCTGCAGCTCGACTCGCGCGAGCGGTGCGCCGACGCAGAAGTGGATGCCGGCCCCGAAGCCGAGGTGCGGGTTGTCGGACCGCGCGACATCGAACGTGTCCGGATCTGCGAAGACCGCCGGATCTCGATTCGCCGCGCCGAGAAGGGCGGCGATCTTCTGGCCCTGCTCGACGACGACCGCCCCGACCCGGGTCGGGGCAAGAGCCGTCCGCTCGAACAGTTGCAACGGCGAGTCGTAGCGGATGAGCTCCTCGACCGCGGACGGGACGAGCGTCGCGTCGCCGCGCAGCGCGGCGAGCTGCGCCGGATGGGCCAGCAGGGCGGTCACGCCATTGCCGACGACGTTGACGGTGGCCTCGTGGCCGGCGTTCAGCAACAGCGTGCACGTCGTGATCAGCTCGTCGACGGACAGCCGCGCGCCGTCCCGGTCGGTCTCGGCGATCAGCGACGAGATCAGGTCGTCGGCGGGCGTCCGGCGGCGAAGCGACACCAGCTCGCGCAGGTACTCGACGAACTCGGCTGACGCCTGCTCCGCCGCTTCCCGTTGAGCCACGGATACCGAGTACTCGTACATCTTCACGATCGCGTTCGACCAGGGGCGCAACAGCGGCCAGTCCGGCCGGGGCACGCCGAGCAGCTCGGCGATCACCTGGACGGGCAGCGGCTCGGCGTAGGCGGCGATCAGATCGACGGGCGACCCGTCCGCGCCGAGGTCGGCGACCCGGTCGGCCAGCTCGTCGGCCAGCAAGGCCACCCGCGGCCGCAACCGCTCGACGTGACCGCGCGCGAACGCGCCGGCCACCAGCCGGCGCAGCCGGGTGTGCTCCGGCGGCTCGTTCTCGAGCAGGGAGTTGACGTGGATCAGCGCGAACGCCGGCATCGGCTCGTCCGGCCAGCGCGGCGCCCAGATCCGGCCGAGCGTGCGCGCGCGAAGCACCGCGTTCGCCGCGTCGTGCGTGAAGGTGAGCCACATGCCGAGGCCGTCATGCCACTGCACCGGCGCGCGACTTCGTGCCTCGGCGAAATGCGGGTACGGATCGGCGACGACGTCGGGCGAGGTCAGCTGCAACGTGGTCGCAGCGGTCACGTCCCCTGACCTTTGCGCCACGGTATGCCGTCGGCCGCGGGCATTCGCAATCGTTGCGACGCGAGCGCCAGGACGAGCAGCGTGATGATCTGCGGCGTGTATGTGACGAGCTCGATCGGGACGTCGTTCGTGCCCTTGTACCAGGCGAACACGAGCACGGCGCCGACGCCGGACGCGATGCCGGCCACCATCCGACGCCGCCACAGCGCGTAGGCAGCCACGACCAGCAGCAAGATCGCGACGAGCAGCAGCAGCGCGTGCACTGACTTGGCCCCGCCCCGGGACTGCACCGCGTCGGTGTACCCGAACAGGCCGGCGCCGGCCACGAGCCCGCCCGGGCGCCAGTTACCGAAGATCATGGCCGCCAGTCCGATGAAGCCGCGTCCACCGGTCTGCCCTTCGCGGTAGATCCCGGCGAAGTCGGCCAGGAACGCGCCGGCGATCCCGGCAAGCATGCCCGACACGATCACGGCCGCGTACTTGATCCGGTAGACGGGGACGCCGAGCGACTCGGCAGCGGCGGGGTTCTCACCGCACGACCGCAGCCGTAGCCCGAACGAGGTCCGCCAGAGGACGAACCAGGTCAGCGGGAACAGCAGCACGACCACGATCGTGAAGGGCGTCAGAGTGGTGGCGAGCCCGCGCAGCAGCCCGGCGAGGTCGGACACCGCGAACCAGTGGTGCCGTTCGAGCTTGCTCAGGAATGAGTCGGCACCCGGCACCCGCAGCCGCGTGAACTGCGGCACGGACGGCGACTGCGTCGGGCCGCCGCCCGGCTGTCCGGTGAAGAACACGCCCGCGAGGTAGCGCGCGAGACCGGTCGCCAGGATCGTGATCGCGACGCCCGACACGATCTGGTCGACGCCGAACGTCACGGTCGCCACCGCGTGCACCAGGCCGCCGATCAGCCCACCCACGACGCCGCCTACGGCGCCCATCCAGGGACTGTGCGAGAAGTAGGCGAAGTCGGCACCGAAGAACGTGCCGAGGATCATCATGCCCTCGAGGCCGATGTTGACCACGCCGGAGCGCTCCGACCACAAGCCACCGAGACCGGCCAGCCCGATCGGCAGCGCCAGGCTGATCGTCGCGCCGAGCGTCCCGGCCGACGTGATGTCGTCAGCACTCGTCACCGTGCGGACGAACGCGAGCAGGAGCAGACCGCCGCCCGCGACCATCCACAGCTGACCGCGACTCAACCGCCGAGTCGCCTTCACCCGGTCGAGGCGGATCGTGGCCGGCGGCGCACCGGGATCGTGGACCGTCATGCGGGCACCCCCTCGACCTCGGCTCCGACCGGTTCGGCCAGCGCCTTGCCCACGCTGCGTTGCTGCCGCACGAGCGCTGCTCGCCGGACGAGCTCGTAGGCGATGACCACCGAGAGCACCACGACGCCCTGCGTGATCTGCACGATCTCCTTCGGGATGTTGTTGATGTCGAGAATCTGGGCCGACTGGTCGAGAAATGCCCACAGGACGGCGGCGAATGCGATGCCGACGGGGTTGTTCCGGCCGAGCAGGGCAATCGCAATGCCGGTGAAGCCGAGCCCGGTCTGGAACGTGATCGACGAGTAGGAGTGCGAGTCGCCGAGCAGCGCGGGCATGCCGACCAGGCCCGCGCACGCGCCGGACATCAGCAGCGTGATCACGATCATCTTCTTGACGTTCACGCCGCTGGCCTGCGCCGCCGAGCTCGACCGTCCGGCCGCACGCAGGTCGAAGCCGAACCGGGTGCGGTTGACGATCACGTGGAACAGCACGCCGATAGCCGCGGAGAGCACGATCAGCCCGTACACCTTCCCGCCCGAGGACGGGATGAGGTCCAGGCCGCCCACCTGGCCGGACTTGGGGATCGGCTTGGTCGTGATGTCGTTGGCCCCGGACCGCACGCCGAGATTGCTCGGACGCATCAGGTAGGCGATCAACCCGGTGGCAACGAAGTTGAGCATGATCGTCGAGATGACCTCGCTGACGCCGCGGGTCACCTTCAGCAGCGCCACGAGGCCCGCCCACGCTGCGCCGACGAGCATCGCGACCACGATGATCGCGACCTGCCGCAGCCCGTTCGGCAGCGCGACGGACCCGCCGAACGCGCCGGCCAGCATCGCCGCCAGCCGGTACTGGCCGTCGACGCCGATGTTGAACAGATTCATCCGGAAGCCGATGGCCACCGCCAGCGCGGACAGGTAGTAGACGGACGCGCTGTTGAGGATCGTCAGCTCGCTGGTCGCCTGCGTGCCGTAGTGCCACATCTGCGAGATCACGAACGACGGGCTGTCGCCGTGCAGGTACAGGATCGCCGACGTGATCGCGGCGGCGAACAGCGCAGCGACAACGGCGGCGATCACGTTCAGCACGAGGCGGTTGAGCCGGTCCCTCATGAGGCCTTCCCCTCCGCGCCGGGGCCGGCACCGGTCATCGCGGCGCCGAGTTGCTCGGGCGTGACGTTGCGGGGGTCCGCCTCACCGACCAGGCGGCCGCGTAGCACCACCCGCAGCGTGTCGGACATGCCGATCAGCTCGTCCAGGTCGGCGGAGATGAGCAGCACGGCCAGCCCGGCGGCACGCGCGTGGCGCAGGTGTTCCCAGATCGCTGCCTGCGCCCCCACGTCGACGCCCCGGGTCGGATGCGACGCGATCAGCACCGTGGGCGTACCGCTCATCTCGCGTCCGACGATGAGCTTCTGCTGGTTGCCGCCGGACAGCGACGCGGCCGTGACGTCGATACCCGGGGTGCGCACGTCGAATTCCTCGACGATCCGCCTGGCGTCGCGCTTGGCCCCGCCGCGATCGATCCACGGCCCGCGGGTGTTCGGGCGCTCGGTCTGGTGGCCGAGCATCCGGTTCTCCCACAGCGGGGCTTCGAGCAGTAGGCCGTGCCGGTGGCGATCTTCGGGGATGTAGGCGATTCCGCCCTCGCGGCGCTCGCGGGTGTGCCAGCGCGAGACGTCGCGGTCACCGAGCAGTACGCGACCCGACTCGACCGGCCGGATGCCCATGATCGCCTCGACCAGTTCGGCCTGGCCGTTGCCCTCGACACCGGCGAGCCCGACGATCTCGCCCTTGTGGATCACGAAGCTGACGTCGTCGATCACCGGCCGCCCGTCCGGCGAGCGCACCGTCAGGTGCTCGACGGTGAGCTCGGCGACGTCGGTGACCGTCGACTCGCGCAGCTCCGGTACGGGCAGCTCGCTGCCGACCATCAGCTCGGCAAGCTGGCGTGCTGTCACCTCGGCCGGATGCACTGTGCGCACCGTCGTGCCGCGGCGGATCACGGTGATCTCGTCCGCGACGGACAGCACCTCGTCCAGCTTGTGCGAGATGAACAGCACGGTGAGGCCCTCGGCCTTCAGCCCGCGCAGGTTGGCGAACAGCTCGTCGACCTCGTGCGGTACGAGCACAGCCGTCGGCTCGTCCAGGATCAGGATCTGCGCGCCGCGGTAGAGAACCTTGCAGATCTCGACCCGCTGCCGATCGCCGACGCCGAGGTTCTCGACCAGCTCGTTCGGATCGATGTCCAGGCCGTAGGAGTCCGAGATCTCGCGAATCTTCGTGCGCGCCGCCCGCGAGTCCAGCACGCCGCGGTGGGACGGTTCGCTGCCCAGCACGATGTTCTCGAGGACGGTGAGGTTGTCGGCGAGCATGAAGTGCTGGTGCACCATGCCGATGCCCGCGGCGATGGCGTCAGACGGCGAGGAGAAGACGGCCTGCTTGCCGTTGACAGTGATCGTGCCCTCGTCCGGCTTGTGCATGCCGTAGAGGATGTTCATCAGCGTCGACTTGCCCGCGCCGTTCTCGCCCACGATGGCGTGGACGTGACCGCGCCGCACCACGATGTCGATGTCGTGATTGGCGACTACGCCAGGGAAACGCTTCGTGATTCCGCGTAATTCGACCGCCGCATCGGCCGCGGCGGGCTCGGCTACGTCCGGCTGGTCTGCGGCATGAATGGCGCACGCTCCTGGGTGCGGCGGTGAACGACGGCTACGGCTGAGAACGACTTGCCCGGGGAGCACGGTATACCGCACTCCCCGGGCAGCGGGTCGAATCCGGCCACATATATCGCGGCCGGGACGGTCGCTACGGCGTCGTAGGAACCGTGATCGTGCCCGCGATGATCTTGGCCTTGAACTCCTCGATCTTCGCCTTGTACGGGTCGATCTTCGAGTTCGACGTCGCGTAGCCGACGCCGTCCTCCTTCAGACCGAACCGGGTGAAGCCGGCCTTGAACTCCCCCTTCGAGTCCTGCTCGATGAAGTTGAACACCGCAGTGTCGACGCCCTTGAGCGCCGAGGTCAGGATCAGCGGCTTCTCATCGGCAGGCGCGGTCTGGTACTGGTCGGAGTCGACGCCGATCGCCAGCTTGTTCTTCTCCTTGGCGGCCTGGAACAGACCGCTGCCCGAGCCGCCCGCTGCGTGATAGACGACGTCCGCACCGTTGTCGTACTGACCCTCGGCGATGACCTTGCCCTTGGCCGGGTCGTTGAAGCCGCTGAAGTCAGGAGCCTGCGAGATGTAGGAGACCTGCACCTTGATCGCCGGGTTGATCGCCTTGACGCCAGCCTGGTAGCCGGCCTGGAACTTCTGGATCAGCGGGGTCTGCACGCCGCCGATGAAGCCCACGTTCTTGCTCTTCGTGGCCAGTGCAGCCGCGACGCCGACCAGGAAGGAACTCTCGTTCTCGCTGAACACCAAGCCCTCGACGTTGGGTGCCTTGATGCTGTTGTCGTCGATGATCCCGAAGTGGACGTTCGGGAACTTAGGCGCAACCTTGCCCAACGGGCCGGCGTAGGCGAAGCCGATGGCGAGGATGGGGTTGTAGCCGGATGTCGCGAGCAGCGTCAACCGGTCGGCCTTCTGCTGGTCGTTCTCTCCGATGACTGCCGACAGTTCCTTGGTCTCGATGTTCAGGTCGGTCTTGGCCTTCTCCAGACCCGCGGCGGCGAGGTCGTTGAACGACTTGTCACCGCGACCGCCGACGTCGTAGGCCAGTCCGACCTTGATGGTCTTCGGGGCCGGCGCGGAACTGCTGCTGCTCGCCGTCGTACTGGCGCCACCAGGCGGGTTCGTGTTCGTGTTGTTCTTCTTGCTACTACTACATGCTCCGAGCAGCAGCGCCATAGCCGCCACTGCGGCTGTCATCGCCACGCGATGCGTACGACGCAATGCCATCACCCTCCGTTGTCCGAACGCCCCCCGGGGCCACACAGCATGCGTGGCCGAGGCGTCTGTTGAAATCCCGGTTACGGTAGTCGCCCCGGCGCGCAACTGCGCCCGCGACATCGGCACCGTCACCCGATCGTTGCACCGAGCGGGCGCCCGAGCGAATCGGCGCGGAGAGCATGCGCATTCGCCGCGTCGAGTATGGCAACTCTCGACATTGCCAGCCCAGCGCGAAGCGGCCGCCACGTCATCGGTGACGTGTCGGCCGCTGCGCTGAGACTGTGGGTTACCGGTCGTGCGAGCCGTTGCTCTGGGCCATCGCCACGAGCGCAACTAGTGCGACTACGAGCAGAACGACGCCTATGCCGGTCATCGTGATCATGTCTGACCACCTCCTTGACGTCGCCAACTTTAGTGTGACGGGCTGTACCTGTAAATCGAAGTAGCTGTTAGATCCACCACGTGCCCGAACGTCCGCCCCGGCTCTGCCGCCGGTCCGACCAGAAATCGACGTGGCACGTGGTTCGGCGGGCGGCAAAGGCGAGGCTGCGCAACTAGCATCGCCCGATGCGCAGCTGGTACGTCGGGATCGCGCTCGCCGCGTTCACGATGGCGAGCGGGCCCGCGTACGCCGGGGCCGGTCCGCCCTCCGTGCCGCCGCCCGCGCCGAAGCCCACCTCGAGCGAGAACTCGCCGGACGCCCCGGATCCGCATCCACCGGCCGGCGGCATCGGCCCGTCCGGTGAGCACGTCGGAGGCGCTCGGCTGCGCAGCAGGGGACTCGTCCTGCCTGCTCATGCCAAGCCGCTGCCGGACGGCCTGACCGCGACCGCGTGGGCCCTCGTCGACCTCGATTCGGGCGACGTGCTCGCGGCCCGCGACCCGCACGGGCGATATCAGCCGGCAAGCATCCTCAAGACGCTCACGTCGGTGACCCTGCTGCCCATGTTGCCCGGCAAGCGGGTCGTGACGGTCAGCCAGGACGCCGCCAACGCCGAGGGTTCGGCGGTGGGCATCGTCGCCGGGGGCCGCTACACGGTCGATCAGCTGTTCGCCGGCCTGCTGCTCATGTCCGGCAACGACACTGCCGCCGCGCTGGCCGAGGCCGCAGGCGGCGTGCACCACGCGGTGACATTGATGAACCAGACGGCGCTGCGGCTCGGCGCCTACGACACGTTCGTGCAGACGCCGTCGGGGCTGGACGGCTGGAAGCAGCTCACCAGCGCGTACGACATGGCGATCTTCCTGCGCGCGGCGGTGAACATGCCGCGCTTCGTCGCGTACGACCGCAAGCCGACCGCGACGCTGCCCGCGCAGGACGTCCACGGCCGCAAGTACGGCTCAGTGTGGCTGGGCAATCAGAACCAGACGTTCCTGACGACAGTGCCGGGCGCCCTGGTCGCGAAGACCGGATTCACCGACGCCGCCCAGCACACCTACCTGTGCGCGACCGAGCGGCACGGCAGACGACTCGGCGTGGTGTTCCTGCGCGCGCAGCGGTACCCGCTCGACCAGTGGCAGCAAGCGGCCCAGCTGCTCGACTGGGGCTACGCGCTACCGCGCGGCACCGCGGTCGGCCACCTCGACGCCCCGCGTACGCCCACGCCGTCGGCGAGGCCGCGTACGACGGCACCGCGCACGACCGGGCCGGCCGGACCGGCTGTTGCGTGGCGGTCCGCACGCGGCTCGCACTCGAGCCCGTGGCCGCTGATCGGCATCGCGCTGGCAGTCGTCACCGCAGGCGCCGTGTGGATCCGGCGGCGCGGTCGCGGCTGATCGGCCGGCGTCGTCGGCGCACTATCGCGGCGACCACCGCCGCACCGGCAGCAGCTCCGGCACCGAACAGCGACCCGGCCACGCCCAGCGGCGACAGGATCCGCGGCGGCCCCGGCGCCGGCTCCGTCGCCGGTTCCGGTTCCGGTACCGGTTCCGGTTCCGCCGGCGGCTCCGGCGGCTCCGTCGCCGTCGCCGTCCACGCCGCGCAGTACAGCAGGAACCGCGCCACGAGGTAGATCCAGACAAGCAGGCCGATAACGCTGCCGAACACGCCCACGGTCGGGCTGTGCGTGACCCGGGCGATGTAGTAGGCGCCGACAACCTTGAGCACCTCGAAACCGACGGCTGCGAGCAGCGCGCCGCGCAGGACGACACGCGCGGGCAGGTCGGCGCCGGGCAGGCGCACGAGCAACCAGGCGAAGATCAGCACGTCGCCGGCGACGGCCAGCGCGATGCCGAAGACCTTGACGAGCACATGCATGCCCGTCACGTCGTCGACCCCGGCAGCCCGCAGGACGTGATCGGTCAGCGCCGTGCCGACCACGGTCAGCCCGATCGAGACGACCGACCCCAGGCCCAGGCCCGCCAACACGACCAGATCGGCCAGCCTCGACTTGAGGAGGTTTCGCTTCGGCGGCGCCTCGACGCCCCACATGGCATTGATCGCCGCCTGAAGATTGCTCACCCAGCCGAGGCCGATGAGCAGCACGCCTGCCAGCGCGAGCACACCGACGCCGGCGCGCGAGTCGATCGCCGCATTGATCGAGCTCTTGAGCGTGTCTCCGAACGCACCAGGGACGTTCGAGCTGACATTGTCGAGCAGCTTCCGCAGCAGGTCGGGATTGTGTTGCAGCACGAACCCGAGGACGGACACCGCGAGCAGGACGAGCGGGAACAGGGCCAGGAAGCTGAAGTACGTGATCGCCGCGGCAAAGTAGTTGCCGTTGCTCTGCTTGTAGCGATCCCACGCGATGACCGTGTGGTCGAGCCACGCGTGGTTCTGCTGAGCGGCGCGCCATCGGCCCTTCGCGCGCTCGACGATCTCGCGCGGCCGCGCGGACACGCCTACCTGTTTTCTAGGTCGAACTCGGTTCGCGGCAGCCACTTTCCGTCCGGATGGCGCTCGAAGAGGGAGAAGCGTTCGACGACGAAACGCGCGACGAATCCGGACAGCCCGTCGTAGGCGAGGTCGAGAGCTTCGTCGGGCACGTCCTGCGCCACCGTGACGTGCGGGTGGTACGGGAAGTCCAGCCGGCGCTCGAGTGGCCCGGTGCGGATCGCCTTCTCCAGCATCTCGCAGTCGGCGACTCCCCTCGCGACCTGGATGAACACGACCGGCGACATCGGCCGGAACGTGCCGGTACCCAGCAGATGCATGACGAAGGGCGGCCGTGATATCGCCGCCTGGGTGATGTGGTCCTCGATCTGGTCGAGTTGCTCGGACGGGACGGGCGTGGGCGGCAGCAACGTGACGTGTGGCCAGATCAGATCGGCCTGCGGATCACCGACCCGCCGCCGCCAGGTCGTCAGCACCGTCGCATGCGGCTCGGGAATCGCGATGGCCACGCCCAGCGTCGCGAGGTCGTCGGTCGTCACCGCGTTCCCTTCGCCAGCGGCAAGAACCCGACCCGCTCGTAGGCCGTCCGCAACGTGGCCTCGGCGACCGCACCGGCCCGCGCGGCGCCGAGGGCCAGGATCCGGTCGAGTTCGCCGAGATCGTCCATCAGCGCCGCCGTGCGCTTCGCGAAGGGCTCCGCGAACGCCACGACGGCGTCGGCGGTCGCCGTCTTCAGAGCGCCGTACCCCTGCCCGGCGAAGTCGGCCGCGACGGTGTCGACCGGCCGGTCGGTGACTGCGGCGAGCACGCTGAGCAGGTTCGACACACCCGGCTTGGCGTCCGGGTCGTAGCGGACCTCGGTCTCGGTGTCGGTGACGGCCCGCTTGATCTTCTTGGTGATGACGGCTGGGTCGTCGAGCAGGTTGACGGTGCCGGCGTCGCCGAGCGACTTGCTCATCTTCGCGGTCGGGTCCTGCAGGTCCAGGATCTTGGCCGTCTGCTTCGGGATGAAGGCCTCGGGCACCGTGAACGTCTGGCCGAACCGCGTGTTGAAGCGCTGCGCCAGGTTCCGGGTGAGCTCGAGGTGCTGGCGCTGGTCCTCGCCGACCGGCACGGCGTCGGCCTGGTACAGCAGGATGTCGGCTGCCTGCAGCACCGGATAGGTGAACAGCCCGACCGAGTTGCGGTCCGCGCCGGAGCGGGCGGACTTGTCCTTGAACTGCGTCATCCGGCTGGCCTCGCCGAAGCCGGTGATGCATTCCAGCACCCACGCAAGCTGGGTGTGCTGCGGGACATGGCTCTGCATGAACAGCACGCAGCGCTCCGGGTCGAGGCCGGCCGCGAGCAACTGCGCAGCCGAGACGCGACTGCGCTGGAGCAGGTCGTCCGACGACGGGATCTCCAGCGTGATCGCGTGCAGGTCGACCACGCAGTAGAACGCGTCATGGGTGTCCTGCAGCGCCACCCACTGCTTCACCGCGCCGAGGTAGTTGCCGAGATGGAACGACGACGCCGTCGGCTGGATGCCGGACAGCACCCGAGGCAGCGCGGGAGTGGACATGGGTCCCGATTCTGGCACCTTCTGCGAGCCCGTCATGCCGGGGGCTCGGCCGGCTCCGCGGTCGCCGCCGCCTCGTCCTCGCGCGGTGGCGTGACTCGAACTCGTTCGGCCCGGCGGCCGTCGACGGCCGTGATAGTGATCGTGTAGCCGTCACGCTGGACCTCGTCGCCGACGGACGGCAGCCGCCCGAGCGCCGACATCATGAAGCCGCCCGCCGTCTCATACGGCCCGTCGGGCAGCACCAGACCGGTGAATTCGGCAAAGTCGTCAAGGTTTAGCCGCCCGTCGACCTCGATCGCCCCTCCGCCGAGGCGGGACGGCCCCGCCCGCGCCTCGTCGTACTCGTCGCGGATGTCGCCGATGACCTCCTCGATCAGATCCTCCAGCGTGACGATGCCGTCTGTGCCGCCGTACTCGTCGACGACCATCGCGAGATGGTGTCCCTCGCGGCGCATCTCGGACAGTGCGGCGAGCACATTCTTCGAGCCGGGCAGCTGCTTGATCTCGCGAACCAGGTCGCCGACCGTCCGGTCGCGCTCGCCCCGGGCGCCGTCGACCAGCAGGTCGCGGATGTGCACGAACCCGCGCACGTCGTCTTGGCCCTGGCCGATCACCGGGTACCTGGAGTGCGGCGACTCGGTCGCGACCTTCGCCGCCCGGCTGACGGTCAGCCCAGCGTCCAGGAACGTCACCTCGGTGCGCGGCACCATGACCTCGCTGACCGATCGTTCGCCAGCTGCGAAGACGTCGTCGATCAGCCGCCGCTCGTCGGTCGACAGCGACTCATGCGCCGCGACGAGCCCGCGCAGCTCCTCCTCGGTGATCGCCTCGCGGCCCGTGTGCGGATCGCCGCCGAGCATCCGGACGAGCAGGTCGGTGCAGCGAGAAAGCAGCCAGATCACCGGCCGCGCCGCGGTCGCGAGGCGGTTCAGGGTCGGGCTGACCAGCCTCGCTGTGCGGTCGGCCCGCTGCAGCGCCAGGCGCTTGGGCACGAGTTCACCGACGACGAGCGTCACGAACGAGATCAGCAGAGTCACGCCGATGAACCCGATCGGCCCGGCCAGCCCGGAACGCATACCGTGATCGACCAGCGCGTCCTTGGCCTGCTCGGAGAGCGTCACCGCGCCGAACGCGCTGGAGAGCAGCGCGGTAAGCGTCACGCCGATCTGCACGGTGGCAAGGAACCGGTTGGGGTCGCTCGTCAGGCGGGCGACTGCCGCGCCACGCCGGCCGGTCATCGCCCGCGCCTGCCCTTCGCGCAGCGAGACGAGTGCGATCTCGGCGGCGACGAACAAGCCCTCGATCACGATCAGGGCCAGCACGATGACGACGTTGAGCACCACAGAACTCATTGGCTAGGGCCTGTCCTGTGGATCTTGGCCGTCGCGAGCGGCGGCCAGGAGGGTGAATGGCCAGGCTGCGCCCACATCGGAGGAGAGCTGTGGCGGGGCCACTGCCGACGACGACAACGCAGCCAGACGCCCTTCTGGGCGTCGCGCAGCAGGCCGAAGATCCACAGGACAGGCCCAACCCCCGCAGGCATCGTGCGGCTGGTATGCGGGCCGGTCACGGCGGGCAGTCTACGGCGACGGGTATCGACATGCCGTGACGTTCGGGTCTGTTTGAATATGTGCGACCGCCGATCGAGGAGAGGCTGCCCTTATGCGTCTACTGGTAACCGGCGGGGCCGGCTATATCGGCAGCGTCGTCGCGGCAATGCTGGTCAACGGCGGCCACGAGGTGACCGTGCTCGACGACCTGTCAACGGGGCACGACGACGCGATCCCGCCCGGCGCGCGGCTGGTCAAGGGTTCGGTCGACGACGTGGGCGCGGTGCTCGGCGAGCAGGCCTACGACACCGTCATGCACTTCGCCGCCAAGTCCCTCGTCGCCGATTCGGTCGAGCATCCGGACCGCTACTGGCACGGCAACGTCGGCGGCGCGCTTGCGCTGCTGGACGCCATGCGCGCGCACGACGTCCCGCGGCTGATCTTCTCCTCCACGGCTGCGACCTACGGCGAGCCCGCCAGCGTGCCGATCGAGGAGTCGGCGCCCGCGGCGCCCACCAACCCGTACGGTGCCAGCAAGCTGGCCGTCGACATGGCGATCACGGGGTACGCGCGGGCGTACGGCCTCGGGGCGGTCAGCCTGCGCTATTTCAACGTCGCAGGCGCGCTGTTCGGGTCGGACGGGCGCGGGTACGGCGAGCGCCACGCCGTCGAGACGCACCTGATCCCGATCGCACTGCAAGTCGCCGCCGGCGACAAGGCAGCGCTCGACATCTTCGGCACGGACTACCCGACCCCGGACGGCACCTGCATCCGCGACTACCTGCACGTGACCGATCTCGGCGACGCGCACCTGCGCGCGATGCAGATCGCGACGCCGGGCGAGCACCGGATCATCAACCTCGGCAGCGGAGCCGGCCATTCGGTGCGCGAGGTCGCCGATGCGGTCAGCCGGGTGACCGGGCGCGAGCTGCCGGTCCACGAGATGGCCCGCCGGCCGGGCGATCCGGCCGTCCTGGTCGCATCGAGCGTGCTGGCGGCGACAGAACTCGGCTGGCGGCCGACCAGCGACCTCGACACGATGATCGCCGACGCCTGGACGTTCGCCCAGCAGGCCGCGTCGTGATAGCGCCCCCCGCCGCGGCCCTCCACTCCGCTCCTCGCTGCGTTCCTCACTCGCTGGCGCTCGCTGCGGTACTCGCTGCGATGCTCGTGAAGGACCCCGGCTCATGACTGTGCCCCCCGCCGCGGCCCTCCACTCCGCTCCTCGCTGCGTTCCTCACTCGCTGGCGCTCGCTGCGGTACTCGCCGCGATGCTCGCAAAGAACCCCGGCTCATGACTGCCTGGCGCGCGCCGGGGCGCATCAACCTGATCGGCGAACACACCGACTACAACGACGGTTTCGCGCTACCGCTCGCGATCGAGCAGGGCTGCACGGCCACGGTGCACACGACGTCGACCGGCGAGCTGCGCGTCGCGTCCGCGCAACGCGACGACACCCTGACGTTGCCGCTTTCCGACTTGCTGTCGGGCACGGTCACCGGATGGGGCGCGTACCCGGTCGGCGTCGTCTGGGCGCTCGCCCAGCAGGGACTGCTGCCGGGCCACCTAGGCGGGCTGCACGTCCACCTTGACAGCAACGTCCCGGGCGGGGCCGGCCTGTCGTCGTCGGCGGCGCTCATCTGCGCGCTCGCGGCGGCGCTCAACGACCTGCTGGGGCTGGGCCTGTCCAGCCAGGAGCTCGTAACCCTCACGCACCGCACGGAGAACGAGTACGTCGGGGCACCGACCGGCGGCATGGACCAGATGGCCGCCATGCTCTGCCTGCCCGACCACGTGCTGCTGTGCGACATGCGGGCCTGGACAGCCGAGCCCGTCCCCTTCGACCTGGACGCCGCCGGCCTCACCCTGCTCGTCGTCGACTCGAAGGCGCGGCACCGGCATGCCGACGGCGAGTACGCCGACCGCCGGGCCAGCTGCGAGAAGGCAGCTAGCCTGCTCGGCGTCTCGGCCCTGCGTGACATCGGCATGGACGATCTCGACCGCGCGCTCGGGCAGCTGAGCGACGCCGCCCTGCGCCGGCGTACGCGCCACATCGTGACCGAGAACGAACGCGTGCTGCAGACCGTCCGGTTGCTGCGCGACGGGCGGCTGCGCGAGATTGGGCCGCTGCTCACCGCGTCGCACGCGTCGATGCGCGACGACTACGAGATCACCGTGGCCGAGGTCGACACCGCTGTCGAGGCACTGCTCGACGCGGGTGCCCTTGGTGCCCGGATGACGGGCGGCGGCTTCGGCGGATGCGTCATCGCGCTGATCGACTCGGCGCGCGTCACCATCGCGTCCAACACGGTGCAACGGGCCTATCGGCGCGGCGGGTTCATCCCCGCGGCCGTGTTCAGCGAACGCGCGGGCGGCGGCGCGCACCGCGTCTGACGGTGCGCGGTCAGCCCTTCGACGAGCCCAGGGCCAGGCCGGCGATGAACTGCTTCTGCAGCAGCACGTACACGACCAGGGTGGGGATCGCAGCCATGAGCGCGGCCGCCGCGATCATGTTCTGGTTCGAGACGAACTGACCCTGCAGGTTGGCCAATGCCGACGTGATCGGCCGCTTGTTGCCCGTCGAGATCAGCGTGATCGCCCAGAAGAAGTCGTTGTAGATCCAGGTCGTCAGCAAGGTGGCCAGCGCCGCCATCGCCGGACGGCACATGGGCAGCGTGATCCGCCAGTACCGCATCCACAGGGTGGCGCCATCGACGACTGCGGCCTCGTCGATGTCGACCGGGATCGTCTTCATGTAGTTGCTCAGCACGAAGACGCAGAAGCCGAGCTGGAAGGACACATTGATGACGATGAGTCCGGCGTAGGAGTCGTAGAGCAGGCCACTGCTGCCGCTGATGAAGTGCGGCAGGTGAATCTGCAGGTACAGGCGGTAGAGCGGGGTGATGATGACCTGCTGCGGCAGCAGGTTGCCGGCCGTGAACAGGATGAGCAGCGCGATGTTGAACTTGAAGCTCAGTCGGGACACCACGAAGGCGACCGCCGAGGCCATGACGAGCGTGATGATGACCGCCGGCACAGTGATCCACACCGAGTTGAGGAAGAACCGCCCCATGTCCGACTGCGTCCAGGCATTGGTGAAGTTCTTGAACGTCAGGCTGTGCGGCAGCGAGACGTAGCCGAGGCGGTCGGTCTCCTTGATCGGCCGCAGCGCGACGTAGAGAGCGAACACGATGGGCGTGATCCACAAGATGACGGCGGCGATCATGAAGACCTGAGCGGCAACGCTGCCGGGCGTGAGCGCACGCCGCCGCGTCGGCGCCGTGGGCCGGGTGACCTCGCCGAGCGACTCGGGGGTGAGGACCGCCATCTACCTCTCCTCCCGGCGGAAGACCTGGTACAGGAAGATCGAGATCGGCACGAGCGAGATCACCAGCAGCACGACGCCGAGTGTCGAGCCGAAGCCGATCCGCTGTGTCTCGCCGACGATGTTCTGCGTCACCGAGACCGACAGCAGTTCGAGCCCGCGCAGCGGGTTGCCCTTGCTCGTGATGTAGACGAGGTCGAACGCGCGCAGCGACTCGATCACCGTCACCACGAGGATGACGATGTTGATCGGCCGTAGCACCGGGAACACAACGCGCCAGAACGTCTGCCACGTGTTGGCGCCGTCGACCAACGCCGCCTCACGCAGCCCGGGATCGACAGACTTCAGGCCGGCGAGGTAGAGGATCATCACGTAACCGGCCTGACGCCAGCTCGCCTCGACCAGGATCGCCCACAGGTTCAAATGCGGATTGCCGAGCCAGTCGATCAGGTTGTTGTTGCCGTTGCGTCCGATGATCGTGTTGATCAGGCCGTAGTTGGACGAGTACACGAACTCCCAGAGGATGCCGATCAGGGCGAGCGAGAGCATGACCGGCAGGAACAGCACGCTCTGGTAGATGCGGCTGCCGCGGATGCCGCGGTCGATGATGACCGCGAACAGCATCCCCAACGGCGTCGCGAACACGATGAAGACGCCCAGCCAGATCGCGTTGTGGCGGACCGCCGGCCAGAAATCCGGGTAGACCGTGAACGCCTGGTGGTAGTTCTGCACGCCGAAGATGCAGCCCGGCTGGGGGATGCCCGGCAGCGTCGCGGTATTGCTGCACGCTTTGACGTGGATGCCGCCTACGCCCGTCCACTTGGTGAACGAGAGCAGCACCGACGCGAGCGCGGGCAGCCAGACGAACGCGAGGTCGAGCAGCAGCGGGATGCCGAGCAGCAGCGCGGCCACCAGCTTGTCTCGGCGTGACAGCCGGCTCAAGCGACGACGCCGGCGGCGACGTAGTGTCGCCGCCGGCTTCGCTCGCGTCTCGGTTGCCGCGACCATCAGCTCTGGAAGATCGTCTTCGCCTGGCTCTCGGCGCTGGACTGGATGGTCTTGACGTTCGAGGCGCTCGGGTTGTCGACGAAGTTCTGGATCGCCTTGATCATGGCCGTCGCCATGTCCGGCACGGTGTCGCGGTCCATGAACTGCGAGACGGACTTGCACGCGCTGATCGCGTCTACCGACTTCTTCTGGATCGCGTTGTAGCTCGGAGCGACCAGGCCGTTCGCCAGCCCGACGTCCCAGTGGTCGGTCTTTAGGAACGTCGCCTCGGCATCGGCCGTGCCGATGTACTCCAGCACCTTCTTCGCGGCGTCCTTGTTCTTGGCCTTCTTCGGCAGCATGAAGCCGTCGGTCGGGGCGTCCATGAAGTCCTGGCCGAAGTCAGGGTTGATCGTCGGGTACGGGAAGAAGTCGAGGTCGTCCAGGTTCGCAGGCGAGTAGTTGGCGGCGACCTGGTTGGAGCCCTGGAACATCATGCCGGCCTTCTTGTTCTCGAGCAGCTTGGCGGCATCCTGCCAGATCCGGCCGTTGGCACCCTTCTGCAGGTACGGCATGAGCTCGCGCCACTGGTCGAAGACCGCCGTGACACCCTTGTCGGTCCACGGCACCTCGTGCTTCATCAGCTTGATGTGGTACTCGTAGCCGTTGAGCCGCAGGTTGATGATGTCGAACGTGCCGAGCGCCGGCCAGCCGTCCTTCTCCGCGAACGCGAGCGGGGTCAGGCCGTCCTTCTGCATCTGCTTGGCCAACGCGATGAAGTCGTCCCACGTCGTCGGCACCTTGTAGCCCTTGCTGCTGAACGTGCTCTTGTTGTAGAAGACGACCCACGGGTAGTTGTAGATCGGCACCATGTAGTAGTGGCCGTCGATGCCCTTCGACAGGCTCTTTCCGGCATCGTTGAAAGTGCCGCCGATCGAGTCCCACACGTCGTCGATCGGTTCGAGCAGGTTCTGCGCGGCGAAGAACTGCAGGCGGTACCCGGCGAACCAGGTGGCCAGGTCGTTGGGCGTGCCCTGCAGGTAGCTGCTGATGTTGTTCTGGAACGTGTTGTGGTCGACGGTATTGATGGTGATGTTGACGCCCGTCTTCGCCGTCGCTGCTTGGGTCAGCGCGGCGAACGCCGCCTTCGGCGCGGCGTCGGAGTAGTTCGAGCCGAAGCTGATGCTGCCACCGGTCGTGCCACTGCTGCTGGCAGCACTGCTGCCGGCCGGGGCCGTGGTCGAGCTCTTCTTCTTGCTGCTCGAGCAGGCCGCGAGGGTAGTGGCTGCCGCGGCCCCGCCGAGGCCCAAGAGCATCGATCGGCGGCTGACATTGGCCACTGGGCCGGTGGACGGATCGCTGTCGGGCATGACGCCTCCTCGGGCTGTCCGAAGGGTGACGCCCCTCGGCAAACAGACGACTGAAACATTTTTCAACGCGTTCGATCAGAACCACTCAGAGCAAAGCGTCGTATGACAGCCGTGTCAACCCCTGTTCGGTTGCAGTTTCGGCGCGAGACATCTCCGGCGCCCGATGCCCGTTCGCCCGGTCGCGCAGAGTTGCATGCAAAGCGGCATCACGCCGAATCGGTTCGCGCAAAATCCATCAGCTCAGTGGGCGCGCCGCGCACTCGCCGGCCGTCCGAGCTGCCGCGCAGGATCACCCCGGCGACCAGGGCCGGGGCGTCGCTCATCGGCACGTGCCCGCAGCCGCGCAACAGCACGTGCTCGGCATCTGGCAGCACCGCGCGCGCCACGGCCGCCTGGTTGCGCGGCAGGACGGCATCACGAGACGCCCAGGCGATCGTGACCGGGACGTCGGCGGCGACCTTGCCCGTGAACAGGGTGGCCGCCGCGACGATCTCGCGCAGTGCGGGCTGGGCGGCACGGAAGGCGTGGAAGTCGCCCAGAGCCTGCTCCGGATCGATCCGGGTCGGGTGGGCGGTCAGCCAGCCGAAGCCGAGGACACGGCCCGGGCGGGTGCGCGACAGCCGCGGCGCCTGTGGCGCGAGCGCCTCGGACAGCCTGCTCATCGTGGCGAACAGCTGCCTCGTGTACGCAAGTGCGAACGGCGAGCGCCAGAAGCCGGCCGGCGACAGCGCCGTCACGCTCCGGGCATGGCCCGCGACACCTGCCTCGAGCGCGACCCGCCCGCCGAGCGAGTTGCCGGCGAAGTGCGGCCGGCCCAGCTCCTGCTGGGTGAGGAACTCGGCGAACGCATCGCGCAGGACGTCGACCATCGGGCGTCCGTCGGTGACGAGCGGATCGGACTGGCCGTGCCCCGGCAGGTCGACGAGCACGACCTCGCGCTGCTCGGCGAGCTGGTCGAGCACCGGGTACCACGCCTGGCGGCGGTGACCGACCCCGTGCACCAGCACCAGCGGCGCACCGGACCCGACGCGCTCGAACGCCATCCTCATCGCCACGTACCTCCGCCCCGTCCCTGGGCCGCACCCAGGGACGGAGCGGACGTTACCCGCTGGTAACCGTCGGGAGAAGAGGCGTGCTAGCTGCCCTGTGCGTACTGGTCGGCCACTCGGACGAGCTCGACCAGGCCGCTCGCGTACTCCATCGCCTCGCCGTGTGCCTCGGCGAACGGCGGCTGGAAGCCGACGCCCTCCCATTGCTGGGTCTGGGAGTTCCACAGGTCGTTGCCGACCTCGAAGTCCCAGGCGAAGATGCCGTCGTTGTAGTACAGCTCGTCGGCCGAGTTGCCGGCGGCCGAGTACAGGACGTCGGCCACCGGGCCGGTCTGCGCCGGCCAGGTCACCGTGCCGCGCTCGGCGGCGATGGCGCCTACGATCTGGCGCGCCGCGGCGAGGAACTGCGTCGACTCGTCAATGGACGGGCGCGGCAGCGTGATCCGCCCGTCGGCCTTGTACGCACCCGGGGGCCACATGAAGTAGCCGCCGTAGCTGTGCACGTTCATCGCGAACTTGATGTTCGGATGCGCCTCGGCGAGCGCGATGACATTGCGGCTCTCCGGCTCGGAGTGCTCGGCCGGGCCGGCGAACACGTCGGACAGGCAACTGGTGCTAGCGCCGACGTAGCCGTCGAACAACGAGCCGACCGCGTAGTTGCGGTTGACGTCGACACCCCACCGGTTGCGGTTGGCCGGGTCGCGCTGGGCGCCGGTGCAGTAGTCATGCATGTTGCGGCGCTGGAAGTTGAAGTCGTTGAACGTGTAGTTCGCGCCGTCCGGGTTGACGGTCGGGATCACGAAGATGTCCATGTCCTTGAGCAGCTTGCGGTCCTCGGAATCGGTGGCGTAGTTGGCCAGCAGCCGCTCGGCGAACTCCAGGGTCGTCAGCGGAACCGCCCACTCCCGCGCGTGTTCCTGCGAGTAGGCCAGTACGCCGATGCGCGAGCCGTCCCGGTGCACCCCGATGCGCAGCGCCTGCACAGTCCAAGGCGCGCGCGGCACGTTCGGGCCTGCCTTGAGCCCGTCGCTCATCGTGACCGGTCCGGCAACGGGCATCGTCTTGCCGGCCGAGCCGCTCGCGACGTAGGCGCGGAAGATGTCCCCGTAAGTCGCCGAGATGAACGCGGCGATGTTGTCGGTCGTGCTGGTGATCGCGCCTGTGGCGTCGGTGGCCAGTGACACGGTGAGCAGGCCATTCTGGTAGGTCGCGCTGAGCGGCTGGTTCGGCGCGCCCGGGTCGACGCTGCGGACCTGGATGCCGTTCATGCCTTCGTCGCCGAACTTCACCGACTCGACGATCACCGCGTCGTTCGCGGGGCCGAGGTCGACCACGGCGCTGCGCCGGTAGCCCTGGGTCGGGTTCGGCAGGTTGATGACGTCGACCAGGTTCGGGTACTGGCTGGCGAGCCGCTGGATCCGCGCCTGGATGTCCTCCGGCGTCATGTACGCGTCGATGAAGTCCTTCTGGTACTTCTTCGGCGTGGACGGCGGCGTGGCGCCCGGCCAGAGCGTTGGCGTGGCGCTCGTCGTACCGCCGAGGCTCGATGTCGCGGTCAGCTGCACGGGCTGCGCGGGCACCGGCTGCGGGTTGGCGAAGTGGTACTGGTACTCGTTGTCGTCGACGAAGCGCTCCAACTGGTACGAGCCGGTCTGCCCGCTCTGCGTGCGCCACGTGACCGTGATCTGGACGTCCGGGTCTTCGGTCGCCGTGGTCGTCACCTGCGTGCCGAGGAATGTCTGCCCGCCGCTCGTCCACCAGTAGGCCTGCAGGAAGTGCAACGTGTCGGTGTTGACTGCCTGCGTGATGGTCGCGCCGGACGCTGTCCTGGTCGTGCGCAGGTGCGTGCTGAGCCCCTTCGCGTTCCGCGCCTGCGCGGCGTGCACGCTGGCCTGGAACCGCGCGCTGCCGTCGCCGGACCGTTCGATCACCTGTGTCACACGGATGCCCTGCGCCGTCAGGGCCGAAAGCTCGCTGCCGGTGAGGACGGCGTCGACCTGGTACGCGGAGTCGACAGCCCGTGCCGGGCCGGCCAGGTCGTAGCCCTTCTCGACGAGCGACTCGACGGTCGCGGCATCCGGCACGCGCAGACGCAGCAGCGCGCTCTCGTTCGGCGCCAGCTGGATCGAGGCAGTCGGTGCCGCGGCCGGCGCGGATGCCTGCGCTGCGACGGTTCCGGCGACGCCGCTGACCAGCAGCGCTCCGACGGCTAGGAAGTTGGTAAGCAGACGCCGATGTGGCATGGTCCTCGCTCCTGGGACGCAGGGATACAACAGTTACTCGATCAATGTGCAGATCGGCGCGCTTCGGCGAGCCGATCTGCACATGATCGCCAGCCGGGCCTCAGCCGGGCACCGGGAAAGCGACCGGGCTGCGGTGCCCGTCGCGGTCCACCGCACGCACGCCGAAGAACACGTTGTCCTTCGACAGATCGATCGTCGCCGTGGTGACGTTGCCGACCGGGATTCGGCGCGTCCAGTCGGGCTCGGTGCTAGAACGCCACACGACCTCGTAGCCGGCCAGGTCCGCCTCGGTGCCCTGGTCCCAGCGAAGCGTGGAGTCGTTCGTGAGTTGCGTGGTGTCGATGACGACGTGCTTCGGCGTGCCCGGCGCGTTCGCGAGCGACCACAACGCCGCCGCGTTGACTTGCGTCACGCGGCCGAGGAAGTCGAAGTCGACGAACTCGATCAGGTCGCCGAACTGCACGCCGTTCTCGACGCGCACGTCCTGGTGCTCGTGCGCGAAGTTCTCGTTCGGCTCGGTGAATCGGTTGGCCGGGTAACCCTGTTGCAGGAACGAGAGGTGGTCGCTGCCGCGCAGGTAACGGTCGCGGCGGTAGATCACTTCGACGGTCATTCCGGTGAGGCCGTTGCTCGCAACATCGGTGACGAACCGGGCGAGCTGGCGACTCGACGAGTCGCCCTCGCCGCCGACGCTCTGCCGGATGCTTGCTTGCGCAGGGGTTTCGGACGTGGGCACGCCCTCGGCGAACAGCCGGATGTGGTGCGGATCGCGGGCGCCGTCGTCGGCTGTGCTGCTGCCGATGATGTCGTTGCTGAACATCCCCTGGATGTCGGCGTTCGCGGCCTTGTACTGCTTGGCCATGAAGGCCGACCCGTACAAGCCCTGCTCCTCGCCTGCCACGCCGACGAACACGATCGTCGCCTTGGGCGCGCGAGTCGCCATCACCCGGGCCAGCTCCATCATGGCGGCGACCCCGGACCCGTCGTCGTCGGCGCCGGGAGCGTCCGCCGTGAAGTTCATGACGTCGGTGACTCGCGAGTCGATGTGCCCGGACACCAGGTAGATCCGATCCGGCGACGCCGACCCGCGAAGCGTCGCGATCACGTTCGTGATCGGCGTAGGCACCGGAATGCGACTTGCCACAGGCTGGATGAACGTCTGCTTTTCGACCGTCATCCGGCCGCCGGACGTCGCCGCGATCGCCTGCATCTGCTGGAAGACCCAGTTCGTGGCGGCCCCGATGCCACGTGCCGGATCGTCCTGCGACGAGAGCGTGTGCCGCGTGCCGAACGACACCAGCTTCTCGATCGTCGCGCGCATCCGTGCCGGATCGATCTCGCCCAGCAGCCGGATCAGCTCGCCGTCCGGCGCCTGCGGGACGATCGGCTGGCCGGGGCCGGGCGGCCAGTTGTCGGTTGCCTCCGGGACGTCCGCCCGGGCCGCCGCCGGGACGGCGGCTCCGATCGCGCCCGCGGTTGCGAGGGTTGCGGAGGTAGTGAGGAAAGCCCGCCTGCTGCGTCGTCGCCCCGAATCAGCCATAACCGGGGTTCTACCCCTCGTGGCCGCTCTCGTCCAGATCCCAGATGCCGAGACGTTCAGGCCGGAGCGATGGCAAGCAGACTGATTGCCGTCGCGGCGGCGGCCATGCGGGCGTCGTAGGTGACGACGGCACGCAAGTCAGGCGCCGCGGTTCGGGCGGCGGCCAGGTGGATCGCGTCGAGGCTGCGCAGCGCGGTGCCTGGCGCGAGAGTGCCCGCGTCATCGAGGACGTCCCGGTCGAGCGCAACCTGGTTGACCCGGGCAAGCAGGCGACGTGCATGGGCAATCGCTTCGGGGCCCCCGGCAGCCACCGCCCTCAGGAGTTCCGTCCTGGCGAGCGCCGAAGTCAGGCGGACGTCATCGCGATGGCTGCGCAGGTACCGTCGCAGGACTGCCGACTCCGACTCCCGCTGGACGAGCTTCACGAGCGCGGACGTGTCGAGGTACAACTTCACCGCTCGTCCGCGCGTGCATCAGCGAGCGCAGCCGCGGCGTCGATGCCGTAGTCCACAGGGCGCTCATCCAGCACGTCGGAGTCGTCGTCCGCGAGCAGGACGCGACCCGAGGCGATCATGTCGTCCCATGTATCGACCTGCACAGGGACGAGGTGCGCAACCGGACGACCGCGATCGGTGACCTCGAATCGCTCGCCGTGCGCCACGCGCGTCAGGAAGCGGCTGGCGTGCTGGCGGAGCTCGCGAACCCCTATCCGCTCCATGTGCTACACGGTAGCACTGAGTGCCTGACTCAGGTTGGCGTCGATCGCGGCGAGGAACTCCTCGGTGGTCAGCCACGGGGTGTCGGCGCCGATCAGCAGGGCGAGATCCTTGGTCATCTGGCCGGCCTCGACGGTCTCGACGCAGACCCGCTCCAACGTCTCGGCGAAGTGACTCACCTCGGGAGTGCCGTCGAGCTTGCCGCGATGGTCGAGCCCGCGCGTCCAGGCGAAGATCGAGGCGATCGGGTTGGTGGACGTGGGCTTGCCCGCCTGGTGCTGCCGGTAGTGCCGGGTGACCGTGCCGTGGGCCGCCTCAGCCTCGACGGTGCGGCCGTCGGGCGTCATGAGCACGCTCGTCATGAGCCCGAGCGAGCCGAATCCCTGCGCGACCGTGTCGGACTGCACGTCGCCGTCGTAGTTCTTGCACGCCCAGACGTAGCCGCCCTCCCACTTCAGCGCGGCCGCGACCATGTCGTCGATCAGCCGGTGCTCGTAGGTGATGCCGGCATTCGCGAACTCGTCCTTGAACTCGGACTCGAACACCTCGGCGAACAGGTCCTTGAACCGGCCGTCGTACGCCTTGAGGATGGTGTTCTTCGTCGACAGGTAGACCGGGTACTTGCGCTCCAGGCCGTACCGGAGCGACGCGCGCGCGAAGTCGCGGATCGAGTCGTCGAGGTTGTACATCGTCATCGACACGCCGCCGCCGGGGAAGTCATACACATCGAATTCGATCGGCATTCCATTCGTATCGGACGGCGTGAACGTGACGGTGAGCTTTCCCGCGCCAGGAACGACGAAGTCGGTGGCCCGGTACTGGTCGCCGAACGCGTGACGGCCGATGACGATCGGCTTCGTCCAGCTCGGGACGAGCCGCGGCACGTTGCGCATCACGATCGGCTCGCGGAAGATCACGCCGCCGAGGATGTTGCGGATCGTGCCATTAGGCGAGCGGTACATGCGCTTGAGGCCGAACTCGGCGACTCGCGCCTCGTCCGGCGTGATCGTGGCGCACTTGACGCCCACCCCGTGCCGCTTGATCGCGTTGGCGGCGTCGACCGTGACCTGGTCGTCGGTGGCGTCGCGGTGCTCGATGCCAAGGTCGTAATAGTCGAGGTTGACATCGAGGTGAGGCAGGATCAGCTTGTCCTTGATGAACTGCCAGATGATGCGAGTCATCTCGTCACCGTCGAGCTCGACGACGGTCCCGCGAACGTTGATCTTGGACATGCTTCCTCCGCCTTTGACGATTCCTTGGTCTCAAGATATCCCGACTGCACTGCGTGATTGGCGTCGCCCCCGCCCCCCACTAGGGTTCCCGCAATGACGCCCACACACACGCGGACGCCAACACCTGTCGACAACCTCATCGACCGGCATCTGGACGAGTACGCCGCACTCAACCCCATCGTCGCGACCGCATCCGGAATCCCCGGCCACGAGGCCGAGCTGCCCGACCTGTCCCCCGACTGGCTGGCCTCCGTCTCCGCGCTGCGGCACCGGACGATCGCGGGACTCGCGGATACCGTTCCGATCGACGCCAACGACCGGGTCACCGTCGCCGCCGCCACGGACGAGTTCACCGTCGCCGAGCAGATCAGGGCAACCGGTGCCGACGAGTCCCGGCTGAACAACGTTTCGAGCCCGGTGCAGGACGTCCGGGCCGTGTTCGACCTGATGAAGACGTCGTCCGCCGATGACTGGGCGCTGATCGCGACGAGGCTCACGCGCGTACCCGACGCGATCAACGGATACATCGCCTCGCTGCGTCATGCGGCGACGCGCGGAAACATCAGCCCGCGCCGGCAGGTCGAGGCGGGCATCAAGCAGAGCCGCCACAACACCGGAGCGGAAGGCTTCTTCGCAACGTTCGCTGCGGGCGCCACGACCCCAGGCGGCGAGCTGCCGGGCTCCGTCCGGGCCGATCTGGACCGCGGCGCGCACGCAGCCGCTTCCGCGTACGAGCAGCTCGCCGCGTTCCTCAACGACGAGCTGCTGCCGCTCGCGCCCGCCAAAGATCCCGTCGGGCGCGAGCGATACGCGTTGTTCTCACACGCGTTCCTCGGGTCCGCCGTCGATCTCGACGACGCGTACGCGTGGGGTCAGGACGAGCTGGCGCGGATCACGTCGCTCATGCAGCAGACGGCCGAGCGCATCAAACCCGGCTCGACCGTCCGCGAGGCCATGGATCTGCTCGACGCCGACCCCGGCCACCGCTTGTCGGGCACCGACGCGCTCCGGTCGTGGATGCAGGACAAGTCCGACGCCGCCATCGCTGCCCTCGCGGGCACGCACTTCGACATCCCGGAGCCGATCCGCACGCTCGAGTGCCGGATCGCGCCCACCAAGACCGGCGGCATGTACTACACCGGACCGGACGACGACTTCACCCGTCCGGGACGCATGTGGTGGTCGGTCCCCGAAGGCGTCACCGACTTCTCCACATGGCGCGAGCTGTCGATCGTGTACCACGAGGGCGTCCCCGGTCACCACCTGCAGGTGGCGCAGACCGTCTACCGTCGCGATCTGCTCAACCGCTGGCGCCGGCTCGGGTCGTGGACCGCCGGTCACGGCGAGGGCTGGGCGCTCTATGCCGAGTGGCTGATGGCCGACCTCGGCTTCCTGGACGAGCCGGGCGACTTCCTCGGCATGCTCGACAGCCAGTCGCTGCGCGCCGCCCGGGTCGTGCTCGACATCGGCGTCCACTGCGGCTTCGACGCTCCGGCCGAGGTGGGCGGTGGCGCATGGGACTACGACAAGGCGTGGCGGTTCCTCACCGCGCACGCGTCCAGCGCGCACGAGCTGCTGCGTTACGAGCTCGACCGCTACCTCGGCTGGCCCGGCCAGGCGCCGGCGTACAAACTCGGCGAGCGGCTGTGGCTGCAGCTGCGCGACGAGGTGCGGCGCCGCGAAGGCGAGGCGTTCGATCTGCGGGGATTCCACCGGCGTGCACTCGACATCGGAAGCGTGGGCCTGGACGTGCTACGCGGCGCCGTCCTGGGCGACTATCACTGACAATTTCTGCCCAAACGGTCATCGCTAGGCGACGGCCAGCTCGGCGATCAGCTCGTAGGAGCGCATCCGGTCCTTGATGCCGTAGACCTGGTTGGTGAGCATCAGCTCGTCCGCGCCGGTGCGTTCGATCAGCGCCGCCAGCTGGGCCTGGACGGTCTGCGGCGAGCCGAGCGCCTGGCCGATGCGCCGCTGCGCGACGAACTCGAGCTCGGGTTCGGTGAACTCGTAGGCGGCGGCATCCTCGACAGTGGGCAGTGCGATCGGACGTCCCAGCCGCAGCCGCAAGAACGCGAGCCAGCCGGGACGGGCGAGCAGCTCGGCGCGCTCGTCGGTGTCGGCGCAGACGGCGTTCACCGCGACCATCGTGTGCGGCTCATCCAGCCATTGCGAGGGACGGAAGCTGCGCCGGTACAGCTCCAACGCGGGCTCGGTATTGGCCGCCGAGAAGTGGTGCGCGAACGAGAACGGCAACCCCAGCTCACCGGCGAGCTGCGCGCTGAAACCGCTCGAACCCAGCAGCCAGATCTCGGGCAGCTCGGCCGGCGCCGGAACGGCCTGCAACCGCGAGGGATCGCCGGCGAGCATTCGCACCACGTCGGCGAACTCGCTCGGGAAGTTCTCGGCGGACAGGCCATTGGGCGTGCGGCGCAGGGCCAGAGCGGTTCGCTGGTCGGTGCCGGGGGCGCGTCCTACGCCCAGATCGATCCGTCCGGGATGCAAGGAGGCCAGCGTGCCGAACTGCTCGGCGACCACGAGCGGGGCGTGGTTGGGCAGCATGACTCCGCCGGAGCCCACCCGGATCGTCGACGTCACGGCCGCGAGGTGGGCGATGAGCACAGCCGGTGACGAGCTCGCGATGGCCGGCATGTTGTGGTGCTCGGCGACCCAGATCCGCCGGTAGCCCAACTCCTCGACGCGATGGGCCAGTTCGGTCGTGTACTGCAGGGCCTGTGCGGTGTCGGCGCCTGCGGTCACCGGGGCGAGTTCTAGTACGGACAGCGGGATCTTCTTCACGTCCAACCGAACCCCGAACGGTCCGGCTGTCATCCCCGCCCGTCGGCGGGCCCGAACACAGCGAGCGCTTCGGCATCGGAGTTGCGGGCGTAGAGGTACTCGTCGGTCCACTCGTCGACACCCGGATCGTTGCAGGTCTCGCGGATCGCGGCCCGCGCGGCCTCGATGTCGAACGCGGTGCGTCGCAGCGTGACCGATCCGCCGGCGAGCAGGGCCCAATGTGCGCCGCTGCTGCCGTACGGCATGCCGACGCTGCCTGAATTGACGACGAGGCGCCGGTCGACGAGCCGCACGAACGGCATGTGCGTGTGGCCGCAGACGATCGTGCGCACGTCGTCGGGCACGTCGGCGAACACCTCGGCCCACTTGGCGAGCCGGGTGTCGACCAGCACGATCTCGTTGTCGTCGCGGGGCGTGCCGTGGCAGAACAGCACCGGCCCGAATCCGTCGACATCGAGCGTGACCGGATGCGGCAGGGCGTCGAACAGCTCGACGTGCTCGGGAGTGAGCCGGTCGGCCGCCCATCGCATCAGCGCGTACGGGCTCTCGCGCTTCTCGTCCCGGGCGAGATCGGCCAGTTCACGCTCGCAGTTGCCGCGTACGAGGACGACCCGGTCGCCGAGGCCGATGAGCCGATCGAGCACCTCGACCGGCTGCGGGCCGGCGGCGATGTCGCCGGTGGCGACGATGCGGTCGGCAGCCTGCACGTCCGGCTCGGCCAGCACGGCGTCGAGCGCGGGCAGCACGCCATGGATATCGGACACGACAGCAACGGATGTGACCACGCGCCAAGCGTTGCGACGGCCGGGCGGCGAAGCAACGCCCGTTCGCGACTGGCAGAACAGCTCGGTTTTGGCCGTGCCGGCCGCTCTACGCGGTCCGCACGGCCAAAACCGCTCAGAGGTTGGCGACGTCCGCCTGCTTGGCGCGCACCGCTTCGGCCGCCTCACGCAGCGCCGCGAGCTCCGACTCGGTGAGGTCGCGCTCGACGACCTGCCGCACGCCGGCCGACCCGATCTCGGCCTCGACGCCGAGGTACACGCCGCTGATGCCGTACTCACCGTCGACCCACGCGCACACCGGGATCACTTCGCCCGAGTCCTCGATGACGGCGCGGGCCATCCGGGCAGCAGCCGCCGAGGGCGCGTAGAACGCCGAGCCGGTCTTCAGCAGCGCCACGACCTCCGCGCCGCCGTTGCGGGTTCGCGTGACGAGCTCGTCGACCTGCTCGGCCGGCAGGACGTCGGCGAGCGGCTTGCCGTCGACGAAGCAGGCGCTCGGCACCGGCACCATCGTGTCGCCGTGCGAGCCGAGCGTGAGCGTCGTGACCGAGCCGACCGGTACGCCCAGCGCCACCGCCACGTTGTTGGTGAACCGCGCCGTGTCGAGCACGCCGGCCTGCCCGAACACGCGCTGCTTCGGGAACTGCGACGCCAACTGGGTGAGCGCCGTCATCTCATCCAGCGGGTTGGACACGACCACGATCACGGCGTCCGGGGAATGCTCGGCAATGTTCTCGGCAACGCCGCGCACGATCTTGGCGTTGACTTCGAGCAGATCCATGCGGCTCATGCCCGGCTTGCGGGGCAGGCCCGCGGTGATCACCACGACGTCCGAGCCCGCCGTCGCCTCGTAGCCGCCGCCGTCCGGCATGGTGGTCGCGCCGACGACCGTCGTCTCGAAGCCCTCGATCGGACGCGACTGGTTGAGATCGAGCGCGAGCCCCTCGGGGCGTCCCTCGATGATGTCGGTGAGCACGACCGTCTCGAAGACGTCGTACTCGGCCAGGCGCTGCGCGGTGGTCGACCCGTAGAAACCGGCTCCGACGACGGTGACTTTGCCGTGACGGGCGGATGCTGACATGGGGGTTCTCCTCATGGATCGGTGACGGCCGCGACGTTAGTCCTGCACGCCGGTCATTGCGGCAGCAGGACCCCGAAGCCGAACACGCTCAAGCCGAGCGCCAGGTAGCACAGGATGTCGAGAACGCGCCCACGCACCGCGAGCATGCCGGCCCGGCCGTTCGGCAGGATCGCGCGCAGGGCGGCGGCGACGATCAGCCCGCAGGCCATGACGGTGACGCCGCGCAGCCAGTGACCGGACGCCACGAACATGTAGCAGAAGCCGAACACCACGATGGCCAGCACCGTGGCGAACGGCACCTCGGCGCGCAACGCGTGGCGCAAGCTCATCGGGGATGCGCCGCCTCGGCCGCCTCGATCACGTTGGTCAGCAGCATCGCGCGCGTCATCGGGCCGACGCCGCCCGGATTCGGCGCGACGAAGCCGGCGACCTCGGCGACATCGCGCGCGACGTCGCCCGCGATCTTCCCGTCGACCCGGCTGACGCCGACGTCGAGGACGGCGGCGCCGGGCTTGACCATGGCGGCGGTGACGAGTCCGGGCGAACCGGCCGCCGCGACCACGATGTCGGCCTGTCGTACCAGGCCCGCGAGGTCACGGGTGCGAGTGTGGCATTGCGTGACAGTGGCGTTGTCGCTGCGCCGGGTGAGCATCAGGGCGAGCGGGCGGCCGACCGTGATGCCGCGCCCGATCACAACCACATGGGCGCCTGCGATCGGGACGTCATAGCGCCGCAGCAACTCGATCACGCCGGTCGGCGTGCACGGCAACGGCGCCGCCTTGCCGAGAACCAGCCAGCCGAGGTTGACCGGATGCAGCCCGTCGACGTCCTTGGCCGGGTCGACGCGGGCCAGGATCGCGAACTCGTCCAGCCCGGTCGGCTGCTGCACCAGAAACGCCGTGCAGGCCGGGTCGGCGTTCAGATCGTCGACGACCGCCTCGACCTCGGCCTGCGTCGTGCCCGCCGGCAGTTCGCGCTCGATGCTGGCGATGCCGATCTCGGCGCAGTCGCGATGCTTGGCCTGCACATACCACTGGCTGGCCGGGTCGTCGCCGACCAGCACCGTGCCGAGCCCCGGCACGATGCCCCGGTCGGCCAGCGCGGCGACTCGAACCTTCAGTTCCGACTTGATCGTCGCCAGAGTCGCCTTGCCATCCAGGACGGTCGCGCTCACAGGAGCCATTCAATCAGTGCGCGAAGTGCCGGGTGCCGGTCAGGTACATCGGGACGCCCACGGCGGCCGCCGCCTCGATCGACTCAGCGTCTCGCACCGAACCGCCGGGTTGCACGACGGCACGTACACCCGCGTCGAGCAGCACCTGCAGGCCGTCCGCGAAGGGGAAGTACGCGTCCGAGGCGGCAACCGACCCGCGCGCCCGGTCGCCAGCGCGCGAGACCGCCAGCCGGCACGAGTCGACACGGTTCACCTGACCCATGCCGATACCCACCGTCGCCCGGTCGTGAGCCAGCAGGATCGCGTTCGACCGCACCGCACGGATCGAGCGCCACGCGAACGCGAGATCGGCCAGCGTGGCGTCGTCAACCGGATCGCCGCTCGCCAGCGTCCAGGCAGCGGGGTCGTCGCCCGGAGCGTCGATGCGATCGGCGGTCTGCATGAGTATGCCGCCGGAGACCGGCCGGAACTCCGCGGCGCCGTGGCTGGCCGGCACGGCGGCGAGCACGCGCAGGTTCTTGCGCCGTTTGAGCACCTCGACGGCGCCGTCCTCGAAGGACGGGGCGACGACAACCTCGGTGAAGATCTCGGCCACCTGCTCTGCCATTTCGACGCTCACCGCCACGTTCGCCGCGATGACTCCGCCGAAAGCGCTGACCGGGTCGCACGCGTGCGCCTTGCGGTGCGCCTCGGCGACGTCCGCGCCGACGGCGATGCCGCACGGGTTGGCGTGCTTGATGATCGCGACGCACGGTTCGGTGAAGTCGTAGGCCGCGCGACGGGCGGCGTCCGCGTCGACGTAGTTGTTGTAGCTCATCTCCTTGCCGGCAAGCTGTTCGGCCTGTGCCAGCCCCACGACGCCGCCGTGCGACAGGTACAGCGCGGCCCGCTGGTGCGGGTTCTCGCCGTAGCGGAGGACGGCCGCGCGTTCCCAGGACGCGCCGACCCAGCCGGGAAAGCCCGATCCGGCGTCGTCGGGCGCGACGACGTTGCCGAGGTAGCTCGCGACGGCGATGTCGTACGTGGCCGTGTGCCGGAACGCGGCGGCGGCGAGCAGCTGGCGCGCCTCCAGGTCGAACCCGCCGCCGCGCACGGCGTCGAGGACCCACGCGTACTCGGCGGGGTCAGTGATCACGGCGATCGATCCGTGATTCTTCGCGCTGGCCCGGACCATCGCCGGCCCGCCGATGTCGATCTGCTCGATCGCCTCGGGCGGGGTGGCCCCGACCCGGATCGTCTCGGCGAAGGGGTACAGGTTGCAGACGACCAGCTCGAAGAGCTTGATGCCCAGACTGTCCACTATGGACAGATGCTCGGCGTCGCCTTGGTCGGCGAGCAGTCCGGCGTGGATGTGCGGGTGCAGCGTCTTCACCCGGCCGCCCAGGATCTCGGGGAATCCGGTGACGTCCTCGACGGGCGTGACGGGCACGTCGAGCGACCGGATGTACGCGGCGGTCGAGCCCGTCGACACGATCTCGACGCCCGCCTCGTGCAGGCCGCGAGCCAGCTCGTCCAGGCCGGTCTTGTCGTACACGCTGACGAGCGCTCGTCGCACTTCGATCTTGCTCACGGGATGGTGACCTTCCTGCCGCTGACCGTCCAGCCCTCTCGGGCCATTCGGCCGACGTACTCGACGAGCACCTCGCGCTCGGCGACCTTGACCCGCTCGTGCAGCGTGCCTTCGTCGTCACCGTCTCGTACGGGCACCGCTCGCTGCGCGATGATCGGCCCGGTGTCGACGCCCTCGTCGACCACGAACAGTGTGCAGCCGGTGACCTTCACGCCATGCTCGAGCGCGTCACGTACGGCATGCATGCCCGGGAACGACGGCAGCAGTGCCGGATGCGAGTTGACGTACAGCCCGCCGAACCGCTTGAGGAACTGCGGCCCGACGAGCTTCATGAAGCCGGCCGAGATCACCAGATCGGGTTCGTAGCCGGCGACGGCCTCGGTCAGCGCGGCGTCCCACTCGTCGCGGCTCGCGTAGTCGCCGATCCGGCAGGAGAACGTCGCCGCACCCGCCCGCTCCCCCCGGGCCAGCGCTTCGATCGACGCGCGGTCGGCACCGACAGCCACCACCTCGGCACCGAACGACGCGTCGGCGCCCGCGTCGAGCAGCGCCTGCAAGGTCGTGCCACTACCCGAGGCGAGGACGACGAGACGGGCGGGCACGGACCCAGACCCTACCGACCGTTGCGCTAATCCTCGTCGGCGACGCCGACGGACGCGAGATCGTCGTCCTCGGCGTCCTCGTCCACGTCTTCGACGACGTCCGGCGGGGCATCGCCGGCCAGCCGCCGCCACACTGCGTGTGCGGCGACGAACAGCAACGCGACGGCTGCCACCTCGCCGGCCACCGCGAGGCCGACCTGCCAGGGGGACGCGCCGACGGTGCGCAGCCGTCCGGTGCCGACCGCACCGCCGCCGAGCCACGCGAGAAGTGCCATGCCGGCTCCCGCGCCGGGCGCGGCCACAGCGATAGCGTGCAGCGGGTCGTCGGCGGGTGCCAGCCGGAACGCGACCGCTCCGGCGGCGAGCACCGTGGCCAGCATCCAGGCAGCGACGACGGCGCTCGCGCCGTGGCCGGTCGGCAACGCGCCGAGCAGCGGGAATGCGGGAAGTACCCCGTGCTGCGCGGAGAACGCGTCGATCGTCGTGCCCGACCCGACCGCGAAACCGGGCCCGGCCAGGTATGCCGCGGCAGCGACGGCCGCGTTCGGTGCGCACAGGACGCCGAGCACGGCGATCGGCAACGCGGCGATCCCACCGCCGACCTGCCGGGAGATGTCACTGACCCGATCGGCGTGGACGAGCAGCGAGCCCGCGACGAGCGCCCCGCCCGAGCCGACGTAGACCGCGACGGCGCCCGCCGCTCCACGCGCGCCTGCGAGCACGTCGGCGGACACGGCGTCCCACAGTCCGAGGGCAGACCGCGCGAGTGACGTCAGCGCGACGCAGGCGAACAGCACGAACGCCGCCACCGCGACGGGCACGGCGTGCGCAGTCGTCGAGCCGAGCGCCGAGATCGGGACGAGGACGGCGCAGCCGAGCGCGTAGCTGGCAGCCTGCAGCAAGCCAGCGGTGACGATGGCGTGGCGCCTGCCTTCACCGAGCCGTACCGCTACCTCGGCTAGCGTCGCCCCTGCCCGCCATGCGATGACCACCACCGCAAGCAGCGCGAGCATCGGGACGAAGCCGGTCGCGACGCCATCGACGGTGAGCCCCGCGTGCTGGGCTGCCAGGAAGCCGAGCAGGCCGGCGCGCACGGCCGACAGCGGATGCCCGGACACACCTGCGCCCGGTAGCCAGCACGCCACGCCGACGCCGGCTCCGAGGACCGCCCCGGCTGCCGCGGCGCCGCCGCCCGTCCAGGCAGCGGAGCGCCACAACGAGCCGCTTACCGACTCAGGCACACCACGAAGTGGCCCGGTGTCGGGATGACGCTGCCTCGGCATTCACTCAGGCTGGCAAACCAGGCCCTACCTGGGCGCCAGGCTCGCCGGACGGCGGCTGTGAGCTCTGAAGCGTCAGCCCTGACCGTAAGGGTTCACCGGCGGCTGCTGGCCATAGCCCGGCTGCTGTTGCGGCGGCTGGGCGGGCTGCTGGTGCTGGGTCGGCTGGCCGTACTGCGGCTGCTGGCCGTACTGCGGCTGTGCGGGCTGCTGCTGGCCGTACTGCGGCTGTGCGGGCTGCGGCTGGCCGTACTGCGGCTGTGCGGGCTGCGGCTGCGCTGGCGGCTGCGGCTGCTGGGCCTGGTAGCCGCCGTACTGCGAGCCGCCGCCCCATGCGCCGGCGCTGGCCGGCTTGCCGGTCATGATCTTGCCCTCAGCCTGCAGCCACCCCACGGCGAACAGGACGACCTGGGCCAGCGCCGTGATCAGCATCAAGATGACGCCGATCTTGGTGTCGATGCCGTCGCCCTTGCCGACCAGGAGACCGAACGTCACGAGAAGGGACGCCACCGCGGCCGCGGCCGGGATCATCGTGCTCTTCGCCGCCTTGTCGAGGAGCACGCTCGCCGCAACGGCACCGGCCAGGATCGACAGACCGATCGCTGCGACCCCACCGCTGCCGGCCCCGTAACCCTTGAGACTCGAACCGCCTTGGCCGTACCAGTCGAGGAAGCCCCAGATGAACGACAGAATGCCGAGGCCGGCCCCGATCAGGTCGAACAGCGGCAGTTGCTGCCCGGACCGCTGCTGCGGTTGGGGCGCTCCGTACCCGGTCATTTGCTCACTCCTTTTCCAGGTGCGCCTCGTGGCACGCCGGTGACAATCCGCGCCACCGTATCGGATGGGCCTGGCCCCGGCGATGCCGCTCCCTGCGCGGTACGCCCGGGGGGCGTACGACCCGGTCACGCTGCGTTCATGCTCATCTCTGCTCGGGCTGCGATGTCACGCTGTCGGAGCAGAGATGATCACGATGGATGCGTCAGGCCTTGCTCTTCTCCCACGGCAGGCTGCCGCCGGTTTCGCGTAGCCGCAGGAACGAGACGACCCCGCCGGCCAGGATGACGATCAGGCTCAGGTAGTAGCCCGCACCACGCCCGCTCGAGATCTGCGAGGGCAGGCTCTCGGCGTCGATCAGGCCGGCCAGGATCACGCACAGCGCGGCGACTGCGAACCCGATCAGCACCGTGAGCCGAACCGGAACCGGAAGCTTCGTGGCTGGCGCGAAGATCTGCACGGCGAGCAGACCGGCGGACAGGAGCGCCACCAGCGCGGCGAACCAGCCGAAGAACCCGTGCCAGGCGCTCTCGCTGGCGCTGATTCCGGCAAAGCTGGCGGTGTAGTAGCTGAACAGCGAGAAGATGAAGGCAAGGAAGCCCGCAGCGAGAATTCCCCAGTCGTACAGGCTGACCTCGGCGGGATTGAACGCGCTGGACTGTGCTGCCTGCGGTGGCGGCGGTGCCGCCCATTCCTGAGGTGGCGGAGGCGGTGGCGTGGGCATGTACGGCTCCGGCGATGGCGCGACGGGCTGCGATCCGACAGGCGGCTCAGGCGGTTGTTCGGGCGGTTCGAACGTCATGCCGTTCTCCTCGGTAGAGATCGCGATGGTCCGACGGAGCCAAGCTAGCGGCATAAGGGTCCGGTGAGAACGACATCGCCCCGATTCGCCGAAGGGTATTTTCCGCCGTGTGACAGGCTAAATCGGACGTCGGACGGTCGGCGGCGGCTCCGGTCAACGACCGGCGAGCAACTCCCGCATCAGCCGCGCCGTCTCGCTCGGGGTCTTGCCGACGCGTACCCCGGCGGCTTCGAGGGCTTCCTTCTTGGCCTGAGCCGTTCCCGACGAACCGGACACGATCGCGCCCGCGTGGCCCATCGTCTTGCCCTCCGGTGCGGTGAACCCGGCGACATAGCCGACCACCGGTTTGGTGACGTTGTCGCGGACGAACGCGGCCGCTCGCTCCTCGGCGTCGCCGCCGATCTCGCCGATCATGACCACGGCCTGGGTCGCCGGATCGTCCTCGAATGCAGCCAGCGCGTCGATGTGTGTGGTGCCGATGATCGGGTCGCCGCCGATGCCGATCGCTGTCGAGAAACCGATGTCGCGCAGCTCGTACATCATCTGGTAGGTCAGCGTCCCGGACTTCGAGACCAGCCCGATCGGACCAGGCTTGGTGATGTCAGCTGGGATGATGCCGGCATTGGACTTGCCCGGGCTGATCAGTCCGGGGCAGTTCGGGCCGATGATCCGCGTCGGGCCCCCGGCGGCGTGCGCCCAGAACGCCGCGGTGTCGTGCACCGGGATGCCCTCGGTGATGATCACGCACAGCCCGATGGACGCGTCGACGGCTTCGATCACGGCGTCCTTGGTGAACTTCGGCGGGACGAAGACGACGGTGACGTCAGCGCCGGTGTCGTCGATCGCGTCCGACACCGAACCGAAGACCGGGATCAGCGCGCCGTCGAAGTCGACCTTCTCCCCTGCCTTGCGCGGGTTGACGCCGCCGACGATGTTCGTGCCCCACGCGAGCATCCGCGTCGTGTGCTTGGTGCCCTCCGAGCCGGTCATGCCCTGGACGATGACCTTCGAGTCTTCGGTCAGAAAGATTGCCATCGCGTTATGCCCCAGCCAGCTCGGCGGCCCGGTCGGCCGCATCGTCCATGGTGTCGACCTGCTGCACTCCGGGTAGCGCCGCCTCGGTGAGGATTCGCCGGCCCAGCTCGGCGTTGTTGCCGTCCAGCCGGACGACCAGCGGCCGGGTGATCTCGTCGCCGCGCTCGGCAAGCAGGTCGAACGCGCTCACGATGCCGTTGGCCACGGCGTCGCAGGCGGTGATGCCGCCGAAGACGTTCACGAAGACCGACCGCACGTCGGGGTCGGACAGGATGATCTCCAGACCGTTGGCCATCACCTCGGCCGACGCGCCGCCGCCGATGTCGAGGAAGTTCGCGGGCTTGACGCGCCCGCGCTGCTCGCCGGCATAAGCGACGACGTCCAATGTGGACATCACCAGCCCGGCGCCATTGCCGATGATGCCCACCGACCCGTCCAGCTTCACGTAGTTGAGGTGCTTGTCCTTGGCGCGCTGCTCCAGCGGATCGGCGGACTCGACGTCGACGTAGGACGCGTTGTCGGGCTGGCGGAAGTTGGCGTTGTCGTCGAGGGTGACCTTGCCGTCGAGCGCCTTGATGCTGCCGTCGGCAAGCCGCGCGAGCGGGTTCACCTCGACGAGCGTCGCGTCCGACCCGACGAACGCCTGCCACAGCTTGACCAGCACGTCGGCGACCTGGTCGGCCACCTCGGCCGGGAACCTCGCCGCGGTGACGATCTCGTGTGCCTTCGCCTCGTCCACACGTTCGAGCGCGTCGACGGGCACCTTGGCCAGCGCGTCCGGACGCTCGACGGCGAGCTGCTCGATCTCCATGCCGCCCTCGTAGGACGCCATGGCGAGGAACGAGCGATTCGCCCGGTCGAGCAGGAAGGAGACGTAGTACTCGTCGTCGATCTGCGCGCCCGGATCGACGAGCACCCGGTGGACGGTGTGGCCCTTGATGTCCATGCCGAGGATCGCCGTCGCGGCCGCGCGCGCGTCGTCCGGGGTCCGAGCGAGCTTGACGCCGCCTGCCTTGCCCCGCCCGCCGGTCTTCACCTGCGCCTTGACGACCGTAACGCCGCCGATGCGCTCGGCTGCGGCGGCCGCCTCGTCCGGCGTGGTGGCGACCTCGCCGAGGCCGACCGGGACGCCGTATCTCTGGAACAGTTGCTTGGCCTGGTACTCGAACAGATCCACGCTGAATGTCGTCCGTTTCGCTCGTGAGGTTCGCGGGAACAGGTTAGTGGGGCGACGGCGCGCCGACGTGGGTGCGTACCCACTCGACGATGTCCTCCATCGAGGCGCCGGGCGTGAAGATCTTTGCGACGCCGATTCGCTCCAGCTCGGGGATGTCGGCGTTCGGGATGATGCCGCCGCCGAACACCACCACGTCGGTGACGTTCTGCTCGGCGAGCAGCTCCATGGTCTTGGCGAACAGGGTCATGTGCGCGCCGGACAGCACCGAGAGCCCGACCGCGTCGGCATCCTCCTGGATGACGGTCTGGACGATCTGCTCCGGCGTCTGGTGCAGGCCGGTGTAGATGACCTCCATGCCGGCATCGCGCAGCGCACGGGCGATGACCTTCGCGCCACGGTCGTGCCCGTCCAGGCCCGGCTTCGCGACGACAATCCGGATGCGATCAGCCATGCTGCCTCCTCCGATGTGCGACGCGCCCGATCCGGCGTCAGCGTATGCCGACCCGGACGCCCACCGATGCCGAGTCCGCGAAATGTGTCGCATTCCGCCGCGCCGGCGTCGCCGGCGCCGCTTGCCGGCGGGTGCGGCGACCGGACCTTGATCATCTCTGCTGAAGCTGTGTGTCAGCGCACATCGAGCAGAAACGATCAAGGAAGCTCGACGGCCCGATATCAGATCGCAATCACATACACGCGAGCAAAGTGGGTACCGATCTGGGCGATCGCGCGGTCTCCCTCGACGGCCATCGCAGCGTGGATATGAACCGCGCCGCCGACGATTTCCCCGGTGCCGGTCATCTCGGCGGGCCGGTCTTAGTCGGTGACGACATCCTGCAGCGCGGACGCCTGCGGCATCGTCGAGACGGTAAACGAGTCTGCGGCACCGATCAGCGAGACGATCGCTGCGTCGGTGCGTTTTCCTTAGCCCACCTGGTGAGCGCGGCCAGAAGGTCGGCGTCACGAACTTCGACCACGTGCACGGCGCTCTCCCTAGCAGGCGATCGGGGCGAGGTCGCGGAGCACCGCCGCTGAGCACCAACGGGCACCGGCGTCGCGCGGGTTGAGAACTTCGTTCGCGAGTCGAGACGCGATGAACTGCGCCTTCCGGGGCGCGAGTGACCGTGGGTTGCCAGCGATTCGAGCGGCGTCGCCCCTTCGAGCGCGCAGGTGCGCGCCAGTACAGCTGTTGTGTATAGCCGCCGCGTCGCCCGGTCATCGGCGAGTACGTCCGCGACGCGGTCAGCCGCGTCTTGACCAGGGAGCTTGGCGAGGATACCGGCCGAATTCACCCGGAGCACTCGGTCGTCACCGCCGGTCATCCACTTGTCCAGGCGGCGTCTGGCGGATCGGTCGGTAAGCGCAGCGATCACGAGATCAGTTCCATGCGTCGTCTGCACGATGGTGAGCGGGCCTGGATCAGACGCCGCGACGGTGGCAATCGTTTCTGCGGCCAGGTGACCGCGCATCGGCATCTGGTCGTCAACGACGTCTCGGGCCAAGACGTCGGCCGGCCCGAGCAGCCGCTGAGCGCATTCCGCCGCGCCGGCCCGCGGGTACGGGATTTGACCCGCGCGGTCGTCATGGCCAGGCTTGACCCCGGCGATTCGCCGAGAAACCGTCAATGTGCTGAGGAGACCATGGCGACCACGCAGCTGACGCGGCCGCCGGACACCGGGCGGTTCGCGCTGCCGCCGGAGTTCACCGCCCGGCCGCGGCAGCCGGTCGCCCTGACCTGGATCGCCAGCCGCTCGGCGATGATGGTCGTACTGGGCCTGTTCGGCGGGCCGGTCACCGGCGACGTCCTGTACTACGGACGCAGCCTGCACGGGATGTTCTCCGGCGGGTCCGTCCGGGAAACCCTGCAGGAGTACCCGATCCCCGTACTCGGCGTGATGCTGCCGCAGTACCTGCTCGGCGCCCTCAACTCCGTCGCGTTCGCCTTCGTGTTCGTCGCCTCGATGCTCGCGGTCGACGCCACGTTCACCTGGCTGCTGTGGCGGGTGACGGGACGCCAGGGCAGCGCGGCAGTCACGTTCTGGATGTGGTTCGTCCCCGCGATGGGCCCGATCGCCTACTTCCGGTTCGACCTCGTGCCCGCGGCGCTCGCCGGCGCCGCGCTGCTGGCAACGACCCGGCGCCCCCTGTGGACCGGCGTGCTCACCGCGATCGGCGTCGGCCTGAAGATCTGGCCGGTGATCATGCTGCCGGTGTTCCTCATCCGTCGCGGCGGGCGCTACGTCATCGTCGGATGGTTCGTCCTGGCCTGCGCTGCGCTCGGAGCGGTGAGCCTGGCCTCCGGGGGCGCGGGCCGGCTCATCTCCCCGCTGCGCTGGCAAGGCGCGCGCGGGCTGCAGATCGAGTCCGTCGTCGCGACGCCGCTGATGATCGCCAGGTCGCTGCACCCGCACCACGTCTGGAAAGTGCGCACCAGTCAGTACAAGTCGACCGAACTCTTCGGGGCGGGCGTGCACGCGATGTTAACGGTCTCGACGATCGCCACGGTCGCGGGCCTCGCCGTCCTGGTGTGGCTCTGGTTCCGCACGGCGTCGATCCGCGACGCGCCGCTCGTGACGCTCGGCTGGCTGATCCTCGCGGCGGCCACGGTGATCACGATCGTCAACAAGACGCTCAGCCCGCAGTACATCATCTGGCTGGGTGGGCCACTTGCCGCACTGATGGTGTTCGCGCCACGCGACGCGGCCGTTCGGCGGGCCGCACAGGTACTGATCGGGCTGTCGGTGATCACCCAGCTGATCTACCCGATCGAATACGCCAAGCTCGTCAACGTCGGCTGGTACACCTTCCCGATGACCCTGCTGCTCGCGCTGCGCAACGTGCTGCTCGTCTGGCTCGCGTACCTGGCCTGCGCCCAGGTGTGGCGCCTGACGCGGACCGCCGCGCTTCCGGAACGGGAGCCCACGTCAGAGTGACCGCCGCACTCACCGATCGCATGGGCACGTCGATGCGAATCGCCATCCGGCAACGGGCCGAGGCGCTGCGCTCGCTGCGGCAGTACAGCGGCGTCGCGATCCTCACAGCCGGCTGCTTTGCGCTCTACCTGGTCCACGCGATCTACGCCCACGTCAAGTACCGCACGACCGCCTACGACCTCGGCATCTTCGACCAGGCGATCCGCGCGTACGCGCACTTCAAGGCGCCGATGGTCCCGCTCAAGGGATCCGGCTACAACGTCCTCGGCGATCACTTCCACCCGATCATCGCCGTGCTGGCACCGCTGTACTGGATCTGGGACGACCCGATCATGCTGCTGATCGCGCAGGCCGTGCTGGTCGCGGCCTCGATCCCGGTCGTGTACCGGTTCACCCGGCGCCGCGCCGGGCAAGGCATGTCGCTCGTCATCGCCGGCGCGTACGGGCTCGGCTGGCCGATACAGGCGCTGATCGACTTCGACTTCCACGAGGTCGCGTTCGCGACTCCGCTGCTCGCCCTCGCCGTCGACGCCCTAGACCGGCGCGACGACCGCAAGTTGCTGATCTGGGCCGCGCTGCTGCTGCTCGTGCGCGAGGACATGGGCGCGGTCGTGTTCCTGCTCGCTTTGCTGCGAGTCGCGCAACGGCGGCGTCCTCAGTGGCCGGCTGCCGTGCTGGCGGTCGGCGGCGTCGTGGCCTACGTGCTGACGACGACGGTCGTGATCCCGCACTTCGCGGCCGGCCACGGCTTCGCCTACGGCGGGCAGTTCGACGCGCTCGGGCACAACCTTCCGTCCGCGCTGGGGAACATCGTCGCTCACCCCTGGCACGCGGCGAAACTGCTCGTCAAGCCGTCGGTCAAGCTCGAGACGCTCAGCTACCTGCTCCTGCCGCTCGCATTGTTGCCGCTACGGTCGCGGTACGCGCTGCTGGCCGTCCCGCTGCTGGCCGAGCGATTCTTCAACTCCCGCGAGAACCTGTGGCAGCCGCATTTCCACTACAACGCGCTGCCCTGGCTCGTGCTCGTGCTGGCGATGGTTGACGGTGCCGCACGGTTCGGCCTGTTCCGCGACTCCGACGCTGCCCGGCGGCTGCGCGCGGCGCTGACGGTGTGGCTCGTCGCCGTCCCGTTCATGCTGATTTTCGACACATATCGCGCGCATCCCTATGCCTGGACGAAGATGCGCACGTCGATGGCACTCAGCAGCGCCGAGCGGGTGCGCGCGGCGCAGGCGGTGGTCGCCTTCTTGCCGCGCAACACCTGCGTCGAGGCCGACAACAAGCTCGTCCCGCACCTGACCAGACGCGACTACGTCACGTTGCCCGACACCCAGCACGGCAAGGCGGACTTCATCGCGCTCAACCTGGCAGCCAGGGACGTCGGCGGCAATCCGCCCGCGCCGAAGCCGCACGCGGTCCTCGCCGAGGCGGAGCGGCTGGGGTACACGTCCGTGTTCAGCCAATCGACGTTCGTCGTGCTGCGCTCGCCGGACTACGCGGGCCCATCGGCGCAATGTCACCCGTTGGCCACGGGCAACGGCGGCGGCTAGCGGCGGACCTCGCACAACGTCACGTCCACTGATCGGCGCGGTGTGCATCCGGTCAGCTCGGCGGCGGTACGGACGACCAGGCCGGCGTTCCACTGGCCGTCAGCGATGACGACGTAGCGCACCCGGCTGGGGCCGACCGACGCACGCCCGGTCGCGAGCTCGGCCGCCGACGGGGGCTGGCCGCTCTGGCCGATGTCGCGCAGCATTCTTGCGAACACGGGCAGGTCCGGTCCGTAGGTCATCTGGCCGTGGTGGTTGAACACGCTGTATCCGCCGATCAGCCGGAACCGCAGGTGGGCGCGGATCTGCCACTCCATCGGGACAGCGACGGTACCCGGCTCGGTGCCGTACGGCATCAGGAACACCGTCGCGTCCCGGGGAATCGCCTTGACCGCGGACGTCGTGAAGAAGCGCGGCGTCTTGATCGGCAGTATCGCGTCGTACCGGGCGGCGGGCCGTAGTGGCACGAATACCGCCGCCACGACGATCAGCCCGGCGGCAAACGCCCGGCCGTTCAGCTTGGCCAGCCCCCAGGCCAGCATCAGAGCGACGAGCAACGTCGTGATCAGGGTGAACCTGACGACGAGGACCCCGTCGAACATCGGGATCCGGTGCACCCACTCCCAAGGCCCCGTGCCGAGGGTGCGTCCGCTCACGACGACCGGCGTGCCGAGGCTCAGCGCGACTGTCACCAGCGCCGTGCCGAGCCACCAGAACGCGAATCGTTCGCAGCGGATCATCAGAGCGACGCACATCGCGAGGGTGACGCCGATCAGGGCCCACCCGAGGTAGCCGGTGTTCTCGACACCGTTCGCCGGCATCGCCTTGAACGCCGCGATGTCGCTCGCCGAGGCGTAGTACTGCGACACTCCCGGACGGACGAGACCGGCCAGGTCCAGTCGCTGACCGGTCGGCAGGACGCCACGCGCGAGGGCCAGCGGTCCGAAGAATTGATAGCCGAGCGGGACGCCGGCGATCACGACCGTGGTCAGCGCGGCGACGCCGAGGCCGATCGCGGCATGGCGCACGCGTCCGGCAACGGCGCGCCAGTCGGTCGCCGCGAGGATGACGACCGAGACGGCGGCCACGATCGCGGCGAGCACGACGATCTCCTCGGAGATCAGCAACTGCACCCCGGTGGCGACGCCGAGCCACAGTCCCGTACGCCTCGGGTCCTTGTCCTGTCGCACGAACAACTCGTGGCCGAACAGCAGCAGCAGGGGCGGGAACACGGCGAAGATCAGATGCAGGTGCCCGTTCTGGCCGGCGAAAAACGGCCCGAAGCCGTACAGCGCTGCCGCGAGTGCTGAGCTCGATGCCCGTCCGGTCAACCGGCGAAGGACGAAGTAAGCCGTGGTCGCGGACGCGACCGGCGCAAGCACCGCCAGGAACCCGATCGTCGGCCCCGCACCGATCAGCGCGGTGAGCGGGACGCAGACGAGCGCCAGAGCGAACAGCGAGGTGTTCCACATGACGTTCACGCCGATCGGGGCGTTCATCGCCGGCGACACGAAGGGATTGTGCAGGTGGATCACCGACTGCTCGATCCACTCGAAGTACCAGGAGTAGATGACCCCGTCGGCCCCGCCCGGAACGCCGCGCGTCGGATGCGCCAGGAAGTGCGAGTAGTTGTAGGCGGAGGAAAGCGCGTACAGCAGCGGGGGCACGAGCAGGGGCGCCGCCCTTGACAGCCGCGAACGCCAGGCCTCGCGGGGCTTGGTAGGCGCCGCCTCGGCCGCGGTCGGCAGGTCGGCCGGCAGTTCGGTGGCGATTGGGCGTTCGGCCAGGGTTACTGCGGCATCCGCGGGTGGGTCGCCGCCCGGCGATGCCGGCCCCTCCAAGGACATGGCGGACAGACTAGTGTCCCGCGTCAGGAATCCGTTGTGATATGCGGTGATCCAGGTGGACCGCAAGACTGCGCCAGCCAGTGGAGGCGCCGATACCGGGGTTGTATCGGCGACGACGACAACGCAGCGAGGCGCCGCCTGTGCGCCGCAGATTGCGACAGGGATTCCTGACGCGGGACACGAGAATCACGGAGCTTTGCTCATAACTTGTCGAGACTGGCGTAGCGCAGCACCAGCCATTTGACCCCGGCGGTGCCGAAGTCGATCTGGGCCTGCGCCTGCTCGCCGGTGCCGCGCGTGTCGGTCACCGTGCCGAGGCCCCAGGCATCGTGGGTGACGCGATCGCCGACGTCCAGCGCCAGGATGGCGCGGTTGCCGGCGCCGCCGCGCAGGCCGCGACCGCCGCTGAGCCGCGACGCCGCCAGCTGCTCCTGCGCCGACCGGCGCGGCCCGGACGCGCGGTAGCCGTGGTCGCCGTAGCGACTGGGCACGTCGTCGCCGTAGGAGTTCACGAACGGCTGGCGGTCGACTGCGCCCGTCCACTCGACGAGCTCGCCGGGGATCTCGTCCAGGAACTGCGACGGCGGGTTCCACACCGGCCGTCCCCACGAGCTGCGCGAGATTGCGCGCGACAGGAACAGTCGCTGCCGCGCTCGGGTGATGCCGACGTACGCAAGGCGGCGCTCCTCGGCCAGCTCGGCGGGATCGCTCAGCGCGCGCAGATGCGGGAAGACGCCGTCCTCGAGCCCGGTGAGGAAGACGACCGGGAACTCCAAGCCCTTCGCGGTGTGCAGGGTCATCAGCGTGACGACGCCGCCACTGCGGTCCGGGACGGTGTCGGCGTCCGAGACGAGAGAGACCTGCTCCAGGAACGCGTCCAGGTCGCCGGCTTCGTCGGTACCGGCGCGGGCTTCCTCGAACTCGCGGGCCACACTGATCAGCTCGCGCAGGTTCTCAACGCGCCCCTCGTCCTGCGGATCGCGGGACGCTTGGAGGTCGCGGACGTACCCGGTTTTGTCGAGCACGGCCTCGAGAACCTCGCTCGGCGTGCCGTCGATCGACACGGCGCGGACGTCGGTGAGCAGCGTCAAGAAGTCGCGGATCGCACCCAGCGAGCGCGGGTTCATGCCCGGTGCCGCGTCGGCGCGATCGAGGGCCGCGCCGAACGAGATGTCCTCCTGCTGGGCCAGCGCCTCGACGCAGGCCTGCGCGCGGTCGCCAATTCCCCGGCGCGGTGTGTTCAGGATGCGGCGCATGCTCACCATGTCGTCGGGGTTGGCGATGACTCGCAGGTACGCCAGCGCGTCTCGCACCTCGCGGCGCTCGTAGAAGCGCACGCCGCCGACGACCTTGTACGGCAGGCCCGCCCGGATGAACACCTCTTCGAACACGCGCGACTGGGCGTTCGTCCGGTAGAACACCGCGACGTCGGACGGCGTCAGCTCGTGCTCGTCGATCTGCTGCGCGACCCAGGCGGCCTCGTCGTGCTCGTTCTCGGCGACGTAGCCGGCGATCGGCTCGCCGGAGCCCGCCTCGGACCACAGCCGCTTGGGCTTGCGGTCCGGGTTGCGGGCGATGACGGCGTTGGCAGCGTTGAGGATCGTCTGCGTCGAGCGGTAGTTCTGTTCGAGCATGATCGTGGTGGCGTCGGGGTAGTCGCGCTCGAACTCGAGGATGTTGCGGATCGTCGCGCCGCGGAACGCGTAGATCGACTGGTCGGCATCACCGACGACCGCCAACTCCGCGCGCTGCTCGCCCAGGCTCAGCTCCCGCACCAGCACGTACTGCGCGTGGTTGGTGTCCTGGTACTCGTCGACCAGGACGTGCCGGAACCGGTGACGGTACTGCTCAGCGACGTCCGGGTACTGCTGCAGCAGCTCGACAGTGGTCATGATCAGGTCGTCGAAGTCGAGGGCGTGCGCCTCGCGCAGCCGCTGCTGGTACCGGCTGTACGCCTCGGCAACCACCTTCTCGTGCGCGTTGCTCGCCTTGTCGGACCACGCGACGGGTGTCACCAACTCGTTCTTGAGGTTGCTGACCTGCGCCGACAGCGATCGTGCCGGGTACCGCTTCGCGTCGAGGTCGAGCTCGCGGCCGACCAGGGTCATCAGCCGGGTCGAGTCGTCCGCGTCGTAGATCGAGAACGACGACTTGAGGCCGAGCGCCTTGGCGTCGGCGCGCAGGATGCGCACGCACATCGAGTGGAACGTGCTGACCCACATCGACCTGGCCCGCGGGCCGACGAGCTCGGCAACGCGCTCCTTCATCTCGCCCGCTGCCTTGTTGGTGAACGTGATCGCGAGGATCTCGCCCGGACGCGCGCCCCGCTCGGCGAGCAGGTACGCGACCCGCCGGGTGAGCACCCGGGTCTTGCCCGAACCCGCGCCTGCGACGATGAGCAGCGGCCCGCCCTCGTGCGTCACCGCCTGGCGTTGCTGGGGATTGAGCCCGTCGAGCAGGGTCGCGGGGTCGACGGCGATGCGCGTGCGTGGACGCGATTTCTGGGCCATGCCTGCCTCAGCGGCCGCGCCAGGCAGCGCGAACAGCTCTCCCAGTTCACTGCTCATGTTGCCCGCCAGCCTACGTGCGCCCACCGACGCGCGGCGGCCCGCCGAACCGGGCTGCAGCCTCACCCCTCGGGAGTGACCCGGTCCGCCGGAATCAGTCTCAGGATGGCGCGCAATTCGGCTGCGCGCTGCGCCGCCGCCTCGGTGGTCGCCGTGCTTGCAGGTCGGTCGAGCGCAGTCAGCCGCACAGCGCGACCGCGCGTGCGGTCGACGACCAGTCCGACGCGCCTATAGGCGAACTCGGTCGCGGGCCACCCGGATTCCGCAATCTCGCTCGCCGGGATCACCCGACGCCGAAGATGCGGAATCGGACGCAGCCCCGCCCATGCCCATCCGCGCCAGAAGACAGCCGGGCGAAGGTCGGCGCTCGGCGGGTGAGTTGCGCTCGGACTCGGCGTCACGACCGCAGCCTGGCACGGTCGGGCACAAAGCTCATCCGATTCTGGTGCTCGAATGGTCGTGATCTTGGTGCATCGACAGTCAGGATCTTGGTGTATCGTCCCAGCCATGACACGCATCACCGTCGACGTGAACGACGAGTGGCTCGAGGCCGCTCGCGAGGAGCTCGGCACCACGACCAAGGTCGCCACGATCAACGCCGCGCTGCGCGCGTACGCCGACCGCAAGAAAGCCGAAGAGATCATCGCGGCGTTCCGCAGTGTCGAGCTCGACCTGGAAGGCTCCGAGCGGGCATGGCGGTACGGCGGCGGTCGTGACCTGTCGCGCCTGGAGGAGAAGGCTCGTCAGGCGTGATGGCCGGGGGCGTGTATCTCGCCGATACGTCGGTCTTCGTCCTGCGAGGTCTCCATACAAATGTCGACGATCGCTTCGGCACGCTGATCGCACAGGGTCGGCTTGCGGCCTGCCAGATGTCGATGCTCGAGACGTTGAACACGGCGCCCAGTCCACGGCGATACGAGGTCTTGTGGGGCGCATTCAGCGGCGGGCGGTGGATGGACGTCACGACCGACGCACTGGATCGGGCCCTTGCCGTCCATCGTGAGCTCGGCCGAAGAAGCCAGCACCGAAGCTTCTCGCTGCCGGACCTGATCACCGCCGCCACTGCGGAGCAGCACGGGGCCACCGTCCTGCACTACGACGCCGACTACGACCGCATCGCCGAGATCACTGGCCAGCCGACCGAGTGGGTCGTCGAACGCGGCACGCTCTGAGGCTCTCGACGTATGTCTTACAAAACGTGTTACGGTCGTCTCGTGCCAAAGACGATCACCTTCCGTCCGGACGAGGACGCCCAGCGCGCCCTCGACGCACTGACCTCGGACGGCACGGCCGTGTCGACGGCTGTGCGCTCGGCGCTGATCGACGCCGCACGAACGCGCGCGCGGCAACGGCTCCGTGCCGAAGCCGAAGCACTCGCCGATGACGCCGCTGATCGTGCCGAGGCCGCCCAGGTGCTCCGGGACATGGAGACCCTGCGTGCGTGGTGACGTCTACCGCCTGCGCTCAGCGCGCGGTGCACGTGGCCACGTGCAGGCCGGCGCTCGCTACGCCGTCGTGGTGCAATCCGATTCGCTGCCACTGTCGACGTTGCTGGTCGCGCCAACCTCCACGTCGGCGCGACCGGCAAGTTTCCGTCCCGAGATCGTCGTGCACGGTGTTACCACGCGAGTACTGGCCGAACAGGCGGCCGCCGTCGACCCCGACCGCCTCGGCAAGCATGCCGGTCATCTCAGCTTCGACGAGCTCAGGCAGGTCGACGCCGCGTTGCGCGTCGTCCTGGAGCTATAGCGTTCCTGAACTCACCGGGGCCGGTCGTCGGGGATGGCGTTCTTGGGCTCGCTCGGCTCGTCCGGGTCCGTGAACGTGGGCGGCGCGGCAGGCGGCACGGTAGGTGGTGTCACGGTGGGCCATCGCCAGACGGACCGGCGCCAGCGTCTGGACCTCCACATGACCGGCCAACAGCGCATGACCTCAAAGCTACGTTTGGTCGCCTGCGTCGTCATCCACCATGTCGGATGGATCGACGAACAACTCGAGCTGGATGTTGTCCGGGTCGCGTAGTACGAGGACGGCGCCGCCCGGGATCGAGTTGGCCGGCGCGATCGGGGAGTGGACGACAGCGGCGGCCGCCAGACGCCTCGCCCAAGCATCCAGTTCCGCGCGATCGGCCACGGTGAACGCCACGTGGTCCAAGCCGACACGCGTCTCGTCGAACGCGTCCTGCCCGCCGTCTCGATGCTGGGTCAAGCCCAGCCGGGCCTGCAATCCGCTGTGGCGGAGGAACACCTTTCGGCGCGATCCGTCAGGCGACTCGAATTCGCCAACTCGCCGGAAGCCGAGCACTTCGACGTACCAGGCAGCGCTCGCGTCAACGTCGCGAACCGTGAGGCCGAAGTGGTGGATATCCCCGATCATGCGGCTCACGGTAGCCAACCGGGCGCCATCTATTTCCAGCGGAAGTGGACGAAGACGCGACCGAAGTTGTCGGAGTCCTTCTCGACGCGGTGGTAGCGCGCCTTGATCTCCTTGCGGTCGAGGAATCGCAGGACGCGCTTCTTGAGCTGTCCCGAGCCCTTGCCCGGAATGATCTCGACCAGAGGTGCTTTCTTGGCGGCTGCCTCGTCCATGATGGCGAGGAGCGCACGCTCGATGTCCTCGCCGCGGTTGTAGATGTCGTGCAGGTCGAGCTTCAACTTCACACAGTCATCGTGCTGCCCCGGCAACGCGGCTGCCAAATACACGGTCTCTCATGGTGAGACGGCCGTCTCACGGCAGTTGCGGCGCCGCCTCCGCCATGGCAGCATCCTCGTCGTGCTGAGCCGCCACGAGTTTTTCTACGGGTACCCCAAGGTGCCCGTCGTTCGCGGCTGATCACAGACAGACCGCAGACGCCCCGGGCCCGCCGCCCGGGGCGTTTCTCGTCCCTGGGGTGCGGGCTCGGATCTCTTCCGAAGGGAACACCGATGACCACTTCCACCGCAGAGGACTCCGTGTTGGACGACGCGGGCGCCGTGCCGGACGACACCGCGCCGGACGGCACATCCACAGCCATCCCGATGCTGCGCGGGCAGATCGACGCCCTCGACACGGCGATCACCCGGTTGGTCGCCGAGCGCGCCCGGCTGTCGCGGCGCATCCAGACCGCGCGCATGAACGCCGGCGGCACCCGCGTCGAGCTGGGCCGCGAGCGCGTCGTCCTCGACACGTACCGCAACTCGCTCGGCGCCGACGGCCTGCAGCTCGGCGACGCGGTGCTGCGCGTATGCCGCGGCGCCCGCTGACCGCGCGTCCGGAAAACGAGCGCCAGGCAGAATGGCCGAGTGCTAGCCGACAGCGAGGTCCAGCGCGTGCTCGTCGTGGCCGCGCATCCTGACGATATCGACTTCGGAGCCGCCGGAACCGTCGCGACGTGGACGGCTGCCGGCATCGACGTCGCCTATTGCATCGCCACGTACGGCGACGCAGGTGGCTTCGACGACACGCCGCGCGAGCAGATGCCGCTGCTACGCGAGGCCGAGCAGCGGGCCGCCGCCAAGGTCGTCGGCGTCGACGATCTCGTGTTCCTGGGCTATCCGGACGGCGCGGTCGTGGTCAGCCTCGACCTTCGCCGCGACATCGCCCGCCAGATCCGCCGGGTGCGCCCGCAGCGCATCGTGCTGCAGTCGCCGGAACGCAATTGGACGCGTATCCCGGCCAGCCACCCGGATCATCTCGCCGTCGGCGAGGCAGCCATGTGCGCGGTCTACCCCGATGCGCGCAACCCGTTCGCGTTCCCCGAGCTGCTCGCCGACGAAGGGCTGGACGCCTGGGCGGTGCCCGAGGTCTGGCTGATGGGCACCGACAACGTCGACCACTACGTCGACATCACCGCGACGTTCGACACCAAGCTGGCGGCATTGGCGGCGCACTCCACGCAGGTCAGCCACCGCGACGGCATGCCCGAGATGTTGCGCCGCTGGTTCGGCGGCAACGCGCAGGCCGCGGGCTTGCCCGACGGGCACCTGGCCGAGGCGTTCCGGGTCATCAACGTCCCGATCTGACCGGGCCGATCTGGTCCGTCGCTACGTGATGCGGCGGTCGGCGGCCCATCGGGTCAGCTGGTGCCGGTTGGACAGCTGCAGCTTGCGCAACACGTTCGACGCGTGTGTCTCGACCGTCTTGACCGAGATGAACAGCTCGGCCGCGATCTCCTTGTACGCGTAGCCGCGGGCCAGCAGGCGCATCACCTCGCGCTCGCGGGGCGTCAGCTGGTCGAGGTCCGGGTCGACGGACGGCGCGACCGGCGTATCGCGGAACGCGTCCAGCACGAAGCCGGCCAGGCGCGGGCTGAACACGACATCGCCCTCGGCGACGCGCCGCACGGCATCGGTCAACTCGTCGGCGGAGATCGTCTTCGTGACGTATCCCCGGGCCCCGGCGCGGATCACGGCGATCACGTCCTCGGCGGCATCGGACACCGACAGCGCGAGGAACCGGGTGTCCGGCACCTCGGCGGCCACCCCGGCCAGGACGGCCAGCCCGCCGCCGTCCGGCATGTGCACGTCGAGCAGGACAACGGACGGGCGCGCCGTCCGGATGCCGGCGATCGCCTCGCCGACGGTGCCTGCCTCGCCGACGAGCTCGACGCCCCCGCCCAGTTCGGCGCGCACGCCCGAGCGGAACATCGCGTGGTCGTCGACGAGGAAGACGGTGGGTGTGCTCATGAGCGGGGCATCCTGATCTCGATCTCGGTACCGCGGTCCTTGCCGCTGCGGACGTTCACGCGTCCACCATGCCGTTCGACCCGGCCGATGATCGAACCGCGTACGCCCTGGCGGTCGTCGCCGATCGCGTCGACATCGAAGCCCGTCCCCCGGTCCTTGACGAACGCCGTGACGGCATCGGCCTCGACCTCGGCGTACAGCGACACCGACTCGACCCCGGCGTGCTTCGCGGCGTTGACCAGAGCCTCGCGGCTGGCGCCCACCAGCGCGGCCTGCGAGTCGTTCATCGGCAGGTCGCCGACCACGACGACGTCCACCTCGATGGCGTACGCGTCCTCGACCTCGGCCGCGATCGCCTTCAGCGCGTCGGACAGCTGGCCGGACGACGCGCGCGCCCCGTACAGCAGCGTGCGCAGCTCGCGCTCCTGCCCGCGCGCGAGCCGCGATACCTCGCGCGGCGAGCCGGCATTGCGCTGGATGAGGGCAAGGGTCTGCAGCACGGAGTCATGCAGGTGCGCTGCCAGATCGGCCCGTTCCTGCGACCGGATGCGCTCGCGTCGCTCGTTGCCGAGGTCGGTGACGGTGCGCATCCACCACGGCCCGGTCAGCAGCGCGAGGCCGATGACCGTGACGGCAACCGCCACCAGGCCGTCGCCCATCGCCGAGAGATTCGACCGCGCGAGCACGACGGCGGCCCCGGAGATGACGAGTGCTGCACCCAGCGCCAACCGCGTCAAGCCCCGGCGTCCGGCCGACCCGAGCGATGTACGCGACAGTTGCCACCAGCGTTCCCGCTGCGGCTCGCTGGCCTGCCGCCAGATGAGGGCTCCACCGAAGACGGCCAGCGCCGATGGGATGAACAGGCGCCCGAGCGGTGCCGCCTGGGCCAGCGTGACCACACCGGCCACCACCACGACCGCGCCGACGACGTACCCCAGCCAGTCGAATCGCGTGCGTCGCGGGCTGCCCGGCGGGGTTTGCAGCACGATCCAGTACGCGCCGTAGAGCACGATGCCCAGCCCGTCGGCGAGGGCCAGCAGCACGAAGACCAGCCGGACCCGCGCCGGGGAGATCCGCAGGTGATCCGCGATCCCGCCGGCGACGCCGCCGAAGATCTTGCGCCGCGCGCGCCGGTAGAGCCGAGGCGCACCGGTCAGCGTGCTGGTCACGGTGCCCATGATTGCCGCTCGACGGCGGGCCGCGCATCAGGCGAAGCCCTGAGACGCCAAGTTCAGGGTGCGTTCAGGGACGTGCCCGATGCCCGCAGGACAGTCCGGGCGGCATTCTCGTTGCCATGACGTCCGACAGCACGCCGCCGCCCGCCCAGGGCTCGCCACAGCAGGACCTGGGCTCGCCGCAGCAGGATCAACCGGCCCCTCCGTATCAGCCCGCTCCCGTCCGCACCTTGCGACGAAGCGAAACCGACCGCGTCGCGGCCGGCCTCGCCGGCGGCATGGGCGAGTACTTCGGCGTGGATCCGGTGATCTTCCGGGTGCTGTTCGCCACGACCGCGTTCTTCGGCGGTGCCGGGATCCTCGCCTACCTCATCGCGTGGGCGGTGATCCCGGAGCGCAGCCAGCTGAATGCGCCGATCGACCGATTCGTCGCAGGCATGCGCCGGCGCAAGGTGCCCCTGTGGGTCGCCGCGGTCGGCGCCGTGCTGGTCGTCTGGATCGTGCTGTCGAGCTGGTGGGTGCCGTGGCACGCTTTCCCATGGATGTTCTTCCCGCTGCTGCTCGCCGCCGTGATCCTCGCCGTCGCGCTGTCCCGACGCCCCGCGCAACCAATCGCGACGCAGGGGCAGCCGACCCAACCGACGCAGCCGATGCCTGCCTACGGGCCTCCGCCCGGGTTCACCGGCCCGCAGCCGGCAACCGGCGAGTTCCGGTCGTGGATCTCCGAGGCGCGCCAGGCTGCCCGCGAACGGCGCCGGCGGTCGGCCCCGGTTCGCTGGGGCACTCTCGGCGGGCTCGCAGCCGTCCTGGTCGTGCTGGCCGCCCTCGACGTGGCCTGGGGCGTCGCGATCCCCGTCTACTTCTGGGCCGTGCTGCTCATCGTGACCGCAGGGCTCGTCGTCGGTGCCGTGACGCGGCGGCCGGTCTGGTGGATCTCGGTCCTGCTCGTGCCGGCCGCGATCGGCGCGTTCGTCTTCGCCGGCTGCCGGGCGAGCCTGCACGACGGCTCGGGCGACAACATCTACACGCCGGTGAACGCCGCCGCGCTGCACACCAACTATCGCCAGGCCTTCGGCCGGCTGCAGCTGGATCTGTCCCAGGTCACGGCGCTCGACGCCCCGCGGACCATCCACGTCAGGCAGGCGGCCGGGCAGGTCCGGCTGCTCGTTCCCCGGTCGTTGGCCGTCCTCGTCCACGCCAAGGTGCACCTCGGTGACGTCACGATCGACGGACGCACCGACTCCGGCGGGATGAGCCTCAGCAGCGATCTGGTGACAGAAGGTCCCGGCAGCCCGCTCACCATCGACGTCAACATCAACGCCGGCGAGCTGCGGATCGAGCGCGTCTCCTAAAGACGCGAGTTGCAGACCTTGCTCGACACTCCCCTACCCGAACGATCAGGAGAATCCCGATGACCAACCCACCCGCCCTTACCGGCCAGGCGATCGGTGAAGCGGCCAAGGCGACGAACGCCGTACTCGAGACGCTGCTGGCCGAAGTCCGGACGTCGTTCCTGTCGTGGGTCGCCTTGAACGTGCTCACCACCGCCGGGCCGGTCATGCCCCAGGATGCGCTGGTCCAACGGATGAGCGGCGGGCTGAACGTCGGCGCGGAGCCCGTCCTGACGACGCTGGACGAGCTGGAGGTCGCCCGCCTGGTGACCCGATCCGACGACGCCGATGCAGCCGTCGAGCTCACGGCTGACGGCCTCGCCCTGCACCGCCGGATACGTGCCGGCATCGACCAGATCACCGAGCGCCTCTACGGCGACCTGCCGCGGGACGACCTGGCCTCGACCGGCCGCATCCTGGCAACCGTCACCCAGCGCGCGAACGCGGTTCTTGCCAGCTAAGCCCGGGCCGGATCCGGACGCCACGGCACGAACTGCCGCCCGTCCGCCTCGGCCTGGTCGCGTGCTGCCGCCAGTTGCCAGTCGCTGATGCCGCCCGGCTCCCACGGTCCGGCCGACCCGGCGGCGAGCGCCGTACCGCTCTTGTGCACCAGGCCGATCTCTGCGCGCATCACGTCGATCGGACGGTCGGCGCGGTCGAACCAGTCCAGGTCGAGGAAGTCGTGGCTGCCCTGCGTCAGCGCGCCGCGGCGCATCGCGTCCGCCAGCCGCACCGCCATGCCGGACGAGTGCAGGTGCCCGGCGTCGGCCTGGAACAGCCCGGCCCCCGAGGCCAGGTAGCCGGTCTCGAACAGCGAGACGACCATCGCAAGCAGGCTGAACGCGCGAGGGTCGTCGTTCGCCCGCGAGATATACCCGAAGACCTCGAGCTCGCTCTCCAGGGTCGTGCCGTACCCGGCCAGGACGTGCACCCAGTCGTGCTGGGCGAGCAGTGGCGGAGCGGACCCGGCCAGGCCCGGAAAGACGAAACCACGGTCGCGGTAGAAGTCGAACACGCCGCGCCCGAGCGTGCCGACCGGCAACTCGCCGAGACTGCGCCAACGCCCCGCAAGCTGCGGGTCGTCGACGACCTGGCCCCACGAATCCTCGAGCGCAGCGGTATGCAGCGCATGCAGGCGCTCCGGCCCGATCGAGGCGAGGTAGCCGTTGCGGGCGAAGTCCGCCGAGGCAAGTTCGAGCGAACCGGCTGCGTATTCCTGGGCGACGACCAGGATGTCGTCGTCGACGCCGAGCTCGGCCGCGAACTGCCCGACCCGGTCGGCGACGTCCGCGGGCAACGGTCGCAGGATCAGCTCGGCAAGCAGCATCACCTGCACGACTCGCGTCCGGAACGCAAGGTTGCGGCGCGCCATGCCAGCGGCGAACTCGGCCGCGTCGATCGGCTCGGCTGTCGCCGGCTCGATCGGGTGGCCGGTCATCGACTCGAAGAACGCGCGCAGCAGCACGTCCTGCAGCTGGGTCAGCCCCGCAGCCGGCGCCACGGCAGACACCACACCCCGAGCGACGAACGCGGTCTCGTCCGCGTCAGGCGGGACGAGCAGAACGGTGTTGTCACCAGGCAGCGGTACGGGCAACGGTCACTCCCACTCGATGGTGCCGGGTGGCTTGGACGTCACGTCCAGGACGACGCGGTTCACTTCGCGCACCTCGTTGGTGATCCGCGTCGAGATCCGTTCGAGCACGTCGTAGGGCACACGCGTCCAGTCGGCGGTCATCGCGTCCTCGGACGACACCGGCCGCAACACGACCGGGTGACCGTACGTGCGCTCGTCGCCCTGGACGCCGACGGAGCGGACGTCGGCGAGCAGCACGACCGGGCATTGCCAGATGTCGCGGTCGAGGCCCGCGGCGGACAGCTCCGAGCGCGCGATGGCGTCGGCGCGCCGCAGGACGTCCAGACGAGCAGCGGTCACCTCGCCCACGATGCGGATGGCCAGCCCCGGTCCGGGGAACGGCTGCCGCCACACGATCTCGGCGGGCAAGCCGAGCTGCTCGCCGACCCGGCGCACCTCGTCCTTGAACAGCGAGCGAAGCGGCTCGATCAGCCCGAACCGCAGGTCGTCGGGCAGCCCCCCGACATTGTGATGGCTCTTGATGTTTGCCGCACCGGTGCCGCCGCCGGATTCGACGACGTCCGGATACAAGGTGCCCTGCACCAGGAACTCGACCGATTCCGCCGCGTCCGCCACGATCTCGCGAGCGGCGGTCTCGAAGACCCGGATGAACTCCCGCCCGATCGCCTTGCGCTTCTCCTCCGGCTCGGTGACTCCGGCCAGCGCGTCGAGGAACTGCCCGGTCGCGTCGACGACCTTGAGGCGGACGCCGGTGGCAGCGACGAAGTCGCGCTCGACCTGCTCTGCCTCCCCCGCGCGCAGCAGGCCGTGATCGACGAACACGCAGGTCAGCTGGTCGCCGACTGCGCGCTGCACCAGCGCTGCCGCCACGGCCGAGTCGACCCCGCCGGACAACCCGCAGATCACCCGCTTGCCGCCGACCTGTGCCTGGATCGCCGACACCTGCTCGTCGATGATGTTCGCCTCTGTCCACTGTGGACGGACGCCGGCGATGTCATACAGGAACCGCCGCAGGATCTGCTGCCCGTGCTCGGTGTGCAGCACCTCCGGATGGAACTGCACGCCGGCGAGCCTGCGGTCGAGGTGTTCGAACGCGGCAACGGGCACGCCGACCGTCCGCGCCGTGACGACGAATCCGGGCGGTGCGACCGAGACCTCGTCGCCGTGACTCATCCACACCTGCTGCGCTGAGGGCAGCCCGCGCAGCAGCACGCCAGGCGTCGAGACGCTCAGTGTCGTGCGACCGAACTCGCGGGCCCCGGTGTTGGCCACCTCTCCGCCGAGCGCCTGTGCCATGGCCTGGAAGCCGTAGCAGATGCCGAAGACGGGAACGCCCGCGGCGAACAGGCCGGCATTTGCCTGCGGCGCTCCGGGCGCGTACACGCTGGACGGCCCGCCGGACAGGATGATCGCCTTGGGCCGCCGCGCGAGCAACTCGTCCACGGACGCGGTATGCGGGACGATCTCGGAGTAGACGTGCGCCTCGCGCACCCGGCGGGCGATCAGCTGGGCGTACTGGGCTCCGTAGTCGACGACCAGGACGAGATCCGGCTGCATGGCGGGAGTCTAATCGGCACGCGCCCGTCCGCCGTTACGTCACGCGCGGCCAGGGGTAGCGGAATCCGGTGAGCTCGACGCTGACGTCCCACAACCGTCGAGCCAGCCGCTCGTCACGCGCGAGGTTCGACATCTTGGCCTGACCGATCGGGCCACGCGTCTCGCCCAGATACTGCGGCCCGGTGTACGACCCGGGCTCGGCCAGCGTCGCCGCGTACAGCGGCGCACGCGCTCCGGCCGCCGCCGACTGGGTGACCGCCCTGACGAAGACCGGCCCCACAGCCCGGACGACCGGATTGGCTCCCATACCCTCCGGGTCGCGCACCAGCCCGGTCGAGCACACGCCCGGATGCGCAGCCGTCGAGACCAGCTGCTGCTCGGCCGCGGCGGCCCGGCGCTGCAACTCCATCGCGAAGAGCAGGTTCGCGAGCTTGGAGTTGGCGTAGGCCTGTTGCGCGCGGTACGGACCGGCGGCATTCCCGTTGACGACGTCTTCCTTGCCGCTCATGTGCGCGACCGACGACACGGTGACGACCCGCGGCGAGGCGGCCTCCAACAGCCACGGCAGCAGCAGGCCGGTCAGCACGAAGTGGCCGAGGTGGTTCGTGCCGAACTGCAACTCGAACCCGTCACGGGTGTACGCCCGGCGCGGCGGCGCCATGACGCCCGCGTTGTTGACGAGCAGATCGAGCGGGCCACTCCACTGCTCACCGAACAGGCGCACGGACGACATGTCGGCGAGATCGAGCTCGGCGACGTCGACCTCGATCTCGGCGTCGAAGTGCCGATGCGCCGCCCGGATGCGATCTGCGGCCTGCTTGGCGCGCTCGACGTCGCGGCAGGCAAGCACGACACGCGCGCCGCGCGCGGCCAGCGCTTTCGCCGTGTGCAGGCCGATTCCGGAATTGGCACCCGTTACGACAGCAGTGCGGCCATCGAGCATGGGCAATTGCCCCGGGCCCCATCCTCCCATCTGCCAGAAATTACGCGGCGTCGCGTGTGGTCCACGTCCAGCCGAACGCGGCCGCCCGTTCGGATGCGGAGTGCGTGCCGATTCAGGCTGATTTGCTTGATGAACAAAAGCGAAACTCGACGGCTCAGCGTGGCGCGCTCAAGATCAAATCGGCCTTTTGGAACTCCTTCGCCGAGGAGTAGCCGCACTTGCCGATCACCCGGCGCACGGCACCGAACAGGTTGCGCTCGCCGCTCGGATCGCTGGTCGGGCCGAGCAACACCTCGTCCAGGCTCGGCCGCTCGTCCTCGCCGTACAGGTCGACGACGACCGACCTCGGGACGCGGGGATGCGCGGCCGTCGAGTCCCAGTACCGCCCCGCGCCTGGTGCCTCGGCAGCCACGGCGAGCGCCTCGCCGAGCATCACGGCGTCCGCGCCGCAGGCCAGCGCCTTGGCGATGTCGCTGCCGGTCGTCAGGTCGCCATAGGCGATCAGGTGCACGTAACGCCCGCCCGTCTCGTCCAGGTAGTCGCGCCGGGCCGCCGCGGCGTCGATGATCGCGGTCGCCATCGGCACGTCGATGCCCAATGCCGCGTGCGTGGTCGAGCCGAGGTGCGCGCCGTAGCCGATGATCACGCCGGCCGCGCCGGTGCGCATGAGGTGCAGCGCGGTCTGGTAGTTACCGCAGCCGCCGACGATGACCGGGACGTCGAGCTCGGCGATGAACGTCTTGAGGTTCAGCCCCGCCTCGTTCTTCGACGCGACGTGTTCTGCCGAGATGACGGTGCCCTGGATGACGAGCAGGTCGACGCCCTCGGCCAGCACGTGTGGAGCCAGCTCGACCGTGTGCTGCGGGGAAAGCCGCACGGCCACCCGGACCTCCGCGTCACGCAGCTCGCCGATGCGCTGGCGCAACAGGTCGGGCGAGACGGGCTTCGCGTACACGGCTTGCAACCCCGCCGTGTCGGCGCCCAAGGCCGCCAGCCTGTCCTCCGCGTCGGCGTACCGCGTCCACAGCCCTTCGCCGTCGAGCACGCCCAGCCCGCCGAGGCGTTCGATCTCGACGATCGTCGCCGGCGAGGCGACCGCGTCAGACGGAGCGGCCACGAGCGGCAGTTCGAAGGAGTGCGCGTCGATCTGCCACGCGGTCGACACCATCGCCGATCCTCGGGTGCGCCGGGTGGCGACGAGCGCGATCTCGTCCAGGTGATAGCCGCGGCGCGCGCTGCGTCCGAGGCCGATCTCGACGATGTCTGGCATGCCGCAGAGTCTGCCTTACGATCGGACTCGATGATCTCCCTGGACGATGCCCGGCGTGTGGCGCTGTCGCTGCCCGAGGCGGCCGAGCAAGATCACCACGGCCGCGCGTCGTTCCGGGTGCGCGGCAAGATCTTCGCCACGGTGCCCGATGCCGGCCATCTCAACGTGTTCATAGACGTCGACGAGGTGGCCGGCCTGGTCGCCGAATGGCCCGACGCCTGTGCACAGCTCTGGTGGGGTAAGCAGCTGCGCGGCGTGCACGTCAACCTCGATCACGCCGACCCGGCACTGGTCGCCGAGCTGCTCGCCGACGCTTGGCGCCGAAAGGCGCCCACCACGCTGCGCACGCACGGGCCGGCTGCTGGCTGAGCTAGCCGCCGAGGTAGGCGCGGGTGAGGCTCTCGTTCTCGAGCATGTGCTCAGCCGGGCCCTGCAGGGTCAGGTTCCCGGACTCGAGGACATAGGCGTAGTCGGCAACCTCGAGCGCCGCGAGCGCGTTCTGCTCGACCAGCAGCACGGTGACACCCTGGTCGCGGATCTGCCCGATCGTGTGGAAGATCAGGTCGACGAGCACGGGGGCGAGGCCCATCGAGGGCTCGTCCAGCAGCAACAACCTGGGCTTGCCGAGCAGGGCCCGGCCGACCGCAAGCATCTGCTGCTCGCCGCCGGACAGCGTGCCGGCCTTCTGCGTCAGTCGCTCGCCGAGCACCGGAAACAGCTCGAGCACGCGTGCGCGATCCTCGGCAATGCCAGCCGTGTCGTTGCGCAGGAACGCGCCGAGGTCGAGGTTCTCCGACACGGTCATTCGCGGGAAGATCCGGCGCCCTTCGGGCGACTGGCAGATCCCCCGCTTGACGACCTGGTGGCCGTGCAATCCGTTGATCTTGCGTCCCTCGAACTCGACCTCACCGCGGCGCGGGCGCAGCAACCCCGAGATCGTTCGTAGCGTCGTCGACTTGCCGGCGCCGTTCGAGCCGATGAGCGTGACGATCTCGCCGGGATAGACGTCGATGGTAAGACCCTTGATCGCCGCGATGTTGCCGTAGTTGACATGCAGGTCGCGCAGCGACAGAAGCGGCTGGGCTCCATCACCGCGGCGCCGGCCGGCGATGGTCACTGGCCCCTCCTCCCCTCGCGAGTGCCCGACTTGCCGAGGTAGGCCTCGACTACGCGCTCGTTCGCCCGGATTTCGTCCGGGCCGCCTTCCGCGATCCGCTCGCCGCGATCGAGGACGGTGATCCGCTCGCTGACCCGCATGACGACGCTCATGTCGTGCTCGATGAGCAGTACCGAGACTCGCTTCTCGTCGCGGACGCGGTGCACGAAGTCGACGAACTGCGCCGACTCCTGCGGGTTCATGCCGGCGGTCGGCTCGTCGAGCAGCACCACCTGAGGATTGAGCGCGAGTGCGCGAGCTACCTCGAGACGGCGCTGGTCGCCGTAGGACAGGTTGCGGGCGTACTCGTTGTGCACCTTGCCGATTCCCACGAACTCGAGCAGGTCGCGGGCCGCGCCGTGCGCTCGGCGCTCCTCGTGACGCTGCCAAGGCAAGCCGAACACCGTGCTCGTGATGCCCGAGCGCAGGTGCGAGTGCATCGCGACCATGACGTTCTCTTCGGCGGTCATCAGGTTGAACAATCGGATGTTCTGGAATGTGCGGGCCAGGCCCAGCGAGGCGATCTTGTTCGGGGACCTGCCGGTGACATCGACGTCGCCGAGATAGACGCGGCCGGCGGTAGGCCGGTACAGGCCGGTGAGCACGTTGAAGAACGTCGTCTTGCCGGCACCGTTCGGGCCGATCAGGCTCACGATGGAGCCCTCGGGAACATTGAATGTCACGTCGTTGACGGCGATCAAGCCGCCGAAGGCGATGACGATGTGGTCGGCGCGTAGCGCGTCCGTGTCCGAAAATGTTGCGACCTGCGGCTCGGCCGGCGCGGCGGTCATGGCTTGCCTCCGTCGGGGCCCGACGCTTCGGTGCTGACGAGCTCGTCGGGCGTCTCGTCGATCTCGACGTCGATCTCGGTTTCACCGGCCTCGATGTCCGCGCCGACGGCCTCCAATTCGGTGCGAGCGGGCTCGCGCAGGATCTGCCTGGTGCGCGTCTCGGGCAGTAGGCCCTCGCGGCGGAACAGCATCATCAGCACCAGGATGACGCCGAAGATGAAGAAGTTCCACGACGGGAAGTCCACGTGCGCGTTGAACTGGCCGTTGTACCAAGCGCCGAACTGCTTCAACCCCGTCTCGTTGATCCACTCGATCACCAGCGCGCCGATGATGACACCCCACACGTTGCCCATGCCGCCACCATGAGCAGGATCGTGATCGAGAAGTTGAAGCTGAAGTTCGGGAAGACACTGCCGACCAGCGTGGCGTACGCGACTCCGCCGAGACCGCCGAAAACCGCGCCGACCGCGTAGGCCGAGAGCTTGGCCCGAACCAGCGAGACGCCCATCATGCTGGCCGCCAGCTCGTCCTCGCGGATCGCCAGCCACGCCCGGCCGAGGCGGCCACGCCGGATGCGCAATGAAACGAAGACGCAGAACGTCGCGATCACGGCGAACACGAGGAACTTGTACGGCAGCTCATAGCCGCTCAAGCCGAGCGAAGGGTCGACGCCCTGAAAATTCGAGAAGAGGCCGGTGCCGATCGGGTCGATCGGTCCGATGCCCTTCGTGCCGTTCGTCAGGTTGAAGCCGTTGAGATGCGCCTCGTCGCCGTTCTGGAAGATCTGCGGGATCATCTCGCCGAAGCCGAGCGTCACCAGGGCCAGGTAGTCGCTGCGCAGGCGCAAGGTGGGCGCACCGATGATCACGCCCCACACCGCGCAGAATGCCGCGCCGCAGACGAGCACCAGCCAGAAGCTGATGTGGATGCCGACTGCCTTGTCGGTAATGGCCGACGGCTGCCCGAGGTGGAACTTCACCTGGAAGAACTGTGCCGACATCAGCCACGCGCTCATGTAGGACCCGAGGGCCCAGAACGCGACGTAGCCGAGGTCGAGCAGTCCTGCGTACCCGACGACGACGTTCAGCCCGACTGCCATGATCACCCAGATCATGCAGAGGTTGACCGTCGTGATCGGGAACCAGTCACTGACAAATCTCTGCAGCGAGTTGTCGAGATTCGGCAGCCAGTAGCGGTAGAAGGCGAAGACGATCGGGATGGCCAGGGCGAAGCCGACCGGCCAGCTGATCGAGGAGATGCTGCGCCGCTCCCGTGCGGGCCGGACGGCCGTGGCAAGGCTCGTCATGGCTACACCTTCTCCGTAGTTCGCTGCCCGAACAGTCCTTCGGGTTTGAACACCATGAGCAGGATCAAGATGGTGAACACCACGGTCTGGGTCCATTCCTGGCCAGCGCCGTGCGGGAAACCCTCGTTGAACGACTGGATGAGCCCGATGATCACCCCGCCGACGACCGCGCCGAGCAGATTGCCGATGCCGCCGAGCACCGCGGCCGTGAACGCGATGAGGCCCAGCTGGAACCCGAGGTCGTACTTGTTCGATCCGATCGTCTGGATGTAGAGCACCGCGGCGGTTCCGGCCATGGCGCCGCCCAGAGCGAAGGTGAACGAGATCGTCCGGTCGACGTTGATGCCCATCAGGCGCGCGCCGTCCTGATCTTGAGCGGTCGCGCGCATCGCCCTGCCCTGCCGGGTGCGCTGGACGATGTAGGTGAGGGCGAGCAGTAGCGCCGCCGTGACGCCGAGAGTGACGAACAGCGAGTACCGGACGAGCACACCGCCGATCGTGACCCCGTTGTTGCCGATGACGGTGTCCCATTGCTTCTGCTGCGAGCCGTTCCACTTCAGGCCGATGTTCTGGAACACGAAGCTCAACCCGACAGCAGTGATCAACGGCGCCAGCCTCGGCGCGCGTCGCAATCGCCGGTAGGCGAAGAACTCGGCGCCCATGTTGATCGCGGCGCAGAACGCCATCGTGACGACGAATGTGAGCGCGAGTGCCAGGACGCCGCCCACACTCGGGGAGTCGACCCCGAGCGTCTTGATCAGGAAGTTCGCGCTGAAGACCGTGCCGAGCATGAACAGGTCGCCGTGCGCGAAGTTGATCAGCTCGATGATCCCGTACACCAGGGTGTAGCCGAGGGCGATCAGTGCGTACAGAGCGCCCTTGTTGAGCCCGTCGAGCGTGACGGCGATGCACTGCTTCGGCTGGTCGACGAAGTTGAAGATCACCCAAGCGGCGCCAACTGCCACGATGAGGTAGCCGATGAATCGTTCGACTGCCTCACCGAGGCGAATCCGCGGTTTGAGCAGCCCTGCCGCGACAGTCGTTGATGTCATGCGCGGTACCTTCCCCGTCGGACGGACACGACGCAAGCCCCGCCGCCGCGACACGCGTCAGAACATGCAGTCAGGCAGCGGGGCCCGACAGTCGATAACTGCCGGGCCCCGCTGTGTGCCTTACTGGACGACCGGTTGTGCCTTGAAGAAGGACTCCACGTTGTTCTTCATGAACAGTACGGAGATGTCCAGGTTGTTGGTGTCGCCCGTCTTCGGGTCGATCTTGATCTCCTTGCCGAGTACGGACTGCTCGGCCGGAATGTCGATTCCCTCGCCGCCGAACACCTGGTCATTGATGCTCTTGCGGGTGCCGTCGGACTTCGCGATCGCCGCGAGGATTACCTGCACAGCCGCCACGCCGTAGAGCGCGTAGTTGCTGGCTGGATCCTTGCCGTACTTCGCCTTGTATGCGGTGATCAGCTTCGCTGCCGCGCCACCGCCCTTGACGAGCTCGGACGTCGACAGTCCGGCGAAGGTCATGTACATGCCCTGCGCCTGAGCCTGCTTGTCGAGGTTCGGGTAGCCGGTGAAACCGTCCGGGCCCAGCAGCCTGACCTTGGTGTTGTCGCCCAGCACGGAGAACTTGTCCTTGACGACCTGGCCGCCGTTGTTGTCGTAGATGCCGCCGAGGTAGACGCAGTCGGGATTCTGCGACTTGATGTTCTGGAAGATCGCGGTGTAGCTCGGCTGCTTCACGTCCCAGGCCTTGTTGCCGAGGATCGTGATCCCCTGCTTCTTCGCCTCGTCGATGAACGCCTTCGCCACGCCCTGGCCGTAGGTCTGGTTGTCGTTGAGGACGAAGCAGCGCTTGACCTTGAGATCCGCGGCCGCGAACTGCGCAGCGGCCGCGCCCTGGTAGTCGTCGGTCGTGATTACGCGGGCGTAGTTACGAGTGCCGGACGGGTAGTACTTGTCGGGCTCGCCTGGATCCCAGGCCTTGGTCAGGCCGGGGTTGGTGTTCGCATGCGAGACCATGAGCATGGGCGCCGCGTTGAGTACCGGGACCTCGATCTTCGCGCAGCCCGAATTGTACGTACCCATGACCGCGACCTCGTTGGCGTTCGCGACGTGGGCCTGCGCGTTGTTCGCACAGGTCGCTTCGTCCCACGCACCCTTCGCCGCGGTCGAGTCGTCGTAGGTCTTCAGCTGGATGGTGTAGCCGCCGGCCTTGTGGTTCACCTGGTCGAGATAGAGATTGATGGCGTCGATGGTCGAGGTGCTCGCATCGTGCGACTCGCCCTGCATCGGCAGGTCGGTCGAGATGACCAGCGTCTTGCCGCCGCCGCCCCCACCACCCGATGGGTTGTTGGTGTTGTTGTTGCCTCCGTTGCCGGAGCTCTTGCAAGCGCTCAGCGAAAGCGCGGTGAGTGCCACGGTCAGCGTGGCAATCATGATCGAGCGATAGCGCACGACTCCTCCTCATTGCGTTGTCGCGCCCGGCGCGTCATAGCGCTGGTCCCCAGTCCTAGGGCTCGGGTGGGGGAAGCCTAGACCCGATCCGATGTGACCGGTGGGACTGCTGTGCTTCCCGTTATCCCGTCGTTATCCGTTTGATTCCGAGCGATCGCCGACGCCCTCGCCACGAAGGGGCGACCTGATCACCGCGAGGAGTAGTTCGGCGCTTCGACAGTCATCTGGATGTCGTGCGGGTGCGACTCGGTGAGGCCGGCCGCGGTGATCCGGATCAGCTGACCCCGCTGCTTGAGTTCCGCGATCGTGGCCGCCCCGGCGAAGCCCATGCCGGCCTGCAGCCCGCCCACGAGCTGGTGCGCGACGGCCGCGAGCGGCCCGCGATAGGGAACCTGACCCTCGATGCCCTGCGGCACCAGCTTGTCGTCGTCCGCGACGTCCTGCAGCCCGTAGCGGTCCCTCGAGTACGAGCGCTGCGGGCCGCGTGACTGCATCGCGCCGAGCGAGCCCATGCCGCGATAGGACTTGAACTGCTTGCCGTTGATGAAAATGAGCTCACCGGGCGACTCCTCACAGCCGGCGAGCAGGGAGCCCAGCATCACCGTGTCGGCACCGGCCACCAGGGCCTTCGGGATGTCGCCGGAGTACTGCAGCCCGCCGTCGCCGATCAGCGGGACGCCGGCCGGACGCGCCGCCAGCGCCGCCTCGTATATCGCGGTCACCTGCGGGACGCCGACGCCCGCGACCACACGCGTGGTGCAGATCGAGCCCGGCCCGACGCCGACCTTCACCCCGTCGGCGCCCGCATCGACGAGCGCCTGCGCTCCCGCCCGGGTCGCGACGTTGCCGCCGACGACGTCCACGGACGTGTCGCGCTTGAGCCGGGTGACCATGTCGACCACGGCGCGCGCATGGCCGTGCGCGGTGTCGACGACGACGAAGTCGACGCCGGCTTCGACGACCGTCATCGCCCGCTTGTAGGCGTCCTCGCCCACGCCCACGGCAGCTCCGACGACCAGGCGGCCGTGCGAATCCTTGGTGGCGAAGGGGAATTCCTCGCTCTTGGCGAAGTCCTTGACGGTGATCAGGCCGGTGAGCCTGCCCGCGCCGTCGACCAGCGGCAGCTTCTCGACCTTGTGCTTGGCCAGCAGGCCTAGCGCGTCGGCCTTCGCCACCCCGACGGGCGCGGTGATCAGCGGCATCGGCGTCATGACGTCACGGACGAGCCGCGAATGATCGGTCTCGAAGCGGATATCGCGGTTCGTCACGATGCCGAGGAGCACGCGATTGGCGTCGATGACCGGCACACCGGAGATCCGGTAGCGCGCACACAGCGCGTCGACGTCGGCCAGCGTCGCGTCCGGCGAGCAGGTCACCGGGTTCGACACCATGCCCGCTTCGGACCGCTTCACCAGGTCGACCTGGCTCGCCTGCTCGTCGGCGGACAGGTTGCGATGCAGCACTCCGGCGCCGCCCTGCCGGGCCATGGCGACCGCCATGCGAGCCTCGGTCACGGTGTCCATCGCGGATGACAGCAGTGGAATCCGTACCGAGATGTTGCGGCTCAGGCGCGACGTGGTGTCGGCGTCGCTCGGGATGATGTCGGACTCGCCCGGCAGTAGCAGGACGTCGTCGAACGTCAGGCCGAGCTTGGCGAATTTGGCGGGCAGTTCGGGGATGTCGTCGAGGGCTGGGAGGTCAGCGTTGGTCAAGGTCGCTCCTTGCTTGCTACACCCGGGGACCGAAGGGCGCGCGATAACCCATCCTACGGGGCTCGCCCGGACCAGGGCCCGACCAGCTGAGCGACGCGCCGCAGCGGCGGGCGGAGCGGTCGTGATCTCTGCCCGGAGTGCGCTGGACCGCACTGACAGCAGAGTTGATCAAGTGAGGGCGAACCCGGGTCGGGACGGGCCGCGGAAACGGTCACCGAACATCGGCCGAGTGGTGCACTACGGCGTGAGTGGTGCGAAATCTCACGCCGCACAGCGGATTTCGCGCCACTCGCCGCGGGCGGCCGCGCCCGCCGCACGGGGGCGGTGTGGCCATCCGGCACCATGACGCTTTACCGTGGAGGCGTGATGCCCGAAGACGGCCCGGTCGATCCGTTCCTGAATGACCCGCATGACCCGGCAGCAGTCCTGGATGATCCCGACCCGATCGAGCCGCTCAGCGACGACGAGCGCGCGGACGTCCTCGCCGACCTGCATGAACTGGCCGAGTTCCGCAGGGCGCTTTCCCCGAGGGATGTTCGCGGAATCGCCGTGGAATGCGCCGACTGCGGCGAGCAGCACTACTTCGGCTGGGACCTCATGGCGGCGAACCTGCGCGCGCTCATCGGCGAAGGCCGCACGCACGTGCACGAGCCGGCATTCGAGCCGAACCCCGACGCGTTCGTCAGCTGGGACTACGCCCGCGGCTACACCGACGCGACGAACGCCGCAGCGCACCGACGCTGACAACTCACCGTATACCTCGCAAGGCGGAATTTGCGGTCACGTAAGGGCTTACACCCCCGTACTGCCTGCGCGCAACAAATTCTCCGGCTGAGCGTCACCTTTCCTGCCCTCGCTCTTTGTCATGTGACAGGAGGGTCGAACACTCTGTGTTCGAATGGCTGCGTTGAGTCGGAGGGGAACGCCATGGCCGAGGTACGACAGTTACCTTTGTCGAGGCAGGGCGCGTGGGAGTGGGCCATGCAGGCGGCGTGTCGGGGAACCGACACTGCAGTCTTCTACCACCCCGAGAACGAACGGGGCCCCTCGCGCCGGCGGCGCGAGGTCCGCGCGAAGCAGATCTGCAAGGACTGCCCGGTCGTGGCGAACTGCCTGCGCTGGGCGCTTGCGGCTCGCGAGCCGTACGGCGTATGGGGCGGATTGTCGGTCGAGGAGCGCGAAGCGCTGCTGACCCGTCGTCCTGCCTGACGGCAGCCGCAGCGACGATGGCGCAGTCTGCGATGGTCTGATACCACCGCAGACTGCGCGATCGGTGTGCGGCTAGAAGCCCGGACCGTGACTGTGCCCGTGGCCGCCATGCGTGTGTCCATCGGCCGCGTGATCGTCGGCCGCCTCGGCCTTCTCGACGACCAGGGTCTGGGTCGTGAGCAGCAACGACGCGACGGACGCCGCATTGGCCAGCGCCGCCTTCGTGACCTTGACCGGATCGACGATGCCCGCGGCGAACAGGTCGCCGTACTTGCCGGTTGCCGCGTCCAGGCCGTCGTTGCCCGTCAGGTCGCGGACGTGCGCGACGACGACATAGCCTTCCAAGCCCGCGTTCGAGGCGATCCAGCGCAGCGGCTCGGCCAGCGCCTCGCGCACGATCGCCACGCCGGTTGCCTCGTCGCCGGTCAGCGAGAGGTCGCCGTCGAGCGCCGACCCCGCGTGCAACAACGCCGCGCCGCCGCCGGCGATGATGCCCTCCTCGACGGCTGCCCGGGTGGCAGCGATGGCGTCCTCGATGCGGTGCTTGCGCTCCTTGAGCTCGACCTCGGTGGCCGCGCCGACCTTGATGACGCCGACACCGCCGGCCAGTTTGGCCAGCCGCTCCTGCAGCTTCTCGCGGTCCCAGTCGGAGTCCGTGTCGTCGATCTCCTTGCGGATCTGCGCGATGCGGTCGTCGATCGCCTGCTGGTCGCCCACGCCGTGCGTCACCGTCGTGTTCTCCTTGGTGACGACGACCCGTCCGGCCTTGCCGAGCACATCGAGCCCGACCTGGTCGAGCTTGAGCCCGACCTCCGGTGCCACGACCTCGGCGCCCGTCACGATCGCGAGATCCTGCAGGAACGCCTTGCGGCGGTCGCCGAAGAACGGCGCCTTGACCGCGACAGCGGGAAACGTCTTGCGGATCGCGTTCACGACCAGCGTGGACAGCGCCTCACCGTCGACGTCCTCCGCTATGACGACCAGCGGCTTGTTGTCGGCGATGACCTTCTCGAGCAGCGGCAGCAGATCCGAGACGCTGGAGATCTTCTGCGTGGTGATGAGCAGGTACGGGTCGTCGAGCACCGTCTGGCCGGCCTCGGCGTCGGTGACGAAGTAGGGCGAGATGTAGCCCTTGTCGAACTGCATGCCCTCGGTGAACTCGAGTTCGGTGGTGACGGTCTGGGCCTCCTCGACGGTGATGACGCCGTCGTGGCCGACCTTGGTGAACGCCTCACCGATCAGCTTGCCGATCTCGCGGTCCTGCGCGGAGATCGTCGCGACGTGCGCGATCTCCTGCTCGCCCTTGACCGGCGTCGCGGCCTTGTCCAGAGCCACGCTGATCGCCTCGACCGCGGAGTCGATGCCCCGCTTCAAGGCTGCCGGGTTGGCGCCGGCGGCGACGTTGCGCAGGCCGGCCTTGACCAGTGCCTGGGCGAGCACGGTCGCCGTCGTGGTGCCGTCACCGGCGACGTCGTTCGTCTTGGTGGCTACCGACTTGGCAAGCTGCGCGCCGAGGTTCTCATACGGGTCGTCGAGCTCGATCTCGCGGGCAATCGTCACGCCGTCGTTCGTGATCACGGGCGGGCCGAACGACTTGTCGATGACGACGTTGCGCCCCTTGGGCCCGATCGTGACCTTGACGGTGTCGGCCAGCTTGTCGACGCCGCGCTCGAGCGCGCGCCGGGCGTCCTCGTCGAAGCTGAGGATCTTAGGCATTGACGAACCTTCCATTCAGACGATGACGCCCCGGAGCGCGCCGGGGTGGGCGCGCCGGCCGGGGCGTCGAGTCGCGCTACTTTTCGATGATCGCGAGGACGTCGCGCGCGGACAGCACGAGGTACTCCTCGCCGGAGTACTTGACCTCGGTGCCGCCGTACTTGCTGTAGAGCACGATGTCGCCGACCGAAACGTCGAGCGGGACGCGGTTGCCATTGTCGTCGAAGCGGCCGGGGCCGACGGCGATGACGGTGCCCTCCTGTGGCTTCTCCTTCGCGGTATCCGGAATGACGATGCCCGAGGCAGTCGTCGTCTCGGCCTCGTTCGCCTGGACCACGAGGCGGTCCTCGAGCGGTTTGATGCTGACCTTGGTGGCGGTCACGGTGAATCTCCCCTTCTCGGGTCTATATGTCCGATGGCGATGCCCTGCTGCCGTCGCGGGGGTCAGCCGGTCACCAGTTGGCACTCTAACGCGGTGAGTGCCAACTCTCAACGCCGGGGGGCTTTCCTCACGAGAACGTGTGCTTGATCCACGTCTTCCCGGCGTCCAGGGTCGTCCAGACCGTGCGGCCGTCCGACGAGATCGCGCGCCCCACGCTCGTCGACTCGAAGCCGAACCAGGACACCGCGCCCGGGCTGGAGCCCGCGTTGGCGCCGAGGCGATGCCAGGTCTGGCCACCGTCGCCGCTGCGGTACGTGTCGTCGGACGAGACGAGCAGTACCGACGCCGAGGCCGCGCCGAGCGCGGAGATCGGGGCGCTGCCGAGCGCTTGCCGTCCCCCTGGCTGGAACGCCACGCCGCCGTCCGTCGATGTGGCCGTGAACGGCCGGCTGGACGAGCCGGCGAGCCGCGGGGTGCAGAGGAACGTGACCGAGCCGTCGGCGGCCGTCGCCATCAGATTGGCGTCGACCTCGCCGGTCGGGCTCTGCGGGCAGGGAGTGTCGCGGTCGGTCCAGGTGTGGCCGTCGTCGGTCGAGGTGAGCAGCGTGGGCTGCTGGGATTCGGCTCCTCCAGCGGGGTGCTTGAGGATTTCGAGGAATGCCGCGTTGCCGGTCCGGCCGAGCACCACCCCGTCACCGGTCAGCTTCGCGCTCGGCACGGCGGCGTCCTGCCAGTCGGTGCTGCCGACAGGCGCCGTCAGCACCCGGTAGGTGCATCCGGGTGGGCTGCACCCGCCCTTGGTCGTGATGCGAATGACGTTGCCGGCGAGGGTTTCTAGCGCGTCGGCGCCGCCGTCCAGCGTGGTCCAGTTCTGGCCGCCGTCGCTGGTCAGGTACAGCAACGCCGGTCCGTACGCGTACCCGACCAGCTTGTTGGCGAAGCGCATGTGCGTCACGCACTGCGTTGCGCACTCGCCGTTGATCGCGACCTTCGCGGGCGGGTTGGGGACGCTCTGCCAATGCTGCCCGCCGTCGTCGGTTCGCAGCAGCGCCGTGCAGCGCTCGCCCGGAATCTTGAAGCACTCGGCGGTGCCGAGAGCCCAGCCGTCGCGGTCGCTCACGAACGTCAGGTCAGCGACCTGGAACGCATTCGGCACGGGACCGCCGGCCGGTCCCTGCGCCGTCGCCCCGCTCGATGGGGAGCTGGTTGTGCTCTGCTCGGACGGAGCCGGCGACGTGACCGGCGGCGAAGTCACCGCCGCGGCGCTCGTGAGGCCGGGGGTCGGCGTCGTGCCCGGGCTCGCGGTCGTGTGATGCAGCTGCGCCGCCCCCACGATCGCCGCCACGACGGCGGCCACCGAGCCGGCCGCGATGAGCGGCAGCGTCCAGCCGCGCCAGCGCGACGGGTGGATGCGGTGCGGGTCGGACACGTGACGCGGATGATCGGCCGCGTCGATGATCCGCTCAGCCAGATCGTCGCCGTCCGGGGCGTGCCGTGCGTTCTCGGCGAGGCTGGCGCGCAGCGCCCGTTCGAAGTCGTCGTTCACAGCTGCCTCCCTCCGGCATGGGTCTCGGCGTGCGCGACCTGGTCTCGCAGCGCCACCAGGCCACGGCTGACCAGGCTGCGCACCGTGCCGACGCGGCACTGGAGCAGGTCTGCGATCTCGTGGTCGTCGAGGTCGTGGAAGAACCGCAGGACGAGCGCAGCGCGCTGCCGCCCCGACAAACCCGCGAGCATGCGCCAGACCAGATCGCGGTTCGTGACGTCGAGGCCGATGTCGCGCCTGTCGGCCCGCTCGGGCAGCTCGTCGACGGTGATCTCGTGACTGGACGGCTTGCGCCGCTGGTTGAGGAACCCGTTGACCAGCGAGCGGCGTACGTAGGCGATCGGGACGTCGGCGGACATGACGCGATGCCATTTCGGGTAAAGCCGCAGGAATGTCTCCTGGACGAGATCCTCGGCATTGGACGAGCTGCCGGTCAGCAGGTATGCCGACCGGAGCAGCGCCCCGGTGTGCTCACGCACGAATCGCGCGAACAGCGCGTCATCATCCATGCGCCCCTCCCGCGCTTCACTGCGCGTATGCAGCACCGTGACCGCCGCCCGCGGCGTACCGAGCGTGATTGTCACGCCTTGATGACACGCCTCGGCCTAGATCCGTTGCAGACTACTTCGCTGTGCGCGGGACCGCCTGAAATGCCCACTCGTGCGCGGGCCGGGCGAGGAGCTCCGCGGGGACGTCGCCCACGCCGCGGCCGGACGGGTCGATCACCACGACGCGCGGCTCGCCGGCCACGCTGCGATAGACCTGGGCGGACGGGTCGGCACGGCCGAGCACGTCGGCGATCAGCTCGTCCAGGCGTCCGTCGGCGGCGCGTGCCTCCCACATGAGCGTCGTCATCGGCTGTTCTCCTCGCGGACGATGTCACGTGACAGACAGGACGGGTGTCGTTGTGAGTCGCTTGTGCTCTGCCTACATCAACGCACTACATCAATGTGAGCAGAGCACAAGCACTTCGCGAAGCGAACCCGTCAGGCCCGCCGGGCGGGATCACGAGAGCACCGTCGTGATGGGCAGGGCGGAGTCGGCGGGCAGGTTCAGCTGCGACGGGGCGGCGTCGTGCGCCACCAGCTGGGCACCGAGCGCCGCGACCATGGCGCCGTTGTCGGTGCACAGCCCGGGACGCGGGACGCGTAGCCGGATGCCCGCGGCCTCGCACCGCTGCGCCGCGAGCGCCCGCAGCCGTGAGTTCGCCGCGACGCCGCCGCCGACGATCAGGTAGTCGACGCCGCTGTCGCGGGCGGCGCGCACTGCCTTGGTGGTCAACACGTCCACGACGGCCTCCTGGAAACTCGCCGCGACGTCGGCAACCGGAACCCGCTCGCCGGCGCGCTGACGCGCCTCGACCCAGCGGGCGACGGCGGTCTTCAACCCGGCGAAGGAGAAGGCATACGGCGCATCGCTCATGCCGCGTGGGAATGCGATCGCGGCGGCGTCGCCCTCGTGCGCGAGGCGGTCGATCGGCGGTCCGCCCGGGAACGGCAAGCCGAGCAGGCGGGCCACCTTGTCGTACGCCTCGCCGGCCGCGTCGTCGACCGTGGCGCCGAGCTCCGTGACGTCCTCGCCGCCCACCCGGGGCACGAGCAGCAGTGAGGAGTGCCCGCCCGACACAAGCAGCGCCACGCACGGCTCCTCCAGTGGCCCGTTGTCGAGCAGGTCGACGGCCACGTGTGCGGACAGGTGGTTGACGCCGTAGAGCGGCTTGCCGAGCGCCAGTGCGTACGCCTTCGCGGCGGCCACGCCCACCAGCAGCGCACCGGCAAGGCCGGGCCCGGCGGTGACGGCGATCGCGTCGACGTCGTCCGCGGTGACCTCGGCCTCGGCGAACGCGCGGTGCATCGTCGGCACCATCGCCTCGAGGTGGGCCCGGCTCGCGACCTCGGGCACGACTCCCCCGAACCGCGCGTGCTCCTCGACGCTGCTGGCCACGGCGTCGGCGAGAAGCGTCATGCCGCGGACGATGCCGACGCCGGTCTCGTCGCAGGACGTCTCGATGCCGAGGACGAGCGGCTCGCTCACAGCAGTTGCTTTCGCATCACGACTGCGTCGACGCGGCCACCGTCGTAGTACCCACGGCGGACGCCGACTCGCACGAATCTCGAACGTTCGTATAGTTTCTGCGCCGCCGTGTTGTCGACGCGAACCTCGAGGAACGCCTCGGTGACGTCGCGCCGGCGCGCCTCGTCGAGCAGCATCGCGAGTAGGCGGGCGCCGATGCCATGGCGCCGCGCTGCGGGGATGACTCCGACCGTGAGCACCTCAGCGGTGTCGGCGACGATGCGGATGCCCGCCCAGCCGAGCAGCGCGCCGTCCTGGTCGACGGCCGCGAGGTAGTGGCGATACCTCGTGTCTGCCAGTTCGTCGCGATAACCGTCGGCGCTCCATGCCTCGGAGCCGAACATCTCGTGCTCGTAAGGCATAAGTGCGTCGATGTGCTCCGGGCGCATCGGGACGACGTCGACGACGATCACCGCTGCGTCACCGCCTTGGCCGTGCCCGGTACCACCGCGTCGGGGCGCCGCAGGTACAGCGGCGTGAGCGCCTCGCCCGGCGCGCGCGACCGAATCTTCGACGCGGCCAACCGCACGAGCGACACGAGATCGGGGTAGTCGATGTCCAGCAACGGCAGGCCGAGGACGTCCGCATACAGTCGGGCGCCGGCGCCGGTCATCGCCTGAACGTCCACTGTGGACAGTTCGGCCGGCTTGTCGACGAATGGGCCTTCGACGCGACCGCCGCCGACATAGCGGCCCCAGTACACCTCACGCCGCCGGGCGTCGGTGGCCACCAGCAGCGAATCGGCTTTGACCGCTGCGGCGAGAGCGTCCAGTGAGCACACGCCGTACGCCGGGATGCCCAGCGCGTCGGCCATCGCCGCTGCGGTCACCAGGCCGACCCGCAGCCCGGTGAACGGCCCGGGTCCGACCCCGGCGACGATCGCTGCGAGACCGTGCGGCGCGAGGCCGGCGTCGTCCAGGCAGGCTGCGATCGACGGGGCAAGCAGTTCGCCGTGCGCCCGCGCATCGATCGTCACGCGCTGAGCGAGCAGGTCACCATCCACAGACACCACGGCGGCAGAGACTGCCGCAGACGACGTATCGATGGCGAGCACGAGCACGAAGCGTCAGCCTAATGTGCGGCCGAACGAGAGTCCGTAACCGTGGCATCTGCAGCGATTTGTTCGACGCGCTCTGCCCAGTCGCCGCCGTGCGGGTCGAGCGTGGCGGTGCGCTCCTCGGAATAGGTCGAGCGCTCCAGCTGGACCTCGAGCCGCGCATCGCTGAGCTGCTCGACGAGGCCGCTGCCCCACTCGACGACAACCACCGAGTCGCCGAGGTCGACGTCCAGATCCAGGTCGTCGACCTCGGCGAGCGACCCGAGGCGGTACGCGTCGACGTGCACCAGTTGCAGGCGCCCGCCCCGGTGGACCCGCGCGATGACGAACGTCGGCGACACGACCGGGCTGCGCACGCCGAGGCCGGCACCGATGCCTTGCACGAACACGGTCTTGCCGGCGCCGAGCCGTCCGACCAGAACGACCAGATCTCCGGCGCGCAGCACGCCGGCCAGCCGCTCGCCGAGCGCGCGCGTGTCGTCCACAGTCGACAGTCGGATCGCCTGGCCAACTGTGCTCACGGGCGCCACCATTTGCGGCGGCGTCCGGCGTCGTCGAGCGCGGACTCGACGAGCCGGCCCAGCGCCTCGTCGACGACCTCGGGGAACTCCATCAACACGACGTGTCCGCCCTGCGGCACGACGACCAGCTCCGCCTTAGGAAGCTCCTCGGCCATCGCCTTGCTGTGCGCGAGTGGTGTGAGCACGTCACGATCGCCGCAGATGATCACCACGCGGATGTCGGAGAGCACACCTAGCGCCGAGAGCTTGTCGTGCGACATCAGCGCGGGGTAGAAGTCCGCGATGACGTCGATCGGCGTCGAGGCGATCATCGTAGTCAGGAACTCGACGGTGGTCGCCGGAACCTCCTTGCTGCCGAAACTCATCTTGCGGGTGATCACCCAGGCGATGTCGGTGCCGATCGCGCGTCCCCGCTCGACCAGATCGGCCTGCCGGCGGGCACCGCGCAGTAGCAACGGCAGCAACGGCCCCTTGATCCGGGCGAGCAGTGCCGGCAGCCCGAGCGTCACGCCGGCCATCCCGCCGGCCGACGCCGACATCAGGGCGACGCCGGCCACCCGAGGCGTCCCGCGCTTTCCGGTCGGAACCTCGAACAGCTCAGGATGGCTGTCGGCAAGCGCCAGCAGCGTCATGCCGCCCATCGAGTGGCCGACCAGGACGACCGGCCCGGTCGGGACGAGCGTGTCGATCACCGCGCGCAGATCGTGACCCAGCTGGTCGATCGTGGAGTGCTTGGGGTCGGCGTGCTCGGAGCGTCCGTGACAGCGCTGGTCGTAGAAGATCATCCGGACGCGCTCGCCGAACTGTTCGTGCAATGCCTTGCGCTGGAAGTAGAAAGCCCGCATGTCGAGCGTGTAGCCGTGCACGAACACGACCGTGAGCGCTGCGTCCGGCGGGCCGACCTCCTCGTAGTACAGGCCGGCGCCGTCCTGCGCGACGACGGTGCCGTGCCGGTCCGAAGGCTGCGCCACGAACGGACCCGTGTCGCCCTGCCGGCCGCGACGTGCGGCAGCCCGGCGCTCGACGACGAACGCCGCGGCGGCAGTTGCTGCGGCCGCCCCGCCGACCACGGCGCCGACGATCCCGGCGGTCTTCACTGCGAGTCCCCGAGGTAGATGCGCGTCACCCGCGGGCCGATCCGGGTCACGACCTCGTAGTGGATAGTGCCCAGCGCGTCCGCCCAGTCCTGCGCGGTCGGCTCACCGTGGTCGCCCGGGCCGAAGAGGACGGCAAGATCGCCGGCGTTGACGGCGGAATCGCCGACGTCGACGACGAACTGGTCCATGCAGACGCGTCCGCTGATCAGGTAGCGCCGACCGTTGATCGAGACCGGCGCGACGTTCGTCGCATTGCGCGGGATGCCATCGGCGTACCCGAGTGGCACGAGTGCGAGCGTCGTCTCTCGCGAGGTCGTGTAGACGTGCCCGTACGAGACGCCCTCGCCGGCGGCTACCCGCTTGGCCAGCGCGAGCTGCGCCCGAACCGTCATCGCCGGGGTCAGGTCGAAATCGCCCGGTACCGGCGACAGCCCGTACACGGCGATGCCCGGACGGACGAGGTCGAAATGCGCCTCGGGCAACGTGAGCGTCGCCGCGGAGTTCGCGAGGTGGCGCACCTGCGGCGTGATGCCGGCCCGCTCGGCGACGTCGAGCGCGTCGCGGTATCGCGCGATCTGGCGAGCGATCGTCGGATGGCCCGGCTCGTCGGCGTACGCGAAGTGGCTCCACACGCCGACCGTCTCGGCCTCGCCGGCCGCCTCCGCCTTGGCGGCCGCCACGACGAGATCCGGCCAGTCGGTGACGTAGCTGCCGTTGCGCGACAGCCCGGTGTCGATCTTGAGGTGAACGCGGGCTGGCGTGCCGTTCTCGCGCGCGGCGGCCCGCACGGCGTCGAGCGCCCACTGGCTGCTGACGCTGAGGTCGATGCCCGCCGCAATGGCGGCCCGCGCCGTCTTCGTCTCCTGCGGGGTCCACAGCCAGGCGAGCACGGGCGCGGTGATTCCGGCCGCGCGCAGGGCCAGGGCCTCGTCGATGATCGCGACGCCGAGCCAGCTCGCGCCGCCGCCCAGGGCCGCCCGGGCGCTCGGCAGCAGGCCGTGCCCGTACCCGTCGGCCTTGACGACCGCCATGACCTCGGCGGACGTGCCGGAGCGCAACGTCGCGACATTACGGCGAATCGCGGCGAGGTCGACAACGGCTTCGGTACGGGGCACGCCGTCAAGTGTCCCAAAGCCCGTCGTGGCGTCGCTGCAGGAAGTCCCGCCAGCAGGTGAAGATCACCGAGATCTGGCGCAGGCGGGACGCGCCGGGCAGGGTATGGCGCCATGAGCAGGATGGCTCCGGCGAGGTTGCTGCGCTCACGCGGCGGCGAGCAGCCGGTCACCAACGTCGAGCTGTTCTTCGACCTCGTCTACGTGTTCGCGGTGACCCAGCTGTCGCATCACCTGCTTGACCACCCGACCGTCGAGGGCGCATTGCGGACCATGCTGCTGCTAGCCATCGTGTGGCTCGCCTGGGCGTACACGATGTGGGTCACGAACTGGCTCGACCCTGACCGGCTCGCCGTGCGAGCGATGCTCTTCGTGCAGATGCTGGCCAGCCTGGTCATGTCGATCGGGCTGCCCGAGGCGTTCGAGCAGCGCGGCACGTTGGTGGCCGGCGCCTTCGTGACTATGCAGGTCGGCCGCACGATCTTCGTAGTGCTGGCGGTGCCCGGGTGGGAGCTGCAACGCAACTTCGAGCGCATTCTCGCCTGGTGCGTCGCCAGCGGGGCGCTGTACGTCGCCGGCGCGCTGTACGACGGGCACGCTCGCGAGCTGCTGTGGCTGCTGGGCATCGCGGTCGATCTGGGCGGCGCCGCGGTCGGCTTCTACACGCCGGGCCTCGGCCGGTCACAGACCACCGAGTGGACGATCGAGGGCAGCCACATGGCCGAGCGTTGCCAGCTGTTCGTCATCATCGCGCTCGGCGAGTCGATCGTGGTGATCGGCTCGACGCTGTCTGGCCGCCATCCCATCGGTGGCGCGGAGATCGCCGCGTTCGGCACGGCGTTCGCGGGCAGCATCGCGCTCTGGTGGATCTATTTCGACCGCAGCGCGTCCGAGGCTGCACGCGTCATCGCGGCAACCGACGATCCGGGGCGCCTCGGCACCGAGGCCTACCACTGGATCCATCCGGCGATGATCGCCGGCATCATCGTCGCGGCCGCCGCCGACGAGCGCGTGCTCGAGCATCCGAAGGTCGTCGGAGAGACGTCGACGTCGTGGATGGTGCTCGGCGGCGCGATGCTTTTCCTGGCGGGCCACGCGGCGTTCAAGGCGATCGTCTGGCGAGTCGTCCCGTGGACGCGCCTGGGTGCCGTCGCGGTGCTCGCCGTCCTGATCGTCGCCGCGTCGCATATAACCGCGCTCGCCCTGGCGATCATCGCGGTCCTCGTCCTGTGGGCGGTTGCGCTCACCGACCGCCTGCAACACCGCTCTGCGTGATCTGACGGCGGCGACGTCACTGGACGGCTTGATAGGCGGCACGCAGCGCGGCGAGTACGTCGGCTGCCGTTGCGGGGCCGTCCGCGCCGGCGAGCTGGCCGGCGACTCCGTGCAGGTGCGCCCCGGCCGCCGCAGCCAGCGCAGCGTCCACCCCGCCGGCGAGGAACGAGCCGATGACGCCGCTCAGCACGTCGCCACTGCCGGCGGTGGCCAGCCAAGGCGAACCCGTCGTATTCAGGTAGGCCCGCCCGCCAGGCTCGGCGACGATCGTCGCGTTGCCCTTGAGCAGGACGGTCGCGCCCAGGTCGTCGGCGGCGCGACGTGCCGCGGTGAGGCGGTCGTCGCCCGGCTCACCGGCGATGCGGGCGAATTCGCGGTCGTGCGGCGTCAGGACGGTCGGTGCCCGACGCTCGCGAACCAGCTCCGGCTCCCGGGCCAGCAGGGTGATGCCGTCGGCGTCGACCAGGGCCGGCAGGTCGGTGCTCAGCGCCTCGCGCAGCAGGCTCATCGCGGTGTCGTCGGTGCCCAGCCCGGATCCGATCACCCATGCCTGGACGCGGACCTCGTGCGGCTTCGCCCCCTCGTGCACGACGACCTCGGGGTAGCGGGCACGGATCGGGTCCGGCGCGAGGCCGAGGTAGCGGACCATGCCGACGTCACCGTGCAACGCCGCTCCCGTCGTCAGGACGCCGGCGCCGGGATAGGACGGCGACCCGGCGACGATGCCGACGACCCCGCGCGTGTACTTGTCGTCGGACGCCCCGGGCCGGCCGACCAGCGCCGCCACGTCGCTGGCCTCGAGCACGAACGTGCGCGGCTCGGGCAGGTCGGCGCGCAGGCCGATGTCGACTAGCCGGATCTCGCCGGCACGCGATGCACCCGGATCGCAGAGGATGCCCGGCTTGAGCGCACCGAACGTCACCGTCGAGTCGGCGCGGATGGCCGAATCGCCGACCGCACCGGTGTCGGCGTCGACACCGGAAGGCAGATCGACAGCTACGGTCATCCGGCGCGCGGCCACTTCGGCGAGTTCGGCGGCAGCACCACGCAGACCGCCGCGCCCGCCGATTCCCAGGATCCCGTCGACGACCAGGTCGGCCGACTCGATCAGCGCACGACCGTCCAGTGTGGACGCAGCCAGCCCGCCGGCGCCTCGCAACGCCGCCAGGCCGCCGGAGTGCGCACGCGAGGGATCGAGCAGAACGGCATGCACGCGCGCCCCGCGCCTCGCCAGCCGGGCGCCGGCGTGCAGAGCGTCGCCACCGTTCGAGCCGCTGCCGACGATCAGCACCACGGACGATCCGTACACGCGGCCGAGCAACTGTCCACAGTGGACGGACAAAGCGTGAGCCGCACGCTGCATCAGCGCCCCGTCGGGCAACCGTGCCATGAGCGCCGACTCGGCGACCCGGACGTCGGCCACCGGCCACACGCCGTGCATGTCAATCCCCTTCCGCGATCACTGTCGCCGAGGCGATGCCGCCGTCGTGCGACAGCGAGACGTGCCAGCGAGTTACGCCCAGCTTCGCTCCCTGGTCGGCAACTGTGCCTCGCACGTCGAGGTGCGGCCGTCCGTCGCCGTCGGTGATCACCTCGGCGTCCGACCACAACATCCCACCGGGAGCGCCGAGTGCCTTGGCCAACGCCTCCTTCGCCGCGAAGCGCGCCGCCAGCGACTCGGCGGTGCGCTCGCCCCCGGAGTCGGTGACCAGCTCGGCGGGCGTGAACAGCCGGGCGGCGAGGCCCGGCGTGCGCGCGAGCGCAGCAGCGAAGCGCTCGATCGGGACCACGTCGATCCCGACGCCGATGATCACGACGCGGTCGGTGAGCCGGCGGTGCCGGGCGGCGCGTAATCCGACAGGTGGCCGGGAAAGGCCGAGACATCGGGGTTCAGGTACGCGGCCGCGTTGTTGACGGCCGTCGCGACCTCACCGAATCCGGTCGCGATCAGCCGGACCTTGCCGTCGTAGTCGACGATGTCGCCGGCGGCGTACACGCCAGGCACCGACGTCGCGCCCTTCGTGTCGACGGCGATGTGCCGCTTGCCGACGAGCTCGATGCCCCATTCGAGCAGCGGGCCGAGGTTGGCGGTGAAGCCGAGCGCCGCGACCAGCTTGTCGCAGGGCAGTTGGCGGATCTCGCCGGCGACGTTCACGTGCGCCTCGGTCAGCGACGCGTCGCCTGCCAATCCGTGGATCTGCGCGTCGGTGAGTATCTGCACCGACGAGTCCTTGAGCAGTTCGACCGAATGGGGATGCGCTCGGAACTGCGCCCGCCGGTGCACCAGCGTCACCGACTTGGCGATCGGCTCGAGCATCAGCGCCCAGTCCAGCGCCGAGTCGCCGCCGCCGACGACGATCACGTTCTGGCCTTCGTACACGCCTGGGTCGGGCACGAAGTGCACGACGCCGCGCCCCACGAACTCCTGGCCGGCCGGCAGCGGACGAGGCGTGAACGTGCCGATGCCACCCGTGATCACGATCGCCCGCGTCTCGATCCGCAAGCCGTTCGAGGTCGTCACCGCGAACTTGCCGTCGCCCCGCTCGAGTCCGACAGCCTGGTGGCCCAGGACGTAGTCCGGCGAGAACGGCGCGGCCTGCGCAACCAGTTGCTCGACGAGTTCGCGGCCACGGATCGCCGGGAACCCCGCCACGTCGAAGATCGCCTTCTCCGGGTACATGGCGGTGATCTGCCCGCCAGGCTCCTCCAGCGAGTCGGTCACCGCGGTCTTCATCAGGCGCACGCCGGCGTAATACGCACCGAACAGGCCCACCGGCCCGGCGCCCACGATCAGCAAGTCGACCGATTTCGTCACACCGCGAGCCTACGTGAGAGACGAATTCGCTTTACTCGACCGTGACGGACTTGGCGAGGTTGCGGGGCTTGTCGACGTCGTAGCCGCGGGCCTGCGCGATCTCGGCCGCCAGCACCTGCATCGGAATCGTCGTCACGAACGGCGAGAGCAGGGTCGGCACGGCGGGCACCTCGACCAGATGTGCGGCGTGCGGGCGGACGGTCTCGTCGCCGTCCTCGGCGATCACGATCGTGCGAGCGCCGCGCGCCTTGATCTCGGCGATGTTCGACAGCATCTTCTGGTGCAGCAGCGGCCGGCCGACCGGCGAGGGCATGATGACGACGACCGGCAGGCCGTCCTCGATGAGCGCGATCGGGCCGTGCTTGAGCTCGCCGGCCGGGAAGCCCTCGGCGTGCATGTACGCGAGCTCCTTGAGCTTCAGCGCGCCCTCCAGGGCCACCGGGTACCCGACGTGCCTGCCCAGGAAAAGAACAGCACGGGATCGCGCTATTTCGCGGGCGAGTTCGCGCACCGGCTCGACGATGCCGAGCGTCTGCGCGATCAGCTCGGGCATCGCGGCGAGCAGCTCGTACTCGCGGGCGATCTCGTCGTCGTACTTGGTGCCTCGCGCCTGGGCGAGCGCCAGCCCGACTAGCTCGACCGCCGCCACCTGCGCGGTGAACGTCTTGGTGGCCGCGACGCCGATCTCGGGTCCCGCGTGCGTGTACAGCACGGCGTCGGACTCGCGCGGAATCTGCGCACCGTTCGTGTTGCAGATCGCGAGCACCTTCGCCTTCTGGTCGCGCGCATGCCGTACGGCCTCGAGCGTGTCTGCCGTCTCGCCGGACTGGCTGATCGCCACGACCAGGGTCTGGCGGTCGAGCACGGGGTCGCGGTAGCGGAACTCCGACGCCATCTCGACCTCGACCGGAACCCGCGTCCAGTGCTCGATCGCGTACTTGGCGATGAGCCCGGAGTGGAACGCCGTGCCGCAGCCGACCACGAACACCTTGTCGATCTCGCGCAGCTCCTGGCGATCGAGGCGCAGCTCGTCCAGCACGATCTGCCCGCCTACCAGGTGCCCGCGCAGGGTGTTCGCGACCGCAGTCGGTTGCTCCTGGATCTCCTTGAGCATGAAGTAGTCGAAGCCGCCCTTCTCGGCGGCGGCGAGATCCCAGTTGATGTGGAAGTGCTTGCCGTCGACGGGGTTGCCGGCGAAGTCGGTAATGGTGAAGCCATCCGCACGGATCTCGACGACCTGGTCCTGGCCGAGCTCGACCGCGTCACGGGTGTACGCGATGAACGCGGCAACGTCGCTGCCGAGGAACGTCTCGCCGTCGCCGACGCCGACGACCAGCGGCGAGTTGCGGCGGGCGGCCACTACGACATCGGGCTGGTCAGCGTCGACGATCACCAGGGTGAACGCACCGTCCAGGCGACGGCACGCCGCGCGCAGCGCATCGGCCAGGCTGTCGCCTGACTCGCGCAGGTGCTTCGCGACGAGGTGGGCGACCACTTCGGTATCGGTGTCGCTGGCGAACTCGACGCCGTCGCGTTCAAGCTCGGCGTGCAGCACACCGTGGTTCTCGATGATGCCGTTGTGGACGACCGCGACGCGTCCGGTCGCATCGGTGTGCGGGTGGGCATTTCGGTCGTTCGGGGCGCCGTGCGTGGCCCAGCGCGTATGCCCCATGCCGGTCGTGCCGGCGATGATGCGACCGGTGAGCTCCTTGTCGAGGTTCTCGATTCGCCCGGCCTTCTTGGCGACCTGCAGCGGGCCGTCGCCGCCGATGATCGCGATGCCCGCCGAGTCGTACCCCCGGTATTCCAACCGGCGCAAGCCCTCGACCACGACGTCAAGTGCCTGCCGGGGACCGACGTAACCGACGATGCCGCACACTCGTCGCAGCCTACGGGAGCCGATCAGCGCCCGCTCGGCGTTGCGCTCGATGACCCGTCCGGTGCGGGCGAGGTGGTCGGCGCCGGGAACGTCGCCGTCGGGACGGGCGTCGCCGGTGTGGCGCTGCTCGGGGGCGCGCTGGTCGTCGCGGGAGCCGTGGTGGACGGATCGGACGGCGTGGTGCTGGCCGGTGTCGTCGACGAGCTTGAGGTGCTCGACTGCGACGGGGCCGGGGCCGTCGGTGTGGTGGGCGACTTGTGGCTGCCACCGAACAGGCTCGTCCCGCTGCCGGAGTGGTCGTGAACGATGCTGTGCAGAGGTCGGCCGGCGGCAATCTCGACGCCCGTGACGATGGCCGCGACGATCATGAACAGCCCGGCCGCGCCGACGGCGACACGCTGCCAGGGGATCGCGAGGCGGGGTGATGGTGGGCTCGCAGCCGTCGTATCGCCCGGCGACGGGTCTGCTACCGCCTTCGACACCGTGCCGAGGGTGGGCAGCGGCACGACTGAGCGCACACGTTCCCGGGTACGCTGAATCGAGTGGCTGTAGAGCGTGTTTCCGATCACGGTGACCACGCTGGCCAGGGCCGCACCGATGATGGTGCCGCTGACGCCGAAGTACGAGGCCGCGAATGTAGCCGTGACCGCCGCGAGGGCGCTGGCGAGGATGTGCGTGATCGACAGGGCTGAGACGGATTCCGGTTGTACGGACTGGGGATTCTCATTAGAACGCATCGCGCTTCCATTGTGCCGGACTGACCGGGCCCAGCCGACCAAACGTGACAGGTCGCTCAGCTGGACGCGACGAGCGCCGCCACGTGCTGCGCGATCTGGTC
>WNGL01001061.1_pt1 | contig 132690 bp, 111 predicted proteins | sample 5400591 | NCBI WGS metagenome assembly WNGL01 (sample SAMN13153377, study PRJNA577476) | soil metagenome | isolation source: 80 cm soil or saprolite under Garry oak tree replicate 1 | place: USA:California | collected 2016-06-15 | reverse complement strand
TCGCCAAGGCCGGCCGGCTGATGGACCTGCTGGAGAGCCGCGGCGTGGTCGGGCCGAGCGAGGGATCCAAGGCCAGGGACGTGCTCGTCCGCCCCGACGACCTGGCCGGGCTGCTCGACTCGCTGCGCGGCAAGTAGCCGGCCCGCCCCGCGGCCAGCTTTGCCCTTCCGGTCCGGCCGGCTGGCGAAAGGTCACCCAGCGCGTGGGTGTTGGCTGGCTGAGCTGCGGGCATGAGGGGTGGGGATTGCGTAACCGGATTTGCTCATTGGCATTGACCTACCTGACACCCGGTGCGGTTGTCGCCGCGCAGTAGCCGGATGTCTACACTGGGTCACCAGCCCCTGAAATGGGGAACGGGGGAGCGGGATCGTGGCTATGCCCGAAACTGACTGGACAGCGGCCATTGAAAAGGAACCGTGGAGGCGCGGCATGAGCATCGGTGACGCGCTGGCAGAGGGCCGTCGCCAGGCCGGCCTGACCGTCACGCAGGTGAGCCAGCGGACCTGCATCAGGGAGACGATCATCCGCGGGATCGAGCGCGGCGACTTCTCCGGGTGCGGCGGGGACTTCTACGCCCGCGGGCACATCCGCAGCATCGGCCGCGCCATCGGCGTCAACCCCGAGCCCCTGGTCGAGGAGTACGACGCGACCATGGGCGCACCGCAGGCGATCAGCGCCGCCGACGTGTTCCAGCCGGTCACGCCGGTCAGGCTGAAGGAGCGGCGGCGCCCCAACTGGACCGCGGCGATGGCGCTGGCACTCGTGGTGATCGCCGGGATCTTCACCTACCAGCACTTCGCCTCGCACTCGGCGACCGCCGCCAAGCAGGACGCCCGGGTGCAGAACCCGAGCACCGCGTCCAAGCCCAAGATCACCACGTCGCCGGCGGCGGTCCGGCACGCGCCGCGCCGCATGCACATCACGCTGACCGCGGTACGGGACTGCTGGGTCCAGATCACCAGCGTCACCGGTGCGACCCTGTTTAGCGGAATGGTGTACGCGGGCAACTCGATGAACTGGACCGAGCGCCATCCGGTCAAGATGGTTCTGGGGAACCCGTCAGGCGTGAAAATGCTCGTGAACGGCAAGAACCCGATTCCGCCCGGCTCGGTGAGCATGGTGACGCTGAGCCTGCGGGCCGGGCTGGCTCACTAGAGCACGTCCGTACGGCCGGGAGGCCGGCGTCCGGAGGCCGGGAGGCCGGCGTCCGGAGGCCGTCGCAGGCGGCGCCTTACCGTAGTCTGCCGGTGTGTCATCGACAGGTTCCGCGGCATCGGGCACCGGGCGTTCGGTACGGCTGGTGACTCTCGGCTGCGCCAGGAACGAGGTCGACTCGGAGGAACTCGCCGCCAGGCTCGAGGCCGGCGGCTGGAATCTGGCCGAGGACCATGACCGCGAGGCCGACGTGGTGCTGGTCAACACCTGCGGCTTCATCCAGGCCGCGAAGCAGGATTCGATCGACGAACTGCTCAGCGCCGCCGACTCCGGCGCGACGGTAGTCGCGGCCGGCTGCATGGCCGAGCGGTACGGAGCCGGGCTGGCCGAAGCGCTCCCCGAGGCCCAGGTGCTCGGCTTCGATGACTACGCCGGCATATCGTCCCGGCTGGACGAGGTCCTGGCGGGCAAGCGCTGGCCGGCGCACGAGCCGCGGGACCGCAGGAAGCTGCTGCCGGTGGCGCCGGCCGGCCGGCCCGGCGCCGCCGGGGGACATGTGCCCGGTCATGCCTCAGCCCGGATCGCTGATTTGCCCGACGGTGTTGCGCCCGCGTCGGGGCCCAGGGTCCTGCGGCGCAGGCTGGGCGAGGGGGTCGTCGCCCCGCTGAAGATCGCTTCCGGCTGTGACCGTCGGTGCAGCTTCTGCGCGATCCCGGCCTTCCGCGGCGCGTTCATCTCCAGGCCGCCCGACGATCTGGTCGCCGAGGCCGGCTGGCTCGCCGACCACGGCGCCAGGGAACTGCTGCTGGTCAGCGAGAACTCTACCTCCTACGGCAAGGACCTCGGTGACCTGAGGCTGCTCGAGACGCTCCTGCCCAGGCTCGCCGCGGTGCCAGGGGTCAACCGGGTCAGGGTCAGTTACCTGCAGCCCGCCGAGGTTCGCCCCGGGCTGATCGAGGTGATGACATCGACCCCCGGCGTCGCGCCATACTTCGACCTGTCGTTCCAGCATGCGAGCGGCCGGGTGCTGCGGGCGATGCGCAGGTTCGGCGACGGCGACCGGTTCCTCGCGCTGATCGAGCAGATCAGGCGGCTGGCGCCGGAGGCGGGCATCAGGTCCAACTTCATCGTCGGCTTCCCCGGCGAGACGCGGGCCGATGCGGCCGAGCTCGAGCGGTTCCTCGCCGAGGCCAGGCTGGACGCGATCGGCATCTTCGGGTACTCCGACGAGGACGGGACCGAGGCCGCCGGCCTGCCCGGGCAGCTGGACGCGGACGAGATCGCCGCGCGGGTCGAGCAGCTGGCCGGCCTGGCGGACGAGCTGATGGACCAGCGTGCCGCCGAGCGGACCGGCGAGACCCACGAGGTGCTGATCGAGGAGCTGGACGCCGACGGCCGCGACGGCGCGCCGTCGCGCTATGGCGGGCGGACCGCGCACCAGGCGCCCGAGGTCGATGGCGCCACCGAGGTGCTCTCGTCTCGCCCGCTCGCGATCGGTGACCTCGTCCGAGCGCGGGTATCAGGCTCAGAGGGGGTGGACCTGGTGGCGGATCTGATCAATGAGGAAGAACGCGGACGTCCCGGGCAGCCTGAGACCGTTGACTAGCCCGGACGCCAGGACCTCTACGGCCGCGCCCCGGCTGGTGAACCTGCCGAACGGGCTCACCATGCTGCGGCTCGCGCTGGTACCGGTGTTCGTGGTGTTCCTGGTGGCCGGCGAAACCGGGTCGCGGATCGTCGCGTTCCTCGTGTTCGGGATCGCCTCGGTCACCGACCTGCTCGACGGCCAGCTCGCGCGGCGCAGAGGGATGATCACCGACTTCGGCAAGATCGCGGATCCGATCGCGGACAAGGCGCTGACCGGGTCGGCGCTGATCACGCTGTCGGCGCTCGGTGACCTGCCGTGGTGGGTGACCGGGGTCATCCTGGTCCGCGAGGTCGGCGTGACCGTGCTGCGATTCTGGGTGATCCGGCACGGCGTCATCGCGGCGAGCCGCGGCGGCAAGATCAAGACAGTCCTCCAGATCGTCGCGATCGGGCTCTACATCCTGCCGGTCGATGTCACCTGGCTGAGGTCGGCGGCGATGGCCGCGGCCGTTGCCGTGACGCTCGTGACCGGCGCGGACTACGTGGTCAGGGCGCTCCGGCTGCGGCGGGCCGCGGGCAGTCATCCGGCTAAGGACACGCGGGGCGGCGGGCCGGCCGCTGCGCCGGGCCCCGCGCCGGGCGATGGCCCGGGCGATAGCCAGGGCGCCGCGCCGGTCACCCCGTCCGGCGAGATGGGCGGCGCGCAGTGACCGTATTCGGGGCCGGCCACGATGCGGCGGAGCAGGCGATCGGCTTGCTGGCCGGCCAGGGCCTGACGGTCGGCACGGCAGAGTCGCTCACGGGCGGTCTGGTGGCCGCGACGCTGACCACCGTTCCCGGCGCCTCGGCCGTGTTCCGGGGCGGGATAGTGGCTTACGCGGCAGACCTGAAGGCGTCACTGCTCGCCGTGTCGTCTGACCTGCTCGACCGGGTCGGCGCCGTCCATCCGGACGTCGCGCTCGCGATGGCCGGCGGCGCCAGGGAGCGGCTCGGCGCGGACGTGGGCCTCGCCACGACCGGCGTCGCCGGGCCCGACCCGGCCGACGGGTGGCAGGTCGGCACCGTCCACATCGCGGTGAGCACGCCGGCTCGCGCCGTGCACGCGTCGCTGACGATCGACGGCACCCGCGCAGAGATCCGGCATGCCACCGTCGATCATGTTCTCGAACTGCTCGTGCGGACGCTCATGGAAGCAAATGCGTGATTACAGCGTTACGTATCTGGAACACGCAGCGATGCCCTCTCCCGTACTGTCACCGGGGCCAGGTACGGTGGAGGTGTCAGCGGCCAGTCCTCGGGAAGGGATTGCGACGATGGTCCTGCTTCGTCACTTGCTCGGTGACGCGCTGCGGCGGTTGCGCCTGCGGCAGGGTCGCACCCTCCGCGAGGTGTCCGCTTCGGCGCGAGTCTCGCTTGGCTACCTGTCCGAGGTCGAGCGTGGGCAGAAGGAAGCCTCTTCCGAGCTGCTCGCCGCCATCTGTTCCGCGCTCGGCGCGCCGCTGTCGCAGGTGCTCAGGGAGGTCTCGGACAACTTCGCGCTCGCCGAACTGCAGAGCGAGCCCGTGTTCGCCGACGTGATGGAGCCCGCCATCGAGGTCACTGGCGCAGGCCACGGCTCGGCCCACGACCCGGGCGAGCAGGTGCCCGTCGGCCCGGTTGCCTCGGAGCACGTCGGCCGCGCGGCCGGCCAGCGGGTCCCGGCCGGCGGAGGACCGCGGGTCCCGGCCGGAGCGGCACACCTCGGTGCCGGCCAGATCGGTGCCGGGCAGATGGGGGCTGGTCACATCGGTGCCGGGCAGATCGCGTCTGGGCACATCGGCGCAGGCCAGTTGCGTCCGGGGCACAAGATCACGGTTCCTTCCCGGATGCCGATCGGGACGAACCTCGCCGTCGGCGACCCAGCCTTCGACCAGGTATCGAGGACGGTCCGCGAGATCACGAACATGGTTCCCGTCTGATCCGGGCGCCTGTCCGCGGCCCGATAGCGGAATGCGCCCGGGCTTGGTGGAGTGCTCCCGGCTCGGACTCTGAGCTTCCGGGAGTTGCCAGGGCTCAGCGCCCGACCCGTGCCTCCCAGGAGCCAGGGAGATCGGCGAGCTTGCGCACACTCTCTGGCAGGACTCCGGTAACCAGGTGCGCGAGCGTCACCTCCTCGAGGATGGCCCGCTCGCTGGCGCGCAACGCGATCCACACCGTCTGCAGCGGCTCGGCCGCACCGATATAGCCGAGATTCTCCGGGCGTTCGCCGCGGACGCCGAGCAGCGGGCCGTCGATCGCCCGGATGATGTCGGCAAGAGAGATCTCCCCGGCCGGGCGGGCTAGCCAGAACCCGCCGTCCGGGCCGCGCTGGCTGCGCACTAGTCCGGCCCGCCGCAGCTGAGTCAAGATCGCCTCGAGGAACTTTGCCGGTATCTGCTGCGCCGTCGCGAGCTGCTCGGCCGTGACGTGACCTTCGCCCGATGACGCAAGCTCGATCGCGGCGCGCAAGGCATAATCGGCTCGGGCTGACAGTCGCATACAAAGCATTATGCAGGCAGTCGGCGCGAGTTGCAGAACCTGACGGCTCGACGCGGGGGTGGCAGATGGCGAGGTGGCTGTCGGCGGTATCGCCGCATGGGGCCGCGACGATCACCGACCGGGACGAGAGCGGCGGGCTCGTGCGCAAGGCCGGCATCATGGGCATCGTGCTCGCGGACGGCCACGTCCGGCCTGGCAACCCGATCGGCGTCGAGTTCCCGCGCCGGCCGCACGCTCGGCTGCGGCCGGTCTGAGGCAGCCGAACTGGCGAGCGTCTTGCGGGATACTGGGCCGTACGTCACGACTCAGTCCGTCAGCCCGTCGTCAGCCAGGAGCAATCTTGCCGGCACGCGAGGCACAGGCCGCCCTCGTGCTGGCATCGGGATCGGCAGGCAGGCTGCGAGTGCTGCGCGACGCCGGCATCGACCCGGAGGTCGTCGTCAGCGGGGTCGACGAGACCGTCGGCGAGGCTCTGGCGACGGGGGCGCTGGTTCAGGTGCTCGCCGAGCGCAAGGCGGAGGCGGTGGCCGGCCGGCGCCCCGACGCGCTGGTACTGGGCTGCGACTCGCTGCTCGACCTGGACGGGGCGGCCTTCGGCAAGCCCGAGTCGGCCGAGCAGGCGGTCGGCATGTGGCGGCGGCTCTCCGGTCGCGAAGCCACGCTGTTTACCGGGCATTGCCTGATCCACGGCCCGAGCGGCCGCCGGGTACGCGACGTCGCCCGCACCACCGTGCGGTTCGGCAGGCCGGACCACGGTGAGCTCGCCGCCTACGTGGCGAGCGGCGAGCCGCTCGCGCTGGCCGGGGCGTTCAGCATCGAAGGGCGCGGAGCGCCGTTCATCGACGGCATCGACGGCGACGCGAGCAACGTCATCGGGCTCTCGCTGCCGCTGCTCAGGCGGATGCTCACCGAGCTGGGGATGTCGGTCACCGACCTGTGGTGCCCGCCGGGTGGCTAGGCCCGCTCCTTACGCGGGACACACCCGAGTCTGGGCTGCCTGGCAGGCTCAGGGCCGGCCAGGCGCGCCTGCCGCGCCAGCGCGGTCGAGGGCTGTTACACGCTGACGATGTCGGCCACGACGCAGGCGACGTTGTCCGGCCCGCCTGCCGAGTTGGCCATCGTGATCAGGTCGCCGACCACGCGCTCCGGATCGGCGGGAGCGCTGGCCGCCGCCTGGATCTCGGCGTCGGCCACGACGGTGTGCAGTCCGTCGGTGCAGAGCAGATACCGGTCGCCCGCCCTGACCGCGTGCAAGGACAGGTCGGGCTGCGGGTCGGTGGTGCCGTCGAGCGCGCGCACGAGCAGCTGCCGCCGCGGGTGCGTGGCCGCCTCCTCGGCGCTGATCTGCCCCTCGCTGACCAGCGACTGCACGTAGGTATGGTCCTCGGTGAGCCGGAACATGGCGGCGTCGCGCAGCAGGTACGCGCGGGAGTCGCCGATGTGGGCGAGCCCCAGCTGGCTTCCTGACCACAGGAATGCCGTCAGCGTCGTCCCCAGGCCCTCAAGCGCCGGGTCGGACTCGGCGAGGGCACGCAGGTCCGCGCCCGCCCGCTGGACGGCCTCGCCGAGCGCAGCGAGCGGGTCCGCGGGGCTGCCGTTGCCTTCCAGCACCCTGAGTGCCTCGATCGCGGCGGCGCTGGCCCGCTCGCCGCCCGGGTGACCGCCGAGGCCGTCGGCCACGGCGAGCACGCGCGGGCCGGCGTACGCGCTGTCCTCCTGGCGGCTGCGGGCCAGGCCGATGTCGGACTGGGCGGCGAAGCGGATTCCGAGACTCGTTCGTGCGTCGGACATGGTGGTGGCCCTTCCCGAGAGATAGTCGACGAGGAAGGCGGCGAGTTCCTGCCGCATCGCGGTCTCTGCCCTGACCTGCGCCCAGTACGCGGCGATCTCCTGGGCAGCCGTGGCCGGCTCGGCGTCGCAGATCATCCGGATGCGGGTGAGCGGCATGCCGAGCCGTCGCAACCAGGCTACGAGCCGAGCCTGCTCCAGCTGATCCGGGTCGTAAGAGCGGTATCCGGATGCCGGGTCCACCTCGGCCGGCCGCAGCAAGCCGAGCTCGTCGTACAGGCGCAGCGCCTTAGGCGACAGGCGCGACGCCCTGGCGAAGGCCCCGATCGTCAGCAGGCTCATCCATGCCCTCCTCGGCCGGGCGGGTCGCCCGGCGCTCCCGACACTGCCGCTTCACCCTGGGACAAGGTCAAGTGAGCTGTCCGGCGGTCCGCGCCGCAGCGGCCCTGATCACCGCCAACGTGATCACGCTCCGCTGACCCCCGCCTCCGCCGAGCCCAGGTTCGCTGGTGAACATCGCTGTCACATCGACGTCCGCCGAGGAGCGCCTTCCGGAACAGCGATGCCACATCGATGTTCGCCGGCGAGCATCGCTGTCACATCGATGTCGGCCGAGATCTGCTTTCCAGAACAGCGATGCCACATCGATGTTCGGGCCGAGCGGTGGACGGCGCCGGCGGGGCGCGTGAGGATGCACCGCGCGGGCGCGGGCGCGGGCAGTGGGCGGGGTGGCGGGTGCTGGGGTGCTGGGGTGCTGCCACTGGTGCTGCCGAAGGGGTCGCTCGAGCGGGCCACGCTCGAGTTGTTCGACGCCACCGAGACCGTGCGGCGCGCGTCGGAGCGCGACTACCACGCGTCGGTCGACGATCCGCGGATCGCTTCACCCTGGGACAAGGTCAAATGAGCCTGCCCGGCGATCCGCGCCGCGGCGGCCTTTCGCCCTCGCCAGGCCGGCGCTAGCCGCGAAGCCGCAGGCCGCGCGGGGTCGGGCGGAATCCGGCCGCCTCGAGTGCGTGGGCGAGCGGCGAGTCGTAGACGCCGCCTCCGTCGGCACGTTCCACAGTCAGCCTGCCGAGCGCTCCGGCCCTGACGGCGCCCGCCAGCGCCGCGGTCGCCGGCTCGAGCAGGACGGGATCGTCGGTCCAGGACAGCAGCGTCTTGCCGCCACGCTCCACGTAGAGCACCAGACGGCCGGCGACCAGGATCACGAGCGCGCCGGCCTTGCGGCCCGGCCGGTGCCCGCCTGCCGTCTCGTCCGGCCTCGGCGGCCAGGGCAGCGCGGCGCCGTAGGCGTTCGCCGGGTCGGCGGCCGCGAGCACCACGACAGCCGGCTCGGTCCCGGTTCGCCCGGCTGCCGGGCTCGAGCCAGGCACCGGCCACGGGGCCGATGGCAGGGCGGCCTGGCCGACCGGCGCGCCCGCGGTCAGCCACGGCGCATCGGCCGGGGCGGCCTGGCCGCCGTCGGCGTGGCCTGTCGGGGACATGAGCACCGAGTCGGCCATCGCTCGCATCCGGTCGACGGCGCCGGGCAGCGCGAACTGCGCCGCGCCGAGGCCCTCCACGAAGTAGCCACGGCGGCACTGCCCCGTCTCCTCCATGGCCCGCAGTACCTGGTAGAGCGCGCCGAAGCCGCCGGGGACCCGCTCGGCCGCGGCCACGCCGCGGATCACGATGCCATGCCGGTCGAGCAGGGACAGTGCCCGGGCGTGCAGCCGTCTGGTCGGATCGGGGTCAGCGGGCGGCAGCAGCGACCACCGGCCGCTCACCGTCGGCGGGCCCGCGTGCGAGGGCAGCGACCCGCGGCCGAAGCCCGGACGCCGGGCGCTGAGGCGGCCGCCTGGCCGGCCCAGACCGGCCGCGAACGGTGGCTGGCCCCCCGGGGCGCCGGCCGCTCGGCTGCCCCCGGCCGCCAGGCCGTCAGCTGGTCCGGCCGGCTCGGCGGCCGGGCCTGGGTTCGGCCCGGGCGCCCAGGACTTGCCGGGCCCGAGCACGGTGCGCAGCGGTGCCAGCGTGTCGTTTGTCAGCAGGCCCGCCCAGACCAGATCCCAGATCGCCGCCGCGACGGCCTGGTCGCTGACCCGGCTGAGTGCACGCACGCGGCTGGCCGCCCGGGTCGCCGCCTCCGGGCCGTCCCTCGTGCGCGAGGGCGTCGTCCGCGCGGCCGCCGTCGTGCCGTCCGCTGTCTCGAGGACGGCCGCCGGGCCGATCTCGGCGTGCTGCGCGGTCACCCGGTCAACCACCCGGTCGGCCAGCCCGCGGAAGAACAGCGCCCCGCCGCCGCCGAGCACGGCGAGCACGGTCTCGTGCACCGGCGTCATGGTGATCTCGCCAGGCGGCGGGAGCAGCAGCGGCGCCGACTCGGCGGGCGCGAGCACCAGCCAGCCGTCGCCGCCTGGCAGCGCGCCCGCGCCCGCCCAGACCACGTCGCCCGCGGCGGTCAGCTCGTCGAGCATCGCCGGGGCGTACCCCTCGACCCTGGCCGGCAGGATCAGCGACTCCAATGCCGCGGCCGGCACGGCCGCCCCGGCGAGCTGTTCGACCACCGAGTAGACGGCGTCCGGGCCAGGCTGCCTGGCCCGCCGCCTGCCCTGCCGGGAGCCGGCTCCGGGCAGGCCCTGGGCACCAGGCCCGGCCGCCGCGTCGTGCAGCGCGTCCTGCCAGGCCGGCAGGAACGCGGCGAGAACCTCGGCCGGCACCGGCTCGGCTTCCTGGCGCAACCTGGCCAGGCAGCGGCGCTTGAGCATCCGCAGCATGGCGGCGTCGCACCACTGGGGCCCGGCCAGGCTCGGCAGGAACTCGCCCTCGACGATCCTGCCGTCGGCCGTCAGCCGGTGCAGCATGCCGGTCACCACCGCGATGCCCAGGCCGTAGCGGTGCGCGACCTCGGCCGCGGTGAACGGCCCGTGCGACCGCGCGTACCGCGCCACCAGATCACCGAGCGGGTCGGGCAGCAGCTCGGTGAACGCGACCGGGATGCCGGTCGGCAGCGCGGCTCCGAGCGCGTCCCGCAGCCTGCCCGCATCCTCGATCGCCGCGAGCCGCTGCTCGCCCGATATCCGGACCTCGATGATCCGCCGCTGCGCGGCCAGCTCGGCGATCCAGGCGGGCGCCGCACCGGCGTCGCGGCAGCGCTCGGCGATCTCGGCGGCAGACAGCGGGCCGATCCCCATGATCAGGTCGGCGAGCTGCTCGGCGGACGAGCACTGCCTGCCAGGCGACAGCCGCTGCAGGTCCCGTTGCGACTCGGCGACGATCTGCGCGTCGAGCAGCTCCCTGAGGTCGGCCTGCCCGAGCAGCTCGGCGAGCAGCGCAGAGTCCAGTGTCAGCGCCTGGGCTCGGCGCTCGGCCAGCGGGGCGTCGCCCTCATACATGAACGCGCCGATGTAGCGGAACAGCAGCGACCGGGCGAACGGGGAGCCCGTGGCGGTCTCCACCTCGACCAGCCGGATCCTGCGCCCGGACAGGTCACGCATCAGCCCGGTCAGCGCCGGGACGTCGAACACGTCCTGCAGGCACTCCCGCATCGTCTCCAGCACGATCGGGAAGCTGCCGTAGCCGCTCGCGACCGCCAGCAGCTGGGCGGACCGCTGGCGCTGCTGCCACAGCGGCGACCGGCGGCCCGGCTGGCGCCGGGGGAGCAGCAGCGCGCGGGCGGCGCACTCGCGGAACCGCGACGCGAACAGGGCCGACGAGCCAAGCTCGGCGGTGACGAGCTGCTCGACATCGTCGGGATCGAGCAAGGCGAACCCGGCAGGCGGCGGGTCGTCTGAGTCGGGAACCCTGATCACGATCCCGTCGTCGGTGTACATCGCCTGGACGTCCATCCCGCCGTACCGCTCGCGCAGCCGTGCCGCGATCGCCAGCGCCCACGGGGCGTGCACCTTGGCGCCGTAGGGGCTGTGCAGTACCAGCCGCCAGTCACCGAGCTCGTCGCGGAACCGCTCGAGCACCAGCGTCCGGTCGTCGGGCAGGTAGCCGGTCGCCTCGCGCTGGCTGGCCAGGTAGGTGAGCAGGTTGGTCGTGGCCAGCTCGTCGAGCCCGTCACCGCGCAGCCGCGCCGTCGCCCGCTCTGGATCGGCGGCGCTGAGCTCGCGGCAGTACTCGCCGATCGCGCGGCCCAGCTCGGCGGGCCGTCCGGGCGTGTCGCCGTGCCAGAACGGCAGTTTCCCCGGCTGCCCCGGCGCGGGCGAGACGATCACCTGATCGGCCGTGATGTCCTCGATCCGCCACGAGCTGGCGCCGAGCACGAACACGTCGCCGACCCGGGACTCGTAGACCATCTCCTCGTCGAGCTCGCCGACCCGGCGCGAGTGCCGGCCGGTCTTGTCCGCCGGGCCGGCCAGGAACACGCCGAACAGGCCGCGGTCGGGAATCGTGCCGCCGTTGGTGACGGCTACCCGCTGGCCGCCCGGCCGACCGCGCAGCACCCCGGTCGCCCGGTCCCAGACCAGCCTCGGCCGCAGCCCGGCGAACTCCTCGCTCGGATACCTGCCCGCCAGCATGTCGAGCACGGCCTCGAGCACCGGCCTGGTCAGCCCGCTGAACGGGGCCGCCCGCCGGACCAGGGCAAGCAGGTCGTCGACGGTCCACTCGTCCATCGCGGTCATCGCTACGACCTGCTGCGCCAGGACGTCCAGCGGGTTGCGCGGCATCCGCAGCTCTTCGATCTGGCCGCCGCGCATCCGCCCGGCCACCACCGTGGCCTGCACCAGGTCGCCCTGGTACTTGGGGAAGATGACGCCGCGGGAGACGTCACCGACGTGGTGCCCTGCCCGGCCGGTCCGCTGCAGGCCGCTCGCGACCGAGGGCGGTGATTCGACTTGGATGACAAGATCGACGGCGCCCATGTCGATACCGAGCTCGAGACTCGACGTGGCGACGACGGCAGGGAGCCGCCCCGCCTTGAGCGCCTCCTCGATCTGGGCCCGCTCGGTGCGGGAGACCGATCCGTGATGGGCCCGGGCGACGACGGGCGCGCTGATCTCGTCCGGATCGGCGCCGGACAGCTCGGCCCGCCCGGCGGCGCGCTCCGCGGCCAGCTCGTTGAGCCTGGCGCAGAGCCGCTCGGCCAGCCGCCGCGAGTTCGCGAACACGATCGTCGAGCGGTGCCGTTCGATCGCGTCGAGTACCTGGGCCTCGACGTGCGGCCAGATCGAGTTCGCCCGCGCCGCACTGCCCGGCTGGTCGCCTCCGAGGCCGGCTGCCGGGCCGGCCCGCGGAATGGCTGGCCCCGGGTTGCCGACTCCGGCCTGCGCCGCGAACTCGGCCGGGCCGAGGTCCGACATGTCCTCGACCGGGACGACGATCGTCAGGTCGAGCCGCTTCTCGCTCGGCGGGGCGGCGACGGTCACCGGCAGCGCGCCGCCGAGGAATGACGCGACCTCCTCCGGTGGCCTGACGGTCGCCGACAGGCCGATCCGCTGAGCGGGCCTGACCCCGGCGCCCCGCAGCGCGTCCAGCCGCTCCAGCGACAGCGCCAGGTGCGCGCCGCGCTTGCCGCCGGCCAGCGCGTGCACCTCGTCGATGATCACCGTCTCCACGCTGTGCAGCCCTTCCCGCGCCCGCGACGTGAGCAGCAGGAACAACGACTCCGGCGTGGTGATCAGGATGTCGGGCGGCTTGCCCGCCAGCTTGCGGCGTTCATCCTGGGCGGTATCGCCGGTCCGCACCCCGACCCTGATCTGGGGCTCCGGCAGTCCCAATCGCCGCATCGCCTGGCCGACGCCGACCAGCGGCGAGCGCAGGTTCCGCTCGATGTCGACGGCCAGCGCCTTGAGCGGCGAGATGTACAGTACCCGGCAGCGTTGCGCCGTGTCGGCGGGAACCGGCTCGGTGGCCAGCTTGTCGATCGCCCACAGGAAGGCGGCCAGCGTCTTGCCTGACCCGGTTGGCGCGATGACCAGCGCGTTCTCTCCGTTGCCGATAGCTTTCCAGGCCTGGTCCTGGGCGGCGGTCGGCTCGGCGAACGCAGCGCGGAACCACGACGCGGTCGGCTCGGAGAAGCCGGACAGGGCCCCGGTGGCGGCACCTGCTCCGGGTGCCGGTGCTACGCGCGCGGGCATGTCTCCATACTGCCGTGACCCACCGACAGCGCGAGCCAGAGTGGCCCGCGGGCTAGCCGCTCCAGGCGAACGGCGAACCGTCGTCGGGGAAGTACGCGGTGAACGGCGGCGGTCCCGAGTATTGAGTAGCAGTACTCAATCACTTCCGAGTAGCCGAGCAGATCCGCCATGCCGGCCAGGAACCCTACGCTCGCGGCATGACCAATGTTCACCGGGGCGGCGCTGCGGTCAGGTGGTGGGCGATGCTCGCCGTGGGGACCGCGGCGGCGCTGCTGGTCGCCTGGCTGGAGCGCGTCTCCGGGGTCCCGATGCGCACCGTGCTCTCGATCGTCGCCGGCGCGGCGGCACTGGGCTGGCTGATCGTGCTGGTCGCGCTGCCCTGGAACCTGTACTTCGCGGCACGCCGGGCGGTCGGCGAGATGGCCACGGCCCGGAGACGCGGGATCGCGATTCAGCCGGCGCAGGAGGCCGAGGCCGGGCGGATCGCGCGCCGGATGCTGTGGTTCGCCCTCGGCGGGCACCTGGCCACCGCCGCCGTCGCGGCCGTGCTCACCTACTACTCCGGCGATACGGTGGGCTACTACTTCACCGGCTCGTACCTGCTGTCGGCGACGATCCGCCCGGCGGCGGCCTACCTCGGTCACCTCCGCGAGCGGATCACGGCGCTGTCGCGGGAGAGCCGGCATCCGCGCGACGACATCGTCTCGCTGCGCCAGCAGGTGAACCGGCTGGCCGACGCGGTCAAGAACCTCCAGGAAGCCCTGCCACAGACCCGCCGCGGTCTCACCGACGATCTCCGCCGGACCGAAACCACGCTGGCCGACGGCATCGCGAACGCCAGGAACCTGCTGACCGCCGACCTGACGAGGCTGCAGGACGCGCAGGCGGCCGACCGGGACGCCGGACGCGCGCGTGCCGCGGACCTGGGCCGGCGGATCGACGCGATCACCCGGCGGATCGAGGACGCCCTGGACGGGATCAGCGACCACGCAGAGTTGCAGGCCGGGCTGCGGGCGCTGGTCAGGATGATCAGGACGGAGTCATCCCCGTCGTCGTCCCCGTCTCAGTAGCCTGCGTCGACCTGATCAGGTCCGCCAGTTCGCGCGGGGTCCAGCGGTCGCACGGCGGTTGATCGCGCGGTTCGCTCGCAGGATTCGGATGTCTTGCGCTGGCGCCGCGACATCGTGGGTCAGGTCGGGGGCTCGAACCGGGCATGCAGGCACTTGGGGCGCCGGGCACATGACCGCAGTGATCCGCGAGCTTGCCAGGTACGAGTACCGGCCACGGCGGGCCGAATGGCTGACCGTCTTCGAATTCGGCTAGGCGGCGCGCGCCGGGGCCCTGTGGGTCCGGTACCGGTCGATGACCAGGGCCGCGACGGCCGGGTGATCGCCCAGCGGCTCGGTCACCCAGTCGGCCCCGCTCTCGGCCAGGCGGTCGTGGAACTGGCCGGGCGCCAGCAGGTAGGTTGCCACGGCGACCGGGCCCGCCGTCCTGGCGCGCAGTCCGGCGACCGCCTCGGGCACCGTCGGCCGCTCCGCGGCGGCGAAAGCAGGGACGACAGGAACGCCGAGGTCGTCCGCGAGCAACTCCGCCTGGGCCTCTACCTGGGCCGCGGCGAGCGGGTCCGACGAGCCGGCGGCGGCCAGCACCACGGGCGTGCCGGGCGGCGCCCCGGCCTCCGCGAGCCGGGTGCTGAGCGCGGTGACCAGCAACTGGTCGGGACCGAGCGGTCCGGCCACGCGCGGCCCCGCTCCGGGCGGTGCGGCCACGCGCGGCGGAGTCGCGTCCGGCCCGGCCACGCGCAGTACGGTGCCGCGCGGTCCGGTCACGCCGGCGGCGCTCGCGGTCTCGTTGGCGGTGACGGCCCCGCGGATGTCGGTGGTCAGGTGATATCCGGTCGACAGCAGCAGCGGGACGATGACCAGATCCTGGCCGGCGGCGTCGAGCGCGTCGGCCAGAGTCGGCTCGGCGTGCTGCACGAACGCCACCTGGATGTCCAGCACGGGAGCGAGCCGCTCGACCTGGCGGACCAGCGCGGTGATGGTCGCCGCCGCGGCCGGGTGCCTGCTGCCGTGCGCGACCGCCAGCAGCGTCGGGCCGGTCACTGTGTGTCTCCCGTTCGCCTGCCCAGCCGCTCGCGCAGGCCGACGACGTCGCCGACGACGACGACCGCGGGCGGCCTGATGTTCGCGCTGGCCGCGTCGGCGGCCACGCGCTCCAGCGTGGACGTCAGCACCTGCTGCGTCGGCATCGTCCCGTCCCTGATCACAGCGACCGGGGTGGTCCCGTCCCGGCCGCGCTTGATGAGCTCGGTGCTGATCGCGTCCAGGTGGGCGACGGCCATCAGGAGCACGAGCGTGCCAGGGCCGCTAGCGAGCGACTCCCATTCGACGCTCGCTCCAGGCTGCGACGGGTCCAGGTGCGCGGAGACGACCGCGAAGTCCTGGGTGATCCCGCGGTGCGTGACCGGGATCCCGGCGTAGGCAGGAACCGCCACGGCGCTGGTCACGCCGGGCACGACGGTGAACGGCACGCCCGCGCGAACGCAGGCCAGTGCCTCCTCGCCGCCGCGGCCGAACACGAACGGGTCGCCGCCCTTGAGCCGCACGACCCGGTGACCGGCCAGCGCCCGGTCGATGATCAGCGCGTTGATCTGGTCCTGCGTCATCGTGTGGGCCCCAGGCGACTTGCCGGCCAGGACGATCTCCACGTCCGGGTCGAGTTCGTCAAGCAGGCTGCTCGGCCCGAGCCGGTCGGCGACCACCACGTCGGCCTCGGCGAGCAGCCGTCGCCCGCGGACCGTGATCAGGCCAGGGTCCCCAGGCCCGCCGCCGACCAGAGCGACCGTGCCGACCTCGGCCCCGGCAGCAGTCTGGTCGGCGGAGGCCGCCCGGCGGAGCCCGCGGGCCGGCCGCACCGGGAGTGAGCCGTCGGCCAGCGCCTGGCCGATCGCGGACCGCAGCCGCTGCGACCGGCCCGGGTCGCCGTTCGTGGTGACCGCCACCGTGACCTCGCCGTGCCGGGTAACGGCCGGCATCCGCGCGGCCGACGCGGACGCGTCGTCGGCCCTGACGCACCAGATCCTGGCTCGCTCGGCCTCGGCGGCTACCGCCGCGTTCACGGCCGGGTCGTCGGTGGCCGCGTGGGCGAGCCAGGCTCCGGCGAGGTCGCCGTCGCGGTAGCGACGGCGGCGGACGGTCACGGGCAGCTCGGCAAGGCCCTCGGCGAACTGCGGCGCGATGACCGTGACCCTGGCGCCGGCCTCGACCAGCGCCCGGACGCGGCGCAGGGCGACCGCGCCGCCGCCAACGACGACGACAAGCCGGTCACCCAGCTCGATTTCGACCGGATACCCGGCCGCTCGCCCATGATCGCGAAGGATTTTCCGCCTATGGGCAGGAAAAGTCTTCGGGATCATGAAACAGCACCTGCCCGGGACGGGACCAGGCCGGTGAAACGGAGCTGGAAGCCGCGAGCGCACGACCGGCACTCCCAGTCGCCCGGCTTCGACCCGGTCGGCCGGAGTTCTTCCTCGCCGCAGTACGGGCAGAAGAACGGCACCTGCCGCTCGCCTGCAGGGCTCTCTGTCTCCACTGGGCTGTCCGCTCGCGGCGAGCCTCCCGCCCGGGCCAAACCGTCCCCGGTCACGTCAGCAGGCTCTCGTCGGCGCGCCTGACCCAGGCCGCGAACTGTTCGTCCTCGGCGCGGTCCTTCTGGTAGCTGCGGAGCAGCCGTTCCACGTAGTCCGGCAGCGCCTCAGCGGTGACCTTGAGCCCGCGGATCTTCCTGCCGAACGCCGGGTCCGCCCCGAGCGAGCCGCCCAGGTGCACCTGGAACCCTTCCTCGCCATCCACGATCGAGCCCTTCAGGCCGATGTCGGCCAACTGGAACCTGGCGCACGAGTTCGGGCAGCCGTTGACGTTGATCGAGACGGAAGTGTCGAAGTCCGGGAGCCGCTTGTCGAGCTCGGTGTACAGGTTACGGGCACGCTGCTTGGTCTCGACGATCGCCAGCTTGCAGAACTCGATCCCGGTGCACGCCATCGTCGAGCGGCGGAACGGCGACGGGCGGGCGGGCAGGTCGATGCACTCGAGCTCGGAGACCAGCTCCGCGACATTGTCTTCGGGCACATCGGTGATCAGCAGCTTCTGCTCGATCGTGGTCCTGACCCGGCCGGACCCGAGGCTCTCGGCCAGATCGGCGACCTGCCACAGCTGCGCGCCCGAGGTGCGTCCGGTGTGCGGCGCCACTCCCACGTAGTGCCGGCCGTCGCGCTGCCGGTGCACGCCGACGTGGTCGCGCGATCCGGGCGGCGGGGGCGGCGGCGCCGGGCCGTCCGGCAGCGCGGCGTGCAGGTACTCGCGCTCCAGCACCTCGCGGAACCGCTCTGCACCCCAGTCGGCCACGAGGAACTTCAGCCGCGCCCGGCTGCGCAGCCTGCGGTAGCCGTAGTCGCGGAAGATCCCGGTCACCCCGGCCCAGACGTCGGGCACCTGCTCGGGCCTGACGAAGACGCCGAGCCGCTTGGCCAGCATCGGGCTGGTCGACAGGCCGCCGCCGACCCACAGGTCGAAGCCGGGGTCGCCATCCGGCCCGGTTACGCCGACGAAGGACACGTCGTTGATCTCGTGCGCCGTGCACTGGGACCCGCAGCCCGAGATCGACGTCTTGTACTTGCGCGGCAGGTTCACGAACTCGGGGTTCAGCGCCGCCACGGCCTCGGTCGCGCGCAGCGCGGCGGTGGCGTCGAGCACCTCGGACGCGTCGAGCCCGGCGACCGGGCAGCCGAGTATGTTGCGCGGCACGTCGCCGCAGGCCTGCAGCGAGGACAGGCCGACCTCCTCGAGCCTCGCCCAGATCGCGGGCACGTCCTCGATCCTGATCCAGTGGAACTGCACGTTCTGCCGGTCGGTGATGTCCGCGAGGTCGCGGCCGTACTCCTTCGCGATCCCGGCGACGGTCCGCAGCTGCCCGGCGGTGAGCTGGCCGCCTGGGATGCGGACCCGCATCATGAAGTAGGCGTCCTCGATGTCGGCGTCGTCGAGCGCGCCGGTCTTTCCGCCGCCGATGCCGGGCCGCCGCTGCGTGTACAGCCCCCACCAGCGGAACCTGCCGCGCAGGTCGGTCGGGTCGATCGAGTCGAAGCCCGCCGCTGCGTACCAGTTGACGATCCGGTCCCTGACGTTCAGGCCGGCGTCGTCTTTCTTGAACCGCTCGGCGGCGTTCAGCGGCTCGAAGTGGCCCAGAGCCCACTGACCCTGGCCGCGCTGCTGCTTGGGAGGCATGCGGAGCTCCTTCTGCTTGGGGTCGGCGCGCGCTACTGCTGCGTCCCCCGCTCGGAGCGGGCCGGGACGCGATCGGCCGGACGGCTAAGCCCGGGGGCGTGGAGCGAGATCAGCGGAAGGAACGACAGATAGCGCTTGAGACGCGCTGAAGGTCGACGTGGCGTCGGCAGAAGAGCATCAGGTCCTGGCTTGCGGCCTGGCGTTTCATCGCGGGCCTCCGGGATCTCGATGATGCGCACGTACCTGACTTGGACCTTAACATCGCGTGCTCGCGATTCCATACCAGCGACGAGACGGAACCCGCCGGGCGTGATCGGAGCCGCCAGGGTGGCGTGACGGGTGCGGCGGCGCTGCCGCCGCCCGGTAGCCTGTCGCCCGTGCGGCTCACCGAGTTCTGGCGGCGGATGGACGAGCAGTTCGGCTCGGCGTACGCGCAGAGCGTCGCCAAGGACTACGTGCTCGCGGGGCTCGGCGGCCGCACGATCGCGCAGGCGCTCGCCGACGGCGAGGACGTCAAGCTGGTCTGGCGCGCCGTCTGCGCGGCGTTCAACGTGCCCGACCGGTTGCGCTGAGGCGGCCGTTGAACCCGGCGGCCAGGCATCTCGTGCTGGTCACCGGGGCGCCCGGTGCGAAGACGGCAACTGGCAGGCGAGATTCGCGGGGCTTGGTTCTCGGGTATTTCTGCCGCCCGGCGCGCCGGCTTCATGATCGAAAGACCCCGTGCGGTCGCATTCGGCCTCACGGCCAGTACGACGTCACGGTCAGGACGGCCAGGATCATCCCGGCCACCAGTGCGACCGCGAGCGCGATGCTGACCGGATACCACAGCTTCGACGCCAGGCGCTTCATGATCGCAACGGTAACCGAGCTAGGCGTGTGGACTCGCAGCTAACATGCGAGGACGCAGAGACCGCCGCCGGGCGGCAGCGGCTATTCCGGTGGGTAGCGCATTCTGGCGATCGCCGGCCGGCCGGCGTGGGTGAGTTGATCGCTGTCCGACACGACCGCGCCCGTAGATGTCGGCGAACTGGCGTTCGGGGTCCGGGCCAGGATCGCCGTCCGTGGTGGGAGCGCTTGAGATATTTTCTGCCGCCCGGCGCGTCGGCTTCATGATCGAACAGTTGTTCGTTAGAGTGGTCCGGCCGGTAGCTCCTTGCGGCTTCGCGCGAGCCGCTTGGCACCGGTCGGCCACAGCGCCAGCAAATTGTCGGTGGCCGCGCGTAGCGTCAGCACTGGCAGGAGACACGGCGTAGCAGTGCGGGAGAACCGCACGTGAGAGCGGCTCGCAGCCCTCGGATCCGACGGGAGTTCACATGGCACCGAACGACAAGGCGAGCGGCATCAAGGCCGGGGACAGGGACAAGGCCCTGGACACCGCGCTCGCCCAGATCGAGCGGCAGTTCGGCCGCGGCGCGATCATGCGGCTCGGCGACGACGCCCGCGCTCCCGTCGAAGTGATCACGACCGGGTCGATCGCGCTCGACGTCGCGCTCGGCATCGGCGGCCTGCCCCGCGGCCGGATCGTCGAGATATACGGACCAGAGAGCAGCGGAAAAACGACTCTTGCGTTGCACGCAGTAGCAAACGCACAGAAGTCGGGCGGGATCGCGGCCTTCATCGACGCCGAGCACGCGCTCGACCCCGAGTACGCCAAGAAACTCGGCGTCGACACGGACGCACTGCTCGTCTCTCAGCCGGACACGGGCGAGCAGGCGCTGGAGATCGCCGACATGCTGATCCGCTCGGGCGCGATCGACGTTGTCGTGATCGACTCGGTGGCTGCGCTGGTGCCGCGGGCGGAGATCGAGGGCGAGATGGGGGACAGCCACGTCGGCCTCCAGGCCCGCCTGATGTCCCAGGCGCTCCGCAAGGTCGCCGGCGCCCTGAACCAGACAAAGACGACAGCGATCTTTATCAACCAGCTAAGGGAAAAAATAGGTGTGATGTTCGGGTGTATGTCATACGCGACGAAAGTTACGCTTGCTGACGGCACCCAGGAGAAGATCGGAAAGATCGTCAATCAGCGGCTCGACATCGAGGTGCTGTCGTACGACCCGGACTCCGGCGAGATCGTCCCGCGCCGGATCGTCAGCTGGTTCAACAACGGCCATGCCGAGCGTTTCCTGCAGTTCACCGTGGCCAAGTCGGGCGGGAACGGCCGGGCGCAGTTTGCCGCGACCGGGAATCACCTGATCCAGACGCCAGGCGGCTACCGCCCGGCCGGTGAACTGGTCGTCGGTGATCGGGTGATTACGGCGGAGCCGAGGCTGCTGAGCGATCAGCAGATCCAGGTGATCCTTGGCTCGCTGATGGGTGACGGGAATCTCTCGCCGAACCGGCGGGGCAGGACGGGGACCAGATTCCGGATGGGACATGGCGCCAAGCAAGCGGCTTACCTTGGCTGGAAGGTTTCCCTTCTGGGGAACATTACGTGTTCGCGGACAACGAATGCCAAGGGTGCCGTCTTCGCAGATTTCACGCCTTTGCCCGAGCTGGCCGAACTGCACGACGTCGTCTACTTCGGTGATGGCAAGAAGCACCTGAGCTGGGAGTACCTGAAGGCGCTTACGCCACTGGCGCTGGCGGTCTGGTATATGGACGACGGCTGCTTCACGGTCCGGTCAAAAGGCGTTCAGGAGCGAGCACAGGGCGGATCGGGCAGGATCGAGATCTGCGTCGAGGCGATGAGTCCCGGCACGCGAGAAAGGCTCACGCAGTACCTGCGAGACACGCACGGGCTTGATGTCAAACTCGTCCAGAGCGGAACGAGCCGCAAGCCGGTGCTGAAGTTCACCACCGCTGCGACAGCGAAGTTCCAGAAGCTAGTGGCTCCGTATATCCACCCGTCTATGGAGTACAAGCTCCTTCCCGGATTCCGCAATCAGATCGCAGTTGAGCCGGAGTTCACGCCCGCTGAACTACGTGCGCAGCCGGCCCGCATCCTCGACATTCACGTCAAGCCACCAACACGGTCGATGAACAAGTTCGATATCGAGGTGGAGGGCGGCCACAACTACTTTGTCGACGGCGTCATGGTGCATAACAGCCCGGAGACGACGACCGGGGGGAAGGCGCTGAAGTTCTATGCGTCGGTGCGGATCGACGTGCGGCGGATCGAAACGCTGAAGGACGGCAACGAGCCGGTCGGCAACCGAACCAAGGCCAAGGTCGTGAAGAACAAAATGGCGTCCCCCTTCAAAATCGCTGAATTCGACATTCTGTATGGAATAGGGATAAGTCGGGAGGGCGGCCTGATCGATCTGGGCGTTGAGCAGGCTATCGTCCGCAAGTCCGGCGCCTGGTACACCTACGAGGGCGACCAGCTCGGTCAGGGCAAGGAGAACGCCAGGAACTACCTGCGCGAGAACCCCGACCTGGCGAACGAGATCGAGAAGAAGATCAAGGAGAAGCTGGGGATCGGGCCGCGGCTGGACACGGATGTCACGCCGCAGCCCGCGCCGAAGGGTCGGCCATCGCTCGGGGTGGTGACAGGTCAGGGCGGTGCCAGGTAGGTCTCGCGGCGGGACTTCCCGCAGCGGCATTCGCGGGCGGCGGACCCCCCGGTCCGGTGCTGGCCGCCCGGCCGGCTCTGCCGCTGGCATAGAGCCGGCGGACACTGCGCCAGCGGACACCGCGAGCGGCGCGGCCGACGCGGACCCCGAGTCCGTTGCGCGGCTGATCTGCCTGCGGTTGCTGACGGCGGCGCCGCGGACCAGGGCTCAGCTGGCCGACGCGCTGCGCCGCAAAGGCGTGCCCGAGGAGGCGGCGACCGCGGTCCTGGCCAGGTTCGCCGAGGTGGGGCTGATCGACGACGCGATGTTCGCGAGCGCCTGGGTCGAGTCCAGGCACCACGGCCGCGGGCTTGGCCGGCGTGCCCTCGCGGCGGAGCTGAACCAGCGAGGCGTGGACCGTGCGGACATCCAGGCCGCGGTTGCGCAACTCAGCCCGGAGACCGAACTGGCCACGGCGCGGGCGCTCGTCGAGCGTCGGCTCGCCAGCACGGCCGGCCAGCCTGCCCAGGTGCGGATGCGTCGGCTCGTCGGGATGCTGGCCAGGAAGGGCTACCCGGCGGGGCTGGCCTACCGGGTCGTCCGCGAGGCACTCGAGCGGGCAGGCCAGGAGCCGCCGGCGGGCGGCTTCGACGACCAGGGTTCCGACGCCGGGTGCCAGGACGGTGAACCTGACTGACGCGCGGGCCTCGCGTCGTTATGCAGGTCAGGCACGCGGCCGCCGGTCGCGACCCCGAGCCCGCCGGTGATGGCCTGGCCTTCCCGCGCCTTTCCCCGAGCTTGACCGTCCTGTCTATCCCGGCTTAGCCTCACGGGCAGTGAGGTTTACTCCGCGCGAGCGGATGATGAGCATTTGGCGACTAGTGATGAGTGCCCGGGCGGTGCCGACTTTCGGCAAGCACCCGCCCTGGCGCCATGACCTTGTTGGGCCCGGCCGCGCGATGGCCGGCAACACCGATCAGGGCCGGTAGCCCGGAAAGGATCAAGGACGCGGGAAGAGGCGCGCCTGCCTGCGCGGCGGACTGAACCGGTCAAGCGTGACGCCGGACCGGCCAGCTGGCGCGCCGCACCGGGAAGGCGCTCCCTGGAAGCGTGGTAACCCTCGCTGCAGCGGATTCCGTGACGTCGGATACACGGTGTTCGGAGTCCAACTTGCGAGAAGGGTGCGCGCAGTGGGAAATGGCATCGCGCTGGTTCTGGCGGTCGTTGCGGTGCTTGCCCTGGTCGCGGCCGGCGCCGCGGTCACGTTCATGGCACGCCTGTCGCGCCGCCTGACGCGCGTCACTCCTGGCGCAGCCGGCACGGCTGCGGGCTCCGCGCCGGGCATCGGGGAGCAGGCGCCGCCGCATCCGGCAGGCCGCCTGGAGACCGCCGACCAGGCGGCGCACGGGGATGTACGCCCGGGGGTCATGGATCAGACAGCCGCGCGATCGGACACCGGAGTCGTCGAGGCCGCGGAGGCCGAGGCCGCGGCGATCGTCAGGAAGGCCGAGGAGGCGGCGGAGCGAGCCGCCGAGGCGCGCAGGGACCTGGACGAAGAGGTCCGCACCGTCACCGGCGAAGTCAGGCAGCTCCGCGGCGACCTGGAGCGCCGCGAGGCGCGGATCGCCGAGCGCGAGCAGCGGCTCGACGGCGAGGCGCGGCGGATGGACAAGCTGGCCGGCGAGATCGACCAGCTTCGCCTGCGGCTGGAGGAAAGGCGCGCCGAGCTTGACCAGCTTGATGCCAAGGGGAGATCGGAACTCGAGCGCATCGCCGGGCTCACCTCCGAGCGGGCCAAGGCCGAGCTGGTCACGGCGATCGAGCAACAGGCCAAGCGCGAGGCAGCGGTCATCGTCAGGGAGATCGAGAGCGAGGCTCGGAAGGAAGGCCAGCAGCGGGCCAGGAAGATCGTCACGCTCGCGATCCAGCGGGTGGCCAGCGAGCAGACCAGCGAGTCGGTCGTTTCCGTGCTCCATCTGCCCGCGGACGACATGAAGGGCAGGATCATCGGTCGCGAGGGCCGCAACATCCGCGCGTTCGAGACGGTGACCGGGGTGAACCTGATCATCGACGACACGCCCGAGGCGGTCCTGCTGTCATGTTTCGACCCGGTCCGGCGTGAGGTCGGCCGGCTGACGCTGGAGCGCTTGGTCGCCGACGGCAGGATCCACCCGCAGCGGATCGAGGAGGCCTACGAGCAGAGCAGGGTGGCGATCGAGGATCTGTGCATCCGGGCCGGCCAGGACGCGCTCATTGACCTCGGCATCACCGACATGCACGCCGAGCTCACGCATCTGCTCGGCCAGCTCAGATACCGGACGTCCTACGGCCAGAACGTGCTGAAGCACCTGGTGGAGTCGGCGCACATCGCCGCGATGATGGCGAGCGAGCTTGGTCTGGACCCGGCGCTGATGAAGCGCGGCACCGTGCTGCACGACATCGGCAAGGCGCTCACCCATGAGGTTCAGGGCAGCCACGCGCTGATCGGCGCCGAGATCGCCCGCAGGTACGGCGAGAACGAGGACGTCGTGCACGCGATCGAGGCGCACCACAACGAGGTGGAAGTCAGGACCGTGGAGGCCGTCCTGACCCAGGCGGCCGACGCGATCAGCGGCGGCCGGCCCGGCGCACGGCGAGAGTCGCTCGAGGCCTACGTCCGGCGGCTAGAGCGGCTCGAGCAGATCGCGCAGGCGCGACCGGGAGTCGACAAGGTCTACGCGATGCAGGCGGGCCGCGAGATCCGGGTCATGGTCAAGCCGGGTGCGGTCGACGACATCGGCGCCCAGGTGATCGCCAGGGACGTGGCCCGCCAGGTGCAGGACGAGCTCACCTATCCCGGCCAGATCCGGGTGACGGTGATCAGGGAGTCACGCGCAACCGAGTTCGCCCGCTAGCCCGCGGGTGGCCGCCCGCTACCCGTGCCCGCCCTCGGTGAGCTTGAGCTCCGGCACGTCAGGCGGGGTGAAACCCATGATCTGGCCGTAGAACGACAGCTCGGACTCCAGCGAGACCACCATCGAGTCGGCCTTGCGGAAGCCGTGCGACTCTCCCTCGAAGGCGATGTAGGCATGCCTGATCCCGTGCGCGGCCAGGTCCGCGGCGATGCTCTCCGACTGCTGCGGGGGCACGACGGGGTCATCGAGTCCCTGCAGCAGCAGGACCGGGCAGGTGTTCGGGTTCACGTGCCCGACCGGCGCCCGCTCGGCGTAGACGGTGTCGAATCCGGGCAGCGGGCCGATCAGGCCGTCTAGGTAGTGCGACTCGAAGTCGTGCGTGTGCTCGTTGAAGCCGCGCAGGTCGGACACGCCGTAGTAGGACACCGCCGCGCTGAACACGGGATCGTGGACCGCGCCCGTGGTCACCGCGGCCAGTGCCGTCCAGCCGCCGGCCGAGCCGCCGCGGATTCCGAGTCGTGCCCCGTCCGCCTCGCCTGCCTTGGCCAGCGAACGCGCGGCCTCCTTAGCGTCGGCGACGTCGACCACGCCCCACTCCCGGTTCAGCCGGTTCCGGTACAGCCGGCCATAACCCGTCGACCCGCCGTAGTTCACGTCGATGATCCCGATGCCCCGGCTCGTGAAGTACGCCTTCTCCAGGCTCAGCCGCGCGGTCACGTGGCCGGTAGGCCCGCCGTGCACCCAGACGATGTAGGGCGGGAACTCGCCGGACAGCCCGGCGGCCTCGGGATGAGACGGCGGGTAAACCAGCGCGTGCACGACCCGGCCGTACGGGCCCTCGAGCTCGACCGTGCGCGGAACCGGCAGATACCGCCGGTCCGGCAGCTCGGCGATCTCCGCCCGCAGCACAGTGCACGCGCCGGTTGCCGTGTCGATCCTGACCACCGAGTTCGGCTCGAGCGGGGCGCCGCCGACTCCCGCGACCGTCGTGCCGTCCGCCGACAGGCCATCGAGGAACTCGGTGAACGGCAGGTCCAGGTCGGTCAGCTCGGAGCTCTCCGGGTCGAGCAGGCCCAGCCTGGCGCCGCCGCGGCCGTGCCTGACCACGAGCCTGCCGTCGCCGAGCATCCTGAACGGCCGCGCGCCGAGCTCCCAGAGCGGGCCCGCGAACTCCTCGTCGGCCGGGTACAGCGCCTGCGGCGGCACGCCGCCCAGGCCGATCTGGTAGATGTTCCACCAGCCGGTCCAGTCGGTCACCACGTACATGCTCGCGTTGTCGCGCCACACCGGGGCCAGCACCGACTCCCTGTTGCTGCCCTTGATCAGCCGGGCCTTGCCTGGCATGCCGCCGTCTACCGGCGCGACCCGCAGCTCGGTGCCGTCCCACGGCATGTGCGGGTGGTTCCAGCAGATCCAGGCCAGCCACTTCCCGTCCGGCGACGGGGTAGGGAACGCGAAGAAATCAAAACCGCTCACCAGCACGCGGATCGCGGTGGCGTCGGCGGCGCCCGACCCGTCCAGCGGTACCGCGACGATGGCGCGGGTGACCTTCCCGCCCTGGTGCCGTTCCCTGACGCACCAGACCTCCCGCCGATCGGGCGAGATCACGAAGTCGGCGTAACGCAAGGCGCGCGGTTCCAGCGACCCGGCCGAACCTGAGCGGCGACCGCCGCCGGCCACTCCATCGGGCACGATCGCGCTGCCGGCCGCGACCGGGTCGGGGGTCAGCGGCACCGGCTGGCCCTTCCCGGCCGGGACCGCGGCTCCCGCGAGGTACAGGCGCTGGTCGTCGAAGTTCGCGAAGACGATCGGCACGTCGGTATCGTCGGCTGGCCCGTGGCCCGCCAGCGCGGCGGAGGCGGCCGGTGACGACACGGGCAGGTAGGACAGCCCGCCGTACTCGTGGACCCGGGTACGGGCGTTCCACGGCGCGGGCAGCAGCGCGGTCGGCCTGCTGTCCGCGCCGGAGCGCATGACGGTGGTCCGGCCGGCCTCGTCGGGCCGGTCCTCCTGCCACCACGTGGTCTCGCCGACGACGGTCGGGAAGCCGACGCTGATCCGGCCCCCGGCGACCTGGGCGGCTGATATAGGAGACGGCCAGGCCCCGTAGGGCATGCGCGGCACCGACCGTTCCGTCCCGGCCGCCGCAGCCTCCCCGGCGCCGCGGCCTGGCGCCGGCTCGCCGGGGGGTTCCGCCCGTTCGTCCTGGCGTGCCGGGCCGGCGAACTCGCCGGGCCTCACTGCTACGCCCAGTCCGCCTATCTCGCCCGTCTTCGCCGTCACGTTGTCCGTCATAGGGATATCGTGCCCTACCTGCCGGGCTCGGTTCGCACCGATTCCCGACAACCAGGCGGGCATGTTGCGCGCCCGCCGAACCTGTCAGCCACGGTACGGGTAAGTGGGCAGGCCAGCGACGTCGGCCGGGCAGGTGAACAGTGCTCCCGCGGAGCGACCAGGGCCGGCGGCCGTGGTGATGTAGAGCCGATCGAGCCCGGGGCCGCCGAACGCGCAGCTGGTCACGTTCGCGGCGGGTAGCCGGACGACGCCGGTGAGCCGGCCGGCGGCGTCGTAGCGCTGCACGACGCTGCCGCCCCAGACAGCGACCCAGACGCCGCCCTCGGCATCCACGGCCAGGCCGTCAGGCATGACGTCGCCCGAGCCGAGCGTGACGAATGGGCGGCGCTCGCCGAGCTGGCCGCTGTCCGGGTGGTAGTCGAGCACGTCGACCCGGTAGGCGAGCGAGTCGATGTAGTACATCAGGCGGTCGTCGGGGCTCCAGCCGAGGCCGTTGGAGATGCCGAGCCCGGTGAAGATCTCGGTGACGCTCAGATCGGTATCCAGGCGGTAGAACGAGCCCTTGCCCGGTGACTCGTCGACCGCCATCGTGCCGGCGTAGAGCCTGCCCGCCCGGTCGCACTTGCCGTCGTTCATCCGGGTGCCTGGCTGGCCGGGTGCGCTCGCGAGCTCGCTGACCGCGCCGGTCAGCGGGTCGAGGGCGAGGAAACCGTTGCCCGCCGCCACGACCAGGCCGCCGCTGGCGCGCGGGACGACCGCGCCGGCCGGCAAACCGACATCCCAGGACGAGTGCACGCCGGCCGCGCTGAGGCGGTGCACCCGCGCGGCCGGGATGTCGACCCAGAGCAGCGACTGGGAGTCCGCGTCCCAGCACGGTCCCTCACCGAGCTCGGCCGCCGGGACGGGTACCTTCTCTGGCTCCAGGATGACGAGATCGGCGGCATGCTCGGTCACGGTTGCTCCTTGGCTGCTGGCCGGCCACGGCCGCGTGGCGGGGCTGGCTCGCCGCGAGGGTGGACTGACGATGCCAGCCAGACGGCGGCGGTGTCAATGGCCGGCCGGGGCTCAGGCGTGTCGCGCAGATCCTGGGCCCGATGCGCCGCGCCGAGTGCGCCCCGGCCACGCGTTCTCGACGGCCACGATCGGCGGGACACGCCTGCCCGCCGCTGCGTCTACCCTAAGGAGCATGCCGGGCGCAGACGGTCAGCGGACCTTCGAGATCCGCACCTACGGGTGCCAGATGAACATGCACGACTCCGAACGCCTGGCCGGCCTGCTCGAGGAGGCCGGCTACCGCAAGACGGCCGCGGGAGCCGAGCCTGACGTCGTGGTGTTCAACACCTGCGCGGTACGCGAGAACGCCGACAACAGGCTGTACGGGAACCTCGGTCACCTGCTGCCGGTCAGGAACGCTCATCCGGGCATGCAGATCGCGGTCGGCGGCTGCCTGGCGCAGAAGGACCGGGCGGCGATCACCGACCGGGCGCCGTGGGTAGACGTGGTGTTCGGAACCCATAACATCGGCTCCCTCCCGGCGCTGCTCGAGCGCGCGCGGGTGCAGCAGCGAGCCCAGGTGGAGATCGCCGAGTCGCTCGAGCGGTTCCCCTCGGTCCTGCCCGCGAGGCGCGAGTCGCCGTACTCGGCCTGGGTGGCGATCTCGGTGGGCTGCAACAACACCTGCACGTTCTGCATCGTGCCGAGCCTGCGCGGCCGCGAGGAAGACCGCCGTCCGGGGGACGTGCTCGCCGAGATCAGGGCGCTGGTCGGTGACGGGGTGCTCGAGGTCACGCTGCTCGGGCAGAACGTCAACTCCTACGGGGCGGCGTTCGGCGACCGGCGCGCGTTCGGCAAGCTGCTGCGCGCCTGCGGCGAGATCGACGGCCTGGAGCGGGTGCGGTTCACCTCGCCGCATCCCAGGGACTTCACCGACGACGTGATCGCCGCGATGGCGCAGACGCCGAACGTGATGCCGCAGCTGCACATGCCGCTCCAGTCAGGCTCGAACGCGGTGCTGCGGGGCATGCGGCGCGCCTACCGCAGGGACTCCTACCTGGCGATCCTGGACAACGTCCGCGCCGCCATCCCCGGTGCCGCGATCACCACGGACATCATCGTCGGCTTCCCAGGGGAGACCGAGGCGGACTTCGCCGACACGCTCGACATCGTCCGCCTGGCCAGGTTCGCCGGGGCGTTCACGTTCCAGTACTCGATCCGGCCGGGAACGCCCGCCGCGACCATGGACGGGCAGGTTCCCGCCGAGGTCGTCGCCGAACGCTACGGCCGGCTGGTCGCGCTGGTCGAGGAGATCACGCTGGCCGAGAACCAGGCGCTGGTCGGCCGCGAGGTCGAAGTCCTCGTTGCCGAGGGCGAGGGGCGCAAGGACGACGCGACCCGGCGGATGTCGGGCCGGGCGCGGGACAACCGCCTGGTGCATTTCGCGCCGGACGGAGCGGGTCCGCCGGGGGCGGGTGTTGCGGGATCGGGTGTTGCGGGGACAGGTGTTGCGGGGACGGGTGTTGCGGGGACGGGTGTTGCGGGGACGGGTGTTGCGGGGACGGCTTCGACGGGACCGAGGGGCCGAGCCGGGCTGCCGAGGCCGGGTGACCTCGTGGTGACGGAGGTCACGGCGGCCGCACCGCACTACCTGATCGCCGACGGCGCGCCGGTGGCGGTGCGCCGTACCAGGGGCGGCGACGCCTGGGAGGCTCGCGCCGCCGGGACCGGGCCAGCGCGGGCGGCCGCCGCCGGGCCTGATCGGCCCGTGCTGCTCGGCATGCCGGCCCTGGGCCGGCCCGCCTGACCCGGCTGACTTTCATGATCGCGGACGATTTTCGGCGGCCGCGGCCGGAAGATGTCCGTGATCATGAAGGGCGGCGGCCGGTGATCGCGGTCGTGGGCGCGACGGCGGCGGGCAAGTCCGAACTGTCGCTGCGGCTGGCCGGGGCGCTCGACGGCGAGGTGGTCAACGCCGACTCGATGCAGCTGTACCGCGGCATGGACATCGGCACGGGCAAGCTCTCCCCGGCCGGCCGGGGCGGCGTCCCGCATCACCTGCTCGACGTCTGGGACGTGACGGAGACGGCCAGCGTGTCGGAGTACCAGCGGCTGGCCAGGGCCGTGATCGGCGAGATCCAGGGCAGGGGGCGCACGGCGATCCTGGCCGGCGGGTCCGGGCTGTACGTCCGGGCCGTGATCGACGATCTCGAGTTCCCCGGGACCGAGCCCGCGCTGCGCGCCCGGCTGGAGGCCGAGCTTGCCGCGCTCGGCCCGGCCGCCCTGCACGGCAGGCTCGCGGCGGCCGACCCGGCCGCCGCGGCCGCGATCCTGCCCAGCAACGGGCGCCGGATCGTCCGGGCCCTCGAGGTGATCGAGCTCTCCGGCCGGCCGTTCAGCGCGACGCTGCCTGGCTACGCGTCGGTGCTGCCGTCCGCGCAGATCGGCCTCGCGGTGCCGCGCCCGGAACTCGACCGGCGGATCGCTGCCAGGGTCAGGCAGATGTGGCGGGACGGGCTGGTCGACGAGGTTCGCGGGCTGGCCGGGGCGGGGCAGCCGGGGACCGGCCTGCGAGCGGGCCGGACAGCGAGCAGGGCGCTCGGGTATGCGCAGGTGCTCAGGTTCCTCGACGGCGAATGGACCGATGCGCAGGCCGAGGATCAGACCGTGCGGGCGACCCGGCGGTTCGCCCGCCGGCAGGAGTCCTGGTTCCGGCGGGACCCGAGAGTCAGGTGGCTGGACGCCGCCCGGCCTGTGCCGACGGAGCAGGCGCTGGCTGTCATCGCGGACTCAGCCGCGGCGGCTGACTAGCATCAGAGCATGCGTTACGCCAAAGGCCACGGCACGGGCAACGACTTCATCGTCGTTCCCGACCTCGACGGCCGGCTGGACCTGGGAGCCGAGGTAGTCAGGCGGCTGTGCGACCGGCGCACCGGGATCGGCGCGGACGGCGTGCTGCGGGTGGTCGGCCGCGCGTCCGGGCCGGCTCCGTGGTTCATGGACTACCGCAACCGCGATGGCAGCATCGCCGAGATGTGCGGCAACGGCATCAGGGTGTTCGCCAGGTACCTGATCGATCACGGGCTGGCGGCCGGCCCGGAGCTGGCGATCGCGACAAGGGCCGGCGTGCGGACGGTGCGCCAGGAGGCGGACGGTGCGCTGACCGTCGACATGGGACCGGTGACCGTCGGGCGGGCCGGGTGGGCCGTCATCGGCGGCCGGCGGTACGCCGGGGTCGCGGTCACCGTGGGCAACCCGCACCTGGTCTGCCTGGTGAGCGAGCCGCTCGCGGGCATTGACCTGACCGAGCCGCCTGAGTTCGATGCCGGCGTGTTTCCCGGCGGGGTCAACATCGAGGTGGTGCGGGCCGCCGGGGATCACGCGATCGAGATGCGCGTGCACGAGCGGGGCTCGGGGGAGACGCTGTCCTGCGGGACCGGGGCGGTGGCCGCGGCGGCCGGGGCCGCCGCGGCGGCGGGGGAGTGGCCGGCCAGCGGGCGCCGGCTGTGGACTGTCGGTGTTCCTGGCGGCAGGCTGGCCGTCGCGCCGGGCGCGGCGGCCAGCCTCCTGACGGGTCCCGCGGTTATCGTCGCCGAGGGCGAGACCTGCGCCTCCTGGCTGGACGACCCGCTGGTTACCGCGCCCTCGACGGCCTGACCGGGCAGCTGCCGGGCTCGCAGCGGCATGGCTAGCGACCGCCTGACGCCGCGATCCGCAGGCCCAGCGAAACCAGCGCCCATCCCGCCTGCTTGCGCAACGGCCTCCTCGGCTTGCGGTCGTCCGCTGCGTTCCGGCGCGGGCTGGCCGTCCCCGCGCGCTGACGCGAGTGCCTGACCCGGTTGGCGGCCTCGGCCCGCATGTCCCTGACGTGCTCGGCCGCTGCCATAGCCGTGATCTCCGGATGCATCGCAACCTCCTCGGTTCCCGCTCTGACTGGCTGGTTCCGGCCGGCCGGCGCTGGCCGCGCCTTGGCGGCGGACGGCCAGCGGCCGGCTCTTGTTGTCGTGCATGGGTCTGGTCGGTGCCGCTCAGGCTGGCACGTCGGCGGACGGCGCCCTGGACACCTGCACCGAGCCGCTGACCGTCTGGCACCGCAGGCGCAGATCCGCGTTACATTCCTGGTCGGATGCCGCGAGGTCGCTGGTCACCCGGCCCGACAGCGACCTGAGGTCGAGGAACACCCCGGTCCCAGGCGCCACCTTGACATCGATGCCGCCGGACACCGAGGCCAGGTCGGCGCGGCCGCGGGCCACGCGGCCGGCGAAGATGCCGCCGCTCGCGGTCTTGGCCGTCACTGAGGCGTCCGCGCTGCCGATCGAGATGTAGCCGCTCGCGGTCCTGGCATTGACGTTGCCGACCGCGTGCGCTACGCGAAACGAACCCGACGCGGTCTGCGCGTTGACCTCGGCCGCCTCGGCAATCTGGACGTGGCCGGACATCGTGCTGATCTCGGCGGGCCCGTGCACGGTCTGAGCCTCGATTCGGCCGCTTGCGGTGCGGATGTCGACCGAGCCGTACTCGCCGCGGCAGGTCACGTCCGCCGAGGCGGCCTGGACCGCCGCGCGCGATCCGGCCGGCATGCCGATCGTGATGTGCAGGCCCTTGCTGCGCCAGCCGAGGCCGCGCTTGGGCAGCTCGCTGACCGCCAGGTGGTGGTCGGCGAAGTCGACGCTGACGTCGTCGGCGAGCCGGCCGTCGTCGGCCTCCGCACTGGCGGGGTCGCTCGGCCGGCCCCGGTGCACCCGGACGGTGACGACGTCGGTTGGCTCGGCGGTGACGGCGACCGTGCCCGATGCCAGGCTGACATTGGCGTCGATCGGCTCTGAGCAGGCGAACTCCCAGGTTGCCATGGTTCCTCCAGTGACGTGACGGAGCCGAGTTCTCACGGTTGGCGTGGCGGTCGGGCCGCCACGGCTAGCTGCGGGCGTATCCGGTGATGCGCTGGCCGACGCCCGAGCGCGACCGCGGGCCGCGCACGGGACCCGCGTTCTCCAGCGCCCGGATGGCCGCGTGGGCGAGCCAGGAGTTGACCGACAGGCCGTCGGCTGCGGCCTGTGCCTCTACGCGCGTCTTGAGCGCCTCGGACAGCCGCAGGGTCACCCGGGCCGTACCGGCCTCCGGGCTCGCCAGCGTTGAGCCTCACGTCGATCACGACATCGTCGAGCCTGGTCGTGATCTCCGCGGCGGCGGCAGAGAGCACGTCGAGCAGGGTGAGCCTGACGGACGAGTCGAGCGCCTCGGCCAGCCGCTCGGCCAGGCGGACGACGTCGTCAGAGGCGAACCTGGTCAGCGAGCCAAGCTCCCTGCGGAGCCCCTCGACATACGGTGACAACTCCATGACATCATCCTGACGTCATAGCTGACGTCTGTCAAGCTCAATCTGACATCAGATAGGCGCACTACGACGTCAACGCGACGTCAGATGACGTCAACGTTGGTAACCGGCGCTTCGCTGTCCCCAGGCCATGGGGCTCCTCGGGTAGCCGACTCTAGCCGCAGAGGGGAAAAGGGACGAACCGGATCCACGCTCTCGCGCCCGAGGACCGTCCCGCCCCGGGGCGCTCATGCGGGACCGTCCTGCCGCGGATGACGGAGGAGAAACGGTCTTATCACTACTTGTGGTCCCGCAAAACGGATCAATACGGACATGATCATGACGCCAAGTCATGATAAGTCACCGTGGCGGAGACTGCGGGGCGGGCGCAACGCCCTGGTTGTACGGAACGCCCTGGTTTGTAGGGAACGAGGACGGGTCAGAAGTGCGGTCACAGCAGGGAGCTGGCGGGCCGGCCGCGGAGCGAGGCGTCGATCACCTCGGCGATGTGGGCGACCGGCAGCGGCGTTCCCGCTGCCCCCAGCGCGGAGGCAATCTGCAGCGTGCAACCGGGATTCCCGGACACCACGACATCCGCGCCGGTCGCGGCGACCGCAGCGGCCTTGCGCGCGCCGAGTTGCCGCGCCGCCTCGGGCTGGACCAGGTTGTAGATGCCCGCCGAGCCGCAGCACATGCCGGCATCGGCAAGCTCGGCGACGATCAGGTCGGGGATCGCCTTCAGCAGCTCCCGCGGCTGCCCGGCGATCCGCTGGGCGTGCGCCAGGTGGCAGGCGTCGTGGTAGGCCACCGTGAGCGGGAGCGGATGCCGGGTCGCGGCCGGCCCGAGGTCGGCGAGGAACTCGCTGAAGTCGGCGACCCTGGCGGCGAGCGCGGCGGCCCGCGCGGCCCAGGCCGCGTCGCCGGCGAGCAGGTCCGCGTACTCCTTCATCGCCGAGCCGCAGCCCGCCGAGTTGACCACGATCGCGTCCACGCCGGCCCGCTCGAAGGTCTCGATCAGAGCTCGGGCGAACTGCGCCGCCTCCTCCCGCCTGCCGTCGTGCAACGACAGCGCGCCGCAGCAGCGCTGACCGGCCGGGATCACGACGTCGCAGCCCTCGGTCGCCAGCACCCGCGCGGTGGCCGCGTTGACCTGGGGAAAGAAGACCTGCTGCACGCACCCGGTCAGCATGCCCACGACGGCGCGGCGCTCTCCCCTGGCGGCGACCCGCTCGGGGAGCCTGCCGCGGGGCAGCCGCCTGGCGGGCCTGCCAGGCGCCACGCGCAGTGCGGCGGCGACCTCGGGAGCGATCCGGCCCGCCAGGTCGCCCCGCTGGACCAGCCGGTCCGCGCCGGTCCGCTGCGCGACGCGGAGCGGACCGATCAGCATCCTGAGCCTGGACGGATACGGGAACGTCGCGAAGATCGCCGACCGCAGCGCCCGCTCCCGGCTCGATCGGGGCGGAAGCGCCCGCAGCGGCCCGGCGGTCCGCATCCCGCTGCCCGGCGGCTCGGCCGCGCCCGGCTCGGCCCCCGGTGGCTCAGTTGCCCACGACCGCGCCGCCTCGATCAGCCGGTCGTACCGCACACCGGACGGGCACGCAGGAACACAGGCCATGCAGCCCAGGCACCGGTCCAGGTGCTCGGCGGCGGACGTGCTGGCGTTCGCGCCGTCGATGAGCTGGCCGATCAGGTGGATCCGGCCGCGCGGCGAGTCCATCTCCTCGCCCCAGAGCTGATACGTCGGGCACGCGGTCAGGCAGAACCCGCAGTGCACGCAGTCGCCGACGATCTCGCGCAGCTCGCCGGTCGGGTCAAGGGCGCTCGACCCGGCGCCCGGCCGGGCGCTCGACTCGGAGCCCGGCACGGGAGCGCCGGGGTCCGGCCCTCCGCCTGCCCGGTCCACGTTCATCAGATCCCTCCGGCGAATCGCCCTGGGGCCATCGTCCCAGCCGGGTCGAACTGGTTCTTGACCGCCCGCATCAGCGCCAGCGACGGCACCGGCCCGAACAGGTCGACCAGCCCGCCGACGGCGGGCGGTGCGTGCAGCACGACCACGTTCGCCCTGGCCGGAGGCCCCTCGGCGGCGCGGCTTCCGCGCGTCAGGACCCCGCTGGCCACATCACCGCCTGGCTCCGCGGTGGCACCGCCGCCCGGCGCGGGCACCCGAGCGGCGCTGCGCTCGCCGGTGGCCGCCCGCCGGCCGGCCCTGGCCGCGCCGCGCCTGCCCCCGGTCGGCGCGTGCCTGGCTCCCGGCTTGGGGTGGATCACCGGCTGCCGCGCCTCGGACAGGCGGTGACGCACGCCGGCCGGCAGGCCGTGCCCGACCGCGCTGCGCAGCACGGCGACGAAGGCGGCCACGGTGCCAGGGTCCACGTCGGCGGGCAAGGCCGCGTACAGCACGCCGGCGGCCGCCGATCCGCCGACGGCCGGATCGAGGCCCGCCGCCTCGGCCGCGGCGCGGACCTCGGCGAGCACCATGCCGAGGTCACCGGGCCAGAACGCGATCTGGAGCACGGTGCCGTCCCGCTGAGCCGCCGGGCCGGCGCCCCACCAGGGCGGCGACTGCGGCCGGACGGACAGCGCCGGATCGTGGCCGAGCAGGCCGGCCAGCGCGACCGCCCGCTCGGCGACGCCCGCCTGGTCGCCTTCGAGGGCGACGCAGATCCGGACGCGGTCGTTCGCGCCTGGCCAGTCGATCTCGGCCGCGACAGGGGACGCGGGCGAACCGAGCGCCAGCGCGATCAGCTGGCAGGCGCTGACCGCCGCAGCGCACTCGGCCGTCACGTAGGCGGTCTCGGCGGGCACCGGATGCAGCCGGAACGTGGCCTGCGTGATCAGGCCGAGCGTGCCGCGCGATCCGGCGAACAGCTTGCCGATGTCGTAGCCCGCGACGTTCTTGACGACCTTGCCGCCCGACTTGGCGACCGTGCCGTCGGCGCGCACCACCGTGATCCCGATTAGCAGGTCACGCGGCGTTCCGTAGCGCAGCCGCAGCGGGCCGGCCGCGGCGCTCGCCAGCACTCCGCCGATGGTCCCGCCGCCCGGCGGGTCGAGAGCGAGCCGCTGGCCGGCCGCGCCGAGCACCTCGGCGAGCCGGTCCAGGCGCGCCCCCGCCTGCACGGTCGCCACCAGGTCGCCGGCCGCGTGCTCGACGACCCGGTCCATCCCGGTCGTCTCGAGCACCAGGTCGCAGCGGGCCGGCGGGTTGCCCCAACTCAGCCGCGTGCCCGTTCCGCGCGGGACGACGGCGAGGCCGAGCTCGGCCGCGGCGCGCAGCAGCGCGCTCGCCTCGCCGGTGCTGGCCGGAGCGGCGACGATCCGCGGTTGCATGCCCGCGACGGCATCGGCAGGGGCGGCCGGCCTGACCTGTTCGCAGGCGGCGCTGATCTGCGCGGGAACCGGCTCAGCTGCCATCGGCACCGGCCACGGGCGAGTCGTTGAACATGATCAGAAGATCTCCGCCTGGCCAGAGGCCACCAGCGGATGCGGGCCGCGCCTGATGCCGGGGACCTCGCCGCACATCCGCGGCGTCGGGAAGACCTTGCCTGGATTGCACAGGCCGGCCGGGTCGAACGCGCAGCGCAGCAACTGCATCGTGTCCAGGTCGTCGGCGGCGAACATGCGGGACATGTACCTGGACTTGTCGACGCCGACGCCGTGCTCGCCGGTGATCGACCCGCCGCGGGCGATGCACTCGTCCAGGATCGCGCCGGACAGCGTATCGGCCGCCGCCGACTGCTCGGGGCTGGAGTCGTCGAACAGCACCAGCGGGTGCAGGTTGCCGTCGCCGGCATGGAACACGTTCGCGACCCTGATCCCGGCCTGCGCCGACAGCGCGCTGATCCGGTCGAGCACCTCGGGCAGCGCCGTGCGCGGTACGACACCGTCCTGGACGATGTAGGCGGGCGAGATCCTGCCGACCGCGGCGAACGCGGACCGCCGGCCGGTCCAGATCGCCGCCCGTTCGGCCGGGTCGGCGGCCTGCCTGATCTCGAACGCGCCGGCCTGCTCGCAGAGCGTCCGCACCGCCGCGGTCTCGCCGCGCACGTCGGCTTCCGGCCCGTCGAGCTCGACGATGAGCACGGCGCCCGCGCCCTCCGGGTAGCGGCAGCGGACGGCGGCCTCGGCGGCCGCGATCGACAGCGCGTCCATCATCTCGATCGCCGCGGGCAGGATCCCGGCGCCGATGATCGCCGAGACCGCGGCGCCGCCGTGCCCGGTCGTCTCGAACGCCGCGAGGAGGGTGGTGACCGCCTGCGGGATCGGGGTCAGCCTGACGACGATCTTGGTGGCGATGCCGAGCGTGCCCTCCGAGCCGGTGAAAGCGCCGAGCAGGTCGTAGCCGGGGGCCGTGCCGGTGCCGTCGCCGAGCCAGGTCAGATCGCCGTCCGGGGTGACGATCTCGAGCCCGGTCACGTGGTGCACAGTGAACCCGTGCTTCAGGCAGTGCGCGCCGCCCGAGTTCTCCGCGACGTTGCCGCCGACCGAGCAGATCTGCTGACTGGACGGGTCGGGCGCGTAGAACAGCCCGAACGGCAGCGCGGCCTTGCTCACCGCGAGGTTGGTGACTCCCGGCTCCACGATCGCCCGGCGGCTGGCCGGGTCGACCTCGATGATCCGGCGCATCCGGGCGGTGACGATCAGCACGCCATCGGCCCTGGGGAGCGCGCCGCCGGACAGTCCGGTCCCGCTGCCGCGGGCAACGAACGGCACCCCCCCGCCGGCGCAGGCCCGGACGACGGCTGCGACCTGGGCGGCGGTCTCGGGAAGGACGACAACCCCTGGGGAGCAACGGTGCGCGGTCAGCCCGTCGGACTCGTAGGTGCGCAGCTCCATCGGGTCGGTGATGACCGTGTCGGCGCCGCAGATCTCGGCCAGCCGCGGGATTATCCCGGCAAGGGCGGCCGCGGGACCGGGGTCCTGGCCGCTGCCGGCGGCTGCGTGGCCGGCACCGGGCGGCTGCTCGGTCATCGTCTCGCCTCCCGCCAGGCCGGTGCCATCCGATGGTCTCTATCTTGCCCCCGTTTGGCAACCGCGACCACGCGGCCGCCTCGGCCGCCTCGGTCGGGCTCGGCACCGGCCGGTTAGTGTTGCTGCCGGGAGGCGGGCAAGACGATGACCGGTCCGGGCAGCGCGGCGGGGCACTCGGGCGAGAGCCGGGTACGGCGGGTTTCCTCCCGGACGACCTGGGAGTCGGACGTGGGCTACAGCCGGGCGGTGGCGGCCGGCGACTTCGTGTTCGTCTCCGGCTGCACGTCGGTCGACGGCGCGAAGTTCGTCCATCCGGGCGACGCCCACGCGCAGACCGCGCAGGCGATCGCGAATGCCGCGGCGGGCCTGGCCGGGCTCGGCGCGAGCCTCGCCGACGTGGTGCAGACCAGGATGTTCGTCACTGACATCGCGCGCTGGCAGGAGTACGGAGCAGCGCACGGCGAGGCGTTCGGCGACGTCCGGCCGGCCGCCACGATGGTCGAGGTCGCCGCGCTGATCGACCCGGGGATGCTGGTCGAGATCGAGGTCGTCGCCTACCTGCCGGGGGCCGGCCAGGTCGGCCAGGTCGGCCAGGTCGGCCAGGTCGGCGAGGTCGGCCAGGTCGGGCCGGGCCAGCGGACGCGCTAGTGCCGCGGGCGGTCCGCTCCGTTACGATGGCCAATTCATGACGGTGTGACCTAGGTCACCCTGATCGGAGGCTCTCGTGCGGAAATTCGGCATAAGCGGCGCCGTGGCGGCAGCCGTCATCGGAGTTCTCGCGGTGCCCCCGGCGGCTTCGGCGGTGGCGGCGCGGGCCACCGCGCTCGGTACTCCGCCCCTGGCGAAGGGAACCTACGCCGACGTCACGGTGCCCCGCGCGACGTCGACCATGGCCGAGGACATCACCGACTCCGGGCTGATCGTCGGGTGCTTCCATCGCCCGAACCGGCCCGAGCGCGGGTTCACCGAGCAGAACGGAAAGTTCACGACCATCACGCACCGGTCCGGCGGGCGCGCTTCGGCCTTCACCTGCGCGGCCGGGGCCGACAACGCAGGGGTCATCGTCGGCGTTTACGCGAACACGTCGGGCGTCCTGCACGGTTTCGTGGATCGGCGCGGGGTCTTCAGGACTATAAACGTGCCGCACGCGGTCCGGCGGTCCGGCGAAGGCACCGCCGCGATTGGCATCAACAAGACGGGCGTCATCGTGGGCTGGTTCGTCTCCCGCGGGCATGTGACGCGCGGATTCGTCCTCAGGAAGGGCAAGTTCCGTACCGTTAACGCTCCCGGTGCGGCGAACTCGGAACTGGGAGGCACCGTGCTGAACGGCATCGCCGATGACGGCACGATTTCCGGCGCTTTCACGTCCCGCGACGGGCGCACGCACGGGTTCTGGCTTCGCCACGGGGTGTTCCATCACATCAACGTTCCCGGCGCGGGGGACACCAGCGTGGCGTGTATCTCCGAGCGCAGCCGGCTGCTCGTCGGTGACTACCGGGTAGCGGGGCGCAGGAAGGTACTCGGGTTCACCTTCCACCATGGCGTGTACCGTACCTTGCGCGATCCGTCGGCGACGAGCGCCACGATCCCGCAGTGCGGCAACGACAGCGGCCAGGTGACCGGTTTCTACCTCGGCTCGGGGACCCTGGTGGACGGCTTCAAGTTCACGCCGGGGACGTCATCGCCGGCGGTCACGGCAACGCGCGGCGGGGACACCCCGGCGGCGCCCGCGACGTTCCCTGGCCCGCTGTCGGTCAGAACCGGCCCGCGCCCTGCGGACTGACCAGGACGTGCCCTAGCTTGGCGGTATGGCCGCGCACGTAGATCTCGAGGTCGGTGACCGGACGATCAGGATCTCCAACCCGGAGCGGGAGTACTTTCCTGCCCGCGGTGAGACCAAGCTCGACCTGGCCAGGTACTACCTGTCGGTCGGCGATGGCATCGTGCGCGCGCTGCGCGAGCGGCCGTGCATGCTGCACCGGTTCCCGTCCGGCGTCGCGGGGGAGAAGGTGCACCAGAAGCGGGTTCCGAGCGGGGCACCCGACTGGCTGGAGACGGTGCGGGTGGAGTTCCCTCGGTACGGCCGCCACGCCGACGAGCTGTGCGTGACCGAACTGGCGAGCGTGGTGTGGGCGGTGCAGATGTCCACCGTGGAGTTCCACCCGTGGAACTCCCGCCGGGCCGACACCGAGCGCCCGGACGAGTGGCGGATCGACCTGGACCCGATGCCCCGCTGCGGGTTCGACACGGTGCGGCGGGTCGCCAGGGTCGTCAGGGAGCTGCTCGACGAGCTCGGCGCGGTCGGGTGGCCGAAGACCTCGGGCGGCAACGGCCTGCACATTTACGTCAGGATCGACCCAAGGTGGGGATTCGCCGAGGTGCGGCGGGCCGCGCTGGCGTTCGCGCTTGAGGTCGAGCGGCGGGCACCCGACGACGTGACCACGACCTGGTGGCGCAAGGACCGCGACCCGGCCAAGCTGTTCGTCGACTACAACCAGAACGCGCGGGACCACACGATCGCCAGCGCCTACTCCGTGCGCGGCGTGCCGGAAGGGACGGTGTCGACGCCGATCGCGTGGGACGAGATCGGCGACGTCGACCCCGGCTCGTTCACGATCGCCACCGTTCCCGCGCGGTTCGCCGAGCTCGGTGACCTGCACGCCGGGATCGACGAGAGCGCCTACTCGCTGCGGACCCTGCTGGAGTGGGCCGACCGGGCCGGCCTGGACGAGTAGGACCAGGACCCTCGGGGCCCGGGGACAGGTCCTGGGCGTCAGGCCCAGAAGGCTGCGCGCGCGATCGCGCCTCCCGACCTGGCCCGGTCCCCGTAGCCGTAGCTGCCCTGCTCGCGTAGCTCGCGGGCCGCGTGCGCGAGCGCGTCGAGCGCGTAGAAGGCGAAGGCGCCGCCGACCGAGATCCGCTTCACGCCGAGTGCGGCGAGCTCGGCCACGGGCGGAGTACCGGGCAGCGCGAGCACGCTGACCGGCTTGCCGACCGACGCGACGAGCTCGCGAATCTCTTCCGGCTTCGTGACTCCCGGGGCGAACAGCACGTCGGCGCCCGCCTCCTCGTAGCTCCGCAGCCGGGCGATGGTGTCGGCGAGGTAGGGCTTGCCGCGGATATAGTTCTCCGCCCGCGCGGTCAGCACGAGACGAACGGGGCCGCCGTGAGCCGCCTCGGCCGCCGCCGTCACCCGGTCCGCGGCCAGTGACCGGTCGTAGATCGGGTCCTCGTCGCGGTTCGCGTAGTCCTCGACCGAGCATCCGGCCAGGCCGGCGCCGACCGCGAGCCGCACGGTCTCGCCGACGCCGTCCGGGTCGTCGGCGAAGCAGTTCTCCAGGTCGGCGGAGACCGGCAGGTCGGTCCCGGCGGCGATCCACGCCGCGTGCCCGATGGCCTCGTCCCTGGAGACCGAGCCGTCCAGCCGCCCGAGCGTGGCCGCGAAGCCGCTGCTCGTCGTGGCGAGCGCCTCGAACCCGAGCGAGGCGAGCAGCCGCGCCGATCCGCGATCCCACGGGTTGGGCATGAGCAGCGGCTGCTCGCTGGCGTGCAGGGCCCCGAACCGCTCGGCTTTCTCCGTCTGTGTTGGCATGGTGCGAACCTCGCGTCGGGAGCAGGGGATCAGGGCATGTGCTCGTAGGCGGGCAGGGTCAGGAACTCGGCGTAGTCGTCGGCGAGGGCGACGTCGGTGAACAGGCCGACGGCCTCCGCGAACTGGGCGGCGTCGTAGGCTTCGCCGTACGCGTCCGCGATCTTGGCCAGCTCCTCGCAGACGATCCGCTCCACGAGTTCCCTGGTGACCTGCGGACCCTCGGCCAGGCGGATGTCGTTGTGCAGCCACTGCCAGACCTGGGAGCGGGAGATCTCCGCGGTGGCGGCGTCCTCCATAAGGTTGAAGATGGCGACCGCGCCCTGCCCGGCGAGCCAGCTCGCCAGGTACTGCAGGCCCACGCTGACGTTGTTGCGCAGGCCGGCCTCGGTGATCTCGCCGGGAGTGCCGGCCACGTCGAGCAGCTGGCCCGCGGTGACCTGGACGTCGTCGCGCAGCTTGCCCAGCTGGTTGGGCGCATTGCCGAGCACCCCGTCGAAGACCTCGCGGCAGACCGGGACCAGGTCGGGGTGAGCGACCCACGAGCCGTCGAAGCCGTCCCTGGACTCGCGGGCCTTGTCGTCGCGCACCTTGGCCAGCGCGATCTTGTTGACCTCGGGATCACGCCGGCTCGGGATGAACGCCGCCATTCCCCCCATCGCGTGCGCGCCCCGGCCATGACAGGTCTTGACCAGCAGCTCGGTATAGGCACGCATCATGGGAGCGGCCATGGTGACCGCATTGCGCTCGGGCAGCACGAAGTCCCTGCCCCTGGTGCGGAACTTCTTGATGATGCTGAACAGGTAGTCCCAGCGGCCCGCGTTCAGGCCCGAGCTGTGCTCGCGCAGCTCATACAGGATCTCCTCCATCTCGAACGCGGCCGGGATGGTCTCGATCAGCACGGTTGCCCGAATGGTGCCGCGCGGCAGGCCCAGGGTGTCCTGGGCGATGTTGAACGCGTCGTTCCAGAGCCTGGCCTCGAGGTGGCTCTCCATCTTGGCCAGGTAGAAGTACGGGCCCTTGCCCGCGGCGAGCTGGCGCCTGGCGCAGTGGAAGAAGTACAGGGCGAAGTCGAACAGGCTGCCGGAGACGCGCGCGCCGTCCACGAGGACGTGCTTTTCTTCCAGATGCCAGCCGCGCGGCCTGACCACGACGGTGGCGAGCTGGTCGTCGGGACCGAGCCGGTAGTCCTTGCCATCGGCGCTGGTGAAGTCGATGGTGCGGTCGAGCGCATCCTTGAGGTTCAGCTGGCCGGTGACCATGTTGTCCCACAGCGGCGTGTTGGCGTCCTCGAAGTCGGCGAGCCACACCTTGGCCCCCGAGTTCAGCGCGTTGATCGTCATCTTCTTGTCGGTCGGGCCGGTGATCTCGACCCGCCGGTCGACCAGCCCGGGTGCCGGCGGCGCCACCCGCCAGCCGCGGCCGGTCCTGATCTGCGCTGTCTCTGGCAGGAAGTCCAGCGTCGCGCCCGCGATGAGCTCCCGCTGCCGGGTCGCGCGCGCCGCGAGCAGCTCGGCCCGGCGCGGGCCAAGCTCGCGCTGCAGCAGCGCGACCAGGTCCATCGCCTCCGGCGTCAGGATCTCCTCGTACCGATCCTGGACCGGGCCGTTGATCTGGATGCCGTTGCCGTAGCTCATTCCTGGTCGCTCCTCGGTGCGTGGCGCGTGCGGCTGCCGTGCGCGGCGCGCGCGTCTGCTCCCTAACCTTGGCACACTCTGCCCGGCAGGCACATCCGGCACCCGGGCCTGGCCGTCAGCCGCCCGGCCGCGGATCCGGCACGCCTGGCGGGCACATCTGGAGACCGCGCGGTGTTATTCAAGTGACGCCGCGGCCACGTCGTGGCAGCATCAGGTGACCGCCGCAAAGAGGCGGTCCGTTCTGGATGGCAGATGACAGCAGAGACTCACAAGTATCCCGACCAGGTTCCCGACAGCGACGCCGGCCAGCTCGATCTGCAGGACCGGCACTCGCTGGGCCGGGTCACGGGCCTTTCCACCGAGCTCCAGGACGTCAGCGAGGTCGAGTACCGGACGCTGCGGCTCGAGCGGGTCGTCCTGCTCGGGGTGTGGGCCGACGGGACCCTGGAGAAGGCGGAGAACTCGCTGCGCGAACTCGCGCTGCTCGCCGAGACGGCAGGCTCGGAAGTGCTCGACGGCCTGACCCAGCGCAGGAGCCGGCCGGACGCGTCCACGTACGTCGGCGCCGGCAAGGCGGCCGAGCTGGCCGAGCTGGTGCAGGCGACCGGCGCGGACACGGTCATCTGCGACGGCGAGCTGACCCCGAGCCAGCTGCGCAAGCTCGAGGGCGTCGTGCGGGTCAAGGTGGTCGACCGGACCGCCCTGATCCTGGACATCTTCGCCCAGCATGCCAGGAGCAAGGAGGGCAAGGCCCAGGTCGAGCTGGCGCAGATGCAGTACCTGCTGCCGAGGCTGCGCGGCTGGGGCGAGTCCTTGTCCAGGCAGGCCGGCGGCCGGGTGGCCGGCGGCGGCGGGATCGGCACCCGCGGTCCCGGCGAGACCAAGATCGAGACCGACCGGCGCCGGATCAGGATGCGGATCGCACGGCTGCGGCGCGAGCTCGCCGAGATGTCCGTCGGCCGCGAGGTGCAGCGCGGACAGCGCAGAAGGCGCGAGGTTCCCTCCGTGGCCATCGCCGGCTACACCAACGCGGGCAAGTCGACCCTGCTGAACAGGCTTACCGGCGCTCATGTCCTGGTCGACAACTCGCTGTTCGCGACGCTGGACCCGGCGGTCCGCAAGGCCAGGCTGCCATCCGGCGCGCCGTGCACGCTGACCGACACCGTCGGATTCGTCAGGCACCTGCCGCATCAGCTGATCGAGGCGTTCCGCTCGACGCTTGAGGAAGTCGCCGACGCCGACCTGATCCTGCACGTGGTGGACGGCTCAGACGCCGATCCGCGCTCGCAGATCGCCGCCGTCCGCCAGGTGCTCGCCGAGATCGGCGCCCGCGACGTGCCCGAGCTAGTCGTCTGCAACAAGGCCGACACCGCGGACGAGATCGTGCTCAAGGGCCTGCATCTGGCCGAACCGCAGTCGGTGGTCGTGTCCGCGCGTACTGGGGCGGGGCTGCCCGCGCTGCTGGCGGAGATCGAGCGTCTGCTGCCGAGGCTGAGCGCCGAGGTGAACGTTCTCGTGCCCTATGCCCGCGGCGACCTGATTGCCAGGGCTCACCAGGAGGGCGAGGTGCTCGGGCTCGAGCACACGGACGCGGGCACCCAGCTCAGCGCCCGGGTTCCGGCTGCTCTCGCGGCTGAGCTCGACCGGTTCGTCGCGGCGGCCGATTCGGCCTGATTCGCGGATCATGTCGTAGACCACTGAGTCACGCGATAACACTGGTACGGCATTGAGTAGTGCAATACCGCCACGCAACCGATAAGGTATGTGCGTTCCCGTTGAGCCGTGGCCTTGTGGCCACATACCGCTATTCGCTGAGCAGGTCCCTTAGCTGGTTTCCGGACATTAGGCACGGTCATGGCAGGTGGCGCATGACAGCGAGCAGAACGTTGGCGTCGGCGACGCAATCGCTGACCAGGCACGACGTGGCAGGATGAGGTTCCGACTCCTTACCAATATCGGCCGGTTGTGGACCGGTTCCGAGGTATGGAGTAATGCTGCCATTCTCATGCAGGATGATCGCATTGCCTGGGCCGGCCCGGCGGCGCAGCTTCCCACCGGGCTGCCCGGCGTCATCGAGGACATCGTCGACGTCGATCATGTGGAGAACCTGGGCGGAGCGCTGGTCACTCCCGGGTTGATCGATGCTCACTCGCACCCCGTCTACGCGGGCAACCGATGGGCCGAGCTCGCGATGCGGTCGGGCGGCTCGTCGATGAGCGAGATCATCTCCGCCGGGGGCGGCCTGAGTTCCACCGTGACGGTGACCAGGGGCACCGACCCGTGGACGCTGTGCAACCACGTCAGGGGCCGGATGCGGGACTGGCTGCTGAGTGGCACCACTACCATCGAGGCCAAGACCGGCTACCACCTGACCAGGGATGGCGAGCTCGCCGACGTCCGGCTGCTGCGCTCGCTCGAGAACGAGCCGGGCATGCCGCGGCTGCACGTCACCTTCTTCGCCGCGCACGCGGTGCCGCCCGAGTACTTCGGCCGCCGCCACGGCTACGTGGACGCCGTGAGCTCGTGGTGTGCCGACGCCGCCACCGCCGGGGCCGACAGCGTCGACGCGCACTGCGACGAGGGGCATTTCACCGACGCGGAGTCGCGCTGGATCCTGAACGCGGGCCGCGCAGCCGGGCTGCTCCCGCGGCTGCACGCCGGCGGCGACTCAAGGAACGGAGCGGCGCGGCTGGCGGCCGAGCTCGGCTGCGCGTCCGCCGACCTGCTCAGCGGGGCCGACGACGACGATGTCGCCGTCTTGGCGAAGGCCGGCGTCACCGCGGTCGTCTGCCCGGCAAGCACCCCGGAGAACGGGCGGATGCCGCCGGTCCGCGCCCTGCTCGACCGGGGCGTAATGGTCGCGCTCGGCACCGGTCACTCGCCGGGCACGAACGGGATCACGTCGATGCCTCTGGTTGTCACGCTGGCCATCGCGAACTTCGGGATGAGCGTCACCGAGGCGCTGCGGGCCGCGACCGTCGGCGGGGCGCACGCGCTGCGAGCGCCCGACCGGGGCGCGATGACCCGCGGCAGGCTGGCCGACGTCGTGGCCTGGGACGCCGACCACGAGGGTGCCTTCGCGTGGTGCCACGGCCTGCGCCCGTACCGGGTCTGGCGCGGCGGCGAACCGGTGCCGGTCTAGGCCGAACGTCTCGGCCAACCCGTCCGGGCGGCCGGACTAGGATCAATGGCCGTGCCGGGCACCGAAGAGGAGTTCTTCACCGCACGGTCCGTGGCAGGCCGGGTTGCCATCGTGACCGACTCCACGGCCAGCCTGCCGGCGGACGAGTCCTGCCGTTCCCTCGTAGCCGTCGTGCCGCTGCGGCTGCTCGCAGGCGGCCTGGTCGCCGACGACGGCGATCCGGGTGCGGCGGCCATCGCCGAGGCGGCCGAGCGCGGTGAGCGGCTGACCACTGCCAGGCCGCCGCCCGAGCGGTTTGCCGCGGCATTCCGCGCGGCCGCGGCCGCTGGCGCCCGGGCAGTGGTAAGCGTGCACATGTCCGGGCTGCTGTCGGGGACGCTCGGCTCAGCCGAGCTGGCAGCGGGCAGCTCGCCGATCCCGGTCCGCGTCGTCGACGCGCGGACGATCGGCACGGGCCTCGGCCTCGCCGTCCTTGACGCGGCCAGGGCGGCCGATGCCGGCCAGGGGCCTGACGAGATCGCCGCCAGTGCCGAGCGCTTCGCGGAGCGGATCGGCTCGTTCTTCGCCATCGACGGTCCCGATGCCCTGCTCGCCAGCGGCCGGATGCCGGGCGGGTCGTCGCGGCCGGGCGGGATACCGGCCGGGTTGGTCGCACGCTCGATCCTGCAGGTCAGGTCCGGCCAGGTCGTGCCGGTAGAGCGAGTCAGGACCAGGGCCGCGGCGGCGGGCCGGCTGACCGAGCTGGCCGCAGGTTTCTCGGGCGGGCAGCCCGTGGACGTGGCCGTGGAGCACATCGCCGCCGCGGGCCAGGCGGCCGACCTCGCCGGCCGGCTGGCCAAGGTCATTCCGCAGGTCAGGCGGAGATACCAGGTCGCGGCCGGCCTGGCGATCAGGGCGCACACGGGGCCATGGATGCTCGCGGTCACGGTGGCACCGCATCCGGCCGTCGGCTAACCATGGCATGCTGCGGTCATGCCGACACAAGCAGCACGATCTCAGCCAGGCACCGGCCCCGCCGGGGCCAAGGGGCCCGCCGGGCGCGCTGAGCCGGCCGGCCGCGCCTCAGGGGGCGCCGCAGCGGGTCCGTCCTCCTCGCTCAGCACCCCGCTGACCGTGATCGTGGGCGAGGAGGACCTGCTCGTCGAGCGCGCCGTCGCGGCCGTGCTGCCGCACGGCGCCGCGGCCGCGGATGGCTCGGAGTCCGCCCCTGACGTGCACGACGTGCGCGGCGCGGACCTCACCGCCGGCGAGCTTGCCATGCTCACCGCCCCTTCGCTGTTCGGCGGGGAGTGCGTGGTGATCGTCAGGGCCGCGCAGGACGCGAACTCGGCCGTGGCGGTCGAGCTTGGCCAGCTCGCGGCGGCGCTTCCGGCGGAGGTGACGCTGGTCGTCACGCACGCAGGCGGGGCGAAGGGCAAGTCGCTGCTCGCGACCCTGCTCAAGGCCGGCGCCAAGCGGATCGACTGCCCGAGCATCCGCAGGTTCGGCGAGCGGATGGGCTTCCTGCGCGGGGAGCTTGCCGGAGCCGGGCGGAAGGCCGATGACAGCGGGCTCCGGGCTCTGATCGATGCGGTCGGCACGGACCTGCGTGACCTGGCCGCCGCGTGCGATCAGCTGGCCTCGGACACCGTCGGCATGATCACCGCTCAGGTGGTGTCCCGGTACTGGCGCGGCCGAGCCGAGGCTACCGGCTTCAGCGTCGCAGACCGAGCCCTGGAGGGCAACCTGGCCGGGGCGCTCGCACAGCTGCGCTGGGCCCTCGCGATCGGGACCGCCCCGGTGCTGATCACCAGCGCGCTGGCGCGCGGGATCAGGACGCTCGGGCAGGTCGGAACGGCGCGTGGCAAGAGCGCCGACGCGCTCGCCGCGGAGGTTGGCATCCCGGCCTGGAAGGTCGACAAGATCCGCCAGCAGCTGCGCGGCTGGACCTCGGTCGGCCTGGCGCGGGCGCACTCCGCCGTGGCCCAGGCGGATGCCGACGTCAAAGGCGAGGGCGCGAGCGCTGGTTACGCCCTGGAACGGGCCGTGCGGGTGATCGTGGAGTCCCGGTCGGCCGTCAGCTAACCCACGGCAGGCGGCAGCCCGTCCGGCAGGCCGCAGCGAGCAGCCAGGCGGCAGGCCGCAGCGAGCAGCCAGGCGGCAGGCCGCAGCGAGCAGCCAGGCGGGCTGCCGCGGCAGCGACCCCGCGCTGCGGGTAAGGCTGGTCCGCGGCTCAGCTCTGCTTCAGCGCCGCGACCCGCATGGCCAGGGCAGACTTGCGATTCGCCGCCTGGTTCTTGTGGATCGCGCCCTTGCTGGCGGCCTTGTCGAGCTTGACGTACGCGACACGCAGCGCCTCGGCGGTCTTGTCGGCGTCGCCGGAGTCGGCGGCCTCGCGGACGCTGCGTACGGCGGTCTTCAGTGACGACTTGACCGCCTTGTTGCGCTGCCTGGCCTTCTCGTTCTGCTTGTTGCGCTTGATCTGGGACTTGATGTTTGCCACGCGTATGCCTCGCTACTTTCGTTCGGTGATCAGGTGTGCCCGGCGCGAGCCGAAGGCGCTGGCGCGCCCGGCGCAGTAGTGCGGGCATGCGGGCAGCCGAACATGAAGAATATCCGAGATCGAGCCGCCCGCTCAAACCAAGGCCGATTTCAGGTGGCGCAGCTCGCGCCATCCCGGCCGTAAGGTGCCCGGTCTGGATGTATAAGTCCGATTCATCCGCGGCCCGCGGAGCCCGCCGGACGAGTTATCACGGGTTCGCGTCAATTCCGTGTCCGACTTGCGAGTATTGCGGAGCCACAACTAATGATATGTGTCATTCGCGGGCGGCGAGACCGCGCTCGCCGGGCTGCATGGCGGTGGGAGGGCGCGGAGGTCGCGCAGCCGGGCGGGTGGCAGCGGCGACGGGCGGCGGCGCTGGGCGGGGCGGGGGCGGAGGGGTTGGCGTCGGGCCACGCAGGGCTGCGGCGGGCGGGTCGTCGGGGGGCAGGGGCCGGGGTCGTCGCGGGGCAGGGGCGGGAGTCGTCGCGGGGCGGCTGGCATGGGCATCGTTTCCGGCATGCGACCATAGACGGCGACGAGGAACCGCCGGCCGAGGAATCCACCAGCGGCGCGGGCCGTGATCGCGGGCGGGCCGTGATCGCGGGCCCGGATCGCGGCCATGATCGCAAGCGGGTCAGGGTACGGCCGGGTCGGCCCGGAGACGGGCCGGTCAGGTTCGCGCGCCAGGTAACCGCAACCACCACGCAGCTACGCCGAGGACAAGGCGAGACTAGGCCACTACACCGAGTACAGGGCAGCTAGACCGAGTACGAGGCAGCCAGACCGACTGCAACGCCACTACACCGAGCGGATGATCGTGCCACCAATGTCCGAGCCGTCCAGGGCGGCCGCGCCGGCTCTGCATCATCGCCCACATCGACCACGGCAAGTCCACGCTGGCCGACCGCATGCTGCAGCTCACCGGGGTTGTCGCAGGCCGGCAGATGCGGGCGCAGTACCTGGACAGGATGGACATCGAGCGGGAGCGCGGCATCACGATCAAGAGCCAGGCGGTCCGGCTGCCCTGGCGCGGCGCCGACGGTCGCAACTACGTGCTGAACCTCATCGACACGCCGGGACACGTCGACTTCTCCTACGAGGTGTCCCGGTCACTGGCCGCCTGCGAAGGCGCGGTCCTGCTGGTCGACGCTGCCCAGGGGATCGAGGCGCAGACCCTCGCCAACCTGTACCTGGCGCTGGACGCCGACCTGCAGCTGATCCCGGTCCTGAACAAGATCGACCTGCCTGCCGCACAGCCGGAGAAGTACGCGGAGGAGCTGGCCAAGATCATCGGCTGCCAGCCTTCCGACGTGCTGCGCGTCTCGGCGAAGACCGGGGACGGCGTCGCCGACCTGCTGAACGCCGTGGTCGCCCAGGTGCCCGCGCCAAGCGGCGACCTGGCCGCGCCGGCCAGAGCGCTCATTTTCGACTCGGTCTATGACACCTACCGGGGCGTCATCACCTACGTGCGGGTGATGGACGGCCGGCTGTCGCGCCGCGAGCGGACGCTGATGCTCTCGACCCGGGCGGTGCACGAGACGCTCGAGGTCGGCGTCATCTCACCGGAGCCGGTGCCGTCGGACGGCCTGGCCGCCGGCGAGGTCGGCTACCTGATCACCGGGGTCAAGAACGTGCGGCAGGCCAGGGTGGGTGACACCGTCACCAGCGCCGCGCGCCCGGCGGCCGCGCCGCTGGCCGGCTACGCCCACCCCAAGCCGATGGTGTTCTCCGGCCTCTACCCGGTCGACGGCGACCAGTACCCGGACCTGCGCGACGCGCTGGACAGGCTGCGGCTGAACGACGCCTCGCTGGTCTACGAGCCGGAGACCTCGACGGCGCTCGGCTTCGGGTTCCGCTGCGGCTTCCTCGGCCTGCTGCACATGGAGATCATCAGAGAGCGGCTGGAGCGCGAGTTCGACCTGTCGCTGATCTCCACCGCGCCGAACGTGGTCTACCGGGTCGTCATGGACTCCGGCGCCGAGGTGGTCGTGACGAACCCCAGCGAGTTCCCTGGCGGTCCGGCCGGGATCGCGACCAAGACGGGCGTGATCGCGGCGGGCAAGATCGGCCAGGTATTCGAGCCCGTCGTGCGGGCCACGGTGCTGGCTCCGTCGGACTACATCGGCGCGATCATGGAGTTGTGCCAGTCCAGGCGCGGCGTGCTGATCGGGATGGAGTACCTGTCGGCCGACCGGGTCGAGATCAGGTACACGATGCCGCTCGCCGAGATCATCTTCGACTTCTTCGACCAGCTGAAGTCCCGCACCAGGGGCTACGCCTCGCTGGACTACGAACCCGCCGGGGAGCAGGAGGCCGACCTGGTCAAGGTGGACATCCTGCTGCAGGGTCAGCCGGTCGACGCGTTCAGCCAGATCGTGCACTCCGACAAGTCGCGCGAGTACGGCCTGGCGATGACGTCCCGGCTGAAGGAACTGATCCCGCGCCAGCAGTTCGAGGTCCCGATCCAGGCCGCTATCGGGGCCAGGATCATCGCCCGCGAGAACATCAGGGCGCTGCGCAAGGATGTGCTTGCCAAGTGCTACGGCGGCGACATCACCAGGAAGCGCAAGCTGCTCGAGAAGCAGAAGGAGGGCAAGAAGCGAATGAAGACCATCGGCCGGGTCGAGGTTCCGCAGGAGGCCTTCGTCGCCGCCCTGACGGCGGACCAGAGCGCCGACCGCAAGCTCTGACTCCCCGAGCAGCATGGGGAGTAGCCGGCCGCCGCCGGCGGTCGAGTGGCAGGGCAGCGCCGGCGTTGAGTGGCAGGCCACGGCCGGCGGTCGAGAACGGCGGCGGAGAACGGACGTCAGCCGTAGACGGCCGCCAGGACAATGACCAGGAACAACAGCAACACGGGTATCAGCACGCCCGCGTAGCCGAGGATCAGACCGGTCAGCGCCATCCCGTCGCCCGCTTCGCCGGTCTGCCGGATCTGGCGCCTGGCGGAGTGGCCGCAGACGATCGCGACGATTCCGCCGATGATCGGGAGGAAGAGCTGGCCGATCCCGAAGCACAGGGAGACGACGGCGAGCGCGTTGGTGGGCTGCCCGGCCGGCGGGTAGGCTGCTGGCCGGTACGGCACCGGCTGGCGCAGGTCACGAGTGAGGGCGCCGAGCTGGTCGAAGGTCTTGGCCGCCATCAGGCTGGTGGATCGGGACTCGAACTCGTCCCAGGTCAGCCTGCCGTCGGCGTAGGCAGACTGAAGCAGGGTGTGCGCGCTGTCCCGGTCGGCGTCGGTCGCGCGCATCTGCCCGTAACTGTCAGCTGTCATAGGCTCCGCCTCCACCGGCGTCGCTTGGGGTGAAACTGCTGTCAAGACTAACCCCAGCGTCGGCTAGCCTGCGGACATGGCAAGCGCTCGCATCGTCTCCGTCAACATCGGCACCGCGGCGGATCTGGTCATCGGCGGGCGGCCAGACCGCAGCGCGATCGACAAGCACCCGGCCGGCGGCGCCGTGCGCGTCGGCCGCCTCGGCCTGGCCGGCGACGAGCACGGCGACAACGAGAACCACGGGGGGCTCGAGCAGGCCGTGTACGCCTATGCCAGGGAGGACCTCGACTGGTGGACTGAGGGGCTCGGCCGCCCGCTTCGCGATGGCGAGTTCGGCGAGAACGTCACCACGTCGGGAATCGACATCACCCGCGCGATGATCGGCGAGACCTGGCGGCTGGGTGCGGCAGTCGTCCAGGTGACATCGCCGCGGATCCCGTGCGAGACGTTCAAGGCCTGGACCGGCGAGGACCACTGGGTGAAGCGGTTCGCCGCCGCCGGGCGTCCCGGCGCGTACCTGCGGGTGCTGACCGTGGGCGAGATCGGCGCCGGGGATGGCATCGAGGTGGTATCCAGGCCTGAGCAGCGGGTGACCGTGGCCGAGTCGATGCGCGCCTACTACGGCGACGGCGGCCTGATGCGGACCCTGCTGACCGTGCCGGGCCGGGGGGCGAAATGGGACGCCATCGCCGAGCGCGTGCTCGGCACGGCACCGGCCGGCGAGCCGGCCTGATCACCGTGCAGACGACCTGAGCATGCCTGGTGCGCCGCCCGCCGGGATCCCGGTGCCGCAGGACGGACGGCTGGAGCCTGCCGCACTCGACCGGCTGGGCACGGTCCCGTTCGGGATATATGTTCATGTGCCCTTCTGCGCCACCCGGTGCGGCTACTGCGACTTCAACACCTACACCGCCGCGGAACTGGGCGGCGGGGGCTCCAGGGACAGCTACGCCGGCCTGGCTGTCGCGGAGGTCAGGCTCGCGCGTAGCGTGCTCGGCGCCGCGGCGCCGCCGGTCAGCACCGTGTTCTTCGGCGGCGGGACGCCGACCCTGCTGCCGCCCGGCGACCTGGCCCGCATCCTCGGCGCGATCGAGGCCGAGTTCGGCCTGGCTGCCGGCGCCGAGGTCACGACGGAGGCCAACCCGGACAGCGTGGACCTGCGGAGCCTGGCACAGTTGCGCGAGGCCGGGTTCACCAGGATCTCGCTCGGCATGCAGAGTTCGGCCGAGCACGTGCTGCGGGTGCTTGACCGGTCGCACACGCCAGGTCGGCCCCAGCAAGCCGTGGCCTGGGCGCGGTCGGCCGGCTTCGCCCAGGTCAGCCTCGACCTGATCTACGGCACGCCGGGGGAGAGCGGCGCCGACTGGGAGCGGTCCGTGCGCAGCGCGATCGAGGCGGGACCCGATCATGTCTCCGCCTACGCCCTGATCGTCGAGGACGGGACCAGGCTGGCGGCCAGGATCAGGCGCGGCGAGCTTGATCCGCCCGATGACGACGAGATGGCCGATCGTTACCTGGCCGCCGACGACCTGCTCACCGGCGCGGGCCTGGGCTGGTATGAGATCTCCAACTGGGCGGCCGGGCCCGGCTCGGCCTGCCGGCACAACCTGCTCTACTGGACCGGCGCCAACTGGTGGGGGGTCGGGCCTGGCGCGCACAGCCACGTGGGCGGCAACCGCTGGTGGAACGTGCGGCACCCGGCGGCCTACGCGGGGCGGGTCACCGCCGGCCTCAGCCCGGGACAGGCCGGGGAGGTCCTGACTGCCGGCGAGCGCGCGACCGAGCGGATCATGCTGGAGACCAGGCTCGCGGCGGGCTGCCCGGTCAGCGCGCTCGGGCCGGCCGGGCGGCGCGCCGCGGCGGCGGCCGTGGCGCACGGCCTGGCCGAGCCCGGCGCGTTCGGCGCGGGCCGGATCGTGCTGACCAGGCCGGGCCGCCTGCTCGCCGATGCGGTAGTTCGCGACCTGACGGGGTAGCTCGGCGCGCCGGTCCTGGGCCGGTCCTGGGCCAGCCCTGGGCCGGTCCTGGGCCGGTCCTGGGCTGGCCCGGTGACTTGACTGGCGTGTCCCAGTATCGTTCGGCCCGTAGACTTGGCACTCGGGCTGAGCGAGTGCCAGGGGAGGTGACCACGTGCTAGATGACAGGAAGCTGGCGGTGCTGCGTGCCATCGTCGAGGACTACGTGTCCACCAACGAGCCCGTCGGCTCCAGGGCGCTGGTCGACCGGCACAACCTTGACGTCTCGCCCGCCACGATCCGCAACGACATGGCGGTGCTCGAGGAGCAGGGGTACATCGTCCAGCCGCACACCAGCGCGGGACGGGTCCCGACCGACAAGGGCTACCGACTGTTCGTGGACAAGCTTTCGGCCATCAAGCCGTTCTCCGCTGCCGAGCGGCGCGCGATCGAGACGTTCCTCGCCGGCGCCTACGACCTCGACGACGTCGTCATGCGGACGGTCCGGTTGCTGGCCCAGCTGACCAGGCAGGTCGCCGTGGTGCAGTACCCGTCGCTCAGCAAGTCGGCCGTCAGGCACGTGGAACTCGTGCCGCTGACCGAGTACCGGCTGCTGCTCGTGCTCATAACCGACACCGGCCGGGTGGAGCAGCGGGTCGTTGAGCTGCCCGCCGCCTTCGACGAGGACTCGATCGTGCAGTTGCGCGCCGTGCTCAACGCATGCCTGGACGGCCGCAAGCTGACCGACATCGCGCCGGTGGTCGCCGAGCTGCCCGAACGGGTCGAGCCGAGGGAACGGGCCAACGCGGCCGCGGTGTTCTCGGTGATACTGGAGACGCTGGTGGCGCGGCACGAGGAGAAGATCATCGTGGGTGGTGCGTCCAACCTGACCGCCGCCGACTTCTCTCTGGGGCTGCGCGAGGTGCTTGAGGCGCTGGAGGAGCAGGTCGTCTTGATGCGGTTGCTCGGCGAGTCCGACGACCAGTCCACCGTGACGGTCACGATCGGCGCGGAGAATGACGTGCTCGGCCTGCGCAGGACGTCGGTCGTGGCCGCCGGCTACGGCTCGGCGGACCGGTCGCTGGCCAAGCTCGGGGTGGTAGGGCCGACGAGGATGGACTATCCGACAGCGATGGGGGCGGTGCGCGCGGTGGCACGGTATACGGGTCAGATCCTGGCGGAGTCGTAGGGGATGAGCGTGGCAACCGACTACTACGCCGTGCTCGGCGTGCGCAAGGACGCGAACGCCGAGGAGATCAAGAAGGCCTACCGCCGGCTGGCGCGTGAGCTGCACCCCGACGTCAACCCCGATCCGGTCACCCAGGAGCGGTTCAAGGAGATCACTCAGGCCTACGAGGTGCTCTCCGATCCCGACAAGCGCCAGATGTACGACCTCGGCGGTGACCCGTTCGCGCCGGCCGGCGCGGCGGGCGGCTTCGCCGCCGGGTTCCCGTTCAGCGAGATGATGGACGCCTTCTTCGGCGGCGGCGCGGCGGCCAGGGGCCCGCGCAGCAGGGCGCGCCGCGGCCGCAATGCCACGATCAGGGTGGATCTGGACCTTTCCGAGTGCGTGTTCGGGGCGACCAGGGAGCTGACCGTGGACACCGCCGTCGTGTGCCCGACCTGCTCGGGCGAGGGCAGCGCTCCGGGCAGTCACCCGACCATGTGCGAGGTCTGCAACGGCCGCGGCGAGGTCAGCCAGGTGACCAGGTCGTTCCTCGGCCAGGTGATGACGTCCAGGCCGTGTCCTGGCTGCGGCGGGTTCGGCACCATCATCCGCAGGCCGTGCCCGGAGTGCGACGGTGACGGGCGGGTGCGGACCAGGCGGACCGTCAAGGTGCGGATCCCGGCCGGCGTCGAGGACGGCACCCACATTCAGCTGGCCGGCGAGGGCGAGGTCGGGCCGGGCGGAGGGCCGCCCGGCGACCTGTTCCTGGAGATCGTGCAGCGGCCGCACCAGATCTTCGAGCGGCACGGTGATGACCTGCTTTGCACGCTGACGATCCCGATGACGGCGGCGGCGCTCGGCGCGACGCTGCAGATCCAGACCCTGGACGGCCCGGCCAACATCGACATCCGGCCGGGCACCCAGTCCGGCCAGGCGATCCCGCTGTACGGCCAGGGGTCCTCGCACCTGCACGGCCCGGGCCGCGGCGACCTGGTCATCCACGTGACCGTCGAGACCCCGGTCAAGCTGGAGCCCGAGCAGGAGGAGTTGGTCAGGCAGCTGGCCAGGATGCGCGGCGAGGAGTCGCCGCCCGGCCGGTTCTCGCCGGGGGAACAGGGGTTCTTCTCGCGGTTGCGCGACGCCTTCAACGGCCGCTGACGGGCGGAGCCCAGCCTTGAGCCGGAGCCAGCCCGTGAACTGGAGCCAGCCTGTGAACCGGAGCCAGCGCTGACTCCGCCGGTATTCGTCTGTGACCGCGAGCAGCTCGGCGGCGACCTGATCACGCTGGCCGGCGCCGAGGGCAGGCACGCCACCACAGTGCGCAGGCTCGCGCCTGGCGAGCGGGTCGACCTGACCGACGGGGCCGGCCTGCTGGTCGAGTGCGAGGTCGTCGCCGCGCGGCCGGGGCCAGGCGAGCTGGACCTCGCCGTGCTCGCCCGCCGCCGCGAGCCCGAGCCGCGGTGCGTGGTGACCGTGGTGCAGGCCATTGTCAAGGGCGACCGGGGCGAGCTGGCCGCCGAGCTGATGACCGAGGTCGGGGTCGACACCATCGTGCCGTGGGCGGCCGAGCGCTGCGTGGCCAGATGGCGGCCCGGCCGCGAGGACAAGGCGCTCGACCGGTGGCGGACGGCGGCCCGCGAGGCCGCCAAGCAGTCGCGCCGCAGCAGGTTCCCGGCGGTGACCGCTCAGGCGCGGACCGCGGACGTGATCGCCAGGGTGCGCGGAGCCGCGCTCGCGGTGCTGCTCGACCCGGCAGCCGGCGGCGCGCTGGCCGACGTGCCGCTTCCGGCCGCGGGCGAGATCGTCGTGGTGGTCGGGCCGGAGGGCGGGATCAGCCCGCGGGAGCAGGCCGACCTGACGGCGGCCGCCGCGATCCCGGCCGAGCTCGGGCCGACGATCCTGCGCGGCTCGACCGCGGGCGCGGTAGCCGCGGCGCTCGTGCTCAGCCGCTGCGGCCGCTGGGCCTGACCCCAGGCACGACCGGACCCGCGGCCGCGGGCTCAGCCGGCCCCGGCGCGGCTCAGCCAGCCCCGGCGCGGCTCAGCCAGCCCCGGCGCGGCTCAGCAGCTCGTGTGCGACGGCTGGTTCGTCAGCGGTGTCGATGAGGTGACCGACCCGGCCGACGACGAGCCAGGCGAGGAACCTGGCGGCGAGCCGCCGGCCGTCCCTGACGCCCAGCCTGAGCCGGTCCGCGCTACCTGAGCGGCCGGGCTGTTGGTCAGCGGCGGGCTCGTCGGGGAGTCGCTCGGCGATGGCGTGACGCTCGTGCTGCTCGGCGATGGCGACGGGCTCGGGGACGAGCTTGGCGACGACGAGGTGGTGGGACTCCGGCTAGGCGAGCCGCTCGGGCTGGCCGACGACGAGGGACTGACCGCCGGTGGCGTGGATTTGCAGCTGCGGGACGGGGACGGCGACCCCGCGGACGTAGTTCCAGTCTCGCCGCTGCCGGAGAGCGTGCCCGACTTGCTGGGCGGCGCGGCACTGCCGCTGTGCCCGCCCGGTTCGCTTTGGTGGATCCTGGTCGAGTTGTCGGTCGTGGTGATGGCCGCGGGAAGCGCGGCGATCGCCCACGTAGCAGCCGCCACCACGAAAACGCCGGTGGCCATCGCCGCGGCCGGCCGGAGCCAGCCCAGCCAGCCCAGCCAGCCGGCCCTGGCGGCGCGGCCGGGGTCGGGCCGGAACCTGTCCACGACGACGCCGAGCGCGTACCTCAGCCAGATCACGGCCGGCTCGAGCCATCGCAGCAGCGACCAGAGCAGGACGGGAACGGCGGTCCGCCAGCTAGGCAGCGGCACCGGCTGCCTGGCCGAGATCTTGGCGTGGATCCGGTCCAGGCCGTCGGCGGCTGGATCGACCGAGTCGGCCGCGAGCCGCAGCGCGTTCCGCAGCACGTTCTCCAGCGCGGTCTGATGCGGCTCAGGGCGGCGGTGGCTCATGGAGTGCCTCCCGCTCGCCTCGGCTCGCTCATGACTGACGTTCCAGAACCAAGCGGAGCGCCGACATCGCGCGCGACGTGTGGCTCTTCACCGCGCCGCGCGTGATCCCCATCGCCGCCGCGATCTGCGCTTCAGACAGATCGCCGTAGAACCGCAGCACGACCACTTCGCGCTGGCGGTCGGGGAGCGACCGCAAGGCGACGACCACGGAGGAGCGCTCGATCAGCGCCATGGCGCCATGCTCGGCACTTGGCATGTCCGGGGCCGGCTTGGGCGCGTTGCGGTCGACGACGACGCGGTGTCTCAGTACGGATCGTGATCGGTTGACTACCGCGGCACGCAAGTAGGAGAGCGTCTTCTCGCTGTCACGCAGCCGGTGCAGCCCGGCATGCAGTGCGACAAACGAGTCCTGCACGACTTCCTCCGCGGTCGAGATGTCATGGACCAGCAGGGTCGCCAGCCGCACGAGTGACCTGTAATGCGCGCCGTACAGTTCCGTTATCGCGGCATCAGCGTCAGTCGCGCGGCTTCCGTTGGCGACAACCGCGTCCAGGTACGTGCCTGCCGTAACCGGCCCCAGCGCTGTGCCCGCCACCAGGGTCTCGGTCACATTCTCTTGACGCGCGGCCGGGCCGCTAGGTTCACGTGCTGCCATCACCAGATGTAGCGCGGGACTCTCGCGCACCGCCTCGCCTCACGAATCCCACCGCTCCAAGACCCTTCTGATCCGACCTAGCACCACCGCGGACGGGCAACTCTCCCTGGGCCTGGCCCGGTCGCGGGCCCGCGGGGCGTGCCCCTGAGCGCCCGGCGGGGCAGCAGGGTCCGGATCGCCCGCATGCCGCGTGCTCACAATGCGCCGACGGCCCCATGCTGCACTCTAAGCCGCGGCGCGCTGAAGGTTCGCTGTGGTGCAACCCTATATCTAGGCAGCCCCCCTCAGCACGTCACACGTTAGTATCGGCCCGTGGCCGATTGCCGATTCTGCAAGGTCGCGGCCGGCGAGATCCCGGTCGCGCGCGTACTCGAAACAGAGCGCACGCTTGCATTTCGTGACATCAATCCGCAGGCGCCAATTCACGTGCTGGTGATCCCCAAACCGCACTATCCTGACCTGGCGAGTCTCGCCGCCGCCGGCGACGGGCTGCTGGCCGAGGTGGTCGGCCAGGCGCACGAGGTGGCGCTGTCGGAGGGCATCGCGCAGACCGGGTATCGCGTTGTCTTCAACACGGGCAGTCACGCCGGGCAGACCGTGGCGCATGCGCACGCGCATGTGCTCGGCGGCAGGGCGATGGCGTGGCCCCCTGGATGAGGCACCCGGGATGAGGCGGGGGTATTGAAGAAGAATCCGAACGAGACCGGATCGGCCGGGCAGGCCGGCGGGGCGACGTCGCTGCGAATCGTCATCCCTGAGCCACACTCGATGGTCAGCCTGCTTGGCTCGCGCGACGAGTTGCTCCAGGTCATCGAGGAGGAATTCGACTCCGACATTCACGTTCGCGGCAACGAGATCACCGTGACAGGGTCGGCCAGCGAGGCGGCCGTCGTCGGGGCGCTGTTCGAGGAGCTGACGACGCTGATCGCGAGCGGCACCGAGGTCACCGCCGAGGTCGTGCAGCGCAGCGCCGCGATGCTCAGGCGCAAGTCGGGGGCGCGCCCGGCGGACGTGCTGACCCTGGACATCCTCTCGACGCGCGGCCGGACAATCCGTCCCAAGACGCTCAACCAGAAGCGCTACGTCGACGCCATCGACAAGCACACGATCGTCTTCTCGATCGGGCCAGCCGGCACCGGCAAGACCTACCTGGCGATGGCCAAGGCGGTCAAGGCGCTTCAGGCCAAGGAGGTCAACCGGATCATCCTGACCAGGCCGGCCGTGGAAGCGGGCGAGCGGCTCGGGTTCCTGCCGGGGACCCTGTACGAGAAGATCGACCCCTACCTGCGGCCGCTCTACGACGCGCTGCACGACATGGTCGATCCCGACTCGATTCCGCGCCTGCTCACCGCGGGCACCATTGAGATCGCGCCGCTGGCCTACATGCGCGGCCGGTCGCTGAACGACTCGTTCATCATCCTGGACGAGGCGCAGAACACCTCGGCCGAGCAGATGAAGATGTTCCTGACCAGGCTCGGGTTCGGCAGCCGGATCGTGGTGACCGGCGATATCACGCAGGTCGACCTGCCGTCGGGGCAGGTCAGCGGGCTGCGCGTGGTACAGGACGTGCTCGATGGCGTGCCTGACGTGTACTTCTGCAGGCTGACCGCGCACGATGTTGTCAGGCACCGGCTGGTCGCCGACATCGTCGACGCCTACGCGCGGTACGACGCGGCCCGAGCCGCGACGGAGGCGGGCCGGCTGTCGGCCGGCCGGGCACGGCGCGATGCCAGCAGGAACCGATGACCGCGATCGCCGGCGCATCTCTGCCCTGGCGGGGCAGCTCCCTGGAGCCGCGAGCGGGAGACGCCACGTGAGCATCGAGATCGCCAACGAGTCCGGGGTCGCCGTGAACGAGGCTGCCCTGGCCGGGCTGGCCAGGCACGTGCTCGACGAGATGCGGGTGCACCCGCTCGCCGAGCTCTCGCTGCTCCTCGTGGACGAGCCCGCGATGACCGAGCTGCACGTCCGCTGGATGGGCGAGGAAGGCCCCACCGACGTGCTCGCGTTCCCGATGGACGAGCTGCGGCCGCCGCAGCCCGGCGGAGCGCAGGCCGAGCCGGGCGGTTCCGAGGGCATCCCTGGCCTGCTCGGCGACGTGGTGATCTGCCCGCAGGTCGCCGCGGCGCAGGCGCGGCGGGCCAGGCACAGCGTGACCGACGAGATCGACCTGCTCTGCGCGCACGGCATCTTGCACCTGCTCGGCTACGACCACGGGGACGCCCGCGAGCACGCGGCCATGTTCGGGCTGCAGGACCGGTTGCTGGCGTCGTGGCGAGCCGAGCAGTCGCCAGGCGGCGGAGCCGCCAACGGCCAGGCCGCTGCCGTACATCCCGGCGGGCCCGAGCCCGGCCAGAACGCCGGGACCGGCGGCTCGGCCGGCGCCGGCGACGACCAGGCGACCGCCGGTTAGCGCGTCATGGGCTGGCTGATCCTCGCAGCGGCTGCGCTCGCCCTGTTCGCCGGGCTGTGCGCCAGCGCCGACACGGCGCTGCTGCGAGTATCGCGGGCCGGCGCCAAGGAGCTGGCGACGTCGGGCCGCGAGGCCTCTGCGCCGCTCCAGGCCGTGCTGGCCGAGGTGCCGAAGTACATCGCGGTGCTGCTGCTGGCCAGGGTCGCGGCCGAGCTGGGCGCCACCCTGCTCGTCACGTGGGTGCTGCTGCACTGGTCAGGCCCCGCCTGGCGGCCGTTCCTGGTCGCGGGCGCGGTCATGACCGTGGTCATCTACGTGGTGGCCGGGATCGTGCCGCGCACGCTGGGACGGCAGTACGCGGCGAGCGTGGCCGACACCGCTGCCTCCGTTATGCAGCCGATCGTCAGGCTGATGGGGCCGATCCCGGCGATGCTGCTGGCGACCGGCCGCATGCTCGGCCGGGGCGGGCGGCAGGAGGCCGGCCCGTCCGGCGAGGAGGAGGACCTGCGCGGTCTCGTCGACCTGCTCGAGCGCCGCCGGGTGATCGAGCCTGGCGAGCGGGCGATGATCCACTCGGTATTCGAGCTCGGCGACACGATCGTGCGGGAGGTCATGGTGCCGCGCACCGACATGATCTTCGTCGAGAGCGGCAAGACGCTGCGGCAGGCGCTGTCGCTCGCGCTGCGCAGCGGGTTCTCCCGGATCCCGGTGGTCGGCGAGAACCTCGACGACGTGGTGGGCATCGCGTACCTGAAGGACATCGTCACGCGGACCTACGAGGACTCAGACGGCCTTGCCGCGGAGCCGGTGAACTCGGTCATGCGGCCCGCCACATTCGTCCCTGACAGCAAGCCGGTCGACGACCTGCTGCGGGAGATGCAGGCCAGGCAGACCCACGTGGCGATCGTGATCGACGAGTACGGCGGCACGGCGGGGCTGGTGACGATCGAGGACATCCTGGAGGAGATCGTCGGCGAGATCGCCGACGAGTACGACAGGGAGCAGCCGCCGGTCGAGTGGCTCGGCGACGGGCAAGCCAGGGTGACGGCGCGGCTGTCGGTGGACGAGCTGGCCGAGCTGTTCGAGGTCCGGATCGAGGCCGAGGACGTGGAGACCGTCGGCGGCCTGCTCGCCCAGCGGCTCGGGCGGGTTCCGATCGCCGGCTCGACCGCGACCGTGGCCGGACTGCGGCTGACCGCCGAGAACCTGGCCGGCCGGCGCAACCGGATCAGCACCGTGACCGTGCGGCAGGTCGGCGGGGACGGCGTCGGCCAGGATGCCGCGCAGGCCGCCCAGCTGGCGAATGCTCAGCCGGAGGCCGGCGAGCGGGAGGATGGCGAGCGGGAGGATGGCGAGCGGGAGGCCGGCGAGCGGGAGGCCGGCGAGCGGGAGGCCGGCGAGCGGGAGGATGGCGAGCGGGAGGATGGCCGACCGGACAGCGGCACGCCGGTGCCCGGCAACGTCGGCGCGGCCGGCCCGGCGGGGAACGGCAGGAGCTCTGGCGATCGCTCCGCGCAGAGCGCGCTCGGTGCCGGTGACCGCCCCGCGCGGAACGCGGCCGGCCGGCAGCGGCCGGCCGGCCGTGAAGCGACCGGAGATGACGCGGCGGCGCAGTAAGCTCGGTCGCGTGACAGAGGCTGAGCTCGGCCTGGAGGACCTGAAGATCATCACGCTCGCCCGCTCGGCCAGGGCGCGAGTCGGGTCGGCGGAAGGCGCCGCCGTCAGGGACGAGACCGGTCGAACCTACGCGGCGGCCGCGGTAGCCCTGCCCTCGCTGCGGGTGTCGGCGCTCACGCTGGCCGTGGCGATGGCGGTCTCCAGCGGCGCAGCGGCGCTCGAGGCGGCGGCGCTGGTCAGCGACGGCCCAGGACCGGCCCCTGAGGACATCGGCGCGGTGCAGGACATCGGGTCGGGCGCGCTGATCATTCATGCCCGATCGGACGGCACCGTGCGGGAGATACTCCGCGCGCCCCGCCTCTTACCGGGAATTTCCGTCAGGACCGGGCATTAGCCCCGGGCTCGGGTCGCCCCGATGCCGCGACCGTGCTGGGATCGGCCAGCTGGTAGGGGAGAATCACGAGCGTGGACGCGCAGCCTCGGCCGGCCAGGGCCGACGACGGGTTCTCGGCCGGCTTCGCGTGCTTCGCCGGCCGGCCGAACGTCGGCAAGTCCACCCTGATGAACGCTCTGGTGGGCACGAAGGTCGCTATCACGAGCAGTCGGCCGCAGACCACCCGCCGGGTGATCAGGGGCATCGTGCGCAGGCCAGACGCCGAACTGGTCGTCATCGACACGCCGGGACTGCACCGGCCGAGGACCCTGCTTGGCGAGCGGCTGGACAGCCTGGTCCGCTCGACGCTGAGCGAGGTGGACGTGATCGGGTTCTGCCTACCCGCGGCGGAGCGCATCGGCCCGGGCGACAAGTACCTGGCCGGCGAGCTGACCGGGCACCGGGGCACGCCGGTGGTGGCGATCGTCACCAAGACCGACCAGGCCACGACCGAGCAGGTCGCCAGCCAGCTGGCTGCCGCCGCCGACCTGGGGGAATGGGCCGACATCGTCCCGGTCTCGGCCGTGACCGGGTTCCAGCTCGACGTGCTGACCGACGTGCTCGTCGGCCATCTGCCGCCGGGCCGGCCCCTGTACCCGGACGGCGAGCTGACCGACGAGCCTGAACAGCAGCTGGTGGCCGAGCTGATCAGGGAGGCGATCCTGGAGGGCGTCCGCGATGAGCTGCCGCACTCGATCGCGGTCGTGGTCGACGAGATGGCGCCGCGGGCGGGCCGGGATGATCTCGTCGACGTGCACGCGGTCATGTACGTCGAGCGGCCGAGCCAGAAGGCGATCGTGATCGGCGCCAAGGGAGCCAGGCTCAGGGACGTCGGATCCCGCGCGCGGAGGCAGATCGAGGCGCTGCTCGGCAGCCGCGTCTACCTGGATCTGCGGATCAAGGTCGCCAAGGACTGGCAGCGGGATCCGCGGCAGCTGCGCAGGCTCGGCTTCTACGACCAGGGTTGCTAGAGGCAGACCCCAGGCCAGGGCTGCGGACGATCTCGCAGGTCAGCTTGGTTCTGGTCCGGCCACCGCGCGGGCGTGAATTCCGCGGAACCGCTGACCCAAGATTAACAGTCATGTGATGATCGGGACTCCGGCGTGCGGTGTACCCCGGCTGAACACTCGCCCCGGACGGGCGGGCAGGAGGCGAAGCAATGCTGGCCCTTGTCGGGTCGAGAGTCTGGTATCGGACGATAGGACACGGCGAATTCCACTGCGAGCGCTGCGGCGGAGACCGGCCATACCGGCACCGGTCGGGCCGGCGCCTGGCGCACGTGCTCGGCATCCCGGTGGCCTCGCTCGGCGGCACCGGAGAGCACCTGCGCTGCACGGTCTGCCGCACCTGCTACCGGGTGGACCTGCTCGCGGTCCCGACGATGGAGCAGATGCTCGTCGCCCTGCTGGCCGGGACCAAGGCGGCGGTGCTCGCGATGCTCAGGGCGGGCGACGCTGCCAGCCCGGCGGCCAGGCGCCGCGGGATCGAGATGATCAGGGCCGCTGGGGCACTGGACTACCACGACGTCGGGCTCGCCGCGGCGCTGGCCGAGCCGGCCGCGGCGGAGCGGCTGGCCGGGACCGACGGCCACGTCGGCCTGCGTCCGGCAATGGAGGCATTCGCCGTGCAACTCGAGATGCACGCCAGGGAGTGGTTCCTCGCGAAGGTTGTCGAAGTGGGGCTCGCCGACGGATCGCTGAGCGCGGAAGAGCGCGCGGTAGCCGCGACCGTCGCCAGGTACCTGGGGATGAGCGCCACGCAGGGCGCGGATGTCATCTCGCTCGCCGAGGAAGCTGCCCAGGCCGGTTAGCGGTCGGCCAGGGAACTTCGCGCGGCGCCGGGTCGCCGGGTCGTAGGCTGGCCGTGCCGCAGCCTGGCCGCGGCGGCAGGCTGGCCGCGCCGCAGGCGCGCGTTCCGGCGCTACTTGACCCATTCGGTCGCGAGCCCCGATTGGCGCGTGTGATGATCGCAGTGGTCTGGTTGGCGAGGTAAGGGCGATATCGCACGCTGGTGCCGGCGGGAGGCGCGGGATGTTCCTGATCTTCGGGCTGCGGGTCTACTTCCGTAGCGTCGGCTAGGGAACCTTCCACTGCCAGCGGTGCGGCGGAGACCGGCCCTACCGGCACAAGGCGGGCCGGCGCTGGATCCACCTGTTCTTCGTTCCGGTGATCCCGCTCGACCAGGCGGGCGAGCATGTCCAGTGCGCGCAGTGCGGCACCCGGTACGGCACCGGCGTGCTCGCGCTGCCGACCTTGGCGCAGATGCAGGAGGCGCTGCCCTCCGGGATGCGGGCGGCCGCGATCACGATGCTCAAGGCCGGCGACCCCGGCAGCAGCGCGGCCCGCCGCCGGGTCGTCGACGCGGTCAAGGGCGCCGGTGTCACCGGCTACGACGCCGCCGCGGTCGACGCCGATCTGGAGTTGGCCGATCTGCCGTCCGCCGACCTGGAGTCCGCCGGTTCGGGCGGCGGCGGGTCCGTCGCCGAGCGGCTGAACGCGCTCTCGGCCCAGCTCGCCGTCCCCGCCAGGGAGTGGTTCCTCGCCGAGATCGTAAGGATCGGGCTGGCTGACGGCGCCCTGACCGATGCGGAGCGGCAGGCGGCCAGGGAGCTCGCCGGACACCTCGGCATGACGCCCGCCCAGGCAGTCGGCGTGATCGCGCTGACCGAGGAAGGCGCGTCCGCCGGCTAGTCGCGCCGAGCGGCCCGACCGGCCCGACCGGCTGATCAAAATTCTGTTCGAATCAGTTGCCATTTTTCTGGGGTATACGATAGTATATTCGCAACGAAGCGTTTCCCGCATTTGCCGCAGGAGCCGCCGATGCCAGACCAGCCAGCCGGCCAGCCGCCTCCCCGGCCGGACAGCCCTCCCGGGACGGACAGCCGTCCGGGGGCAAGCGGCCGCCCCGGCCGCCGTCTCGGGCCGGACGGCGGCCGGGACGCGGCCGGGGTGCTGGTGTTCCCCGGCGACGCGGGCTGGCTGCCTCCCCCCGAGCCGACCGACGCGGAGCTGGCGGGCTGCTGGCCCGACCCCGACACCGGGCCGCCGGACGGCGAGGACGCCTGGCTGGCTGACCTGGCCATCGGCCAGCTCGACGCGCTCGCCGCCGAGCTCGCGGCGGCCAGGCCGCCGGCGCCGCGGGAGTCGGTCGGCGCCGGGTTCACCCACCGCCCGGCCGCCGCCGGCATCGCGGCGGGCGAGCCCGGTTGGGAGCCGCTCTACGCGGCTCCCCGGCCCGGCCGCACGGCGGCCGGGTTCGCGGCCGGGGGGCCGCTGGACGCCGCCCCGGCCGGGGTGGTGCTGGCGCAGTTCGCCCAGGACGCGGCCGACGGCGGCCTGGCCGCGCTGTCCGACGACGAGCTGGTCGGCGTGCTGTGCGCCGCGCGTCGGCTGGCGTCCTGGCAGGCCGCGGCCGAGCTGGCCGCCGCCGCCGAGATCGACGCCCGCCGGCTGCGCGACGCCGCGGCCCGCGGCGGCGCCTCCGGCGCCGGATCCTCGGCGGCCAGCGAGCACGTGGCTGCCGAGCTGGCCGCGGCGCTGACGCTGACCGGGCGGGCCGGCGACGGGCTGCTCGCCCTGGCCCGGCAGCTGACCGGCCTGCCCGGCGTGCTGGCCGCGCTGGCGGCCGGGCGGATCGACCTGGCCAAGGCCCGGGTGTTCGCCGCCGAACTCGCCGCCCTCAGCGATGTGGCGGCCAGCCGCATCGCCGCCCGCTACCTGGACCGCGCCCCGGGCTGGACCACCAGCCAGCTGCGCCGCGCCCTGCGCGCCGCGGTCCTGGCCGCCGACCCCGCCGCCGGCAAGCGCCGCGCCGAGCACGCCCGCAAGGACACCCGGGTCGAGGCCTGGCAGGAAGGCTCGGGCAACGCCGCCCTGTCCGGCCGCGAGCTCCCCGCCGCCCGGGCCATCGCCGCCGACGCCCGGATCGGCCAGATCGCCCGCGCCCTCAAAGCCAACGGCGCCCCCGGCACCCTCGACCAGCTCCGCGCCCACGTGTTCCTGGCCCTGCTCCTCGGCAACGACCCCGCGACACTCCCCGGCGGCGACCAGGGCACTCCGCGGCCCCGCGCAGGCGGCCCGGGCGGCCCGGGCGGCCCGGGCGGCGTCATCCACCTCACCCTGCCCGCCCTGACCTGGCTCGGCCTGGCCGGCCGGCCCGGCGACCTGGCCGGCCTGGGACCGGTTGACGCCTGCACCGCCCGCGACCTGGCCGCCCAGCTCGCCGCCAGCGGCACCGCCGCCTGGCACGTCACCCTCACCACCCCCGACGGCCGCGCCCTCGCCCACGCCTGCCCCAGCGGCCAGCCACCCCCAGCCGGCCCGCCCCGGCAAACAGGACCACCCCGAGCCACCGGACCGCCCGGCGACACCGGGCCCCCCGGCGACACCGGAGTCCCCCGCGGAACCGGACCGCCGGCAAGCCCCGGACCAGCCGGCCCCCGCGCAGCCTGGCTAGCCGGACTCGCCTTCGACTGGCTCGAACGCTCCCCCTGCCAGCACACCCGCCAGACCCCCGCCTACCAGCCCGGCCCAAAGCTTCGGCACCTGCTCACCATCCGCAACCCCACCTGCACCGCCCCCGGCTGCCGCCGCCCCGCCACCCGCTGCGACAACGAGCACACCATCCCGCACGACCAAAGCGGACCCACCTGCGAGTGCAACTGCGGGCCCGTCTGCCGCCGGCACCACAGAACCAAGCAGGCACCCGGATGGTCCCTCGCCCAGCCCCAGCCCGGCACCCTGGCCTGGACCACCCCCAGCGGACGCACCTACATCACCCGCCCCGAGCCATACCCGATCTGATCTAACCGCTGGGCGAGGTCGGCCGCGACGAGCAAGATCCACCGGATACACCCAGCCGCGCGCATGCGCGAGAATGACACCGTGAGTATCTACCGCGATGACGGCATCGTGCTGCGCACCCAGAAGCTGGGCGAGGCCGACCGCATCGTCACCGTCCTTGCCCGCAAGTCCGGCCGGGTCAGGGCGGTCGCCAAGGGCGTACGCAAGACGAAGTCGCGGTTCGGAGCCCGGCTCGAGCCCTTCACCCATGTCGACCTGCTGCTGTACACCGGGCGGACGCTGGACGTGATCACTCAGGCCGAGACGGTCCGCAGCTACGGAGAAGCGCTGACCGGCGACTACCCGAGGTACACCACGGGGACCGCGATGCTGGAGACGGCCGAGCGGTTCACGGTGATCGAGAAGGAGCCGGCACTGCGCCAGTTCCTGCTGCTCGTAGGCGGGCTGCGGACGCTGGTTGACGGCGGTCATGAGCCGAGGCTGGTGCTCGACGCCTACCTGCTGCGCTCGCTGGCCGTCGCCGGGTACGCCCCGGCCCTGGAGGAGTGCGCGATCTGCGGCACCCGGGCGCCATCGCCGTCTCAGCCGGCCGAGTCCGCACCGGCCGAGTCCTTGCCGGCCGAGTCCTTGCCGGCCGAGTCCTTGCCGGCCGAGTCCGCCCCGGCCGAACCTGAGCCCAACGGCATGACCCGGGCCACCGCGACGCCGCGGCGCGGGTCGGCGCGCCGCACGTTCGGCGTCGCCGCGGGCGGCCTGGTCTGCCGGTCCTGCTGGGCGCCGGGCTCCGCCACCGCCGCCGCGCCGACCATCGACCTGATGAGCGCGCTGCTGCGCGGTGACTGGGGGATCGCCGACGCCAGCGAGCGGCGGTACCGGGTGGAGTGCAGCGGCCTGGTCGCCGCTTACGTGCAATGGCACCTGGAGCACTCGATCCGCTCGCTGCGGCACGTGGAGCATGCGTGAGCCGCGGCGAGAGGGCCGCGGCTGACGGCCGTCGCTCCGGGCCGCCGCGTTTGGTCAGGCCGCCAGAGCCGCATGTCACCGGCGCCCGGCCGCCGCAGATCCCGGCCGAGCTGGTGCCCAGGCACGTCGCGCTGGTGATGGACGGCAACGGCCGGTGGGCCAAGCAGCGCGGCCTGCCGCGGACCGAGGGGCACAGGGCAGGCGAGTACTCGCTGTTCGACGTGATCATGGGCGCGATCGAACTGGGCATCCCGTACCTGTCCGCCTACGCGTTCTCGACCGAGAACTGGCGCCGGTCGCCCGACGAAGTCCGGTTCCTGATGGGCTTCAACCGCGACGTGATCCGGCGGCGCCGGGACCAGCTCAACGAGATGGGGGTGCGGGTCCGCTGGGCCGGGCGCCGGCCGAGGCTGTGGCGCAGCGTGATCACCGAGCTCGAGGACGCCGAGCGGATGACCGTCGGCAACTCGGTGCTCACACTGCAGTTCTGCGTCAACTACGGTGGCCGCGCCGAGATCGCCGATGCCGCCGCGGCTATCGCCGCCGACGTCGCGGCGGGCAAGCTGCGCGCCGACAAGGTCGACGAGAAGGTTTTCGCCCGGTATCTCGACGAGCCGGGAATTCCCGACGTCGACCTGTTCGTGCGCTCGTCCGGCGAGCAGCGGACGTCCAACTTCCTGATCTGGCAGTCGGCCTACGCCGAGTTCGTGTTCCTCGACACGCTCTTCCCGGACTTCGACCGGCGGCACTTGTGGCAGGCATGCGAGATCTTCGCGCGCCGGGATCGGCGGTACGGCGGCGCCAAGCCGAACCCGCTGTCCGAGGCGCTGCCTGGCCCGCCAGCACGCTCCTGACCGGGTCGCGGCGGAGTCCGGGCGCCGATGTCGAAAACTGGTCGCTGGCTCCGACGTCCCGGTGAACGCTGCCGGTCAGGCAGCCGGCCGAACAGGAGCCTGTCATGCTTATCCGCTCGCGCATATCCGCTCGCGCACGGGAGTCAGCGTCGATGGATTCGCGGCGAACCGGGCCGGAGTGCCGACCCTGGCGCTCGTGCCCGGCTTCGACCCAGGAGCGTGCCACGGCTTTCCCGAGTTCATCAGGGACTGCGACGCCGTGGTCATGGGCCGCTCGACCTTCCTGCCCGCGCTGGGCGCGCCGCGCTGGCCGTGGGAAGGCCTGCAGGTCTTTGTCCTGACGTCCACACCGTTGCCCGCGGCCACGCCACGCGATGTCGTCGTCGCGTCCGGCGGCCCAGCCGCGATGGCCGGGCAGCTTCGCTCACGTGCCTCGGGCGGAGACGTCCACCTGGTGGGTGGCCCGACGACGATACGGGGCGTTCCTGGAGATCGGCGAGCTGGACCGGCTGGAAATCGTGGTCCTGCCCGTCCTGCTCGGCGACGGGATTCCGCTGTCCCCGGCGGGCGCGCCGGCCGTTCCGCTACGGCTGGTGCGGGCGGATCGGACCTTTGCCGACGGATCGGCCGAACTCGTCTACGCGCCGGCGGCCGCGGCGGGCTGATCCGCTCCGCGCGTCGCGGCGGGCTCGGAGGCCGCCGCCTAGCCGTGCACTCCCCGGATGACGGCCGCGGCGAGAATCAGGCCGACCGTGACGACGCGCAGCAGGCGGCCCTGGCCGGACAGCCGCGGCCAGGAGACCGCCGCCAGCCAGCCGAGCACCGCGGCGAGGCCGCACAGTGCGGCCGCCCCGGCCCATCCGCGAACGGCCAGCCCGGTCACCAGCAGCGCGACCGCGAGCACGGGCAGCAGCCACGCAGGCAGTTGGTGCAGCCAGAGCAGCGGCGTGGCGCTGCTCTGCTCGACCGAGGCCCTGGTCGGCGTGGCATCGGGGGTGAACAGTGTGTCGCCCTGCGGCAGCGGCCGCGGCGGCCTGGAGCGGCCAGGGCCCGCCTGACGCGCCCGAGCCGCCTGGCGAGCCTGACGCGCCTGGCGAGCCTGCGGGCCTGCACGGCGGGCGCGATTGGTGCTCAAGGGTTCGGTCCTTCCCTGGTTCCTGGCCGGTGACCGCACCTGGCCGCCGGTCCAAAATCCGGTTGCGGAGTGCCAGGTCACCGACCCACGATAGCCGGAATACCTGGTCGGCCGATCCCGCTAAGCTTGCAGGACCGCAGCCGTCCCGCCGGGATCGCGCGTTGTCCCGCACTCTGTCAATCGCCTCATGGCGCTGGAGAAGAAATCTGATGGCTCGTCGCAGCGACCGCATGGAGACCGTAGTCAGCCTCTGCAAGCGGCGGGGGATCGTGTACCCGTCCAGCGAGATCTACGGCGGCCTGCGGGCGTCCTGGGACTACGGCCCGCTCGGCGTGGAGATCACGAACAACATCAAGCGGCAGTGGTGGAAGTCGGTGGTGACCGAGCGCGACGACATCGTCGGCCTGGACTCCAGCGTGATCCTGGCCCCCGAGGTGTGGCAGGCCAGCGGCCACGTCACCGAGTTCGTCGACCCGCTCATTGAGTGCCAGTCGTGCCACCGCCGGTTCCGCGCGGATCATCTGATCGAGGCCTACCAGGACAAGCACGAGGGCAAGGAGCCCACCCGCGGCCTCGCCGACCTGGCCTGCCCTCACTGCGGAACGCGCGGCGCGTTCACCGAGCCGCGGATGTTCAACCTGCTCCTGCGCACCTACCTCGGCGCAGTGGAGCGGGACGGGGAGGCGGGCGGGGACTCTGGCCTGGCCTACCTCCGCCCGGAGACCGCACAGGGAATCTTCATCAACTACAAGAACGTGCAGCAGACCTCGCGCAAGAAGATCCCGTTCGGGATCGGCCAGATCGGCAAGTCGTTCAGGAACGAGATCACCCCGGGCAACTTCATCTTCCGCACTCGCGAGTTCGAGCAGATGGAGATGGAGTTCTTCGTCAAGCCGGGCAGCGACGAGGAGTGGCACGAGCGCTGGATCCAGACCCGGCTGGCCTGGTACCGCGATCTCGGCCTGAACGCGGAGAACCTGCGGCTCTACGATCATCCGGCCGAGAAGCTCTCGCACTACTCCAAGCGGACCGTCGACATCGAGTACCGGTACGGCTTCCCCGGCAGCGAGTGGGGCGAGCTCGAGGGAGTCGCCAACCGCACCGACTTCGACCTGTCCACGCACGCGAAGGCGTCCGGCGAGGACCTGTCCTACCTGGACGACGAGTCGGGGGAGCGGTACGTGCCCTACGTGATCGAGCCGGCCGCCGGCGTGGGGCGGTCGATGCTGGCGTTCCTGCTCGACGCCTACGCCGAGGACGAGGCCCCCGACGCCAAGGGCAAGCCGGAGAAGCGGACCGTGCTGCGCCTCGACCACCGGCTGGCGCCGGTCAAGGTCGCCGTGCTGCCGCTGTCACGCAACGCCGACCTGTCACCCAAGGCCCGCGACGTCGCCGCGCTGGTCCGCAAGCACTGGAACGCCGACTTCGACGACGCCAGCGGGATCGGCCGCCGCTACCGCCGCCAGGACGAGATCGGCACCCCGTGCTGCGTCACCGTCGACTTCGACAGCCTGAACGACCAGGCGGTGACGGTACGCGAGCGGGACTCGATGCTGCAGAAGCGGATCGGGATCGACGGCCTCATCGACTACTTGTCGGAACAGCTCGCTGGCTGCTAGCCCCGCGTGAGCGTCAGGCCGACGCCGGTGATGTGGCGCTTGTCGTCACGGCGGCCGGTCCTGCCGCGGCCGCCGGCCTCGCGGCGCCCAGGTGGCGGCGGCCGGTCAGGAAGGCGAGGCCGTACAGGCCGGCGACGACGATCAGCAGGGTCCGGTAGCCAGTGACCAGCGACAGGTACTCGATCACGCCTCCGGCCATCGCGCCGAGCAGGTTGGCCGCGAAGGCGACGGTTGAGTCGCCGACGTCACGGAACCGCTGCGTGAAGACCAGGTTGGCCAGGAAGATCGGCGCGAACGCGATCAGCACGGCCAGCGCGAACCGCGGGACGGGGGTGAGCGCGAGCAGCGACTCCTGCGGCACGATCCAGGCGACGGCGAGCGTGGCAAGCAGCCCGGCGTAGAGCAGTTGCGGCCGCCTGACGACCACCCGCCGCGAGGTCTGCACGGCGGCCAGCACCGCGAGCAGGACGCCGGCGAACACGAGCGCGTTGACGAACCACGTGGTCCCGAACAGCAGCGCGAACTGGACCACGCTCTTGGTCTCGAGCAGCATGAACGCCGCGCCCATGAAGAACAGGTCGGCGAAGCGGCCGACCCTGCGGTACGGGCCGGACACGGTGCGCACGAGCAGCACCGAGGCGAGCAGGATCAGTGCCAGCGTCACCAGGTAGAACGACGGGATGGTGTTGGCGGCCAGGTAGATGAACGGGTGATCGTCGGTCGCAGGCGCCAGCACCGATGCCGGGCGGTGCCAGGTCTTGATGCACTGCACGGTCGCCGGGTTGACGCTGATCGTGAGCACGGAGAGCTGTTGCTCGTGCAGGCCGACCGAGGTGGCGCACGGGGCGTGCCCGTAGGCCACGTCGAGGGTGTTCGCCAGCCGGTCCTTGAGCCAGGCCGTGCGGTAGTAGTTGTACATCGCGAAGACGCCGGTGCCGGGCACCAGGTGGGCGCGCGCGGACTGGATGGCCTGGAGCGTGAACAGGTAGCTTTCCAGCCGGAGCGAGGACTGCCCGGCCACCAGGGTGAGCGAGTCAGGCAGGGCGAAAAGGATCAGGTCGTACTTCTTCTTGGTTTGGGACAGGAACGCCCGGCCGTCGTTGATGTGGACGCTCACGCGCGGGCTCTGATAGGGCCGGTCCGTGTTGAGCCTGGTGCCTATCTTGTAGATCATCGGATCGATCTCGACCGCGTCGACGTGCCTGGCGCCCATTCGCAGCGCCCCGGCGACGTCGTTGCCGGTCCCCGCGCCGACGACCAGGACGTTGTTGAGAGAGTTGCCTGGCGCCTGGAGGTAGGGCGTGTAGAAGATGCGCGGCCGCCGCGCGGCCGCGGTGATCGCCTGATGCGGGATGCCGTTGACCATGACCGGGATGGTCTGGGCAGCGGTCGTCGCGCCGACGGTTATCCGGTAGTAGGGGGACCACAGGTCACGGGAGGCCATGCTCTGCGCGGTGAGGATGCCCGCCAGGGCCCCGAGCGCCGCGAACTGGATCAGCCCGATCCGGCTGCCGTACGCCACGAGCAGCGCCACGGCCGTGATGATCCCCCAGGCCAGCGGCTTCGCGTCGAAGAAGGACAGGGCGGAGAACGCGGCGATGCCGACGATGCTGCCCGCTATGTCGAGCCGGTAGGCATCGAGCGGCTTGAACTGCACGAAGGTCCGCGCGACCCCCTCTCCGATCATCGCCATCACGACGGCGACGGCCAGGAAGATGACCGGCAGCATCAGCCAGGTCGGCAAGCCGGTGGTCTTCAGCGCGCCGAAGAAGATCAGCTGCCTGCCCGAGGTGTGACTGATCTGGACCGGGAACCGCAGCACGAAGAGCACGAGCAGTGCCAGGGCGACGGGGGTCCACGGAAAGAGATTGATCCTGGACCTGGCGCGCAGGAATCCGATGCCGATGCCGAGGAAGCTGCCGAGCAGGACGAAGTTCGAGTAATAGGACAAGTAGACGATGTTTGCGCCAAGCCACCTGATGAGTGCCAGTTCGACAAAAAGCATCAGGAAGCTCAGCAGCACGAGCCGGAGCTTGGCCGAGCCCGCAGGTTCGCCGGCGGTGCCGCCGGCCGCCGGTCGCGGCGACGTGACAGCCCGCCGCGGCGACGCAACAGCGTCCCGGCCGAGCAGCAGCTCGGCGGCTCGGCTGACCGGAGAGCACGTCGGCTCGGGGCGGGCCGCAGCAGGCCGGGAGTTACCTGCGTCGCTGGTCATGGGCATGCGGTCCCATCCTCTGTGAAAGGGGACAAGACAAACCTACCGTTGCTGGCAGCGGCCAGACCTTTGTTCGGGCCAATTCGGCAATTGCCAACAATTAGCAATTCTTCGCCGCCACCCAACCCCGTCACGAGGCCGCCAGTTTTCTGCTCATATCTAAAAGACTCTGGCAACGACCGAATGTTGCATGAGCCGGCTCACTCGGTCCCGTCTGGCGAGGTCCTCGGGTAGCGGCGGAAGACTTCCGCTGCCGCCCGGTGGAACCCGTCCGGCAGCCCGGCGGCCGCCATCGTTGCGGCGATCTCGTCCATCTCCGCTGTCCAGCGCCAGCCCTTGCTGAGCGCTGACCGCGCCGCGCCGTCCGACCTGGCCTGGAGTCCGGGCTGGGAGAGCGTCCACTCGTCAAGCAGGGAGTCGGAGACGCCGCGGGCGTCGGCCAGTGCTCGCACGGCGAGCAGCAGCGCCGCGGAGCCCTTTGTCCAAGCCGCGTAGGCCATCTTGACCGACGAGGCCGACCAGGCGTCTCCGGCGACCAGCCTGGCATCGAGCGCGGTGCCGTCGAACAGGTCGCGTACCAGGTAAGCGGCGGGTCCTGACAGGTACAGCCTGGTGCTGCCTGCGGTGCCGGGCGGCGGGCCGATGATGCCGCCGTCGACATAGGTCGCACCGCCGTCCTCCACGATCCTGGCTGCTTCGCGTGCGGTCTGCGGCGAGACGGCGTTCGCGTCGACGTACGTGCCACGGAAACCCCGTACCGACCGCGCGACGTCAAGAGCCGCATGCGGCGGGCAGACCGAGATGATGACGCCGGCCTGGCCGGCGATCGCCGAAGCGGTGCCGGCGTCGGCGAGGCCAGCGGCGCGGGCCCGTGCCGCTGTCTGCGGGCTGCGGTCCCGCGATGCCCACAGCACGATGTAGCCGCGCTGAACCAGGCATTGTCCGACCGCCGAGCCCATCTCGCCCGGATACAGCAGCCCTATTGGCCGGTCGTTCGGCATTCGCATGCTTGAGTCTGGCACGCCGCGCGGAGGCCAGCAGCGCCCGGTCGTTGCCGTCTCCGGTGCTCTCGTGACTTACCAGGCCGCGGCAGGGAAGGCTATCCGGCCGGAACTGGGAAGGATCGTCACCCGCGCGCCCCTGATGATCCCGATCTCGCCGGGATGCCCGGGAGGTGCGCTCACGACCAGCGTCCGGCCCGACCTGTTGGTCCAGAGAACGTCCATCGCCATGCCAGGGGAGTCCGCCCCCATCGGCCTCCAGTCGAGTTTCCTGAGCAGACGTCCGGTGACGGCGGAGAACTCGGCGAACCCGCCTGTGGTTCCCGAACGAGTCGTGACCGGCGCCACGATCTTCTTGCCGTTCGGGGTGAGCATGGCCACGTCAGGCACCAGGCCGGTCGGGGTGGCGTGGTTCCGGCCGCGGTACAGGCGGACCGCGAGCTTGCTGCCGGCCACCAGGTCGGTGCCCGGCTCTTTCGTGTCGAGCAGGCGCACGCCGGTGGTTCCCGGCATGACCGTGCCGCGGCCGGCCTTGCGGAAGCCGTACCAGTTGAACGCCAGAGTGGCGTCGTTGGCTGCCCAGCTCAGCGACCAGGGATCCAGGGTGCCGGCCGCCACGGTTCCCTGCGAGCTTGTCCACGTGCGGAGGGCACCGGTGGTGATGTTCAGTATGCGGATTTCCTCGCTCGGTGGCCTGGCGGCGTTGCCCCTGCGCCGGAACGCCACCGCAAGCCTGCTGGCGTCCGGAGACAGCGCGAAGGCGTCGAACGACGCCCCGGCGGGGACCCGCGGCATCCCCAGCCTGGTCAGCCGGGTCATGTGGCTGACCGGGTTGAACCGAACGAGGTAGAACGTCACAGCGGGAAGCCGGCGTGCCGGGTAGACTTCGGCGGCAACGGCGAACGTCCGGTCGTCGGCCGCCGCGGACACGGCGGCAAAGGTGCCATAGGGCGCAGGCACCGCGATAGCCGCGGCGAGCGCCCCCGTCGAGGTGGCGTAGATCCCGGCGAGATGTCTGTGGTCCGACCGCAGCGACTGGGCGCCGGTCAGCGCGATGTAGTACGGCGGGACGGCGCGCGAGTCAGGTGTGCTGGACACCTGCGAGCCGGGGGCGGCCCGGCTCAGGTGGGCGACGGCGGCTACTCCCGCGGCGATGGCGAGCACCGCGGCCGCGGCCGCTGCAGGCGCCATCCACCGGCTGGAAAACAAGCGCCGCCGCCCGGCGGCATGCCCGGTGCCGTTATGCCGGCCCCGGCTCGATGGCAGGTGCAGCGGCGGCACCGCGTCGGCGGGAACATCGTCGGCGACCTCGTGCAGGGCATCGCGCAGGTGATTCTCGATCATGCTCACGACGCCTCCCTGAGCAGGCGTTCAAGTGATGCCAGCGCCCGGTGTCTGGTCGATCTGACCGTGCCGGGCCTGATCCCCAGATCGCCGGCGATCTGCTCATCGGAGAGGTCGAGGTAATACCTGAGCACCAGGACCTCCCGCTGGCGCGTCGGCAGCCGCCGGAGCGCGAGCACCACCTCGCGGCGTTCCTCGCTGGACAGGACCGCCGCCTCCGCGGATACCACGGCTGGCTGGTACGCGGTGACCCGGTCCTGCAGGCGGCCGCGGCGCAGCGCCGACCGGCAGCCGTTGAGCACGGAGGACCTGACGTAGCCAAGAGCCTTCTCCTTGTCGGCAAGGTGCTCCCAGCGCCGGTACAGGCCGCAGAACGCATCATGGACCACGTCCTCCGCGCCGGGCCGGTTGCCGAGCATGATGTGGGCAAGCCGGATCAGGCTGAGCGCATGCTCGTGGTACAGCGCCGTGACGGCGACCGACGGATCGTCCGGCTCGAGCCAGTCAGGCATGCTCGCCACACACTCGTCCTCTGGCCATGCCCGTGCGCCGGAAATGCCGGCCATGCCGGCGGCAGGCGCCGGCGCCGCCCGGGACTCAAGGTCCATGCCATGAAGACGATGGGCGGGGCGATTTGTTGCCCGGCGTGCTCAACTTCCGGCGTGCTCAACTTCCGGCGTGCTCAACTCCGGCAGGCTCAACTGACTGTGCAGCGGGCATGAAACACGCCAGGCTCGGTAGAGTCGTGCACGAGGGCCGAGAAGGCCGCGATCACTGAGCCGCTGGGTGCCCAGCAGTCCCGGGGGTCCCGGGGGTTGCCCCCCGGGCCAGCTAGGGATGCCGGGCCCGCGGCACCGCAAGGAGAGCGCGCAGTGCCGAAGCTTGTCTATGACTTCATCGAGGGCAACAAGGACATGAAGGACCTGCTCGGCGGTAAGGGTGCGAACCTCGCCGAGATGACCAACCTTGGCCTGCCCGTCCCGCCCGGCTTCATCATCAGCACCGACGCGTGCCGGCACTACCTGAGCCACGGCAGCGTCCCCGACAGCCTGGCCGCCGAGGTGACCGAGCACCTGTCCCTGCTGGAGCAGGCGATGGGCAGGACCCTCGGCGACCACGACGACCCCTTGCTGGTCAGCGTCAGGTCCGGCGCCAAGTTCTCGATGCCGGGGATGATGGAGACCGTACTGAACATCGGCATGTCCGACTTCTCGGTGCACGGCCTGGCCAAGCAGGCGGGCAACGAGCGGTTCGCCTGGGACTCCTACCGCCGGCTGATCCAGATGTTCGGCAAGACCGTGCTCGACATCGACGGCCAGGAGTTCGAGCACGCGATCGACGAGGCGAAGCAGGCCAAGGGCACCAAGAACGACCTCGACCTGGACGCCAGCGACATGAAGGCGCTGGTCGACACCTTCAAGCAGATCGTCAAGAAGCAGACAGGACGCGACTTCCCGCAGGATCCGCGCGAGCAGATGGACATGGCGGTCAACGCCGTCTTCGACTCATGGAACGCCGACCGCGCGATCTTGTACCGGCGGCAGGAACGGATCCCGTCCGACCTGGGGACCGCCGTCAACATCGTCGCGATGGTCTTCGGCAACCTGGGCCAGGACTCGGGCACCGGCGTGGCGTTCACCAGGGACCCGGGCAGCGGCCAGCAGGGCGTGTACGGCGACTACCTGCAGAACGCGCAGGGCGAGGACGTCGTGGCCGGCATCCGCAACACCGTCCCGCTGCAGGACCTCGAGCGGATAGACGCCAAGTCCTACGCCGAGCTGATGTCGATCATGCAGACGCTGGAGAACCACTACAAGGACCTGTGCGACATCGAGTTCACGATCGAGCGCGGCAAGCTGTGGATGCTGCAGACCAGGGTCGGCAAGCGGACGGCGGGAGCGGCCTTCAGGATCGCGGTCCAGCTGGTCGACCAGGGCCTGATCGACATAGACGAGGCGCTGCGCCGGGTCGAGGGCGCGCAGCTCGCCCAGCTGATGTTCCCCAGGTTCGGCGACAGCGCTGACGCCACGCTGATCACCAAGGCGATCAGCGCCTCCCCTGGAGCCGCGGTCGGCAAGGCCGTCTTCGACTCGGCGACCGCGGTGCAGTGGGCCGACCGCGGCGAGGACGTGATCCTGGTCCGCCGCGAGACCAACCCCGACGACCTGCACGGCATGATCGCCGCCCGCGGCATCCTGACCAGCCGGGGCGGCAAGACCAGCCACGCCGCCGTGGTCGCCCGCGGCATGGGCAAGACCTGCGTGTGCGGCGCCGACCAGCTCGAGGTCGACGTCAGCGCCGGGCAGTTCGGCGCGCCAGGCGGCGTGACCGTCCGCCAGGGTGACGTGGTCTCGATCGACGGCACGTCGGGAGCGGTGTACCTGGGCGAGGTCCCGGTCGTCGCGTCGCCCGTGGTCGAGTACTTCGAAGGCAGCCTCGACCCGCAGGCTGACGAGCTGGTCGGCGCAGTGCACCGGATCATGACCCACGCGGACCAGCGGCGCAGGCTCGGCGTCCGGGCCAACTCCGACACCGGCGAAGACTCGGCCCGCGCGGTCCGGTTCGGCGCCGAGGGCATCGGCCTGACCAGGACCGAGCACATGTTCCTCGGCGAGCGCCGGCAGCTCGTCGAGCGGCTGATCCTGGCCGAGGACGACGCGGGCAGGCGGGCGGCGCTGGCCGAGCTCGAGCCGCTGCAGCGCGGCGACTTCGTCGAGATCCTCGCGGCCATGGACGGCCTGCCGGTCACGATCAGGCTGCTCGACCCGCCGCTGCACGAGTTCCTGCCCGACCTGACCGACCTGTCGGTCAAGGTGGCGCTGGCCGGAGACCAGGCCACCGGCAAGGACCGCAAGCTGCTCGATGAGGTCCGCAGGCTGCACGAGCAGAACCCGATGCTCGGCCTGCGCGGCGTGCGGCTCGGCCTGGTCATCCCCGGCCTGTACGCGATGCAGGTCAGGGCGATAGCGCACGCGGCGGCCGACCGGATCAGGGCGGGCGGCAACCCCAGGCCGGAGATCATGATCCCGCTGGTCGGCGCCGTGCAGGAACTCGAGGCGGCCCGCGAGGAGGCCGAGAGGGTGCTGGCCGAGGTCGCGGCGGAGACCGGGGTCAGCGGCCACACGCTGATCGGCACGATGATCGAGGTGCCGCGGGCGGCGCTGACCGCGGGCCAGATCGCCACGGCGGCCGAGTTCTTCTCGTTCGGTACCAACGACCTGACCCAGATGGGCTGGGGGTTCTCCAGGGACGATGTGGAGGGCGCGTTCTTCGGCCGCTACATCGAGATGGGCATCTTCGGCGTCTCGCCGTTCGAGACCCTGGACGCGGACGGCATCGGCAGGCTGGTCAAGATCGCCGTCGCTGAGGGCCGGGCGACCCGTCCCGACCTGAAGATCGGCGTCTGCGGCGAGCACGGCGGCGACCCCGAGTCGGTGCGCTTCTTCCACGGGGCCGGCCTGGACTACGTCTCGTGCTCGCCGTTCCGCGTCCCGGTCGCCCGGCTCGAGGCGGGCCGCGCGGTCGCGCTCGAGGCAGCAGGAGGCAGCGACAGCAGGTGACCGAAGGCGGCGAATGCTGGACCGAAGGCAGCGAATGCTGGACCGAAGGCTATGACGGGCACGCGACGGCCAGGTTCGCGCCCGAGCCCGTCAAGCGTGGCCACAGCCAGGAGCGCAGCCCGTTCCAGCGGGACCGCGCCCGGGTGCTGCACAGCTCGGCGCTGCGCAGGCTCGCCGCGAAGACGCAGGTCGTGGAGGTCGGGCAGGCCGACTTCCCGCGCACCAGGCTGACCCACTCGCTGGAGTGCGCCCAGATCGGCAGGGAGCTGGGCGCCGCGCTCGGCTGCGATCCCGACCTGGTCGACGCGGCCTGCCTGGCGCACGATCTCGGGCACCCGCCGTTCGGCCACAACGGGGAGTCCGCGCTGGCCCAGGTAGCGGCGGCGTGTGGCGGGTTCGAGGGCAACGCGCAGAGCCTGCGCCTGCTGACCAGGCTCGAGGCCAAGGTCCACGGCGCCGGCCTGAACCTGACCAGGGCCACCCTGGACGCCACGCTGAAGTACCCGTGGCTGGCGTCGCGCGCGGACGGCGCCGCCGGGAAGTACGGCGGCTATGACGACGACGCGGGGGTTTTCGCCTGGATTCGGGACGGGGCTCCGGCCGGCCGGGGCTGCCTGGAGGCGCAGGTCATGGACTGGGCCGACGACGTCGCGTACTCCGTGCACGATCTCGAAGACGGCCTGCACAGCCGGCTGATCCTGCTCGGCCGGCTGCGTGAGGTGTCCGAGCGCCGTCAGGTCGCCGAGCTCACCCTGGCGCGGTACTGCCCGCCGGGCTCGGTCACGGTCGACGAGCTGTGCGAGACGTTCGGCAGCGGAAAGAGTGCGCACTGCTCAAGGGGGTGACCGCGTACTACGTGATGGGGCGAGCCGGCGTGGTCGCGTCGCAGGCCAGGGAGCGGGAGGTGCTGACCGAGCTGGCGGCGGCGCTGGCGGCCGGCGCGCCCGAGTCGCTCGATCCCATGTTCCGGCCCGACTACCAGGCGGCGGGCTCCGACGCGGCCCGGCTTCGAGTGGTCGTCGACCAGGTCGCGTCGCTGACCGACACCTCGGCGACGGCCTGGCACGCCAAGCTCTGCGGGTAACCCTCTGGTCAGCCGCCGATCGCGGTCTCCGGGTCGCGGCCCGACCTGACCAGCGTGAGGATCTCGCCGAGGCCGTCGAGCGACCAGCCGTCCTCGCGCACGTCAACCGAGACCCTCGCGCCCGCCACGTGCAGCGACGCGATGTGCAGCGGCAGGAACCTGGCCGGGATCGCCGGATCGCACCAGAGCTTGCCGGCCGGCACCGACGGGTCGAACCGCAGCAGCGTCCGCAGGAGGTGGAACGGGGCGGCCGAGGCCCATGCCTGCGGCGAGCAGGAGGTCGGGTAGCTGACCGGCTCACCGAACTCGGATCGGTCGAAGCCGCAGAACAGCTCGGGCAGCCGGCCGCCGAACCACTCGGCCGCCTCCAGGATGCCGGCGAAGACCTGCTGGGCCTCCTTCACGAAGCCGTACCGCATCAGGCCGGCCGCGCAGATCGCGTTGTCGTGCGGCCAGACCGACCCGTTGTGGTAGCTCATCGGGTTGAACGCGTTGCTCGACCTGGCCAGCGTCCTGATCCCGAAGCCGGAGAACATGTCCTCGCCGGTCAGGTGCCTGGCGACGGCGGCGGCCTTGCCCGCGTCGACGATCCCGGTCCACAGGCAGTGGCCCATGTTGGAGCCCAGCGAGTCGATCTGCCGCTTCTGCCCGTCCAGCCCGAGCGCGAAGTAGCCATTGTCGGCGATCCAGAACTTCCGGTTGAACTCGTCCTTCAGGTCCTGCGCCTTCTGCGCCCAGTAGTCCGCTCCCGCCACGTCCTCGCGTTCGGTGCAGAAGTGCGACTTGGCCAGAAACGCGGCGTAGACGTAGCCCTGCACCTCGGCCAGGGCGATCGGCGGCTCGGCCATCGTGCCGTCCGCGAACGTGATGCCGTCGAACGAGTCCTTCCAGCCCTGGTTGGCCAGCCCGAGCTCGGTGGTTCTGCCGTACTCGACGAAGCCGTCACCGTCCCGGTCGCCGTGGTTGACGATCCAGTCAAGCGCGCGGTCGGCGTGCGGGAGCAGCTCGTCCACGACCCGGCGTTCCAGGCCCCACCGGCGCAGCTCGCCGAGGAGCATCACGAACAGCGGGGTCGCGTCGACGGTGCCGTAGTAGACGCTGCTGCCGCCCAGCCACAGTGACGCCTGCATCCCGAACCGCATCTCGTGCAGGATCTTGCCCGGCTCCTCCTCGGTCGCCGGCGTCACCCTGGTGCCCTGGAGGCCGGCCAGCGTGCGCATCGTGCCGAGCGCCAGGGAGGGGTCGAGCGGCAGGACCATCCACGAGGTGAGCAGCGAGTCACGCCCGAAGATGGTCATGAACCAGGGCGCGCCCGCCGCGATGACCGCGCGGTCGGCGTGCTCGGGGTCGAAGATCCGCAGCGAGCCCAGGTCCTCGGTGCTGGCGGCGAAGACCGCGGCCAGCCTGGCGTCGGACGCCCGCACCAGCGGCGTCTGCGTGCGCCAGTCGGCCAGCCGCTGTTCCGGGCCGCCGGGGCGTGCGCCGTCGTGCGGGGCGTGCGCCGACCTGAACTCGGTCAGGTCGCGGCCGTTGAGCGACGGCATGACCTGCAGTGCCGTGGTCCATGCACCGTGCGCGGGCACGACGGCGTGCCAGGTGAGCTGGCTGGCCGACACCTCGAGTTCGGCATCGGCGTGCCGGACGCCGCTGATCTTGGCCCCGCGGAGCGCGGAGCCGACCTGCCGGCTGAGCTTGATCGAGTCCTCGTCGACCTCAACGGTCATGCCGTCGACGCCAGCGGAGTCACCGTGGACCCGGCCCTCCTTCACCTCGAAGACGTCGGCGAAGTCACCGCCGATCCCGATCCGCAGGCTGACCGGGAGCGGCTCGGTGCTCATGTTGCGCAGCGTGATCTCCTCGTGCATGCCGTCGTTGAGCGCCCGTCGCCTGGCGACCAGCATGGTGCTGTCGGCCAGGCCCGGCATCGGCGGCATCCGGGACAGGAACGTGCACGCGAACGGCTCGCGCGACTGCGGCGCGAGCGGCTCTGGCACGTGCCCGTTGATGCTCAGCTCCAGCCGGCTGATCAGCCTGGTGTCCCGCACGAACAGGCCCTGCGAGCCGCCGGGACGCAGGTCGCCCGAGGTCTCGCAGATGCAGAAGGTGGTGCCCTCCAGCAGCGTCACCAGGCCGCTCGGCGCCCCCATCGTGGTCGCGGGCGCGCCATCGAATGTCCAAACCTGGCCCATCAGGTGCCTCCCGTGTGGACTGGCTGCGCCGCCGCCCGTGACCCGCACGTGCCTTGCCTTTGCCTTGCCTGGGGGCCGCGCCCTGGTGAAGAGTTGGCCGCGGCTTGACTGCAATGGGTGGTTCAGTGATCGCTACCCGCAGCGCGGCCATGGCACACCCGCAACACGCGGATACCCTCAGAATGGCTCACCCGCAACCTCAGGAGGGGAATAGTGCCAGCCAGCAACGCGGCGCTCGTCGGCTCGTCACGCCGGACGGCGCAGCGCGCCGCGACCGTCGGCGTGCTGGCGTTGCAGGGCGACGTCGCCGAGCACCTGCGCGCGATCACCGCGACGGGGGCTCGACCGGTTCCGGTACGGCGTCCCGCGGAGCTCGCGGCGGTCGACGGCCTGGTCATCCCGGGCGGCGAGTCGACCACGATCTGGAAGCTGGCGGCGATCTTCGACCTGGTCGGGCCGATGCGGGAGCGGATCGGCGCGGGGATGCCGGTGTTCGGCTCCTGCGCCGGGATGATCATGCTGGCCAGCAGGCTGGTGGAGCGGGCGAGCGACCAGGAGACGCTCGGCGCGATCGACATGACGGTCAGGCGCAACGCGTTCGGCCGCCAGGCCGACTCGTTCGAGAGCGACATCGACATCCCCGACGCCGGCGGGCCGCCGTTCCGCGCGGTCTTCATCCGGGCGCCCTGGGTCGAGGAGGCGGGGCCCGGCGTCGAGATTCTGGCTACCGAGCCCCGCACGGGTAGGATCGTCGCCGTCCGCCAGGGTCAGGCGCTCGCCACCGCATTCCATCCCGAGCTCACCCAGGACAACCGCGTGCACGCGATCTTTACTGACATGGTGAGGGAACTGTCATGAGCGGCCACTCCAAGTGGGCGACCACGAAGCACAAGAAGGCGGTCGTCGACGCCAGGCGCGGCAGGCTGTTCGCCAAGCTGATCAAGAACGTCGAGGTGGCGGCGCGCAGCGGCGGGCCAGACGTGAACGCCAACCCGACGCTGTATGACGCCGTGGCCAAGGCCAAGCGCAGCTCGGTGCCGAACGACAACATCGACAGGGCCGTCCGCCGCGGGGCCGGCCTGGAGGCAGGCGGCGCCGCGTACGAGACCGTGACCTATGAGGGCTACGCCCCGGGCGGCGTCGCGCTGCTGGTCGAGTGCCTGACCGACAACAGGAACCGGGCGGCCTCCGAGGTCCGGGTGGCGCTGACCCGCAACGGCGGGTCGATGGCCGACGCGGGCTCGGTCTCGTACCTGTTCAGCCGCAAGGGCGTGGTGATCGTGCCCAAGACGCCGTCGCTGGGCGAGGACGACGTGCTGATGGCCGTGCTCGATGCCGGCGCGGAGGAGATCAACGACATCGGCGAGTCCTACGAGGTGGTCAGCGAGGCGACCGACCTGGTGCCGGTCAGGACGGCGCTGCAGCAGGCCGGCATCGAGTACGAGTCGGCCGAGACGCCGTTCCTGCCCTCGGTCGAGGTGCCGCTGGACGAGGAGACGGCCAAGAAGGTATTCAGGCTCATCGAGGTGCTCGAGGAGTCCGACGAGGTCCAGGACGTGTACGCGAACTACGCGGTCTCCGACGAGATCATGGAGAAGCTGGGTTGAGTCGTTGAGCTCATCGAGCCGGCCGGGGAGCGAGCACGGCGGGAGCCAGCACGGGGGGAGCCAGCACGGCGGGAGCCAGCACGGTGCGCTCACGATCCGGACGGCGCGCTGGACTCCGACTCCGACTCCGCCTTCGCCGCCCGGCCGTACCTGCTCGACTTGTTCTGATCTCGTTCTGATCTCGCCAGGATCGCTGCCCTTGGCCGGCGACACGCCGGACATGGTTAGCCGGCCTGAGCGCTGCCAGCCGGTAAGGTCGCTGGCGAACAGGTGTTCGGCTGTGACTCAGGCGGTGGCCGCATGCGGGTGCTCGGCGTCGATCCCGGCCTCACCCGGTGCGGGCTCGGCGTCGTCGAGGTCGGCCAGGGCGCGGCGGTCCGGCTGGTCGGCACCACGGTGATCAGCACCCCGGCGGGTGCGGACACCAGCAGCAGGCTGCTGGTGCTCGAGGAGCGGATCGAGGCCTGGCTGGGCGAGTACCGGCCCGATGCCGTCGCCGTCGAGCGCGTGTTCAGCCAGCACAACGTCCGCACCGTTATGGGCACGGCGCAGGCGGGGGCGGTCGCCATGCTGTGCGCGGCCCGGCACGGGCTGCCGGTCGCGCTGCACACGCCGAGCGAGGTCAAGGCCGCCGTCACCGGCAACGGCCGGGCCGACAAGGCACAGGTGACCCACATGGTGACCAGGCTGCTGCGGATGTCCGACCCGCCGCGCCCGGCCGATGCCGCCGACGCGCTCGCGCTGGCGATCTGCCATCTGTGGCGCGGCGGCGCCCAGGCAAGACAGGCGGCAGCCGGGGCCGCGGCAGGAACCCTGGCCGGGACCCTGGCCGGGACGCTGGCGGCGACCGTGGCCGGGACCGGAGCCGGGACCGTGGCCGGAGGAGGATCGGGGCGATGATCGCGCACCTGGATGGCGTGGTGACGACGGTGGCTCCCGAGGGAGCGGTGATCGAGGTCGGGGGAGTCGGCCTGCTTGTCCAGTGCTCGCCGGGGACCCTCGCCGCGCTTCGGCCGGGCGAGCGGACCAGGGTCTGCACATCGCTCGTGGTCCGCGAGGACGCCCTGACCCTGTACGGGTTCGGCAGCGACGACGAGCGGAATACGTTCGAGTTGCTGCAGACCGCCAGCGGCATCGGGCCGCGGCTGGCGCTGGCGATGCTGGCCACCTTCAGCCCCGACGGGCTGCGCCGCGCCGTGGCGGCCGAGGACGTCACGGCTCTGACCAGCGTGCCCGGCATCGGGCGCAAGGGGGCGCAGCGGATCGTGCTCGAACTGGCCGGGCGGCTCGGGTCGCCGGGCGAGGGCGGTCAGGCCGGCCAGAGGCCGGGGTCCGCGGGTGCCGCCGGGCCAGGCGCGGCCGCCAGGTTCGGCGGCATCGGCACCTTGACCTGGCGGGACCAGGTGCGCACCGGCCTGGTGAGCCTCGGCTGGCAGGCCAGGGATGCCGACCAGGCGATCGCGATCATCGAGCCGGAACTGCTGGCCGGCGGCCAGCCGGGCGGCGCCGGCGTGGCGGGCGCCGGCGTGGCGGGCGCCGGCGGAGCCGCCGAGGTCGACGTCGCGGCGGCGCTCCGGGCGGCGCTGCGCGTGCTGGGCCGGGCGTGAGCGGGAGACGGGGATGACGGGAAGCGATACCGACCGGTTCGTGTCCCCGCTCGCGGACGCCGGCGAGCGGCAGATCGAGGGGGCGCTGCGGCCCAGGCAGCTAGCCGAGTTCGTCGGCCAGGCCAGGCTCCGCGAGCAGCTCACGCTGGTGCTCGAGGGCGCGCTGCGCCGGGGCAAGGCGCCGGACCACGTGCTGCTGTCCGGGCCGCCCGGGCTGGGCAAGACGACGATCGCGATGATCATCGCGGCCGAGCTCGGCGCTCCGCTGCGGATCAGCAGCGGCCCGGCGATCGAGCGGGCCGGCGACCTCGCGTCGGTGCTGACCTCGCTGGCCGGCGGCGAGGTCGTGTTCATCGATGAGATACACCGGCTCGCCAGGCCCGCCGAGGAGATGCTCTATCTGGCCATGGAGGACTTCCGGGTCGACGTGATGCTGGGCAAGGGCCCCGGCGCGACCGCCGTGCCGCTCGATGTCGCGCCCTTCACCCTGGTCGGCGCGACGACCAGGGCGGGCCTGCTGCCCGCGCCGCTGCGGGACAGGTTCGGCTTCACCGGGCACCTCGACTTCTACGACCCGGCCGAGCTCGGCGTGATCATCCGCCGGTCGGCGGGGCTGCTCGGCGTGACCCTGCGGGACGAGGGCGCCGACGAGATCGCAAGCCGCTCCCGTGGCACCCCCAGGATCGCCAACCGGCTGCTCCGCCGGGTCAGGGACTTCGCCGAGGTGCGCGGCGACGGCGTCGTCAGCAAGGCGGCGGCGAGGACGGCGCTCGAGCTGTACGAGGTCGACGAGAGCGGTCTCGACCGGCTCGACCGCGCCGTGCTGACCGCCCTGGTCCGGCGCTTCGGCGGCGGGCCGGTCGGACTCTCGACGCTCGCCGTCGTGGTCGGCGAGGAGGCCGAGACGGTCGAGGTGGTGGCCGAGCCGTTCCTGGTACGCGCCGGGCTGATGGCCAGGACGCCGCGCGGGCGGGTGGCCACCCCCGCCGCCTGGACCCATCTCGGTCTCGTTCCGCCCGCCCCCGGCCAGGCTCCCGGCGGTCCCGGGGATGGCGCAGCCGCCATCACGCTGTTTGACTAGGGTAAGAGTGGCCGGGGTCCCGGCGCGAACCAGGACATCTGGGTTGCGGGCCGGTCACGATCACTCCGCGGAAGTCGTAGCCTGTTTGTGCGCGGCGCCCGCGCCGCTAAACTTCGGCAGTTGGTCTTTCCCAGCCGCCTGGCACCACTGCCGGTCCTGCCGGCACGGTTCCTGCGCTGCACCCGGCCGCTGCGCCATCAACTGGAAGGAAGCCCCGCGATGGGGACCATGATTCTCGCCGCTACTACTTCTAAGGGCGGCACCAACCCGGCGTTCACCTTCATCATCCTCGCCGTGCTGATCGGCCTGTTCTACGTGCTGATCATGCGGCCGCAGCGAAACAGGCAGCGCAAGGTGATGCAGACGCAGAGCGCGGTCGTGCCAGGCCAGCGAGTCCGCACTACCGCCGGCATGTACGGCACGGTGGTCTCAGGCGATGACCGCGACGTCGTGATCGAGATCGCTCCTGGCGTGCAGGTGTCCATGCTCCGTCGGGCGATCATGGAAGTGGTCACCGACGACTCCGTGCCCACGCACGAGGACATCGTCGCCGACGGGGCCGAGCAGCCCGAGAGCGGGGCCGGGCACGATGACGCCACGCCGGCCGACGACTGGGACCTCAAGGACCGCAACATCTAGCCGCACCATCCAGCCGCACCGCGGCCCGACCGAACTGAGGACAGGCACAGGTGGCACCCCCAAGCAACAGGCCGTCCCGGGCGCGTGGCTCCGCGTCCCGCCCGCGCGGCTCGTCGAGGCCGCCGGGAGTAACCTCCCAGCCGTGGCGGTATCTCGGGGTCCTGGTCGCGCTGCTGATCGTCATGCTGGCGACGATCGTCGGCGGGGCCGCGCTGCATCCGGGCAGCTGGCACACCAAGTTCAGAGTCGGCCTGGGCCTCGACCTGTCCAGCGGCACCGTGATCACGCTGAAGGCCGTCGCGCCCCACGGCGGCGTGCCCACGTCGTCGCAGATGAGCACCGCGATCGACATCCTGACCAGCCGGGTGAACGGCAAGGGCTTCACCGGAGCCCAGGTCCAGCAGCAGGGCTCGCAGTACATCAACATCTCCATCCCAGGCAAGAGCGCCGAGCAGGTTCAGCCGCTACTGACCGCCGCGCAGCTGCGGTTCAGGCAGGTGCTGCTGTGCACGACGCCCATACCGGGCGCGCCCGAGTGCGTCGCGGGTAACAAGCCGGCCGGCGCCGGGCTCCCGTCGGCCGCGCCCGCGCCGTCGAGTAGCCCGGTTCCCGTCCCTTCGCCGTCGCCGTCGGGCACGCCAACCTCCTCGCCGTCCGCATCCGCGTCGGGTTCGGCCGGCTCGGGCCAGGCGGCCGGGGCACGCCAGCTGCTCGCACGCGGCCGGGCACACGCCGCTCCGGCCGCTTCCTCCTCGCCGAAGCCGTCCACTTCCGCCTCCGCCGGGGCGTCAGGCTCCAGCTCGCCCGCCCCGAGCGGCTCGGCGTCGCCGTCGCCGTCTGCCTCGGCGAGCCAGTCGCCGGGCACGCTGTACGTGACGGGCGACGAGAGCGCGGTCAAGAAGTCGGCGCTCGCTCTGTTCGCCAAGGTGAACTGCGCGGACTCGAAGTGGCAGTCGGAGGTCTACGGCACCGACTCCGCGAAGTGGAATGCTCCCAAGTCCCAGATCGTCTCCTGTGACCACAGCATCAAGTACGTGCTCGGGCCGGCCATCGTCCTCGGCGAGTGGCTAAAGTCGCCGAGCGCGGGCCTGGATAGCACCAACCAGTGGGTCGTCAACTTCAACCTCAACGGCCAGGGCGCGAAGGCGTTCGGGACGCAGACCACCAGCATGTACACCAAGTACTTCAACGCCTCGACGAATTCTCAGACCTCGGCGCTCGACCAGTTCGCGATCGTGCTCGACGGCAAGGTCGTGTCCGCTCCGCGAGTCCAGCAGCCGATCACCACCGGCCAGGGCCAGATCAGCGGCAGCTTCACCAAGACCTCGGCCACCAACCTGGCCAACGTGCTGAAGTACGGCGCGCTGCCGCTCAGCTTCCAGAGCCAGCAGAGCAACTCCGTCTCGGCGACGCTCGGCCACGCCCAGCTGACCGCCGGGTTGATCGCGGCCGCGATCGGCCTGCTGCTCGTGGTGATCTACTCGGTTCTGTACTACCGCGGCCTGGCGATCGTCTCGGTATTCAGCCTGGCGACGGCCGCGCTGCTGTCCTGGCTGTCGGTCATCTTGCTCTCCAAGTACCAGGGCTACACCCTGTCGCTGGCGGGTGTCGCCGGACTGATCGTGGCGATCGGCATCACGGCCGACTCGTTCGTCGTCTACTTCGAGCGACTGCGCGACGAAGTCAGAGAGGGCCGGTCGCTGCGGGCTGCGGTTGAGCGCGGCTGGCAGCGCGCCAGGCGAACGATCATCGTCTCCGACACGGTCTCCTTCCTGGCGGCGCTGCTGCTGTATCTCTTCGCGATCGGTGACGTCAGGGGCTTCGCCTTCACGCTCGGCCTGACCACGCTCATCGACATCGTGGTGGTGTTCATGTTCACCAAGCCGATGGTCACCCTGCTGGCCGGGAGGAGGTTCTTCGGCCAGGGCCACCGGTGGTCGGGTCTTGATCCGACCAGGCTGGGGGCCAACTCGCGGTGGCGCGGCTCGAAGCCGGCGACCGCCAGGCCGGCTACTGGCGGCGTCACGACCGCGACGTCGGCGACCGCGGCCCGGACCACACCGAGGGAGGCGTGATGTCCTGGCTCGGCAGCATCGGCGGGCGGCTTTACCGCGGCGAGGTGTCGTTCGATTTCGTCGGCAGGCAGAAGCTCTGGTACAAGATCTCCGCAGCGATCCTCCTGATCAGCATCGGCGCACTGATCTTCCGAGGCCTGAGCTACAGCGTGGAGTTCAAGGGCGGCGACGTCTACAAGTTCACCGCCGCCTCGACGGTCCACCCTACGCAGACGCAGGTCGCGAACACGGTCACCGCCGCGGGCGGTGGCTCGACCCTCACCGTCCAGCAGGTCGGCGGCTCGGGCTGGAGCGTGCAGACGCCGAGCCTGGACAAGACCGAGCGGTTCAACGTCCAGGACGCGCTGGCGACCAGGTTCCTTGGCGGGCACAAGGACGAGGTGAGCCTGTCGTCGGTCGGACCAAGCTGGGGCAGCCAGATCTCGCACAAGGCCCTCGAGGCGCTGATCGCCTTCCTCATCGTGATCGTGCTGTACCTGTCCGTCGCCTTCGAGTGGCGGATGGCGTCGGCCGCGCTCGTGGCACTGCTGCACGACATCGTGATCACGGTCGGCGTCTACGCGCTGTTCGGCCTCCAGGTCAGCCCGGCGACGGTGATCGGACTGCTGACCATCCTCGGTTACTCGCTCTATGACACCGTGGTGGTCTTCGACAAGGTCAGGGAGAACACCGCGGGGTTGCTCGCCACGCGGCGGACCACGTACAGCGAGGCGGCCAACCTGGCGCTGAACCAGACCCTGGTCCGGTCGATCAACACCTCGCTGATCGCGCTGCTGCCGGTCGTCTCGATCCTGGCGGTCAGCGCGTCGCTGCTCGGCAACGGCGAGCTAAAGGACCTGTCCCTGGTGCTGTTCGTCGGCATGCTCTCTGGCACGTACTCCTCGATCTGCATCGCCACCCCGGTGCTCGCCGACCTGAAGGAACGCGAGTCTGAGTACCGGCAGCTGCGCAAGCAGATCGCGCAGCGGGTCGGCAGCGCGAAGCGGCAGGCCAAGGTGGCCGTCCGCAACGCGCCGGGAGCCGGCCAGGTCGCCGACGACGAGGCAGAGGCACCGGAGCCCGCGGCCGACGACGGCGCCGCGCAGGCGTCGCCGGTGACGGCGGGCCGCCCGGCCGGCGGTTCCGCCGGATCCCGTCCGGTATCCGGGCCGCGCCAGCAGCCGCGGCGGCCGAGCGCGGCGCAGCGCCGGCCATCGGGCAAGAAGAAGCGCAGGTAGGGCTCCTGTGTCCGCGACCGCGGCCGGCGTCGGCGGCCCGGATGCGCCGGGCGTCGGCGGCCCGGATGCGCCGGGCGGCGGTGGCCAGGCCGACATCGCGGCTGTCCTGCGCAGGCTGATCAGGGACGTCCCTGACTACCCGCGGCCTGGCGTGGTGTTCAAGGACATCACCCCGCTGCTGGCGGACGCCGAGGGGTTCGCGTCGACGATCGAGGCGCTGGCCGCCGGGCACGACCGGATCGACAGGGTGGCCGGGATCGAGGCCCGCGGCTTCATCCTCGCCGCCCCGGTCGCGTGCCGGCTGGGCGTCGGCTTCGTTCCGGTACGCAAGGTCGGCAAGCTACCCGGACCGACGCATGCCGAGACATACCAGCTGGAGTACGGCACCGCGACGGTCGAGGTGCACGTCGACGCGTTCGCGCCGGGGGACCGGGTGCTGATGATCGACGACGTCCTCGCGACCGGCGGGACCGCGGCGGCGACGGCCGCCCTGATCAGGCGATGCGGTGCCCAGGTTGTCTCGCTCGGCGTGCTGATTGAGCTCGGCTTCCTCGGCGGCCGGGCCAGCCTGCCGGGCCTGGACATCCGCCCCCTGCTCGAGCTGTAGGCCGCTGACCTTCGAACCCCTGCCACCGGGGGCGGCCGGCTGCGGCGGGCCTGGCTCGCGGCGGGCCGCGCCGCGGATACACTAGTGCCTTCGACTGACGCGAGGAGCGGCAGTGGCCGGTGACGTAGCGACGGCCGGAATGGCCGGAAGCGGAGTCACCCAGAAGGCCGCGGGGCATAGCCCTGCAGACCAAGAGCTGCCCGTGGCTGGCAATGGGGTGACCCCGCCAGTCAGCGCGCCCGGTCGCCCAGCCGCCCCGGCCGCCCCGGCCGCCCCGGCCGCCCCGGCCGCCCCGGCCGCCCCGGCCGACACGGCCAACGCGCCGACCCGGTCGATGCCGGGGGATCTGTCCACCGCCGAGGGGTTCGGCTCGGGGTCTTCCGCACCCGGCCACGCCGGGGTCAGGCGCAGGCTCGGGCGCTTCGGCTCGTCCAGGGGCGGCGTCAACCCGGTGCTCGAGCCCTTGATCAGGACGGTGCGTAACACGCACCCCAAGGCCGACGTCAAGCTGATCGAGCGCGCGTACGAGGTCGCGGCGAAGTGGCACGCCGGCCAGTTGCGCAAGAGCGGCGACCCGTACATCACGCATCCGCTCGCCGTGGCCACGATCCTGGCGGAGCTCGGCATGAACCACGACACCCTGTGCGCCGCGCTGCTGCACGACACCATCGAGGATACCGAGTACACGCTCACCGAGCTGCACCGCGACTTCGGGGACGACATCGCGGCGCTGGTCGACGGCGTGACCAAGCTGGACAAGGTCAAGTACGGCGAGGCCGCCCAGGCCGAGACCGTGCGCAAGATGGTCGTCGCCATGTCCCGCGACATCCGGGTGCTGGTCATCAAGCTGGCCGACCGGCTGCACAACATGCGGACGCTGCGATACCACCCCAGGCCGAAGCAGGAGCAGAAGGCACGCGAGACGCTGGAGATCTACGCGCCGCTCGCGCACCGGCTCGGGATGAACACGGTCAAGTGGGAACTGGAGGACCTCGCCTTCGCCACCTTGTTCCCCAAGCGCTACGACGAGATCGCCCGGCTGGTCTCCGAGCGGGCCCCGCGCCGGGAGGCGTTCCTGCAGGAGGTGATCGAGGAGGTCTCCGCTGACCTGCGGGAGGCGAAGATCAAGACGCGAGTCACCGGCCGCCCGAAGCACCTGTACTCCGTCTACCAGAAGATGATCGCCAGGAACGTCGGCTTCGACGAGATCTACGACCTGGTCGGCATCAGGGTCCTCGTCGACACCGTGCGGGACTGCTACGCGGTGCTCGGTTCGGTGCACGCGAGGTGGAATCCGGTGCCCGGCCGGTTCAAGGACTACATCGCGATGCCCAAGTTCAACATGTACCAGTCGCTGCACACGACGGTGATCGGCCCGGGCGGCAAGCCCGTTGAGCTGCAGATCAGGACCTGGGGCATGCACCGGCGGTCGGAGTACGGCGTCGCCGCGCACTGGAAGTACAAGGAGGAGGTCGCTACCGGCCGGAGCCCGTCCGACCTGGCCTGGCTCAGGCAGCTCGTCGACTGGCAGCGCGAGACCGCCGACCCGGCGGAGTTCCTCGAGTCGCTGCGGTTCGAGGTCGGCAGCGCCGAGGTCTACGTGTTCACGCCGCGCGGCGAGGTCATCGCCCTGCCGCAGGACGCGACGCCGGTGGACTTCGCCTACGCGATTCACACCGAGGTCGGGCACCGGACGGTGGGCGCCAAGGTCAACGGTCGGCTCGTGCCGCTCGAGTCGCCGCTGTCCAACGGCGAGACCGTCGAGATCCTCACCTCCAAGGCGCCCGATGCCGGGCCGAGCCAGGACTGGCTCGGCTACGTCAAGAGCGCCAGGGCCAGGAACAAGATCAAGCACTGGTTCTCCAAGGAACGGCGCGAGGCCTCGGCCGACACCGGCAAGGCGATGATCGCGCGGACGATGCGCAAGCTGGGCCTCCCGCTGCAGCGGCTCGCCACCGCGGACGCGCTCCAGGCGATCGCGATCGAGCTGCGCTACCAGGACCTGTCCGGGCTGTACGCCGCGATCGGCGACGGGCACGTGAGCGCGCAGTCGGTGGCCGCCAAGCTCGTCAGGTCCGCGGGCGGGCTGGCGGGCGCCCAGGAGGACCTGGCCGAGGCGACCGTCCTCACCAGGCCGCCGAGCCCGCGGCCGGTCTCCGGCGACTCTGGCGTCTCCGTCGAGGGCGCCGCCGACGTCTGGGCCAGGCTGTCCAAGTGCTGCACACCGGTCCCGGGTGACAAGATCATCGGCTTCGTCACCAGGGGCAACGGGGTGTCGGTGCACCGCACCGACTGCGTCAACATCGCCCATCTGATCCAGTCAGAACCCGAGCGGATGGTCACCGTCCACTGGGCGCCGCGGGAAAGCTCGCGCTTCCTTGCCGCGATCCAGGTCGAGGCGCTCGACCGGACGGGTCTGCTGTCTGACATCACCCGGTCGATCTCCGAGCAGCACGTCAACATCCTGTCCGCCTCCGTCACCACGAGACGTGACCAGGTGGCGCTGAGCAAGTTCACGTTCGAGATGGGCGATCCCGAGCACCTGCGCCACGTGCTGCGTGCGGTCCGCACGATCGACGGCGTCTACGACGCCCACCGCGTCACCAGTTAGTGGCTAGTTCCCCATTTGCCGGGTTCCTCCGCCACCCGAGTTCCGCCGCTCGGCGACTTCCCACGGATTCCAGTCAATCCAGTGCCCGTTTTGCGACATTTGGGGTTACCCAACGCGTGTGAAGTCGCGGGAGGGCAGCGGGCGTGCTGTTACCGCACTGGGCAAGGCCGGCGGAGGTCGGCCCGGGCAGTGTCGCGGATCGGGTCCGGAGTGACCGTCAGCTGGTGAGGTCGGCGAGGGTCTTCTCAGCCTCGGCGAGCCAGGCTCGCCGCGTCTGGAGCGCCGAAGCGGCGCGCTGGCGAGCGGCGTCGTCACCCGTCTCGTTGGCCTGCTCGAGCTGACCTTCCAGCTTCCTGATCGTCTTGCGGATCTGGTCGATCGTGTCCCTGGCCCGCGACAGCGCCTCGGGGTTGGTCCGGCGCCACTGGATGTCCTCGGCCTTGCGCACCGCGTCGTCGACCTTCTTCAGGCCGCCCTCGAGCCGCTCTTGCGCCTCCCTGGCCACCGATCCGATCTTGTCCCACCGCTGGTGGACGGACCGCAGCGCGGCCTTGGCGGTCTTCGGATCCGTGATCGGCAGCAGCTTCTCGGCTTCGGCGAGCAACTCCTGCTTGGCGGTTGCCCGCTCCCGGAGCTGGTTGTCTTTCGCCGACATCGCCGCGGAACGCGCCTCGAAGAATGTGCGCTGCGCCGCCCTGAACCGCTTCCACAGCTCGTCCTCTGAGGCCCGGTCGGCGCGCCCGGCCTCCTTCCACGAGGCCATCAGCTCGCGGTAGGCGGCCGCGGTCGCGGCCCAGTCGGTCGAGGACGACAGTTCCTCGGCGCTGCTGACGAGCTGCTGCTTACGCTCCCGCACGCCCTCGCGTTCCTCCTCCAGGGCGGCGAAGTAGCTCTTGCGCCGCTTGGCGAACGCGGTCCTGGCCGCCGACATCCGCTTCCACAGGGCGGCCTCGGCCTGCCGGTCGCCGTGCGGCGCCGCCTTCCACTCATCGAGCAGCTCCTTGAGCCGCTCCCCGCCGGACTTCCAGTGCGTGGCCTCGGCGGCGAGCTTCTCGGCCTCGGCGACGATGCGCTCCTTGGTCTCGACGGCCTCGACTCTGGCGCGGCGAGCGCCTCGTCCGGGCTGCCTGCCTGCCAGATCCCGACCACCCGCTCACCTTCTGAGGTGCGCACGTAGACGGTTCCGTCGTCGGCTACCCGGCCCCATGGATGGCTTTCGGTGCTCACCGCTTACCTCCAGCTAAGTACCCGACTAGGCCATGCCCGGGTCTGGCACGGTCAAGTCAGGTTTTCTTGATGGTCACGCTCTCGATGACGACCTTCTCCTTGGGAGGGCCGTCGCCTTTCCCGTTGTCAGTGCCCGCGGCAGCCACCTTCTGAATGACGTTCAGGCCGCTCACGATCGTGCCGAACGGGGTGTAGGCGGGCTGGAGCGTCGTGTCCTTGTAGACGAGGAAGAACTGGCTGCCGTTGGTGCCGGGTCCCGCATTGGCCATCGCGACGGTCGCCGCCGGGTAGGCCGCCCCGGCCAGGTTCTCGTCGTTGAACTTGTAACCGGGCCCGCCGCTGCCGGTCCCGGTCGGGTCGCCGCACTGGAGCACGTAGATCCCGCTGGTGGTCAGGCGGTGGCAGCCGGTGTTGTTGAAGTAGTTCTTGCCGGCCAGGTAGACGAACGAGTTGACCGTGCACGGCGCCTTGGAGTTCAGCAGGTCGATGACGATGTCGCCGCGGTTCGTCTTGATCGTCGCCTGGTAGTTCGCCTTCAGGTCAGGCTTGGCGGGCGGCAGGCCGACCTTGCGTGAGGCCGGCGGGCTCGAGGTATAGGTGCAGCTGGTCACCGGCCCGGTCGCCGTCGGGCTTGGTGTCGCCGACGGGCTGGTGCTGAGCCCTGCGCTGGCCGAGGCGCTCGGCGACGCCGCCGCAGACTTGGCCTTCGCGCTGGTCAGGTTCACGATCGCGAAGGCCACCACGCCTGCCAGGACGAGCAGGACCAGGCTGCCGGAGACCCATTGAGTTATCCTGCGAACCCTGCGCTGCCGTTCGGCTTCGCGAGCCAGTCGACGCTCATAGCGTTCCCTGGCCAGCTTGCGCTGGCGCTCCTGCTTACCCGCCACCCGTTCAACCCTCCCGTTATCGACCGGTACTGGTCTTATTGAAAAACTTCGCGCATGGTAACTGGATCCGGCAAGTGCCTACGCCCTGTGTTACCTGTTCGACGCAGCAACCGAGCCTTCTTGTGACTGCCTGGGTAGCCTGGTCTGCGTCGCTAACCAGCCGCCCTCCGTGCGCGTGGCCGGCGACCCGATCTGCCGTCCGTGCTGACCAGGAGGTCACCGTGCTGATCGCCGGATTCCCCGCCGGGTCGTTCGCCGCGAACTGCTACATCCTGGCACCGGAACCCGGTGCCGAGTGCCTGATAATCGATCCTGGTCAGGACGCCGAGACCGGAATCGACGAATTGCTCGCCAGGTACCGGCTGCACCCCGCGGCCGTCCTGGCCACCCATGGGCACCTGGATCACATCTGGTCGGTGGCCCCGGTGTGCGGCGCGCGGAACATCCCTGCCTACATCCACCCGGCCGACCGCGAGCTTCTCACGGACCCGGCGAAGGGGTTCTCGCTCGCCGCCGGCCAGCAGCTGTTCGGCGGCCTGACCTTCAGCGAGCCAGACGACGTGCTCGAGCTCACCGACGGGATGATGCTCGACCTGGCCGGGGTCAGCCTGATCGTCGATCACGCGCCAGGGCACACCCCCGGCTCGGTCACGTTCCGGCTGCCAGGGACCGTGTTCACCGGCGACCTGCTGTTCGCCGGCTCGATCGGCCGCACCGACCTGCCGGGCGGCGACTACCAGACGATTCTCGATAGCCTGGCCAGGGTCTGCCTTCCGCTGCCGGACGAGACCGTCGTGCACTCCGGCCACGGGCCGCAGACGACCATCGGCGCGGAGCGGGCGTCCAATCCGTTCCTGGCAGGGCTTGCGCCCCCCTCCGGTCCAGGCCTTGCGCCCGCGTCGGGCCCGGCCGGGGGCCTGTGAGCGCGGCTAGTTCTCCGACAGAAGGGCTGAGACCACGATGATCCGCACGCACGAGGCAGGCGCGCTGCGCGCGTCCCAGGCGGGGCGGCAGGTCACGCTGGCCGGCTGGGTCGCGCGGCGCAGGGACCACGGCGGCGTGGTCTTCATCGACCTGCGCGACGCCAGCGGCATCGTCCAGGTGGTCGTCCGGCAGGAGGACGTCGCGCACGACCTGCGAACCGAGTTCTGCATCCTGGTCGGCGGGGAGGTCAGGCGCCGGCCGGCCGGGAACGAGAACCCCGAGCTGCCGACCGGCGAGGTCGAGGTCGCCGCCGAGCGAGTCGAGATCCTGGCCGAATGCGACCCGCTGCCGTTCCCCGTCGACGGGCACGCCGAGCTGAACGAAGAGGTGCGGCTCAAGTACCGGTACCTGGACATTCGGCGATCCGACATGACCGCCGCGCTGCGGGCGCGGTCGGCGGCCGCGTACCTTGTCAACGACGTCATGCGGGACCACAACTTCGTGAACGTGGAGACGCCGTTCCTGACCAGGTCCACCCCGGAAGGGGCCAGGGACTTCCTGGTCCCGGTCCGGCTGCAGCCCGGCAGCTGGTACGCGCTTCCCCAGTCACCGCAGCTGTTCAAGCAGCTGCTGATGGTCTCCGGCCTGGAGCGCTACTACCAGCTGGTCCGCTGCTTCAGGGACGAGGACTTCAGGGCCGACCGGCAGCCCGAGTTCACCCAGGTCGACATCGAGATGTCGTTCGTGACCCGCGCCGACGTGGTCGAGGTGGCCGAGGACCTGGTGCAGCGGCTGTGGCGGGAGATCGCCGGGTACGAGCTCGCCCGTCCTGTCCCGCAGCTGACCTACGCCGACGCGATGGCGCGGTTCGGCTCGGACAAGCCCGACCTGCGGTTCGGCTGCGAGCTGACCGACCTGACGCGGTACTTCGCCGGCAGCGGCTTCAGGGTATTCCAGGCCCAGCACGTCGGCGCGGTCGTGATGCCGGGTGGCGCAGGCCAGAGCCGCAAGGAACTCGACGGCTGGCAGGACTGGGCCAAGTCGCGCGGGGCCAGGGGACTGGCCTACGTGCTGATCGGAGCCGACGGCTCGGTCTCCGACGCTGGCCCCGTGGCCAGGCACCTGTCGCAGGACGAGCGGTCGGGGCTGCCCGCCGCGACCGGCTCAGGACCAGGCGACTGCGTGTTCTTCGCGGCGGGTACTCCGGTCGCGGCGCGGACACTGCTCGGCGCGGCGCGGCTGGAGATCGGCGAGCGGTGCGGCCTGATCGACCCCGCGGCATGGGCATTCACCTGGGTGGTCGACGCCCCGATGTTCGAAGACGACGGCGCGGGCGGCTGGACCGCCGTGCACCACCCGTTTACCGCGCCGCTGCCCGAGTGGACGGACAAGTTCGCGGCCGAGCCGGGCGGCGCCCTAGCCGATGCCTACGACATCGTCTGCAACGGGACCGAGATCGGCGGCGGATCGATCAGGATCCACCGCCCCGCGATGCAGCAGCAGGTCTTCGACGTGATCGGCCTGTCGCGCGAGGAGGCAAGGTCCCAGTTCGGCTTCCTGCTCGACGCGCTGCGGTACGGCCCGCCGCCGCACGGCGGCATCGCCTTCGGCTGGGACCGGATGCTGATGCTGCTGACCGGCCGCGAGTCGATCAGGGACGTGATCGCGTTCCCGAAGGCGGCCTCTGGCAGTGACCCGCTGACCGGTGCGCCGACCCCGATCACGTCGGCGCAGCGCAAGGAGGCCGGCGTGGATGCGGTCGCCGCGGCGCCGGCTGCGCCGCCGGTTGCGCCGGCTGCGCCGCCGGTCAAGGTGCCATCTGACTCCGGTTGACCGGGAGTGCCCCGGAGTATGGTCGAGCCGTGGCCGCAAGGGATGCACGATCGCAGCAGGGTGCCAGCCTGTTCGACTCGGCCGGCGAAGAGGCGGCGATGGCGGTCGCCCCGCTCGCGGTCCGGATGCGGCCGAGGAACCTCGACGAGGTGCGCGGCCAGCCGCACCTGACCGGCCCTGGCTCACCTCTGCGCAAGCTGGTCGAGCACGCCGCGCCGATGTCGCTGCTGCTCTGGGGGCCGCCGGGCACCGGCAAGACCACCCTTGCCTATGTGCTCAGCCAGGTCACCAGCCGGCGGTTCGTCGAGCTATCCGCGGTCTCCGCCGGAGTCAGCCAGGTGCGCGCGGCGATCGACGCCGCCCGCGCCGAACTTGGGCTCACCGGCGCGCAGACGCTGCTGTTCATCGACGAGGTGCACAGGTTCAACAAGGCGCAACAAGACGCCCTGCTGCCTGCCGTGGAGAACAGGTGGGTGTCGTTCGTCGGCGCCACGACCGAGAATCCGTCGTTCTCGGTGGTCGGGCCGCTGCTGTCCCGGTCGTTGCTGCTGACGCTGCGGCCGCTGCCCGACGACGACATGCGGGCGCTGCTCGAGCAGGCCGTCAGCGACGAGCGCGGGCTCGGCGGCTCGGTGAGCCTGGCCGACGACGCCACGGAGGAACTGCTGCGGCTCGCGGGCGGCGACGCCAGGCGCGCGCTGACCTACCTGGAGGCCGCCGCGCTCGGGCTCGAGCCCGGCGGCGTGGTCGACACGGCGGTCCTCGCGCGCGCCGTCGACCGGGTGGCCGTCCGCTACGACCGGGCCGGGGACCAGCACTACGACGTGATCAGCGCGTTCATCAAGAGCATCAGGGGCAGCGACGTAGACGCCGCACTGCACTACCTGGCCCTGATGATCGAGGCCGGCGAGGATCCGAGGTTCATCGCGCGGCGGCTGATCGTGCACGCGAGCGAGGACGTCGGCATGGCCGACCCCTCGGCACTGCCGGTGGCCGTCGCCGCAGCCCAGGCTGTCGAGTTCGTCGGCCTGCCCGAGGTCAGGATCAACCTGGCCCAGGCGGTGATCCACCTGTCCCTGGCGCCGAAGTCCAACTCGGTGATCAAGGCGATCGGGGCGGCCGCCGACGACGTCCGCTCCGGCCGCTCGGGCTCGGTGCCGGCGCACCTGCGCGATGCCAGCTACCGGGGGGCGGCCAGGCTCGGGCACGGCAAGGGATACCTGTACCCGCACGACTTCGGCGAGGGGATTGTCCGGCAGGCCTACCTGCCGGAGGCCGCGGCTGGCCGCCGGTACTACGAGCCGACCAGGCACGGGGCGGAGGCCAGGTACGCCGACCGGGCCGGGCGGATCAGGGCGGTGCTCGACGGCTCGGCCGGCGGCCAGCGCGAAGCCGGGGCCGGCGGCGACGCCTGAAACGTGCGGCTTGGCAGGCTGCGGCGGCGGCAAGCGGTAGGGTCGGCCCAGTGACTGCCACCCGGGCCAGGAGGGAGCAGGGCCGATGAACGCTGGGCAGCTAGCGGCTCTGATCGCGGCCGCGTTCTTCGCGGTCGGAGTATGCGTGGCGGTGTTCGTACTCGCCAGGCTGGCCAGGCTGGTCGGCGCGGCGACCGCGCTGGTGACCAGCTACCGGGCCGGTGCCGACGATCTGCTCGCCCGCACGCGCGCCACGGTCGAGCGGGCCGACCAGCAGCTGGCCAGGACCGGCGCTCTTGCCGACGGCGTGGACCAGGTGGCCGCGAGCGTGTCCGACCTGCATGAGCAGGTCTCTGCCGTCGCGGGCGCGGCCAGGCTGATCGCGGCCGGCCTCGGCGCTCCCGTCCTGCGGCTGGCCGCGGCCGGGCACGGCGTCAGGCACGCCCTGGCGCTCCGCCGCTCCGGCCGGGTCGCCGGGCCTGGCGTGAACGGCTCGCCGGCGAGGGTGGGTGGGTCGGCAAGACTACCTGCACTGCCCGATCGCGCCCAGCGGGAGACGTGGCGGGAACGGACCGAACGGGTCACGGCCGCCCGGGATCGGGCGCAGCTATGATCCGCCGCGCCGTCTGGCTGGCGATCGGGGCGGCACTCGGCATCGCCGGCTACCGGCGGGTGACGAGGGCGGCGAAGGCCCTGCTCCCCGCGCGTGAAACGCTCACCCCGCTCACGCGCCGCGCGGTCGGCAGCGGGCGGGCCGGGCCAGCACCGCGGCGTCGCGCCGACGGCGGAACGGCCGCATTCGTCCGCGATGTCCGCGCCGGAATGGCGGAGTTCATCGACCGGCACAGCGACGTTTGAATCGGCATTCCGCCGCCCGAGGCAATACCCTCGTAGGTCAGCGAGCCCGCCGGGGCGCGGGCACGAGGCAGCAGTGACAACCCTAAGGATGGCCGCTGATGGAGTCGGCAGAGATCGCCCGCCGTTTCCTTGACTACTTCTCGCAGCGCGGGCACACCGTCGTTCCCTCTGCCAGCCTGGTCGCGGAGGATCCCACGCTGCTGCTGGTCAACGCGGGGATGGTGCCGTTCAAGCCGTACTTCCTCGGCCAGCTCGTGCCGCCCTACCCGCGGGTCGTCAGCGCCCAGAAGTGCGTGCGGACGCCGGACATCGACGAGGTCGGCAAGACGACCAGGCACGCCACCTTCTTTCAGATGCTCGGCAACTTCTCCTTCGGCGACTACTTCAAGGAGCAGGCGATCCCGCTGGCCTGGGAGCTGCTCACCCGCACCGAGTCCGACGGCGGTTTCGGCTTCCCCGAGAGCAGGCTCTGGGCGACGGTCTACGCCGGCGACGACGAGGCGTACTCGATCTGGCACAACGCCGTCGGAGTCCCTGCCGACCGGATCCAGCGTCGCGGGCTGGCGGACAACTACTGGCACATGGGCGTGCCGGGGCCCGGCGGCCCGTGCTCGGAGATCTACTACGACCGCGGTCCCGAGTACGGCCGCGAGGGAGGTCCGGAGGCCGACGAGGACCGTTACCTCGAGGTATGGAACCTCGTGTTCATGCAGTACCAGCTCAGCGCGGTCCGAACCAAGATCGACTTCGACACCCAGGGCGAGCTGCCGTCCCGGAACATCGACACCGGCATGGGCCTGGAGCGGATGGCCGCGCTGCTACAGGGCGTCGACAACATCTACGAAGTCGACACCATGTGGAAGGTGCTCGAGCGCGCCGCGGAGCTCACCGAGCAGAAGTACGGGCGTGACCCCGCCGGCGACGTGGCGCTGCGCGTGGTGGCCGACCACGTCAGGGCGGCGGTGATGCTCGTCGCCGACGGCGTCATTCCGTCCAACGAGGGGCGCGGCTACGTGCTCCGCAGGATCGTCAGGCGCAGCGTCCGCGACCTGAGGCTGCTCGCCGGATCCCAGCGCGGCGGCGAGGGCGGGCGCGGCGGCTCGGGCGAGCGCTACCTGCACGAACTCGCCTCTGTTGCGATCGGAGCGCTCGGCGACCAGTACCCGGACCTGGTCAGGGACGCGCCCAACATCCACACGGTGCTGGACGCCGAGGAGAGCGCGTTCCTGAGCACGCTGCGGACCGGAACCGCGATCTTCGACGCGGCCGTCGAGGAGGTTACGCGTAGCGGCGAGCGGGCGCTCGGCGGCGCGCAGGCATTCCAGCTGCACGATACCTACGGTTTCCCGATCGACCTGACCCTTGAGATGGCGGCCGAGCAGGGGCTGACCGTCGACGAGGCGGAGTTCCGCCGGCTGATGACCGAGCAGCGGCAGCGGGCCAAGCAGGACGCCGCGGCGAAGAAGACCGGAAATGCCGACATCTCGGTCTTCGCCCGGTTCCTCGAACGGTCAGGCAAGGTGGTGTTCACCGGCTACGACGAGGTTGCCTCCGACGGCACGGTCATCGGCCTGCTGGTCGGCGGCGCCTCCGTGCCGGCGGCCGCGGCGGGCACCGAGGTCGACGTGGTGCTCGACCGGACACCGTGCTACGCCGAGGGCGGCGGCCAGCTCGCCGATACGGGCCTCATGCGGTCGGCGGGCAGCGGCGCGAACGACGGCGCCACGGTCGAGGTTCTTGACGTGCAGGCTCCGGTGCCCGGACTGATCGTGCACCGGTGCCGGGTCACGGCCGGCGAGATCGCGGTGGGCGACATGGTGCATACCGAGATCGACATCGAGCGGCGGCGCGCGATCTCCCGATCGCATACGGCTACGCATCTGGTGCACCGCGCCTTCCGCGGCGCGCTCGGCGAGTCGGCGGCCCAGGCAGGATCGGAGAACTCGCCCGGTCGGTTCAGGTTCGACTTCACCGCCCTCGGGGCGGTGCCTCCCGCCGTCCTCGCCGACGCCGAGGACGAGGTCAACGAGGTGCTGATCAACGATCTGGATGTCCGCGCCTTCCACACCTCAATCGGCGATGCGCGGGCGATGGGCGCGCTCGCCCTGTTCGGCGAGAAGTACGGCGAGCAGGTACGCGTCGTCGAGGTGGGTAACTACTCACGCGAGCTGTGCGGCGGCACGCACGTGGTCCGGTCGGGTCAGCTCGGGCTGGTGAAGATTCTCGGCGAGTCCTCGATCGGCTCTGGTGTCAGGCGCGTCGAAGCGCTGGTCGGCATCGACGCGTTCCGGTTCCTCGCCAGGGAGAGCCTGCTGGTCAGCCAGCTGAGCGAGCAGCTCAGGACGCCGCGGGCGGACCTGCCTGACCGGATCGCCGGGATCGTGGCCAGGCTCCGCGACGCGGAGCGGGACATCGCGCGGACGCAGTCCGCGCAACTGGCGAACATCGCCGCCGGCCTGGTCGCGCGGGCGGGCGAGGTGAACGGCGTCCTCTTCGTGGCCCATCAGGTCCCCGACGGCACCCCCGCCGACGGGATCCGCAAGCTCGCGCTTGACATCCGCGGCCAGATTCCCGCCGAGCGGGCAGGGGTGGTCGTGACCGCCGGAGTTCCGGCGGACCGGCCTGCGGTCGTCGTCGCGCTGAACGACGCGGCTCGGGCGCGGGGCCTGACCGCGGGAGCGCTGATCGGCACGGCCACCGCCGTCCTGGGCGGTCGGGGCGGCGGCAGGGACGACATCGCGCAAGGAGGAGGTGCCGCGCTGGGAGCCCAGGCCGCGCAGGCCCTGACGGAGGCGTTTAGTGCGGTTAGGGGTGTTATTGGCGGCATAGGTCCATCGAGTAGCGTAACGTGAGATCGTGCCGCAGCCGAGTTGTGTCAGTTCTGAGATCAGGCGCCCGGAGGCTGGCGCCTTGAGATCGGGCGTCAGGCTAGCCGTGGACGTCGGCTCGGCTCGGATCGGGATCGCCAGCTGCGATCCTGGCGGACTGCTGGCCAGCCCGCTGACCACGGTGCGCCGTCGCCAGGGTGATCTCGCCGAGATCGCGGGCCTCGCGGCTGACCGGCAGGTGATGGAGATCGTTGTCGGGCTTCCCACCGGCCTTTCCGGAAACCCTGGACAGGCCGCTGACCGGGCACGAGACTTTGCTCAGGCGCTCGCGGGCGTCGTCGCGCCCGTGCCAGTCAGGCTCGTGGACGAGCGTTTCACGACCGTCATCGCCCACGCCGCGCTACGCCAGGGCGGCCGCGACTCCAGGGAGCGCCGGAGTGTGATCGACCAGGCTGCCGCGGCAACGTTGCTTCAGGGAGCCCTTGATGCCGAGAGGCAGACAGGCAGCCCTCCTGGCGAAGTTGTCGGCACGACCAGGGGCGGTGGCGGATGACCAGAGATGGCGGGCACTGGCCGCGGCGCGGCCGACGTCGGCCGGATCGTGGTGACTACCGCGACGAAGAAGAATACGACCAGCGGCCCGGCCAGAACGGCCGCGGGGAGGGTTACCACGGTGCGGGCGGCTACGGTCGGCCGGATGAGTTCGAGGCCCCGGACGGGTACGGCGCGCCTGCCGGGTACGGACCGCCGGCCGGGTACGGACCGTCGGCCGGGTACGGCGGATCGGACCGTTACGGCAGCACAGGCGGTTACGACGATCCGCTCGGCCACGGTGATCCGGCGGGCTACGGTGACCCGGCCGGCCGCGGCCATCCGGCGGGCTACGGCGATCCGGCGGGCTACGGCGATCCGCTCGGCTATGCCGGTCCCGGTGGCTACCAAGAGTCGCGTGGTTACGGTCCGGCCGCTGGCTACGGCGACCAGGCCGGCTACGGCGATGCGGGCCAGCACGGCGATCCGGCGGGCTACGGCGATCCGGCGGACCACGGCGATCCGGCCGGATACCGCAGGGCCGGGAGGCGCGGCGACCGGGCCGGGTACGACGAGCTAGGCGACTATGCCGGCGGGGCAGCCGGGCGGGGCCGTCACTCCGCGGGGCCAGCGGGCGGCGTCCAGGACCCGGGCAGTACCGACCCGTACGGCGATGCCGGGTACGGCGCGGACCGCGGCGGGAGCAGCTACGGAACAGGGTCGCGCGGGCAGGATGACCGGTACGGGTCGACGGACCCGTACGAGCAGCAGCCTGGCGGGTTCGGCTCCTACGGCCAGTACGGCCCGCCCGACCCGCACGCAGCCAGCCCGTATGAGACCGATCGCTACGGCGACACAGGCTCGTTCACCGGGCCGGGCACAGGGACCCATGATCGCGTGGGCGGCTACCAGGACTCCGGCTCGTTCGGCCGGCCAGATACCGGATCGTTCGACGCGCGCGATGGCGGGCCGGGCGGTGCCGAGGCCGGCTCGCAGGGCGGATGGGCGTTCCAGCCAGACACCTCGACATATGCCTCGGGGCCGCCGGAGGACCCGGGCGCCGGATCATTCTCCCACCCCGGTACCGGGCCCTTCGGCCGGCCCGGTACCGGGCCCTTCGGCCGGCCCGAGTCTGGCACCTTCGCCCGCCCGGATACCGGATCATTCGCGCGCCCGGACACCGGGTCCTTTGCCCGCCCGGACACGGGACCGTACGCCCGCCCCTTCAGCCAGGACGACGAGTACGAGCAGTCGGGCTCGCCGGATTCGAATGCCCATGATACGGGCAGTATCCGGTGGACGGCAGGGCCGCCACCTGCCAAAACGCGAGCGGACCGGAACCTGGATGACGCTGCCGGGCCACTTGCGGCCGGATCGGATGGCTACCCGCCGTGGCATGACGAGCCACCAGAAAACTGGCAGGACGACCCGGGCAGCGGGCTGCTCTCGCGCCGTTTCGGCCGTGGCGGTGGCGACGAGGCCGGTGGCGACGAGGCCGGTGGCGACGAGGCCGGTGGCGACGAGGCCGGCGGCGGCAGGGGCCGCCGCGGCCGAAGTGGCCGCGGGCGGAAGCGCCGCAGCGTGCGCGGCAAGGCCGCGTTTACGGTCGCGATCTTCGCAGTACTCCTCATGGTGGGCATTGCGGCTGCCTTCGGCTACAGCTACGTCAACCGCCTAGTCAGCGATCGTTATGGCGACTATTCCGGCCCAGGGACCGGGACGGTCAAGATCACGGTCAACCAGGGAGCCTCGCTGGGGGCGCTCGGCCCGGTGCTGGTCAAGAAGGGCGTGGTCAAGGCGTTGCGGCCCTACGACACCGCGGCCGCGGCCGCCCGTGGCATCCTGCAGCCCGGGGTCTACCGGCTGCACCATCATATGAACGCCGCCCTTGCCGTGAAGCTCCTGCTGAGCGCGAAGGCGAGGATCGAGATCCGGGTCACGATCATCGAGGGCATGCGGGCGAGCGCGATCGCGGCCGAACTGGCCCAGAGAACCGGCCGCAGCGCGAGCGAGTTCCTGCAGATCATCGATCATCCGCCGTCGTCACTCGGGCTGCCGTCCTGGGCCCACGGGACGACCGCCGAGGGTTTCCTGTTCCCCGACACCTACGACTTCCTGCCGCACGAGCCCGCGCTGCAGATCCTGCAGGCGATGGTGCACGAATTCAACAGCAAGGTCGCCAGCATCAACCTGGCGTCCGAGGCGGCCAAGGTCTTTACCACGCCCTGGCACGTGCTCATCGTCGCCAGCATGGTCCAGGCCGAGGGAGGCCGCCTCGAGGACTTCGGCGGGATCTCCCGGGTTGCCTGGAACAGGCTGAAGATCGGCAAGCCGCTGGAGTTCGACAGCACCGTGTTCTACGCGATGAACAAGCACGGAACGGCTATCACCCTGAAGGAAGAGAAGTATCCCTCGCCGTACAACACCTACCTGCACACCGGGCTGCCGCCGGGTCCGATCGGCAATCCGGGCAAGGACGCTATCTATTGGGCATTGCATCCTGTGAAGGCCGACTATCTGTACTTCATCGCGGACACCAGGTCGAAGAAGCCGCCGTACAGGACGTACTTCACTAACAACCTGAAGCAGCTGCAAGAGTGGCAGAAGAAGTTCCAAAACTGAGCGAGGGTGACCGCCGCAGAGTGCGGGTGGCCGTGCTCGGCTCGCCGGTCCGTCATTCGCTCTCGCCGATGCTGCACACGGCCGCCTACGCGGCGCTCGGCCTGACCTGGTGGCGGTACGAGGCGATCGAGAGCGACGAGGCGGGCCTGCCCGCACTGCTCGACCGGTGCGGCCCTGACTGGGCCGGGCTCTCGCTCACCACGCCGCTGAAACGGGCCGTGCTGCCGCTGCTGGACCGGATCGAGCCGCTCGCCACCGAGGTCGGCGGCGCCAACACGGTCGTGTTCGCCGCGGCCCAGCGCCTCGGCTACAACACCGACGTCCCCGGCATGGTCAGGGCGCTGGCCGAGCACGGCATCGGCGCCGCGCGGGCGGCGGTCCCGTCCCGGCCGGCCGGCCCGGCGCTGATACTCGGCGGCGGCGCGACCGCCTGCGCCGCGCTTGCCGCGCTACGCGATCTCGGCGAGCGGTCCGTGACAGCGGCGGTGCGGGATCCCGCCAGGGCGGGCGACCTGGTCTCGGCCGCCGGCCGGCTTGGCATGACGGTCACGCTCCGGCCGTTCGAGCCCGCCTGCCTGGCCGGCGCCCGGCTGGTCGTCTCGACCGTGCCGGCTGGCGCCGCCGACCTTTTCGCGCAAATTTTCGGCGGGCTGGTGCCGGTGCCAGCGGCGGTGTTCGACGTCGTCTATCACCCCTGGCCGACGCCGCTGGCCGCTGCCGCCGCCGCGGCCGGCGCGACGGTCGTGGGGGGTTTCGAGTTGCTGTTGCACCAGGCGGCGCTCCAGGTCGAGCTGATGACGGGACGGCCGGCCCCGGTCGACGAGATGCGCCGGGCCGGCCGCGCCGAGCTGAGCAGGCGAGCAGGCGGCGGCCTGGGCCCGCGGGAGCCGGCCGGCGGGCAGTGAGGCCGGCGCGGCGTGGCGTGCGCGCCGCAGACCCGTTGCGGCGGAACAATCAAGCGTGATCCGACCGCTGGAGCGCCCGATGACCGGACTGGCCTGTGTGGAGATCTGCGCGGGCGCTGGCGGCCAGGCGCTCGGACTTGAGCAGGCAGGCTTCTGGCACGCGGCCGCGGTCGAGATCGATGCCGACGCCTGCGAAACCCTGCGCAGGAACCGGGGGGCCCGCTGGAAGATCATCGAGGCCGATGTGTCCGATGTCGACGGGACCGAGTTCCGCGGCGTCGACCTGCTCGCCGGGGGAGTACCGTGCCCGCCGTTCTCGGTCGCCGGCCGGCAGCTCGGTGCCGCCGACGAACGCGACCTGTTCCCCGAGGCCCTGCGGATGGCCGCCGAGATCGGCCCCAGGGCCGTGCTGCTTGAGAATGTGCGCGGGCTGGCCGCCGGCCGGTTCGACGGCTACCGCGCGCAGGTCGTCGCCCGGCTCGGCGAGCTCGGCTACCTGACCTGGTGGCGGCTGGTCCAGGCGAGCGAGCACGGCGTGCCGCAGCTGCGGCCCAGGCTCGTCCTCGTCGCGGTCAGGCAGCCGTGGGCAGCGGCCTTCCGCTGGCCGGCGCCGTCGGCCGAACGGCCGCCCACGGTGGGAGAGTCGCTTGCCGACCTGATGGCGGCCGGGGGCTGGCCGGGTGCGGCGTCGTGGGCGAACCGCGCCTCCCTGATCGCGCCGACGATAGTCGGCGGAAGCAGGAAGCACGGCGGCCCTGACCTCGGGCCGACCAGGGCGCGGGCGGCCTGGCAGCGGCTCGGGGTCGACGGCCTCGGCGTGGCCGACGGCCCGCCGGACGAGTCGTTCCCGGCAGGCGCCGCGCCGCGGCTCACCACCAGGATGGTCGCCAGGCTGCAGGGCTTCCCCGACTGCTGGGAGTTCGCCGGGCGCAAGACCGCCGCCTACCGGCAGGTGGGGAACGCGTTCCCGCCACCCGTCGCCCGCGCGGTCGGCGTCGCGGTGGCGGCTGCCCTGCGGAGGTAACTCCGCGGGAAATACGCGGACGAGCTGCCGGGTTATAACTTGACAGTCGGCGAGTTCGGCTGACTGTCTTCAGCAGCCGAGGGACTGCGACCGTGGCGGTGAGATGCGCTAGTCTTACTGGGAGAACTTAACGAGCCCGGCGTACCCCGCCGGGCGGCAAGCGGAGGACCACCTCGGCCACCTCCCACCTTGCCAGCGCTCCGGTGCCGTCTCGGCACAGCCTCGCTGGCGGGTAGCACGCCTGCCAGCCGCCGAGACTGGCAGGCGCAGGCCGGACGATCGGGGTTGGCGTGCCGATGGCAGGCCGGTGCCCGGATGTGTGTGGCGATGCTGCGCGGGGCAAAACCTGTGCGGTTTTAGCCGTGCGTGGTGGCCCCGCATGCGAGTCGTGCGGGGCTTTCTGTTTTCACGGCGAGCCCCGGCGTGCCTGATCCGGGACAGTCCCGGATCAGGAACAAGGTGACATTGGAGGTCACATCAGCACTGAACCTCGTATCAACGACCGTATCCGGGTACCTGAAGTTCGCCTCGTAGGCCCGTCCGGCGAGCAAGTCGGCATCGTCTCGATAACCGACGCGCTGCGGCTGGCTCAGGAGTCAGACCTCGACCTCGTCGAGGTGGCGCCGACCGCGCGCCCGCCGGTCTGCAAGCTCATGGACTTCGGCAAGTTCAAGTACGAGTCGGCCCTCAAGGCCCGGGAGTCGCGCAAGAACCAGGCGCAGACGGTCATCAAGGAGATCAAGATCCGGCCGAAGATCGACCCGCACGACTACGGCACCAAGAAAGGCCACGTCGAGCGGTTCCTCCGGCAGGGAGACAAGGTCAAGGTAACGATCATGTTCCGCGGTCGCGAGCAGTCGAGACCGGAGCTCGGGTACAAGCTGCTCCAGCGGCTGGCCGGCGACGTCGAGGAACTCGGCTTCGTCGAGTCGCAGCCGAAGCAGGACGGCCGGAACATGATCATGGTGATCGGACCGCTGCGCAAGAAGGCAGAGACGAAGGCGGTCCGGGGCCCGGACCGGGCCAGCGCCAGGGCAGCGGCGGCCCACGGGGCCAGTCGGGCCAGCGAAGGGGCCGCCGCTTCGCGGCCTGCCGCTCCGGCTGCTCCGCGGTCTGGCCTGGCGCCCGCCGCCGCAAGGCCGGGTCCGGTGCCTGCAGCGGGAACCGCGACAAGACCGGATGCGCCTGCCGCAGGGAACGCCGCGAGGCCGGATCCCGGCCCGTCGGACGCGGCCGCGAAGTCCGCGGCGGATGTCGGCGCAGCGCCGAAGCCGGATCAGGGAACGGACAGGTCGGCGCCGTCCAGGCCGGGACCGTCGGCGGGCGGGACGGCCAGGTCGGCGTCGCCGAGGCCGGGACCGTCGGCGGGCGGGACGGCCAGGCCGGCGTCGCCGAGGCCGGGACCGGCAGGCGGGACGCCCAGGCCGGGACCGTCGGCGGGCGGGACGGCCAGGCCGGCGTCGCCCAGGCCGGGACCGTCGGCGGGCGGGACGGCCAGGCCGGCGTCGCCCAGGCCGGGACCGTCGGCGGGCGGGACGGCCAGGCCGGCCGCTCCGAAGCCGGGGCCCCCGGCCGGCGGGACGGCTAAGCCGGCCCCGCCCAGGCCGAGTGCACCCAGGCCGAGTGCACCCAGGCCGAGCGCGCCCAGGCCGAGCGCGCCCAGGCCGAGCGGGCCGCGGTCGCCGGCGGCCAAGCCAGACGAGGCGGAAAAGTCGCCGCGGGCGCGGCCGGCCGAGCACGGCGCCGAGGCCGGGGGCTGACGGGCCAGCCGCCGGAGAACGAAGATGTGCCCGCCTGACCATGTGGTCGGCGGGCGGACACAGGACGCGCGGGAGCGCGCGAGGAACGAGGGACGCGGCGACATGCCGAAGATGAAGACGCACAGCGGCGCCAAGAAGCGGTTCCGTCTCACCGGCACCGGCAAGGTGATGCGCCGTCGCGCTAACCGGGCTCACTACCTTGAGCACAAGCCGAGCACCAAGACCCGCCGCCTGGCGAACTACGTGACGCTCGCACCCGCAGACGCCAAGAACATGAAGAAGTTGCTGGGCAAGTGACCCGGTCCGACGTGAGGGAGTCGCACACATGGCACGCGTAAAGCGGGCGGTCAATGCCCACAAGAAGCGCAGGGTCGTCCTCGAACGGGCGAGCGGCTACCGCGGGCAGCGGTCCAGGCTGTACCGCAAGGCCAAGGAGCAGTCACTGCACTCGATGGCCTACGCCTACCGGGACCGCAAGGACCGCAAGGGCGCGTTCCGCAGGCTGTGGATCCAGCGGATCAACGCGGCCGCGCGAGCCCAGGGCATCACCTACAACAGGTTCATCCAGGGACTGAAGACCGCAGGCGTCGAGGTGGACCGCAAGATGCTCGCCGAGCTTGCCGTCGCTGATCCCGCGGCCTTCACGGCGCTTGTGGCCGTTGCCCGCCAGGCCCTCCCGGCCGACGTGAACGCGGCCGCCTAGCAAGTTTCAGGATCGCGAAGGATTTTCCTCGCCTCCGCGGGAAAATCCTTCGCGATCATCGTGTCTGGGCGAGGTCGGGCAGGGGCCATGGTTATGAGCACCCGGTCACCCCGGGTCAGGACAGCGAGGTCGCTGGCCAAGCGGGCGCTGCGGGAGCGGTCGAGGCTGTTCCTCGCGGAGGGGCCACAGGCGGTCAGGGAAGCGCTGGGTCGGGACGGCCTGGTCAGGGAGCTCTTCGTCACCGCGGCCGCCAGGTCCCGGCACGCCGATCTGGTCGCCGCGGTGGCCAGCGCCGGGGCGCCGGTCCACGAGGTCAGCGGCGAAGTGATGGCCGAGCTCGCCCAGACGGTGACCCCGCAGGGGCTGCTCGCCGTCTGCCCGTTCGTGGACGTGACGCTCAGCGAGCTGGTCGCGGCGGCGCCGCGGCTCGTCGTCGTGCTCGCGAACATCAGGGATCCCGGCAACGCCGGCACCGTGCTGCGCACCGCCGACGCGGCGGGAGCGCACGGGGTGATCTTCGCCGGCGCCTCCGTCGACCCGTACAACAGCAAGTGCGTGCGGTCCTCGGCCGGCTCGCTGTTTCACCTGCCGCTGGTGCTGGGCGTGCAGGTATCGGACGCCGTCACGGCGCTGCGCGGCGCTGGGCTCGGCGTGCTCGCCGCTGACGGCAGCGCGTCGCTCGGGCTTGACGATCTCGACCGGGTCGGCCGGCTCGGCCGGCCGACCGCCTGGCTGTTCGGCAACGAGGCCTGGGGCCTGCCAGGCGACCTCGTCGCGCTCGCCGACGACGCGGTCGCCGTGCCCATCTACGGCCAGGCCGAGAGCCTGAACCTGGCCGCCGCGGCAGCCGTGTGCCTGTACGCCTCGGCGCGCGCCCAATATGGGGGTGCCGCTCAGTCCCGCCGACGCGCTAGGCTCTGATCACGTTGCGTCATGACCCCGGCACCAGGATGGGTCACGGTGGTGCGGGCCGTGGCGCGGCACCAGCCGACCGCGGGGTTAACCCCCGGACCCCAGGCGGCCGCGCGAGCTCGCCGGGGCAGTGCTGTGCATGGTGGGAGCGGCAGTCCGATGAGGACCGGCGAGTGAGCTCGGTGGCTGCGAGCGCTGGCGAGATGCCGGGGTCCGGTGACCCTTACTGGCCGGGCCCGCGGCGGCCCAACCCGGCACAGCGGCCGGGGAACTCATTCGGGCCCGCTGATCTGCTCAGCGCGGACGAGCTGCCGGACGGGCTCGTCGTGGCCGACCAGTGCGGCCGGGTCATCATCTTCAACCGGGCGGCCGAGCGGCTGACCGGGATCGCGGCCGGCCAGGCCGTCGGCAGGGAGCTGCCCGCCGCGCTGCCGCTCGCCGACGCCGAGGGCCGCTGCTGGTGGCGGCAGTCGCGGCCGTACGACGGGCTGTCGATCCGCACCAGGCACCCGGAACGTTCGCTGTACCTGGCCGACGGCACCGAGCTGCTGGTCACGGTGGGCTACGTGCGGGCGCCGCGCGGCGGCCCGGTGCCAGCCTGGCCGTGTGACCGCGGCGCCGTCCGCCGGCTCATCATCACGCTGCGCAGCGCGGAGCAGCGGGCCAGAATCGAGCGGACCAGGGCCGACCTGGTGTCCACGGTGGCGCACGAGCTGCGCTCCCCGCTGACCAGCGTCAAGGGCTTCACCGCGACCCTGCTCGCCAAATGGCCCCGCTTCACCGACGACCAGAAGCGCAGCATGCTCGAGACGGTCAACGCCGACGCCGACCGGGTGACCCGCCTGATCACCGAGCTGCTCGACGTGTCGAGGATCGAGGCCGGACGGCTGCAGATGCAGCGCGAGCTGGTTGACATCGCGGCCCGCGCGGCCAAGCTGGTGGCCGGCCGGGTCGCGTCGGGGGAGGCGGAGAGCCGGTTCAAGATCGAGGTCGCCGACGGGCTGCCAGAGACGTGGCTGGATGCCGACAAGATCGACCAGATCCTCGCGAACCTCATGGAGAATGCGGTCAGGCACGGGGCTGGTACGGTTACTACCGTGATCGAGTCGGCACGGGTCCACGGCGGGCCAGGCGTCGCGGTATCGGTCCGCGACGAGGGCCAGGGAATCGCGCCCGAGTTCGCGCCGAGGGTGTTCCGCCAGTTCTGGCGCGCGAAGCGCCGTGGCGGGGCAGGCCTTGGCCTGTTCATCGTCAAGGGCCTGGTCGAGGCGCACGGCGGCTCGATCACCGTGGGGCGGGCGCCGGGCGGCGGCGCGGAGTTCCGATTTACCATGCCCGCCGGCGCACCGGATCACTGCTGAGCCAGATCCGCGCGGACCGGCGGGCCCACCGGGGTGATCCCTGCGGCCTGACCCGCCCGGGGCAGCGTCGCCGTTCGGTTGCGAGCGGACTGGCCGGCGTTCCGGCACGAGCGGGAGCGAACCGTTAAGGAAGATCGCGAACTTCCCTGTTGATCGACTTTCCAGTGACATCAAGGAGACCAGGACCGATGTCCGCACCGAACAATACCTACGACCCGGTCCGCGTCGCCGCGCTGGCGCCGGCCGAGGTCGAGCGCATGACAGCGGAAGGGCTCGCCGCGATCGCCGCCGCGGCCTCCTTCGATGACCTCAAGGCGGCCGAGGTAGAGCACCGGGGCCGGCAGGCGCCGCTGACGCTGGCGAGCGCGGAGATCGGCGCGCTGCCGCCCGAGGCGAAGGCCGAGGCGGGACGCCGCGTCGGCGCCGCCAAGAAGGCGCTCGACGAGGCGCTGGCGCTGCGGCAGGCCGAACTCGAGGCCGACCGGGACCGCCGGGTGCTCGAGGACGAGACGGCCGACGTGACGCTGCCGTGGGACCGGTCGCCGGCCGGCGCGCGGCACCCGGTCGTGACGCTCGCCGACCGCCTGGCCGAGGTGTTCATCGGGATGGGCTACGAGATCGCCGAGGGTCCCGAGGTCGAGGCGGAGTGGTACAACTTCGACGCCCTGAACTTCCCGCCCGACCATCCCGCGCGGGAGATGCAGGACACGTTCTTCGTCGCCGATCCGGGCGGCGCTGCCCGCTCCGGCATGGTGCTGCGCACCCACACCTCGCCGGTCCAGATCAGGGCGATGCTGACCAGGCCGCTGCCGCTGTACGTGGTGAGCCCGGGCAAGTGCTTCCGCAGCGACGCGCTCGACGCCACGCACAGCCCGGTGTTCCACCAGATCGAGGGCCTGGCCGTTGACGAGGGCCTGACGATGGCCGACCTGCGCGGCGCGATCACCGCGTTCGTCGGCGCGATGTTCGGCGAGGGCTTGCGGACCAGGCTGCGGCCCGACTTCTTCCCGTTCACCGAGCCGTCCGCCGACGTGTCGATGGAGTGCCATGTCTGTCGCGGCGGGTCGGTCAAGCCCGGCGCGCCGCCGTGCCGCGTCTGCAAGTCACAGGGCTGGATCGAGATCGCCGGCTGCGGCATGGTCAACCCGAGGGTGCTCGTCGCGTGCGGCATCGACCCGGACAGGTACAGCGGCTTCGCGTTCGGCCTCGGCATCGAGCGGTCCCTGATGATCAGGAATGGCCTGAGCGACATCAGGGACACGATCGAGGGCGATGTCAGGTTCAGCTCGGCGTTCGGAGCGGAGGCGTCATGCTAGTCCCGCTGTCCTGGCTGCTCGAGTACGCCGCGCTCGCCGAGCCGGTCCACGTCGGCGATGTCGCCAGGCGGCTCACCGCGGTCGGCCTGGAGATCGAGTCGGTCGAGCAGGTCGGGCACGACATTTCCGGCGTCGTCGTCGCGCGCGTCCTGGCGATCGAGGAGCTGACCGGCCACAAGAAGCCGATCAGGTACTGCACGGTCAGCACCGGCGCCGCCGCCGCGGGGACGCCCGACGAGGAGCGGCAGGTCATCTGCGGTGCCGTCAACTTCACCGTCGGCGACCTGGTGCCGCTCGCGCTCCCCGGCGCCGTGCTGCCCGGCGGCTTCGAGATCGTCGCGAGCAAGCGGTACGGCCGGGTATCGGACGGCATGATCTGCTCGGCCGCCGAGCTCGGCCTTGGCGACGACCACACCGGGATCATGGTCTTGTCGCCCGACGCTCCGCTCGGTGCCGACTTCGTCGGCTACGCCGGGCTGCGCGACGTGGTGCTCGACGTGAACGTGACCCCCGACAAGGGGCACGCGCTGTCGGTCAGGGGGATGGCACGGGAGCTCGCGAGCGCGTTCGGCGTCGCGTACACCGACCCGGCCGAGGCCGGCCTGCCCGCCTGGGCCGGGCAGGCCGGTGCACCAGGCGCAACCTACCCGGCCAGCATCGCCGACCCGACCGCCTGCGACCGGTTCGCGCTCCGCGAGGTGCGCGGGATCGACCAGGACCGCCCGACGCCGCTTGCGATGCGGGTCAGGCTCGCCCGCGCGGACACCAGGAGCGTCTCACTGTCCGTCGACGTCACCAACTACCTGATGCTTGAGCTCGGCCAGCCGCTGCACGCCTTCGACCGCTCGGCGCTCGACGGGCCGATCGTGGTCAGGCGGGCGCGGGAAGGCGAGCGGCTCGAGACCCTGGACCACGTCGTGCGCGCGCTCGACCCCGACGACATCGTGATCACCGACTCGTCAGGCCCGATCGGGCTGGCCGGGACGATGGGCGGCCTGGCGACCGAGGTCAGCGAGACCTCGACCGACCTGGTGATCGAGGCCGCGCACTTCAGCGCGCCCGGCGTGGCCCGGATGAGCCGCAGGCACCGGCTGTTCAGCCAGGCATCGGCGCGGTTCGAGCGAGGGGTGGACTACGAGCTGCCGCTGCGCGCCTCGGCCAAGGCCGTCGCGATGCTCGCCGAGATGGGCGGCGGCAGCGCCGTGCCCGGGTACACGCTCGCGTCCGAGCCGGTCGAGCCGGCGACGATCGAGATCCGTGCCGACCATCCCGACCGGGTCGCCGGCACGACGTACGGCACGCAGACGGTGATCGGCAGGCTGCGCGAGGTCGGCTGCGCCGTGGTGCCGCACGGCCGGGCCAGCGGCGGCGGCGAGACGCTGATCGTCACCCCGCCGTCGTGGCGGCCCGACCTGCGCGACCCGAACGACCTGGCCGAAGAGGTGATCAGGCTCGAGGGGTACGAGAAGGTCGGGATCGCGATGCCGCGGGCCATCGCGGGCAAGGGCAGGACGGCGGCCCAGCGGCTGCGCGGCTCGGTCGGCCGCGCGCTCGCCGGGGCCGGCTACGTCGAGGTCATCAGCAGCCCGTTCGGCTCGGCCGCCGACTTCGACCGGCTGGGGCTGACGGCCGCTGATCCGAGGCGGCTCGCCGTCGGCATCGCCAACCCGATCAGGGGCGAGGAGCCGCAGCTTCGCACCACGCTACTGCCCGGCCTGTTCCGCGTCGCCAGCCGCAACGCCGGGCGCGGGTTCGCCGACCTCTCGCTGTTCGAGATCGGCAACGTCGCCAGGAACAGGGCCGGCCAGCCCGGCGGACCCGGTGCTGGCGGTGCGGGCGGGGCGGGCGGCGCGGGCGACGACGGCAACGGCCGCCAGGACAGGGGCGTCGCGAGCGGCGTCGCGCCGATACTCGCCGTCGACCGCGGACCGACCGCCGCGGAGATCGCGGAGCTCGACCGGGCGTTGCCCGACCAGCCGCGGCTGGCCGCGATGGTGCTGGCCGGCAAGCGGGAGGCGGCGGGCTGGTGGGGCGACGGCCGGCCGGCCAGCTTCCACGACGCGATCGAGGCCGCCCGGACCGTGCTGCGGACCAGCCGGGTGCCGTACCGGATCAGGCCCGGCCGGTGCGAGCCGTGGCATCCGAGGCGGTGCGCGCAGATCGTGCTCGAGCCAGACGCGGCCGGCGAAGCCGGCGAGACGGGCTCGGCCGGCCACGCGGGCGAGCCGGTGACCGTCGGTTATGCCGGTGAGTTGCACCCGCGGGTCATCGCCGAATTCCGGCTTGCGCCGCGTTCCTGCGCGGTCGAACTCGACATGTCGCTCATCGAGCGCGCCGCGGCCAGCCTGGCCCCGATCCAGGCTCCGGTCATCTCTTCGTACCCGGTCGCCAGCCAGGACGTGGCGCTGGTCGTGCGCGAGGCCGTCCCGGCCGCGGACGTGGAGACCGCGCTGGCGGCCGGCGCCGCCGCAGCGGGAACCGAGGCGCTGCTCGAAGACGTGCGCCTGTTCGATGTCTACACCGGCGAGCAGGTCGACGCCGGGCACAAGTCGCTGGCCTACACGCTGCGGTTCAGGGCGCCGGACCGCACGCTCACCGACGACGAGGTCGCGGTGGCCAGGGACGCGGCGGTCGCCTCGGCGGTCCGGCTGACCGGAGCGAGGCTGCGCGGCGGGGCCCAGGGTGCCGGCTCGTGATCACGGACACCTTTCGACCGTGGCTACGAAAAGAGTCCGCGATCATGGAAACGGCGGGTCGGCAGGGGCCAGGCTAGCTAGGAGGAGGACGGCGAGGCCGGCGGCGGGAGGATCTCGAGTATCTCGATGCCGTCGCGCGTGCACTTGGATGCCTTGCCGGTGTCCAGGACGATCGGCGTGGCGAACCCCTGGCAGGTCCAGCCCTTGATCTGGACCGGCCCGCCGCCGCCGTTGCCGGGAGCCAGGCCCGACCTGATCGCCTTGGCGTAGGCCCGCTCCACCGCCTTCGCCGTGTTGCACGGGATGTCGCCGCTGGCGACCTCGAGCTTGACCGGGACGTTGGCCGCCGTCCGGGTGGTACCGCAGTACGTCACGTGGGTGCGGGTCGCCGAGGACGCAGGTGAATGCGGCCCCGCGTGCGTCGGGCTGCATCCGGCGGCGGCCGTGGCCAGCAGTGCGAGTGCGACGACGGCCCAGGAGGTCCCGCCGCCGGATGGGCGGCCGGCCTGGCCTGACGATCCGCGCGGGTGCAATGGCATCTCCTTCCTGCGCGCACAACATCATGCCGTCTGGTGCTGTCGGTCCGTAGGCCGAACCCGCCGGTTCGCCCGCTATCGGACCATCCCGCGATCACGCAGGAACCCTGCGTCATCCAGCGATGACTCGCCGCTCAAACGTCGTTGCATATACAAACAGCATAATGCATAATGATGCTGGTGGTCCGAGCCGCGGGTCGGCGGCCGGACCACCACCACAGCTGTCGCTGAACGGCCACGGGGTGCGCGGACGCCGCACGGGCCAGGGACGAAGGGTCGGTGAGAATGCGGGTCGCGGTGGCCGGCGCGAGCGGGTACGCCGGCGGCGAGCTACTGCGGCTGATCTGCGGTCATCCGGACCTGGAGCTGGCGACGGTCACTGCGGACGGCAGCGCGGGCAAGGCGGTCGGCGACGTGCAAGCCAACCTGGCCGGGCATCGCGGGCTCGCGGAACTGGTCTTCGAGCCCCACACCGCGGTCAAGGAGGCCGACGCCGACCTGGTCTTCCTCGCGCTGCCTGGCGGCCGGTCCGCGCCGGTCGCGGCCGGCCTGGCGGGCGAGGTCGCGGTCGTGGACCTCGGCCCGGACTTCAGGCTGGCCGACCCGGCCGACTGGGCGCGGCACTACGACGGCGACCACCAGGGGCGATGGGTCACCGGGCTGCCCGAGCTCGCAGGGGCTCGTTCGGCTATCCGCAACGCAACTCGCGTCGCTGCTCCGGGCTGCTACGCGACCGCCGCGATCATGGCGCTCGCCCCGCTGGTGGCCGCGGGCCTGGCCGCCCCGGACGACGTGGTCGTGGTCGCGGCGTCGGGGACCTCGGGCGCGGGCCGGTCGCCGCGGGCAGACCTGCTCGGCAGCGAGGTGATGGGCTCCGTCTCCGCCTACCAGGCCGGGGGAGCGCACCGGCACACGCCCGAGATCGAGCAGGCGCTGGCCGAGATCGCCGGGCGGCCTGCCCGGGTCTCGTTCACGCCGATGCTGGCCCCGATGCCGCGCGGCATCCTCGCCACCTGCACGGCCAGGCTGGTCTCGGCCGGGACCGGCACGGCCGCGCTGCGCGCAGCGCTGGCCGCCGCCTACGCCGGCGAGCCGTTCGTCGCCGTGCTGCCCGACGGAAGGTGGCCGGGCACCGGCGCCGTGGCCGGCTCCAACGGGGCGCACCTTCAGGCGGCCGCCGACCCCCGCTCCGGCCGGGCGACGGTCGTCGCCGCCATCGACAACCTGGGCAAGGGCGCCGCGGGCCAGGCGATCCAGAACGCCAACCTGATGCTCGGCCTGCCCGAGACCGCGGGCCTGACCTCGATCGGAGTAGCGCCATGAGGCGAGCGGGAGGTATCGCATGAGCGTCACAGCACCGCCGGGCTTCCGTGCCGCGGGAGTAGCGGCCGGGCTGAAGGCTTCCGGCAACCCCGACGTGGCGGTCGTGATCAACGACGGGCCGTCCGCGGCCGCCGCTGGCGTGTTCACCTCGAACCGGGTCAAGGCCGCGCCGGTGCGCTGGAGTCAGCAGGTTCTCGCCGGCGGCCAGGTGCGGGCCGTCGCACTCAACTCGGGCGGCGCCAACGCCTGCACAGGCCCCGGGGGGTTCGCCGATACCAGGCAGACGGCCGAGCACCTGGCGAACCTGCTCTCCGCCCCGGCCGGCCAGATCGCGGTCTGCTCGACCGGGCTGATCGGCGAGCGGCTGCCGATGGACCGGCTGCTTGCCGGCGTCGACGCGGCCGCGGCCGCGGCGACGGCCGCGGGCGGCCAGGCGGCCGCGGGCGCGATCATGACGACCGACACCGTGCCCAAGACCTGCGCCGTCCAGGGCGGCGGCTACGTGATCGGGGGGATGGCCAAGGGCGCCGCGATGCTCGCGCCCGCGCTGGCCACCATGCTCGTGGTGCTCAGCACCGACGCGGAGCTGGCGGCCAGCGACCTGGACAAGGCGCTGCGCGGCTCGGTGCGGACGACGTTCGACCGGCTGGACTCCGACGGCTGCATGTCGACCAACGACACCGTCCTGCTGCTGGCCAGCGGTGCCTCCGGCCTGCGGCCTGACCTCACCGATTTCACCGACCTGCTGGCCGCCGCCTGCGGCGACCTGGCCCGCAAGCTTCAGCTCGACGCCGAGGGCGCGACCAAGGCCATCGCGATCGAGGTAACCGGCGCGGCCTGCGAGGACGACGCGGTCGCCGTCGGCCGCGCGATCGCCAGGTGCAACCTGTTCAAGTGCGCGATCACCGGCGAGGATCCGAACTGGGGCCGGGTGCTCGCCGCGGCCGGCACCACCGGTGCCGCGTTCGAGCCCGACGAGCTCAGCGTCGCGATCAACGGGATCTGGGTGTGCAGGAACGGCGCCCCAGGCGCCGACCGGTCGGCCGTCGACCTGCGGCCGAAGGACGTGACCGTGACCGTCGAGCTGGCCGCCGGGCGGGCCGCGGCCACGGTGCTGACCACCGACCTGACCGCGGCCTACGTGCACGAGAACTCGGCGTACTCGACATGACCGCCCAGGTTGCCCACGCCGGCGCGCTGGCCAAGGCGGCGACGCTGATCGAGGCCCTGCCGTGGCTCGGGCGATTCCACGGCCAGGTCGTCGTCATCAAGTACGGCGGCCACGCGATGACCGACGAGGCGCTGCGGCTGGCCTTCGCGCAGGACGTCGTCTTCCTGCGCTACGCAGGGCTGCGCCCGGTCGTCGTGCACGGCGGCGGCCCGCAGATCAGCGCGCACCTGGACCGGCTCGGCATGGAGTCGACGTTCAGGGCCGGGCTGCGGGTCACCACGCCGGAGGCCATGGCCGTGGTCAGGATGGTGCTGACCGGCCAGGTGAACAGGGACGTCGTCGGCCTGATCAACCGGCACGGGCCGTTCGCCGTCGGAATGTCGGGGGAGGACGCGCACCTGCTGACCGCCCGCCGGGTCGCGGCGACGACCGAGGACGGGGAGGTGATCGACATCGGCCACGTCGGCGAGGTCGAGTCGGTGAACCCTGGTGCGGTCAGCGCGCTGATCGCCGACGGCAGGATCCCGGTGATCTCCACCGTGGCGCGCAGCGACACGGGCGAGGTGCTGAACGTGAACGCCGACACCGCCGCCGCGGCGCTCGCGGTGGCGCTCGGCGCGGTCAAGCTGGTGATGCTGACCGACGTCGCCGGCCTGTACGCGGACTGGCCGGGCAGCGCACCGGCGGTCACGCAGACCACGGGCGGCGTCGGGCCCGCGGCCGGCCACGGCTCGCCCGGGGGCGAGAGCGGTCACCCGCCGCAGGTGATCAGCGAGCTGAGCGTCAGCGCGCTCGCCGCGATGCTGCCCGGGCTGAGCGACGGCATGATTCCGAAGATGCGGGCCTGCCTGAGCGCCGTCCGCGGCGGCGTGCCGCAGGCACACGTGCTCGACGGGCGGCTGCCGCACGCCGTCCTGCTGGAGATCTTCACCGACTCGGGGATCGGCACGATGGTCGTGCCCGACGGAGAGCAGAGGGCAGCGTGAGCGAGCCGGAGGGGCGCGGCGTCGCCTGGACCCAGGAGCGAGGGACGAGCGAGGAGGGAAGGCGTCGCAGTGAAGGGGGAATGAGGAGGCGGGCGGGGGCCCGGAGGCGAGCCGGTGACACAGCATGAGGACCGCGACGGCGACGGGCGTGCTGCGGGAGCGGTACGTCGCGGCCATGATGCCGAACTACGGCATCCCGCCGCTCGCCCTGGCCAGGGGCGAGGGCTGCGTGGTCTGGGACGTGGAACTCCTACCTCGACCTGGTCGGCGGGATCGCGGTCAGCGCGCTCGGGCATGCCCACCCGGCGATCGTCGCGGCCGTGAGCGAGCAGGTCGCCAGGCTCGCCCACATCTCGAACCTGTACCTGCACGAGGGCCAGGTGCGCCTGGCCGAGCGGCTGCTCGGGCTGCTCGGCGCCGACGGCCGGGTGTTCTTCGCGAACTCGGGCACCGAGGCGAACGAGGCGGCCGTCAAACTGGTCCGCCGCGCACAGGGACCCGCCAGGCCGGTGTTCGTCGCCGCCGAGGGCGGATTCCACGGCCGGACGATGGGATCGCTCGCCCTGACTGGCAAGAGCTCGATCAGGGAGCCGTTCGCGCCCTTCGGGATTGAGGTTCGGTTTGTTCCCTACGGCGACCAGGACGCGCTCACCGCGGCCATCGGGCCGGACTGCGCGGGCGTCATCCTCGAGCCGTGCCTGGGCGAGGGCGGGGTCGTGCCTGCACCGCCCGGGTATCTGCAGGCGGCGCGCGCGGCGTGCGACGCGGCCGGCGCGCTGCTCGTGCTCGACGAGATCCAGAGCGGCATCGGCCGGACCGGTGCCTGGTTCGCCTGCCAGACGGCGGGGGTCACGCCGGACGTGATCACGCTGGCGAAGGGGCTCGGCGGCGGCCTGCCGATCGGCGCCTGCATCGGCATCGGGGCCGCCGGGACGGCACTTGCCAAGGGAGACCACGGCAGCACCTTCGGCGGCAACCCGGTCGCGTGCGCGGCGGCGCTCGCCGTGCTCGACACGATCGAGCGCGACGGGCTGCTCGGCAACGTCACCCGGGTCGGGGCGGCGCTGTCGGCCGGCGTCACGGCCACCGGCCACCCGCTGCTGGCTGGCCTGCGCGGAAGCGGCCTGTGGCTGGCGATCGTGCTCACCGGCCAGGTGGCCGCCGCGGTGGAGACGGCGGCGCGGCAGGCCGGGTTCCTGGTCAACGCGGTCCAGCCGGACGCGATCAGGCTCGCCCCGCCGCTGGTGCTGAGCGCCGGCCAGGCCGCGTCCTTTACCGCCGCGCTGCCAGGGATCCTGGACCTGGCCGGCGCGCGGGCCGGCCAGGAGCGATGATGCAGCGACCGGGGAGGGGCACGGCGCACGTGGCGGAACCCGGCGCGGTGGCCGGCCACGCCGAGCGGGTCAGCCCGGCTACCAAGGCCGCCAGGCACGACAAGATCGCCGGCATCCTCTGCCAGCACGACGAGCCGGTGCGGTCGCAAGAAGATCTGGCCGACCGGCTCGCGGCGATTGGCATCAAGGTCACCCAGGCGACCCTGTCTCGTGACCTGGACGAGCTCGGTGCCGTCCGGCTGCGCGGTCCCGGCGGCGCGCTGGTCTACGCGCTGCCGCCTGACCCGGCGGACGCCCCGGCCGCCGACGCCGACGACGCGGCCCTGCGGCGGGCCGCCGCGGCCGCGGCCGGGCTCGCCGGGTTCGCCGCCGGGTCGCCTTCGGCCGCGGCCGCCGGGCTGGCCAGGGTCGCGGCGGACCTGCTGCTGTCGGCCGAGGCCAGCGGCAACCTGGTCGTGCTGCGGACGCCGCCGGGAGCCGCCCAGCTGATGGCGTCGATGATCGACAGGACCGCGATGCACGCGGTGATCGGAACGGTGGCGGGCGACGACACCGTGCTGGTCGTCGCGCGCGACCCGGCGGGCGGTGACGACCTCGCGAGCCTGCTGCTGCGGCTCGCCGAGCGGCGCGGCAGGACGGAGCCGAGAGCGGCGGCCGGGTCGGCCAGACAGACGCCGGCCGCCGGCCGGCGGTCGACGGGGACCCAGGACAAGGAGGAAACGTGACACAGCGAGTCGTGCTGGCCTACTCGGGCGGCCTCGACACATCGGTGGCGATCGGCTGGATCGCCGAGCAGACCGGCGCCGACGTGATCGCGCTGGCGGTGGACGTCGGCCAAGGCGGAGAAGACCTGGAGACGATCCGGGCGCGGGCGCTGGCCTGCGGCGCGGCCGAGGCCGTGGTGGTCGACGCCAGGGCCGAGTTCGCGGCCGGCTACTGCATGCCGGCGCTGCGGGCGAACGCACTCTACATGGACCGGTATCCGCTGGTCTCCGCGCTGTCCAGGCCGCTGATCGTGGCGCACCTGGCCAGGGTCGCCAACGAGTTCGGCGCCAGCGTCGTGGCGCACGGCTGCACGGGCAAGGGCAACGACCAGGTCAGGTTCGAGGTCGGGCTGGCCGCGCTCGCGCCGGACGTGAAGTCGATCGCCCCGGTCCGCGACTCCGGCATGACCAGGGACAAGGCGATCGAGTTCGCCGCCGCCAAGGGTCTGCCGATCGACGTCACCGCGCGGTCGCCGTACTCGATCGACCAGAACCTGTGGGGCCGCAGCTGCGAGACCGGTCACCTGGAGGACATCTGGGAGACCCCGCATTACGACGTCTACGGCTACACAGAAGACCCGTCGGCAGTCAAGCCCGCCGACGAGATCACGATCAGCTTCACGGACGGCCTGCCGGTCGCCATCGACGGCGGGCCGCTGTCGCCGCTGGAGATCATCACCGAGCTCAACGCCCTGGCCGGCGCGCACGGCGTCGGCCGGATCGACATGGTCGAGGACCGCCTGGTGGGGATCAAGAGCAGGGAGATCTACGAGGCGCCCGCCGCGATGACGCTGATCGCCGCGCACGCCGAGCTCGAGAGCGTGTGCCTGGAGCGGGAGCTGGCCAGGTTCAAGCGGACGGCCAGCCAGCGCTGGGCCGAGCTTGCCTACGACGGGCTGTGGTTCTCGCCGCTGCGGCGGTCGCTTGAGGCGTTCATGGCCGAGGCGTCCAAGAACGTGACCGGGGACGTGCGGGTGCGGCTGCAGGCCGGACAGGCCGTCGTCACCGGCCGGCGCAGTCCGGTGGGGCTGTACGACTACGGGCTCGCGACTTATGACACCGGCGACGTGTTCGACCAGGCGCTGTCGAAGGGGTTCGTGGAGCTGTGGGGGCTGCCGAGCAAGACCGCCGCCGAGCGCGATCGCAGGGCGGTGCCGGGCTGAGGCGGCCGAGCGCCGTCTTTGCTGGCGCCGCATCAGCCAGTTCGCGGGTGTCGGCGGCCCGTTCGCGGTTAGCCACGACTCCTGCGCCGTTACGCACAACGCTCGCTGGCGGCGGGTTGAGCATTTGGTACGGGCACGGGCACGGTGATTTGCCGATTAATTGCGCATGAAGGGCCAGCGGGGGCAAATGCCCTGCTCTAAGGTGGTGGTTCGCACCGGAGTTAGTGCGCGGACGGGGCAGACGGAGGGCCGGGTCGTGGGACTGAAGTTCAATCCGGCGCCCGGGTGGCCGCTCCCGTACGGCTTCGAGCCGCCTCCCGGGTGGGAGCCAGACCCGGACTGGCCGCCGGCGCCCCCCGACTGGCCGCTGTGGATCGGCAGGGACGCGCCTCGGGCGACCGCCCCGGCTGGCCCGCCAGCGGGCCGTGCGTCCGGCCGCGGCCGCCGGCCCCCCGGTAGGCACGCCGCGGGGCCGCACGCCGTTCCGCCGGTCAACCAGGCTCCGGTGTACGCGTGGAAGGGCCAGGACATGCACCGTGACGTCCAGCCGCGGCCTGGCACGAACGGGTGGGCGGTGGCGTCATTCCTGTTCAGCCTCCTGGGCGGAGTGCTGCTCGCCGTGCCCTTCGGCGTCGTCGCACTCGTCAAGATCGGCCAGCGGCCGCAGCGCGGCAAGGGCCTGGCGGTCGCGGGCCTCGTCATCTCCGGGGTATGGGTCGTGGCCGTTGCCGCGTTCCTTCTCGACTCGGCTCAGGTCACGGCCAGCGCTGGAGGCGCCAGCCAGGGCGCCGGAGCCGGCGCGGTGAATTTCTTCTCGCAGCGGACGGGAGCGTGCTTCAGGGACCCATTGCGCCATCGGTCGACTGGCAGCGTCCCCACCGAGGTCACATCGGTTCCCTGCACCAGAGCCCACAACGCCCAGGTCTTCGCGCAGTTCCACGCGGTCGGCGGGCTGAAGTATCCGGGACGCACGGCACTGCTCAGGCAGGGCGGCCATGACTGCGCGTCGGTGTTCAAGACCAAGCTGGACAGATCGAAGCTGACCAAGCAGATGACGCTGGTCGATGTCGTCCCGCTGGAGCTGCCCTGGTTCACCGGCCAGCGACGGATCAGTTGCGTCGTCATCGACCCGGGCAGGAACGTGCGGACCTCCCTGCTCAAGGCGCACGCGGCGGGCTGACCGCTGGCCGGGCGCCGGCTCCCGCCCGCGGCCGCCGGGCGCGGCCGTCGCGGGCGATCGGCTCTCATCGGCCCGAGACCGGGGCCGGCCATGTGAGCCGCGGTGCCCGGCTGGAGCCGTTATGCCGATAGCTTGTCGGGTGAACGGATGGTGCGGACTGCGGGAGGGGCAGTGAGCGGCGAGCCGGGGACGTCTGCGGTGCGGCTGTGGGGCGGCCGGTTCGAATCGGGGCCGGCCGAGGCGCTGGCCAGGCTGTCGATGAGCGTCCAGTTCGACTGGCGGCTGGCCCGCTACGACCTGCTCGCGTCCGGTGCGCACGCGCGGGTGCTGCACCGCGCTGGGCTGCTCGACGACGACGAGGTCGCCAGGCTGCTAGCGGCGATCGACGAGCTGAGCCGGGACTGCCAGACGGGCACGTTCCGGCCGTCGGCGGCCGACGAGGACGTGCACACCGCGCTGGAACGCGGGCTGCTCGAGCGGGTCGGGTCGCTCGGCGGGAAGCTGCGCGCTGGCCGGTCGAGGAACGATCAGGTCGCCACCGACCTGCGGTTGTACCTGCGCGACCAGGCCAGGCAGGTGGTCGCGCGGCTGGCCGAGCTGCAGACCGCGCTGATGGACCAGGCGCAGCGGCATCTCGCGGAGCGGACGCCCGCGCCGGGGATGACCCACATGCAGCACGCGCAGCCGGTTCTGCTGGCTCACCAGCTGCTCGCGCACGTGCAGGCGCTGGCCAGGGACGTGGCGCGGCTGCGCGACTGGGACAAGCGGGCCGCGATCTGCCCGCTCGGGTCGGGCGCCCTGGCCGGCTCCTCGCTGCCGCTTGACCCCGAGGCGGTCGCGGCCGAGCTCGGATTCGACGCGCCGGCCGCCAACTCGATGGACGCGGTGGCCGACAGGGACTTCGCGGCCGAGTTCTGCTTCGCGGCGGCGCTGGCCGGGGTGCACCTGTCCAGGCTCGGCGAGGAGGTCGTGCTCTGGACGTCACACGAGTTCGGCTGGGCCGAGATCGACGACGCCTACGCCACGGGATCCTCGATCATGCCGCAGAAGAAGAACGCCGACGTCGCCGAGCTGGCCAGGGGCAAGGCCGGCCGGCTGATCGGCGGCCTCACCGGGCTGCTGACGACGCTGAAGGGCCTGCCGCTGACCTACAACAGGGACCTGCAGGAAGACAAGGAACCGGTGTTCGACGCGGTGGACACGCTGCTGCTCGTGCTGCCGGCGATGGCCGGCCTGGTCAGTTCCATGCATTTTCATGCTGAACGGCTCGCACGCGGTGCTGCCGCGGGCCACGCGCTCGCCACCGACGTGGCTGAGTTCCTGGTCCGGCGCGGCGTGCCGTTCAGAGAGGCGCACGAGGCGGTGGGGCACCTCGTCGTCTGGTGCCAGGTCAACGACTGCGAGCTGGGCGACGTGTGCGACGAGGACCTGCAGAAGGTGTCGCCGCGCCTGACGCCGGACGTCCGGTCGGTGCTGTCGGTTGCGGGGGCGATCGGGGCGCGGGACCGGACCGGCGGGACCGCGCCGGAGCGGGTCGCCGAGCAACTCGACGAGCTGCGGCGCATTGCGGCCGCCGACGGGGCATGGGCCGCGGCGTGATGGCGCGGCAGCCTCCGCCACCTGCTTTCCATGATCGTGGTGGGTTGACGTCGGATAGACCAGTCAACCCACCACGATCATGGAATCTGGCTGGGTGGGAGGTGGTGGCGCGGGGGTTCTTCGACCGGCCGGTGCTGACGGTCGCGCCCGAGCTGCTGGGGTGCGTGCTCGCGCACGAGACCGAGGACGGAGTGGTGGCCGCCGAGATCGCCGAGGTGGAGGCGTACCGGGGCGAGTCCGACCCGGCGTCGCACGCGTTCCGCGGGCAGACGGCACGCAACGCCGTGATGTTCGGCGAGCCCGGGCACGCGTACGTCTACTTCACCTACGGGATGCATTTCTGCGTGAACCTGGTCTGCCAGCCGGCCGGCCAGCCGGCCGCGGTCCTGCTCAGGGCCGGCCGGGTGGTCGAGGGCGCCGGAGTGGCCGCGGTCCGGCGAAGCACCGGCGGGGCGCGCGCCGCCGGCGGGGTGCTGGTCGAACGGGAGCTTGCCAGGGGGCCGGCGCGGCTCTGCGAGGCGCTGGCCATCGGCCGGGCCCAGAACGGCGCGGACGTGTGTGAGCCCGGCGGCCCGCTGCGGCTGCTGTCGCTGCCCGGCTTCACCGGGCTGCCAGCGGCGTCGATCGGGCGCGGGCCCAGAGTCGGCGTGCGGCACGGGGCCGAGGTTCCCTGGCGGTTCTGGATCGTGGGCGAGCCTGTCGTGTCGGTCTACCGGCCGCACGTGCCGCGGCGGCGTTGAGTCGGCGGGCCGCCGTCCGCTCAGGCACCCCGCTGGCCCTCCGCTCAGGCACCCGCTGGCGTCCGCTCAGGCACCCGCTGAACCCTGGTGCTGTGATAGCCGCACCAGGGGTTCAGCGGGGGCGGTCCGGCCGGGGACGGCGTTGGGGCCGCGCGGAAACCGGGTATGACCGCCAGGCCGCGAGATGGGAGTATGCAGCGGTGAGCGACATCATTGACGAGCTGGCGTGGCGCGGCCTGATCTCCGTCTCGACCGACCTGGATGACCTGCGAAGGTCGCTGGACGCCGGCCAGGTGACCCTGTACGGCGGATTCGACCCGACGGCCGCGAGCCTGCACATCGGTCATCTCGTGCTGCTGCTCACGATGCGCCGGCTCCAGCTGGCCGGCCACCGGCCGATCGGCCTCGTGGGCGGCGCGACCGGCCTGATCGGCGATCCGAGCGGCAAGTCGGCCGAGCGGGTGCTGAATCCGCCGGACGTCGTCGCCGGCTGGGTCAAGCACATCGGGGACCAGGTAAGCCGGTTCCTGGACTTCGAGCCAGGTCCCGCGTCGGCGCTCATGGTCAGCAACCTGGAGTGGACCGAGGGGCTGTCGGCGCTGGCGTTCCTGCGCGACGTCGGCAAGCACTTCCCGGTGAACCAGATGCTGTCCAGGGAGACCGTCAAGGCCAGGCTGGAGTCCGGCGGGATCAGCTACACCGAGTTCAGCTACCAGATCCTGCAGGCCAACGACTTCCTCGAGCTGTTCCGCCGGTACGCCTGCACGCTGCAGATCGGCGGCAGCGACCAGTGGGGCAACCTCGTCTCCGGCGTGGACCTCATCAGGCGAGTGACCGGGGAGTCCGTGCACGCGCTCGCGACGCCGCTGATCACCAAGCCGGACGGAACTAAGTACGGCAAGACCGAGGGCGGGACGATCTGGCTGAGCCCCGAGCTGATGAGCCCCTACGCGTTCCACCAGTTCTGGCTGAATCGCTCCGACGCCGAGGTGCCCGGGCTCCTTCGGGTGTTCACGTTCCGCAGCCGGGCCGAGATCGAGGACATGGAGCGCCAGATCGCCGAGCGTCCCGCGGCCAGGATCGCCCAGCGCGTGCTGGCCGACGACCTCACCACGCTGGTGCACGGGGTGGCGGAGACGGCCAGGGCGACGGCTGCGGGCCGGGCTCTGTTCGGCCAGGCTGACCTGCGCGACCTGGACGAGACCACGCTGGCGGCGGCGCTGGCTGAGGCGCCGCACGCCGCGGTCGGCCAGGGCGGCGCCACCGTCGCCGATCTCATGGTGGCGTGCGGCATCGCGGCGAGCAAGTCGGCCGCCAGGCGAGCGATCGACGAGGGCGGTGCTTACCTGAACAACGTCAAGGTCACCGACGTCGATGCGGTGCCGCAGGCCAGCGACCTGCTGCACGGCAGGTTCCTGGTGCTGCGGCGCGGCAAGCGGACCGTGGGCGGGGTGGAGGTCGGCAGGTAGCGCGCACCCAGGACCAAGCGTGCGGCTCGGCAGTCCGGCAGTCCGGCCGGGAGTAGGGACAAACTGGCCAGAACGAGGTGAAACGGCTGCCCGTTCGCGCCCGGAGACGCGTCCGGGGTTCCGATTTGACACGGTAGCCGCGCTTCCCTAGTGTTCGTTACGGCCCGCTGCGAACCGGACGGCCCGAAGGTCCCGGGGGCAGGAGCTGCCTGCAGACCCCTTCTTCTCGTCTCCAGCCTCGCGTGGGCGGGTGACTACTGTAGGGTTACGCTGGGTAGCAGCGAGTAAGCGACAAAACTGAATCGGCTGACAAACTTGACAGTCACGTGACTCGCAGGTAAGTTAGCAGGGTTGCCCCAGATGGAGTTTGACCAACTCCAGACGGTGAGCGTCCGCTCCTTGAGAACTCAACAGCGTGCTAAAAGCCAGTGCACATGCACATACCCCGTCATACGGGTCCTGCGCCGCAAGGTGCAGTGCCCAGACGGTATATGCCAGATCGCCTCACCGGCTCGGTTTACTGACCGGCGAGGCATCTCTTCAGTCTGCAGTCCGCCAGGCTGCCTTCGGGCAGCGGCGGTCGCGATAGACATCCAATGGAGAGTTTGATCCTGGCTCAGGACGAACGCTGGCGGCGTGCTTAACACATGCAAGTCGAGCGGAAAGGCCCTTCGGGGTACTCGAGCGGCGAACGGGTGAGTAACACGTGAGCAACCTGCCC